>Ga0222424_100022_pt1 | contig 531663 bp, 497 predicted proteins | sample 2B2ome_FD_182468 | JGI IMG/M metagenome (GOLD analysis project Ga0222424, IMG submission 182468) | Enriched microbial communities from leaf-cutter ant dump, University of Wisconsin, Madison, United States - 2B200A (version 2) | ecosystem: Environmental > Terrestrial > Nest > Insects nest > Nest...
AGAAACGTAGCACCGTCGAAGTCGCTTTGACTTACTGACCAGCTCCGAAGAACCAGCCTTCAGTCCGCAAGAACCTCGCCGTCCACGTTTCTCTTTCTTCCATCTTCACAATGTCAAAGAGCCGACCTCAGTGTCCGTATCGGACCGCAACGTCGATGGAGACCGTGTCTCCGAATTCCGTCAGACAGAACCTTAATTCCGGTTGCCCGGCAGCAGGCCTGCCCTTTCAGATTACGCTGAACAGTGGGAGCGAAGTTCGCTCGGCGTCGTCAGCGTGGCGGGTTGTATTCGAGACATTTTCGTCTGTCAACACCCTATTTTCAACTTTCGAAACTTTCGAACTTTGAAAACCTGAGAAGCGAAATTTCTTTTGTTTCTCAGTGGTTTGCTTCGGTCGCTGCCGTCGTTTCCGCGGCCCCGCCTCAGCGATGTCGGGGTTATATGGATGGCCCCTGAGGGTGTCAACGACCGTTTTGAGAAAATCGGAAGATTCCTGCATTTCGGTCTGTGGAAATCCGTTTTCTCTAGCTAATTCAAGGTATTAGAAAGTCATCACACCGTCGCGAAGTTTATCCACACCCCGCTTGGAGTGATTTGGGCCCCAAAACAAAGGGGAGGACCTCGCGGCCCTCCCCTTTCCGTCCCGCAAAGGCGGTGTCTGGCGCCTTACTCGGCAGCCATGGTCTTCTTGAAGGTGTCCAGGTGCTTGGACTGGGCCTCGATCATACGCTCGCGATAGACGCCATAGATGATGTCGGTGTCATGCAGCGTCACCCCGGCAATGGTCGGCGAGGCGAAGACCGGCAGCTCCACGCCCTTGTCGGCCAGGTTCTGCGCCGTACGGGCGATGAGTTCGTGCATCATGATCATGGCGAGCACGGTCGAGGAACCTGAAACCGGACGGCTCCAGCCCTTGATGTCGACGATGGCATCCTCGATCGGCGCACCGGTATCGATGACGATATCGGCCGCATCGGCCAGGCGCTTGCCCGAGGAATGGGTCGCGGGCTTGTCGAGGTTCGCCTTCGCAGTGATGGCGATGACGGTCATCCCACGCTTCTTGGCATAGAGCGCCGTATCGATACCCGAGGCATTGCGGCCCGAGTGGCCGAAGATGACGATGGTGTCGCCTTCATTGAGCGGCTGATGGTCGAGGAACTTCTCGGCATACTTCTCAGTGCGCTCGAGCCAGAGCAGTTCGCGCACGCCACCGGCGCCCAGCACGTTGTGCCACATCACGCGCGGATCGGTCAGCGGGTTGAAGCCGACATAGGAACCATAGCGCGGGAAGGTTTCCTGCACCGGCAGCACCGAGTGGCCCGAACCATAAAGGTGGACGAGACCCTTGTTGGAGAGAGTCGTCGCCATGGCGGCCGAAGCCTTGACGAAGGCGTCCTCATTGGCGGCGCCGGCCTGCTCGGCAAGCTTGGCCAGCTTGCTGATGTAGAGAGTGGACATCTTTTTAGGACCTTTCGGGAGGGTTAGATGTAAAGGGTTGAACGGATCTCGTAGCGGTCGGCCCGCATCGTCGAGACGGTGAATTCGAACGGGCCCTTGGCGTCGTAAGCGATGCGCTCGACGACGAAGGCCGGAGTTCCGGCCGGAAGCCGCACCAGTTCCGCGTCGCTCTCGGCGACCGAACCCACGCGATAGACTTCCTTGGCCTTGACGGGCAGCACGCCATAGCGGGCGCGCAGCAATTCATAGAGCGACTGCATCTCCCTGGCCTCGACGGCAAGGTTGGCGAACCGCGCCTGGGGCAGGTGGGCGGTCTGGATGCCGATGGGATCGTTGTTGCCCAACCGCAGGCGGCGCAGGCGCACCACCGGATCGCCGAGCGAAAGATCGAGCGCATCGGCGACGTCCTCGCTGGCAGGGACAACCTCGGCATCGAGCAATTGCGTGCCGACCGTAAGGCCGAGCGTCGCCATTTCCTCGGTGAAGCTGGTGAGGCCGCGCACGCCGGCAACCACCGTGGCGCTGCGCACGAAAGTGCCGCGGCCATGTTCGCGGCGCAGCAGGCCTGCTTCCTCGAGATTGCGCAAAGCGTGGCGCACGGTGATGCGCGAGATGCCGAGGAGATCGCAGAGCTTGTCCTCATTGGGGATCTGCGAGCCGGAGGCCCAGTCGCCGTTCTCGATGAGGGCGCGCAGCGCCATCTCGGCCTGGTGCCACAAGGGTTCGGCGCGGCGGCGGTCGGGCTTCTGGAAGGTTCTTGTCTCAGTCATGGATTTGTCCCCATTCCCTGCCCATACTGCCGGCGACCGCGGCCCCGACGAGGCCGGCGCGCGGACCGAAATGGCCGGCACGGATTTCAATTTCCCGCAGATGCGGGGGAAGTTGCCGGCGCAAGGCCGCCAGCATCGGCGGCACAATGACGTCGGTCGATGATGCCACCCCACCCGCCAGGATCACCGCCTGCGGATCGAGCAGCGCAACCGCGCCGGAAAGCGCGGTGCCGAGCGCATGCATGGGCTTGCCCAAGGCCGCGACGGCTTCGGGACTATTCTGGCGGGCGGCGGCGATGAGCGCCGAGCCGTCCTTGAGGCCGATCGCCTGGCCGGCGGCATCGAGGGCGCGGCCGGAGGCGTGGCGTTCGAGCCAGCCGGAGCGGTCTTCGCCTGGATCGGAAAGATCGGCACTGGCCCAGCCGAAGGAGCAGGCTCCTCCGCCGCTGCCGCGAATAATGCGGCCGCCAGCCAGCACGGCCGAGCCGATGCCGGTGCCGATGGCGAGAAGGATGGCGTCCGAGAGCCCCCGGGCCGAGCCCGCCGCGACTTCGGCAAGCAATGCGAATTGCGCGTCATTGCCGAGGCCGATCTCGATGCCGGGAAACAGAGTCTTGAGATCGTTGCCGTCGAGATAGCCGAGATTGGGCACCCAGACGCAAGTGGTGTCACGGGCGAGACCCGGAATGCCGAGACCGAGATGGCTGGCGCCGTGTTCGGCGATGAGGCCTCCGACCTTGGCGACGAAATCGTCGAGGTTTTGCGGGGCCGGCCATTCGCCAACAGGCTCGACGCCTTGGGGATTGGCGGCATCGGCGATGCCCGCACGCAGGCGCGTGCCCCCCAGATCGATGGCAAGAACGCGGCTCATCCCTTCACCCCCGTGGCGACGATCGAGTCGACGAAGAAGCGCTGGAGGAAGACGAAGAGGATCAGCGGCGGCAGCACGGCGAGCGTCGCGCCGGCCATGACGAGGCCCGTATTCATGGCGCCGCGGTTATAGGAGAGCAGGCGCGAGAGCGAGATCACGATCGGATACTGGTCGGTATTGCCCTGCAACACCGTCAGCGGCCAGAGATAGCTGTTCCAGTGATAGACGAAGGCGAAGAGCGCCAAAGCCGCGATGGCCGGCACCACCGAGGGCGCCACGATCTGGAAGACGATCTTGAGCTCGGAGGCGCCATCCATGCGGGCGGCATCGATCAGCTCGTCGGGCACGCCCTTGATGAACTGGCGCATGAGGAAGATGCCGAAGGCATTGGCCAGGTTCGGCACGATGATGCCGGCGAGACTCGCATTGAGCCCGAGATAGCCCACGATCCGGTAGAGCGGGATCAGCGTCACGATGGGCGGCAGGAACATGGTGGCGATCAGCACCGAGAACAGCAGGTTCCGGCCCCGGAACTGGTACTTGGCGAAGGCGTAGCCGGCCATGAGCGAGGTGACGAGGATCGCGCCCGTGGTGAAGACGGCGATGATTGCCGAGTTGAGGAACGAGCGCCCGACGCTGATGACGTCGGCCACCTGCCAATAGGCATCGAGGTTAGGCGATGCCGGGAACCAGACCGGCGGCACCGCCATGGTTTCCTGCGGGGTCTTGAGGCTGGTCAGCACCATCCACACCAGCGGGAAGGCGGCGACGACCGAGGCCAGGATAATGAGCGAAAAGATGATCGCCTTGGAGAGCGAAATGCCGGTCCAGCGCGGACGTTCGTTGCTGCGCGGTTCGGCGGAGGCAAGGACCTGGGTCATGCGCGGTCTCCCTTGCGGCCGAAGAAGGCGAACAGGGCGACGATGGCCACGATCAGCGAGAGCATCAGCGTCACCGACATCGCCGAGCCCAACCCGCCCTGGGCGCGTTCGATGCCGACGCGCCTTATATGATAGGTGAGGACATTGGTGGAATTGACCGGCCCGCCCTGTGTGATGAGCGCCACCGGCTCGAACACCTGCACCGCATTGATGATGGCGATGACCGAGGCAAAGAGCATGGTGTTGGCGAGCAGCGGCAGCGTGATAGTGCGGAACTTCTGGTCGGCGCGGGCGCCATCGATCTCGGCGGCCTCATAGAGTGAGGCCGGGATCTGGGTCAGCCCGGCCACCACCAGCACGGTGAAATAGCCGATCTGCTGCCAGACATTGAGGATGACGATCGAAAACAAGGCCGTATTGGGCGAGGAAAGCCAAGTCTGCGGCCCGATGCCGAACCAGCCCAGGATCTGGTTGAGCGGGCCTTCGGTCGGCGAATAGAGTTTTGAGAACACCAACGCCACCGCGATCATCGGCACCATATAGGTGGAAAACAGCACCGTGCGCAGGAAGACCCCGCCCCTGACATGCTTCTGGTGGACCAGCAGGCCCAGCCCTACCGACAGCGGCAGGATGATAATGACCGAGAGCGCCGTGTAGATGGCGGTATTGACCAGCGCGCCCTTGAAGTCGCGGCCGATCGAGGTGTTCGAGAAGATATCGACGAAGTTCTTGAGGCCGATGAACTGGGCGGTCTCGAAGCCGGTCTGCGTCGACCAGTTCTGGAACGACAGCCAGATGGTGAGCAGCATCGGCACGAAGATGAAGACGCCGATCACAGCGACGGCCGGGCCCAGCATCATGGCCAGCGATCCTATAGTCTGTCGTTGCATCGGCTATTCCTGAAAGTCGTCCTGTAGGTAGTGGTCAGCCCACCACCCTCGATCCATCCCCACCACCGCACTTCCCCGGCTTCAAGCCGGGGCCCACGGATTTCCCCACGCGGGTGGAGGATTGGAATGGGCCCCGGGTCTTCGCCCGGGGAAGTTCCGTGGTTGGGGTGAGTTGGTGGCGTGGTTACCCACGCCACCTTTGAGCCTTACTGCGCGTTGCGCGTCAGGATCTCTTCCGCGTCCGCCTGGGCATTGGCCTGGGCGTCAGCAGCGTTGAGCTGGCCGAACTGCATGGCTTCCAGCGTCTTCTGCAGGGCCTCGGAGAATTCCTGGCCGCCGAGAACGGTCGGGAACGGCTTGGCATCGGCGAGAGTCGCGGTGTAGCCGGCGAGGAACGGATCGGCGAGCTTGCCCGAAAGCGCGGTCACGTCCGAATTGCGTGACGGCAGGATACCCATCGAGATGAGGATATCGGCCATGGCCGAAGCGCCTTCCGGACCGGATTCCGGCCCATTGAGCCAGGTGAGGAAATCCCAGGCGGCAGCCTGTTCTTCCGGCGAGGCCTTGGCATTGACCACGGTCATCCACGAATAGGAGATCGAGCGGGCCTTGTCGCCCGACGGCCCCACGGGAATCGGCGCGGTGGCGATATCGGCGAAGGCATCGCCCATGCCGGCCTTGAGGGCCGATTCCCACCAATTGGCCATGATGATCATGCCGGTCTTGCCCGAGACGAAATTGTCCAGGAACGGCCCGGTGGTGTTGGCGTCGGCCGTGGCCATTGCCGGATCGGAATAGCCTTCCTTGATCAGCGTCTCATAGAGCTCGAAGGTCTGCTTGGCCTGGTCCGAATTGAGGACCGGCTTGCCGTCGACGACGAGGTCGCCGCCGTTCGAGACGAGGAGCGAGGCGAACGGGTGCAGCACGCCGGCAGCCCAGGAATTGATCAGGCCGAACCCCTGCTGGCCCTTTTCCTTGCTGGTCAGCGCCTTGGCGGCGGCCAGGAATTCGTCCCAGGTCTTGGGCGGCGCGGCAATGCCGGCCTCCTCGAACAGCTTCTTGTTGTAATTGAGCGCGTAGACGTCGATTTCGTTGGGCACGCCATAGAGGGTGCCCTTCTGGCTGGCAGCCGAGACGATGCCGGCCGGCCAGTTGGCGGTGACGTCGGCGGCAACCGCTTCGGAAGCCGGAGCGACCAGCGCATCCTTGGCCAGGTCCGGCAGCCAGGCGTCATAGATGCCGGCAATGGTGGCGCCGCCGGCACCGCCGCCCGAGGTCCGCAGCGTCGTCAGCAGGTCGCCGAACGGCACGGCGCGCACGGTGATCGCCACATCCGGATGCGCTTCCGAATAGGTCTTGGCGGCAGCTTCGAGCTTGGCAACGGTATCGGGCGCCCAGTGCGTCAGGAACGACACGTCGACGGCCCAGGCAGTACCCGGCATCATCGCGACGATGGCGATGGCGGCGCAAGAAATGCTCCGGTTAAGCTTCATTGAAATTCCCTCCTTTGACCGGGGATGGGTAGCCCGGCCCTGTTTGACAGAAGGAGAGGTTATAACGTCATAATTGGAGTGGCAAGAGGTTATAACGAGTTGGGGATTGGGGTACTGAGTTGGGGCCGAGGGCTCAGTGTTTGTTGCTCCCCCCTCCCAGCCTCCCCCGCAAGGGGGGAGGTGTTTCGATCGGGTTGCTGGAACGCAAAGCGCTCAACAAGCACGGTCAGCACCTCCCCCCTTGCGGGGGAGGCTGGGAGGGGGGAGCAACAAACCCAAAAACAAAAAGGGCGGCACGTGCCGCCCCTTCCCTTATTCCGCCAGCACCAACCCTTTGGTCAGTTCCAGCGCCTGCCGCTCGAACAGCCGGCGATAGATGCCGCCCTGCAGCTGGATCAGCTGGGCATGATCGCCTTCCTCGACGATCTTGCCCTTGTCGAACACCAGCAGCCGGTCGAGCGACTTCACGGTCGACAGCCGGTGCGCGATGACGAGGGTGGTACGCCCCACCATCAGCCGCTCCATGGCCCGCTGGATCAGCACTTCGCTTTCCGAATCCAGGCTCGACGTCGCTTCGTCGAGGATCAGGATCGGCGCATCGGCCAGGAACGCCCGGGCGATGGCAACGCGCTGGCGTTCGCCGCCCGAAAGTTTGACGCCCCGTTCCCCCACCAGCGTCTCATAGCCCTTGGGCAGGTCCGTGATGAAATCGTGGGCGCTGGCGAGGCGGGCCGCCTGCTCGATCTCGGCGCGGGTGGCGCCGGGGCGGGCATAGGCGATGTTCTCGGCCAGCGAACGGTGGAAGAGGATCGGCTCCTGCTGCACGATGGCGATCTGCTGGCGCAGCGAGGATTGCTGGACCTTGGAGATATCCTGCCCGTCGATCAGGATCTTGCCGCCCGTCACGTCATAGAGACGCTGGATGAGCTTGACGAAGGTCGTCTTGCCCGAACCCGAATGGCCGACAAGGCCCACCTTCTCGCCCGGCGCGATATGCACCGAGAAGTCGGTATAGAGCGGACGCGAATGGCTGCCGTAGCGGAAATCGATGTGGTCGAAGTCGATCTTGCCTTCCTCGATCACGATCGGCTTGGCGCCCGGCTTGTCCTCGATGCCCAGCTTCTGGTGATGAATGTCCACCAGCTCTTCCATGTCGTTGACCGACTTCTGGAGGTTGCGGATGTGCATGCCCACGTCACGCAGATAGCCCTGGAGAATGAAGAAGGTCGTCAGCACGAAGGTGATGTCGCCGGCCGAAGCCACGCCCGTCTGCCAGAGCCAGAGGCCCGCAGCCAGGATGGCGCCGCGCATGGCGAGCAGCATCACGCCCTGGACCGAGCCGTTGAGCGTGCCGCGGTTCCAGGTGCGGTCGGTGCGGTGGCTCCACTTGTCGACCACCTTGGAGAGGCGCGATTCCTCGCGCGTCTCGGCGCCGAAGGCCTTGACCACATTGTTGCACGAGATCGCATCGGCCAGCGCGCCGCCCAGCTTGGTGTCCCATGCATTGGAGAGCGTGGCGGCCGGGGCGACATAGCCCACCGAAAGGAAGAAGGTGAGACCGATATAAAGGAGCGAACCCACGCCCACGATCACGCCCATGATCGGCCAGTAGAGGCCAAGCAGGATCGTCGAGCCCACCAGCATCACCAACGAGGGGAAGAGCGCGACCAGAATCGTGTCGTTGAGGAGATCGAGCGCCCACATGCCGCGCGTGACCTTGCGCACGGTCGAGCCGGCAAAGCTGTTGGCATGCCAGTCGGTCGAGAAGCGCTGCAACCGGTGGAAGGAATCGGCGACGATGTCGCTCATCATCCGCAGCGTCAGCTTGATGATGCCCATGAAGGTGAGCTGGCGCAGGACGACCGAGCCAAGGCCCAGCACCATCAGCGCCCAGAACGCCACAATGGCGGCATTCCATGCAATCTCGTCGCCCGCCGCGCCGCTGGCGACGGCATCCACGAGCCGGCCCGAATAGAGCGGGGTCAGCACGTCCGCGATGGTGGCGACCATGATGAAGCCGACGATGGAGGCAATCCGCCACGGCTGTCTGGCCCAATGTTGGGCAGTAAATCCGAGCACGCTTTTGAACGCGTGCGCACGGATATCGAGCTTGAAACGAGCCATTGTTTTCGATCCGGACTCGCCCGCACGCGGCACGAGTATCCGGTCCCATAAAGCAGAGGAAAAAGAATACATCCGGCGGGGCGGGCTGCTTGGCGGCCCCGAAACACTCAAGTGCGGATGGTGGTGACCTTGCGCGAGCGACCTAACGGTGCTGCTTGGCCATAATCCCGAAACGAGGGAGTGCTCCGGCCGGGAAAACGCGCATATCTGTCATAAGACGCCTCCCTGTAGCGTGAGCGAAGAAGAGGTTTGTAGCTGAGGGTTTTGGGTTTGGGAAGGGGGAAAGAGGGGGCTGGGATAGTGCGAAGAGAGATAGGGGAATTGCCCCCCCAGCCTCCCCCGCAAGGGGGGAGGTGTTTCGATCCAGTTGCTTGAGCACTGAGCGTCCCACATCCTCGATCAGCACCTCCCCCCTTGCGGGGGAGGCTGGGAGGGGGGTGAGCCACAAGCATATGTCGCCCCCCTACCCCCACACCCCATCCCCTGCTATCTCTCCCATCCCCACCACCGCAGCACGCTTATGTCCCCACGCCCCCACAACATCCCGCTCGGCATTCTCGCCGGTATCGGCGCCGGCGCCTTCTGGGGTGGCGTGTTCCTGTTGCCAAAGGTGCTGCCGGAGTTTTCCCCGTTCGAGCTGACGGTCGGGCGTTACCTTATCTATGGGCTGGTTTCCCTGGCGCTGCTCGCCCCGCAATGGCGGCGCATCCAGAGGGTGGTCACCAATGCCGACTGGCTGGCGCTCGTGCGCCTCTCGATGCTCGGCAACATCGTCTATTACGTGTTCCTGGTCGAAGCGATCCACCTGGGCGGCGTCGCCATCGCCTCGCTGATCGTGGGCCTGATCCCGGTCGTGGTGACCCTTGTCGGCTCACGCGATCACGGCGCCATTTCGCTCAGGAGCCTCGTCGGCCCGCTACTGGTCATTGCCGTGGGCATGGTGCTCATCAACTACGATCTTTTCGTCATCGAACCGGGCGGGGGCGATCCCTGGCTCAAGCTCGTGGGCGTCCTTTGTGCGGTCGTGGCGCTCGGCTGCTGGTCGGCCTATGCGGTGGGCAACGCCCGCTGGCTGGGCAAGGTCCACGACATTTCGAGCCAGGATTGGTCGCTGCTGACCGGCCTCGTCACCGGCGCGCTGGCGGTGATCCTCGCCATCCCCGTCTTCATGCTGTCGCCGCCCCATGACGGCTCGGCCTGGATGAACTTCTGGATCGGCAATGCCGTCATCGCCATCGGCGCCTCGGTCATTGCCAATGGCCTGTGGAACGCTGCGAGCCGCTTGCTGCCGCTCACGCTTTCCGGCCAGATGATCATCTTTGAAACCCTCTTTGCGCTGCTCTACGGTTTTCTCTTCGAACAGCGCTTCCCGCGGCCGCTCGAAATGCTGGCGATCGCGGCTCTCATTATCGGCGTGACCTGGTCGGCGCGGCTGCACCGGGGACACGTCGCCCAGCACCAATAAGAAGGCGAGGAGACCATGACTCAAGACGTGAACTGGACTGAACGACCCTACCACCGGCGCTGGCTCCTCGATCAGGCCAACAGCCTCTTCGACTTCTTCCAGCAGGCTTCGATCAACCCGTCCGGCGGCTTCTACGAGCTCACCGACGACGGCAAGCCGCAGACCTGGCTCAACGGGCTGCGCCAGATCCACGTCACCACGCGCATGGTCCACTGCTTCTCGGTCGGCAGCCTTCTCGGCCGCCCCGGTTCGGACGAGATCATCGACCACGGCCTCGCCTATATCTGGGACAAGCACCGCGACGCCGAGTTCGGCGGCTATATCTGGAGCCTGGACAATGCCGGGCCCAAGGACACCAGCAAGCAGGCCTATGGCAACGCCTTCGTGCTGCTGGCCGCCTCGAGCGCCAAGGTCGCCGGCCGCCCCATGGCCGACCAGATCCTTGCCGACATCACCGAAGTCATCAACACGCGCTTCTGGGAAGAAGCCAATGGCGCGGTGACCGAGGAGTTCAACCGCGACTGGTCCCCGATCAGCAATTATCGCGGCCAGAACTCGAACATGCACCTGACCGAAGCGCTGATGGCCGCCTTCGAGGCGACGGGCGACCGCGCCTATCTCGACAAGGCCGAACGCATCGCCGACCTCATCATCAACCGCAATGCGCGCAAGCTTGGCTGGCGCGTGGCCGAGCACTTCGATTCCAACTGGGTGCTCGATGAAGGCTATCGCGGCGCCGACATGTTCCGCCCCGCCGGCACCACGCCCGGCCATTGGCTCGAATGGGCGCGGCTGACGCTCCAGCTCTGGGTTCTCGGCGGCAAGAAGATCGATTGGCTCAAGGAGGCCGCGCAGGGCCTCTTCAAGGCCTCGATCGACCTGGGCTGGGACCGCACGCGCGGCGGCTTCTATTATACCCTCGACTGGCAGAACCAGCCGGCCCTCAAGCAGAAGCTCTGGTGGCCGGTAAGCGAAGCCATCGGCGCCGCCGCCTTCCTCAAGGCCCATACGGGCGAAGCCTATTACGAGGAATGGTACCGCAAGCTCTGGGACTTCGCCGCCAACCACCTCGTCGACGTCGACAAGGGCGGTTGGCATCCCGAGCTGAGCGAAGACCTCAAGGTCGGCTCCAGCCTCTTCGAGGGCAAGCCGGACATCTACCACGCCCTGCAAGCCTGCCTCATCCCGCTGTTCCCGGCGGAAGGCAGCCTCACCAAGGGCATCAAGGATAGCGGCGGTCGGATTTAGGCTCGAACTGCGGAGCCCGCGGCTCACCCCTCCCTAGCCCTCCCCACAAGGGGGAGGGTGGGTGTCTTTGGCTAGATCGAGCAACAAACCCCACCCTCCCCCTTGTGGGGAGGGCTAGGGAGGGGGAAGCCCCAAACACCGTCCGCGCGTGGTGGTCTCCCTCCCCCTTGCGGGGAGGGGATAGGGGTGGGGTCACATCAACAACCAAACTTCAGTTAACTCCCCATGCACCCCACGCATGCCTCCTCTGCCGTCCGCCCCCTACCACTCTCCCCCGGTCTGCCCCATTTATCACCCGTACAAGGAAGGACCCAAACAAATGACCATTCGCCAGAAACTCGCTCAGTTCGCCCAGTATCGCCAGACGATCCGTGAGCTCTCCGCTCTCGACAATCATCAGCTCAAGGATCTCGGCATCACCCGCGCCGACATCAAGAATATCGCTCGCGGCCCGGCGCTCTAACCAGCAGCCTCGCACCAGCGAAGACCGAACGAAGGCGCCCGCAAGGCGCCTTTTGTTTTTGGGTGGATTGTGGACGCAGCTCACCCGAGGCGAGCAGCCCCAGCAACTCGAATTCTCCTCCCCGGCGAAAGCCGGGGCCCAGGATAGCCCCGCACCCACAGCACATCCCATCTGGCTCCCAGCCTTCGCGGGAGAGGACACGTTGAGGTTTGGTGACGATGAGCGTGCCCTGCCGCAGGATTGCATGGCACGCTGACAGCAAGCAGCGATATTGGGCCCGGCCCCAAGCCTCGCCTCCAGCTCCACCTGCCTCCGGAGCCGCGCTTCACCCCCGCTTAACCCTAGCCCCGCAATTCTCCCCATCGTCCGCCGCCGCAGGGCAAAATGCCTGCAGGAATTCCTCCGACGGGCAGGCGCATGTCTCTGGTCCACACTACCGACTCCGCGGTCCTTGCGGGCCGCGCCGCGGGTGCGGAATACATCCAGGCGCGCGCAGCCGCCTGGTTGCCCTTCATGGTGGCCGCCTGGATCTTTTCGGGCGGCATCATTCTTTTCGAGCCCTCGCTCTACGAATTCTTCTTCGTGCCCGTCTTCGGCCTCGCCATCCTCGCCGGCTTGCGCCTCTACCGCTCGACCCTGCCGCTTCTGGTGCTGACCCTCGTCATGGTGCCCTTCTCGCTGATCGCCGCGTTCCAGGTGGTCAATATCGAGATGTCGCAGGCCTTCATCTTCGCCATCGTCACGGTCTTCCTGCTGCTGACCACCTATTTCGCGGCCAATTACGTGGCGGTCGATACCCATCGGCGCATGCGCACCATCATCATCGCCTATGCCGCCATCGCCGTGCTCTCCAGCATCATCGGCGTCCTCGGCTATCTCCACCTCATCCCCGGCGGCGAGTTGTTCCTGCGCTATGGACGCGTCAAGGCGATGTTCAAGGACCCCAACGTCTTCGGGCCATTCCTCATTCTCCCCGCCATCTTCGCGCTCCAGAAGGTGCTGCTCACCCGCAACCTCAAGCGGATGGTGACGGGCAGCGCCGTGTTCCTCATCGTCTTCTTGGGCGTCTTCGCCAGCTTCTCGCGCGCCGCCTGGGGCAATTTCGCCGCCTCCGCCCTGCTCTGCTTCCTGCTGGTCTTCCTTCTGGAGGCAGGCATTCGCGACAAGGTACGGCTGATCCTCCTCGGCCTCGCCGGTGGCGCCCTCCTCATCGTGGCGCTCGCCGGCATCATTTCCACCCCGGCCTTCAACGCCCTCTTCGAAACCCGCGCCAGCGTCACGCAGGATTACGATACCGGCGAAACCGGCCGCCTCGGCCGCCAGGGCTACGCCTTCGATCTGGCGCTCCAGCATCCCTGGGGCCTCGGCCCCATGGAATTCGGCACGCTCGAAATCTCCGAAGCGCCGCACAACAGCTACGTCACCGTGATCCATCATTACGGTTGGGGCGGCGGCCTCGCCTTCTACCTTCTTATCGGTCTCACGCTCTGGCGCGGCATCTGGGGCCTCCGCTTCAAGGCCACCCGCCTGCTGCTGATCCCGTTGCTATCGGCCTATGTGCCGCTGGTGGTGGAAGCGGCCATCATCGATATCGATCACTGGCGTCATTTCTTCCTCATCATCGGGCTCATCTGGGGCGTCACCACGTTCAACGCCGCGGACAGGCCGCGCCCCGAGCGCGAGGCGGCGCTGATCTAGCCCGCTTGCGCCGCACGGGAAGTATTGATCCAATAGGGGATAAGCGCGTTATCCTGCCGATCCTGCCTGGAACAAGTCTAGGACCGTTCAAGTGCCCGGTGCTCCGATCATTGAACTGCGCAATCTAGGCAAGCACTACGGCAACACCGTCGCGCTCAACGATATCAATCTCGATATCCTCGATAACGAGGCCTTCGCCCTGCTCGGCCCCAACGGCGCCGGCAAGACCACCCTCCTCCACATTCTCTGCTCGATACTGACGCCCGATACCGGCACCGCCATCATTGCCGGCTTCGATGTCGTCCGCCAGCCGCTCAAGGCCCGCAAGCACCTCGGCGTCGTCTTCCAGGAGCCGAGCCTCGATGACCGCCTCACGGTCTACGAAAACCTCGATTTCCACTGCCTCATCTACCAGGTGCCTGCCCGCGAACGAAAAGCGCGCATTGCCGACGTGCTCGACCTCGTCGAGCTCTCCGATTGGCGCGACCGGCTGGTCCGCACCCTCTCTTCGGGCATGAAGCGACGCCTCGAAATCGCCCGCGCCCTGGTCCACGATTCCCGCATCGTTTTCCTCGACGAGCCTACCGTCGGCCTCGACGTCCAGTCGCGCGCACGCATCTGGGATTACCTCAACGAACTGCGCCAGCGCCGTCGGCTCACCCTCGTCGTTACCACCCACTATATCGAGGAAGTCGAGAACTGCGACCGCGCCTGCATCATCGATCAGGGTCAGGTCATGGCCATCGGCACGCCTACCAGCCTCAAGGCCGAATACGGCCACCGCTCGCTGCGCGTCATCCCCATCGATGACGGCGCGCGGCGCGAAATCCTCGCCGCCTATCCCGAAAGCATCCAGTACGGCGACGAAGTGGTGATCCCCGTACCCGACGATCAGTTCGCCGGCGCCTTCCTTGCCCGCTACGGCAATCGTGTCGGCGAGTTCGTGCTCGATACGCCCAGCCTCGAACAGGTCTTCCTGGCTCTCACCGGCCGCGCCCTGCGCGACAAGGAGGCGTCCGGGCGCGAGCGCACCTATGCCTTCGGCCAGCGCGGCGGAGAACATACCCGATAGGAGAAGTGCCTTGCATCTGATCGGAGGGGTCTATGCCATCTGGCTGCGCGAGGTGAAGCGGGCGCTGCGCGACCGCGGGCAACTCATCGGTGGCGTCAGCCGTCCCCTGCTTTGGGTGCTCATCATGGGCATCGGCCTCAACCCCTATTTCCGCGGCGAAATCTACGGCGAAGTTCGCTTTGTCGTGCCCTACACCTACCTGCAGTTCATCTTCCCGGCCGTCATCGTCCTCAACATCATGTACACCTCCGTGCAGTCGGCCGTGTCGGTGATCTGGGATCGCGAGTTCGGGTTCCTGCGTGAAGTCCTCGTGTCTCCCATGCCGCGCAGCCTCATCCTCTTCGGCAAAGTGCTGGGCGGCACCACCGTCTCGGTGCTTCACGGCTGCCTCGTCCTCGCCCTCGCCCGCTTCGCCGACGTCACCTTCTCCTGGGAGCAGCTTTTCCAGGGTCTCGTGCTGATGACCCTGCTCTCCTTCGGCCTCGTGTCCCTCGGCGTCATCATCGCCAACCGCATCCGCAGCTTCGAGGGCTTCGGCGTCTTCTCCAACGCCATCATCCTGCCGCTCTACTTTACCTCAAGTTCGATCTTCCCGCTCGATCCGGCGCTGTCGCGGGCGCAGATGACGGTGATCTATCCCGAATGGCTCATCGTCCTCGTCACCTGGAACCCCATCACCTACGCGGTCGATGCCCTGCGCGGTGTGTTCCTCAACTTCAACCAGTTCAATCCCAGCCTCGGCCCCGCCATCATCGTTGCCATGGCCGTGGGCTTCTTCCTCATCGCCCTCTGGGAATTCCAGAGGAACTGAGCGGTGTCCGAGCGCGCCGACAATGACCGGCAGGAACAGGGCGGCTTCTTCCGCTCGCGGATGTGGCGCGACCTCGTCATCGTGGCCCTCACCATCGCCCCGATAGCGCTCGTTTACCTCCTCCCCACCGACACCTCCCTCGCCGAGGTCGAACGCCGCGGTCAGCTCACCGCCTGCGTGCCTACCGCCTATCCACCGCTCGTGATGCAAGGCGAGGACCGCGGCTTCGATATCGCCGTCCTCACCGAGATGACCAGGCGCCTGGGGGTCGGGCTGACGCTCAACGTCAACCCGGCCATCGGCCAGGATTTCAACCCGCGCAACTGGCGCATCAACCGCGCCCAATGCCAGATCCTGGCCGGCGGCGTCGTGGTCTCCGCCCAGACCCGCTCGTTCCTCGAAACCATCAGCACCGATATCGAAACCGGCTGGGCCGTCCTCTCGGCAGGTTCGGTCGATCTCCCTCGTGGCGCCAGGGTCGCCATCCTTCCCGGCGGTGGCGGCCTCGATCGCGTGGCTCTTTCCGCCTTGCTGCGCCAATACGGCGTTGCCGTCTCACTCGTACCCAATACCGCCGCGCTCGAGCAGGCCATTGCCAGCGGCACCGTCGCGGCGGGCATCACCGAAAGCCTCGGCGCCCGCGCCATTGCCGGCAACCATCCCGGCTGGACCGTCGCCTGGCTCCCCCCGCCCTCGGCGCGCTACCCGCTCGGCTACGGCCTCTGGAAGGGCGACCTCACGCTCAAGAAGCGCCTGCAATCCATTCTCGCCGACATGGAGCGCGACGGATTCATCCGCGCGCTCGAAACCCGCTACGACATCCTGCCGATCCAGACCATCGCGCAACTGGGCACGGAGACGCCGCAGTGAATTTCCTCAACGATCTCTCCCTCTCCCAGATCATGACGCGGCTGGTGGGCTATCTCATCGTGGTCCTCGTCCACGGCTTCGCGCTGGCCGGCCTTGCCACCCTTTTCGGCGATCGCGACCCGGCCCATTCCGGCCGCCTCACGCTCAATCCCCTGCCCCATGTCTCGCTGCCCGGCCTCGTCGCCGCCATTCTCTTTCAACCCTCCTGGATGCGCCCGCTCCCCATCGAGGACCGCGCCCTGCGCGGCGGCCGGCTCGGTCTCGTCTTGCTCTACGTCGCGAGCCTTGCCGTCGTGCTGGCCATCGTGCCGATCCTCACCCCCGTCCGCATCTGGCTCTCGACGCTCCTCACCGGCACCGCCGCCGTTTCCGTCCTCGGCACGATCGATGCCGCCCAACGGCTTGGCCTGTGGTTCGTGCTGCTCAACGCCCTGCCGCTGCCCGGCCTCACCGGCTCGCTGCTCCTGCAAGCCGCCTATCCGCCGGTCATGCCGCAAGTCCGCCGACTCGAATTGCCCGCCATGCTGATTTTTCTCGTCATCCTGGGAACCGGCGCGTTTCAGTCGGCGTTTAGCCCCCTGCAATCGAGCTTGGTTCGTCTCCTGATGAACTGAGCGCTTTGGCATAGGCTTTTGCCTTACCGGCAGGGGCCGAAAAGTCTCACGCTATATGGCATTTTGGCAAAATCGAAGTTGACCGGAATGCAGCAAGGTCCGAGACTTAGAAGGCGAATAGATTTCCGGGCGGCACCAATGGGGCCGCGTTCACCTTGGTGTAGGAGGATATCTTGCCATTCCCCAACAAACTCATCGCAGGCCTGGCAGCGCTCGCCGCTGGCGTGACCCTGCATGGCGGTGCCGTCGCGGCTGACGGGCACTTCACCGCCGAGCAGGCCACGCGAGGGCAGACCCAATTCAATTCCAACTGTGGTTCCTGCCACGGCATGCAACTTGAAGGCGGCGTTGGTCCCGCGCTCAAGGGCGTCGATTTCCTGGGCAACTGGGGCACTGCCGGCGGCATCTACGATTACTTCTCGGTCGCCATGCCCCCCACCGCACCCGGCAAGCTGGGTGAGGCGGTCTATGTCGATATTCTGGCCTATATTTTGAGCGCTAACGGCCTTGCCGCCGGCAGCGAGGAACTGACCGCCGATCCCACCGTGCTCGGCGCCATCAACCTCACCGAGGCTGCCGCCGCCAATGCCGGCGCCGCCGCTCCGGCGGCCGACGCCACTACCGAAACGGCCAATGCCGCGCCTGTGCCGCAGGCTTTCACCTGGGGCAAGTCGCTGCCGACCAAGCAAACTGATGGCACCATCAAGGATGTCGTCTCGGGCAGCGCCGCTGCCAATCCGTGACCGTGACGCCGGCGGATGGTCGCCGGCGCAATCGACGGCCTTCTCGGACCGCCGTGGCTAGAAACCATTTTGGGAGACCCCTGATGACACTCCGTCTGACGACCCTGCTGGCCTTTACCGCCCTGTCGGCGATGAGTCTGCCCGCATTCGCGCAGGATGCTGCCGCCACGCCTGCCGCCCCCCGTGCCTACAAGCCCGTGACCAACGACATGATCCTCAACCCACCGCCCGAGGAATGGATCAGTTGGCGCCGCACGGTCGACAACCAGGGCTATAGCCCGCTCGACCTCATCAACAAGGATACCGTCAAGAACCTCGAGCTCGCCTGGGCCTGGCCCATGGCCGCCGACGGCCAGCAGGAAGCCGCTCCGCTGGTGCATGACGGCATGATGTTCCTCTCGACCAACCAGAACATCATCCAGGCACTGGACGCCAAGACCGGCGACCTCGTCTGGGAATACCGGCACGTCCTGCCGCAATTGCCGGCCTCCTGGGGCTACCAGCTCAACCAGGCCCGCCGCCAGAAGAACTCCATCGCGCTCTATGACGACAAGGTCATTGTCGCCACCGCCGATGCCAAGCTCGTGGCGCTCGATGCCGCCACCGGCAAGGTGGCCTGGGAAACGCAGGTCTACGACACCCAGAAGGGCTACAGCTATACCGTCGGCCCGCTGATCGTGAACGACAAGATCATCTCGGCCATTTCCGGCTGCTCGATCGCCGGCACCGCGGGTGGTTGCTTCATCGCCGCGCATGACGCCAAGACCGGCAAGGAGATCTGGCGCTTCAACACGATCGACGATCCCAAGAACCCCGAGCAGGAAGCCTCCTGGGGCGGTGTTCCGCCCGAGAACCGCTGGGGCGGCACGCCCTGGACCACGGGCTCCTACGATCCGCGCACCAACACCACCTTCTGGGGCGTGGGCATGCCCGGCCCCTATTCCCAGCTGATCCGCGGCTCGGGTGACGGCCCGGTGCTCTACACCAACAACACCCTGGCCCTCGATGCCGATACCGGCGAGCGCAAGTGGAACTTCTCCCACCTGCCCGCCGACAACTGGGACCTGGACAGCCCGTTCGAGCGTATCCTCGTCGACGAGGGTGAGGGCGACGCCGCCAAGCACCTCCTGGTGACCGTGCCCGGCAAGGACGGCATCGCCTTCGGTCTCGACCGCGATACCGGCAAATACCTGTGGTCGCGTGACACCGTCTACCAGAACGTCGTCAAGAGCATCGATGCCGAAGGCAAGGTGACGCTCAACAACGACCTCGTGCCGACCGCCGTCAACCAGGAAGTCTTCGTCTGCACCTCGGTCTCGGGCGGCAAGCTCTGGATGACCGGCGCCTATAGCCCGCGCACCAAGACCTATTACGTGCCGCTGGCCGAGGCCTGCAACACCGTGACCCCGACCGTCACCGAATTCACGGCCGGTAACGCCGTGGGTGCCACCAAGTTCGGCCCGCGCGTGCTGCCGCCCAACATCACCAATGGCGGTGTGGTGGAAGCCATCAACGTGGCCGATGGCGCCCGCAAGTGGCGTCATGAGCAGCGCCCGACCTTCACCTCCTCGCTCCTCGCCACCGGTGGTGGCCTGGTCTTCGGGGGTGACGCCGGCCGCTTCCTCATGGCCATGGATGAAGAGACGGGCGACGTTCTCTGGCAGACCCGCCTCAATGCTCCGATCGGCGGCTATCCGATGACCTACGAGATCGATGGCGAGCAATATCTCGCCGTGCCCACGGGCTTCTCCGCCCAGGCCGGCAGCTCCGCCTCGATGTTCCCGGAAATCCCGGTGCCGTCGGGCTCGGGCAACTCGCTCTTCGTGTTCAAGCTGCGCAACACCGCGCAGACGGCCAGCAAGTAAGCCGGCCCGCCAGGCTTTATGGGAACGGGGGGCGCTGCCCCCCGTTTCAGTCTCAGTCCACAAGGTTCGCCATGTTCCCGCGCCTTTTCATCAGCGCCGTCCTCTTCTTCGCCACCTGCGCGGGCGCCTTCGCCCAGGGCGGCGGCCTGCCCCAGGAATTGCAGAACAACACGCGGCGCATGCAGGGCGACCAGATCACCTTCTGCCTCGATGAGCAGAGCGTGGGCGCCCCCTTCGATCACGCCGTCGGCCTGGCCATCGCCTCGGCTTTGCTCCTCAACGCCAAGTTCACCCGCGCTCCCTCCGGCTTCGGCCTCGATGCCCAGGGTTATTTCGACGAACTCCAGATCGTCATGGCCAACGAGTGCGATGTCCTCCTCGGCGTCTCGCTCCAGCCCAACTTCCCCTATCCCGAATGGGCCTCGCCCACCCGCGCCTACGCGCAGGTGCCCTTCGTGCTGGCAGTGACCGATCCGAGCTACAACAAGCTTTCCGATATCCCCAAGGACAAGACCCTGGGCACGGCCCTCGGCTCGATCGGCGAATACGCCTTCATCACCTACAACCAGCAATTGCCCGAGGCCGAGCGCTGGCGGCGCCTGCCTTATGCCGATGCCAAGCTGATGGTGCAGCGCCTCAAGGACGGCACGCTCGGCGGCATCATCCTCTGGGGTCCATCCCTCGGCCGCGCCGTCGGCGGCGATCCGGCCAAGGCCGGCATCCGCGTCATCGACACCGCCCCGGTCGCGCAGTCCTTCGTGCTGGTGGGTGCGCTGGTATCCAGCCGCGACGCTTTCCTGCGCTCGCAGGTCGATAGCGCCATTTCCTCTCTCGCGGCCGATGGTACGATACAGCAATTGCTCGACCAGTTCGGCTACCAGGGCAAACCCGGCCCGCAATAGTCGCCGCACCAACACACAGACCAGAGGATAGAGATGGCCAAGGCGTTCTCGCTCTCAGACCTGCGCCATGAATGGCCGTCCCTGCTTGCTGCAATAGCCGGCCTTGTCGCCTTCAATTTCGAGCACCAGATCATGGAGGCCGGCAGCGTCGCCTCCCTGCTCGCCGCCGCGGTGCTCATCGCCACCATCGTCATGGCCTCGGTCCGCGTCGCCCACCACGCCGAGATCCTCGCCGCCAAGGTCGGCGACCCCTACGGCACCATGATCCTGACGCTCTCGGCCGTCGCCGTCGAAGTACTGGTGCTGGGCATATTGATGCTCAACGTCGCCTCGCCCACCCTCGTACGCGACACCATCTATTCGGCCGTGATGCTGGACGTGAACGGCATCCTCGGCCTCGCCGCCATCATCGGTGGCTACCGCTTCGGCGAGCAGCCCTATAACGACGATTCCGGCCGCACCTATGTGGTGATGATCCTCACCGCCATGGGCATTTCCATGATGGTTCCCGAATTCATTCCCGGCGACAAATGGCACTATTATTCGCTGTTCACCATCGGCGCGATGGCCGCGCTCTACGTCCTCTTCCTGCGCCAGCAGGTGGGCGTCCATTCCTATTTCTTCAGCTACGCCTATCCCAAGTCGCGAGGCGGCGAGAGCGAGCATGAGGATAGTCCCGCCGGCGCCTCGGTCGCACTCCTCATCGGCGGCGTCGTGCTCATCGGCCTGCTCGCCGAAGTCATGTCCGGATTGTTCAACAAGGGCCTCGAAGGCTCGGGCGCCCCGCCCGCCCTCGCTGCCGTCGTCGTGGCCTCGATCTCTGCCGCACCCGAAATCCTCACCGCCCTACGGGCGGCCTTGGCCAATCGCATGCAGGCGGTCATCAACATCGCGCTCGGCGCATCTTTATCGACCGTCATCCTCACGGTGCCGGTCATGGAGGCCATCGCGCTCTTTTCGGGTCAGCCCTTCGTCATGGCCATGACCCCGGTGCAGACCATCATGGTCCTCATCACGCTCATCGTGGCCGCCATCAATCTCTCCGATGGCGAGACCAACGCCATCGAAGGCATGACGCACTTCGTGCTCTTCGCCACCTTCGTGATGCTGACGTTCCTCGGCCTTTAGCCGGCCAGCAGTTCGGACGGCGGCATCTGCACCGCCGCCTCGGGCGTGAAGAGGTCGATGACGATGCCGTTGGGGTCGCGGATCACGGCATGCACCGCATTCCCGAAGCCACGGGCATCCTCGACGATCTCGACGCCTTCGGCATGAGCGGCGTGCACGGCCGCGACCACGTCCTCGATCACGAAGGTGATGTAGGCACCTTCGACGATTCCCCGCGCGCCGCGCGGCACGAACTCGCTGACCTCATCGATCAGCCCCAGTTCGAGCCGCGTCTCGCCCGGCAGGGAAAAGACCCGCAGCCAGCCGTGGGTTTCCGTCTCCACCATGCCGAATACCCGCTGGTAGAAGGCGGCGCTATCGCTGAGATCCTTGCAGAGGATATTGAACCTGATGCGGTGCGTGACCGGCATGTTGCCCTCCTAATGGTGCGCGTGATGTTCGGCGTTGTGCTTGCGCGTGGCCGTCGCCTTCTTGGCTGAGGCCGAGCGCTGCGCTGCCGGCCTGCTGGCCGAAGCCTTGCCGCCGATCTCGCCGCCGCTTTGGGCCGACACGTGCGTCTCCATCTCATTGCGGCTCGCGCCGGATTTGTCGGCGCCGCCGCTCTCCTTGCTGGCGGTTGCCCAGGCACGCAACTCCGCTTCGTTCTCGGAAACGTCACGCTTCCCGTGACCCTTCGCGATGTGATCGGCCTTCCGTTCCTGCTTGTCGGTATGATTGGATTTGTCGCCACGAGGCATGATGCTCTCCTGTTCAGGCTGGGGCGCGGCGCGGGCGGGTCAGAGGCTCGTCTGCCATTTCGTTGGCCAGGACAGGAAACCGGCAAAATTGCCCTGTTCCTCTTCTCCGCCGTGGCCGGTTGACGCGCGCCGCCAGGCTATAGAAACCGACCGGCCCATCGCATGGTTCCCGCTATCCGCAACGGAACCGCAGCCCCGCTTCCGGGGTTGTTGGCGTAGTTGCGGAGAAGACGATGAGCGACGATCCCCATTCCGACGATTCCGTCTGGCGAGACCCTGAATTCGAGCAGGCCGTCCGCGATACGGCCTACTTCATGTGGGAACAGGATGGGCGTCCGGCGGGCCGTGAAAAGGATTACTGGTTCCGCGCCATGGAGCAGCACCTGCGCATGCGTCGCAATGAGAAGGAGCTGCGCGACGGCATGCAATGACCGCCGCAGGGTTGGCATTTTTGTGCCCAGCCCGTAATGGTTCGCGGGACCATTCCGCGCCGAGACTCCGATGCCCCAGGACACGTCGCACCGCGACCCGATCCACATTGCCCTGACCTTCGACGACCGCTACTGGGCTCCGGCCTATGCGACCATGCGCTCGATCTGCATCGTCTCGCGCCGCCGCGCCAATATCGTCTTCCACCTCATGCATATGGGCCTGGGCGAGGAGCACCGGCAGGCGCTGACGGCCATCACCGCCGAATACGGCGCGACGCTCGAGTTCTACGATCTCGAAAGCGACGGCGCCCTCATGGACCGCGTGCGGCAATTGCCGCCCGTCAAGCACCGCCACCTCAATTTCAGCCCCATGGTCTATATCCGCCTCTTCCTCACGGACATCGTGCCCGGGACGGTGGAGCGGCTGATCTATATCGACTGCGACATGATGGTCCGCGCGCCCATCGAGGCGCTCTACGATCTCGACCTGGGCGATTACCCGATCGCCGCCGTCCTCGACCCCTACGGCACCGGCTTCCAGACCGGGCGCGACTTCCGGCCCAAGCCCTATTACGACACCACCGAGCCCTTCTTTAACGCCGGCCTCATGGTCATAGACACCCGGCGCCTCGCCGCGATCGATCCGGTGGCCACGGCAAAGGCTCGGCTCTCGGCGGAGGAATTCGCCTCGGTCTATTACGACCAGGACATCCTCAACATCGCGCTACGCAGCAACTGGCGCGTGCTCGAGCCCATGTGGAACCTCCAGAACCCCACGCCCTCGCACGAGGCGCTCGATCCGCGGGTCGTCCACTATACCGGCACCAACAAGCCGTGGCTGCTCTTCGGCGAGACCGCCTTCAAGCGCAATTACCGCCACATCATGACGAACGACTATTTCTACCTGTTCCTGCGCGAGCGCATCGCCGCGCGCCTGCCCTGGCTGAGGCCCTTCCTCAAATTGAAACGGCCCGCCCCGGTTGCGACCGGGACGGGCCGGGAACTTCCCCGCTCCGCGCCTTAATGCCCCGCGGGCTTGGGCGGCAGCCAGCGTCCGAGCATCACCTCGATGATCTCGATGATCGCGTAGACGCCCAGGCCCAGGAACGAGAGGGCGAAGAGCGCGGCGAAGGCCAGCGGCGTGTTGAGCTGCGAGGTCGCCGAGAGCAGCAGGTAGCCCAGCCCGCTCGAAGCGCCCATGAACTCGCCGATCACCGCGCCGATCACCGCCAGCGTGATGGCGACCTTGGCGCCCGTCAGCACGAACGGCAGCGCCGCCGGGAACTGCACCTTGTAGAACACCTGCCAGGGCGAGGCCTTGAGGCTGCGCGCCAGCTCGATCAGCTCGCGCGGCGTCGCGCGCAGGCCCGCCGCCGTATCGATGATGATCGGGAAGAAGGCCACCAGCCAGACGATGGCGAGCTTGGATTCCAGCCCCGTGCCCAGCCACACCAGCACGATCGGCGCCAGCGCCACCTTGGGCACCGACTGCAGGCCGACCAGCAGCGGATAGAACATCAGGTTGAGCGCGCGCGAATTGGCGATGGCCACCGCCAGCGGAATGCCGACGACGAGAGCCAGCAGGAACCCGAGCACGGTTTCCTGCAGGGTCACCCAGCCTTCCTTGAGCAGCAGCGGGAACCATTTGACGAAGGCCACGGCCACGTCTTCGGGCGGCGGCAGAACGGCCGGCGACACCTTGAAGATGTGGCAGGCAGCCGACCAGAGGGCGAGGATGATGACGACGCCGAGGAGAGGGTAGGCGATGCGCGAAAAGGTGTCGTTCATGGTCAGTGTCCCAGCAGGCCCAGCGCTTCGCTGGCGCGGCGTTCGGCCTCGGTGAATTCGGGGGTGAAGCGCGTGGCCTGGCTGCGGGTGCCCGGCAGCGACACGTTGAACTCGAGATGCACGCGGGCCGGCCGGCGCGAGAACACCACGACCTTGTCCGACAGATAGATGGCTTCCGAGATCGAGTGCGTCACGAACAGCACGGAGGCCTTGGTCTCGTCCTTCACCTTGAGCAGCAGGTCGTTCATCTCCAGCCGGGTGAATTCGTCGAGCGCGCCGAACGGCTCATCCATGAGCAGCAGCCGGGGCTTGTGGATGAGCGCGCGGCAGAGCGAAACGCGCTGCTGCATGCCGCCCGAAAGCTCATGCGGGCGCGAATTGGCGAAGGAGGAGAGCCCGGTCAGCGCCAGCAGCTCGTCGGCGCGCTTGAGCGCCTGCGCATCCTTGCGGCCAAGGATTTCCATCGGAAACAGCACGTTCTCGCGCACGGTGCGCCAGGGCATCAGGCTGGGCTGCTGGAATACGAACCCATAGTCCGAGTAAGGACCGGTCACTTCCTTGCCGGCCACCGTCACCGATCCCGAAGTCTTGGGGATCAGGCCCGAGACGATCTTGAGCAGGGTGGTTTTGCCGCACCCGCTTGGGCCCAGCAGAGCGACGAACTCGCCTTCATCGAAGGTCAGGTTCGCCTCGTCCAGAGCAACGACTTCGCGGCCGGAGCCGCCGAAGACTTTCCGGACATTGGTAATTTCAACAAAGGCCATCATACCCCTTTCGGCCGGAACTGCAGCAAAGCAGGCGCGAAAAGGGGCGCCGAAGCTGCTAGATCAGCTTGCATGTCTCCTGAAATATCTTATGATGTTCTTATGGTCAACAAGACCTCAGAGACCTTTCCGTCGGGGGCACGCACCTGCGAGGAAAAAGGGAGAAAACACATGCTGCGTAAATTCGTCGGGGTGCTCGCCGCACTCTCCGGCCTGGCCGCCACGCCGGTCCTCGCCGACAATACCAAAGTCACCTTCATGCTCGATTTCATCAGCCTGGGCCGTCACGCTCCCTGGTATGTCGCGCTGGACAAGGGCTATTTCGCCGAAGAGGGCCTGGACGTCGAGATCCTTCCGTCCAAGGGCACCGCTGACGCCATCCGCGGCGTCGTGACGGGCCTCGCGCCCATCGGCTTCATCGACGTGCCGAGCCTGGTGGCTTCGGGCGCCGCCGGCGGCGACATCAAGATCGTGGCTGGCGCCTATGTCGAGGCTCCCTACTGCGTCTATTCGCTCAATCCGGGCGCCAACGTCACCGAACCCAAGCAGCTTGAAGGCCTCAAGTTCGGCTCGTCCTCGGCCTCCTTCCTGCCCCAGATCTGGCGCGCCATCATGAACATGAATGGCCTGGACGCCTCCAAGCTCGAAATCGTCAACGTCGACGCCTCGGCCCGCGTGCCCATGCTCGCCGCCGGCCAGATCGAAGGCGTCGACCAGTTCCTGATGTCCGGCCCGGCCATCAAGCGCGCCGCGCCCGACAAGCAGCCGGTCTGCCTCTTCGCGCCCGACCTCGGCCTCGACATCTACTCGAACTCGATCGGCGTGAATAAGACCTTCCTCGAGTCCAACCCCGACGCCGTCAAGGGCTTCGTCCGCGCCGCCATGAAGGGCTGGCAGTACACGATGGCCCACCGCGACGAGGCCACCGAGATCATGGTCAAGCACGTCGAGTCGCTCGATCCGGCCATCGTCCGCGAGGAAATCGACCTCCTCGAGAAGATCGCCATCAACGACGACGTCAAGGCCAACGGCTTCGGCCACATCCTCCCCGAGAAGATGGCCGCCACCTTCGACTTCATGAACAACAACGTCGAAATCTACGGCGACAAGCTCAAGGTCGAAGACATCTACGTCCCCGGCTTCCTCCCCGAGCCGGGCGTTTTGCCTGAAGCAAACTAAGGGTTCCGACCCGAACTCGAACGCCGCCCTCCGGGGCGGCGTTTTTGTTTTGGGAGTGGATATCCACACCCCCTCTCCGCCACAGCCACAGCACTTCCCCGGCTCTCCGGCCGGGGAAGTTCCGCGGGTGAGGCACGAAACAAGCCAGCACGTCTCCCTCCCCCTTGCGGGGAGGGGACAGGGGTGGGGGTGAGCCCCACCCCAGCGCCCCTGGCTCACCCCCTCCCTAACCCTCCCCACAAGGGGGAGGGTGGGATTTGTTGCTCGATTCCGCCAAAGACACCCACCCTCCCCCTTGTGGGGAGGGCTAGGGAGGGGGAAGGCCACAAGCTCATCCCCCAAAACAAAATGCCGCCCCCTTTCAGGGACGGCACATCTCCTCCACGGCGTTCCCGCCTCAGTCGGGTTTCACCACGCTCTTGAACTCCACCAGCACATTCGCATACCGCGCCGTACCCACATTCTCCAGCTCATGCGGCATGCCCGGCTCGCGCCACAACGCCTCCCCCGGCTTCTCCGCCGTCGGCTTCACGCGCCCGTCGGCAAACCGCATGACGTTGTCGCCGTCCGTCAGCGGCACGACCAGATACGGCAGGTCATGCTGATGCCACGCCTGGATTTCCCCCGGCTGCAACTCCAGCTTCCACACACGAATCGTCTCGTTCTCGAAGATGACTTCGTCACCGATCGTACCGAGCTTGGTGCCTTCCGGCATTCCCGTATCGGACATACTCACTCCTTGGATTTGAGGCGCGCCTTGAGCGCTGCCGGGTTGGTCTGGAAATAGCGTTGCCGGCGCTCCGGCGCGTAAGCTGCAAGCTGGGTGTACGGCTCGATCAACCCCATGGGGAAGGGCCAGTCGGAGCCGAACACCACGCGCTCGCCCCCAAACGTCGCCTCGGCATGGATAGCCGCGGCTTCGCTGTGACAGATGCAATCGACATAGATACCGGGGATGACCTTGGAGGGCGCGGCCCTGGAGGTATCCACCCCCGGCCGCGCCGTATCGAAGCCGCGCTCGAACCGCCCCGCCACCATCGGCAGCAGGCCCCCGCCATGGGCGAAGCACGGCATGATGTTGGGATAGCGCTCGAGCACGCCGGCAAAGATCAGGTGACCCAGGGCCACCGTGCTCTCATAGGGATTGCCGAGGAGATTGGTCAGATAGAACGACTTGAGCCGCCCGTCCCCGCACTCGCCCGGATGGAAGAACACGAACGCCCCGGCGGCATCGAGCACCTGCCAGAGCGGCTCGAACTCGGCCATGCCGAGCGTACGCTCGTCGCCGGTCCCGGCGGGCATGGCAAAGAGGTTGTGGCCCCTGGCCGTGTAATCGCGCGCGATGGCGATGGCCGTTTCCGGGTCCTCGGTCGGCAGGTGCACCAGCGCACTCAGCGTCCCGTCCGACTCCGCCGCAATCGCGTCCAGCCCGTCATTGATATAGGCGGCCCAGGCCCGCGCCTCGTCTCCGCGAAGCTGCTGCCTGTAGAGCGGCGGCGGGGCGGAGATGAAGGCATGCTCCACCTTGTTCTCGCCCATCCACTTCTTGAGCGCCTCGGGCTTGAAGATCGGCTTCATGCCGACCTTGTGCCCGTCGATGATCATGGCCTCGCCATCCCAGCTCACGCCCGCGATGGCCGCGAGCCGGTCTTCCACCACCGGGATCAGATGCGCATGAACGTCGAGCAGAATACCTTCGGTCATCACTTCCGTCCGATAATGGTCTTGTAGAGGCCTTCGATGTCGGCGCTGGCCATGGGCAGGATCGCCGCCACATGGTCGTCCGGGCGCAGCAGCACCACGACGTCTTCGCCCAGCCCCAGCTTGTCGCGCACCTTGTTCCCAATATCGAGCAACGCGCGATCGCGAAAACCGGAATCCAGCGGCGCGTCCCAGCGCGAAACCACATAGCTCTTGAGCCCCGGCAGCGTGTCGTCCGGAATATCCGGGCGACGGCGCACGTCGGTGAAATAGAGCGCCGCAAAGCTGTCGTCGCAGAGGTCGTGGAGGTAAGTTCGCCCGCCCTGCCCGTCGAACACCGGCATGTCCGCGATACGATCGCCCACCCGCAGGTTCGTGCGCTCGGTCTTGACGATCGACCAGTCCCCGGCGCCCTCGGCATCCACCTTCACGCCCAAGAGCGAGCGGGTCATCGCGTTGGCCCAGTCGGTGCCCGACATGGCCTTGGCGTCGCCCGTCTCCCCGCCCATGAGCTTCCGTGCCGCTTCCGCCATCTCGCCAGAACCATGCGCCGCCAGCGGCTGCTGTTCGCGCTCATAGCCGTTGAGCAGGCTGTCGTCGGCCCAGCCGCGCAGCACCCATGCCAGGCGCCACGGCAGGTTGATGGCGTCGAGCACGCCGGTATTGAGCCCCAGCGCCCACATCGGGGTGATGAGGTGGGCGGCGTCGCCCATCAGGAACACGCGGTCATTGCGCCACTTGGAGGCAATACGGTGATGCACGCGATAGATAACGGTGTTGAGCACTTCGAGCGAAGTCACGTCGCCCACGAAGTGGCGCACCTTGGCTTCCAGCTCCTCGCGCGTGGCCTCTTCGGCCCCCGGCGCCAGCGGGAACAGGAACCGCCAGCAATGCGGCTGGCGCACCAGGATCATCCACTCCGCCGGATCGGCAAAATAGGCCAGGTACGGGTAGTCGCGCGGATTGGCCTTGTCGAGATCGACCTTGATGTCGACCAGCATGTAGCGCACGTCCAGCGACACGCCCTCGACCTCGATCCCCAGCTGCGTGCGCACCGTAGAACGGCCGCCATCGCAGGCGAGGAGGTAAGACCCTTCGACTTCCTTGATGCCCTCGGGCGTCTCGAAGCGGGCGAGGACGCCGTCCTCGTTCTGAGTGAAGTCGATCAGCTTGTGCCGAAGGTTCACCCAGCCTTCCGGCAGATCCTCCAGCCCCTCAGCCAGGATCGGCTCCAGGTGGTGCTGGGGAATGTTGAGCACGAACGGAAAGCGCGTTTCATCGAAGAGGTTTTCCGTCATCACCGAGGCGCGACGCTGGTTGGTCGCGCGCTCGATCTCGCCGATCTCGTCCAGCCGCAGGGCCTTCGAGAGCACCGACTTGTCCACGCCATAGCGCCGGAAGGCTTCCACCGTGCGCGTCAGGATCGTGCCGGCCTTGGTGTCGGACGAGAAGGCATTGTCTTCCTCGAACGAGCGGAATTCGATGCCGTAGAATTTGAGCGCCAGCGCGGTCATCAGACCCACCGGACCCGCCCCGACAACCAGAACTGGCTTCATGGCTTTCCTCTAGAGAGTTTTAGTCTTCGTCTTTTGTGTAAGCCATGTCGCGGCTCAGGACCGACGCGCTCATCGTCGCGGCGTCAGAGAGCAGGAACATGAGCGGACCCACCACGTCTTCGGGCGAACCGACGCCCAGCGTGTTCTTCCAGCTGTCGCCTTCCGCGCCCGGATTGGCGTTGCGGTATTGCGGGGTGTCGATGACGCCCGGCCAGATCACGTTGACCTTGACCCGGTGCTCGGCCACTTCCTTGCCGGCGCTCTTGAGGAAGGCGATGAGGCCCGCCTTGGTCGCCGCATAGGCCGAGGCCTTGGCCCAGCCCTGGTGAGCGAGACCGGAAGAGAACGCCACGATGGAGCCGCGGCGGCGATCGATCATGCCGCCGATGGCCGCCTGGTAGCACCAGACCACGCCATTGAGGTTGACCCCGATGACCTTCTCCCATTCGGAAGGGTCCATCTCGTGGATATTGGTGCGCGGCTGGATCGCGGCGCCGCAGACGAGCCCGTCGATATGCCCGAACTCGGTTTCGATGCCCTCGAAGGTCGAGAACACCGCCGCGCGGTCCGAAACGTCGAGCTTGCGGGTGGCAATGGCGGGCGCCTCCTCGGAAAGGCTCGCCATCGCGTCTTCATTCATGTCGCAGACCACGACCTGCGCCCCGGCCTTGGAGGCCGTCAGCGCCAGGGCCCGTCCGATGCCGTTGGCCCCGCCGGTAATGACGATCACATCGCCTGTGGCATCGAACGTTGCTTTCATTTGGTCTCGCTCATCGAAGGAATGTCGGTCGTGCCGTGAAGGTCGGCCTCGACCACGCGGTTGCGCAACTGGCCCAGCCCCGTGCCCGAAACGACCATCTCGTCGCCCGGTTTCAGGAAAATCGCCGGTTCGCGCGCATTGCCGATGCCCGAAGGCGTGCCGGTGATGATGATGTCGCCCGGCTCCAGCGTCATGCCGAACGAGAGTTCGGCCACCAGCTCGGCAATCGGGAACGCCATCTGCTTGAGCTTGGCGCTCTGCATGGTCTGGCCGTTGAGGGTCAGCTCCAGCGTGATCTCGGGCACGTCCAGTTCATCGCCGGTGACGATGAAGGGGCCGATCGGCATGGTCTTGTCGATGCTCTTGCCCTTGAGCCACTGCCCGCCATGGCGGCGCTGCAGGTCGCGCTGCGACACGTCGTTGGCGAGGAAATAGCCGAACACATAGTCCAGCGCCTCGGCCTTGGAGACGGAGCGGCATCTTTTGCCGATGACGATGCCGACTTCGGCCTCGTAGTCCCATTTGGCCGAGATATGCGGGTCCAGCCCGATCTCGTCGCAGGGACCGATCACCGTGTTCGGGCCCTTGGTGAAGAACGTCGGCGCCTTGGGCTTGTCGACGTCCTGTCCCTCGCGCTTGCCGCGGCTTTCTTCAAAATGGTCCCAGTAGTTCCAGCCGGTGCAGAGCACGTCGCGGCTGAAACGCTGGATCGGTGCCATCAGCTTGGCATCGGCCAGGGGAATCGTGTCGAGCGGCGAGGCTTTCACCAGCCGCTCGATTTCGGCCTTGCCCCGCCCGATGAGGGTGACCATGTCACCCTCCTGGGCCGGCAGCAGACGGATCAGTTCGCCTTCGACCAAGCCGACGCGCGGCGTGCCGGAGACATTGACGGTAGCAAGACGCATCTTTTCTTCTTAGCCGTTCGGCAGCACCGCAATGGCGCTGATCTCGATGAGGTATTCGTGGCTGACCATCTTGGCGACCTCGACCATGGTCGAAGCCGGGACCGGCGCCTTGAAGTACTCGGCGCGGACCTTGTGGATGATCGGGAAGTGCTCGATGTTGCGGACATAGACGTCCACGCGAACGATGTCCTCGAGCCCGCCGCCGGCAGCCTCGGCCGCCGCCTTGAGGTTCTCGCAGACCTGACGGGTCTGGGCTTCCACATCGCCGATACCGGCAATGGTGCCATCGGCCTTGCGGGCCGTCATACCCGAGATGAAGACCAGCTTGCCCTTCGCTTCGATCGTGGTCGCCTGCGAGAAGTGACCATTCGGCTTTGCGAGCTTGTCGCTGGTGATCTGCTCTTTCATTTTTTCCTCTTTCAGAAGTAGCTCTGGACGTCGACGCCCAGGGATGCACCCGTCTCGACCAGGCTTTTCCAGGCGGCGGGTGAAACTTTGGCGCGGCCATTGGCGCCAGTGCGGGCGGCATAGGCGAGCTCGCCGGGCGCGAACACGCGTTCGACACCAGGCGCGCGGCGCGAAGCCGAAACACGATCGAGTTCTGACTTGGCCCGGCCTTCGAACTGCTCCTCGGGCACGAAGTGTCCGACATCGATGGCGATGAAGACGTTCGAGCAGCGATAGGGCGTTGCCATGTTGCCGTAGAGGCCATTGACCTCGGCGCCGATATTGCCGCCCGAGAGCCCGCCCGTCAGTAGGTCGACCATGAAGGCGAGACCGAAACCCTTGGGGCCGGCAGCCGGCAGCAGCATGCCTTCGATGGCCTTCTGCGGATCGGTGGTCGGCGCGCCGTCCTTGTCGGCAGCCCATCCCTCGGGGATCGACTGGCCGGCAGCGGCGGCATTGCGGATCTTGCCCATGGCCACGGCGGAAAGCGCCATGTCCACTTCCGGCCGGAATTCGCCCGCGCTCGGCACGGCGATGGCCAGGGGATTGTTGCCCGTCAGCGGCTGCGCGCCACCGGTGGCCGGCATCAGCGGACGCGTATTGGACATCACGATGCCCACCGCGCCAGCATCGGCCATCATGCGCGCATAGCGCCCGGCCGTGCCGAAATGGAAGGCGTTCCGCACGGCGACGGTCGCCATGCCGAACTTTCTGGCGCGCTCGACGGCGATGGCCACCGCCTGGCGGGCGGTGAGCTGGCCGAGCACGTCGCCGGCATCGATCACGACGGCGGCGTCATTGTCCGAGACGACCTGCCCCTCCGAGCCCTTGGCAACCGAACCGGCCTTGAGGCGCTCGACATACATCGGCACCAGCATCACGCCATGGGAGGCGACGCCTTCGATATCGGCGGCAACCAGGTCCTCGGCGACGATCGCGGCGGCTTCCGGCGCCACGCCGCAACCTTCAAAGATCGCGGCGACGGCCTTGGCCAGCGCCTCGGCCGAAACCGGCTCGTTGGGAGCGTTGGTCATCAGCGGGCATCCTCGTCATTGTCGTACCAGTCCGGACGTACGGGATAGTGCGGGCCGTCGTAGATCTCGACGACGACAGTGTCTTCGTGAGCGAGCGTAGGCCCGTGCACATTGCCCTTGGGGTTGCAGTAGAACGAGCCGGCTTTGAGCGTCACGCCCGTCTTGGTGTATTCGTAATGGCCCGAGAGGCAGAACATCATCTGGTTGGACGCATGCAGATGCGGCGTCGGGATGCTGGCGCCCTTCTCGAACTTGATCAGGGCGACCGAAGCGCCGGTCGCATCGTCGCGCCACAGCATCTTCTCATGCACGCCCTTGAGCGACTTTGCCCGCCAGGGCATGTCGTTCGACTGGATCAAAATCTCCTCGAGAGAGGGCATGCCCGGGGGCGTCACTGGAAGTCCGTCGTTGGCCACGAGTCACCTAAATATCAACTTTCGCTTTAGATGATATTTCACGTGATGCGAAAAGCCAAGGACTAAGTGGCGAGCATGTGGAAAGGGAAGGTTCGCGCCCCTGACACCCCCTCCCTAACCCTCCCCACAAGGGGGAGGGTTGTGTCTCTGGCGAGATAGAGCAGCAAACCCCACCCTCCCCCTTGTGGGGAGGGCTAGGGAGGGGAAAAGCCCCAAACACCGTTCGCGAGTTGTGGTCTCCCTCCCCCTTGCGGGGAGGGGACAGGGGTGGGGGTTCCCCCCACTCCTTCCGCGAAATCAGGTCACCAAAGCCCGCCCAAAAAACAGAACGAGCCCCCTACTCCGCCGGAAACCGCCCCGGCACCGGAGCCCCCGCCTGCAGCTTTTCCAGCCGATCCCGCAACGCCTTGATATGCGCCTGCATGAAATCGCCCGCCTCTTCCTCCCGGCCCGCGACCACCGCATCGGCGATCTGCGCATGCTGCCGGTTGGTCGCGCCCACATCGATCGTCTGCCAGAGATTGAGATACCAGAACCGCGTCGAGCGCTCGTGGAGCATCCGCGCGAAATCGCCCATCATCGTATTGCCCGAAAGCGTCGCGATCTCGCGGTGGAACCAGCGGTCGTTGCTGGTAAAGGCCGCGATATCGGGCGGCTCGACATTAGCGTCGGTCGCCGTAGCGATGGCCCGCAGCTTCTCGAGTTCGTCCTCGGACACTTCGCCCGCCGCCACCCGGCGCGCCGCCGAGCGCGCCAGTTCCGGCTCGACCGTCAGGCGGGAATCCAAAATCTTGAGAATTTCGGCGAGGCTGTCCGGCTGGACGATGATGCCCTTGCGCGGCAGCACTTCCACCAGTCCTTCGAGGTGCAGGCGCTGGAGCGCCTGGTGCACCGGCGTCCGCCCGAGGTCGAGCTGCGCGCAGATCGCCGCCTCGTTGAGATATTGCCCGGGCAGGAAGTGAAGGGTGATCACCTTCTCCTTGATCCGCTCATAGGCCTGTTCGACGAGTGATAGCTGCTTCTCGCCAGACGCTCCCGTCTTGCCTTTCCTGGCGCTTGAAGTCTCCGCCATTTCCGCTCCTGTTGCAGACGGGAATGCTGACGTGGCTCGCGTCCACACAAGCAAATATGGCTACTGAAATATCTAAAATCCATCCTCCGCGCCAGCCCGCGCACGGCGATGGCGAATAAGTGCCGGTCTTTTCACGGGATATTCCCCGATTGGCTTTCCTGCGCCATACTCGCGCCATCCACGAGGGAGGCCCCAAGATGGCGTCAGAGCAGTCCGCGGCGAGCACGCCGCGCTACGCGCCCTGGAATATCGGAGCCGGCCTTGCCTTCGCGCTCTGCGCGCTCGTGGCGGTGCCGCTGGTGGGCATCGATGTCAGCACCATCTTCAGCAACGACGACGGTCAGGTCACCTGGCTGACGCTCTTCATCGGCGTCTTCGCCGTCGGCTGCTTCATCTGGTGGCGCCTTGTCTCGCGCACCCACAAGTTCACACTCTGGCGCGGCGCCGTCGCCGGCACCTATGTCGCCGTCTTCTCCTATCCCGTCGTCATCGCGCTTGCCGAAATCTTCCAGCGCAACTGGCAGGAGGCGGGCGAGCCGGGCACCATAGCCGAGCGCCTCCAGCACATCCTGTTGCTGAGCGGCCTGACGCTCCTGACCACCGGCTTTGCCGCCATCATCCTCATGGCCGTCATCGGCGCCGCTATCGCCTGGATACAGGGCCGCCGCTTCCCGCAGGCAGCAGCGTTGGGCAAGGAGCAGCGCCGCCGTCGCGGCTTCATCCGCACCCTCCTGCGCGTCACCGGCACCGTCGCGGTCGTGCTCCTCATCGCGCTCGCCGGCACGTTCAGCATCGCCTCGATCTGGCCGCTCGACACCAAGCCGCTCACCTTCGATCCCGCAAGCAGCCACCCTGCCGCCGACTATCCCGCGGCGCTCGCCGCCTTCGATGCCGTCAAGGCCCGCGAGGCCCAGCTCGATCTCCACCCGCGCTGCCATTCGAGCCTCCTGACCCATGGCAGCAAGGTCAAGCGCGCCGTCATCTTCTTCCACGGCCTCACCAATTGCCCGGCCCAGATCGACGTTCTCGGGCAGCAGCTCTTCGACCAGGGCTACAACGTCTACATTCCGCGCCTGCCCGGCCACGGCATGGCCGATCCCATGACCACCGCCCTCGCCGACCTCACCGCCGAACAGCTCGTCGCCACCACCAACGAATCCATCGATCTCGCGCAGGGCCTTGGCGATGAAGTCGTCGTCGCCGGCCTCTCCGCCGGTGGCACCATGGTCGCCTGGTCCGGCCAATACCGCGCCGATGCCGGCAACACCGTCTCGATCGCTCCGTTCTTCAGCCCGCATGTCGTGCCGCCATGGGCCGCTCACGCCGCGGCCAGCCTGATGCTGGCGGCCCCCAACATCATGGTCTGGTGGAACCCGCTCGAGCCCTTCCCCTCCGAGGAAATGGATTACGCCTATCCGCGCTACGCCACCCATGCCGTCGCGCAGATCATGCGGCTCGGCCAGGCGATCGATGACAGCGCCCGCCGCGAAGCCGCCAGGGCGCAGAATCTCGGACTTCTCGTCAACGACGCCGATACCGCCGTCAGCAACGCCTTCATCCGTCGCGTCGCCGATGCCTGGCGCGCCGAGGGCCGCCAGGTCGATGTCGAGAACCTCCCCGAAGCCCGCCAGCTCCCCCACGATCTCATCGACCCCCGCCAGGCCGACCAGGACATAGCCTTCGTCTATCCCATCGTCCTGCAGATGATCGCCGGCCAGCCCCCTCTGGGGAACTAATCCCCCTCCCCTGAAACCGGCCTAGCCTGAAAGCGCCGCGCATCCGCGCAAACCTCAGCCACCGCTGAAGAACCTCTTCAAACGGACATGCCCCCAAATGCATCGAAAAGTCCGCAAAACCCGCAAAAGATGGCCAAAGATTACCCGAAATTGAGTCAAAATTTAACGATTTGCGACCAGCAAATAACGTAAATATCATTATATTTCAATAACTTAACTGAATCCAGAAACCCGAAAACACCCAAAAAACCGCAAGAAAAAGCGCACACCCCACAAATCGCCTATCCCAGCACCTTGCGCACCAGCGGCCGCAACGCCTTGGGCACCACTTCCGGCGCCAGCGACAGCACTTCCCTGAGCGAATAGAGCCCCGTCGCCGCGGCCAGCACCGCGCCTATCCCCGTCGCCACCCAGAAGTCGAGGAAGAAGCATCCGGCCATCGTCACCAGCGTCGCCCCGACATAGGCCAGCGACAGCACCATATTGCCCCGGCTCCACCGAAACCCGCTCAGCCCCCGCGCCACGAAATAGATGATCACCGTGTGCCAGACATAGAGCCCGACAAAGGCCAGTCCCGCGCCGTCCACCCCGATCCACGGCACCAGCAGCGCCGCCAGCCCCACCTGCACCACCGCCGCCGCGACCTCGGTCCAGAAGAACGGCCGCTCCGCCCCCTTGGCCAGCACGATATAACCCATCGGCCAGGCCACCACCCGCAGCATCATCCCCAGGCAGAACCAGCGCAGCAGCGCCTGCGCGTCGGTGAAGGCGGATGAATAGAAGATCGCGAGCACCACCGGCGCCAGCGCGATGGTCGCGATGACCCCCGGCCCCGCCAGCAGCAGGCTCACCCGCGCCTGCTCGTTGACCAGCCGGTTGACCTCGACATTGTCGGAGGCCACCTCGGTCACGCGCGGATAGAAATCGGTCCCCATCGCCTGCAGCACGAAGCCGGCATAGAGCGAGGCGATCCCCCAGGCCGATTGGTAGAGTCCCGCCGCATGCACGCCCTCGGCATGCAGCACGATGATCCGGATGAGATAAGCCGCGCCGGTGGTCAGCAGCGCGCTGGTCATGAAGACGAACCCCAGCCGCAGCAGCGGCCGCATCTGGTCGCGGATCGCCTCGCCCGCCGGCACCGGCTCGACATCGGCCTTGCGCGCATAGAGCGCCGCCGCCACGAAGGTCGCTGCAAACCCGCAGACCAGCGCCGGCGCGATGCCCTTCTCGCCCAGCCACACGATCAGCCCGATCGTCGCCACGGCCCCGGCAAAGACCGAGGCCACGTTGGCCATCGCCAGGTGCCGCGTCAGCCGCAGCCCCTGCAACACCGTGATCGGCGCCGCACCCAGCACCTTGAACAGCACCGCCGCGCCCAGGATGGCCACCGCCATCGCCTGCACGTCGCTGCCGAATGTCGCCCACGCCACCGGCACCGCAAGCGCCGCCAGTGCCACGCCTCCAACGACCGCCAGGATCGCCGACAACCCCTTGACCGCCGCCACGGTTCGCCCGATGCGCCGCCGATCACCGGAACCGTTGGCTTCCGAAATCTGCCGCACCCCGCTCGACGCCACCCCCATGCCCGCAACCGAGCCCGCAAGGTCCACCACGAGGTAATAGATGCCGACAAGGCCGACACCGGCCGGCCCCAGCAACAGCGCCACCGCCTTCATGCGCACGACCGAGATCAGCGTGACGACGAGATAGGAGAGACCGATCACCGCCGTCGACCGCAGGATCTGGCCGTAGCTCCTGCTGGGGGCCTTGCTGGCCGGCGGCTCTTGGGCCGCGATCGTATCGGACATGGCGGACCCGGGTTTCGCTCCAATGGCGGAAAGTCCCACCGGGGGCCCGCCGCGGCCATAGACCGAACGTGCTATCCGGCCCGGTAGAGCACCATGCCGCTCCCCATCGTCTCGTTCGGCCGCCGGATGAAGCCGTAGCGCTCGTAGAACCCATCCTTGCCGCCCGCCGACATCAGCCCCAGCATCGCGCCCGGCCCCGCCGTTTCCTCGAAATAGGCCAACGCCGCCCGCACCAGCCTGTCGCCCAACCCTCGCCCCTGCCGCCCCGAGGCAACCAGCACATCGTGAAGATGGAAGTTGAGCGCCCCGTCACCCACGACTCGCGCCATCCCCACCAGTTCCGCGCCGTCCCATAGCGTCACGCAGAACAGCGAGCCCGCCAGCGACGCCCCCGCCACCGACGGCGCGATCGGCTGCCAGCCGACGGAGCGCCGCAGGCTGTTATAGGCTTCGACCGAAGGCGTCTCGCGCCGCAATTGCAGCTCCAACCGCGTCCTCCTGGCGGGCGCAGTGCCGCACCCCGCTGAATCTCGCACCGGTCGGGCTTCCGCTTCGCCTCGCAAGCCCTTATAGCAGGCGGCGCCGGAAACTTGGGGCATGCCATGACCGCCAGAAACTACGTTATCGATGAAATGATCTCAGCTAAGGCCATCGCCGCGCGCGTGGAGGCTTTGGCCAAGGAAATCTCGGAGTTCTACAGCGGCACCGAGAAGCTCGTCGTCGTCGGCCTGCTCCGCGGCTCCTTCATCTTCATCGCCGACCTGGTGCGCGAGCTCGACCTGCCGGTGGAGGTCGATTTCCTCGAAGTCTCGAGCTACGGCAACTCGACCGAATCCAGCCGTGAAGTGCGCATCCTCAAGGACCTGCGCGGCGAGATCGAGCACCGCGACGTGCTGTTGGTCGAAGACATCGTCGATACCGGCTACACCCTGCGCCACGTGCTCGACATCCTCAACACGCGCCACCCCAACCGCATCGAGGTCTGCGCCCTGCTCGACAAGCCGTCGCGTCGCGAAGTCGACGTCAAGGCGCGTTGGATCGGCTTCGAGATCCCGGACAAGTTCGTGGTCGGCTACGGCATCGACTACGCCCAGCGCAACCGCAACCTTCCCCATATTGGCGCCGTCCGCTTCACCGACGCCGGCTGAGCTCACGGCTCCCGGATACTGTCGTCGAGCCCCCGCAGCAGCGGGTAGAGGAAGTAGGAGATGATGGTGCGGGTGCCGACCTTGATCTCGGCCGTCACCGTCATGCCCGGCAGCAGGTGCATCGGCCCTTCGCGCGTATCGAGGCTCTTGTCGTCGATCAGCACGCGCGCCTTGAAGTACGGCATGGCCGCCGCCCCCTGCGCATCGGCCTTGCCGTCCGGCGTGAAGGCGTCGCGGCTCACCGTGCGGATCGAACCGTCGGCGGTGCCGAACTTCTGGAACGGGTAGGCGTCGAACTTCACGCGGGCAACATCGCCCGCCGCCACCTGCCCGATATCGCGAGAATTGACCGACACCTCGGCTTCGAGCGGCACGTCGACAGGCACCAGCGTCACCACCGGCTCCGCCTCGCGCACCACCGAGCCGATCGACTTGGCCGCCAGCTCCAGCACCACCGCGTCGGACGGCGCCGTCAGCGTCACCATGTTGCGGCGCAGCTCCATCTTCTTGAGCTCCTCGGCCGCTTCATCGCGCTTGCCGCGGAAATCGACGAGCTGCTCCATCGTCGCCCGGCGGTAATCCTGGATGAATGCCGCCCGGTCTGCCTCGAGCTTGGCGATCGTATGCTCGGCCTCGACCCGGCTCCCCTCCATCTGGGCCCGCGTCGCATCGACATCGAGCCGCGAATTGCGGGACGTGAGGAGGTCGAGCAGTGAGCCGTTCTGCTTGTCGAACAGCGCCTGCCGCGTGGATTCGATCTGCGCCAGCGTGTCGGACTGGTTCTTGAGCACCGCCTCCTGCGAGCGGCTGCTGTCCATCGCGGCCTGCTGCACGGCGACCTGCTGGTCGAAATTCTGCAACTGCGCCGCATAGTACGCGCGCCGCTGCTGGAAGAGCCTTACCTGCAGCTGCTCCTCGTCGGAGCTCCCCGCGAGGGTCGCGTAGTCGCTGCCGTCGAGCTCCGCCTGGCTGCGGTTCACCTGCGCGTCGAGCACCGCCAGCCGCGCCTTCTGCCTGTCGACATCGGCCTGCGTGAAGGTCGGGTCGAACGTCACGAGCGTCTGGCCGGCTTTGACCACATCACCCGGCTCAACGTCGATCGTACGGATGATCGAGGTTTCGAGCGGCTGGACGACGATGGTCGGCTGCGTGGTCACGAGCTTGCCCGGCGCCACCACGATCTCGTCAACCGAGGACACCGACGCCCAGGTCACCGCCGCGATCAGGAACGCGGTGATGCTGTAGAGCGTCATCCGCGCCACCCGCGGCGGCACCCGCTCCTCAAGCTCGACCGCATCGCTCTGGAACTCGGAAATCACCTGCACGGGCTTGCGCCCATCGTCCGGTGCCTTGACCTCGACCGGCTTTGGCCGCCGCTTCTCTTCGGCTGCTTTCCCAGCCGGCTCGACGACCTTCATTTCACTCGACTTGGCTGTCATGCGACCTGCCTCGTCTGCTGGTTCCACAGATGCCGATAGGTGACGCAGCGCGTCAGCAACTGCTCATGCCGCCCGACATCGGCCACGCGCCCACGCTCGATGACCAGGATGGCATCGGCATCGGTGAGCGTGGAAAGCCGGTGGGAAACGATGATGACCGTCCGCCCCTTGGCGATCGAGGCGAGGTTGCGCCGGATGATCGCCTCGCTGTCGGGATCGAGCGCGCTCGTGGCCTCGTCGAAGATCAGCAGCTTGGGGTCGGTGATGAGCGCCCGCGCGATCGCCAGCCGCTGCTTCTGCCCCCCAGAAAGGTTGGCCGCGTTCTCCTCGAGCATGGTGTCGAACCCGCGCGGCAGTCGCTCGATGAACTCATCGGCGCCCGCCATCCGCGCGGCCTCCGCCACTTCCTCGAACGTCGCATCCGGCCGCGCCGAGGCGATGTTGTCGCGCACCGAGCCGCGGAAGAGGAAATTGTCCTGCAGCACCACGCCGATACTGCTGCGCAGGTGTACGAGGTCGATCTCGCGGCTATCGAACCCGTCCATGCGCACCAGGCCCTGCTGCACCTGGTAGAGCCCCTGGATGAGCCGCGTCACCGTGGTCTTGCCCGATCCGCTCTTGCCCACGATGCCGAACACGGAGCCCGAGGGAATCGAGAACGACACCCCATCCAGCGCCGGCGCACCGTCCGGGCCGTAGCGGAAGGAAACGTCCTCGAAGTCGATCTTGCCGGTCAGCACCGGTCGCAGGCCCCGGCCGCGGCCGAACTGCTCGGGCTGCCGGTTCATCACCTCGCCGAGCATCCGCACAGAAAGCGCCACTTCCTGGTACTCGTGTACCATGGTGACGATCTGTACGAGCGGCCCCGACACGCGCCCGGCCAGCATGTTGAACGCCACCAGCGCACCGATGGTCATGGTGCCGTTGAACACATCGAGCGCACCCAGCCCGATGATCGCCACGCTCATCAGCTTCTCGACCAGTGAGGTCAGCGCCTGCGCGGCCGTCGAAATCTTGTCGACCTGGAAGCGCACCGAAATGGATTGCGCTGAGTAATCGTCCCACACCTTGCGCTGGCGCGGCTCGAGCGCCAGCGACTTGACCGTGCGCATGCCGTGGACCGTTTCCACCAGCAGCGCCTGCCGGTCGCCCTCGGCCTTGTAGAGGTCCTGCAGCCGCCGCCGGAACGGCCCGATAAGCAGCAGCACGATGACGCCGACCAGCAACGCAAAGCCGACAACGACGAGGGTCAGCTTGACGCTGTAGAGCAGCAGCACAGGCAGGAAGACGAAGAGCGACAGCCCGTCGAGCAGCGTCAGGAACAGCCGACCGGTGAGGAATTCGCGGATGCGCGCCGTCTGCTGCATGTGCTTGACCAGCACGCCGGCCGAGGCCTGCTCGAAAAGCGCGATGGGCAGGTTGAGGAGATGCCCGAAGGTGCGCGTCGCCACCCGGATGTCGATGCGATTGGTGGCGTAGAGCAGGAGGTATCGTCGCAGATAGGTAAAGGCGGCATCGAAGATCAGCGCCGCCCCGATGCCGATCGTCAGCACGGTGAGCGTGGCGTAGCTCTCGTGGATCAGCACCTTGTCGATGACGAGCTGGAAGAAGATAGGCGTCGCCAGACCCAGCGCGTAAAGCACGATGGCCGCAATCGCAACGTCTCCGAAGAGCCGCCTCTGCTTGAAGATTTCCGGCAGGAACCAGCGCAGGCCGAACGGCTGCTCGGGATCACCCAGCTTGAAGGTACGCTTGAGAAAAACGACCTCGCCATTCCAGCGGCTCGCAAACTGGTCGCGCGCGATGAGCAAAGGCTCGGGCCGCTTGGCCAGGGGATCGAGAACACGAACCGCGTCCGGCGTCTTGCCGTCCACTGTTTCAGCGGGCCCGGCCACGATAACCCAGTTGCCGTTGCTCAGTTGCGCCAGCACCGGATAGGCGTCGCGCAGCCTCAGCAGTTCCTTCCAGCCCATCCGGGACGAACGGGCCCGCAGCCCGCCATCCTTGGCCATGCGCAGGAGCTGTCGCGGGCTCAGCGGCTGATCGCCCAGCGCATAGTCATGAACCAGCCTGTCGGGGGCCATGTCCACGCCGTGGTGGCGGGCCACGAAAGCCAGGCAATGCACGCCGGTACGGGAGGTATCACTCATCACTGGCCACCGACTTCAGGACGCTGGAGGAACGCGCTAGTTGAAATTGGGCGAGGCGTTGGGCGCAGGCGGCGCGGCGCTGGTCTCGACCTGCGGCGCAGCCTCGTCGGCCTTGGGCATCAGGTCGTTGAGGCGACGGATCGCACCGGCCTCGACCAGCCCGGCCTGCGCCTTCTGCATCAGGTCGACCGCGTTGGCGAAGGCATCGACCGGCATCACGATCCGCTGCCGGAAGACGGCGCGAGGATTGCCGTGCTCGTCCTTCTCGGTGGGCGACAGGCTCACCAGATTAATGCGGACGATCGAGCCGGTAACGGTGATCTCGCCGACGCCATCGGCATAGAGTTCATCGTGCATGGTTTGCTCCTGCGTGAGAAATGGAATGGATGTGGGCAAGCGGATTGGGCTGCTGCCAGGCCGGCAGCGGGTCATCGAGCGCCCGCCAGCTTTCGGGCTGGAAGCCGTCATCGGCCATAAGGCAGGCATCAAGCGAAGCGGTGATCGCCTCGCGATCGAGCGCCGTGCCGATGAACACCAGCTCCTGGCGCCGATCGCCCCATTGCTCGGTCCAGTGCCGATCGAGCAGCGTCCGGAATTGTGGATGAACCGGCCATTGCTGGCGCGGCACCGCCGCCCACCAATAGCCCTTGGCCTCGCATCGACTTTGCGCTCCGGCGACGGACAGCACGCCGGCCCATTCGGGCCGCGTCGCGACCCAGAAATGCCCCTTGGCGCGAATGACGCCCGGCCAGCCGCGCTTCACCTGCGCATGGAACCGCTCGGGATGGAACGGCGCGCGGGCGCGGTAGACGAAGCTCGAAATCCCGTATTCCTCGGTCTCCGGCACATGCCCTTGCGGATTGAACAATTCTTTGTGCCAGAGCGGATGCGTCGCCGCCTTCGCCTCGCTGAAAAGCCCGGTATCGAGCACCTGCCGCAACGGGACGTTGCCGAAATCGGTCTCGACCACCCGTGCATCCGGATTGAGCGCCTTGACGATCCGCCGCACCTCGGCGACGCGGCTCGTGGCCACGCTCGAAATCTTGTTGATGACCACCACGTCGGCGAACTCGATCTGCTCGACCAGGAGGTCGATGATCGTCCGCTCATCGTCTGCCGCCCGCACTTCGCCGCGATCGCGCAGCATGTCGCTGCCCGAATAGTCGGCAAGGAGGTTGGCCGCGTCGACCACCGTCACCATCGAATCCAGCCGCGCGAAATCGGCCAGCGCCAATCCCGTCACGTCGCGGAAGGAGAAGGTGGCCGCGATCGGCAGCGGCTCGGCAATGCCGGTCGCCTCGATGAGGAGGTAGTCGAACCGTTTCTCTGCCGCCAGCCGCCGCACCTCGGTGAGGAGGTCCTCCCGCAGCGTGCAGCAGATGCAGCCATTGGTCAGCTCGACCAGCGTCTCTTCCGTCCGCGACAGTCCCGCCCCGCCGTCACGCACCAGATCAGCATCGATATTGACCTGGCTCATGTCGTTGACGATCACCGCTACCCGTAGGCCTTCGCGGTTCATCAGCACATGATTGAGCAGCGTCGTCTTGCCGGCGCCGAGAAAGCCGGTGAGCACTGTGACGGGGAGCTTGCCGCTGGCGCGTTCGAGATTCTGCATCTAGGCCGCCAGCGGCTGGAAGATGACGTCGACGTAGTAATTGGTCTTGTTGAAGCTCGACGTCGGGAACACGTCGCCAGTGCCATAGGCATAGAGCCCGTTGGCGCCGCTCGGCGCGCTGAGGTGACCGCTAGTGAGCTGGGCGCTGAAGAAATCGCCCGTAGCCCCATAGGTCCCCTGCGACCCGTAGGAAACCACGTATTGCGTATTGGCCGAGATCGACACCGGCTGCGTCAGCATCACCGTCTGCCAGCCGCTCGCGCTCTCGCTGGTCGTGGTAGCGCTCGCCAGCTGCGTGCCGGTCGAGGTCCAGAGATTGGCCGTATGCGGCCCATTGTCGTTCGCCGCCTTGTAGAAGCGGATGCCGGTTATGGTACCCGCCACATCGGCCTGGAACGTCATGCCGAGCTGGACCGGGGTGTTATCCTGGTAGAACTGGGTCGGCGCCGCCGTATCGGCGAAGAGGCTTTGTCCCGCCCCGCTCTGCTGCGCCTCGACCTGCAGCGAAACCGTCGCCGAAGACGTGCCGCCGCGACCATCCGAGATCGCATAGGTGAAGTTCGCTGCCCCGGCATAACCACTGTCGGGCGTGAAGGTGATGGTCTTGTTCACCGCGTTGTAGCTGACGCTGCCATGGTTGGCGCCCGAGACGCCGGTGATCGAAAGTGGATCGCCATCGGCATCGGTGTCGTTGGCGAGAAGTGTATTGGCCGCGATCACCAGCGCCGAATTCTGCACCGCCGTCAGCCCGGTATCGTTGTTGGCCACCGGGTTGGAATTGACGGCCTGCTGGTAGACCACGTCGACCCAGTAATTGCTGTTGCTGTAGCTCTGCGTCGGGAATTGCGAGGTCGAGCCATAGGCATAGAGGCCGTTGCTGCCGGCGGGGGCCGTCAGCGCTCCGCTCGTATGGTCGGTCGCGAAGTAGTTGTTGGTCGCGACGTAGTAGCCGTTCGAATGGAACGAGGCCACGTAGGTCGTTCCCGCGCTCACCGTCACGGGGCTCGAGAAATAGACCATCTGCCAGCCGCTCGAGGATTCGTTGGCGAAGGTCGCGCTGGCGAGCAGCGTGCCGGTCGAGGTCCAGAGCGAACCGGTATGCGCGCCAGTGTCCTGCGCACTCTTGTAGTAGCGGATGCCGGTAATGGTGCCGGTGGCCGAAACCAGGAACTTGACGCCCAGCTCCACCGCACCCGGATCACCCGATTGCGCCGCGGAAGACCCTTCGGACGCGCCGAAAAGGGTCGTGCCCGAAGTCGCCGAGGTCACCTGCACTTCGACTGCCGCCGAAGCCGTGCCGCCCTTGCCGTCCGAAACCGTATAGCTGAACCCGCCTGCGCCGAAATAGCCGGCATCGGGGGTAAAGGTCACGGTGCCCGCGACGGCATCGAAGCTCACGCTGCCATGGCTGGCGCCGGAAACGCCGGTCACCGTCAGCGGATCGCCATCGGCGTCGTGGTCGTTGGCGAGGAGCGAGGACACGGCGATGACGATCGGCGTGTTGGTATTCGTGTTGAACCCACTGTCGTTCGCCGCCACCGGATTGTGGTTGCCGCCCGTCAGGCTGTCGAAGGTGACGTCCACCCAATAGTTCGCCGCCCCGTAAGTCCCTGTCGGGAACTGGCTGGTCGAGCCATAGGCGAAAACGCCGTTGCCCCCGGCCGTTGCGCTCGAAAGCGCCGTAAGCGGGCCTGACGTATGGTTCGCGTTGAAATATCCGCCATCGGCAACGTAGTAGCCGTTCGAGTGATAGCTCGCGACATAGGTTGTATTGGCCGTCACCGAGATGGGATTGGCGAAGGTCAGTGTCTGCCAGCCGCTGGCCGTCTCGTTGCTGAAGGTCGCGGTGGCGAGCAGCACGCCGGTCGAGGTCCAGAGCGAGCCGGTATGCGTGCCGGTATCCTGCGCGCTCTTATAGTAGCGGATGCCGGTAATCGTGCCGTCCATCGAGACGGTGAACTTGACGCCGAGCTCGACCGCACCGGGATCCTGCTGCGGCGGACCGGAAGGCGCATTGGCCGCCGAGAAGAGGCTGGCGCCGACAATACCCTGCTTGACGTCGACATTGACCGTCGCCGTCGAGGTACCGCCACGTCCGTCGCTGATCGTATAGGTGAACGTCCCCGCGCCCGAATAACCGCTATCGGGCGTATAGGTCACCGCATTGTTGACGCTGTCGAAGGCGACAGTGCCGTGGGTGGCATTGCCGACCGAGAGGATGCGCAGCGCATCGCCATCGGCATCGGTATCGTTGCCGAGCAATTGTGCCGCCGACAGCACCAGCGGCACGTTCCAGCCGCCCCGAACATTGTCGTCGTGTGCGACAGGCACGGTGTTGACCGCGGTCGAGGTGAAGACCACGTCCACCCAGTAATTGGTGTCGCTGCTCTGCCCTGGGAAATCGCCACCCGTGCCATAGACATAGACACCCGCCCCGATCGGGGAGGAAAGCAGGCCGCTCTGGTAGGTGGTGTTGAAGTAGCCGGTATCGGCCGAGTAATAGCCGCTCGTGTGATAGGACGCGATGTAGAGTTGCCCCGCCTGCACGGTAATCGGGGTCGTGAACATCAGCGTCTGCCAACCGCCCGAGGACTCGTTGCTGAACGTCCCCGTGGCGAGAAGCGTGCCCGTGCTCGTCCACAGGCTACCCGTATGGGTGCCGATATTGAGCGGGCCCTTGTAGAAGCGGATGCCGTCGATCGTACCACCGGTCGCCGCGGAGAACTTGACGCCCAGCTCCACCGAGTTGCGCTCGTATTCGAGTGCGTTGACCGGCTTGTTGGCATAGGTCCAGAGGCTGGAAGTGGACGGCAGCGTCACCTGGATCTGCGTGCCCGTTGAAGCCGCGCCGATATTGAGGCTGTCGTCGGTCGCGCGCGCCACGATATTGTAGGTGCCGCTGGCCTGCGCGATCCAGGTATAGCTCCAGTTCGTCGTGCCATCGGCCTTGCGCCACGTTGTCCCGCCATCGACGGAAACCTCGATCCCTGCCACGCGCCCGCCACCCAGGTCCTGGGCGGTGCCGGTGATGGTGAACCGCTGGCCCTCGGTATAGGCAGCGCCGGCCTGCGGGCTGGTGACGGAAGCCACCGGCGCCTGGTGATCGGTCGACTGCGAGGCGAGCATCAGGCTGGCATCGAGCGTGGTCGGCTGCACGCCCATATCGGCGAACATGTTGACCATGGCCTGCTGCACATTGGGGTCGACCGGTACGCCCTCAAGCTCGTGCTGGGCATTGAGACCCCACGACCACATGACCGAACCGGCGCTGAACACCAGCGCCCCGCTCTGCTGGTCGCGATACATGGTGAGGCTGTGCGTGGCGTTGCCCGGCCCGACCGTGTTGCCGTAGTCGAGAAGGTACGTGTCGACCGCGATATTGGACAGCGACAGGTTGATAAGACCGGCCGGGCGGAAGCCGTTATCGACGTCCGAGTTCCACTCGTAGCCCAGCAGCCCGTTGACGAGCTGGCCACTCTGCCCGGGCAGCGTGTTGGAGATCGCCGTGTTCCGCCAGAAGCGCAACTGCGTCATCTCGTAGGGAATGGAGATCGTATCCGTCCGCCACGAGTCGACCGAGAACATGGTCCCGATCAGCGAGTTTTCCGGCTCCTGGCCCGGATCGGCAAAGCGCGTATCGCGCCAGGTCGCGGTCGAACCGGCAGCCGGGTTGATGTCGGTATTCGCCCAGGTGTCCTTGTAGCAGGTCATCGTGCGGTAGGGCGTGCCGTTCCCGTCGATGCTCTCGTTCCACTGCACCTTCCAGTAGCAGTCATTGCCGCCCCAGAACGCCAGGTTGACGCCCGCATCGCGCGCTGCCGTCACATTGGCGCGCTGCTCGCCCGACCAGTATTCGTCGTGGCCGACCGAGAGATAGACCTGATGGTTGAGCAGCAGGCCTTGCGAGCGCGCAACGTCGACGCCCGAGACGTAGGAAACGTCGTACCCGTTCTGCTCCAGCCACTGGATGGCGGGGAATTCCTCGCTGAACACGAAGTCCTGCGGTCCCGCTGCCAGGAAGCCCGTCGAGGTATTGGTGATGATCGGACGGTTGTAGCTCACCGCATAGCCGCGCCCGATCGCGCCCAGCCCGCAACCGCAATTGGGCGGCATGTAGGCGATCATGTCGGCCGGATTGAGCGGGGTCGTACCGCCATAAAGGTTCGAACCGCCCCAGGGGTTATAGGCCTGCCAGGTCGTGTCCGAAGTCTGGAAGACGATATCGCTATGCGAGGAGTCGTCGCGCACGACGAAGGGAATGATGTTCTCGCCGGCCGTCCCGTCCTCGCGCACGAGCTTGGCGAAATAGACGCCCGAGACCGCGTCGGCCGGGATATCCCAGGAGGCCGAAACCGACCAGTTACCCGCATCGATCAGCCCTATGCTCGCGTCCACGATCGGGTGCGGCTGTATCTGCGCGCTGCTCAATTGCTTGTCGACCACATCGACGAGACGGGCGCCATCGCCGCCGTAATAGCCCATGCGGTAGATTTCGAGCCGGTAATGGATGGAATCGGTGGCGATCTTGAAGCTCACCGTACCGCCGACATTGGTGCTGATCTCGGTCGCAAAGCCCTGGATGTTGGCGTCGCCGATATCGGACCGCAGCGCCCAGACTTCGCGCGGCGTACCCTGCTTGAGGTTTTCGAGCGCGATCCTGTTGAGCGTCGTCGTCGTGCTGGTGCCGCCGCTGAGCGCGGTCACCGATTGCGGCGTGGCAGCAAGAGCCGTGAGCGGCGCCGCGCCATCCGAGCCGGTGGCATCCGGAGCCGGGCTCAGTTCGATGTTGAGCGAGACGGTCTTGGCCATGGCTCCGGCCATGGCATCGAAGCTCACCGCATCAGGGAGCGATATCGCAGCCGCATCGACGGTAAGGGCGGTGAGCACCACTCCACCGCCCCCCATCGACCCGGACGCCTGCCCTCCCTGCGGGGCGTACGAGCTATCCTTCGACTGACCGTCGGTTCCCGATGACGAGGCTGTCTGCCCGAAGAGTTGCAGGATCAGCGGCACATCGGTGCCGCCGCTGGCGGCCGATGCCGAACTCGAGGCGCTAGGCGCCGGATCGCTCGGCGCCTTGGCGGCGGCCGTGTCTGGTGCCGGCGCGCCTAGCCCGCCGCCTGAAATACTGAGGAATTCGTCGTCGTCCTTGCCGCCGCGCTTGAGCATAGCCCTTCGCGCCGTTTCCGGCGCGCCCCAGGATTCTCGTCAATGCTCGATATTTGCGCCTCTGCTACGCCTTGGGAAAAGTTCGCAATTTGACCGACACCGGCTATCGAACTAAGTGCCCCCTCCCCCTTTTGGAGTAACCCATAGGGACTGGCCGAAAACAGAAAACCCGCCGGTAGAGGCGGGCTTTCTTGAGGCTGACTCAGCTTTCGCCCGCTGGTGGACCGGCATGCGGGAAGGCCAGTTTCATCGGATCCAGGAGCGCCAGGCCATTGGGACCGATCAGGTTCTCCTCAAGCGCCAGCTCGCTCACCGTGCGGTGCTTGGTCAGTGCGTCCTTGGCGAGACGCGCGCTGCGCCTGTAGCCGATAACCGGCACCAGAGCCGTCGCCGTCACCACGCTCGCATCGAGGTGCGCCCTGCACCGCGCCCCATCGGCAACGATGCCCGAGACGCAACGCTCGTCGAACGTGATGATCGCCCGCTCCAGCAATTGCAGCGATACATGGAGGTTGAAGGCGATCAGCGGCTCCATCGCGTTGAGCTGCAATTGCCCGGCTTCGGCCGCCATGGTGATGGCCACGTCATTGCCCATCACCTGGAAGCAGACCTGGTTGACCACTTCGGGGATCACCGGGTTCACCTTGCCCGGCATGATCGACGACCCCGGCTGCACTTCCGGCAGGCGGATTTCACCGATCCCGCCCCGGGGTCCGCTCGACAGCAGGCGTAGATCGTTGGCGATCTTGGAAAGCTTGGTGGCGATGCGCTTGAGGAGCCCGGACAAGGAAACGAAAGCCCCCATGTCCCAGCTCGCTTCCAGCATATCCACTGCGAGCTGCACCGGCAGGCCGGAAATCCCGGCCAGTTCCTCGGTCACGATAGCCGCATAGCCTTCGGGCGCATTGAGGCCCGTGCCGACCGCAGTACCGCCGAGGTTGAGCTCGCAAAGCGCCGGCAGCGCTGCGCGGATCGCTGCCACATCCTTGCGGAGCGTCGTGGCGAAAGCGCCGAACTCCTGACCGAGCGTCATGGGCACCGCGTCCTGCAATTGCGTACGCCCCAGCTTGACCACGCCAGCAAAGGCGCCGGCCCGATCCTCGAAACTCGCCGCCAGCTTTTCGAGCACCGCCTCGAGCCTCTTCGAGGCCAGCACCAGCGAGAGCTTCACCGCCGAAGGGTAGACATCATTGGTCGACTGCGCGCGGTTGACGTCGTCATTGGGGTGGATGAAGCCGTAGCTTCCCCGCCCCTGCCCAACCTTCTCGTTGGCGAGGTTGGCGATGACCTCGTTGACGTTCATGTTGACCGAGGTACCGGCCCCGCCCTGGATGGCGTCGATCGGAAACGCCCTTCTGTGCCCGCCGGCGATGAGCGCGTTGCAGGCCGTCTCGATGGCCGCCACCTTTTCAGGTGCCAGCGCCCCAAGCTTGCCATTGGCGCGAGCCGCGGCCTTCTTGATCATCCCCAGCGCCACGATCAGGGTATCGAACTGGCCGATCCGGATACCCGATATGGCGAAGTTCTCGACCGCTCGTTGCGTTTGCGCCCCCCAAAGCGCATGCGCCGGTACGTCGATCGATCCCAGGCTATCCTCTTCGCTGCGGAAGATTTTGCCGGTGTTTGCCATTCTCTCCTCGGGGGTCTGACTTCAAATTCAGGATGTGCGAAGCCGGCACGCTCCGAGACGGAGCGCGCGGGCATTGGTTGCGTATGGCTGGTCGCTGCTAGTGCGACAGGATCTTGGACAGGAACGCCTGGGCGCGATCGCTGCGCGGACTGTTGAAGAACTCGTCCTTGGTCGCGTCCTCGACGATCTCGCCGGCGTCCATGAAGATGATCCTGTCGGCCACCTTGCGGGCAAAGCCCATTTCGTGGGTTACCACCATCATCGTCATGCCCTCGCGGGCCAGCTCGACCATCACGTCGAGCACCTCGTTGATCATTTCCGGATCGAGCGCCGAGGTCGGCTCGTCGAAGAGCATCGCGATGGGGTTCATCGCCAGGCCGCGTGCGATAGCCACGCGCTGCTGCTGGCCACCCGAAAGCTGGCCCGGAAACTTCTCGGCATGCGCACGGATGCCGACGCGATCAAGCAGCGTCATTGCGGTCGTGCGCGCCCCCTCGCGGCTCTTGCCCAGGACCTTCATCGGCCCGAGGCAGAGGTTGTCGACGATCGAGAGGTGCGGGAAGAGTTCGAAGTGCTGGAACACCATGCCCACGCGCGAGCGCAGCTTGGGCAGGTCCGTCTTGCGGTCGTTGACCTTGATGCCATCGACGATGATCGTGCCGGACTGGATGTCCTCAAGCGCGTTGACCGTCTTGATCAGGGTCGACTTGCCCGAGCCGGATGGGCCGCAGACCACGACCACTTCGCTCTTCTTGACGCTGGTCGTGCAGTTCTTGAGAACCTGGAACTGACCGTACCATTTGCTGATGTCGTTGATTTCGATCATGACGGCTCCACTATCGAACGATTGCAATTCGCTTGCGCAGGGCGCGAACGAGTTGAGAGGCCGCGAACGAAATCACGAAATAGACCAGGGCGGCGAACAGGTACATTTCTACAATTCGGAAGTCGCGCTGGGCGATCTTGGAGGCGGCGCCGAGCAGGTCCGTCACCGAGAGCACATAGACCAGCGAGGTATCCTGGAAGAGGATGATGGTCTGCGTCAGCAGCACCGGGCTCATGTTGCGGAGCGCCTGCGGCAGCACGACGTAGCGCATCACCTGCGAGTAGCGCAGGCCGATGGCATAGCCGGCGCTGACCTGCCCCTTGGAGATGGACTGGATGCCCGCACGCATGATCTCGGCGAAATAGGCAGCCTCGAAGAGGATGAAGGTGATGAGCGCCGAATAGAACGCGCCCACCTGCATCGGCCGCGACGAGCCGGTGACCCATTGCCCGATATAGGGCACGAGGAAATAGAACCAGAAGATCACGAGCAGCAGCGGCAGCGACCGGAAGACGTTGACGTAGGTCGCCGAGATCCAGGAGAGCACCTTGTTGCTGCTCAGCCGCATGAGGGCGAGGAGCGTGCCGAGTACGAGGCCGCCGAGAGTGGCGAGCGCAGTCAGGATCAGCGTCAGGCGCAAGCCTTCCAGCAGCACGTAGCTGAGGGAGCGGTAGATGACGTCGAAATCGAAATTGGCAAACATGACCCGCCCCTACTTCTTGACCGAGATGAGGCCGGGAACGGCGACACGGGCTTCGATACGGCGCGACACCCACACCACGCACATGTTGAGCACGAGGTAGAGGATGGTCGCGGCGGTGAAGGCCTCGAACACCTGGAACGAATATTCCTGCATCGTACGGGTACGAGAAGTGAGCTCCAGCAGGCCGATGGTGAGGCCGACCGAGGTGTTCTTGAGGTTGTTGAGGAATTCGGAGGTCAACGGCGGGACCACGATACGCAGCGCCATGGGCAGCAGCACGTAGCGATAGGTCTGCGGCAGCGTCAGGCCGATGGCGAGCCCGGCCATGCGCTGGCCCCGCGACAGCGCCTCGACGCCGGCCTGCACCTGCACCGCGACGCGCGCGGAGGTGTAGAGACCGAGGCAGATCGTGGCGGTGTAGAAAGGCGCGTTGGGCAGCTGCTTGAGCCAGGTCCCGGCGCTCGCAGGCAGCAGCTCCGGCAGCACGAAGTACCAGAGGAACATCTGCACCAGGAGCGGGATGTTCCGGAAAAGCTCGACATAGCATTCGCCGAAGAGCTTGGCCCAGCGGTTGGGCAGTGTACGCAGCACGCCCACGAGCACGCCCAGGCAGAAGGCGATGACCCACGAGGCGAGCGCTGTCACGATGGTCCACTGCAGGCCGGTCAGCAGCATATCGAAATACGTGCCGTTACCTTCTGGCGAAGGCGCCCAGTAGATCGTCCAGTTCCAATTGTAATTCATTGGCGCTCCGCAAAGCGATTGGGCGGCGCGCGCGGGCGCCGGAAAGGCGGGGTGCGAGAGCGCCCGCGGGGGCGGGCGCTCCCTTCATTGGCCTAGCGGTAATCGTCCGGGTTCGGGCTGTCGGTGGGCTTGGCCACGACGGCTGCGAAGGCCGCGCTCATCGGAACGTTGAGATTCACGTCACGCGGCGGGATCGGCTGCAGGAACCACTTGTCGTACGTCGCCTTGATCGCGCCGCTCGTGTAGTACTCAGTCATGGCCGCATCGACGACAGCCTTGAAATCCGGGTCATCGCGACGGAGCATGATGCCGTAGGGCTCGATGCCATAGGCCTCTTCCGTGATCACATAGGCCGACGGCTCCTTGGAGTTCGCAGCAAGGCTGTAGAGCAGGATGTCGTCCATGAAGAAGGCGACGGCGCGGTCGGTCTCGACCATCAGGAACGCCTCGGCATGGTCCTTGGCCGAGAGGATGTTGATGCCCAGGTTCTGTTCCGCATTGAGCTCGGTGATGAGCTTGAGGGGGGTCGTGCCGGCGGTCGAAACGATCGTCTTGCCCTTGAGGTCTTCGAGGGTCTTGAGATTGTTGACGGCCTTGCTGACGTAACGCGGCGAAACCACGTAATGGGTCATCGTGAAGCCGACCTGGGTCTGGCGCTCTTCGTTATTGGTCGTCGAGCCGCATTCGAGGTCGATCGTGCCGTTGGCGAGCAGCGGAATACGGGTAGCCGGGGTCTCCGGAACCATCTCGATCTTGAGCTCGTCCATGCCCAGGTGCTTCTTCACCGCATCCGCGATGTTCAGGCACAGGTCGATCGCATAGCCCACGACCTGCTGCTTGTCGTCATAGTACGAGAACGGCAGCGAGGAATCGCGGTGGCCCAGCGCAATGGTGCCGGTTTCCTTGATCTTGGCCAGGGTGCCGGTGAGATCCTGTGCGGCAGCCGGGGCGGCGATCATGAGGGTTGCCGCGGAAACGGCGATAACTTTCTTCAGCATTATGAGGTTTACTCCCTAGAGGTTAGTCGGCCGGGTTAGGCCCGGTTTGTTCGCAGCCGAGTCGTGCTCGGCGACAGATACGGTTCGCGTCGTTCTCTCCCTTTTCTGGTTGTCACCGCGCGGGCTTCGAGCGCACCGCGCTTGTCTCCGGTGGGCGCATTCGCAGGACCCTCGTGTTCCTTGATCTGCGCCCACAATCTCTGGATGGCGGCCTTGTCCTGGTTGCGGTCGCGGTAGGCCATGACCGACAGCGACATCGACCAGCCCTCGTCCCCGATCGGCGCCAGCTTCTCGCTGGCGCTCTCGTCCATCACCGATTCCGGCAGCCAGGCGATGCCGTGGCCGGCGATCGCCATTTCCCGCAGCACTTCGGACATGTTGCTCACCCCGATACGCACGCGGCGCACCTTGGTCGGTCGCGAGTCGAAGATGAGATCGACCATCCGGGCGAGATAACTGTCCGCCCCATAGGCCAGCATCGGCATCGGCTGGCTGGCCCAGGCCGGCGGCAGGGTGAGCGCGCCGGATTCGACCAGATGCCGCGCCCCGTAGGGCCTCAGGCTTTCATTGCCGATCTTGATCTGCTCGTAGCGCCGCGTATCGAGATGCAGCGGCTGCTGCGGGTTGTGGTAGTAGATGAGGATATCGGCCGCACCCGAGATCATGGCGTTGACGGCATCGCCGACATTGCCCGGCATCACGTTGCAGGTCAGCGACAGGTCCTGCGTCCAGCGGCCCCACCATTCGGCGAAACGCCCGGTGGCCAGGGCATGCGGCAGGGCGATCGAGATATGATCGTGCCGCGACACCGAACCCTGCGAGATCGAGATCCGTGCGTCGAGCATCTGCCCGAGAATGTCGCTCGCATGCTCGCGGAACCGCTCGCCTTCGGGCGTCAGCTCGATCGGAAAGATGCTCCGATCGACCAGTGACACGCCCAGCCAGGCCTCCAGCCCCTGCACGCGGCGACTGAACGCCGCCTGCGATGAGTTGCGCTTCTCAGCGGCCTTGGTGAAGTTCCTTACGTCGGCAAGGGTCAGGAAATCCTGTAGCCAGCCTATGTCCATCGGATCCGCCCTCCGTCCTTGTCTTGCTTCCTCCAGGACCGCCCGTAGGCGATCCCCCTTGATGCTGTTTTCTGAGTTGTTGATCAGCGCTGCTATTGCCGGCATCTGGGGTCAGTAGGCCTTCATTGCTTCGGCAAGCGGCCGACGTTGCAGGTGCCATGCAGGCAGCAGGGCGATGACGAGGCCGAGCACCCAGATGCTCAGGGCAAGCAGCATTTCCTGCTGGCCGATCGATGGGGTCAGCGCGATGCCGATCTGCTGCTGGATTATGGCGCTGAGGCATCTCGAGAGCAGGTAGCCGGCCCCCAGCCCGATCGCGACGCCTGCTGTGAAGAGCACCGCGACGAACCCCCAGGCGATAAAGAAGATGTAGAGCTTGGGTGCCCCGATCGCCCGCAGCGTCACGAATTGCGGCAGGAGCAGGCGGAAGAGGATCAGTACGCTGGCTACGATCGAGAGCATCACCAGCGCCTGGGTCACCAGGGCCATGACCGTCATGAGCTGCCGCACATCGCCCAGCGTCTGGTAGAGCTGGATCAGCACCTCGGCCGGGAAGAAGGCCATGGACTCGTCGGTATTGTAGTCCTGCCGGAGCCGGTAGGCGTCCGCCACGGTGCCGGCCTTGAGCACGGCCGCCGGAATGCCTGGCGTTTCTCCTGCAAGATAGGGACCGCCGATCGGATGGTCGGCATGCTCATGGCCATCATGGTGATGCCCCTCATGCTCGTGGTCATCGGCGGTTACCGTCGCGGCAGCGGCAGCGACCTCGTCTTCGTTATGGTCATGCAGCAGGCCATGCGTGTCCCAGACGAGTTCCACCGGCACGACGATGGCGCGATCCCAGGGCGAACCCGTCGGTGCCATGCGGCCGACGATGGTGATCTCCACATCATGCCCCTCGGCGTGATCGAGATCAGCGCCCTCATGGGTGCCGTGGCTTGGGCTGAACGTGTCGCCGAGCTTGAGATCGACCGCGGAGCCGATGACGGCTTCGGTCATCTTTTCGAAGACGCGGCCTTCCGGCAGCGCGGAATTGGAGAGATGCGTCACCAGCGGCGCAGTCGCACCCACCAGCGGCGCGCGACGATAGCTGTCACCGAACGCGAGCGGAGAAGCGAAAGCAGCGCGCTCATCGTTGAGCACTCTGGTCGTCATCTCTGGAGAGAGCAGCCGCGAAGAACCGGGCTGCAGGTAGACCGAGGTCAGCAAGGCATCTGTCTTGCTGGCGACCGGGGCCACGACGACGTCGAACTTCTCTGCCGCCTGGGCGCTGCCGCTCCTGAGGGCACGCTCCTGCGAGATAATGGCAACCGACAGCGCCGTGCCGGCCACAATGAGCACGACGAAGGCGAGAACGGTATAGCGATAGCGCTTGAGCGCCGCGAGGACGATCGGCCAGGGGTTCACGACGACACCCCCTCGGCAGCCACCCGCGGCGCGGCCTCGTCCCTGTCGCGCACCAGGCGCCCGTCTTCGATTTCGAACACATGATCGGCCCGACGAGCCACGCGCTCGTCATGGCTGACGCAGATCACTGTCTTCCGCAGACGCGCGAGGTTATGCATTTCCTCGATGATCAATTCGGCATTTGCCTTGTCGACGCTCGCAGTCGGTTCGTCGGCCAGAATGATCTCGGGCTCAAGTAGAAGGGCGCGCGCCATGGCGATGCGCTGTTGCTGCCCGCGCGACAATGCCGCTACCGGACCGGAGCGCGACGGAACCTTGAAATGGGACAGCAGCGCCTCGGCGCGGCTGCGCATGGCCGGCTTGGTCACCATGCTGGTGAACCAGGAAGGCACTAACACATTGGCCAGCGGGCCTAATTCCTCGATGAGACGAAAATCCTGAAAGATGAGGCCACAATTCTGGCGCCGCCACGCGTCGCGCCGGCCCTCATTCAGCTTGCCCAATTCGACGTCACCAACATGAACGTCGCCCGAGCTCGGTTTAAGTATAGCTGCAATGATGTGCAGAAGAGTGGTTTTGCCGGAACCCGACGGCCCAATGATCGTGTAGAAATTACCGGGTTCGAATTGCAGTGATACTGATTGCAGCGCCTGTATCTCCCCTCCCATGGGATCGACAAAGCGCGCAGATATATTCGTAAGCCGTATCATTGAATTTAGGTGCCTCCTCTGCCCACCGTGTCGGTGGGCCACCATTGCAAAAACGCTAGCAATCCATTTCACGCATGGCCAATGCGAATTCTGCATAAGCCTCAGCGCCGGGCGGTGCCGGCCAGGATCCTGGGCAGGTCGACTTCCAGGAATTTTCGGTCGATCGGCCCGGGACGGCTCATCAGCAGGTGGCCTTCCGGGTCGACAATGAAAGTGTGTGGCAGGCCAACCAGCCCAAGTCGGTTGGCAACGGTCTTGTTCGGGTCGGCTCCGACCCGCAGATAGGGGTTCCCCAGCTCCTCCAGGAACGCCACGGCGCTCTCGGGCAGATCGGCAACGTTCATGCCCAGAACGGTGACGTCTCCCCTGCCCGCTATCTCCACCAGAAGCGGATGCTCCGCGCGGCAGGGAATGCACCAGCTGGCAAAGGCATTGAGCAGCGTTACCCGGCCCTTGAGCGCAGACTGGTCGAAGCCGGAACCCTCAACGCCCTCGATCGCTTCGAGCGCAAAGCCTGGCAGCGGCGCGTCGATCGCCATGACCTGCCGGCTGCCCATGCTGGTGAACCACCACAGACCGAAGACGGCTGCTGCCACGGCCAGGGCCGCAGCAATAGTCTTGATCGGTGCCATCGCCGAAAACTCTACTGCTCAAGCGGCCCGCGAATGCCCCACGCATTCCGGCCGCTGCCTGACCTCAGGCGCGGTAGAAATCGGCGTCCAGCAGACGGACACGGCTCACGAAACCGGTGGCTTCATCGACAGCCGGCCCGATATCGAGCGTGCCACGCGTCCAGATCAGCGTACCCGGATTGATCGCTTCCTGCCGCTCGCGCATCACCACGAAAATGATGGTGTCGATCCATGCGTCTTCGCTTTCGCAGAAGGGGCAGGTATCGACCGGCTGGTTCGACAGGATGAAGAAATCCGAATCCACCTTGAGGTGCGGCGCCATGAAGCCCTGGATCTCGACGACCGAACCGGCAAGCTCGTTGGCCGTATCGGAAAAGGCCATGTCCTTGTCGTAGTCATAGAGCATGCCCATGCGGATGCGGGGCGTTTCGGCGCGGCTCGGCGTCGACAGCAGCGGCAGGGCGGAAAGCCCCACGAGGCCCGCACCAAAGGTACGACGTGTAATCATTCTGCAATCTCCCTCTAATTGCGAAAGAGACAGCCTGCGCCGTCTCCTTCAGATGCATTGCCCGCCGGCTTCTGGCCGGCGGGCGGTTTCCCTCAGGTCTTACTCGTTGGCCATGCCGGCATTGGCGAGGACCACGGCGAGCGTGGCACGCATGTTCGGCAGGGTCTTGTCCTTGGCGGTCTCCAGCCATTCGTCGAGCGAGTGGCCACGACCGCCGATGCCGCTATTGGCACCGATCGTGAGCGCCGGGATGCCCAGGCTCATCGGGATGTTGGAGTCGGTCGAGCCGAAACCTTCGCCCTTGAAGTCACCAACCGTCGCCTGGAAGGCGGCCTTGGTCATCTGGAAGATGTCGGTGTCTTCGGTGGTCTGGCCAGCCGGACGCAGGCCGATCTGCTCGAGTTCGACGGTGATCGGGCCTTCAGCGACCGAGCGGCGCGCGTTTTCATTGGCCACGGCCTGGTCGGCAATGACCTTCATGCGCTCGTGAACCTTGTCCAACTCGGACGGATCGTTCGAGCGCATGTCGATTTCAGCCGACACTGCGAACGGGATCGAGTTGACCGACGTGCCGCCATCGAGAATGCCCACGCTATGGGTGGTCTTCGGATTGGCCGGAACCTGGATCTGCGAGAAAGTGGTCATGAAGTCGGCCAGGGCATAGGCCGGGTTCACGAGACCGAAGGCGCCGAAGCTGTGGCCGCCCGGACCCTTGAAGTGAACGCGGTAACGAACCGAGCCCGTGCCGCCGACGGTGGCGCTGCCGGCCGAGCCGCCTTCAACCGAGAAGAAGCCCTTGATCTTGTCCTTGTACTCGCCCTCGTTGAAGAGGTAGCGCACGCCGCGCAGGTCGCCCGGGCCTTCCTCGCCCACGGTACCCACGAAGAGGATGTCGTCCTTGGTCTGGATGCCGGCTTCCTTCATGGCGCGGGCATAGGCCAGGAGGATCGCGGTGCTCATCTTGTCGTCGCGCACGCCAGGAGCATGGGCTTCGGTGCCCTTCCACTGGATGTTGACGTCGGTGCCTTCCGGGAACACCGTATCAAGGTGAGCTGAAACGACGAGGAACTTGCCGTCGCCGGCAGTACCCTTCCAAAGGCCGATCGAATTCCCCTCTTCGTCGACCTTGACGTCGGTCAGGCCAGCCGCAGTGAGCAGCTCGGCATAACGTGCAGAAATTTTTTCTTCCATGAACGGACCGGACGGGATTTCGGTCAGCTCTTCGAACTCGGCGAGCAGCTGGTCGTAGGTGTCGTCCATGTGCTTGACGGCAGCCTCGAACTTGGCGTTCGCAAGGATCGAGTCCACCGCCTGGGTGTATTGCGCCGGATCAATGGCGGCGGCCGGAGCAGCTTCCTGCGCCAGGACCGAAGTGCTGGTCATCAGCACTGCAGCCAGCGCGGCCGTCGACAGGAATTTTTTGCTCATGAAATTCAATGTTTCTCTCCCTTATTCACCGGCCTCGGAATTAGGCCGGGCTTGAGTGGGAAGACGATAACAAGGTCAATTTTGAGCGACCAATGCAAACATTGCATCGGTCAGTCCGACTTTCGGTTCATGCCACGCCAGGTACAATTTCATGCAAATACGTTCCTCCCTCGCAGATCTCGACTGATAAACTGTTCCAGATCTGCGCTTGACGATAGAAAGAAGTATCGGCCCTGTGCGCGCGTCATGGTGTCGCGCAGAGTGGATTGCCAGCACGAGAAAACCTCGCGATATCGGGCGACGATGGTGGGATTGAGCGACATTTCAATCGCTTCGCCGGACTCGGCATCGCGAAGCGTCACCGGCCCGCCCCCCAGTGCAGACGGGTCGATTTCCTGGGGAGAGGCCATGTGAATGGCAATCATGTCATGCCGCCCCTCGGTGAGCAGCTTGAGCTCCCGCTCGACCCCTTCGTCCATGAAGTCGCTGATGAGGATGACCAGCGCCGCCTGCGTCAACACGCCGCGCGCCTGTCGAAGCGCGGTAGAAAAACTGGTCTGCCCGCCAATACGGCGCCCGCCGACCCAATCGAAAAGCATATCCGCCCGGCTCTGGCCCTGGAGGCGCGGCGACCAATCGACCACGGCGTTTCCCGTCACGCCGATTCGAACCTGGTCACCCGAGGCCAACGCAACGAAACCAAGCACCTGCGCCAGCATTGCCGCGGTCTCGAACTTGCCGGGCTTGCCCTGCTGCATGGACGCCGAACCATCGAGGATCACATAGACCGGCAATTGCCTGTCGACGAAATATTCCCGCACAAACGGCTCACCCAATCGCGCCATGAGACGCGGATCGAGATTGCGGACATCGTCGCCCTCTCGATAGGGCCGATGCGAAGCGAATTCCATTCCCGCGCCCTTGGCGCTCGACTGCCGATCCCCCACGCCCACCGAGGCCTTCGCTTGGTGCAGGCGGTAGCGGGCAACGACGAGCTTTTCGAGCAGGCGCGAATCCGGTTTCACGAAGCGGCCTTCACACTGTGTTCGAAGAGCTTGGAGATCAGGCCCTCGAGCGAAACGCCTTCCGCGCTACCTTCGAAATTGAGCTGTACGCGGTGCCGCAGCGCCGGCATCAGCACGACACGAATATCCTCGATCGCTACATTATAGCGGCCCGCCAGCAAGGCATGCGCCTTGGCGGCCATCACCAGGGCCTGCGCACCGCGCGGGCTGAGCCCGAAGCGCACGAAACGCTGCACGTCCTTACTCGCTTCTTTCGCACCGGGCTGCGTAGCAAGGGCGAAGAGCGCCACCGCGTTGCGGACATGCTCGGCAATCGGCACGGTGCGGACAAGCGCCTGGATCGAGAGAATTTCCTCAGGCGTCAGGATGCGCCTGGCAACGGGCTGCTCGGCGCCGGTCGTGGCGTGGAGGATGGAGGCCAGCGTCTCCGCGCTCGGATAACCGACATCGATGCGGAACATGAACCGGTCGATCTGCGCCTCCGGCAGGGAATAGGTGCCCTCCATCTCGATGGGGTTCTGCGTCGCCAGCACGCAGAAAGGCTGCGGCAGCTTCATGCTGGTGCCGGCGGCACTCACCGTCCTCTCCTGCATGGCTTCGAGCAGGGCCGATTGCGTCCGCGGGGTCGCGCGGTTGATTTCATCGGCCAGCAGGAGCTGGGTGAAAATCGGCCCCGGCTGGAACTTGAGCACATTGTGCCCTGCCCCGTCGGGCGTAAGCACAAGTGAGCCAGTGATATCGGCCGGCATCAGGTCGGGGGTGAATTGCACGCGCGAAAAGCTCAATCCCGTTACGTCTGCCAGCGTCTTGACCAGCAGGGTCTTGCCGGCGCCCGGCGGCCCCTCCAGCAGCACGTGGCCACCAGCGATGAGGCCGATCAGCAATTGCTCGACGATCTCGTCCTGCCCGAGAACTACCCGGCCGATTTCCGACCGTGCATCGCGCAACGATTCCAGAAGCGTATCCAAGGCCTCTCGGTCCATGCGCGGCTCTCCTCGTCCATCGGCGGGCTTGAGTGTGGAAATGACTGTCATGGCGTTATCCTGTTGGCTGGACCCGGGCCGGACGGCCAAAGCGGTTGAAAATGTCGGTGTAGCGGAGCGCCAGCTCCGCGAGGAAAATCAGCAAAACCAGACCGAGCCAGACGAGTCCGAACGGCACCATCGCCCAACGCCCCGCATCAGGTAGTTGCAGATCGTTCCGGCTCGCGAGCACCCGGCCGCCGGTTGCGGCAACCAGCTCCGGCAGATCGCCCTTTGGCCGTGACCAGTCGAGACGAGCCGGATAGGCGAGATAGAGCCCAGTCTCGGCACTGCCATCGGCGAGCGCGAAGCGGTATTCTCCAGGAAGGCGAGGAACGAACGAGCCTGCAAGAGAGCCGTCGCTGGACGCCTTGAGAGCGACCGGCTCGCGGCTGCCGTCAGGACCGATGGCCTCCAGCGCGCTACCGCCGGCGTTAATGACGCGTAGCTGCACGATATCTCCCTCCCGCTCGGCGATGACGCGCGAGTCAGCACTTTCGTTCCCGGGAAGGAATGCGCGCAGCGCCTGGCTGAAGAGCCTTGGATAGTCATCGCTCGCCTGCCATGACCGCGTCCAATCGCCGGCGGCGTCCGTGGTCATGGCCAGCACCTGCCCATTGCCGTAGCGCCACGATGCGAGGAGCGGCACTGGTTCGCCGAACTGATCCTCGACCATGGCATGCATCGTCGCCTCGGGCTTGGCGGTGGCGAGTACGAACCCTTCGATCACGGGAAACGCCTCGCCCATGCCCGCGAGGAACTGCGCCTCGCGGTCCACCCAGTACGGCTGCGCGCTGTGTGTCTCCGTAGGATCGCCCGCCAGCAACATCGCTTCCTGTGAGAGGATGGATGGCAAGGCGGCAAAGTCGGTTGTGGCGTGGAACAGACCGCCGCCATCGCGCGCCAGCGTTTCGATGAGCTCGATCTCGGAATCCTCGCCGATGGCCACTGAGGAAACCGTGATGCCCTCGCCGCGAATGCTCGCCATCAATCCGGAATAGTCCGCAGGCTGGCTCTGACCGTCGGTCATCACCACGATGTGGCGCGCCGAGGCATCGACGCCACGCAATTGTGCAAAGCCGGTCGAAAGCCCGCGATAAAGCGCAGTGCCGCCGCCAAGGCTCACCTGATTGACCGACCGCTCGATGAATTCCTTGTTGGTGACGCTAGTGAGCGGCACGGTCAGTCGCGCCGCGGAATCGAACGTCACCACCGAAACTTCGCTCTCGGGATTGAGCAGATCGATGGCCGCCAGCGTTGCCTGCTTGGCGATGTCGAGGCGGGTCACCGGCCCCACCGCCTGCTTCATGCTGCTCGACCGATCGAGCACGAAGACGATGGCCACGCCTGGTTTGTCACGCGGAATGCGGCTCGATATGGGCGAAAGCGCATCGAGCGGCGTTTCGAGATATCCACCCGGGCCGAAGCTGTTGGCTCCGCCCAGGATCATGAGTCCGCGGCCGTGCTCGGCCACGGCGCTACGGATCAGCTCTTGCCGCGCGATCGGCAGATCGATAGCCGGCAGGTTCATGAGCACGATGCCGGAATAGCTCAGCCAGCCGTCGATCGTCTCCGGAGCATTCCCGGTAGCAACGAGATCGACATCGAACCCCTGCCCTTCGAGCATCGCCGCAAAAGCGGCGCCCTGACCGCTTTGCCCCGAGATCACCGCGATCCGACCGGGTAGGATCGCATCAACAACAGCACCGTCGTCGTTGTTGGCGGGCCGTGCATCGCCCGGGACATCCACCGACATCCGATAGGCCTGCGTGCCTGGCGCAACCGCCGACACTGGTACGGCGAACCGATTGCTGCCCGGGGCGAGTTGGACCGTCTCGCGCCAAACCTCGCCCTCTGCATCGCTGACTACGACGTCAGCATTAGCCGCCTGGTTGGAGCGGACGATTGCCGAGAGCTCGAAGCGATCGCCGGCAAATACCTGCTCTGGAGCCAACAAGTGCGCGACGGCATCGGGCGCAAGTGCAGGTTCCATTGGCAGCATGTCGACGGGAACAGAGCGGGTCGCCAAGTCCGGCCCAAGCATCGCTAAATTCCCCGAACCCTGCTCGCCGACAATGACGCGCCCCGGGCGATCCGGCGGCAGCATCGCCACGGCCATCCTGATCGCGTCGGCGCCCGCCCCTGCAAAAGCGCCGCTGTCGCGCGGCACCAGTCGCGGCACGTCGCCGACGAAGATCGTCTCCGCCCCGTCGACCGGCTCGTCAGATGGACCGACCACTGCGACAACTGCCTGGTCGTTCCGATAGATCCAGAACGGCAGGTTGAACCAAGCCAAAATCGTCAGCCCGAGCGCCACGGCGCGCAACGTGATTACCTTGCGATGCCTGCGAGCAACGGCGCCATCCGCCAGCGCCCTACGAGAGAGAAAGCCTTCCGATCCTCGTCCGGCGACCACGGCCTCGATGAGAAGCACCACCACAGCGCCGCCCACCAGCCAGCGCCACAACGCGAATGGGCGCTCCGGCATCTCACCGATCGCGGCTTCGCCAACAGCCAGCATGCTCTCGTCACTCATCACCGGATGCACGGCAATTCCGGCCGTACGACCATTCCGCTCGATCTCGTAGACACCCGCCCGCGGGGGAGTGAATGCGCTTACCAGCACCGCCGGGGCAGCCTCGTCGCCACGAAGACGCACACTGCCGCCAACAAGCTTCGCGTCGACAGGACATACCGAGCCGACAATGCAGGGCTTGGCCACAACCTGGCCCGGCAGCGGCCCAAGCATCTGCGTGAGGCTTACCCCGAAGACCGCGAAACTCGGCTGCTCAGGCCAGTCGCTCTCCGCAGGATCGAAAGCGAGACGAATGTCGTACCCGTCCTCTCCCCGCCCGACGGACAGAAGCGACGCGCCGCCGGCTTGAACCAGTACGTCTCCGTTCCCCGGAGCGGCCAGTTCGTACGCTGCATTCACATGCAGGTTCGTCCAACCCACCGACTTGGCAAGCACATGCTCCAGGTCCCACCCGGTCGGACGAGCATCCGCAAGCACGGCCGGCAGCGGCTCGCCCTTCAGACGCCCAAGGCCAACCCAGAGCGTATTGGTACGCGGCGCGCGGTCGACCTCGACGCCATCGACAATTACGAGGTCATAGTCGTCGGCATCTGCAGGCAAGGTCTCTGCCTCGCTGACAGTCACACCATCGATCGCTTCAAACAGGCGCGCAATGGGTTGCTCGGGTACGCCGATATGCAGCACGCGGCGCGTGGCGGGCTCGGTGCCGACGACGAAATCGACGCGATCGTCGAACGCTGCGCCATCGGCATCAAGCCGCGCAGTCAGCACGCCTGCACCTGGCATTTGGAGAGGTCGTGAAAAGGGGACCACTCCCTCGCCGGTGATCTCGAAGCGATCAAGCACCTTGGGCTCGGCGGCGCCGGCCGGGGTGAACTCGATTGTTATCCCCGTTCCACGCATTTCGGGAGTAAAGCGCGCCTCCCCCGAAAGCGACCAAGCTTGATCGTCGCCCGAAGGGTGCGCCAGTTGCGCCGAAATGGCAGCGTTGTCCGCTATGGTGCCCACCGGGACGGTCGCGAGACGCAGCTTGTCGTCCTCGGCCAGAAAATCAGCGGGCGGCCCATCCGAGAGGACAACGACCTGCGTCACTTCATCATCGCGACGTAGCGCATCAACCAGCTTGGCTGCGCCCGCCCAATCGGCCCCCGCCTCTTCTGGCAAGGCTCGCGCCAGAGCCTCATCAAAGAGACCCGGCAGCATTGCCTGTCGCGCCAGTTCCGGTCGCGCGGCTGCTCCAGCGACGATCAGAGAATACCGCGCGCCGGCGCCTTCGCCGCCTGCATGCTCCCTTATCAACGCATCGGCAACGTCGCGGCGCGTCCCGCCTTCATCTTGCGCCTGCATGCTGGCGGAGTTGTCGAGGACGTAGATCCAATGCGCGACATTGCGGTTTGCGCCCCAGAACGGTTGCGCCAGCGCAAGCACGATGAGCAGCAGCGCGAGCAATTGCAGCAACAACGGCACGCTCGGCCGCGGCCATTGCAGCACCGCGCGCGCACCGCTTGTGGCCGCCTCCACTTGCTTCCAGAGCATCAGGCCCGGCACGACAAGCGCACGCCGCCGTCGCATATGCATGATTGCGATCAGCACGCCGAGCACCAACAGACCCAGCATCAATGGCGCGAGAAGGATCACGGCGCCACCTGCTCATCGCGGTTGAAATATCGGGCAACGGCACCAGCAGCCGCATCGGGGACCACCTGGCGCTCCACCGGCATCGCATCGAGCCGCGGCCATTGCCGCTGCACGACCGCATCGTCCACATCAGTGTGGCGAGCCTCCGTGGTGGCGCTCGTCCGCACGCGCGAAGCGTCGTTGGTTTTCTCGGCGGTCAGGGTCTGCGTTTCGGAAAACCCGCCCTGCGGACTCGGCGCCTGGTCGACCGCCACGGCTTCCGGCCCGTCACCGGTACCGGCCATATTGCTTTCGCCCTCGCCGGCGCCGGTCGCGGTTCCCTTGGTGGGCGGCTGCGCGGAGGTATTGGCAAAGCCCTCCTCGTCGTCCTCGAGAGCGTCACTGTTCTTCTGCCCGTCGGGAGGCTTGATACCGAGACCCTCGCCCTCCTTGCCGCCGCCGGGCAACGAGGTTGGTTTGACATCGAGCGAGGGATCGGGCGGCTCCGGGTTCTCCGCACCTGCCGTCTGCCCGGGCATTCCGCCGCCCTGCCCGGAATAGGCTGCGGGCCCTTGGCTGCCACCGCTCTGTGCCTGCTTCTTGAAGGCATCCATGCGGTCGGCCAACCCGGTATTGTCGCCCTCGAAAGGCGGCCAGTTGTGCATCGGGTTTCCCGCAAAGCGACGCCCGGCCCGGTCGAGCAAGGCGACCATTTCCTCGGCCGCCTGCTTGCTCTGGGGCTCCTGCTTCATCTTCTCGGCGAGCGTCTCCATCGCATTGGCGACGCTCTCAAGCTCCTGATCTTCCTTGACCTCCGCTTCGGCTGCGAGCAATTCGGCAACCTTCTCGACGTCGGCAATGGCTGGCATTGCCGGCTCTCCGGTACCGGTCGCCTCGGTTCGCTCGCCTGCGAAGGTGAATGCGGCAACCGCGAACACCATGGCCACCACGGGCGCAGCCAGCGCCGCGCGCATTCTGGTATCGAACCAAGGCGTCACCCGCTCCGGCGATACCGTCTTCGCCACCGCGCCAGCATCCTCCAGCAGCGCTTCCGCTACCGGACCTGCTTCGTTGCCCATCACTTCGAGCGCACTGGCGAGCTTTTCGGAAAGTGCCAGCTTTCGGTCGGCCGCAATGGCCAGAAGAATTGGTGCCGGCACGCGAAACCATACGAGCGCCGCCAGCCCCGCAAAGCTGACTGCCGCTACACCGAGCGCTATCCAGGCCGCCATCGGCCGGTCAGCCCACCACGCCAGAACAAATGCAAAAACACCCAGACCGAGCGCATAAAGCCCAGCCTCAATCAACCTCGTCGCGCGCCTGCGGCGGGCAAGGCGATCGATCAGGGATGCTATGCTGCTATCGGCCGGATGTAGCGGCGTCATCGTGGCCGCGCCTGCAGCAGGCGTAGTGCGCAAAGTCTTGGTCTTCACCAGCATAGCTCAAAGAATGGCCCGGCAATCCGGCAATCACGGACCATCGGATGGTCGGCAAGGCGACGATCCAAGCAAGCGCACCCTTATGCGGGTATAGTTCTTAAGTCTAATACGGCGTCGCCCGGCTAGAGCCCGAGTTTGTCGAACGTCGCGTCGACTTCATCGCGCACGTCCTCCGGGTCGCGATCCGAGGCCCAGGCCGCCTCGATCCGCTTGCGCACCTCCGGATTCAGCGCCTCCCAGCGCGAAGTCCACTCGGTCTGCTTGTCGACCCAGTAGCCCACCAGCTCGTATCGCAGCACGGGCATCTTGAGTTCCTGCCGCACATATTTGCGGATGGCGCGCACCACCTTCTGCTCGGCGGCCGCCCAGACATAGCCGGGGCCATCCGGCAGCGGCACGCGACGCACCGCCTCTTCCAGCTTGCTCGGCGCGTGCCCGTTTCCACCATGGAGCCAGGTAACGGTAACATGCGCCCCAAATACCAGCGCCTGCTCATGCGACGGCTCGGTCACCTCGATGAAGACCCTTGTCGGCACAGACCGGGGCATTTCTTCGAGGATACGCGCCAACGCCGGCAGACCGGCAGCATCGGCCACCATAAGCTGCCAGGAGGTATCGTCTGGCGGCATGTAGAGGGCGCGGGGGTTGTTGATGGTGATGCTATCGCCCGGCTTTGCACGCACCGCCCAATCGCTGGCCATGCCCCCATCATGCACGACGAAGTCGATAGCGATTTCTCCCCGCTCGCGATCGATCCGCCGCACCGTATATGTCGAGCAGCGTACCTTGGATGGGCCTTCCGGATAGGTCCATCGTCCGCGCTCGTCGATGATCGGCAACGCAAGTTCGTCGGTCGCGGGATCCGGGAAAAAGAGCCGCAGATATTCGTCGCCGATACCGGTGGAGCGGAAATGCCTGAGCCCCTCGCCGCCGAAGATGAGCCGCACCATGCCCGGACTCGGCATTTCCCGGCGGATCACCGTAGCCAGGTGGAAGCCGCTGCTCACGCAGACCTCCCGCGGCGGGAGCACATCACCGCGATCGTCGTGCCGCGGGCAAACCGGCCAGGCTCCATCGATCCATCCTCTTGTTACGGACGGCGCCATAACAATCCGGATAATTCAGATCAACTTAAAACGACCTAGTCTGGAATGACTCTAGAAAACAGCGGCTGGTCACTGCGCCGGCTGCACGCTCTGCACCCGCTGCCGCCAGCCAAGCGCGAGGATGGCGAGCGCCGCAACGGCAAGCCAGGGCAGCAGGATCATGTTGAGGTTCTGCCAGCCCAGCGTGTTCTGCAGCATGCCCGCGCTCAGCGAGGCCGCAAGGCCGACCAGGAACACTGTCAGGTCGTTCGTGGCCTGGGCCTTCCCCTTCTCGGCGCTGGTATAGGTGCGCGTCAGCAGGTTCGTGCCGCCGATATAGAGGAAGTTCCAGCCGATCCCCAGCAGCACCAGCGCGCCCATGAACGAGTGAATGGCTGTACCTGTCAGGCTGAGCAGCACATGCCCCGCCAGCAACAACACACCGGTGAACATGATGCGCAGCACGCCGAAACGCGCGATCAGCGAGCCGGTCACGAAGGACGGCAGGAACATGCCGAGCACGTGCAGTTGGATGACTGTGGCCGTGTCGGCAAGATCATAATGGTGATGCGCCATCGCAAGCGGCGTCGCCGTCATCGCCAGCGTCATCACGCCATAGCCGGTCACAGCGCCGAACAGCGCAACGAGGTAAGAGGGCTGGCGCACTATCTGACCGAGGCCACGCGCGGACGCCTTGTCGGCGCTGGTCGCCACCGTGTTGGGCACTCGCACCTTCGCCAGTACGCCAAGGGCAACAAGCGATACCAAAGCAAGAATGAGGAACGAAGCCGTATAGGTCGGCTGCAATAGCCCGCCGCCGAAGCGCGCCAGCGCAGGACCCGCGAGCGCCGCCACCACGCCGCCGGCGAGAACCAGCGAAATGGCTCGCGAGCGGAAAGCATCGTTCGCGACTTCAGATGCGGCGAAGCGGTAGAATTGCGCGAAGGCCTGGTAGCTGCCGACGAGGAACGTCCCCAGGCAAAGCAGTAGCAATGAACCAGTAAAGACACCAGCCGCACCGATAAGGCCGCCGGCGATACCCAGCGCTGCTCCCAGCAGGAAGACCGCCTGGCGCCCGACCCGAGCCATCCACATCGAAGCGGGTGCGGTAGCCACCGCCGTGCCGAGGAACATGGTGGCGATGGGCGCCGTAGCCCAATCCGGCGATGGCGCCAGTACCGCCCCGGCCAGCCCGCCAATGGTCATCACCAGCACGGACGCCGTCTGGAACAGCGCCTGTGCGGTAGCCAGCAGGAAAACCTGGCGGTGCATGGTCGAAGCCACGGGAGAGGTAGACATGCGTAAACCGCCTGATTCAAACAATCAATGATGTTCTTGAATGTTTGAACTGTGCCCGAATGTCAACCCGAGCCGGTAATCGCTATTCGACCTTTTCGAGCACCTTCTCCAGATTCCCGAGGAAGGCGCGCCAGCCTGCCTTGGCGCCATGGAATGCCTGGCTCTGATCCGGCCGGAAGCCGGATTGCTCCATGCGCAGGCTGGTCCCTTTAGGCGTCGGCGTAAGCGTGAAGGTCACAACGCTTTCAAGGCCCAGGGCGTCCCAGCTATAGGACAGCGACCTGTTGGTCTCGACCTCCAGTACCTTGCAATCGATGCTGCCCCATTCCGTGCGGAAGCTGAAGCGATGGTCGAGCGCCAGCGAGAAATCGCTCTTCATCAGCCATTCCTCGATGAGATGCGGCTGGGTGAGCGCCCGCCAGATCTTCTCGGCGGGGAACGGCAGATCGCGTTCGACGACTACGGTGCGGATTTCATCCGTCATTGGCGGCTCAAGCGCTCTTTTTCTTCGGTTTGGCCTTGGTGCTGTTGAGCACCACCGCAGCCTTAATCAACGCTATGAACGCGGCCTCATCGATCGGCTCGCCTTCCTTGAAATCGATGGCGCGGCGGACACTGCCTTCGAGGCTCGAATTGAAGAGCCCGGCAGGGTCATCGAGCGAGGCGCCCTTGGGGAAGGTGGTCTTCACTGCGTTCTTGTAGGTTTCGCCGGTGCAGATGATGCCGGCATGCGACCACACCGGAATGTCCCACTTCCATTCCTCGATGACTTCAGGATCGGCCTGCCTGATGAGCGCCCGGATCTTGGCAAGCGTTTCGCCCCGCCAATCCTGCATCCCCTCGATTTTCGCGTCGATCAGTTGCGAGGCGGGAACTCCGCTGTCTGTATCTGGTGTCATCGGTCTCTCTCTACTTCTCTACATACGCTCGCCTGGCAGCGCGCTGGCTTGTTTCACCCAGGACGAAAACTGCGCTTCGTCGATGTCGTCGTCTTCATGGATATCGAGATAACGCACATCCTTCTGTTTCGACGTTCCAGGCGGCAGCGGATCAAGCGAAGCACCGCGAAAGAAAGCTACTTTCGCGTATCGATCGAAGCAGTGATAGCTCATGAACCAGCCGCGATCCTTGACGCCGTAGAACGGCGAATTCCATTTCACCGCCTTGTGGACACCTGGCACGGCCTTCTCGATCAACGCATCGACCCGCCGCCCCACATCGCTTTTCCAGCCCGGCATGGCGTCGATGTAAGCCTGAACCGGCGCATCGCCCTCACCCTTGGCAATCTGCGGATTGCCACCAGAGAGCAGCACCGCTTTCTCGGTCTTTGTATCCTTCCCGGCCATGCTCCCTCCTATCCGCCCACGCGGCGCGCACGCCACCGGGTGGCATAGGGAAGCGCGAACATATAGAGGCCGGTGACCATCAGCAGGATCAGCGGCACCAGCGTGCCGAGCCCGATCCACATCGCGATATCGCCCCGGCCCATCACGATGAGATTGAGCACCACCGCTGCGGTGAAGGTCACCGAAAGCCAGCGATGGAACTGTCGTATTCCCTTGCTCGAAATCACTTGCGTCTCCCCGCAATAATCATTGGTCCATTCTTTTGAGCAGGTTTTCGAGATCGTCGAACCGGCTCTCCCAAAACCCCGTCATCTCGCTCGTCCAGTCGACAAGCGGACTCAGGGCGCTCAATTGGGCGCTGTAATGCGTCTGCCTGCCTTCATGGCGGTCGCGTACGAGGCCGGCCTGCTTGAGCACGCCCAGATGCTTGGACACCGTCGGCTGCGATACGCCTGCCCAGGTCGTCAGCGCGCCGACGGTCTGCTCCCCGTCACGGCACAGACGCTCGAAGAGCGCCCGTCGCGTCGGGTCCGCCAGGGACCTGAACAGCAGGTCTTGAGCTTCAGGCATCGGAATCCATATCCCGTTGGCTATGGGTTAATTCATAGCCAACCAGCTATGAATGTCAAGACCGGGAGGCATCATCCGCTTTTCCGGCCTTTCGCGCACAAAATTACATTTCCTCATACATCACATTGGAAAATATTTTCGCCGCTGCTGTCAGACAGGGGCAACATTTGCAGCGTCCCGAGGACCTGGAGCAGCCGTGTTTCGTTTTTGCCTGAGCCTAGTCGGCGTCCTCGTCCTGCTGCTCCTCGATACCCAGATCGCTTTCGCCGCCGGTTACGAATACCTCGAGCACACCCCGCCCCTGATGGAGCGGTTGACGCCCGAAGTCGTAGCGGCGGTGTTTCCCGACATCGACCATGTCGAACTGATGCAGGACGGCGGCCCTCCGGCCGCGGCCGCCTACCGAGGCGATGAAGTGGTCGGCTACCTCTTCTCGACCCTCGATGTCGTCGCGGCCCACGGCTATTCGGGCATCCTCTTCGACGTCATCGCCGGCGTCGATCTCGAAGGCCATGTCACCGGCTCGACCATCCTCTTCCATCGCGAACCGCTGATCGTGGGTGACGAGCACCTCACCGCGCTCATGCAGAAGTTCATGACCCACACACCGGGCATGACGGCAAAGACCGGCGCGTCCGATGGCCCCAAGGCCGAGCTCATCGCCGGCGCCACGACTTCGGGTCGAGCCTTCCGCAACGCCATTCGCGACAGCGCCCGCATCGTCCTCAGCTTCCGCGAAGGGCGCCCGGTTGTGACCGAGCCCACGCTCAACATCGACGACTTCAAGGACCTGACGCCCGAGCAGTTGCTGGCCGATGGCTCCATCGCCTCTATCGATATCACCAATGCCGATCTAACCCGCGTGGTCGAAGCGGCGGGCGCCGATGTCTCGAGCCTCGAAGTTGCCCCCAAGGGCGGCCCGTCCGATATCTACCTCGAATTGCGCGCCGGCCTTGCCACGCCAGCCATGATCGGCCGCAACGCCGCTGGTCGCGGCAACCACGACCGCATCTTCTCGGACTTCCCGACCGGCACCAACGCCATCTTCCTGGCCTCGAACGGCCCCTACGATTTCCTCGGTTACAAGTTCCAGAACAAGTCGAGCGGCTACCGACTGGAGCGCCTGCGCATCCGCCAGGGCGATCACGTCTATGACTTCGACAAGTCCCATTTCATGCGGGCCGGCATCGCCATGGGCAGGGTCAGCGGCCTGGTGCTTCTGCCGCCCGAGACCGGCTTCGATCCGCTCGCGCCCTGGACCGCCGAAGTGCAGGTTTCCGCCAAGGATGCCGCCGGCAACCCGATCCAGGTCGCGCTGCCCTCGCTCGAATACAAGCTGCCCGCCGAGCACATCCTGATGCCCGAGGCCGATCCGCCGCCGGCATGGCTCGAAGCCTGGACCGCCTCGCTGCCGCAGATCATCATCCTGGGCGTCGCCCTGCTCTGCCTCACGGGCATCCTTGCCTTCCAGGCCCAGCTCACCCGCAGGCGCCGTCTCCATCTCTGGGTTCGTCGCGGCTTCCTGCTCTTCACGCTCGTCTGGCTCGGCTGGACGGTCGGCGCGCAACTTTCGATCGTTCACATCATCAACTACCTCAAGGCCCCCTTCCAGGACCTCGATATCGGCTTCTACCTGGCCGAGCCGCTGATCGTGATCATCTCCGTCTATGTTGCCCTTTCGCTGCTCCTCCTCGGACGCGGTGTGTTCTGCGGCTGGCTCTGCCCCTTTGGCGCTCTGCAGGAACTGCTGGCGCAACTCGCCCGCGCCCTGCGACTGCCGCAATGGAACCCGTCCTGGAAGCTCCAGAAGAAGCTCTGGTGGGGCAAGTACGTTTCGCTGTTCGTCGTGGTGACGCTCGCGTTCGTCGCGCCGTCAGCCGGCTCCGTTGCCGCCGATATCGAGCCGTTCAAGACCGCCATCTCGACCCACTTCGCCCGCGCACTGCCCTATGTGCTCTACGCCGTCGTGCTGCTCTCGATCGGGCTGTTCACCGAACGCGCCTTCTGCCGATTCCTTTGCCCGCTCGGCGGCGCACTGGCGCTGCTCGATCGCCTGCATCTCCTGAACCTTCTCAAGCGGCGGCCGGAATGCGGCAGCCCATGCCACCTCTGCGAGCGCTCCTGCCCGGTCCGTGCTATCGCGCCCTCAGGCAAGATCGATATGGCCGAATGCTTCCAGTGCCTCGATTGCCAGGTCGAGTATTACGACGACCACCGCTGCCCGCCGCTGGCCCGCGAGCGCAAGGTCCGCGCCCGTCAGAACTTCGTGCTCACCCGCTCGGCGGGCGCCGCCCCGGTGAGGAGCTGACTATGCACCGCACGCCGCAGAAATGGTCTCGCCGCCGGACCCTTGCAGTATTAGGTGCCACCCTGGCCCTGCCCCTCGGCGCTGCTGCAGCCCAGCGCTACGGACGCCGCCCCGACTTCGTCACCTGGCAAGGTGAGTCGCTCGGCGGTCCGGCTAAGCTGATGCTCTGGCACGAGGACGAAGCCTTCGCCCGCAACACCATCACGCGCATGCGCAGCGAGATCGAGCGGTTGGAAAACGTCTTCAGCCTGTTCCGGACCGATAGCGAAATCGCCCAGCTCAACCGCAATGGCCAGCTGACCCGCCCGTCTCAGGACATAGCTACCGTCCTGAGCGCCGCCTGCGACATCGCCCACACCTGCAACGGCGCCTTCGACCCGACGGTGCAGCCGCTCTGGCGGCTCTACGAAACACACTTCCGCTCGGCTCCGGCCTCGCCCTATGGCCCTTCGGCATCCGAAATCGCAACCGCACAAGGTCTTGTCGACTATTCCCGGATCGATATCGGCACCCGCGCAATCAGGTTTGCCGAGCCCGGCATGGCCGTCACCCTCAACGGCATCGCCCAAGGCTACATTACCGACCGCATCGCCGATCTTCTGCGCGAAGAGGGTTTCGACCACACCATCGTCGATGTCGGGGAAACCCGCGCCCTGGGCACGCAGCCGGATGGCGATCCCTGGTCGGTCGCCATCGTCAACCCGCTCTCGCCCTCGGCCATCGGACGCGCGATCGATCTCGAGAACACCGCACTTTCCGTCTCCGGTGGCTATGGCCAGCGCTTCGGTCGCTCGACCTCGCACCACATCTTCGATCCCGCCACCGGCCTCAGCGCCAACCGGCTCCTCGACGTCGCCATCGTCGCCCCGCGCGCCATGCTGGCCGATGGCCTCTCCACCGCCCTTTTCGTCGGCGGCGAGGATCACGCCCCCGCCCTTCTCAAGGCCTATCCAGGTATCAAGGCCTCGGGCACAAGACTGGATGGCACCGTCTTCCAGGCGGTTTAGGCGCCACCTACGCCCAGAAAGTCCTTCTTGTTCACTGGCACACCGCGATTGCGCAGGATGGCGTAGGTGGTTGTCATCGCGAAGTAGAAGTTCGGGATCGCATATTCGGTGAGATAGCGATGGGCGGAGCAATCGACCTCCTCCTCATCGAACACGACAGAGATGACCCGTTCGTTGGCCATGGCAAAGGCACTCTCGGGCACTGAGCCGATGAAGGCTCGCGCCCGCTCCACGCTCGAATGCAGATCGGCGAACGTCGCATAGGCCCCTTCGATCGAGGCCGTCTCGTCCATCGCTAGCCGCGCCACGAGCTCGGTCGCTGCATTGCAGGCGAGTCTGATCTGGTGCGTCATCGGCTTCATCGTCGCAGCCAATCGCGCTTCCAGCATCACCCTCGGATCCAGCCCCTCCTGCGCACAATAAGTCTCGGCCTTCCGCAGGATGCCATCGAGCGCCGCCAGCGAGCGCATGAGGCCGGGAACAGGCGATTCCATCGAGTATCTCCATCCTTCGGAAGCGCTGAAATTTTGCTCATACTTTGTATCCATTGACAACATTAAGTTGATACACTACCCCTTGCATGAAAGCTTATCTTTTTAGGGAAGGAGAAGAGCTTTTCCAGCGAGGGGCCGCCTGACTTACAGGCCAAAACTCGCAATGAACTGCGGCAGCTGGGCCTGATCTTGGGCCGAATTCCCCAGTGAATTGGTCGAAATATCCACATAGCGATGCCTAACCGGCAGCAGCGCGGCGCTCATGGCGCTCGCTGATGGTTCTTCCGGCGCACGCTTTGGGCACGCACTATCCCTATTAATTCCAACGCAGATTGTATCCACTTTCTCGCGTTTCACGGTTCAATCGTCTGGCACGTTGCGACGAAATGAGAGGAAGATGGCGAACGTAAGCGTAAGCAAACTGGTCAAGGCCTTCGGCACGGCCACCGTGCTCAAGGGCATTGATATCGACGTACGCGACGGCGAGTTCCTGAGCCTTGTCGGACCGTCCGGCTGCGGGAAGTCTACCCTTCTGCGCATGATCGCCGGCCTCGAACAGATTTCGGGTGGCGAGATCGCCATCGAAGGCAAGGTCGTCAACAATCTCGCCGCCAAGGACCGTGACATCGCCATGGTCTTCCAGAACTACGCGCTCTATCCGCACATGACCGTGCGCGAGAACATGAGTTTCGCTCTCGAAATGCGCGGGCAGTCCAAGAGCGACATGGGCAAGAGCATCGCGGCCGCCGCTGGGGTCCTCGGGCTTGACAGCCTCCTCGATCGCTATCCGCGCCAGCTTTCAGGCGGTCAGCAGCAGCGCGTCGCCATGGGCCGTGCCATCGTGCGCAACCCCAAGGTCTTCCTCTTCGACGAACCGCTGTCGAACCTCGACGCCAAACTGCGCGTCCAGATGCGCGCCGAGATCAAGGACCTCCACGCGCGCCTCAAGGCGACGATGATCTACGTGACCCACGACCAGCTCGAGGCCATGACCATGGCGGACCGTATCGTGGTGATGCGCAATGGCGTGGCCGAGCAGATCGGCTCGCCCCTTGAGCTCTATGACCGTCCGGCCAATGCCTTCGTCGGGAGCTTCATCGGCTCTCCCTCGATGAACCTGGTCCAGTGCACCACCGCGGCCAGTGACAATGGCCTCGCTTGCATCACCGCGAACGGCCAGGTGCTGGCGACGCTGCCCAGTGGCGGCAATCTGGCGCAGGGCCTGCGTCTCCAGGTCGGCATTCGCCCCGAAGATATCGAACTCGGCACGACCGGCCCGTCGGCCGAAGTCGTCGTCGTCGAACCGACCGGCCCCGAAACGCAGATCATGGCCAATCTCGACGGCCAGAGCATCACGATAGTGCTCAAGGGCCGCCACGACCTGCATCGCGGCGAGCGCATCAACCTCGCGGTCAACCGGGACAAGTTGCACCTCTTTGACGGCGAAACCGGCAACCGCCTCTGACCGCGATCAACGCATCGGCAGCGCGACCGCATACGCGCACCAACAAGTAGACCTCAGCAAGGGATGGAGAAGGTCATGGCTGAAAACTACAAAATGGCGAAAGCCGGCAAAGCCGGTATCTCTCGCCGCAGCGTGCTCCTCGGCGGCGCCTCGCTGCTTGCCGCTGCAAGCATTCTGCCGTCGCGGGCTTTCGCGGCCGGCCCCGGCACCAATCCGGGCAAGTACAAGATCGATCTTGGCGGCTATACCGGTCCGGAACTGACCGACGCGCCGATCACCATCAAGGTGATGCGCCAGGAATTCTCCCCCGAGATCAACGCGCCGATCGAAGCTGCCTATACGGCCTTCAAGGAAGCCTATCCCAACATCACCATCGAAGAAGAGCGCGTGCCCTACGGCGACCTCGCCAAGAAGGTGCAGCTCTACGTGGCTTCGGGCTCCGCGCCCGACATTATGATGGGCAGCACAGAGCTGGCCTCGGTCTACGCCGCCGGTGAAATCGCCGTGCCGCTCAACGACTATTTCTCCGCAGACTTCATCCAGGACATCTATCCTGCGATGCGTGACGCCGCCACGATCGACGGCAAGGTCATGTGCCTGGCCTGGGAATCCAATTCCTGCTTCGTCTATTTCAACCGCGACATCTTCAAGCGCGCCGGCGTCGAGACCCCGCCGGAAGTCACCGACGTAGACGGCGGCTGGACGGCCGATCAGCTGCTCGATGCGATGCGCGCCATCACCGAGAAGCTGCGCAAGGAAGGCGACCAGACCACCTTCGGCATGGCCTCCTCGCGCTTCGGCAATCGTGGTCCGGGCTCGAACTATTCGCAGCTCGAAGGCATGTGGGTGCGCATGATGGGCGACCCCAACGCACCCAAGGATTCGACCCTCTTCAAGACCTTCGCCGGTATCTCCGAAGACGGCCTGACCGCCAGCGGCTACCTCGACACGCCCGAAGCCATCCAGGGCATGAAGAACTACCAGGCCATGTTCAACGAGGGCCTGACGCCCAAGGGCGTGGTGGTCGATCACTACAAGAGCGGCGCAGCCGCCATCGACTTCTCGTCCATGGCTTTCGCCAACACCTTCCGCAAGAGCGGCGCGCCGTTCGAGTGGGGTGTCTCCCCGCCGATCCGCGGCAACATCCCATTCGCTTCCAGCGTGGCCGATGCCCCGTTCATCTATTCGGGCAGCCAGTACATTCCGGAAGCCGCCGCGCTCCTCGCCTTCCTCCTCAATGACACCAACCGTCGCGCCTTCTACGACGTGCGTGGTTCCATGCCCTCGCGCAAGTCGCTGACTGATGAATCGCCGGCATACAAAACCGATCCGGTAGCCATCCTCTGCGCCAATGTCGGCGAGCGCGCCTTTGGCTCGCCCAAATCGGTCGGCTGGCTCGACTACGTCAACGCCGTCAATCCGGCGGTCAAGGACATTGCCCTGGGCGTCGACGTGGAGGAGCGCCTGCACAGCACGGCCGCCCAGATCGATCGCCTGCTCGCCAAGTACCGCTAACCGCAATCTCGGCCTCCCCCGCTCAACGCGGGGGAGGCTCGCTTCCATCCTCAAGAAGGCTTGGCCAATGTTCAAAGGATTGTGGAATCCCGATCCCACAAGGCGCGGCGAAATGTTCGCCGGCCCCATCATGGTGTTACCGGTGCTCCTGGGGTTGGGCCTGTTTCAGTTCTGGCCGCTCGTCTCGGCCGTGCTGAACAGCTTCCGCACCTTCAACGCCTTCACCAAGCGCCCCAACGGTTGGGCCGGCTGGGATAACTTCGCCCAGATCTTCGCCGACCAGGTGTTCGTCAACGCCATGCTGATCACGCTGGTCTACATCGTGCTGATGATCGTGGTCGTCGTGCCGATGGCGCTGGGCCTCGCTATCCTCCTCGACAAGCGCATGCGCGGCACCATGCTCGCGCGCGCCGCCATCCTCGGTGCCCTCGCCTCCTCGGAAGCCGTGGCCGCGCTCATCTGGGGCCAGCTCTACGAGCCGGGCACCGGCCTTTTCGACGCGATCCTCAAGTCGATCGGCCTCCCTGAAGTGCCGTTCCTGACGTCCGGACCGCACGCCATCGTCGCCATCGTGGTCATGACCGCATGGAAGGACGTGGGCCTGCCCATGCTGATCTTCCTCGGCGGCCTTCAGGCAATCTCGCCGCAGGTGATGGAAGCGGCAGCACTCGACGGCGCCAGCAACTGGCGCATCTTCCGCCGCATCACCCTGCCCCTGCTGCGTCCGAGCATCATCCTCGCCATCTTCATGGTCACGGTGGCCGCGGCGCGCCTCTTCACCCCGATCATCCTGCTCACCCAGGGCGGACCGAACGGACAGACCACCAACCTGCCCTTCTATTCCTACGCCCAGGCGTTCGAATTCTCCTCGCCCGGTACGGCTTCGGCCAGCGTGATGTTCATGATGCTCGTCCTCATCGGCATCACCGTGCTGCAGGCCTATGCCATCCGCGACCGCAAGGGTTGGAGATAGCGATGACCGAAAATATCGAAACCAACATGCAGGCCCTCGCCCAACCCGCCGCGGCCAGCGCAACCAGAGAAAAGCGCGACTTCGTCTCGTGGATCGGCACCGGCAGCCTGCTGCTGATCACCTTCCTCTTTGCCTTCCCGGTGGTCTGGGCGGCCCTGACCTCGCTCAAGTCCACGGCCTCGGTCATCGCGACGCGCTACCCGCTCTCGTTCTGGAGCTTCTTCCCGCCTCAGCCGACGCTGGAGAACTACGCCTCGCTCTTCAACGAGCTCAAGTTCGGCCAGTACATCATGAACACGGCCATCGCGAGCGGCGGGCAGGTGGCCCTGGTGGTGCTGACCTCGACGCTTGCCGGCTATGCCTTCGCCCGCTTGCGCTTCCCCGGCCGCGACCTGATCTTCGGCCTGACGCTGCTCACCGCCTTCATCCCGCTCGAAGTGATCCTCGTGCCGCTCTACCAGGTGGTTTCGGGCCTCGGGCTAACCTCGACCTACCCAGCACTATTCCTGCCCTTCGCCGCGCAGCCCTTCGGCATCTACCTGATGCGGCAGACTTTCGCACAGATCCCGCGTGAACTCGATGACGCCGCCCGCGTCGACGGTGCCGGCACCTGGCGCATCTTCTTCCGCGTCGCCCTGCCCAACGTGAAGCCGGCTCTGGCCACGCTCGTCCTCATCCAGTTCATCTGGTCGTGGAATGCCTATCTCTGGCCGCTGGTCATCATGCAGGATCCGAACAAGCAGATCGTGCAGGTGATGCTGGCCGGGCTCAAGAGTTCGCCCAACTATTCCCTCGACGGCCCACTTTTCGCCGGCCTCACCTTTGTGACCGTGCCGCTGATCGTCACCGCCATCGTCCTGCAGCGCTATTATGTGCGCGGCCTGATGACATCCGGCATCCGCTGACAACCTGTCCCTCCCGGAGGGCGGCGACCCGCAAGGGCCGCTGCCCTTTCAATCGATCGGCGATTTGCCGTATCCCTGCCGGCATCGTCGCCGATATCGTGCTGATATCGGCATAGCCCCGAATTTTCCGACGACCAGACCGAGACTGCCATGCACGATTTGCTTCTCAAGAACGTCCGCCCCCTCGGAGGCGCCAACACCGACATCCTGATCCGTGACGGCCACATCGCGCAGACGGGCTCGCTTGCCGCGCAGCCCGGCATCGCTGTGGAAGACGGCGGCAATGCCATCGCCTGGCCCGGCCTGATCGACGCCCACACCCATATCGACAAGACCACGTGGGGCATGGGCTGGCACGAGAACAATCGCGAAGCCACGCTGCGCAGCCGCATCGACTTCGAGCGCGAAAATCGCCTGGCGATCGGCCTCGATCCGCATCGCCAATCCATGCGCCACGCCATCGGCCTTGCCGCCCACGGCGCCACCCATATCCGCAGCCACGTCGACATCGACACCACCCACGGACTGCGTCTCGTCGAGGGCGTCCTGGAGACGCGTGAAAAGCTCAAGGGCATCATCGACATCGAGATCGTTGCCTTCCCGCAATCAGGCGTGATGTGCATGCCGGGCACCGTCGAACTGCTCGACGAAGCCCTGTCCAATGGCTGCGAAGTGCTGGGCGGCCTCGACCCCTGCGGTATCGATCGTGACCCCAAGGGCCAGCTTGACGTGCTCTTCCAGCTTGCCCTCAAGCACGGCGTCGATATCGACATTCACCTCCACGAAGCGGGCGAACTCGGCGCCTTCAGCATGGAGCTCATCTTCGAGCGCGTGCGCGCCAATGGCATGCAGGGACACTTCGCCATCAGCCACGCCTTCTGCCTCGGCATGAACGACTACCTGCGCGTCGGCAAGCTGATGGAGCAGATCGCCGAACTCGATATCGCCATCCTCACCACCGGCGCGCCCTCGGCCACCGTGCCATCGGTCAAGCGCCTCAAGGAGCACGGCATTCGTATCGGCGCCGGCTGCGATGGCATTCGTGACACCTGGGGCCCATGGGGCCAGCCCGACATGATCGACCGCGCCCGCATCATCGGCATGAAGAACGGCGTTCGCTCGGACGACGACCTCAAGTTCATGCTCGAAATCGTCTCCCAGGGCGGCGCCGACGTCATGCATCTCGATGGCTATGGCCTCGATGTCGGCGACCATGCGGACTTCACCCTGCTGGCCGGCGAAACGCCCGCCAATGCCGTGGTCGAAATCACCCCGCCCCCGCTGGTGGTCAAGGGCGGACAGGTCGTCGCCCGCAACGGCGTCTGCATCATCGAGATGCCGTAACGAGTTTGTGCCGCGCGGGCTTGCCTTGCGCGGCACAAAGCCTTCCAATTGCGGCCACCATGGCTACCGCAAGCAACCAGACCGGAACCGAACCCACGAGCTGCTGCGCTCCGAGCGCGGCGCGCGAGCCGCAGTTTCCGCTTGATATCCAGGCCCTGCTGGCGGAACGCCGGCCGGCCAGTCCTTCGGGTGAGTCTGCCCGCAAGTCCATTCCTGGCGGCATGGCGGAAATCGGCACCGGCAAGCCGCACCATCTTGAGGATGGCGAAGGCCCCGTGCGGCAGGTGCGCGTCAAGCCCTTCCTGATGGACGAGACCGCCGTCACCAACGAACGCTTCGCCGCCTTCGTCGCCGCGACCGGGTATGTCACCGAGGCCGAAAGATTCGGCTGGTCCTTCGTCTTCTTCCAGTTCCTGCCCGAGGATTTCGAGACGCAGGCCGTGGTCGGCACCGAATGGTGGCGGCGCGTCGATGGTGCCACCTGGAGCCACCCCTTCGGCCCGCAAAGCGACACCACCGGAATCGAGGATCATCCAGTCGTCCACGTATCGTGGAACGACGCCCAGGCCTTTGCCGCCTGGTCTGGCGGTCGCCTGCCGACGGAGGCCGAATGGGAGCATGCTGCGCGCGGCGGCCTCAAGGGTGCGCGGTTTCCCTGGGGCGAGGCCGAGCCGGACGACACCGGCAGCTTCCCCTGCAACATCTGGCAGGGCCAGTTTCCCAATCACAACACAGATGCCGACGGCTACAAGGGCACCGCTCCGGCAAAGTCCTTCGCACCCAACGGCTACGGCCTCTACAACATGAGCGGCAATGCCTGGGAATGGACTGCCGAGCCCTTCCGCATCCGCTCGCTCAAGCGCCAGGCCCAGGACATCAACGAGCGCTCCCGGCTGGAAAATCGTAAGTTGCTTAAGGGCGGCTCATATCTCTGCCACATCTCGTATTGCTACCGCTACCGCATCGCCGCCCGGATAGGGAACACGCCGGATACGACGACGGGACACACGGGGTTTCGGCTGGTCTACGACCTCTGAGCAGAACCTAGCCCACTACCCGTGTCGTCTCGCGCTGCACCAGCCGGCAGCGTACCGACAAGGTTGTCGGCGCGTCCAATCCCTTCCGCCGATGCAGCACTGCCATCGCGCGGGTCGCCATATCAGCATAGGGCTGAATCAGCGTCGTAAGGCCCAGATCACTGGCAAACTCGCGGTCGTCGAACCCGATCACGGCGATGTCCTGCGGCACCCGCAACCCGGCCTCGGCTATGGCCGTCAACGCGCCCCGGGCCATCATGTCGTTCTGGCAGAAAACCCCATCCGGCGGCTCGGGAAGCTCGAGGAGCTGCTTCATCGACTGGTAGCCGCTGCCATGCCCCCAGCTTCCGTGGATCAGCAGTTCCGGAGCGAGCGCCTGTCCACCCGTCGTCAGGCCGCGCCGAAAGCCATAGAGCCGGCGCTGCGCGCTGGTGTGCCAGCTATCGCCGGTAATCGTGGCGATGCGCTTGCACCCGCTCTCCATCAGATGCCGCGCTGCCACGAATCCGCCGGCCCGCTCGCCGGGAACGACCGCGACACCCTTGCCATCCGTCCGGAAGCAATTGACGAAGACATGCGGAAACTGGTCGAGCTCCCGCGTCGGGTGCACCCCAGTGGTGAAGGTATTAGCGTAGATCACTCCCCCCGCGTTGAGCCGCCGCAGCGAAGCCAATGCCTCGGCCTCGCGGTCGGTCACGCCGTCGGTCACGAAGACGGCTAGCTGCACCGCCTGCGCACGGGCCGACATGTGCAGGCCATCGATAATGTCGATCGGGTAAGCCGCCGAGATTTCGTTGATGAGCACCCCGATGACCGTCGGTACATCGCGCTCCAACACGTTGAGCGCCGGGCCCGGCGTATAGCCGAGCTTGCGCGCGGTCTCGATGACACGCTGGCGCGTGTCGTCGGCAATGCGCACGCCGTCGATATTGTTGAGCACCAGCGATACCGTCGTCTGGGAGACGCCAGCAGCGCGGGCGATATCGACCATCTTGATGCGCTTCTTCACCGCGTCCATCTCCCCTTCGTCATGAGCGCTCCGCCAACCTGCTTGACAAGTCCGGGCGATGCAATCAACTTTGCTAAAGAAATTTAGCAGGGGCTGGCCTGGGGAGACCAGACCTAATCCAGTTGATCGAGCGGAACGAGACCGGCCGTAAACCACGTGGCCGGCCAACAGCTTCGCTTTGCCTGACGTCCGGGGAGAAGACCGAATGGCTATGCCTGAAACGGCAAGTGATCAAGCAATGACCGGTGCGCGGGAAATGCTGGCCAACGCCACTCCCGACCGCCGCGGGCGGCGCGATACGGGCGCCGCCCTGGTGTTTCTCGCGCCTTGGCTGCTGGGCATCGTGCTGCTCACGGCGCTGCCGATGATCGCCTCGGCGGTGCTGTCCTTCACCAATTACGATCTGCTGTCCTGGCCACGCTTCATCGGCACGGCGAACTATGAGCGGCTGGTTGTCGATCCGCGCTATCTGCAGTCGCTGCGGGTCACGACGACCTATGTGCTGACCTCGGTCCCGCTCTCGGTGGCACTGGCGCTCATCATCGCGGTGTCGTTGTCGTCGGCGACGCGCTCGGTCGACTTCTTCCGCAGCGTCTATTATCTGCCTTCGCTCCTGGGAGGCAGCGTCGCCATCGGCGTGCTCTGGCGCCAGCTCTTCGGCGGCGACGGTCTCGTCAATTCGGTGCTTGCGGTTTTCGGCATTGCCGGCACAAGCTGGATCGGCGATCCGCGCTATGCGCTCTGGACCATCGTGCTGCTGCATGTCTGGCAGTTCGGCGCGCCGATGGTGATCTTCCTCGCAGGCGTACGGCAGATACCGCGCGAGATCGTTGAAGCCACGATCATCGACGGGGCCAATCCGGTCCAGCGCTTCTTCACGATCACGCTGCCGCTCCTCAGCCCGCTCATCCTCTTCAACCTGGTGATGCAGACCATCACCGCGTTCCAGGCGTTCGTCCCGGCCTATGTGATCAGCGACGGCTCGGGCGGCCCGATCGACTCCACCCTCTTCTACACGCTCTACCTTTATCTCGAGGGCTTCCGGAACTTTCACATGGGCTACGCCATGGCCATGGCCTGGGTGCTGCTCATCATCATCGGCATCTTTACCGCCCTGGCCTTCTGGTCCTCGCGGTTCTGGGTTCACTACGAAAGCTGAGGCCCAGGATGTCCGCTACTGCCGCCGCCCAGGCCAATCGCCCGCTCCGCTCCCTCATCCGCTATGCGGTGCTGATCCTCTTCGCCCTCGTGATGAGTTATCCGCTGCTCTGGCTGGTCTCGAGCTCGTTCAAGCCCGAGCAGGTGATCTTCTCCGAGCCCGGCCTGCTGCCTGATCCGTTCACGCTGCGCAATTACGTCGACGGCTGGAACAAGCTGGGCATGCCTTTCGCCCTCTTCATGTTCAACTCGGCGGTGATCTGCGTGCTCTGCATCGCGGGGAACCTCTTCTCGTGCACGCTGGCGGCCTATGCCTTTGCGCGGTTGAGCTTCCCGTTCTCGAAGGTGGCGTTCGCGATCATGCTGGTCACGATCATGCTGCCGTTCCACGTGACCATCCTGCCCCAGTACATCATGTTCCAGAAGCTGGGGGCGGTGAACACGATCATCCCGCTGGTGCTGCCCAAGTTCTTCGCGGTCGATGCCTTCTTCGTGTTCCTGCTGGTGCAGTTCATCCGTTCGATCCCACGCGACCTCGACGAGGCGGCCGAGCTCGACGGCTCCAACAAGTACCAGACCTTCTGGCACATCATCTTTCCGCTCTGCCGGCCGGCGCTGGTGATCGTTGCGGTGTTCACGTTCCTGTGGACCTGGAACGACTTCTTCGGCCAGCTCATCTACCTGACGCAGACCGAGAAATACACGGCTGCGCTCGCCCTCAACCTCTTCATCGACGCGACCAGCGGGGAATCCGCCTGGGGCATGCTGTTTGCCATGTCGGTGATCACGCTCATTCCGATCTTCGTGCTCTTCGTCCTGTTCCAGAAGCAGCTCGCAGACGGCATCGCCACGACCGGCCTGAAGGGATAGGCCGCCGGGCCAGACCACCAAGGAGGAGACACCATGACCAGGACGAACGGCGCCCTCAACCGGCGCGATGTAATGAAGATTTCGATCGGAGGGGCAGCCGCCCTCTGGCTGGGGCTGCCCAATGCGGCATTCGCCCAGCAAACCCAGATCAAGGCTGCCTGGTATGGCGGCCAGGACACCCATGACCGCATGCAGCAGGCGATCAAGCTCTTCACCCAGAAGAACCCCGACATCGCCGTCAATGTCGAGTTCGCGCCCTTCGCCGAATTCTACGACCGCCTGCCGGTCCAGTATTCGGGTGGCGGCGCGCCGGACATGCACCGGCACTCGATGACTTACCTCTTCGACTACACCAAGCGCGGGCTCCTCGCCGACCTCAGCCCCTTCGTGGGCCAGACCATCGACATCTCGGCGCTCTATCCGGGCGTGGTCGAGATCGGCAAGGACGGCGACGCCACCCATGCGATCGGCAACAACCAGATCTCGGTGGCGCTGTTCTACAATAAGGCCAAGCTCGATGCGGCCGGCGCCGGCGCGCTCGATAACCTCACCTGGGACAGCTTCCGCGACCTTGCCATCAAGCTCGGCAAGGCGGGCGGCGCCAACCATTACGGCGTCAGCGACAATGGCGGCTTCCTCGGGCTCTTCGAGGTCTACCTCTTCCAGCGCGGCAAGTCGCTCTACAAGGGCGACAACGCCGTCGGCTTCGAGAAGGCCGACCTCGTCGACTGGCTGGCCTATTGGGAATCGCTGCGTGCCGAACAGGGCGCTCCGCCGCCATCGGTCACCGCCGAAAGCGCCGGCTTCCAGAACGCCACCATCGTCAAGAACCGCTCTGCCATGCAGATCGGCTGGAGCCAGCAATTGGTATTCTACCAGGCGCTGATGCAGGACGAGCTGGATATCCACGCCTGCCCGGTCGTGGCTGGCGCGCCGGACAACGGCCACCTCATCCGCGCCCTCGATTTCTGGGTGATCCCGGAAAGCTCGCAGAACAAGGAAGCGGCGGCCAAGCTCATCAACTTCCTCCTCAATGACGAGGAAGCGCTGGGCGTTCTCGGCCTCACCCTGGGCGGCCCCGCCTCGGACCGGGCCACGGCCGTTCTCGCCAAGACCGCCGATGCGCCGAGCACCAAGGTGCTCAACTACCTGACCGAGCTGCGCAAGACCGCGCCCAGCGCCACGCCGCGCTGGATCAGCGGACACGGCGAGCTCGAAGCCCTGATGGGCCGGCTCAATGCCTCGATCGGTTTCGCGCAGACCACGCCCGATGCCGCAGCCGACAACTTCCTCACGGAAGCCAGCCGAATCCTGGGCTGACGTTCCACAGCCCAGCGCCCGAGCCTGCCCGGCGGCAACCTCCCGCCTTCCGGGCAGCGCTTCGGGACTTTCGCCAGGACCTCCGGCCGGCAGCCGGCCGGAGGCATCGTCCTTGATCCGGGGGATCCCCTTGCCTGCTTCCAAACCCAACATCGTGCTGATCATGACCGATCAGCAGCGCGCCGACTTCTTCGCGTCCGAGGGCTTCCCCGTCGACACCATGCCGTTCGTGGATTCGCTCGGGCGGAGCGGCACCCGCTTTTCGCGCGCCTATACCCCGATCCCGATCTGCTCGCCGGCCCGCACCTCGATGCTCACCGGGCGCTACGCCAAGGCGACGCGCGTCAAGCAGAACTGGGACATGGCCAAGTCGGTGATTGTGGACAAGGACCTGCCCCAGGTGCTGCGGGAGCATGGCTATACTGTCAACCTGGCCGGCAAGAACCATTCCTACCTCGACGCCAGTGCCTTCGACTTCCATGGCGGGCCCTATAGCCATACGCATGGCCCAGCGGACCGGGCGAGCGCGAGCGAGCGGGAATCGGACCAATGGCTTTTCGATCTCGACCATCGCGTGGCGAGCGAGCCGACGCCCTTCCCGCTCGAGAACCAGCTCTGCCATCGCATCGTCTCGGACGCCATCGCCTGCGCCGACCAGAACCGGGACAACCCCTATTTCCTCTGGCTCTCGCTGCCGGAGCCGCACAACCCCTACCAGGCGCCCGAACCCTATTTCTCCATGTTCTCGCCCGACGACATGCCCGACCGCTTCGCCGGGCCGCAGGCCAGCATGGCCAAGGGCGGCAAGTGGCAATGGCTGCGCACATTGGAGGAGGAGAAGCGCCCCGGCTATGATGAGGACTGGCGCCGATACCGGGCGCTCTATTGCGGCATGCTGCGGATGATCGACGACCAGGTGCAACGGTTCGTGGATCACCTCAAGGCTAACGGCACCTACGAGAACACCATCATCCTGTTCCTCGCCGACCATGGCGACTATGCCGGCGATTACGGCCTGCAGCGCAAGGGAGCGGGACTGCCCGAATGCCTGGTGCGGATACCGTTCCTCGCGACGGGACCGGGCATCCGGCCGAACGACGACCGCACGGACTTCATCTCGCTGGTCGACGTGATGCCGACCCTCTGCGAGGCGATCGGAGCGGAAATCCCCTTCGGCTGCCAGGGCCGCAGCTTCTGGCCGATACTGGCGGGGGAACCCTACCCGGCCGACGAGTTTTCGAGCATCTACAGCGAGATCGGGTTCGGGAGCCTGCCCTATGGCCCGGAAGAACGACCGCCGCTCCACTTCCCCTATGACGGGCCGACCTATGACGAGCTCAACAGCGTCACCCAGAGCGGCAGCATCAAGATGGTGCGCAAGGGCGACTGGAAGCTGGTCTATGAGCTGATGGGGCGAGCCGAGCTTTACGACCTCGCGGCTGATCCGGGGGAGCTCAACAACCTCTACGACGACCCGGCCTATGCGGCGCGGAAGACCGAGATGCTGGAGGAACTGCTTTACTGGACGGTTCGAACGGAGGACCCGCTGCCGCGGGCGAAATACCTGCCCAAGACGGCAGCGCGGAACTGGTATCGCGGGGGATAAGTACGGCCGCGATGCGCAGGCGGAGGGAGCACCGGGGGAGATTCGCGGAGTTCGGAAGGAGCGCGGAAAGCGTTTTGCGGAGATGAGTGCGTTTTTTCGCGGTTTTTTCGAGGGCTGCGAGGTTAGCGCATTGATATTACAGGTGAATTTTCCCCAGAGCCGCAGTGAATCGTTAAATTTTGACTCAATTTCGGGGAAAGTTTGCGAATGTTTTCGGGATTTTGCGGGGGTTTTCGCGGGTTTGGGAGGGTGTTTTCCGGGGTGGGTTGGCGACGCTCGGTGGTGAGGTTGGGGAATCTTACCTTGGGGTTGTGGGAGGGGGATAGGTTTGGGGGCGCGATTGTGGCGCGGCGCTTCCTCCTACCACTACGCTTCTCTCACTGCGCTTCCCCCACCACCGTACTTCCCCGGGCGAAGACCCGGGGCCTATTGCACCGCTCCACCCGAGTGGAGAAATCCGTGGGCCCCGGCTCTTCGGCCGGGGAAGTGCGGTGGTGGGGAGAGGCTGGGGGAAGGAAACCAGTAAGCGAGAGCGGGTGGCGGCGACTGCGGTGGATCAGTTGCCTGCCTCCCCGCGCGCCCTCACTTCCCCATGCTATCCAGCATCAGTTTGATATACGTCCCACCCACCACCGGCCTCGAACGGAACCCTCCGGGAACGGTTTGCTTGCCCGTTTGAGTGTCGTACCAGTCCGACAGCGGAACGCGCGCCGGGGCATCGTCGAGCCAGGTGGCGACGGGGGCGATGAGGGTTTCGAAGTCGGCCTGGTTGTCGGTGAGGCAGGCGGTCCAGACGAGCCAATCGAGCTTGGTGTAGTGTTCGCGGCTGTCGAGCGGCAGGCCGTAGCGGTCCTGGCGGGTCCTGTAGGCGGCCATTTCCTTGCGGGCGATGTCGGCGGGGAAGAGGCCGAGGCCTAGAATGCGGTCCCAGATGAGGTTGTACTTCTGGCTCCAGGAGCCGGCCTTGTCGAAGGCGAGGCGGAAGGCGGAGCCGTCGTCGGCAAGGCCCGGCCATTTGGCGGCCCAGTCGCGAGCGATGGCCAGGTGCTTTTCGGCTTCCTCGTTCTTGCCCAAGCGGCGGCAGAGGAGGCCATAGGCGCCGATGCCGATGATCGCCTTGAGCGAGAGATTGGCATTGTGCGGCAGGTGGCCGGCGAAATCGTCGGTGCAGAGCTGGTTCTCCGGGTCGATGCCGCTTTTGACGAGATAGGCGGCCCATTTCTCCCAGAGCGGCCAGAACTCGGTGATGAAGCGATCATCGTTCGTACGCTCGGCCAGCGCCGCGGCGAGGATCAGCATGTTGCCGCTTTCCTCATAGGGCATCTGGTTGTGCTCGGTGAGTTCGCCCCCGCCATAGACCTGGCCATTGGCCAGCGGGAACTGCCCCACATCGTGCGGCGCATAGGGGAATGGCCAGCGCCCGCCCATGGCATACGCGCAGATCGGGCGCATCTGGGCTTCGAGCAGCGCCGGGTTGTAGTGGAGGAAGAACGGGGCCGAGGGATAGGTGAGGTCGACCGTGCCGAGGCAGCCGTTGGACGAATTCTCCTTGGAGAAATAGAGCAGCTTGCCATCGAGGTCTTCGACCAATGCGTGGCCGCCAAGGCATTGGCGGAAGGCGAGGATGCCGATGCGGGCATAGGTATCGCCGCCAGAGCGCTGGAGCTGGTCGATCAGGGCGGCATCGTAGTCGGCGACGCGGGCGTAGAGCGCGCCGCGCTCGGCCCAGGCCTGCTCGACGAGGCCGATGGCGGACTGGCCCTTGCGGCTCCAGAAGGGACGAAGGCGCCGGTGGAAATATTCGAGCGCATAGACCTGGTCATAGGCGACCAGCAGGCGGAACGCCTGCACCTGCGCGCCGACCTTGCCGAAGGCGCGGCTCCAGGCGCAGACATTGTAGGCCGGGCGCTCCTGGTGGATGCCGCTGGCATTGATGTTGAGGCCGCGATGGCCATGGGACGGCATGGGCAGCGGGCGAGCTTCGCGCACGTCATCGCGCGCGGGAATGCTGCCGGTGGTGGCGAAGGTGTCGCGCAGGGTGCGCGCATCGCCGAAGGCGCTGTCGACGGCAACGCCCGGCTCGGCCGAGGTATAGAGATAACCCCAATCGATCTGCACTTCGTCGCCGGACTGGTGGAGCGGGGTCTGCTCGCGCGCGCCGACGAAAAGCGCCTCGACATTGCCCGCGCGATGGCGGCCCCAGATCACGTCGGTTTCGCCATTGCCGGTGGCCCAGTTGGTGCTCCAGTCGATATAGGCGGAGACCTCGTGAGGAGAGCCATCCTTCGAGGACACCTCGATATCGACATAGCTCACCGGGCGAGCCATGAGTTCGAGGTCGTCGGGGAAGACGGGGGTGGTGAAGCTCAGGGCCAGTTCGACCCCATCCGCCTCGAAGCGGTAGATCGTGCGTAGCGGGGTGACCTCGCGCCCGGTCTGGCGCATGGCGGGAACATCGCGGCCGGTGCGGGTGACGAGCCCCATGAAGCGATAGGCCTTGCCGTCGATATGGACCATGCCGGACATCGACTGGTTCTTGCCGGTCCAGTGCGTCGACCAGGATTGGGTCAGTTCGTCCGTATGCGACCAGACGCTCATGAAGGGATCGTGGACGATGAGCGGGGTGGCCGGGGCGCGGGCGGTGCGGGGATCGGTCATGAAAGGTCTCGTATCTACCAGGGGGCGCGGCGGAGCGGCAGGGGATCGGCGGTAAAGGCCATGCGGTCGCACAGACGCTGCAACAGATCGCACTTTTCCGCCAGCCGCCCCGGATCGTCCCAGAGGTTGCGGGTTTCGTCGGGATCGGCCTTGAGGTCGTAAAGCTCGCCGCGCCGGTCGCCGTGGCTGACGATGAGCTTCATGTCGGGCGTGCGCAGCATGGTGGCGAAGGGCAGATGCGGCTGCCGGTGCCAGGGCATGGCGTTGTAGTATTCGCAATAGACGTCTTCGACACCGGTTTCGTTTTCGGTGCTCGTGAGCAGCGGCCAGAGCGACCTGCCCTGCATGCCGGGCCAGATTTCGAGGCCGGCTGCATCGAGGAGCGTGGGGGCAATATCGACCAGTTCGACAAGTCCGTCGATCCGCCGGGAGGGGATATGGCCGGGCCAGGAAATGGCCAGCGGCACGTGGACGCTCGGCTCGTAGAAGAACGGGCCCTTGAGATAGATGCCGTGGTCGCCCAGCAATTCGCCGTGGTCGGACATGAAGATGACGATGGTGTTCTCGAGCTGGCCGGTCTCGCGCAGCGCGTCGAGCATGCGGCCGACCTGGTCGTCGATGAGATCGCACATGGCGAAATAGGCGGCGCGCACCAGGCGATGGTCGTCGTCCGTCATCTCGTCATAGGGCATGCCGGCATTGCCGCCATAGGCGCCCTCGTGGTCGATCTGCTGGAAGGCGGGTTTGTCGGCGAGTTCGCCCGGGCGGTAATTGGGCAATTCGATCTCGTCGAGCTTGTCGAGATAGCGGTCGAGATATTCGGGCGGCGGATCGAAGGGGTGGTGCGGATCGAAGAAATTGACCGAGAACAGCCACGGACGATCGCCCGAGCGATGGGCCTCGATGAAGTTGATGGCCTTGTCGGCGCACCAGGTGGTCTGGTGGTCGGCGGCGGCAGGGCCGGCCTTGACGTATTTCGAGCCGCGATAGGGATCGGCCCGGTATTCGGCGCCCTTTTCGGTCAGCCAGAGATTGTATTCGTTGAGCGGCCAGTTCTGCGCGCTGCCGTAATGGCCGGGATGGTGCGACCAGTGGAAGGCGGCGTAGCCGTCTTTTATGCGCGGCTCCATCACGGGCGCGACGCTTGGGTGGGCGGCCGAGATGTGGAGCTTGCCGGAGAGGCCGCAGGTATAGCCGTTATCGGCGAGGAGCCGGGTCACCAGCATTTCGTCGGGCGGCATGTCCTGCCCGTTCTGGCGGGTGCGGGTGGTGCGCGGATAGCGGCCGGTGAGGAAGCTGGCGCGGCTGGGCGTGCAGACGGGCGACTGGCAATAGGCCTGCGAGAACCAGGCGCCCTCGGCAAAGAGCTTGTCGAGCACGGGCGTGCGGACATGGCGGTTGCCGGTAACGCCCAGCGTGTCCCAGCGCTGCTGGTCGGTGCAGATCCAGAGGATGTTCGGTTTGGTCATGATGATCCCTTGGGCCCGCTACGCCTTGACGGCGCCGGCTATGCCCTCGACGAAGTAGCGCTGAACGAAGAAGAAGAAGACGATGACCGGCAGCAGCGAAATGGTGGCCGCAGCCGCCATGCCCGACCAATCGGTCTCGTTGGTGCCCACGAAGGCCAGCATGCCGACCGGAAGCGTGCGCAGTCCGGGCGTCCCGAAGGTGAAGACCAGCGGGATGAGGAAGGCGTTCCAGGCAGCGAGGAAGGTGAGGACCGTGACTGTCGCCGTCACCGGGCCGGCCAGGGGCAGCATGACATCGAAGAAGACGCGCAGGAACCCTGCCCCATCCATGGTCGCCGCCTCTTCGAGCTCGCGCGGCAGGCCACGGAAATAGCCGGCATAGAGCAGGATCGCCGCCGATTGCCCGCTGCCGGCCAGCGCCAGCACGATGCCCCAATGGCTGTTGAGGAGCCCGAGCGAGCTGGTGAGATCGACGATGGGGATGATGGTGAGGCCCGCGGGCACGACGAGCGTGGCCCCGAGGATGCCGATGACCAGCGAACGGCCGACGAAATAATAGCGGCCGAGCACATAGCCCGAGAGCGCGGTGTGGATGACGACGACCACCACCGTACCGACGGTGACCAGCACGGTGTTGAACATGTAGGTCGAGAACCCGGCCTGGCTCCAGGCACGGATGTAGTTCTCCCAGACCGGCGTATCGGGCAGCAGGTTGAGGCCCTTGGAGAAGATTTCGAGCGGCGTCTTGAGCGAGGCCGAAACCAGCCAGAGGAAGGGATAGATCCAGACGAGGCAAAGCGCGGTGAGCGCGACATAGCGCAGGATCACCCAGGCCTTGGGGCGCGGGGTCGAGAGGCGGTTCATGCGACGTGCCTCCGCGACCGGACCTTGCGCAGGATGAGAATCTGGATGCTGGCCAGCACCACGAAGCTCACCCCGAAGAAGATGGCCGCCGCCGAGGAATAGCCAAGACGCGGCACGTTGGAGGTGAAGGCCTGCCGGTAGACGAAGATGTCGATGACCTCGGTGGCGTAAAACGGACCGCCGCCGGTCAAGGTGAGCATGAGGTCGAAGACGTTGGTCGCCTCGATCACCGTGATGAGGGTGATGATGATGGTGAAGGGCGTCAGCAGCGGCAGGGTGATGGTGCGGAACCGGTCCCATGGCGTGGCGCCATCCAGTTCGGCCGCCTCGTAGAGATCGCGCGGAATGGTCTGGAGGGCGGCGAGCCAGTAGATGAGCGTGATGCCCAGCCATTTCCACACCCAGATGCCGACCGCGCTATAGAGCGCGAGCCCGGCATTGCCGAGGAAATTGAGCGGCTGCCCGAGAATGTGCGAATTGAGCAACGCGATATTGAGCGGGCCGCCGGTGGGATCGAGCACGTAGCGCATGACCACGCCGACAATGGCCGCCGTGGTGACGACCGGCAGGAAGATGGCGGTGCGGAAGACGCGCACCAGCGGGAAGTGCGCGTTGAGCACCACGGCCAGCGCCAAGGCGATGCCGACGCGCAGCGGCACTGCCAGCAGCAGGAAGACGATGGTGTTGCGGAAGGCGTTCCAGAACAGCGGATCGCCGACCAGTTCGTGATAATTGCCCAGGCCGATGAACGCCCCTGCCCGCTCGAACCCGTTCCAGTCAAGGAGCGAGAACCAGATGCTGGCGATGACCGGGTAGATGGTGAAGGCGCCTACGAGCGTGAGGGTGGGCAGCAGGAAGACGTAAATCCACCTGTCTGCCCAGATCTTCCTGCCCAGTGACGCGCCGCTCAGGGCGTTCTGCTGCATCGGTCGGTTCCGGCCGCTCAATACTTGTCGGCGGTGAAATCCTCGCCTGGCTTCCAGGCATCGAAGACCCAATCGTCGAGCGACACTTCGGCGCCCTTGCTCTTGGCCGCTTCGATAGCGCGGTCGCGCTCCTTGCTCATCTGGTCGGCATATTGCTGCAGGATGGGCTTGGGATCGCTGAAGGCGCCGCTGAAGGCACCCTGGATGATCTCGCCGAGACCGGGCGTGACATCGCGCATTTCCGAATAGACCGCGCTGACCGCCGCGTTGCGGGCCAGCGGATCGGGGGCGATGCGGACGTAATCCTGGTAGCCGGTGACGACCTTCTTATAGGCCGGATGCACATTGGCACGCTCGACGGCACCGGGATCGAGCGGGGGCTGATCCATGCGCTCGGCGAGGCCGACATAGTAATCGTCGGTGGTGAGCATCTGGAGGATTTGCGTGGCCACATCCGGATGCTGGGACTGGGACGAGATATAGAACGTGCCGCCATTGGGCGGGCGGTAGGTGAAGGCGGTAGACTTGTCTCCCGGATAAGGCACCTGCGCGGTGACGCCGATGAGATCGATCTGGTCCTTGAAGCTGCCGTTGAGCACGCCGCTGTTCCAGGGGCCATCGAAGAACATCAGCGATTCACCGGCCACCCAGCGGGCACGGCCCTGGCGCGCATCGACCGAGGACGAGCCCGGATGAAGCGAACCATCCTTCTGGAAGGACATCAGGAAGTCGAGCGCATCGAGGAAGGGCTGGGAAGCATGGGCGTAATTGCCGGTCTTCCAGTCGATCTCGCCGGCGGCGCCGGCGATCTGCGCCAGATCGGTGAAGTGCGCCTTCATGCGGTCGCCGAACTGCAGCGGCAGGATGAGGCCGTACTTGCCATCCTTGGTGCCTGCCAAAGCGGCCTTGCGGGCGTCATCCCAGGTGGCGGGGCCGGCTTCCGGGTCCATGCCTGCAGCTTCGAGCCCGGCCTTGAAGAACCAGAGCGAAGTCGAATTCTGCCGGATGGCGAAGATCGGGAAGGTATAGGGCTTGCCGCCGAAGCTGGTGAAGCCCTCGGCCAGCGCCTCCTTCTGGAACGGCTTGTCGAAGGTGAAGCTGTCGGCGAGCGGCTGGAACCAGCCGGCGGCCTGGAGCGAATTGACGGTGGCGACATTGCCGTTGGGGACGTTGAACACATCCGGCAATTGATTGCTGCGGAAGGCCAGTTGCAGCGACTGCATCATGTCGGACGGGTTGCCCGGCGTGTACTCGACCTTGGCCGGGTGGCTGGCCGCGAACTCGTCCCAGATCTTCTGGTGCAGCGGGATCAGCGGCTGGAAAATGTCCCACCACTTGATGGTGGTGACATCCTGCGCGAAGGCCCGCATCGGGCCCAACCCTGCTGCTGCACCGAGCGCGGCCATGCCTTGCAGAAGCGCGCGACGGCTGACGCCGGAGGCCGGCGCCATCGGATTTCTCGAAGTGCTCATCTGTCCTCTCCCTGCCGCCCTCCCGGGGCGGGATTGTGCAGGCCTTCGGCAACTGCACGCGCTCCTCCAGCGCATGTGGACGCTAACAGTTATTTATAACCATCGTCAAGCAAGGTTCGGTTATGTATAACCTCGTGAAGCGGCCCAGTTTCCTTTCCCCGGGAGCTGCGCTATGTCGGTCGGATCGGAGGGGGTTGATGAACAGACGCAAGACGGAGAAAGCCAGCGCGCGGGCCACGATGGTGGACGTCGCCAAGCTTGCCGGCGTCAGTCAGGCAACCGTCTCCATGGTGCTCAACGAAACCGGTGGCACGCGGGTGACCGAAAAGACCCGCAAGCTGGTGCGCGAGGCCGCCGAGACGCTGGGCTATCGCGTCTGGATGCGCTCGGCCATCGGCAGCGGCGGCCCGCAGGCCATCGGCTTCGTGATCGACGACAGCACCTCCAACCCCATCGTCAACAAGGCCATCGATTCCGCGCGCCAGCTCGCCTGGGAGAACGGCGCGGTGCTGGTCGTGCTGCCGACGCAGAACGACGAAAGGCTGCGCGCGGCGGCGCTCGAACTGCTCTTCGCCCACCGCGTGGTCGGCCTCGTCTTCGCGGCCTTCTTCACGCGCGAATATACGCTGCCGCAGAAGCTGAGCGCCGTGCCGATGGTGCTGATCAATTGCCACACCAAGGGAGACCAGGCCCCGGCCATCCTGCCCGCCCATGCCGGCGGCGCGGAAACCGCCGTGCAGCATCTCGTGGCGGCGGGACATCGCCGCATCGCCTTCATCAATGGCGAAAACTGGATGGAAGCCAGCAAGGACCGGCTGCGCGGCTACAAGCGCGGCCTCAAGGCGGCCAACATCCCCTACGACGCCAGGCTGGTGAAGAGCGGCAACTGGCTGCTGTCGGGCGGGCACGATTGCACGCGCGAATTGCTGGCCCAGCCCGAGCCGCCCACCGCCATCTTCTGCGCCAGCGACGAGATGGCGATCGGCTGCTACGAAGCCATCAAGGAAGCGGGGCTTTCCATCCCAGGAGATATTTCGGTGGTGGGGTTCGACGACGATCCCTCGTCCCGGCACCTGGAGCCGCCGCTCACCACCATTCTCGTGCCGCACGAGGATATGGGGCGGCGAGCGATCACCCACCTCTATGCCAAGCGCGACAATGAAGATCGCACCGGCATCATCTCCGGGCGCCTGCAGATCGAGTGCCCGCTGGTGGAACGCGATTCCGTTGGCCCGCCCCGAGGCCGCGCGGCCTAGCCGGGCTTGCGGGCGACGATGAAGACGGCAGCGCCGCGCTTGGGCTGCCAGAGCTGCTCTATGCCGAAACCGCCCTGCTCCATGCTGCGTCGCAGCTCTGTGGTCGTCATGACGTCGAGTTGCGGCAGGAGGCGCAGAGCCTTGCCGACGGGCGCCAGGTACTTGAACACCGCCATGGTGTCGCCCAGGCACGCCGTGCTGCTGACGAAGAGGCCGCCGGGCTTGAGCATGCGCGCGACCGTGTCGATCACCGCCTGCTTGTCGTGGAGGAGATGGAGGATGCTGAGGCCGAGCACCATGTCATAGGTGGCATCGGGAACATCGAGGCCGGCAATGTCGGCCTGCTCGAAAGTGACGTTTTCGATTCCCGCATCCCGGGCCTTGCCGCGAGCGATGGCCAGCATGTTCTCGGAATAGTCGATGGCACGGATATGGGCGACATGGGGCGCATGGATGAGCGCTGTGCTGCCCGTGCCGCAGCCGAATTCGAGCAATTGCATGTCAGGCCTGAAATAGCCCTGCGTGATGCGCAGCTTGTGCTGATAGGCCGCCTCGTCGGCAATCGGCTGGCGCGCATAGCGCGCCGCCAGCCTGTCCCAGAACCGGCTCTCAGTGTTCACCATATCCATCCTGCCGAACCTCGACCGCTCATCTGACGCCGTCACATTACATATACGCGGATCGCTGCTAAATTGGCGAAAAGCGCAGCAGCTTTATGCATTGACGCATAGGGAACGGGCATGGACTGGAACCTCATCAGGGCATTCCTCGCGACGGCCGAGACGGGCTCGCTATCGGCCGCAGCGCGCGAACTCAAGCTGACGCAACCCACGCTCAGCCGGCAGGTCGGCGCGCTCGAAGCAAGCCTGGGCATCCTGCTCTTCGACCGCGTCGGCCGCTCGCTGGTGCTGACGCCCTCGGGCAAGGACCTGCTCGTGCACGTGCGGCGCATGGGAGAGGCTGCCGAGGAACTGGCGCTCGTGGCTTCGGGGCAGGCGCAATCGATCGAGGGGCTGGTCAAGATCTCGGCCAGCGACATCGTCGCCGCCTATGTGCTGCCCCCGCTGCTGCGGCAATTGCACGAGCGGGCGCCGGGCATTCGGGTGGAAGTGGTGGCCTCGAACGGGCTGAGCGATATCGCGCGCCGCGAGGCCGATATCGCCATCCGGCATGTCCGCCCTGCCCAGCCGGACCTGGTGGCCCGCCGGTGTCGCGACAGCGCGGCCCATCTTTATGCCGCGCGCTCCTATCTCGTGGCCCATGGCCGGCCGGAGCGGGTGGACGACCTGGCGACAGCGGATTTCGTCGGCTTCTTCAGGGTCGAGGACCTGTTGGCGGCGCTGCGCGACGAGCGCGGGCCGCCGCTTACGGTCGAGAACTTCCGCTGGAGCGCCAACAGCTTCGTGGTCGCGCTCGAAATGGTGCGGCAGGGGCTGGGGATCGGGGTCGTGCAGCGCGAGGCGGCGGAGCGGCATGACGACATCGTTCAGGTGCTGCCCGAACTCGATCCGTTCCCGATCCCGGTCTGGCTGGCGACCCATGCCGAACTTCACACCAGCCGCCGAATACGGCTGGTGTTCGACTTTCTGGCCGAGATGCTTGGCTAGCCGCGCCGGGCGGCGTCGATCGCGGCGACGTCGATCTTCTTCATCTTCATCATGGCGTCGAACGCGCGCTTCGCTTCGTCGCCGCCCGCGATCATCGCTTCGCTCAGTGTGCGCGGGGTGATCTGCCAGGAAAGGCCCCACTTGTCCTTGCACCAGCCACAGGCGCTCTCCTCCCCGCCATTGCCGACGATGGCGTTCCAGTAGCGATCGGTTTCCTCCTGATCGTCGGTGGCGATCTGGAAGGAAAAGGCCTCGCTGTGCTTGAAGGCCGGCCCGCCATTGAGGCCGATGCAGGGCACGCCGCAGACGGTGAATTCGACGGTGAGCACCTCGCCGGCCTTGCCGGAGGGATTGTCGCCGGGCGCACGGCGCACCGCCGTTACCTTGCTGTCGGGAAAGAGCTCGGCATAAAAGCGCGCGGCTTCCTCGGCTTCCTTGTCGTACCAGATGCAAATGGTGTTCTTGGCAATCGCCATCGTTCGTCCCCTTGCTGTGATTTCGAGCCTATCCTGAAATGCAACGAGACGCGCGAGCGTTCCGCCTCAGACGCCGGCTTTGTCGGGCACGCGCTGGAGAACAGAGCCCAATGCCGCATAGAGCGGCCGGAATAGGGTCGGCAGATTCCGCGATGCGCCGAGGCTGTCGGCGGCGACGAGATCGCTGGCGAGGAGTTCGAAAACCGTGAGGTCCGCACGGCTGCCGACTTCGAGGTTGCGCGCCGATTCGAGCCCGAGAACGCTGCGAGGACGCTCTGAAATCGCAAGGACGCAGTCTTCGAGGGGAAGACCGATGGCGAGGAGTTTCGAGGCGGTCGTGGCCAGGTCGTAGACGGGGCCGCGGATGTTGCGCTGGTGGAGGTCGGTCGAGATCGAGAACGGCTTGAAGCCCGCGGCAAGCGCGCGTTCGGCCATGTCGAAACTGTAGGACGCGGCGCCGTGGCCGACATCGAACCGCACGCCGCGGGCGGCGGCGGCGCAGGCCAGGGCCACGCGCTCGGGGGTCTCGAAGAGCGCCGTGCCCTGCTTGCCGTGGAAGCAATGCGTGACGAGATCGCCCGGCGCGAGGAGTTCGAGGACGTCTTCGACGGTCGGCGGGGCCTCCCCGATATGGACCATCAGGGGAAGGCCGGCTTCGTCGGCCACCGCGCGTGCGATGCGGAGAGGTTCGAGGCCCCATTGGCCGACGACGAGACCGCTGCAGCGGACCTTCACGCCGCAGATGACGTCGCGATTGGCGGCGATCACGCGCCTTGTGCGCTCGACGTCGATCGAGCCGGGACCGGAGAGTTCGGAGACACGGTTGGCGGCGACCAGCCCGATCGAGCCGATATTGATGAAGGCCTTTATGGTCTCGCGTTGGCGCTCGAGGACGTATTCGCGCAGGCCGTGAAAAGTGGCCTCGCCTGCCGAGCCGGCATCGGCCATGGCGGTGACGCCACGGTTGAGGCCTGCCTCATCGGCGCGGACGGAAAAGTCTGAGCCGCCATACCAGACATGGACGTGCAGGTCCGCCCAGCCGGGTGAGACGAAGGCGCCGCGGCAATCGATGCGCTCGGCACCGGCGACCGGTTCGGCGCAGACGCAGCCTTGCGCATCAACATGGACGTCGCGCGGGCCGGCAGTGTCGGGAAAGCCGATCGGCCGGACATGTTCAAGCGAATAGCCGCCCATATGCGCTCTCAATGCTCGCCGGCGAAAAGATGGACATGCTCGGGCAGCGGCCGCAACCAGATCGTCTGGCCCGGACGCACATCCGGCCGTCCCTTGCAGGAAATGGTCATCTCGCCACCTGCCGTGCGGGCGACGATCATCGTCTCGGCGCCGGTCGGCTCGACCACCGCCACATTGGCCATGAAGGCGCCCGGCGTCTCGGTGGTGGCAAGATCGAGGTGCTCGGGGCGGATGCCCAGGATGACGTCACCGGTCGACGGCAAGTCCCTGCCCTTCTCCAGGGCGATGCGCTCGCCCATCGGGCCGATGAAGGTAGCGCCGCTCTCAGTGCGTTCGAGCTTTCCGGCGAGGAAGTTCATCGAGGGGGAGCCGATGAAGCTGGCGACGAACTGGTTGGCCGGGCGGTCGTAGAGTTCGAGCGGCGTGCCGACCTGCTCGATGCGACCGCCGCGCATGACGACGATCCGGTCGGCCATGGTCATGGCCTCGATCTGGTCGTGCGTAACGTAGATCATCGTGGTGCCGAGGCGCTGGTGGAGCTCCTTGATCTCGGCCCGCATCTTGACGCGCAGCTTGGCGTCGAGATTGGACAGCGGCTCATCGAAGAGGAAGACGCGCGGCGAACGCACGATAGCGCGCCCCATGGCGACACGCTGGCGCTGGCCGCCGGAAAGCTGGCGCGGATAGCGCTCGAGCAGGTCTTCGAGGCCCAACGTGCGGGCCGCCTCGGCCACCCGCTCCTTGATCGCGGCAGCCTTCTCGCCGCGCATCTTGAGGGGAAAGCCGATATTGGCCGCCACGGTCTTGTTGGGATAGAGCGCGTAGTTCTGGAACACCATGGCGATGTCGCGGTCCTTGGGGAGCAGCGCGTTCATCACCGAGCCGCCGATGCGGACCTCGCCGCCCGAAATGGTTTCGAGCCCGGCGATCATCCGCAGAAGCGTGGACTTGCCGCATCCGGAGGGGCCGACCAGCACGACGAATTCGCCATCGGTGATCGAAACGTCGATGCCATGGAGCACATGGGCATCGCCATAGGACTTGCGCACATCGACGATATCGACATTGGCCATCAGTTGAGCTCCAGACTTTCGGGAGAAGCGAAATGCGCCTCGGAGGCTTCGAGCGAAGCGACCTCGATGGGCGGGCGCCCGGCATTGGCGATGATCTCGCGGGCGGCGACCATGTCCTTGAGGCCGAAGCCGGAAATGACGCAGACCGTGAGCGCATCGGGATCGAGCGTACCCTTGTCGGCCGCCTCGATCATCGCCGCCAGGGCATAGGCCCCGTGCGGTTCGGCGAAGATACCCTCCTGCCGCGCGAGCTCGCCCTGTGCAGCGCGGATGGCGTCATCCTCCATGATCTGGAGCGTACCGCCGGAAGCCTGGATCGATTGCCATGCCCAATGGCCATCGAGCGGCAGGTAATAGCCGGTCTGGTATTGCGGCTCATCCATGCGATCCACCGGCGCGAAATAGGCGCGGCGCTGGCCACCGCGCAGTTGCGGCACCGTGTCGGCGAGGCCCACGGCCACGAGATCGGAAAACGCCTTGAAGACGCCGCCGGCAAGGCCGCCGCCGCCAACGGGCGCGAAGACGACGTCAGGATTGCGCCCGAGCGTGGCGGCGATTTCGTAGCCGATCGCCTTGGCACCTTCGACCATGTAGGGGTTGATGGGGCGCGCCGAGATCATCGGCACGAGGCCGTGGCGCGCGCAGAAATCGGGCAGCCCCTTGAGCGCGGAAAAATACGGTCCTGGCCCGCCATCGCCGCGCGGGGACGGCAGCAGGAAAACCTGCGCGCCATAGATTTCGATCTGCTGGCGCTTGGCTTCGGCGGTCTCGTGCGACACCCAGATATCGGCGCGGCCGCCGGTATGGGCGGCATAGGCAGCCAGCGCATTGCCGACATTGCCGGATGAGACGGTGGCGAAGCGGCGACGGCCCAGTTCGCGCGCCTTGGAGATGGCGATGGCGACCTGCCGATCCTTGAAGGAGCCGGTGGGGTTGGAGCCTTCGAGCTTGAAATAGAGATGGCGCAGGCCGAGGCGCCGGGCGAGATTGTGCGAGCGCACCAGTGGGGTATTGCCTTCGCCCAGGCTCACCGCAGACTCGGGCGCGGCCAGCGGCATCAGCTCGGCAAAACGCTCGGCCATGGGGCCGGGCTGCCGCCAGCTTTGTGCAAGGCAGCCGTCTTCGCGGATGCGGTCATGGTCGTATTGCACGTCCAGCTCGCCGCCGCATTCGGGGCAGGAATAGTGCTCGGCCGCAGGCAGTTTGGCGTTGCAGGAGAGACAACGGAGATGCGCAGTCATCGTGGATTATCCTGAGAGAAAGCGAGAGGGCCGGAGGCCTTGACGATAGCGCCGCGAGCCATGACCCCGGCAGGCGCCGCGAAACGGTCGAGCCGTTCCAGCGGATCATCTTCGAACACCAGAAGATCGGCGGCGTAGCCAGGCGCGATGCGGCCGATCTGCCTGTCGAGATGGAGAGCCGCCGCCGCTTCGAGGGTCGCGGCGCGCAGGGCCTCGACCGAAGACATGCCGCCCCGCTCCAGCCAGACGAGTTCCAGCGCGGTATCGGAGAAAGGCGTATCGCGCACGCCGGCATCGGTGCCGCAGACGAAGGGGATGCCCATGGCGAGCATCCGACCGAAATTCTCGATCATGAGATCGAATTGCTGCAATTGATGGCTCGCGTCGGGAGACGCCGACGGGTCCTGACGCAGGCGCTCGAGCGCGCGCGTGGCCGTCGAGAGGTTGGCCATGACGCGCGCGCCGCTATCGCGCACCAGCCCGGCTATCGCCGGATCGAAATGACGCTCCAGCGCGCCCCGGTCGTTGCGGACGAAGAAGGCGCAATGTTCGAGGCTGTCGAAACGCGCCAGCGCGCCACGCCTGATGCTTTCGGGCGCGAGAACATGCACCACGCTCGGCAGATCAGCCCGGCGCGCGTGCCCGGCAACATGATCGAAGACGAATTGCGGATAGGCCGCGCTTTCCGGCAGAGTGCCGGGGGTCATGCCGCCGCCGCTGCCCATGAGCTTGAGACTGCGCGCGCCATGCTCGCGACCGGTCCGGATAACCGCATCGATCTCGGCAATGGTATCGGCCTCCCCTCCCATCATGTGGAGATGCCCACGGGTGATGGTGATGGGCGGTCCCGACATCACGAGACGCGGAAGCGTGACCGGATGCAGATCCGGCCGTCGCGCCAGCGCCAGCAACTCGAGGCTCGAACCGCAATCGCGCGCGGTGGTGACGCCGCTTTCCAGCAGCACGCGGGCATTGCCGATGGCACGCAACAGGCGCTCACTGACCGGCTCCTTCTCGAATTCGGCCAGCGGACGCGAGGACGCGCTGAATTCGAGATGGACATGCGTGTTGATGAGGCCAGGGAGGAGCGGTCGCTCGCCGAGATCGACCACGCGCCATTCCGGCCCAAGCTCGGCGGCAGCCGAGATCGGGGCGATCTCGCCAATGAATCCCTGCTCTATGAGAACGGCGCGAGGCTCGTAGCGGCCCGGGGGGTCGAGCCAGACGCGCCGCGAGACGAGGCAGAGTTTTTCCGTTGCCTGATCCACGGGCTCTACCCCTTCACCGCGCCGCTCGTCATGCCGGAGACGAGATAGCGTTGCACGAGAAGGAAGAAGCAGGCGGCGGGCAGCGCGAAGATCACGGACGCCGCCATCATCTCGTTCCAGGCGATGGTGTACTGCCCCTCAAAGGAGGTCAGCGCCACCGAGAGCACCCAATTGCTCTGTGACGAAATGAGGGTACGGGCGAGGAAGAACTCGTCCCAGGCCGAGATGAAGGACATGACGGTGACGACGACGAGGCCCGGCGCCGCCAGGGGCAGCGTGACGCGATAGAAGGCGGCCACGCGCCCGCAACCATCGATCTGCGCCTGTTCCTCCAGGTCGATCGGAATGCGATCGAAAAAGCCCTTCATCAGCCAGGTGGCGAGCGGCAGCACGAAGGCGGAATCCGCGATGGCGAGGCCGATGAGCGAATTGTAGAGGCCGAGCTGGCGGAAGATCACGTAGAGCGGCACGACGATGAGCGCCGCCGGCAGCATCTGCGAGAACATGATGAGCAGCGAGAACCCGCCCGTCAGGCGTGTCTTGAAGCGCGAGAGCGCGTAGCCGGCATTGACCGAAACCACGGTGCAGAAGATCGCGGTCGAAACCGAGACCAGCGCCGTGTTCTGCAACCATTGCAACAGGGGGCGCTCGGCAAAGATCTTCTTATAGGCGCCGAGCGAGAGTTCGTCGGGAATGATCCGAGGCGGCCATTGGAAGAGGGATTGCGTGCTCGCCGAGGAAACGAACATCCAATAATAGGGGAACACCACAAGGGCGGCGCAGGCCAGCGTCAGCAGGAACAGCCCGACGGCGATCGCCCGGCGCAGGAAGGTCGGGCTCATTGCGTATCCCTCTGGCGCAGCAGCGCGATGTAGTAGATGAGGCTGAAGACCAGGAGGATCACCAGCAGGGCCGTGCCGATGGCCGCGGCATAGCCGATGCGCTGGTAGTCGAAGGCCGTGTTGTAGGTAAGGATCGAGAGCGTTTCCGTCGCCCGCGCCGGCCCGCCGCCCGTCATGGCGTAGATCATGGTCACGCGGCGGAAGGAATTGAGGATCAGCAACAGCACCAGCACCACGTTGACGGCCCGCAGGCCCGGCATGGTGACGTGGATGAAGCGCGACCAGGCATTGGCGCCATCGACCATCGCCGCTTCATATTCTTCCTTGGGAATGGTCTGGAGACCGGCGAGGAGAATGAGCATGGCCAGCGGGAATTGCTGCCATGAGGTGACGAGCACAAGGGCCGGCAGGGCCAGGTCGCGGTTGGCAAGCCAGGCCAGCGGCTCGCGGATCAGGCCAACCGAGACCAGCGCATAGTTTATGACGCCGAACTGCGCATCGAGCATCCAGACGAAGATGAGGACCGCCACCACTTCGGGGATGGCCCAGGGCAGGATGAAAAGGGTGCGGATGAGCCCGCGCCCGGGGAAATTGCGATTGAGCAGCAGCGCAAAGCCCAGGCCGAGCAGATAGGTGCAGACCATCGAGGCCGCGCCGTAAATGAAGGTGACGCGCACCGCGTTCCAGAAATAGGGATCGACGAAGAGGCGTTCGTAGTTGGCGAGGCCGATGAACTTGCCGCGTGCGTAATTGAGAATGCGCGTATCGAAAAAGCTGAGCAGGATGCCCTGCACGATCGGGTAGATGAGCAGGCCCGTCATCAAGAGGCCCGCTGGCGCCACCAGCCAGACCGGCAGCCAGTCGAAGCGCCGCATATTGCGCGCGGCCAAGGCCTCGCGTTTCGCCAGAAACGACATCTTAGAGATTTTCTCCCGACCGCAGGAAAGTGCGCTGGAACAGCGGGCCTGCCGGGCGCGTATCAACCCGGCAGGCCGAAGCGACTAGAGCGACTTGGACCAGTCCTCGAGCGCCTTCTGGGCATCATCGAGACCCTGCTGCACCGAGACTTCGCCGGCATAGATACGGGCCAGGTTGTCCGCCGCGATCTGGCGGAACTCGGGGGCTTGGATGGCATAACCCGGAGGCGCATAGCCGATACCGCCCGGATACTTGGCCGCGATCTCGGCCATCTTGCCGACCCAGGCATGGGTCTTGAGGAACTCGGCACTCGGCTCGACCTTGGTGCCGGGGATCTGCAGCAGGTCTTCGAGGTAATGCTGCTGGGCGGTCGGATCGAGGATCACTTCGAGCAGCTTGCAGGCATCCTCCTTGTGCGGAGACGCTTCCGGCACGACGTAGAAGGCGCCGCCGGTGACGGCAGCGTGGGTCGGGGTCGGCATGACTTCGAAGCCCACTTCCGGCAGCAGGTCCGGATTGGTGTTGGCCACCTGGTTGATGACCCAGGGCCCATCGACCATGAACGCGGCCTTGCCCTCGGCGAACATCGTGCGCACCGAATTGGCGTCGAGCCCCTTGGGGCTGATCTGGTCGTCGAGGAAGCTCTTGATGAGCGTGACGGCTTCAACATTGCGCGGATCGTTGGCGGTGATGGTGCCATCGGGCTTGGACCAGTCCGAGCCCATGCCGATGATCCACTGCATGCTCACGATATAGGTGAAGAGCGTGTTGGAATCGTTGGGGAACACATAGCCCCACTGCCCGGTCTTCTCCTTGACGGCCTTGGCCGCCGCCACGAATTCCTCGACGGTCGTGGGAATGCCCACGCCGGCCTCGTCGAGCAGCTTCTTGTTGTAGATCAGCGATTGCGGGCTCATCGTGACCGGCAGGCCATAGGTCTTGCCATCGATCACCGCAAAGCTCACCGACGGCAGGATGCGATCCTTGAAGGAGCTGCCGGCGATGCAGTCATCGAGCGGCGCGAGCACGCCGGCATCGACCATCGGCGCGATCATGTTGGTATAGGCCGGCATGAAGTCCGGCACGTCGCCGCCGGCGATCTGCGTGGTGATGGTCTGCTCGTAACTGGTATTAGGAATCAGGGTCGCCTCGACCTTGATATTGGGGTTGGCTGCCTCGAAGGCGGCCACCCGATCCTTGTTCCACGGACCGACCCCACCCTCTTCCCACATCCAGCTGGGATACTTGAAGGTATAGGCCTCCTGCGCCGGAGCCGCGGCGGTCAGCGCCAGCAGCGATACGGCGGCTGCAAATAGTGCTTTCATATTTCCCTGCCCTTTGAGCATATAACTCCCTCCAGACGGATTTCCTTCCGTTTATGGTATAGGTATCATACATGTATGATCTGGTACGGCAAGATGAATCAGCAGCTCGCAACCGATAGGGCCCCCGACAAGACCAAGGCACTGGCCCACACGATCCGCGAGGCCATCGCGGCGGGCGAGTATGCGGCGGGCGAAATGCTGCCCTCCGAGCGCGAGCTCATGGAGCACCACGACCTTTCGCGCACCACGGTCCGCCGCGCCATCCAGTTACTGGTCGATGAGGGGCACGTCTATCGCCGCGCCGGCAGCGGCACCTTCGTCTCCGATGCCCCGGAAGTCGTGGGCAGGCCGGCGGTGCGCGCCAGCGGCACGCCGACCATGTCCCTCATCATCCCGACCTTCTCCAACCCGCTTTACGCCGAGATGATCGATGGTATCGAGCGCGAAGCCCGCGAGCACGGCCTCAAGCTCATGACCAACCAGTCGGGCTATTCGCTGCAGAGCGAAAGCGATCAACTCACCGAACTTGCCGCCGATCCGCATGTACGCGGCGTCATCGTCGTGCCAAGCTCGGTGGAGGCCTCATCGCTCGGCGCGCGCAAGTTCATTGCGACGGGGAAACCCCTGGTTTACATGGGCCGCTGGCCGACCGACCTGCCGGCAGACGGCGCCAGCGCCGATTATCTCGCGGCCGGCCGCATCGCTGTCGAGCACCTGCTTACGCAGGGCCATCGCCGCATCGCCTATGTCGAGGGCGCACCGAACCTGCCCGGTTTTTCCCTGCTCGACGGCTATTCCCAGGCACTGCGCAATGCCCACATCGCCACGCACAAGGAACTGGTACGCATCACCGACCTCGCCTCTGAAGAGGCCGGCAGGCAGGCGGTTGAGGCGCTTCTGGCAGAGGGCGTCGAGTTTACGGCCGTCTTCGCCCGCAACGACGTCACCGCCCTCGGCGTCGTCCAGGCGCTGCGCGCCGCTTCGATCGCCATTCCCAAGCAGGTGGCCGTGGCGAGCGTCAACGACAGCCTCCTCGCGCGCTCGATGGAGCCGCCGCTGACCAGCGTCCATATCTATCCCGAAACCCTCGGCCGCATGTGCTTCCGGCTGCTGCATGACCGCATGACGGGCGCCTATGACGGCCCGGCGCTGCATGTGTCGATCACGCCCTCGCTGATCGCCCGCACGTCGACGGCACAATAGATACCAGATAGATGATACCTGTATTACAAAATCCGGCCTCCAACGTGCAACGTTTCGTCGTCGGCAGCTATACCGAGCCCTATGGCCCGTTCCGTGCCATCGGCGATGGTATCTCGCTGGTCTCCCTGCATCCGACCGGCAAGCTTGAACCGCTGGCGCAGCTCGCCCTGCCCAATCCAGCCTATCTGCGCCCGCTTTCGGCCGACCGCATCGCCGTGGCCATCGAGACCGACGATGACCGCGCCGGCATCGCACTGGTACGCGTCGGGAGCGATGCGCTCGAACTGGAGGAGCGCGTCGCGACGCCTGGCCGTATCCCGTGCCATATCGATCTCCATCCCGCGGGCTCCTGGCTCGCGGGCGCATGCTACGGAACCGGGGAGGTGTTTGCCCTGCCGCTGGCCGAGGGCCGCTTGCGGCCCGACCGCATGATTGCCACCCGCCATACCGGCAGCAGCGTGCATCCCGTTCGACAGACCGGCCCACACCCTCACGCCGCCCGCTTTTCTCCCGACGGCGATTGGCTGATCGTGCCGGATCTCGGCGCCGACACGGTTTCCGCCTATCCCTTTGACGAGGCTCGTGGCCCCGACTTCTCGCATGCTCGCCTCTGGCAGGCCCCGGCCGGCAGCGGTCCGCGTCTTCCGCTCTTTAGCGGCAACGGCCAGTACATCGTGCTGGTCGAGGAAATCGCCTCTCGCCTGGTCAGCCTGCGCTGGAACGACGGCGAGCTCAGCGAATGTCACCGCATTTCCAGCCTCATCGACCCGTTCCCGGGTGAAAACACCGCAGCGGGCTTGCGCTGGCATCCGTCGGGACGCCTGGTCGGGGTCTCCAACCGCGGCGCCGACGCCATCTCGCTCTTCGCGTTCGACCCGGAAACCGGCCGCCTTACGCCCTGGCGCCAGATCCCCAGCGGCGGCACGAAGCCTCGCGACTTCGAATTCTCATCCTGCGGCGCCTGGCTGATCACCACCAACCAGAACGGCGACTGCCTGGCGGTCTATGCGCTCGAAGAGGATGGCGTGCGGGACACGGGCGAACGCCTGACCGTGCGTTCGCCCTCGTGCATTCGGCAGATGTCAGGTGGCGAAGGCTAGCGTGCCGAGCGAAGACCTGGCTTCGTAGCGCGCAACGCGTTGCAGCGGGACGGGGCCGATCCGGGCACCGGTGATGATGATGTCCCCTGCCGAGAGCGGCTTGCCGCGTTTGGCTGCATAATCGGCCAGCCAGATCAGGCCCGACGCGAAGCCATCGTCCGGCCATGGCGCGTGATGCCGGCCTGCATCCTCGCCATCGCGATGGAAGTCGATGGTTATCTCCGTGGCTTGCGCCTCCGCGGGTAGACGTGCGTCACCCACGATGACGCCGGCATTGTTGAGATTGTCGGCGAGGACGGACGACGCATCCACGGCCTTGGGCTGCTTGTAGCGCGAACCGAAGAGTTCGAAGGCCAGATGGAAGCTGCGAATGGCTGCTATTGCCTGGTCTTCCGTGCTGCCCGCGAGCAATGACGCGCCGAGCGTTAGCGCGACCTCGACCTCGACGGCCGGCGGCATGTTGCCGGCGAGAGATGCGCTACCAGGCAGCGGTTCGCCGCGCAGGGGGGCAGCCAGCCAGCCGCCATCCGAAGTCGCCCCGATCTTCCAGCCGCAGCTGGGATATCGCGCGATATAGGCTGACTGAACGGCCAGCGCCTCGTCCGTATCGGCGGGGCGCAGATCGTCCGGGAGCGCATCGATAGTCTGGCCTTGCCGCCAGAGCGTCTCCAGAAAATCGGCCGTGGCCTCGGCCGAAATCAACGTCCGGCTCCGGCGCGGAAGCGGCCATCGAGGGGCGGCATGCAGCGCACCCAATCGGGATCGCTCTCGCGGGAGGCGAGTTCGGACTTGAGGGCAACGAGGCCACCGGTCGAGTCGATCCGGGCGATGCGCTCGGCCGCGAGAGCGGCAAGCGAGTGAGCGTTCGGCCCCTTGGGGTCGCTGTAAAGGGCGACGAGATCCTCGACATAGAGATTGGGCAGGCCGCCGATCATGCCGGCGCCGCCGGCATGGAGGAGATGGGGCAGCACGCGATCATCGCCGGTGAAGATCGCCAGGTCCGGGAAAGCCTTCACATAGGCGAGGCCGCTTTCGATATTGCCGGTCGAATCCTTGACGCCGGCAATCGGGGCGCCCTTGCCGGCGCGCAGGGCACGGATGAGGTCGTGCGTGATGGTGACCCCGCTCATGGCCGGGATGTTGTAGAGCACGAGGCGAACATTGGGCCGGCCGGCGCGCTCGAAAAGGGCTTCGTAGAAGGAGACGAGGCCAGCCACGCTCGGGCTGCCATAGTAGAAGGGCGGCAGGACCAGGACTTCACGGCAGCCGAGTTCAGCCAGATCGGCGAGCTCCTGCGCGGCGGTGCCGACCGAAGAGGTCATGATGGCGGGCAGCAGCTGGTCGGTGCGGATGCCAGCGGCGAGGAGCGCCTCTACGGCCTCACGTTTCTCCGGGGACGAAAACGCCACGCCCTCCCCCGTGCTCCCGAAGGTCGAAACGCGGCTGCCGCCCTTGGCGAGAAGATCGCGGGCATGGGCGACAAGGCGCTCGGTATCGATCGAGAGGTCCGCCCGGACGGGCGTCAGGATGGCGGTGATGATGCCGCCGAGGGAGGAGGATGTGGTGCTTTGCTCGTTCATGGAAATACCGCTGAGTGCAATTGCGAAAAGGATGGCGGCACGTAGCCGAGGTTGCGGGACATATCGAGGCAGGCTGCGATGAGCATGCGGGCGATTTCGGGGGCGCGGCTGGCGATGATTTCGGGGTCCGTACCCGAGATCGAGCAGCCGCCGATGACGCGTCCATCGGCGCCGAAGACCGGCGCGCCGACGCAGTAATTGCCGGTTTCGTTTTCGCCGTTGTCGAAGGAATAGCCACGCGCCCGGATCTCGCCGAGTTCGCTGATCAGCGCCTCGAGATCGGTGATGGTATTGGGCGTGACGCGCGGCATGCCCATGCGCTCGAGAATGGAGCGGACTTCGGCCTCGGGCAAATGCGCGAGGATGGCCTTGCCGACGCCGGTGCAATGCATCGGCATGCGGTCGCCGACGGCGGTGCGGGCGATGAGGCGGCGCGAGGATTCGACGGCGTAGATGTAAAGGATGCGGTCGCCTTCGAGGAAGGTGAAGTAGACCGATTCCCCGACCTTGTCGGCGAGGGCGCGCACGTGCGGCGCGGCGCGGTCGCGGATCTCGACGTTGACGCGGACCGATTGCGAGAGGGCGAGGATGCCGGTGCCCAGGGCGTAGGCTTCGCCACCGATCTTCTCGATGAGGCCTTCGGCGACGAGCGAGCGCAGGATGGCGTGGGTCGTGCTCTTGGGCATCTCGAGCCGGGCGCTGATCTCGGCGAGAGGGAGCCGCGGCTCCTGAGCGCTGAAGAGCTTGAGGACCCGCACGGCCTTGGCGAGGCTCTTGTTGGTGGAAGGCTTGGCTTTGGTGACCGTCACGACGCGATCTCTCCCTCGTTCTGCTCGGGCACTACGCCCGCGAGGTCCAGGCTGTCGGCGAAGTGGCAAGCCGCCCAATGGCCTGGTCCGATCTCGCGCAGCGTCGGCGTAGCGCTCTTGCAAACATCACCCGCATAGCGACAGCGGGGATGAAAATAGCAACCTGTCGGGGGATTGGCCGCGCTGGCGACTTCACCACCCAATATTATGGTTTCGTCGGCTAGATCCGGATCCGGCTTGGGTACCGCCGACAGAAGCGCCTCGGTATAGGGGTGCCGGGGACGAGTATACAAGTCCTCAGTTGAAGCCAATTCGATGATTTTGCCGACATACATGACCGCGACGCGGTCGGCGATATGTTCAACTACGCTCAAGTCATGGGCAACAAAGATAAAGCTCAGATTCAACTCGCGCTGCAAGCGCTGCAGCAGGTTGAGAATTTGCGCCTGGATGGAGACGTCGAGCGCGGACACCGGCTCGTCGGCTACCAGCAATACCGGATTGGTGACCAGCGCACGGGCGATACACACGCGCTGGCGCTGGCCGCCGGAGAACGCATTGGGATAGCGCGACAGATGCGCCGGGTTGAGCCCGCACATCTCGGCGATGCGTTCGACGCGCTGGGTAATCTCGCGCTCCGGCACCTTCTGCGCCCGCAACGGCTCGCCGATGATCTCGCGCACGGTCATGCGCGGAGAGAGCGAAGAGTACGGGTCCTGGAAGACCATGTTCATGTATGGCCGCACGGACTTGAGCGTCTTCTTGTCGGCGCTGGCGAGATCGATGGAAAGATCGTCGCCAGGCATGAACTGGGCCGAACCGGCGGTGGGATCGATGGCGCGGATGATGCAGCGACCGAGCGTGGTCTTGCCGCAACCGGATTCCCCGACGAGGCCGAGCACCTCGCCCTGGGCCAGCTCGAAGCTCACATCGTCCACGGCTTTGACATAGCCAGTGACCTTGCGCGTCAGTCCGCTTTCGACCGGGTAGTATTTCTTGAGGCCTTCGACCTTGAGAAGCGGCTTAGTGGACATGAGCGGCCTCCTGGGCGAGGCCGGCGGCCGCGAGGACTTCCGGGTACTTGAAGCAGGCGGACTTGTGACCGGCAGCGACATCGACCAGCGGCGGTACGGCGCGATCGCAGATGCCGCTCATGGCGACGGGGCAGCGCGGGAAGAATCCGCAGGCCTTGGGCTTGTTGATGGGGATCGGCACGTTGCCGCCGATCGATTGCAGCGGTTCGCCCGAGCGCTTGCCGATGCGCGGCACCGACGCCATGAGGCCGCGCGTATAGGGGTGTTTGGGCGCGCGGAAGAGGTCTCGGACGGGCGCCTGTTCGACGATCGAGCCCATGTACATGACGGCCACGTCATCGGCCATGCGGGCGATGACGCCGAGATCGTGCGAGATATAGAGGATGGCCATGCCGAGGTCGCGCTGGAGGTCGCGCATCAGGCGCAGGACCTGTGCCTGCACGGTGACGTCGAGGGCCGTGGTGGGTTCGTCCGCGATCAGCAGGCGCGGCTGGGAGGCCAGCGCCATGGCGATCATGGCGCGCTGGCGCATGCCGCCCGAGAGGTGATGCGGGTATTTCTTCAGCGTCTCGGCGGGCGCGGGGATGCCGACCTTCTGGAGCATGCCGATGGCGATCTCGCGCGCCTGGTGCTTGTCGCGCGTGCGGTGGAGCAGCACGGTTTCGATGAGCTGATTGCCGATGGTGTGCACCGGGGAGAACGAGGTCATCGGCTCCTGGAAGATCATGGCGCACTCACCGCCGCGGATACGCAGGAGTTCGGGATCTTCCTTGCCCAGGCCGACGATGTCGGTGGAGGGCTTGTCGGAATAGTGCAGCAGGATTTCCCCGGTGGTGCGGGCGATCTTCGGGCTGATCTTGAGGATCGACTGGGCGGTCATGGTCTTGCCGCAACCGGATTCCCCGACGAGGCCAAGCGTGCGGCCCTGCTGGATGGTGAAGTTGACGCCATCGGCGGCAACGAGATTGCCCTCCATGAGCGGCAGCACGACGCGCAGGTCCTTGACCTCGAGCAGCGGTTCGCCGGCGGGAAGCATCTTGGTGTGGGCTTGAGCCATAGTGGTCATCTGGCTAGCTCCTGTAGGGGTCGAGGGCGTCGCGCAGGCCATCGCCAAGGAAGCTGAAGGCGATGACGATGAGGATCACGAGCCCGCCGGGCACCAGCAGCCAGGGGCTGAGGGTGACAGTCTGGATGTTCTGGGAATCGATGAGCAGCGTACCGAGGCTGACGGCCGGTGGGCGCAGGCCAAGGCCGAGGAAGCTCAGGGCCACCTCGCCCAGGATCATCTGCGGCACAGCCAGCGTCAGGTGGACGATGAGGTAGCTCATGAATCCGGGCAGCAGATGGCTGGTGATGATGCGCGCTTCGCTGACGCCCGAGACCTTGGCGGCCATCACGTAGTCTTCTTCACGCAGGCTCAGGAGCTTGCCGCGCACGACGCGGGCCAGTGTCGTCCACCCGACGACGGCCAGCACGGTCGAGACGCCGAAATAGACCTGGGTCGGCGACCAGTCGGCGGGCACGAGTGCGGCCAGCGCCATCCATAGCGGGAGCGTCGGCAGGGATTGCAGGAACTCGGTCAGGCGCTGCACGAAATTGTCGATGCCGCCGCCGAAATAGCCCGAAATGCCGCCGAAGAAGAGGCCGAGCCCGAACCCGATGCTGAGACCGAGAAGACCGACGAAAAGCGAGGTGCGGGCGCCGAACAGCATGCGCGAGAAGAGATCGCGGCCGAGCGTATCGGTGCCGGCGAGGAAGATCTTGCCGTCGCCCTCGACGCCGAAGAGCCGCACGCTCATCGGGATGACGCCGAAGAGTTTGTAGGGCTCGCCCTGAACGAAGAGGTGGATATCGTGGCGCACGCTGGTGTCGACCACGTATTCACGCTGGAAGGTCTGGCGATTGAGTTCGTTCTTGAGGCCATAGACGAAGGGCCGCAGGTGGAAATTGCCCTCGGTATCGACGAACTGGATGCCGGTCGGCGGTGCCAGGAGATACCCCGTGTGCCGCTGGAAGGGATCGTAGGGCGAGACGAACTCGGCGATGAGCACGACCGCGTAAAGCAGCACGATGAAGAACAGTGAAACGGTCGCGACGCGGTGGCGCGTGAACTTGGCCCAGAATATCTGGCGACGGCTGAGGACGAGGCCACCCTGGGGGCCGGATGGAGCTTCGGTGTCGATGGCGAGTGTCATTGGCCCGTGCCCCTAGTTGGTCCGCGTCATGCGGACGCGCGGATCGAGGATGGTGAGGAGGATGTCCGAGATCACGACGCCAACGACGGTGAGGACACCCAGGAGCATGAGGGAGCTCGCAGCCACGAACGTGTCCTGCGCGATGATGGCGCGCAGCAGGAGCGGGCCGATGGTCGGCAGGCCCAGGACGATGGCGACGATGGTCGAACCCGAGACGATCTCGGGCAGCAGGTGCCCGGCCGTCGAGATGATCGGGTTGAGGGCGACACGGAACGGATATTTGAGCAGCAGGCGGCGCTCGGGCACGCCCTTGGCGCGCGCCGTGGTAACATATTGCTTCTGGAATTCGTCGAGGAGCTGGGAGCGCAGGATACGGATAGTGGCGGCCGTGCCGGCTAGGCCGACGACGATGACCGGCACCGGCAGGTGGATCATGAGGTCAGCGAACTTGGCCCAGCTCCAGGGCGCGTTGATGAACTCGGGCGAAAAGAGCCCGGTCGGCGTGACGCCGAAAAGGTTGGCCGAGGCGACGAGCAGCAGGAGCGCCAGCAGGAAATTGGGCACTGCTAGGCCGATGACGCCCAGGAAGTTCACGGTGTAGTCGCCGATCGAATACTGATGGGTCGCCGAATAGAGGGCGACGGGGATCGAAACGGCATAGACGAAGATCATCGAGACCAGCGAGACGATGATCGTCAGCCACAGGCGGTCGGACACCAGGTTCCAGACCGGCTGCTGCCACTCGAACGAGTAGCCGAAATCGCCACGGGTCACGAGCGGCACGATCCAGTTCCAGTATTGGATATAGAGCGGCTGATCGAGCCCGTAGCGTTGGGTCAGATAGTCGAGCTGCGCCTGGCTGGCCGGGGAACCGGCCGCCTCGAGCTGGGTCGCGAACGTCTCGATGAAACTGCCTGGCGGCAGGTTGATGATGTAGAAGCAGACGACCGAAATCAGGAACAGCACGACAACCATGTAGCCAAGGCGGCGCACGATATAGGCGAGCATCGATGAACCTCCTTGGCGGCAGGCGAGACGGGTGGAGCCAGCTGCTAGAGCAACTGGCGGAAGTTCGGGATGGTCCCGTAGAAGATGCGGTTGGCGTCGTGGAAATTGGCCGCGCCGCGATAGGCCGATCGCACCGCGAAGATGATGTCGTCAGCGCCATCGAACTGCCAGTCGGTGTACTGGAAGCCGGTAAGGCGGATGGAATCCTCGGGCTTGAGGCCGGTCTCGTCCTTGATGAGGAGCTTTACCCGGCGCCAGTTCCAGAGATCCTTTGAGGCCAGCACGTAGACCCTGTTGCGCTGGCGCATCGAGTGGTCCTTGTGGAAGCGCGTGAAGCTGTCGTCTTCCTCACGCGCCCATTGGCGCAGGATCGCGTGGTCATCGAGCGCGTTGCCGATGGTGAGATATTCCCCGCTCACCGGGTCGCGGCGGATGGTGAGCTTGGCCTTGCAACCCGGCAGATCGAAATAGCCGGTTGCCGGGTCGAAGGAAATGCGCTTGCCATCATCCTCGATCTTGATGCGGGCGGACTTTTCGGCCTCCAGCGGCCCCGCCTCGAAGGTCATGATGTCCCAGAGCTGACCGTCGGGATCGGCAACGACATTGCCTTCGCGCCAGCCCGGCTTGAGGGTGCGCCCCCACTCCTTGGGTATCCACGCCGGATCGAACGGGAGCTTGTTGCTCATCGTCCAGTTGGCTGCGTCGAGAAGATCGGCATCGACCGGTGCCGAGACCACGCAGGCCTGGAAACCCGTGCCCCAGACGCAAGGCGTGCAATCTTCGAAGGCCTTGTAGATACGACCGTTATGGATGGTCACGGCTACCGGCGCGCAATGATAATTCGGACCATCGTGGTAATAGCCGCCGGCGAAGAGCCAGCCGTTTTCGGGCGCGGTCGGATGCGTCCAGGTGTAGCCGCCGTCGTCGCTCCGGCGGATGACGATCGAGCCGTATTGCTGGCTGGTGCCGAAGATGTAGAGGGCGCCGTTGTGATAGAACAGCGTGCTCCAGTAGCAGTTCATGATGTGGGTGATGTTGACCCAGGTCGCCCCGTTGTCCTCGGAGCGATAGATCGAGGTGAGGCTTTCCTCGGACTCGTGGTTCCGCGGGCAACCGACGCCGTAATAGTCGTGGCTGACCACGAGCGCATTGTCCGGCAGGCGCACCACGCTCGGGCTTCCGAGGAACGTGCGGGACAGCTCGGGCTGATACTTGACTTGGCTAAGGGGGATCATTTGGGGTCCGAAGAGCTTGATGGAGCGCTTGGACCGGGCGGCTCACCCGCCCGGTCGCTGAGGCAGGATTACTGGGCGAGGTACCATTGCTCGGCATGCGCACCACGCAGGTGGTCGATGTAGAGCATCTGGTCGCCCGGGAAATTCTTGAGCTTATTGGAGCGGGTGTAGATGTAGGGGACCTCGCCGACCGTGCCGATGTGCAGCATCTGCTTGACGGTGTTGCCCACCACTTCCTTGCCCAGAGCGTAGTATTCATCCGAACCGAGCTTGGTCGCCTGCCAGCGGTTGACGAGCTCCTGCTGCGCCTTGAACTCCGGCGGGGGTTCCTCGCCTTCCTTGCCGCCGCTGAGATCCCATTGCCGCCAGGCAAGGCCACCGCCGACCGGATTGGTGTCGAGGCCATAGGGCGGACGGAACCAGATGGGACGGGTATACATGTCCTTTTCCGAGACCACGTCGGCGAACCAGACGGACGCCTGCACCTGCCCTGCCGCCACGGCCTGCGAGAAGGTCTCACGGGTGACGGTATTGACCTGGGTCGGGACGCCGAGAGCCGTCCAGTATTCGGCCACGAGCTCGGAGAGTTGCACGCGATTGATGGCGTCCGAGAGGATGATGCGCAGCGGCTGGCCATCCGGCCGGACGCGCACGCCGTCGGCGCCCTTCGTCAGGCCCATCTCATCGAGCAGCGCATTGGCCTTGGCCACGTCGTACTCGGCGAAATACGGGCCCATCCAATCCTCGTAGAGCGGGGACTTGGAGGAGACGCCCCACTGCCGAGGCACGCCCAGGCCGAAGAAGATGGTGTCGTTGATTTCGTCACGGTTAAGGGCCAGCGACATGGCCTCGCGGAAGCGGACGTCGTTGAAGATCTGGCGCAGGACCGGATCGTCCACCGTAAGGTTGAACTGGTACTTCACGATGGCGCCCTGGTCGGCGCTGTAGAGCATGGTGGTGTAATTGCCCGCCTGCTCGCCTGCCTTGAGCACCGGCAGGTCCGCCTGGGCGAACTTGTCGGCATAGTCGAGCTGGCCGGACTGGACGTTGAGCTTGACCACTTCCGGATCGGAAATGAGCATGCGCACCTGCTCGTCGATATAGGGGAGCTGGTTACCCTCGGTATCGACCTTCCAGTAGAAGGGATTGCGCTTGTAGTACTGGTTGCCGAACTGGTCGACCTGCGTCAGTCGCCAGGGCTTGAGCACCGGCAGGTTGGGATCAACCTGGAAATCGCCGGTCTGCCCATTCTGGTGCGACACGAAGGCGTCGATCCAGGACGCGAAGCCTTCCTGCTTCGCCACGGCATCGGCATCGGGATTGAAGTCCTTGTGCCATTTCTGCAGGTAGTGCTTGGGAGCGAGCGGGAAACCCGCCTCCGCCCGCGCCACCGTCAGGATGAAAGCCGGGTTGGGGGCGGCAAAATGGAAGACGACGGTGACGTCATCGACCTTTTCGACCGTCACCGGCTTGCCGCCGACGATGAAATTGCCCGGAAGCGGAGGCAGGTCGCCCTGGCCGCCGATATCGTTGAAGAAGAAGAGAATGTCGTCGGCTGTCACCGGCTGCCCGTCGCTCCACTTCATGCCGCGGCGCAGCGTGACGGTGGCAGACAGGTTGTCATCGGCAAGCACGATGCTCTTGGCGATATCGGGATAGACGATTTCCCAATTGGTGGTGACGCCGGCCAGATGCGCATCCCAGGCGGAATAGCCGACATTGCCGAACGATTGCGGATTGGTGGCGTTATAGCGGATCGTGCCGCCATAGGTGCCGACGCCATCGCGCGGCCGCTCGACCATCACGTCTTCGCGCACCGGCAGGCGGTCCGCCACCGGCGGCAGCGCGCCGCTCGTGACATCGGCGTCGAACTGGGGCGACTGCTTGAATTCGGGGACCGTCTTGCCGGTTTCCTTCTCGTAGTCGGAAAGGCTCCAGGTCATGAAGTCGTCGACGAGCTTGGTCTCCTGCGCCTGCGCGTAAGTGGCTGTCGACGTGATGTCGAGGCCGATGCCCGCCACGATGGCGAGCGCAGCGGCCCCCAATAATCCTCTCAACTTGCCGTGCATTAATATCCCCTCCCGTGGATCGTTATGTCCCGGCCAGGCGCCGGGGAGCCTTCGTCAGTCAGACCATTCTCCGGACTTGCCGAATTGCTGGCGCGCCGCGGCGCCGAACCGTTTCTCGGCCTCGACCATGGCCGCGCGCGTCTCGGCCATCGACCGCCCGCGCAGAACCTGGCTGGCCCCGATCACCGTGTGGCACTCATTGGCATCCATGAACTGGGTGGCTTCGAGCACCCTGCCCTGGTCCTCCCCCGGGATGACCATGAAGCCGTGCTGATCGGCATGGAGCAGCTGGCCGGGTTCGATGGTGAGCCCGAAGACCTCCACCGCATGCCCCCAGCGCACCGGCCAGGCATAGGCGTGGCCGACACAGAGACGCTGGGCGAGCGCCTTGAAACCGAGCGAACCCATCTCGACTATGTCGCGCACGCCGCCATCGGTGATCATGCCGACACAGCCCAGCGCCCGGTGGAGGCTGGCATTGACTTCGCCGAAATAGGTGCCGATGACGTTGGGGCTGTCTGCGTCCTTGACCACCACGATCTTGGGACCGGGCACGCTCTCGAGATAGGCGCGGTATTCGCGCGGCGCCTCGGAGCGTTCGATATGGCGCGGATTGCTGGGCTCGACCTCGAGCGTGACGGCATAGCCGATCATTGGCCCGAACTGAGGCATGAAATCCTGCACGGCATCGCGATTGACGACGCTGCGACGATCGACCCGGCTGACCTGTTCCCATCCATTGTAGACAGTAGGCGTCGAGAAGCGGCGCAGGCGCAGCAGATCACCTTCTGAAAGCGTGTGAGCGCTCAGTTTCCCCTCCCTCAAGCGTTCAGCATTATGGAACGCGATTCTGTTATTTCGATTATGCAAACACGATTATTCAGCTTGGTCAAGCCAAACTGAAACAGACCTGCTATTTATCAGAATGTCAGGCTATCGCTGCCGAACCTGGCCGGAGACTTCCAGCGTAAGCCTATGAGTTACAAGGGCATCTTCGTAGGTGCATGTGACCGCGCCTCTGTCGCCCGAGCGCACGGCGGCGAAGAAAGCGCGGTTCTGGGCGACATAGCAATTGGTCGCAGTCTCGATGCGAACGTGCTCCTTGCCCCTGAAGATATCGATGCCCGCCAGCGAAATGACGATCTCGCAGCCTTCGCAGATGAGGCGCAAATCGGCGCCCGAGCGATCGGGCATCACCGCCACGGCTGTGATGACGGCTGGAACGGAACCGAATCGGAAGAGCGCGGCCGAGGCGCCAGCGATATCGCCATCCGAAAAACCCGGCAGCGGGCCGTAGCTTCCGGCGGCAGCCAGCAATTCGCCGCGTCCCGCCAGGTGCCAGGCAAGGTCGACGACGTGGCAGGCCTGCTCGACCATCTGCCCGCCGCTACGCCCCTCGAAGCGCCACCAGGGCGCTCCGGGCGTGCCGCCATGGAAACGGCCCATCACCATGCGTAGAGGCGTTTGGGCGAGTTGAGCGCGAACAGCCGACAGAGTGTCGAGAGCCCGCCAGTTGTAGCCAACGGCCGCGACAAGACCCTTGCGGGCAATGGCCTCGGCGATGCCGGTAGGGATGGCGTCATCGAGCCCGATGGGCTTTTCGACGAGAAGCGGGATGGCCGCGTCGATAAGGGCATGCTCGATCTCCCCGTGCTGGTCTGGCGGCACGGTGACGATCACGGCATCCGGGCGGCCCTGGGTGATGAACTCGTCGAGCGACGTATGCGGCGTACCGCCATATCGGCTTGCCGCTTCCGCGGCGCGATCGGCGTGGCGCGAAAGGTGGGCGACGACGGCGACATCGCCATCCGTCTCGGCCAGAAGGTCGAGATGCCGCCGCGCAATATTGCCGGTGCCGATAATACCGAGCCGCATGAACTTTCCTCCCTCGTCAACCCGTGCGGCATGCCGGCCGCAAGGCATTGGTGCGCCTATAGAACAGCAAGCGTTCGGTTTTGCACACCAGTGGAGTTGGATTTATTGGCATGCGTTTCTGGTTCTGGAAGAGCACCCCGTGTCCATTCCCTGCCGGACGCCAGCTGAAAGGATGTCACTGCGCGAGGATCGGCACGCACGCGCCGGAGGCCAATGGCGGTATCAGTTCCAGGCTGAAATATCCTTGTCACAACTTGCCGCTAAGCATGCTCGTCGCGGGGCGCGATTTCACAGGTCAGCCCCCTTTTGCATATCAACTTTAACGTTAAAATTGCCCATTCACTTTAACGATAAAGTTCGCTACTCATGGTGACGGTCGAGGGACGATGACAGGTCTTCCCGGCCAGCGATAGGCAGGGGAGAGCCAATGAAACGGGAACCACAGCCAAAGCCGGTCCAGCCGCGTGTGGATCGCTCATTGCTCATCCTGGCGATCCCGGCCGTGATCTGGTTTGCCGTCTTCGCCTACCTGCCGATGGCGGGCCTCGTCGTGGCGTTCAAGGATTTCAGCATCTCCAAGGGCATCTTCGGCAGCCCCTGGAACGGGCTCGACAATTTCCGGCTGTTCATGACGTCGGGCATGGCGCCACGGCTGGTGATCAATACCCTGGTGCTCAATACGCTCTTTCTCGCGGCCTCCCTGGGGGCCGGCGTCATCCTCGCGATCATGCTCAACGAGCTGCGGGCAAAGTTCCTGCGACGCGCGCTGCAATCAGTGGTGTTCTTTCCCTATTTCGTGTCGCCCATCGTGATCAGCATCATGCTCCAGGCGCTGCTGGCCGGCGTCGGCGGGCGCGGCGGCGCAGTGAACGAGATGCTGAGCATCTTCTCGTTCCCTGAAGTGAGCTGGTACACGCAGCCCGGGCCGTGGCCGATCATCCTCACCATCGTCAAGGTGTGGCAGCTGGGCGGCTACATGTCGGTGATCTTCCTCGCCGCGATCACTGCGATCCCCGAGGAAGTCTACGAGGCTGGCGTCCTCGATGGTGCCAGCCGCGCCCGCATGGCCTGGACCATCACCCTGCCCTTGCTGCAGCCAACGATTGCCGTGCTGGTCGTGCTTGGCGTCGGCCGCATCTTCTTTTCGGACTTCGGGACGATCTTCGCCATCGTCGGCGACAACGGCGTGCTGTTCTCGACCACCGACGTCATCGACACCTATGTGTTCCGCTCGCTGCGCACAGTAGGTGATTTCGGTACTACGGCGGCCGCCGGACTCTTCCAGTCGATCGTCGGCCTGATCCTGGTGACCGCCGCCGTATTCATCCAGCGCCGGATCAGCGCGGAAAGCTCGGTGCTCTGATGGCCCAGATCGACCAGGTTACTCCCATCTCCATCGCCGCACCAAGCAAGACCTCGCGCCTGCCGGCGACGAATGTCGAGGCATTCACGATCGTTTCCTATGTGGGCGTCGGCCTTTTCGCGATCTTCTGCATCATCCCGCTCTGGATGATCGTTTCGGGCTCGTTCACCGAGGAGAGCACGCTGGCGCTGGCCGGCTACAGCCTCGTTCCCTGGCCCTTCTCGCTCGATGCCTATCAGCAGATCTTCAGCGGACAGCGCATTCTGCAGGCCTATGTCGCCTCGCTCTTCATCACCATAGTCGGCACCCTGCTCTCGACCACCTGCACGGCCGGGCTGGCCTGGGTGATCGCGCGCAAGGCGGGGCGAACCTCGCGGATACTCGCCATCTATTCCTACCTGCCGATGCTGTTCAGCGGCGGACTGGTGCCGATGTACCTGCTGATCGCCCATGTCCTCGGGCTGCGGGACAGCTGGTGGGCCGTGATCCTGCCGCACCTCATCGCGCCGTTCCTGGTATTCGTGGCGGTGTCCTCGTTCCGCCAATTGCCCGAAGAACTGCTCGATGCGGCGCGGATCGACGGGGCCAACGAGCTCCAGATCTTCCTCCAGATCGTGCTGCCGCTTTCGCGCCCGATCCTGGCCGTGGTCGCGCTCTTTTACGGCGTCGCCTACTGGAACGAGTGGTTCAACGCCATGCTGTTCCTCACCTCGCCCGACAAGTTCCCGCTCCAATACGTACTGCAGCAGCTCATCGGCAACGTGACTGCGGCCGCTGAACTACCGGGCCAGGTCGATGCCAGCCCGCCGGTCTACCAGCTTCGGCTGGCGCTGACCGTGGTCACCATCGGCCCGATCGTCCTCGCCTACCCCTTCGCACAGCGCCATTTCGTGCGCGGACTAACCCTTGGCGCCACCAAGGGCTGACCCTCTCGTTCAACTGAAAAGGACATGCCATGACTAATGCCTTCTCTCGCCGACGGTTTCTGGCTGGTGCCGGTATGCTGGGGGCAGCCGGCGCCCTGGGCGCGTTCCCCTCCTTGGCGGCAACGAGCGGCGCCAGCATGACGCTTCTCCCCGGCGCCGCGCCCACCCGTTGGGCCGAAGTGCTGGCAGCGGTCAACGCCAAGATGCAGGCCGAGATCGGCTGCACGCTGGATGCCCAATACTTCCCGTGGTCCAATTTCGGTCAGCAATCGCTCCTGAAATTCACCACCGGCGAGAAGTTCGACACCGGCCTCCAGGGGCTGTGGCTCAACCTCGCCCAGTTGGTGAAGGATGGCGCAGTTGCTGACCTCACCGACAAGATCGGCGCCTATCCCAACCTCAATGCTGCGGTGGCCAAGGAGCTGTTCGAGGTCAATGCCTGGTCCGGCAGGATCTGGGGCATCCCGCAGGTCAATACAGCCGCGCGTCTCTACCACCACGTCTACCGGCAGGACCTGGCCGAGAAGTACGGCATGACCATCGCCAATTTCGGCGATTTCGAGCGCTACCTCTATACGGTGAAGGAGAAGGAAAGCGGCATGATCCCGTTCTGTGCCGCCAATGGCACAGCGTGGATCCTGGCGATCCCGCGGCCAACCTCGATGTTCGATGCGACCTCTTGGGAAACCCCGAACACCATCCCGCTGTCCTACGGCGGCAAGGGCTTCTGGTTCTTCCCGGCCAAGGACGCGGCGACCACCGGCTCGGCCTCGCTCGTGCCGTTCTGGGAGGTTCCGCAGGTCATCGAGACCTTCAAGCGCATTCGCAAATACTACAATGACGGCATCATCAACGCCGACGCGATCACGGTGGACAATGCCACGATCCAGAGCCAGTTCGTCGCCGGCAAATATGCGAGCACCTGGGCGGTGACCGATGGCGGTTCGAGCGCACGACTGCCGGCCCTGCGCAAGAACATCCCCACCGCCGCACTCGCCAATGTCGCCCCGTTCGCCGATCGCTCGAAGGTCAAGCCGAACCAGACGTTCCAGGCCGACAATATTGTGGTGATCAACGCCAATGGCGGCGACGTCGATCGTGCGCTCCAGATCCAGGACTGGCTGTCGATTCGCGAGAACAACGACCTGCTCTCGCTGGGCGTCGAAGGCACTGACTGGAAGGCGGTTGGCGACAACAGCTTCGAACCGATCAGCACCTATGCCTTCCCCGGCTACGCCCTGACCTGGCGCACGCCGCTCTGGCGTCGCCCGTCCTACATGAGCGCGTCAGAGGCCGAGATTTTCTCGTGGTCGCAGGACATGGCCAATTTCACCGTCGATCCCTTCGCTTCATTCCGGGCCGACCAGAGCGAAGTCTCGGCCGAGGTCAACGCCATGTTCAACGTCATGACCGAGTTCGGCAACCCGCTCTACTACGGCGTGGTCGACGTCGATCAGCAGATCGAGCAGTTGAAGCGCGCCGCCGACGGGGCCGGCCTCGACAAGCTGCTTTCGACGCTCGAAACGCAGGCCAACGCACACCTGGCCAACCGCTGATCCATCGAGCCGACGGATCGATCTTCAGCGCATCGAGCCACCGGCATCCGGCCGGCATCGCGAACCTTCGCGATGCCGGCCGGACCGAACTGCCTGACGCTCGCGCTATCGTTGAGAAAGACAATTTGTGACCGAGCACCCCAAGTCCACGACGATCGTGCACATATCGGACCTGCATTTGGAGCCGCCTGGCACCGAGCAATATCCCGGTCTGTTCGATCGGCTGGCACGCATTCAAAGGGTCGTGGCCGAGGTCAAGGCCGATCTCGTCGTAGCGACTGGCGACCTGACGAACCGCGGCTCCAGCACGCCTGCACATTTTGAGCTCGCACGCGACTGGCTTGATGGGCTGTCGACGCCCTACATCACGCTGGCGGGCAACCATGACCTTGGCCCCAACAAACGGCGCGGCGGGCTATTCCCACACACCGAGCATTTCGACGAGAACCGCTTCGAGCAGACGGGTTTCGGCCACGCCTTTGGCGAGGAGCCGATAAAAGGAATGAGATTGGGAGATCTCACGGTCCTAGCCGCCAGCCTGCGGGAAGACGACCCGGATGAAGCCATCGATGCGCTGGCCTCGGCTATTGCCGACGCACCGGGTCCGGTGATCGTGGCAGGGCATTATCCCGTGGTATCGCCCCGGCCTTCGACGGAGGGCGACGCCTTCGGAGCTTATGGCTATGTCGACCGGGCGTCCATTCGCCTGCGCGACCTGCTCAGCTCGGACGAGAAGGTCATCGCCTATCTGTGCGGGCACGTGCACCTGACCTCGCTGCAGCGTGTTGCCCGGGGTTGCGCTCAGTTCACGGCGGGCGGGCTGGGGCCGGGTCCGGCCGCCTTTCGCATCTATCGCTGGGATGGGCTGGTGCTGTCCTATGCGACGCAGGACGTCGAAGGACCTCAGGTCTTCTGGGAGAACGGCTCGTCGGAAGCGTCGAGTGATCCCACCTTTTCGTCGGGCACAGCGACGGAGCGCAACGGCATCTGGGCTCCAAACTGGAGCCATCGCCACCCCTCTATGCGGGCGGCCGCGCTGTTGACTGACGAACGATCAGATTGACGGGAAAGACGGTATCGCTTTGCGCCAGCTGGCCGCCTTCCACCAAATCGATCAACTGCTCTGCCGCGCTCACCCCCATCTGGTAGAGATCGGCCCGGAACGTGGTCAGCGGCGGCGCGAGGAGTGCGGCGGTATCGATGTCGTCATGCCCGATCACCGAGAGGTCCTCGGGAATGCGGAGGCCCACATCCTTGGCCGCCAGGTAGACCGCCATCGCCAGCCTATCGCTGTTGGCAATGATCGCCGTGGCGTGCCCTTCCTGGGCCAGGTAGACGGCAACCATGCGCTGCACCATGGCCTGGTCCCAGCCCGCCGAAAGCAGGGCAGGCTCAACGCCGTGGCCGCGCGCGAGATCGATGAAGGTCTGCTCGCGCAGCGTGCCGGACGGCCGCTCGTGAGTGCCGGTCATGAGTGCGATGTGCCGGTGGCCAAGACCGACCAGATGCTCGACGGCCTGCTCGATCGGATCGATGACGTTGGAACGCACGGCGAAAGTCTTGGGGCCGGATACCTTCTCGGGGCTGGCGAGAAAAGCCAGCGGCTTGTCGCCGAAGCGCTGCCACGTGTTCTTGGCGATCTCCTCGTCGACCGCCATCACGGCAAGGCCATCGACGCCCCGGCCGGCAAAGGACTCGATGAGGTTGACCTCACGGGTGCGATCGAAGCGGGACGAACCGATCATCACGGTGTAGCCGCGCGCATTGCAGGTTTCGTCAAACCCTTCGATGAGTCGCAGGAAGGCCGGATTGTGCAGGTTACGATAGACGATGCCGATCATGTAGGAGCGGTCCGTCCGCATGGTCCGCGCGGCGTAGTTGGGACGGTAGCCCAATTCGTCGGCGACACGCCCAACCTTCTGGCGCAGCTCGTCGCTGACGCCGGCACGACCGTTGAGGGCAAGCCCGACCGCTGCTGCGGTCACGCCCAGGCGCTGCGCAATATCGGCCTGGGTCGGCGATCGGCGGCGTCCGGTCTTGCTCACAATTGCCGCTCCCCATTTACCCCCAAATACCTGGAGTTTTGATGTCTCGTCGTTTGCTTGATTGCTCGGCCTCGGACTTTAAGTCAATGAGCAAGTTGGGTTTGCTCCATTCGATCCGGGCGAGCGAAGGAAGAACGCTGGTCTGCGAAACCGTGGGGTCGCTGGAGCCGTTGCTGGGCGCGGTGACGAACGCCGAACTTGCGGCCAGCATGGGCGCGGACATCCTGCTGCTCAACGCCTTCGACGTGCAGCATCCGGCGATAAATGCGCTGCCGGCCGGAACCGAACCGAAGGACGTTGTGCGCACCCTCAAGCGCCTCACCGGCCGGGTCATCGGGATAAATCTCGAGCCCGTGGATGCGAGCCAGGTCCCTGCCGAGGACGATCATCCGACGAGATTGCCCCCGGGCCGCCTGGCTAGTGTCGAGAATGCTCGCCTCGCGCTGGAACTGGGCGTGGACTTCATCGTGCTGACGGGCAATCCGGGGGTGGGCGTTTCCAACCCGGCCATCACGGCTTCCCTGAAGGTCATTTCGGAAGCGGTCGGCGAGACGATGATCCTGATCGCCGGCAAGATGCATGCAGCAGGCATCGCACGGGAGGGTGGGGCCAACATCCTGACGCGGGCGGATATCGATGAGTTCGTCGCGGTAGGAGCAGATATCGTGCTGCTGCCTGCACCCGGCACGGTGCCGGGCATCACGGTCGAGATTGCCCGCGAGCTCGTGACCCACGCGCAAAGCAAGGGGGCTCTGACACTTACCGCGGTCGGGACCTCACAGGAGGGGGCAGACCTCGCCATCATTCGCCAGATCGCGCTCGCAGCCAAGATGACTGGTACCGACATGCACCATCTCGGCGATGCCGGTTATTGCGGCGTTGCGCTGCCGGAAAACATCCTCGCCTATTCCATCGCCATCCGCGGGCAGCGGCATACCTATGCCCGCATGGCGCGCTCGGTGAACCGCTAGGCCAACTGCGCGAGCCACTCGATCTGGCGGCGCTCATGCAGGGTGCCGCCGCCTTCGTGATTGTTGAAGGTATAGGTCTCGATCGACTTGTCGCCGGCATAGGCGTTGAACGCGCCGTAGACGGTCGAGGGCGGGCAGACATCGTCCATCATTGCCACCGAGAACAGGGCGGGCGCCCGGGCGCGCCGGGCGAAGTTGACGCCGTCGAAATAGTTCAGCGTCCGATAGGCCGTTTCGACCTTGTCGCGATGCACCATGAGGAACCGCACGATCTCGCCATAGGGGTCGCGCGAGGTCAGGCCTACGGCCCGGGGAAAATCGCAGAGGAACGGCACATCGGTCATGAGCCCGCGCACGCGCGGATCGAGCCCTGCCACGGCAATGGAAATTCCACCGCCCTGGCTTCCGCCGGCAACCACGATCCGGTCGGGATCGATCTCGGCCCGGCTGCGCGCGGCCTCGACGGCACGTACGCCATCGGTGAAGACACGGCGATAGTAATAGCTTCGAGGATCGAGAATGCCGCGCGTCATGTAGCCGGGATGGGCGGGACCGGAGCCGATAGGATCGGGCGTATCCGAAACCGACCAAGTGCTCCCCTGCCCGCGCGTGTCCATCACCAGAACGGCGCGGCCGGTCGCCGGCCAGAGCAGGTGCATGTGCGGCTGGTCGCGCCCGCCGCCATAGCCCATGAACTTGACCACGCACTCGGTGACCGGGCGATTGGTCGGCTTGATGTACCAGCCCTTGATGCGATGCCCGCCGAAACCGGAGAAGGTCACGTCGTACACATCGAACAAGGCCAGCCCGGTATCGACCGGAATGAACACCGCATCGAGCGGCGTGGCCTGCGTCTCGGCGAGGGTCTCGGCCCAGAACGCATCGAAATCATCAGGGAGAACGGTTCGCGACCGGTAATTGGGTAGGTCGGAGGCGGGCAGGTCGAAAAAGGGCACGGCCGGACAACGTGTTGAGTTTCTCGCCCGACGACAGCATGTCGTTGAGTGGCGATCAAGAAAGTTTGGCGCGAACCAACAGGGTTTCCGGACTTCTTGCTGCCGAATGCCCTATTTGAACAGCACCTCGGTGTCGCTGCCGAAGCGGACCATGAGAGGGATGCTGGCGGCGCCGGTGGCGAAGGCCTTGAGGCCAAGCGTGCCGCTCTGGACCGAAAGCGGTGCGGGGCGGGTGGCGGCGGCGCGGGAGAGGTCGCGGCTTATGGCGCGGACCAGCGCTCTGGTAAGGGCCGGCGGGGCGTCCGTGTCGACGATGATGTCGTCGACATCGAGGAGGCTGACTGCTTGCCAGGCGAAGGCGCCCAGGGCCGGTGCGGCCTTGGCGACCCACTCGGCCATTGCGGGATCGGCCAGATAGGCCTGGTCGTTTTGCGGGTCTGCGCCATCTGGCATCGGCAGGGAGCGGAGAGAGGCGATTTCGTTGAGCGTGGCGGCGCCAACGGCAAAATCACCAATCATGCCGGCGAGCCGGTTGCGGCCGGTGTGGAGGCGATGATCGAGCACCAGGCCGGCACTCACGCGGTCGCCGAGATGGAGATAGATGAAGTCGGTGCGGCCGAGGCCGGCGCCGAAGGTCAGCTCACCCCCGGCGGCCACGACGCCATCGGGGAGGAGATAGACCGGCCATTCGAAGCGCGCGTCCAGTTCGGCGCGCAGGTCAATCCTCTCCCACTCGCTCGCCTGATAATTGCCCAGACCGAGTGCCGCTGGCCAGGCGGAGCCGTAGAAGGGAGACGCTATGCCCAGGCCCGCGATGCGGTCGGACGGGATATCGTTGTGACGCGCGAGAAGGGACTTGATGCCTGCATCCGCGGCTTCGATCACCGCTGCCGGGGAGAGAGGCGCAACCAGCGTGCGGGCGCCTTCGACGATCTTGCCGAGAAAATCGGTGAGCACGATCTCGATGCCCTCCGCATCCATGGCAAGGCCGAACGACCACGCGCCGGCGGGATTGAGGGCATAGGGGACTGAGGGCTGGCCAAGGCCGCCGCGTCGGGGCTTACCGCGCAGGAGCAGCGCATTGGCTGCCGCCTCGTTCACGATGGAGGTAATCGTCTGCGGCGCCAGCGAGGTGAGTTGCGTCAGCTCGACCTTGGACAATTCGCCATGCAGGCGGATCAGCGACAGGATGAGGCGCTCATTATAGACGCGGGCCTGCGTCTGCGTGCTGCCGCTGCTGCGCCAGGCAGCAGCCTTTTCCATGCTGTAATAGCTACTGCCGGTCATGCCGGAATATCCCTTAAGCTCAGTGCCCTCTACCAGAACAGCGGTCCGCGTCCAAGTATTAATTTCTTCCAGCAGAAGAATATGCTAGGAGCGGCAGGGGACTATCGCTTTTCAAGCGTAGGGAGGAAAATTTGAGAACTGTCCGCAGCATACTCTGCTTTGGGGACTCCAACACCTATGGCGCCATCCCGACGCTCGCCAGGACCGCCCGGCACAGATATGCCCGCGACCGGCGCTGGCCGGGGATCCTGGCCAAGAAGCTTGGCGCCGACTGGCAGGTGATCGAGGAGGGATTGCCAAGCCGCACGACGGTCCATGCCGACCCGATCGAGGGTGCGCACAAGAACGGCCTCGCCGCCCTGCCCGTCTGCCTCGAATCCCATATGCCGCTGGACCTGGTGATCGTGATGCTGGGCACCAACGATCTCAAGACGAGATTCTCGGTCAATGCCAGTGACATAGCGGACTCCATCGAGCAGGTGGTGCGAGCGGTGCAGGCGAGCGAGGCGGGCCCGGAAGGACAGGCGCCGAAAGTGCTGGTGGTGACGCCCCCGCCGATTGCGGAAGTGGACTGGTTTGCCGACATGTTCAGGGGCGGCGCGGAGAAGGCGGCACAGCTGGCGCCGCTGGTCGCCGCAATGTGCGAGCGGCGCCAGATTCCGCACCTCGACGCCGGTGCAATCGTCGAAGCCAGCGCGGTCGACGGCATTCACCTCGACGCGGAAGCGCATAGGATTCTGGGGCTTACGCTGGCCTCGCTCTGCGAAGTCGCCTTTGCAGCGATCAATTAATTTCTTCCACTAGAAGAAGATAATTGACTCTGCGGGAAACCACATGGCAAGGATAGGGACATGGAGAGCCGGACAGACCCCGAAAACAGGGGCGCCGGCACCAAAAAGGGAGGAGCAACATGCGTTTCGCATCGTCAGGAAGCGCGACGATCGTCGCCGCCGGAATTCTCATGGGCCTGTCCGCCCTCACCAGCGCCCCCGCCCTGGCGCAGGATGGGCCGGCAGGCATCACCACGCCAACCAAGTTCGCCCCCTACGACCCGAAGGCAGCGGCCTGCAGCCCGCCGACCGGGCTCAGCCGCGTGCTGGGTTTTGCGCAGGACAATGAGCGCGAATTCATGCAGGGCGTGGATTTCGGGCTGAGCAAGGCAGCAGCCGACCGTGGCCTCGAATATCGCCGCGCCACCGCGAACAACGATGCGGCCAAGATGGTGGAACAGGTGCAGCTCTTCCGCGCCTCGAAGGTTGGCGCTGTGGTGGCGGCACCCGTCGATCCGGCCTCGCTCTCCTACAGCCTGCAGCAGATCATGTGGGATGGCGGCTATGTCAGCACCATCGTGCCGCCTCCGGCTACGCTGCTGCTCAATGCGCCGCAATACGAAACCGGCAAGGTGCTGACCGATGCCGCGATCGCCTATATCAACGATCATCTGGGCGGCAAGGCCAATGTCGTGCTGCTGACCCAGGACCAGATCGAGTTCCTGGCGCCCCGCTTCAAGGCCATGCGCGACGGGCTTTCCAAGCTCCCCGGCGTCACCATCGTTGCCGACGTCACGCCCGACCCCGTCAACAAGGAAGGCGGCTTCGCCACCATGAGCACCATCCTCCAGGCGCATCCGGACGTGGATGTCGTGCTGGGGGCTGATACCGTGGTGCTGGGCGCCCTGGCGGCGCTCGAGGCGGCGGGCAAGGCCAAGCCCGAACAGTTCCTGGGCGGCATCGACGGCGAGCCGGAAGCGGTCGCCGCGATCAAGAAGGGCGATGGGCCTTATAAGGCCAGCATCTCCCTGTCCTCACCGGTTTTCGGCTACGCGATCGGCCAGTTCGCCGCCGATTGGCTCGACGGCAAGAGCGTGCCGCAGGCCATGGACATCCTGCCCAGCGCGCTGACCAGCGCCAATATCGCGCAATACGAAACCGACCTCAAAGACCCGGGAGCGGTGTTCGCCGATGCGGCACGCCGCGACGCCTATCTCAAGATGTACGGCAACATCTGCTACGATACGCGCGACCAGTACGTGAACTTCCCCTGGTCGTCGGAAATGTAACCAGGCGCTCCTCCAAGGCACTTGCGTCTCCGGCTCCGCACCGGAGGCGTCTTCTCTTCCGCGAGTGGACCACGGCATGACATCCAGTTCCCCCGCCGCCGCCAGGCCGGACACGCCGCTTCCGATGCTATTGCCCGGGACCTCCTCGCCCGGGGAAGCGTCGAGCCGCTTCGGCCTGGCCCTCGTTGCGCTGGGCCTCGTCGTGCTCTTCTCGGTGCTCAACCCGGCCTTCCTCAACGTCGACAACTTCGTGACCATCGGCGTCAATTCGACTTCGATCGTCATCGCCGTCATCGGCACCTCGGCGCTCCTTATCGCAGGCTATGTCGATCTCTCGATCGGCTCGATGCTGGCTCTTATCGGCATCGTCGTGGCCAAGGTGGCGGTGGCGACGCAAAGCGTCGAGCTCGCGGTCCTGACCGGCATCGGCATGGGCGCGGCGCTTGGGCTGCTCAACGGCTTTCTCGTCCGCCGGCTGAGCATTTCGCCCCTCATCGTGACGCTCGCCATGCTCGCCCTCTATGGCGGGCTCGCCTATGTGGTGAGCAGCACGGCCGTCTACGGCTTCCCGCAGGCGCTTCTCGATCTCGGACGCGGACGGCTTTTCGGCATCCAGTACACGGTGCTGATCGCACTTGCCGTCTTCATCGTCGGCTCGTTTGTATTGACCAGCACCCGCACCGGCCTGCGCATCTATGCCATTGGCGGCGATGCGCGCGCGGCCGAGCTGTGCGGCGTTCCCGTGGGGCGGACGGTCGTGGGGCTCTACGCGGCCAATGGCGCGCTTATCGGGCTGGTCGCCGTGCTTCTGGCGGGCCGGCTCGGCTCGATCCCGCCCACGATCGGCGTTCGGTTTGAACTCGACGTGCTGACTGCGGCCATCCTCGGCGGGGTCGCCTTTTCGGGCGGAGCCGGCCGCCCTATCGGCATCGCGGTGGGCGTGGCAACGATCGGCATACTCAATGCCGGGCTGATCTTTGTCGGCCTGCAATCCTGGTGGCAAAACGTTGCCGTCGGCGCCATGCTGCTGCTCGCCTTGCTTGCCGACCAGATTGCCATCGGCCTTCGCAATCGCGGCAAGGGCAGCAAGACTGCCGGCATGGCGGTAGCAGCCCCCACCAACAGACGACAGCAGGCGGACGGTAGGCAGCGCCCCACCTCGACGGGAAGCGAGACTGTTTTCGAGATCAGCGGTGCCTACAAGGCCTATGGCCCCGTCGTTGCCCTCGAAGAGGGATCGTTCCGAGTTGGCAAGGGTGAGATCGTCTGCCTGCTCGGCGACAACGGCGCAGGCAAATCGACGCTGGTGAAAATCATCTCGGGCGCTATCCAGCCCGATCAGGGCAGCATGACCCTCGAAGGCCACGCGGTCCGCTTCTCGAGCCCCCGCGACGCGCGGGCGGCCGGGCTGGAAACGGTCTACCAGGACCTCGCGCTCTGCCCCAACCTCTCGATCGTCCACAACATGATGCTGGGCCGCGAACCCACCCGCCGCTGGCTGGGCCTCATCCCCGTGCGCGACGACCGCAGGGCGGCGCAGGAAAGCCGGCGGCGCCTGCTCGACCTCGGCGTGACGCTGCGCGACGACAATGTCCTGGTGCGCTCCCTGTCAGGCGGCCAGCGCCAATCCATCGCCATCGCCCGCTCGCTGGGCGAACACGTCAAGCTCATCTGCCTCGACGAGCCCACCGCCGCCCTCGGTGTCAAGCAGACCGCGCAGGTGATAGACCTCGTCCGCTCGATCGCCGAGGCGGGCACCGGCATCATCCTCGTCACCCACGACATGGTCACTGTCCGCGCCCTCGCCGACCGCATCGTGGTGCTGCGGCTCGGGCGCGTCGTCTACGACGGCGGCGTCGCGGGCATGAGCACCGACGATCTCTGGGCGCTGATGGCCGGCACCGAGAGCGCAGGATAACGCCCCGAACCAGACACAAGCCTCTGGCAACAACCTCACCCCTGCCATTGCGATCCGAACGCACCTCGTGCACGTTCGACGCGGAATCATGAAGGAGTGAGACGCTGTTTCCCTGGCTATCGGACGTCCTGTCCCCCACGATCGGCGCGTTTCGGCTGCTTCGATCCGATATGCTCCTCATCGCCTCGGGAGCCTGCATCGCATTCCTCGTGACAGTCCTCGGCATCCCACGCATAGCGCACTACCTCCCCAGGGATCGCGGCCGCGCCTTTGCCGTGGATGCCGACAAGAGCGTCGGCAAGCCCATGGGTGTCGGGCTGTTCTTCGTGGCGGTATTCGCCGTGACCGTCTTCCTCTTCGTGCCCTGGCGGCTCGATGTATTGCTCATCGTCTGCGTGCTGCTACTTGCCTCGGCCATTGGGCTGATCGATGACGCCACGGGCGGGCTATCGGAATACAAACTCGCCTTCTTCGACCTCCTGGCGGCAGGCCTCTCGGCGTGGCTGCTGGTCGGCGGAGCGAGCACGATCGACCTCTGGTTTCCGCTGGTCCGCGGTGCCTTTCCGCTACCGTCCTTCCTCGTATTCCTGGTTTTCACCGGCGTGATCTGGATATCGATCAACGCCACCAATTGCAGCGATGGCGTCGACGGCCTGTCGGGGAGCCTCAGCGCGGTGTCGCTCGTATTCCTCGCCTTCCTGCTTTACGGCGTGATCGGGGACAAGGCGACAGCCGGCTATCTGCTGATCCCCTTCGACCCGCGCGCGGGCCTCTGGGCTGGCGTCGCCTTCATCATGGTGGGCTGCCTGGCCGGCTATCTCTGGCACAACGCCCCGCCGAGCTCCGTGCTCATGGGCGACGCCGGCTCGCGCCCGCTCGGCCTGCTGCTGGGCGTTCTCGTCTGCGCCAGCCACAACGTCTTCCTGATCGTCGTCGTCGGCTTCGTCATCCTCGCCAACGGCGCCACCGGCATCGCCAAGGTCACCCTGAAGCGCTTCTTCAACATCCTGGTCTTCGGCCGTGTCCGTTTTCCCCTGCACGATCATTTCCGAAAGGAAGTGGGCTGGGCCGGCTCGCAGGTGCTGCTGCGCTTCATCATAGCGCATCTGATCGTGTCGGCTCTGCTCTACGCGCTGTTGCTGAAGGTGCGGTAGGACTGCGGGTCGACGCCGCTCCACGGCGATTATTCGTGGATCGATCCATCGGGCATCAGCGCGCCCTGCAGGTTTGTGTCCACGAGAATGGCGCCTGTCAGCTTGGCCCGTGTCAGCCGGGCCCCCGCCAGGTTCGCTCCGGTAAGGTCGCTGCCAGTCAGATCTGCGTTGTAAAGGTCGGCGCCAGCCAGGTTGGCATTCCGCAGGTTTGCATCGCGTATCCGCGCATCGACCAAACCCGCGCGGGCGAAGTTTGCACCCTCGAGATTGGCCTTTGACAGGACGGCACCGACCAGGTTGGTCTCGGAAAGATCGGCGCCAACCATGCTGGCTCCATCCAGTCGCACGCCCGTCAGAAAAGCCGCCTTGATCTCGGCGCGATCGAGCGTCGCTCCGATAAGACGCGCACCCTGCATCTTCGCCCCCTGAAGATGGGCGTCGGCAAACGTCGCGCGACTGCCGTCGGACTCGTAGAACAGCACCTCGTCCATCTTGGCACCGGTGAAATCCGCGCGCTGCGCCTTGGTTTTGTTGAGGTTGGCCCCCGAAAGATCGGCGCCAACGAAATGCGCACCTGTAAGATCAGCGCGATGAAAAACCGCATTGCTCAGCGTGGCGCCCGAAAAGTCCGCATTGGCGAGGTTGCATCGCTTGAAATTCAGGCCTTCGTGCGAACACGCAGCACGTTCGACCGGAGGCTCCGCGGTCGCCGGCATCGCGGCAAGGAAGCCTCCGGCAACCACCAGCATGAGCAGGCAGCGCAGCCGCATCAATGTGCGGCCGGGGGCGGTTGGGCTGGCTTCTCAGCGCCCGGCGTCACAGGCCCCTTCCCGACGAAGGTCTCCAATATGTAGTCGGCCACGGCAGAAATATCGCGCTTGGCAAGAAAGGTCGTAATGGGGGCCTGCGGTTTGTCCGTTCCCGCATCTGCCGCCGTCATCCCGTAACAACGGTCGTCCGTGTAGGAGAACTTTTCGAAATACGGCATGTTGGTGCCAGGAACGCCGCAGGAAATGATCATCACCATCGTTTCCTTGTCGAGCGCACTCTCGCGGAAATTGGCGCCATGCTCACGAGCGTCGTCGCCCACGCCATCGCCATTGGTGCCGTGGCACTGGTTGCAGCCCCCCTTTTCGAAATAGATACGTGCTCCCCCGGAGAGCTGCTGCGCGATGGCCGGCCAGGAGGTCAGGCCTAGACCCAGCATCCCGACTGCGAAAATGATCCCTGCTTGCGCAGATTTCGAAATGTGACGTCCTGATAGCGGCATGTTCCTTGTCCTCCGGGCATTTTCGGGTGTCTATTCGATATCTTGACTAGAGTGGTCTCTCTGGAAGAGCCGCAAACGTGAGCAGGTCATCATGCCAATGCCCAATCGTCGCTGCAGCTCTGTCTTCCTGGGCCTCTGTGTATTCCTGGCGTCCGCCGTCCACGGGATTGGTGCCGACAGGCCGGTTGCCAGCGATGTCTGGCGGATCGTTCTCGGTCAGCCGGTCGCAGCCATACCGGATAGCTTCGCTGATTTCGCCTGCGGGTCAAACGGAGGACCTCCCAAGCTGCCCCTTGGGGGTTTCGAGGACTACGGCTCGTGCCCGACGGAAAATTCCGGGCTTCATGAAGTCTACTTTCGCTACGACGACGAACTTGAGTACTGGGCAAAGGCGAACAACGTTCCACTGCTGGTCGCGGCCTCCGGCACCAAGGTCTACGACCTTCCCGTGATCATTTCGGCGCTCATCGATGACACCGGGATCGTCGAAGGCCTGAGACTGGTCAGCGACCCACGCGACACCTCGGTTCCGCGTGAGAACGCGCGTTTCCTGGCGCCGTTCCTCAAGGCTCGATTTCGAGCGCCCGGCAGCGAATGGGCTTGCGAGAACCTGCCGGTCGAGGTGGGCGAAACGCCGGTCTATGGCGAATTCGTCAAGGAGGATTGCGCCCTCTCGCGCGATGGAAACCAGTACAGCCTGCATACGCGCTATCTTCGGAAGGCAGGCGAAAAGGCCATCGACCCGCATACCGGAAAGCCGACCGAAGGGCAGTTCGAAAGCCACGTCTGGTTCGAGATGCGACAAGGCTGAACCCGGATTTGTAGGAGTGGAGGACATGCCTCCACTCCAGACTTCTCTAGAGCCCGAAGACGAATAGCATTGCAGCGTTGCGCTGCTCCGCCAATTCGGGCGTCATGCGGAGCTTGCCTCTGGCGGGGCCAGAAAGACCCGAAGCAATGGCGATATATTGCTTGTCGCCGACCGCAAATGTCATGGGCGGCGCAGTGAAGCCGACGCCGACATTGGCGCGCCAAACCTCTTCGAGCGTCTCATCGTCAAAGGCGATGATACTGCCATCGGTGAGGGCGGTAAAAACGAGACCGCCAGCCGTGCTGAGTGCGCCCGCATAGTTCGGGTAGTCCAACTGCACTTTCTTCTTGATCTGGCCGGTCAGCGGATCTGCCGCAACCAGCGAGCTCTCGAGACGCTCGGAGACGACATAGGAACCACCGCTCCAACCCTTGTCCACGCTGTGCATGGTCGTGTCGGTGGTCACGTCCACGCAGCCCGTCATTGCGGGGATGTAGATCAGCTTGGTTTTCGGGCTGAGTGTCGAGGGCCAGAAATTGTTGCCGCCAGCGATGGACGGACAGGCTCTCTTGGTCGGATCGGCATCGGTACGCGTCGCCGTGCCGGCATAGGTCTGGATCTGCTTGTTGGGATCATAGTCGACCGGTTTTCCGGTTTTGACATCGATCCCCGCGGTCCAGTTGATGCCATCCATATAGGCCCCGGCCTTGAGGAACTGGCCATTGTTCGCGCCGAAAGTGTAGAGGAACCCATTGCGTCCGGAATGGGTCAGCAATGTCTGCTCTTCCCCGTTCAAGCTTCCTTTGAAGAGGATATGCGTGCCTTCCTCGTCATAGTCCCAAGCATCGTTGGGCGTGTACTGGAAGTACCAATTGAGCTTTCCGGTGTCGGGATTACGAGCAAGGACGCTGTTCGTATAAAGGTTGTCGCCCGGCCGATAGGACGGATCGAACATGGGCACAGGATTGCCCGCACCCCAATAGGTCAGGTCATGCTCGGGATCGTAGCTTCCGGTCACGTACATGCCACCGCCGCCCGTCTCCCAGGCGTTGTTGGTGCCGCCCCAGGTCTCTGATCCGGGCTCGCCTGGCGCAGGAATGTTGTATTCCTTCCAGACCTCGTCACCCGTCGCTACGTCGTACGCCGCCATCCACGCACGCGTACCAGCGTCGCCGCCGGCGGCCCCTACGATGATCTTGTCCTTGATAAGCAGCGGCGCGCCGGTCATCTCCACGCGCGGAGTGTCGCCCGTGATGTCCTTCTCCCACAGGACCTCGCCGGTGTCCTTATCGGTGCCGATGAGGCGTGCCGGGCCGTTGGCCACGGAGATCACGAGATTGTCTGCCAGGGCGACCCCGCGGTTGGCGATGGAAGGCTTCTCCTGGCCCGGATCCATTGTCCAGACGATGCGGCCGACCGTGCCCTGCGTGGCGTCGATCTTGTAGACTACGCCCCAGGTGTCCGTGAGATAGAGAAAACCATCCTCTGCCAGAGGCGTGGATTCCGTGTAGTTCGGTGCCTGGTTGTTGAGGGACACCGAGAAGGCAAGCTTGAGGCCCTTGACCGTATCCTTGTTGATTGCATCCAGCGGCGAGTAGCGCTGACTGGTGTAGTCCCGGTTGTTGCTCAACCAGTTCTGCGGCTCGCTGTCCGCCTTCACGATGCGATCCGAGGTCACATCGGCGGCGCTTGCAGCCGGCACCGCGAAAACTCCCCCTAGAAGAATGCCAAGATACAGGCTTGAACGCCATTTACTGCCGTTATCGACCATAGAAACCCTCCTTTTTCTATGGGCTCGCAGACTTTGCACTTGCTTCTATTCACCTTTGAAGCTCGAGCAACATGCTGCAAACCACGGTAAACTGGCTCCATCTGCGCCTAAAATCGCCTATATTCACAAGCTATTCTGAGTATAATTATTCCCAATACTCAAACGCATGTTTATGCCATGCGGCATCGGCCGCGCGACCGGGCGGCCGAGCGGGTGGTGTTGAATGGTTTGCAGATATCAGACGAGGGTGCGCAGTCGCGCATCCGACAGCGGCTCTCGGCTATATGCCAGCAGCACCTCGGCGCGCTCGGTCCCGCACAGGGATGCGAGTTTTTCCGCAAACACCGCCTCGTCCTGTGCCGCGGAATAGCCGTCGAAGGGGCCATCATAGCTTACACGGGCCAGGACGTTTTCGCCGGCATAGGCCGTTACGCGAGCCGGGAATATGCCGCGCGAGAGGTGGGCGGCTTCCAGTTCATCGCTCCCGGTCAGTTCGATCTTGTCGATAAAGGCGTGCACCGCGGGGTCAGCGACCGCTTTGCCTTCGAAGTCGGCGAGAACGGAGCGCTGGCGTACGAAGGCGCTGGCGGCAGCGAAGGGAAGGCTGAAGCGAGCGGCGAGATGATTTTCGATGCTTCGCGTCGAGAGTGAAGCCGCGCTTGAGGACTTAACCTCGAGGTGCAGGCGCGTAACCTGGTCGGGCGCGAATTGCCACCCCAGCTCGATGGACGCGCGTATCGCGGCCTGGCATCCGAAATTGGCGGGATAGAGCTTGATCGAATACGCGGTGAGATCGCGTTCGGATGGCGGTGTTTCCAGGTAGCTTGTATCGGCGCTTCCCGCGCCATAGCTCGCCAGCCAACCCTTGTCGCCGGTGATCGGCGCCTCTGGGCCGGTAGCTCCGGCGCCTGCCAGCAGTGCCGAATGCAGCGCGTGGCGCGCGGAGAAGCCGACCGACAAGTCCTTGTCGGGGCTGTAACTCCCCATCTTTGGCGACATGGCCGAAAGAAGACCGGCGGGCAAGGTGCTGGCGCATATCCCGAGGGCTGCGAGCGCCGTGTCGAGACTGTTGTTGATGAGCGTGGCGCAGCCCAGGGCGGCCGCGGGCGCTGCCGTGAGGGACGTCGTGCGGAAGCCGAGCCCATTGGCGCGGTGAGCGCGCCCCAGCGCCTCTCCCAGGCCGATATTAGCTGCCAATGCGACCCACAATGCCCGGGTCACGGCTTCGGCGCTTGAACTCAACTGACCGGCAAGAGCGAGAACTGCCGGAACGATCACAACGGCGGCGTGGCCGTTATTGCGGCCATTGATCAGGACTTCCTGGAAATCGAGCGCTTCGGCCGCCGTGCCATTGAGAAAGGCCGCGTCGAGCGGTGCCGCCTTGGCCTCTCCACCCCAGACGCTGCTCCCCTGCCCCGAGAGCTCGACACTTGCCGCATCGAAGGCCGCGCCGCCGATTCCATGTGCCCGCGCGTACCCGGCAATGGCAATCGTATCGGCAACCAGCCGGCCGGTAACAGCCACAACGTCGGACGGAATCTCGGCCGTCAGCAATTCCAGATGGCGAGCCACCCATTCACGATCGGAGATAGTCATCAGGTTCCTCAGGCAACAGGCAGGGTACGATTGGCCACGTGGCAGGCAACACGCGCGCCATCGGGCCGTTGCCGCAATGCAGGACGTTCGCTGCGGCATTGGGCCTCGACGCGGCTGCAGCGCGTGTGGAAGGGGCAGCCGGACGGCGGATTGATCGGCGAGGGCATGTCCGGCCCGATATCCGGGCTCTGGTGCATCCGCTCTATGTTCGGATCGCTCGACAGAACCGAGGCGATCAATGCCTGCGTATAGGGATGACGCGGCTGGGCGAAGAGCACGTCTCGCGGCGCATATTCGGCGACGCGACCGAGATAGAGCACCATGATGTCGTCCGAGATGTGCCGCACGACCGCGAGATCATGGCTGATGAAAAGGATCGACAGCCCCATCTCACGCTGCAGGCCCTTGAGCAGCGCCAGCACCTGGGCCTGGATGGACACATCCAGCGCCGACACGGCTTCGTCGCAGATCAGGAGGCCCGGCTTGAGAACGATCGCCCGCGCGATTCCGATACGTTGCGCCTGCCCGCCGGAGAATTCGTGGGGGAACCGCGAGGCCATTTCTGGCCTCAGGCCAACGCGCTGCATGGCTTCAGCTACGAGGCGCTCGCGTTCGGCGCGGCCCAGGTCGCGCCGGTGGGTGAGCAAGGGCTCGGCGATGATGTCAGAGACGCGCATGCGCGGATTGAGCGACGCCAGCGGATCCTGGAAGATCATCTGCATGTCGGGCCGAATCCTGCGGAACTCGGCGTCCGACAAGCTGCCGACATCGGCACCGCGCCACACGACGGTTGCCCCCTCGGCGCGTTCCAGCCTCAGAATGGCGCGAGCGAGGGTCGACTTACCGCAACCCGACTCGCCGACGATGCCCAGCGTTTTGCCGGGCGCAATATCGAGATCCACATCCGCCACGGCGCGCAACTGGTCCGGCTTGGCCAGCGGCCCGCGCGAAATCGAATAGTTGACCGTGAGGTTCCGGACGCTCAGACCAGCTTCGCTCATGCGACCAATCCCGTTTTACGCAGAGGGAAATGGCACGCTTGCAGATGCGAGGCTGACGACGACTGCGTCATCGCCGGCGTCTGCACGCGGCAGAGCTGCTGAACCCGCCCGCAGCGCGGCGCGAACATGCAGCCGACGCGCGCCTGGCGTCCATCGGGTGGGTATCCCTGGACCGGCACCAGTTCTTCGATGGGCCGATTGATGTCCGGCATGCTGGCCAGAAGCCCGGCCGTGTAAGGGTGGCTGGGCGCCAGAAGCACGTCTTCTGTCCTGCCCTGCTCGACGATGTTGCCGGCATAGACCACGAGTATCCGATCCGAGAGGCGCGCCACCACGCCCATGTCGTGGGTGATGAGAACGACCGCCAAACCTTCGTCGCGCCGGAGCTCGTTGATGAGATCGAGCACCTGAATCTGCACCGTCACATCCAGCGCGGTCGTAGGTTCGTCCGCGATCAGCAGCTTGGGCGAGCACGATAGGGCCATCGCGATCATCACGCGCTGCCGCATGCCACCCGAGAGCTCGTGCGGATACATGTCGAGCCGACGGGCGGCCTCGGGAATGCGAACCCGGTTAAGCAGCCGGAGTGCCTCGGCGCGGGCCGCATGGTGCGACAATCCACGATGGAGGCTCAGCATTTCCGTGAGCTGGCTTGAGATGCGCCGGAACGGATTGAGGGCCGTCATCGGGTCCTGGAAGATGAAGGCCAGCTCTCGCCCGCGAATTGTGTTGAGCGTGGTCTCGCCAGCCTTGATGAGGTCGCGGCCGGCAAAGACCGCCTCCCCGCTGACCGTTCCGTTCGACGCCAGCAACCCGGCAATGGACATGAATATCTGGCTCTTGCCGGAGCCGGACTCCCCGACGATGCCAAGGACTTCGCCCGCATCGAGGGTGAAGCTTACATTGTCGACCGCAAGGACCTGGCCGCCTGCCGTATCAAAGCGCGTAGTGAGATTTCGCACCGTCAGCAACGGTTCAGGCATTAGTCCAACCCCGGCACGGCCGAGGCTCGGCATGCCCAAATAGTATTAAGGTTCTTAGGCAACTAACATGGTAGGGCTACGAGCCCAAGCCATGTTGGCCAAAAGCTTTTGCAATCTGGCGGAAAAATGCGAAACAAACCGGCCCCCTGTCCGCCTCACTAGCCTCCCGATCGATCGCACCCGTGTCATTTTCCTTCTTTGCCCAGAAGCTGCTCCGCCTGGTGTTGACCGTATGGGCTGCCGCATCGCTCGTCTTCATCATGTTGCGGCTTGCGGGCGACCCCGTCGCAGCCATGGTGCCTTCCGATGCACCGCAATTCGTCATCGATCGCTACCGCGAGCGCTTCGGGCTCGATCAACCCTTTTTCGTGCAGTACTTCGCCTATCTCTGGGGCCTGCTGCAGGGCGATTTCGGCATCTCCTTCCGCACCGGCGGCCCAGCCTGGGACATGGTCGCTCCGCGCATCCTGCCGACCCTGATACTGACCGGCACGGCAACGCTGATCGCCATTGCCATCGGCATCCCTACCGGCATGCTCGCCGCCGCGCGGCGCAACAGCTGGGTCGACCGGCTGGTGATGAGCTTTTCCGTGTTCGGCTTCGCCATGCCCAATTTCTTCCTGGGCATCCTCCTGATCCTGCTCTTCACGCTCAACCTGCGGCTGCTCCCCAGCGGCGGCTTTGACCAGCCCATCGGCCTGCTGATGCCGGCAGTGACGCTTGGCCTCGCCTCGGCCGGCTCCTATGCCCGCCTCACCCGCTCGTCGGTTCTCGAAGTGCTTTCGTCGCCTTTCATGCGCACGGCCCGCGCCAACGGGATTCCACCGCTCCAACGCATGACCCACCATGTCCTGCGCGCCATGCTGATCCCGCTCGTTACCCTCGCCGGCTTCAGCATCGGCTCGATGATCGCCGGTGCGGTGGTGACGGAAACCGTGTTTGCCTGGCCCGGTATCGGACGCCTTCTGGTCACCTCAGTTACGGAGCGCGACCTGGCCGTGGTGCAACTGATCGTCATCCTCGCCGCCGCGACGATGGCTACGGCCAATATGATCGTGGACATGCTCTATGGCTGGCTCGACCCACGGATCGGCACCCGGCGCAAGGCGGGGAAGGCCTGACCCATGAATATCCGGCTCAACCTTTTCATCCCCACGGCCCTGCTGGCCCTGGTCGTGCTGTTCGCGCTCTTCGGCGGCTTTTTCACGCAGCACGCCTACGACGTCTCCAACCTCCTCAACCGTAACAAGCCGCCTGTGTTCCTCGGTGGGAGCTGGACCTATCCCCTCGGCACCGACGGCCTTGGGCGTGATTCCCTTGCGCGGCTGGTCTTCGCGGCACGGGTAAGTGTGGGGTTGGCCCTTGTCGGCACCATCGCCGGCGCCATTCTCGGCACCACCCTGGGGCTCATCGCAGCGCGCTCGCGCAATATGCTCGGCAGCCTCATCGACGCAGCTATCGATCTACAGGCCGCGATTCCCTTCATGATCATCGCGCTGGCGACGCTCGCCATCTTCGGCAATTCGCTGCCGCTCTTCGTTGCCATCCTGAGCATATATGGCTGGGAAAGCTACGCGCGCCTCGTGCGTGGCAGCGCCATGTCCGCCCACACGCTGACGTTCGTCGATGCCGCTCGCACGATCGGCGTAAGTCCCCTGGCCATCGACATTCGCCACATCCTGCCGACCGTATTCAACGTCGTGATCGTGCAACTGACGCTCAACTTCCCGCAGACCATCCTGCTCGAGACGGGCCTGAGCTTCCTGGGCCTGGGCATCCAGCCGCCCTTCACGAGCCTCGGCCAGTTGCTCGGCGAAGGTCGCGACAGCCTTGCGCGCGCCTGGTGGCTGGCCGTCGTTCCCGGCGCGTTGATTTTCGTCACGACGCTCTCGGTCAGCCTGCTCGGCGATGCCCTTCGCGATCGGCTCGATCCGACGCTTCGCGGGCGCTGACTATGGATGGCCCGGCTGAGACGCTATCGATCTACCGGGCGAGCGCAAAATGGCAAGGGTTTGCTTTCACCGAGCCAGCGGTCATTGTTATCAAGAGCACCAAGTTTACAGACTGAAGGGGACTATCTCAGATGCACATTTTCAAGACCGCGCTGGTAGCGGCGGTCGCCGGGATGCTGGCCTTTCCCGCCATGGCGCAGGACACGCGTCCTGACTTCGTGATTGCGGTCAACGGCCTCTATCGCAGCATCGAACCGATCGACGGCAATTCCACCAATTCCCAGCGCATCATGGACAGCATTTACGACCCGATCGTCGGTCGTAACTATGCGGAGGACCCGGAGGGCGGCGAGCTTCGTCCGGGCCTCGCCACCGCCTGGGAGCAGGTCGACGACCTGACCTGGCACTTCACCATCCGCGAGGGCGTGAAGTTCCACAACGGCCAGACCATGACCGCCGAGGATGTCGCCTTCACCCTTTCCCCGGAACGTATCTGGGGCGAGAATGCGCTGGTTCCCGCGGGCACGCGCTACACGGAATCCTTTGCCAGCGTAACGGCGCTCGACGACAAGACCGTCGAGGTCAAGACCACCATCCCCGATCCCAACCTGCCCTACCGCTTCGTGACCCCTCTGGGCTTCGTGGTGCCCAAGGCGGCCTATCTCGAACAGGGCGTCGAAAAGTTCGGCCAATTGCCGATCGGCACCGGCCCCTACAAGGTCGTCGAGTTCGATCCGGCCAGCCACGTCAAGCTCGAAGCCTTCGACGACTATTGGGGCGGCAAGCCGCCGCTCAAGTCGATCGAATTCCGCATCGTTCCGGAATTCTCGGCCCGTATCGCCGGCATGGTGTCCGGTGAGTTCGATCTCATGGTCAACACGCCCGTCGACGAAATCGAGACGGTGAAGTCCTATCCCGGCCTCAACTATGTGAGCCGTCCGGGCGACAACTACATCATCCTCGCCTATAACACGCTCGAACTCCCCGAGTTCGGGCCGAACCCGGTCGCCGATGTCAACCTGCGCTACGCCATGTCCGCAGCCATCGACCGCGAAACGCTCGTTTCGAGCCTTTGGGGCGACGCCACCATCGCCCCGGCGCCGTTCAACTTCCCGGACTCGCCCGCCTATTACGACCCGAACATCAAGCCGCTGATCGGCTACGACCCTGAGGCCGCCAAGGCCTACCTCGCCAAGTCGAACTACAAGGGCGAGGAAGTTCAGGTGAACCTCGTTCGCGGCGCCTATCCGAACTTCGATCTCGCCATGGAATACGTTGCCGAGCAGTGGCGCAACCTGGGCATCAACGTGAAGCTCAATATCGTCGACAGCTGGCCACTTGCCCTCCAGCACCCGTTCGGCGTCCTCAACATGTCGATGTCGACCACGTTCGACGGCACGCCCACCCGCTCGATCTGGGGCTTCTGGGGTCCGGATTCCGCCCGCGCCACCCGCGAGGCAGACCGCAGTTGGACACCCCCGGCCGAGTTCGTCGAGATCGGCCGCCAATACCTGGCCGAGCCCGACGTGACCAAGAAGGTCGCTCTCTTCCGCCAGATGGTCGACATCTGGGAAAAGGAACAGCCCGGCCTGATGCTGTGGCGCAGCGTCGTCGACTGGGTCGTATCGGACAAGTACGACTGGACCACCATCAACTCGAACGCAATGCTGCTTGGCCCAGGGTATCTCACCGTCAAGTAAGCACTGAAGGCCGACAGGCTGTTCTAAATGAAGGGCGGGATTTCGGTCCCGCCCTTTTTGCATGCTGGAAGCAGCCTAACTCTGGCTCGCCTTGGGCTAGCGCCTCGCAATATTGGCGACTCGTCCTGCCAACCGGCGAGCACCAAGTTGTTACCTTCCGTTAATTCTTAAGGCCTGAAGTAGCTTAAGCAGCGAGTCGATTCGAGACGCTGCCAAAATTTGCGGATCATGGCGGCGCGGTCGGCGGGGGCTCGAAGTTGATGAGGCAAGCGGTGAAAGGCGGCGCTGCCGCTCCCTCTTATCGCCAAACCCTTTTGCTGTCGGCAGCGCTCGCCGTGCTAGCCTTCGCGGACAGCGTTCCTGCTTATGCCCAGTCGGTAATCGGCAACGGAGATTTGAGTCCGGGCCCTGCCCAGTCGCCGAACTGGTTTATTAACGGCGATCTTCAGATCGGCAATGGCAGCTTGGACATTACCGGTGGCGGAACCGTTTCCAACGACACCGGCATGATCGGCCTTGACGCAGGCAGCAACGGCACAGTCATTGTTTCGGGTATTGACGCCAACGGCAACGTGTCCAGCTGGGTCAACGCCGGTGATCTCTACGTTGGCGTCGATGGAACGGGCACCTTGCATATTGAGGATGGCGCGACTGTCACTAACACCCTGGGCTCAATTGGCGCCGGCGGCACCGGCATAGGTGCCGTCACCGTGTCGGGCGTCAACGGCAACGGCACCGCCTCAACCTGGACCAACACCGGTAACCTCAATATCGGGGATGGCGGAACAGGCACGTTGAAAATCCTTGCCGGCGGCCAGGTTTCCAATGCGACGGGCACGGTTGGCGCCGGTGGCGTTGGAGACGCGCTTGTGAGCGGCCCGGGTTCCTCATGGCAGAACAGCGGACGGCTGAACGTCGGCCTGTTCAGCGCCGGAACTTTGCGTGTCGAGGATGGCGCGACGGTTTCGAGCACGGACGGCATCGTTGGCAATAGTGCACAAGGCGATGCCGTGCTGACCGGCCCGGGCACGACCTGGACCAATACGGGACAGTTTACCGTCGGCAGCTACGCCGCTGGCACCCTGCGTATCGAGGACGGAGCGGCCGTCACGAGCAATCAGGGGTATATCGGCGCCAGCGACACCGGCGCCGTAACAGTGACCGGAAACGGTTCGAAATGGTCGATGTCGCCGTATGGCCTCACCATAGGCAACTTCGGAGCGGGCTCCCTGACGGTGGAGAATGGCGGGTTGGTTCTCGCCGATGGTGACGTCCTGCTCGGCGTGGCCGCCGGGTCCAGCGGAACGCTGCTGTTGCAGGGGCCGGCAAACAATCGCGGGGTGCTGGAAACCGGTTCGATTTCCGGTGGCGACGGTACGGCAAGCGTTACGTTCGACGGCGGCCTGCTGCGCGCAACGGCGGACAACTCCAACTTCTTTAGCAATTTCGGCACGCGCAGCCTTGCCATCGGCTCGAATGGCGTAGTCATCGACACCAATGGCCACGAGATCGGTATCGCTCCGTCTTTCACCGGCGCTGGGGCCTTGATCAAGTCCGGTGCCGGGACGCTGACGCTAACCGGCGACAGCGGCTCGACCTATACTGGCGCCGGCAGCGTATTGGCGGGCACACTCTCCGTGAACGGCATCCTGGGCGGGACGATGGAGGTCATCGGCGGCCGCTTGCAGGGCATCGGCACGGTTGGAGCCACCACCAATCAGCCGGGCGGCACCATCGCGCCAGGCAACTCGATCGGCACGCTGACGATCAACGGCGACTATCTTGGCAATGGCGGCGACCTCGAGATCGAAACCGTATTGGGCGGAGATTCCGCGCCCTCCGACCGCCTCGTCATCACCGGCAGCACTGCCGGCGCTACGAATGTTCGGGTGCTGAATCAGGGCGGCGCGGGGGCGCAGACTGTCGAGGGCATCAAGATCATCGATGTCGGCGGAGCCTCGAACGGCATCTTCACGCTTCAGGGCAATTACCTGTTCCAGGGCGACCCGGCCGTCGTGGCCGGCGCCTATGCCTACACCCTGCAGAAGAACGGCATCAGTACGCCGAACGACGGCGACTGGTACCTGCGCTCGGCCTATATGGGCACGCCTGTCATAGGTCCGATCTATCAACCCGGAGCGCCGGTCTACGAAGACTATGGTCAGGTTCTGCTGAGCCTCAACGAGCTGCAGACGCTGCGTCAGCGCGTCGGCGACCGCTTCGACGGCTTTACCGATGACATATCCAGCACGAAAGACCGTGCAATCTGGACACGCATCGACGCCGATCATCGCCGCGTGACGCCGGACGTCTCGACGACAGGCACAGATTATGCGGTCGATAGCTGGCGCTTGCAGGCTGGGGCCGACGGACAGCTTCTCGCCAACGAAGCTGGCACGCTCGTCGGCGGCGTGACGCTCCATCATGGCGAAGCGTCGGCCAATGTTTCTTCGGTCTTCGGGCGCGGAGCGATCAGCAGTTCCGGCAACGGTTTTGGCGGATCGCTGACATGGTACGGCGCAACAGGCTTCTATGCCGACGCACAGACCAAGCTCACCTGGTTTAACAGCGACCTGTCGTCCACGACGGCTGCCCGCCAGCTCGCCAAGGACAATGCCGGCCTTGGCTACGCAGTGGGGTTCGAGTTGGGGCAACGCATTGCGCTCTCCGGCGGCTTGTCGCTGACGCCGCAGGTGCAACTGACCTACGCCCATGCCGGGGTCGACAGCTTCACCGACCCGTTCGGTGCCCGCGTCGCGTTGAGCAACGGCGACAGCCTCCGCGGGCGCCTTGGCCTATCGGCAGACTATCGGCAGAGCTGGCACGATGATGCGGGGCAGGACGTCGATACCTCGCTCTACGGAATCGCGAACCTGCACTACGATTTCCTGGAGGGGACGACGGTAATCGTCGCCGATACGCCATTGACGAGCAGCGGACAGCGTCTCTGGGGCGGGCTCGGTCTAGGCGCCAAATACGAAGCGGGTCGTTATGCGCTCTACGGCGAGATCGAAGCCCAAACCAGCCTCCCCAATCTCACCAACAGCTACAGCATTGCCGGTCGGGCTGGCGTTCGGGTTAGCTGGTAGAAGCTGCAGGAGTGATTTTATGACGATGCTACTCGGGTGAGTGGCGTCGTTGCTCGCGCACAACCAGCACAGAAGCACCAAGCGGTTGCTATGTTGCCCCGTAGGCTACCGATTTCATTGGGATTTTTTGGTAGCGGAGGAGGGATTTGAACCCCCGACACACGGATTATGATATGGCAACACCATGCCATAACTATTTGAAATTCAAAGAACAAAAAGCGGCCAGTGCTAGCTCTGTGCTAGACTGTCCCAATACCAGATCGGCCTACGCCGCGTCCAGCACCCGCAATTCCACATGCAGCCCCGCAGTCCCTGCCATCATCACCAGCATGTCGAGGCTAAAGAGATCAATCTTGCCATTCAGCAGGTTGGAAATCCTCGGCTACGTCACGGCAAGCTGCCGCGCCGCTTCTGCCTGGGGCCAGCCGCGTCCCCGGATATGACGCTCCAGCGCCATCATCAGCGCCGAACCGTGACACAGCATTTCGTCATCCGCCTCAAAACGAGCCGAGCCAATCCCACACTAGGACCAAGCCCAAGATCAGCAGTACCTGCCGCCAATACTGAATTATTAACAGGATAACAAAATCCATATCCGGTTCGTCGGCACCCCCCCAAAAGATCAGACACTCAAATAATGAAATGAATCGGCATACAAAATTCGGCCTGCAGGGCAGCTAAGAAAATTCATTTTCGCTTAAATTATCAAACTCGGAAATATTGTTATTATCAAATTTTCCTAAACTCGACAAACCTTCAAATACCTCATAATTTCGAGCATTATTCAGCAGCCCCTCCTCGCGGAGAAACTCCATTTGCTTGGCCATATAACCTCGAAACACAGGGTCAGCATCTGTGCAAATGCTATTTCTGCCCTCTTGGATAGCCACACGAGTTGTAACCCCGCTACCTCCAAAGAAATCAAGGACCGTCGACCCTGGATAGGACAGTGCTCGAATAAGCCGCTCTATGACAACGGCAGGCTTCTGAGTGGGATGTCCTACCCTCTCCTTTGAATTACCGTTAAGACGTGGCATGCGCCAAACGTTAGTAGGGTTTCGCCCCTTCTCGACAGACTCAGGATTCAGCCGTTTGTCCTTCAAATAGACAGCCTTCGTCTCTTCGTCGTATGGTTCTCGGACCGCGTCGAGATCGAAGTAATACTTCTTCGTTTTCGCAAACCATGCAATCTCTTCATGACGATTTGCGAAGAAGCGCTGAGCGCTCATCCCATTGGGGTAATTCCAGATTATCAGGTTTGCGAGTAGCATGCGGCTGTGCTGTCGCATATGAGATATGATCGAGAGCAAATCGCCGGAACCAGCCTCACCTTGATACTGCAAACCGCCAAATATGGCGATGCTACCGGATGGCGCCAGCACCCGTTCTGCCTCATCCAACCATGTCTTAGCCCATTCAAGATAGTTCGCATGATTGTCCCATCCCGCGAGTTGAATGTTATAAGGGGGGTCGCAAATGATGAGCTGTATGGAGTTATTTGGAATTTTAGCAAGGACTTCAACGCAGTCGCTCACATCAAATACATGACGAGTGCTTGCGGAAAGGGCCGACGGAAGCGAAGCTTCGGAGGAATGCTTCTGCCCCGTTTTTTTCAACGCGTTCATTGCGCGATGGCCTGCGTTTCTGTGCGACCTATTCGCCATCTCAACCTCAATCCCTAAACTACAGGAGCGTTAGCGCAGCATTTTGGGGATGTTATCCCTTGGTGCGTGAACGCAAGCTATTCAAGTTCGTCCCTTAGCACGGACAGGGCAGTTTCAGCGACCTCCAGCATGATTGCCCCCATCTCTTTGTCATCCCAAGGATGCGCCTGGAAATAGAGCGAGGCACATTGAAGCATGTGCTCCCGACCTCCTGCGCTTACGATGATATTCTCGCAATTGTTCTGATTGATCATTCGCCCAAAACTGCTGGCCGTTACCCGATCGATGCGATTTAGCATACCCGAGTTGTGGACCAGTTGAACCTGTGTGCCATCCACCCGCACAATTTCAAAGGACTCGGTTGCGAAGTTGGATCCTTGAAGGAACACGACGTAGGGAAAATGACGCTCATCAAGCATGAAGTTTCTGATCTCAAGAATGTTTTTGTGCACGCGTTCGATTGCGTTTCCTGCAACCATAAAATCTTGATCCTTGGCTTTTCCTACTTTTTCTCCTGCCAAGATTTTCTCGATGTCATTGCCTTGATGTTTAGACTCTCCGACGAGAATCACACGCCAGTTTCCGTTCGTATCTCTGACCTCAGTAATCGCGCCATCCGGCTTAATGCTGGAGCTACTGACAAAAAGCGTTTGCCCCAGTCGCGCGTCTATCGCCGCAAGCTTTTCATGGATTTCTTCCTTCCGTAGCGAGTTCCGCTGACGAAATTCCCAGTCAGGATATTTTTGAGCCAGCACGGCAAGGACGCCAGCACTGACTTCTCGGATGGACAAATCATGCTTTTGCGCGGCGGCCCCAAAAATGCTGAGCGGTCCCCCGCCAAGCTCCTGCTGGATACCGAGCCGCAGAGCCTGACCTTTTCCCTTGAACTTAACCTCATCCGCCACTTTGATGTCCCCCTGTTGGTATCAGGGCAGTATCAAAACCAGCGCTCCCATGGAAGCATCGACTGCCATCCAATTTGAACAGACGCCTGCTGGGTTACATTGGCCATTGTAGAAGAATAACGAAAGTTGGTGGTGCGCCGTGGTCGAGGTTTGTCCGTCGCATTGGCGATCCAGAACCTCACATAATGTAACTTTTATGAGGTTCTCGAAACCACCAGAGATGCCCGCGATCCTTGGTGTTTCCGGCGATTTGAAGTCTTCGGTCGCACAGTAGGGTCATCGGCAACATCATGAAAAGCAGCCAATCCCGGCCTTTCATGAGGTTCCCATGCGCCAAGCCCGAGTGCTCACCGATCCCGAACTCAAACGCCTACTGGCCGTGGTGGCCCAGCGCAAACATGCCGCGCGGGATCGTATGGCCCTGATGCTGTCGCACCTCGCGGGGTTGCGGGTCGGAGAAATCGCCGGACTGATCCTGCGGGACGTGTTCGAGCCCAGCGGCGAAGTGCGCGAGCAGCTTCGGGTTCGCGCCAACATCGCCAAGGGTGGGCATGAGCGCGTCGTGTTCCTGAGCGAACGCTTACGCCGTGAGATTGCCCGATACCGTGATGCTATACCGGGCCTCGCTGAGCGGGACGCCGATGCTCCCTTGCTGCTGACCCAGAAGCGCACCGCGTTTTCCCCGAACACTCTCTGTCAGTTAATGGCGCAGCTATACAGGTCTGCCGGTCTCGATGGGGCCTCGTCCCATTCGGGTCGTCGCTGGTTCATCACCCAACTCGCACATTCCGGGGTTTCACCCAAGGTCATCATGGTGCTGGCCGGTCATCGGAACCTGACCACGACCCAACGCTATATCGACGTTCGGGACGACATGATGCGGGCAGCGGTCGAACTTCTCTGACCAAAACCCGTTATAAAACCGAGTTCTGAAACACGGTTTTGAAACTCAGTTTTGCGCATGGTGGACAGGTTAACTCATGCAGGTTTCCATGTCCGAACCCACCAACGACTTCAACCCACCATTTCCTGATCTGGTCGAAGCCATCAAGGAGGCCAGACGCCATGCCAGTGCGTTTCAGAAAGCGCCACTGCGCAGAGAGCAGCTCCGACAGCTTTATATGCTGGCCGATAAGCTGCGTTTTCTGATGGCATCGGACCCTAACGGGAAAAAGCCGCTGCCCGATGGACGCTCGCCCATACCGATGGATGATCTGCTGGTCACGAAACTGGCAGGCCCCGATTTCGACCCGCTTCGGCCCAGGTTCGATGATGCTACCGGTCCAGAGCATCACGACGACGAACGCGCGGCCAATCTGCAACGGCACAACGAAACCATTAAAGCTCACTATGATCTTTGGACCGACCCCAGAAAGCTAAAAGAGCTGGGACTGGATGCCGCCACCATCGACATGCTGAGAACGAAAAATAACGCGACAGAACGCACAAAGCTGCTTTTTGATCTCGTTGAGCGAGAAATTGATCTGCTGGAACCGGACCCATTGGAACTGCCTAACGGCTTGCAATGGGAAGAAGGTTTGATGTGGGCCAACGTGCTTGAGCTAAACGAGAAGCTCGCCAAATCAGCTGGAAGAACGCCGATCCCATCGACGGTGAGCAACAGCATTCCTCCGGCAACAGCCAAGCTGGAGAGCGAGAAACGCATTGCCGAACGGCGCCCCCAACGCATCACGCGGGCAACCAAGCCGATCAAGAAACTCTATGAGGCACTTCAGGGAGAGGCTGCCTCGATCAGCAGGCAGTCTTTCTCCTATTACGGCGCAGCCGCCGAATTTGACCGGCTTGCCGGGTCCGCACAGTCCCAGGATGGGGTCATGGCCCTGACTGCCTGCATCGTTGCGGCCCGCAAGGTGAACCGGGGCAGAGCCGTCTATGAACAGGACCAAGAAATCTTCCGTGCCGTTCTCCAGCATATCCGCGATATGCGTAACGACCGGATAATTTAAATAGATAAAAGTCTAAAGGTTATGCGCAAGACCCAATTTCCGGGCGTCTTATAGTTTTTTGCTTTTCTGCACACAAGGATCAATATCTGCTTCAATGTCAGCATCGAAATTCAAGAAAAGGAGAATATTTCGATGCCGAAAATCAATAACGACGAACCTCTCAACCGCGACATCTTGAACAAGATCAAGTCGCTTATCGAAAAGCGCGTGAACTGGGAGAAAAAGGAACGCAAGGCCAGCCGGAAGGTGCAATACGCGATTATCGCGGAAACCTACGAGGCCTATCTTGAAGCCAAGAAAGACCCCATCGCTTACCGCACAGCCGCCCGTGAACTGGGACTGAAGGTGTCCGCGAACATGGACACGGCCAATCTGGTGGCTAAGATCGTGTTCGGCACCGACGAACCCGCTCGGCTTCCTGGCATCGCAGCGGTGTTGCGCAAAGCCACAGAGGATGGACTTACCCCAGCCGAAGTGCCTGCATGGCTTGATGTCTCCGGCGGCATCCAAGGTGTTCGCGCGGCCAAGAAGGACGCCAAGCCCGGCTCGGTTTCCAAGAAGGCCGACGAAGCCCGAGTGCTGCTCAACTCTGGAGCGGTGAAGGGGGTTCTGGTGCCTGATTTCGGCGCGTCCGATGAGGTGGCCGATGAAACCGGCTTTGCTCTGGCCATCATCAAGGTGACACCGGCCAACCAAGTCGAGGTCATCCATGTCAGCCCCAACAAGAGCGCGCTGAACACGGTGTTGGCAGAATATGCCGAACGCCATGCTCCGAACGGGACCGGCAACACCCTTGAGGTCGAATTGCGCTCGATGCGCAAGCAAAGCCTCGATCAGGCCTACGAAGACGCCCTTCGCTGACCCTTATGTCGGTGGCCACAGCGCCACCGACACCCTTCCCCTACATTATTGGAGACGACATTGGAGACGACCACGAGCCTTGAAAGCCAGTATCGGCCAAGCAGCTTCAGCGACATTGTGTTTGCAACACCAGCCCAGTCCACGGCGCTCTCGCCGTATTTTGATGGCCTGAGCCGTCGCCCCCTGATCTTTCATGGACCACCGGGGAGCGGCAAAACCGCGACTGCCAAACTATTCCCGGCGGCCATCTGCCCGGACATCCAGCAGGCCCACATCATGGAGTTGAACGGCAGCAAGGATACCGGCATCGACAAAATCCGCTCGGTCTTCGGCGATTTTGCCCGGACCACGAAGTCCAACATGCTCGACCTTGGGGGCATCATCTTCAATGAGGCCGATGGCTTGAGCAAGGACGCGCAGGACGCGCTCAAAGGTGAGATCGAGGCCGTTCAGGAATACTGCCTCGTCATCATGACCACGAACAACTTGACCAAGATCAGCACACCTATTCGGGATCGGTCGCGGCTGGTGGAGTTCCCCTTGCCCGACACCGCGTTGCTGCTGCCGCTGGCCCAGCGGATCATGCAGGACCATGGCGAGCACATCTCGGACGACCAGATGTTGACGGTCCTGAACGCGGAAACCTATCCGGCTGGGCACCTGAGCTATCGTAAGATGTTCGAGCGGATCGAAACGCTCATTACCAAGAGACGCGCGCTCAAAGCCAAGCCCTGAAATAGAAACGGCCACCGATGGACTGTCGGTGGCCGTTCTTATTGATGCGGTCGATTTCGGTTAAGACCACCTGAATACTCTGAATTCAGTGACCTTGTTGGTCTGGCCTATCGGGACCTTTGTTGTGGTCTCGATGTCCGAGTGTCTCGGTCTAACCCATCATTCAATACCGTTTCACTGCCCGTTTCCAAGAAGGGAACGAGCAAGCGTGAAACAGTATTGTCCATCCGCTCCATGCCGACCGCGCGTTGCAACAAGCCGGCCTCGCGGGCAGGGTCAGTCCTGACTGACAAAGGTAGAAAACAGGATCGTCTGGTCGAAGTCGTAGCCGCGCCGTTCAAGCTCCTTGCTCGGATAAAGGCCGGGGCCACCATCGTATTGCGCCTGAACCAGCACGTCGCCACCGGGACAGATCGCGGCCCAAGCGTCGTTGCAAATCAACTGCAAGCCCGTCAGCGTCCTGTTGTTCTGGTCCGCGAACCGCACAAAGGCATGGCCGTGAATGTTGCGCCCGGCATGCTCCACGAACATCAAGCCGTTGGTCCGCTGGCTCCGGGGCTTCCTGCTGGCCCTGCTGCCCAGCAGCGCCGTGTCGATGCGTTTATGGAAGTCACGCACGGCCCGGTGAAACTGGTCTAGCGACATATGCGATAAGCGCTCGCCCGGCAGATTGCTGCGGTTCGTCACCAGCGTCACGAAGTAATCGGGAAAGCACCGGCTCAGTTCAAGATAGGCCTCCCGCAACCGCTGCCGGTATGCGGCGTCCCTGACAGTCATCGCCATTGTTGTCGTGGTCATTACCGAAATCCTCCCCTTGCGGCCCCAGCCGCTAAATACGGTTGCAGCAGCCGTTCCCGGCCTGCTGCTCAGTCCTATTTATGCAAGGAGGGTCAGCGACGATGACCAAGGGGATCGAGCTTCTGGAACAGGTCTATGGGCAGCTTCGTGAGGCCGGATTGGTCCGGTCCAAGGGGGACTTCTCGAAACGGCTGCTGGGGAAGTCTCCCAGCTACCTGACCTCGATGCGCGCCAAGCAGCGGGTGGTATCGAGCGATGTCATCATGGTGCTGGGCGATGCCATCATAGCTGAAATACGCGAACTGGGTTCGGACCCGGCCCATGCAGAAGACCGTGCCGCGCTGCGCCGGGCAATGGTGCAGGTGAACCTCCATCTGGCTGACCAATTCATTCTCGCTATAATCGCCCAGAGAAGCCCGCGAGCGAGGGAGATGGCCAAGCGACGACGCAATGGCATCATGAACTGGCTTCGGGCGCTGGTGAGCGGCTCACCCGCAACATCATCGAACGGCTAAATTGGTCCATATGACCAAAATGGTTTCGCCATGTCGAAATGCAGTGGCGCTGTTCGTCGTGCTGGCAGATTTCAGGGAGAACCAACAATGTCATTTCAAGCCTATCTGGACGCGATTGAAACCAAAACCGGCAAGACCCCTCGGCAACTGATCGAACTGGCCAAGGCAAAAGGCTTTGATGGCGAAGGGGTCAAAGCCGGTGACATCCTGACCTGGCTCAAGACCGATTATGATCTTGGCCGGGGTCACGGCATGGCGTTGGTGCATGTCATCAAGCGGGGACCACAGATCGACGCCAAGCATGTCGGTAGCACCGGAACGCATCGAGACGAAAGCGACATGCTCTGGCTGGATGGCCTTGCCACCAAGCCGCAATAGTCATTGGCCCGAAGACCACCCGGTTAATGGGCCGCGCCTCTTCTCAGAAGATCGGCTGGTTCGCAATGCAAGGCCAGCGACAGGACTTCGAGCTGATCCAAAGACAGGTCGAATTTGTCGCCGTTCTCTATTCTGTCGATTTCCACCAAGGACCAGTCGAGGTGTTCGGCTAGGGCCTGAGCGGTCATGCGGCGTTGTTCCCGATAGTGCCAGACATTACGCGCCAGCAGCCGTGGGGTTTGGGGATGCCGTAATCGGGGTGGCCTCAATGGCCTTCCCCCGGCACGAATAGCTCGAAGGTCTGGACTGCGAGTGCTTCGGCCAGTTGGTCCACATCATTGAGGGTGATATCGAATTGCTCGGCGTTCTCAATGTCCTCGGTCATGGCCAGCGGCCAACCCACGGCCTGCGCCAACATGTCGGTGTCGATCCCGCGCAATTCGCGCCAACGCCGAACATTATGCGCGAGCAGCTTGTGCCCCTCGGTGATCCTTGGCCGCAATCGGCATCTCCATTTCTGTGTCGATGCCGCGATATACAGCCTATGGAGCAAAGGCCAAGAACTCGCGTTTTTCGGGAAAAGAAGTCAGCAGAACCAAGATGTTAGGAGCGCGGTTTGCGCGACCGGGCAGTTTGGCTAATGCCAGACATATCCAGCCATCGGCTGGATATGTCTGGTGCGCCACACGCGCAGCGCGCGCGTGGCCCGCATGCAGTGGTATAACTGTGGTTGATTATGTGCCCACCGACGCCCTACGGCGCCCGCTAACGGGGCTGGTGCATATGGGGCAAGCCGTGCTGCGCCGTGGGACTACCACCCCGCTACGCCCTTCTCTGGGCGCTGTCCGGTAGCCATGACGCCTTCGATGTAGGTCCAAACGTCCATGCCAAACCGAAATGCCAGATCACGGCAGGCTTCGCGGGTCTTCGGCACAGTCTCATAGGCATAATCGAACTGCATCACCGCGATCTGCACGTCCTTGAAAGCCGAATGCGCGACATTCGCATCGAGCCAACCATTGCGGTCCATATCGCGGCTGGCGAACAACATGGTCTTGGACCAGTCACCGACCAATTGCGAGATCGCGGCACGGAGAATAGCGCAATCTCTTTGCCCTTGCGGGTCATCGGCATGGACTGGACCGATCAACGATAGAAATGCCGGGAACAGCACAATGGCCATTCCCGGCACAAGGAGGTATTTCATGATGGCCGGGATCAACCGGCCTTGCGCAGCATATGCCCGCGTTCGGCAGCAGCAGCGGCAAGCTGAGCATCGAGTTCACCAGCGCGCACGGCTTCGGTCAGGGTGTCGAGAATTGCGGGCAGTGCCGAAAGTTCGTCAACAGCGATAGCGTTCTTATCCTTGGCGAATTCGATGGGCTTGCCCGCATAGCGCAGCGAAAAGAACGTTTGACCGCTGGCGTCAACGAACCAGCCTGCGCGCAGCCTCTTCAACTGCGAAACCTGAACCCGCTGACCATCCTCGTTCTTGCGCCACACCATATGGGTCGGCGCATAGTTCTGCCCGGCCAGCTTGGCCTCGGCCATTGCCTTCTGCTCGGCCAGCGCAGCAATCACCTTGTTGCGGGCACGCTCAACGGGATCATTGCTGGCGCGCACCGGCTGGGCCGTGGTTAGGGTGAGGGACTTGAGGATCGAAGTGGTCATGCTGTTCTCCATGTGGGTTGCTTTCCACTGGCCTACAGCCTTGGCCCAAAGATGCGACCAATGATTAGTCGTCGGTCCATTCTGGCCGCAAATGTTCCTTCATCCGCTTGTTGGCGACCTGTCCATAAAATTTGTCGATCATCTCCGAGCTTGTGCCGGTATTACGGGCCAACACGAACACATCAACGCCGTGGGCAAGCTGCTGGCTGATGTAAAAGTGCCGGAAAGAATACAGGGTGCGTTTGACGCCACGATAGTCGTGCAGCAGACCGCACACCGTCAAAAGCTCCCCCAGCCCCTTCTTGCTCGATCCGAACCGCTTGCCCTCGCGGGTTGAAAGAACCGGGTCGGTATCCTTTGGATCGCAGCCCTGATGATCGACCCAAAATTTCCACAGGACGTCGAACCACGACAATGCTGCTTCTTGCGCTACAAATTCCCGGCTCTTGCCCTTGCCGCGAACCCTTATGGTTATGTCGCGTTCACCGCGAGGGTTCTCGCGCTTACCGCGATATCCCAGCACATCACCCCAGTTGAGGTTCTTCATTTCCGTGGGGCGCATACCTGAAAATGCGCCAATCATGATCTGCGCATGCAGAACTGTGCGATCCCACCGCAAATGGTCATGTATCTCGGGATCGGATAGCCGCATAAGGCTCGTGGCTTCCAGCCTCCGAAATTCCTCCGGGGAAAAGCTGGGCCGGTTATTGGGCATTCGGGCTCTTGGCACCTCGATTGCGGGCACCTGAGCGTTATTGAGATAACCCCACCTAACTGCCTGCCGGAACAATTGCCGCAGGATCACCAATTCCCCGCGCTGCCGGCTGATCGTGGGAACCCGTTTTTCTCCAAGCGGACGTTTGATCGAGCGGCCATTCCGCTCATAGCGAATTTCGGTAATGTCCTTGCCCGGTCCGCTGATCCAATAGTCCTTGCGCCATTCCAGATAGTGGGTGACGTCGCTTTCCGCGATGGCGTCGATGTCCTTCTTGCCGAAGAACTCGATGAAATAGCGCCGGACAACCGGGGGAATGTCGCGGATGTGGTAAGCGGGCCGGTCACCACGTTCGACCTCGCGTTCGACCATTCCGATAAATTCTTCTGCGGCTTTGGTGAAGGATGTGGTTTGCGCCTTTAGGCCATTGCGCGCTCGGTAGTTAGCCTCGAACCAGACTTCATGGGCTTTCTGCTGCGCAAGCGCTGGATCGCTGGTGCCCAGCGATTTGCGCACTTGCCCTTCGCCCTTGATGGAAAACCGCACCCATAATTTGCTGGTGCCATCCTTGGAAAACACCGAATAGGGCAAATCGGCTCGCTCATTCATAGCGCACACCTCCAGTTATGGAGGTAGCTCGGCTGTGTTGAAAATGTGCTACCGCGCCGATCCGGCTCGGGTGATTTGCCAATGATTTCAATGAGGGGTCCGATTGCTGTGCTTGACTGTGCTAGCCTGAAACCGGGCTCCCGGAAAATCAACCGATAATAAAAAACCCCCGGATTTCCGGGGGTTTTGAGTGGTAGCGGAGCCCAGATTTGAACTGGGGACACGCGGATTATGATTCCGCTGCTCTAACCAACTGAGCTACTCCGCCCCAGAACGTGGGCGGCGGAGCCGGCCCGGCACTGGCGTGCGGGGTGCTTATTAGGTTTGCTGGTTCGACCTGTCAAGCGAAAGCGGGGCTTAATGCAATGCCAGTTTTCGGGCGGCCTTGAGATCGGCGACAAAGCGGGCTCTTTCCTCGGCGGAGCGCTGGCGATCGGGCATGCGCAGCAGGAAGGACGGGTGGATGGTGGCGCAGAGAAGCGTGCCGTCATCGAGCGTTGTCGGGGCGTCGCGCAGGCGCGAGATGGTAGCGCGGCTGCCGACGAGGCTTTGCACCGGCCGTTGCGCCCAGGGCGACGATGACTTGCGGGCGGACGAAGGAGCGTTCGAGGTTGAGCCAGAAGCGGCAGGCGGCGATTTCGCCGGTATTGGGTTTCTGGTGCAGGCGCTTCTTGCCGCGCGGAGCGAACTTGAAGTGCTTGACCGCGTTGGTCACGTAAACCCGGTCGCGCTCGATGCCAGCCTCGATGAGCGCTGCATCGAAGACCTTGCCGGCAGGACCGACGAAGGGGCGACCAGCAATATCCTCCTGGTCGCCAGGCTGCTCGCCCACGAACATCAGGGGCGCCCGCTCCGGCCCTTCCCCGAAAACGGCCTGGGTGGCAAACTGATAGAGCAGGCAGCGCTCGCAGGCATCGACAGCCTCGCGCACTGCTTCAAGGCTATCGAAGGCCTCCTCGCTGCCGGAAGACTTGAAAAGATCGTGCTCGGAAATATGCGGATGTCGATGGGGCATGGCCGGCTCCTCCTGGTCCCGGAACAATGCAACCGTGTGGGCGCGGTTCCGAGCCGCATCCGTTCGCAAATCAACGACAGTCAGTTGCAATAGATGACCTTCACAGCGCCAATGGAGGGACTACCTTCAACGCAGACCAAAACGATCGTAACCATCAGGAGGACGACATGGCCTTGCAGCTTTCCGGTATTCATCACCTCACCGCAATCACTGCGCAGGCGCGTGAAAACCTCAAATTCTACACCGACGTACTGGGAATGCGGCTCATCAAGCGCACCGTCAACCAGGACGACACCAGTGCCTATCACCTCTTCTATGGCGACGGCATCGCCAGCCCCGGCGCGGACCTGACTTTCTTCGATTGGCCGGTGGCGCGCGAACGGCGCGGCACGCATTCGATCGTACGCACGGGCCTGCGCGTCCGCTCCGAGGACGATCTCGCCTGGTGGAAGCAGCACCTCAAGGAAAAGGGTATCGAGAGCGGCAACATCAAGGAGCGCTTCGGCTTCCTGTCGCTCGAATTCGAAGACCCGGAGGGGCAGCGCTTCCGCATGGTGGCCGACCCGAAGGCGGGCGAGAGCCATCCTTGGGAGAAGAGCCCCGTCCCTGCCGAGCGGCAGATTTTGGGGCTCGGCCCCATCACCATCAGCGTGCCCAAGCTCGACCGCACGGCCTATGTGCTCACCGAAGTGATGAACATGAAGGAGGTGCGCGTGCATCCGGCGCGGGAACGCACCGGCGAGGTGCATGTGTTCTCGATGGGTGACGGCGGCGCGGCAGCCGAGTTGCATGTGGCGGTCGAGCCGGACCTGCCTTTCGCCGGCCAGGGCGCCGGTGGCGCACACCATGTGGCGTTCAGGACGACGGACAAGGATTCGCTGCACAACTGGATCAGCCGCGTCACGGCGGCAGGCCTGCGCTCGAGCGGAGAGGTCGAGCGGTACTACTTCACATCGCTCTATTTCCGCGAACCCAATGGCGTGCTGTTCGAGATCGCCACCGATGGCCCCGGCTTTGCCGTGGACGAGCCGCTCGCGACATTGGGCGAGAACCTGTCGCTGCCCCCGTTCCTCGAACCGAACCGCGCGGCGATCGAGGCAAACCTCAAGCCGATCGACTGAGATCGGCTGTTGCGGCGGACGAACGGGCCGGTGGCACATGCCCCGGCCCGTTTCCCTGTCAGCGGTCGGGCGCGAGCGCGGCGGCCGTGCCGATCAACTGGACGAACTCGGCGCGATAGCCGTTCTCATCGGCGCCGCGGGCGCCCTGCGCCAGGGCCTTGATCTGGTCCCAGCTCATCTCGCCGCCATAATTGGAGCCCTTGAGCTTCTGCCCGAAAGCGGCAACTGCCGTGGCAAAGCGAGCATCGGCTGAAGCCTTGGCGATGTCGTCGACTGCGACCGCTTCAGTGATTGGGGTTTCGGTCAGCTTGCTGGTGTCGGAATCGGGCAGCTTGTAACGCATCTTGAGGAAGGCGATTTCTTCGCCCGACGGCGCGGCAGCAGCGGCTGCATCACGCTGGCCGTAGCGCAGGGGATCGACCAGCTCGGCGCCAGAGCCGACCGGGGTGATCTCATAGAGCGCCGTTACCGTGGTACCCGCACCGACATCGCCGGCATCGACCTTGTCGTTGTTGAAATCCTCGCGGTTGAGCGCACGCGTCTCATAGCCGATCAGCCGGTATTCCGAGACGAAGGCGGGGTTGAACTCGACCTGGATCTTGACGTCCTTGGCGATGGTTTCGAGCGTGCCGCCGACCTCTTCGACCAGCACCTTCTGCGCCTCGCGGAAGCTGTCGATATAGCTGGCATTGCCGTTCCCGTTCTGCGCCAGGCTCTGCATCGTCGCATCATCGAGGTTCCCTTGGCCGAAGCCGAGCACGGAGAGGAAAACCCCGCTTTCGCGTTTGGTCTTAATGAAGGTCTTGAGCGCGTCGGGATCGTCGATGCCGACGTTGAAATCGCCATCAGTGGCCAGGATCACCCGGTTGGTGCCATCGGCGAGCTTGTGTTCCTCGGCCAAGCGATAAGCCAGCTCGATTCCCTCTGCCCCGGCCGTCGAACCACCGGCATCGAGATTATCCAGCGCACCCAAAATCTTCGACTTCTGGTCGGCATGGGTCGGCTCGAGCACCACGCCGGCGGAACCGGCATAGGCGACGATCGATACCGTGTCGCGGGCGGAAAGCTGATCCACCAGCAGGGCGAAGGCGCGCTTGAGAAGTGGCAGCTTGTCGGGCTCGTCCATCGAACCGGACGTATCGATGAGGAATACGAGGTTGCTCGCCTTCCGTTCGGCAGCCGGCGGCTCATAGCCCTTGATCCCGATATGGACGAGCTGGGTCTTGGGGTTCCACGGCGTGGGGTAGACCTCGACGCTCGGCTTGAACGGCTCCGTGGCACTCGCCGCCGCCGGGTAGTCGTAGGGGAAGTAGTTGACCAGTTCCTCGATGCGCACGGCATCGGGCTCGGGCACGAAGCCTTCACCCAGCATGCGACGGACATAGGCGTAGGAGGCGGTATCCACATCGATCGAGAAGGTCGAGACGGGCGCCTCTGCCACGGTCTTGACCGGGCTCTCGTCGAACTTGGTGAAGACATCCCCGCCCGGCTGCGTCTGCCCATAGGCATTGGCGCCGCCAAGCGGTGGCACGGCCGGCATGGCCTCGTTGAGCATCTGTGGCGCCGGCATGATGGTGGGCGCGGCGGCAGGCGCGGCCATCAGCGTATCCGCAGCCGATTCCCGGCGCATCTTGGCTTCGCCTTCAACGGCGATCGGGGCCTCGGGTGGGGCCGCGCGATCCATGGCCGGGGCCATTTCCTGCGTAGCCATCTGCTGGGCCGGAGCCATGGCCGGTTCGGGTGCCGGCTTGGGCGCCTCGGCGCGGGCAGTGACCTCGGCCGGCGGGGCCGATGCGGCCTGCTTGCTGGCCACGACCGGCGGGGTCATCGAGGTGGTCGAATAAAGTTGAAGCCCGAGCGGGAAGAGCAGCAGGGCGACGGCGGCGGTTCCGAGGGGGATGCGGTAATCCATGGTCCAAGTCCTCTTGCTTGCGAAGATGGACTTGAGACGCGCGAGCCAACCGGAACCTTGGGTGGCCTCGATTGCTTTTTTCGTTTCCTGCGCTCCGGCAGCCTCGAAAGCGGCCATGGCCGCAACCATGGCGCGGCGACGCGACGCCTCGGAAGGCGCCGGCGTTTCCAGCTTTCTCAGTTCATCGAGCGGATCGTGGTTCATGTCATCGCTCATAAAAGCCCCCTCAGGGTCTTTTTCGCTTCGTGGATGTGCCAGGAGACCGTGGCCTCCTTGCAGCCCAGGATCTCCCCTGCCTCCCTGTGGCTCATGTCTTCGGCATAGACGAGCAGCACAGCGTCGCGCTGCTGGTCGGGCAAGTCCCGCACGGCGGCCCAAAGTTCGCCGGCCGTGGTCGCATCCTCCTGCTCGGCCGGCGCATCTTCGGGCGAGACCAGCGCCAAGGCATCGGCCCGGCGCCCCTGTCGCGCGCGAGCCCGTTGCATGTCGCGCACCGCATTGAGCGTTACCCGATAGAGCCAGCTGGTGAACGCGGAGCGCCCATCGAAGCTCCTGATCGCGGTTGCCAGCTTGACGCAGACATCCTGCGCCACGTCTTCGGCATCCGTCCGGTTGCCGCACCACTTGTAGGCGGTACGGTAGATGAGGTCGTAATGCCCCTCGAGAATGATCGCGAAAGCGCCGCCATCACCATTGATGGCGCGCTTGATCAGCTCGCTGGTTTGCGCCGTCGCGTCCAAGTCCACTCGCAGCCCGTTTCGCCCGGATTTGCTCTTGTCGCGGATAGGACGCCGCGCTGGCAAGAATCCTTTGGGTGCTGGACAGGATTTTTTCTACGGTCTAGGACCGGTCGAACGAAAGGCGGCACGCATGGCGGACAACGACAAGACTCGGCAGCGCATTCTCATCGCAGCCATGGTGGTGCTGGCCCTCGTCCTGGCGGGCATGACGATCTACAACACGTTCACGACGCAAGCCGAGAACGAGGCAGCCAATGTGAGCGCGCCTGCGGCGACGAATTAGGGCGGCGCGGAGCCGACCGTTTACCACTGCACTTCCCCGGCCGCAGAGCCGGGGCCCACGGATATCTCCACTCCAGTAGATGGTGCAATAGGCCCCGGGTCTTCGCCGGGGAAGTTCTGTTCTGTGGTTGGGGCAATCCGGAAGCAGAACGCCAGCGCCGTCACGTCAATCCCAGCGCCGAAAGCTTCGTTCCGCCGGCAGGAGTTATGAGATTTTGGGGGCTCGCTCCCACCGGCGGAAGATCAGCGCGTCACACGCCGATGCAATAGTCTCGCTGGTGGAAAGCCGCATGGCGCACACCGCGCGATACATGTCCCATGTTCTCATATTTCCCGGCAATGAGCAACGACTTCACTCGCTCTGCCGATACATATCGGCTGGGCGCGTTCAGGCCACCAGGGCCTGCGGCACAGCCTCCGAAATGAAGCCGCCACCCAGCACTTCCGTGGTCGCGCTTTCATCGACATAGAAGACGCAGGCCTGCCCCGGCGAGATGCCGTATTCCCCAGAGACGAGGGTAACGAAGACCTCACCATTAACGACGTGCAGGACGCCATCCTGCGGCGCGCGGGTCGAGCGGACCTTGGCCTGGACCGGCAGGCCATTGCCGCGAGCAGCTTCCTCGATCGCCTCGGCACCGAGCCAGTTGACGTCGCGCAGCTTGACCGTATGGGTCTTGAGCGCTTCGCGCGGACCGACGACAACGCGGCCGGCCTTGTGCTCCAGCTTGACCACGTAGAGCGGCTCCGCCGCCGCGATCCCGAGGCCCTTACGCTGCCCGATCGTGTAGTTGATGATGCCTTCGTGCCGGCCGAGTACGCGGCCATCCAGATGCACGATCTCGCCGCCCTGAAGCGCCTCGGGATGCATCTTTCGGATGATGTCGGTGTACTTGCCCTGCGGCACGAAGCAGATGTCCTGGCTGTCGTGCTTTTCCGCGATCTCGAGGCCGAACTCGCGGGCAAGCTCGCGCACTTCCGGCTTCGTCATGCCGCCGAGCGGAAAGCGCAGGAAATCGAGCTGCTCGCGCGTCGTGGCGAAGAGGAAATAGGTCTGGTCACGATCGGCATCGACGGGGCGCTTGAGATGGCGCAACCCGTCCTCGCCCAAGATGCTCTGGACGTAGTGGCCGGTCGCCAGCACGTCGGCGCCCAGGTCCTGCGCTACCGCCATCAGGTCCACGAACTTGACCGACTGATTGCAGGCAATGCACGGCACCGGCGTCTCGCCCTGCCGATAGGCATTGGCGAAGGGCTCCATCACCGCGTTCTTGAAGCGCTCTTCATAATCGAGCACGTAGTGGGGAATCCCGAGCGCCGCCGCAACGCGCCGCGCATCGTGGATATCCTGGCCGGCGCAGCACGCGCCCTTCCGGTGCGTGGCTTCGCCGTGATCGTAAAGCTGCAGGGTAATGCCCACCACGTCATAGCCCTGGCGAGCAAGCAGTCCGGCCACAACCGAACTATCAACGCCCCCGGACATGGCCACGACAACGCGCGTGTCCTCGGGACGCTTGGCAATATCAAGCGAGTTCAACATGTCTCTTTCTCATCCGGTTGGGTTCAAGGGCCAGCGGACCGCGGCCTTCTAGCGTTTTTCCGCCCGCCCGGCAACGGACGACCCGGCAGCTTTTGCCGGTGCGCCGCTTTCTGCCATTCTGGGTTTTGCAGGACTGATAACCAAGACATTGAAATTACTAAAGAAACTGCGTCGATCACAAACTGGCAAACCCTTTGCATGGAGAGGAGCGTATTCTTCGCTTCAAAGGCTCGAGCTCCGTGCAATTCATTCCGACGATCAGCCCCGTTCCCTCCGTTGCGCCCAAGGCGGCCGCAACGCCGAGCGAGCCCAAGGCGAAGTCCAGTTCTGATTTCGCCAACCTGCTCGCGTCCCAGCCGGTCCGCGACGCCAAGGCGCCGACCACGGGCGACACCTCGACGCCTGTCGATTCCACCACGGCAACCGGGGAAACCGACAGGAGCAAACAGGACGAGGGCAAGACCCTGCTCGACGACCTCCTGGCTGCGCTCGGCAAACTCGACGCCGCGCTCCAGGGCGACCAGCCGGTCGACCCGACGCTGGTCGACAACGTCAACGCGGCGCTGGCAGCTTTCGCCAATTATCTGGGCGTAGACATCGCGACCCTGCAGGCAGGCGCCGGACAGTCCGAAGGCGGCTCGGCTATCGATCCCACTTCGCTGCTCGGCCAACTTACGCAAAAGGCGGGCGACGTCTCCAAGCTCCTTGGCGCGGGTTCGGATCTCGGCGGCAAGCTCGATGCGCTCATGCAGCAACTTCAGACCAAGGGCGGCCTTTCGGGCGAAACCCTGGCCAAACTGGGGTTCGCGCTGGAACCCAATCCATTGCCGGCGCCAGAATTGGCGACGCCCGAACTGAAGCTTCCCGAAAGCACGATCACCAAGGCGGCTGAAACCGCGGCGGCGCCCAAGCCTGCCGAGATCAAGCCGGCGGAGCCCGCACCCGTCGAGGCCAAGCCTGCCGCTTCGGACAAGGCTCCCAAGGCCACCGAAGCCGCCGCACCCGCTCCCGCCAAGGAAGCGCATGCCAAGCCCAAGGCTGAGAACCAGCCTGCCGCCGAGGCCGACCAACCCGCGGATCCGAACCCCGCTTTGCCCGGCACCTCTGCGGTCGCCAAGCTTGAAGTCGTCGGCGGAGTTCGTGCCGTGCAGGCAGCCTATCAGGCGCCCCCGACCCAGGTGAACGTGCCCCAGCTCGCCTTCGACATCGTGCGGCACGTTCAGGCCGGCAACACCAAGTTCCACGTCAGGCTCGACCCGCCCGAACTCGGCCGCATCGACGTCCGACTCGATGTGGACCGCGCCGGCAACGTGACTACGCGCCTTACGGTCGAAAAGGCTGAAACGCTGGACCTGCTCCAGCGCGACCAGCGTGGCCTTGAAAAGGCGCTGGCCCAGGCCGGCCTCGAAGGCAGCAAGACCAATCTCGAATTCTCGCTGCGGCAGAACCCCTCGTCCCAGCGCGACGCGCAGGACCAGGATGGCCGCTCGCCCTTCGCACCGGCCTCGGGCAGCGCGGCAAACGATGATGGCGCCGAACCCGCCACCATTACCCAATATCGCGGCACCGCCTCTGCCGGCGGCCTCAACCTCTTCGTCTAGGAGCTCCTCCCATGGCTGTCAGCGGCGTCAACAACGTCTCCAGCAACACTTCGCTCTCCGGCTCCGGCAAGACGATCGCGGGTAACTTCGATACGTTCCTGCAGATCCTGACTACCCAGCTCAAGAACCAGAACCCGCTCGACCCGTTGGATACCAACCAGTTCACGGCCCAGCTCGTGCAATTCTCGGGTGTCGAGCAGCAGCTCAAGACCAATTCCTATCTTGAGGCGCTGATCAACGTGAATGCCTCGAGCTCGGGCACGCAGGCGATGAACCTCATCGGCAAGCAGGTCACGGCCGATACGGTGGCCAGCGAATTGCGCGACGGCAAGGCGACCTGGATTCTCGATTCCTCGGAAAAGGCCTCGATGGCCAAGATCCAGATCAAGGATGCCAGCGGCAATGTCGTCTACACCGCCGAGCGGTCGCTCGATGCGGGCGAGAACACCTTCGTGTGGGACGGCAAGGGCACCGACGGCACTACCCTGCCCGATGGCGTCTATTCGGTTGCCGTGTCGGCCACCAACGTCGCCGGCGGCACGGTCAGCGTCACTTCGCAGATGTCGGGCAAGGTCGATGGCATCGATCTTTCGGGCGACCAGCCGTACCTCCTCATCGGCAAGGCCCGCTTCAGCCTGGGCAGCGTGAAGTCCGTTCGCGCCTGATCCGCATTATTTCCGACCTGGTTTGAAGAACCGCGGGGTTAGGCCCTTCGGTTCTTCAAATCATTCAATATCTTAACTCGTTGTAAGTTTCCCCTTAGCCAAATTTTAAGCGCAACCAGCTACCTTCTGAACTCATATGGTCAGGTTCAGTAGAGAGTAAAATGACCGTACAAATGCGTTCTCGCGTTAAGTACGTTATCGGCCCAGACGGCAGTCCATTGACGATTGCCGATTTGCCGCCGTCTAACACCCGTCGTTGGGTGATCCGCCGCAAGGCTGAGGTCGTTGCCGCCGTGCGTGGCGGCCTGCTGAGCCTTGAAGAGGCTTGTGCACGCTATACTTTGAGCGTGGACGAGTTCCTCAACTGGCAGGCAGCCATCGACAAGCATGGCCTAGCCGGCCTGCGCACCACTTGGATTCAGCATTATCGCGACGGCTGAGCCTTGGCTCTGCCCGCGACAGAGAAAGCCCCGCTCCGTCTGACGGAGCGGGGCTTCATTCATTGCTGCGATCCCGTCAGGGAACGACAGACAGGATCGCGCTGTAGGTCTTGAGGTTGGCGAGGCGCATCTCGTCGCTCCCCAGCAGCAGTGTCGTCAGTTCGTCCTCGATGCCTTTTTCCTCGTGCAGCGCCGCGAACCCTACCGCGAAGCCATGCTCGAGGTGGCGCACCACCCGCCCCAGCACATGACCGACCGCCATCGGCGTTCCGAGCGCCGGCTTGACCTCGGCCGAGATCGCTACACCAGATCGCGAAAGGTCGATGATGAACGCATCAAGCTTCTCGCCATCTGCGAAGATGATGTTGGTGCGCGGGTTGCGCGGGAACCAGCGTGCATAGGCACGCTTGTCGAGGATGTGCTTGAAGCGGCGCTTCTTGATCCAGGCCAGCTTGCCCGCAAGCTTGACCCGCTCTTGAGGATCGAGATGCAGATCTATGGCCAGCCCCGTCGCCAGTACGCGGTCGACGACGCCGCGCAGCAAGCCCACCTCTTCGAGCTTGAGCGCCACGCGATCCCCCGCCGCGCCGAAAAGCGCGCCATCCAGCACCAGCCGATCCGGCGAGATGCTTTGCGTACGGCAGGCAAAGACCTTCAGCGCTCCGGTGAGGGCGTCGCGTTTGTTGGAAAGCGTGTAGCAACCGCTCAGCACGCCTATGAACCTGATGTCGGTAGTATCCGCTGTCCTCTCAGGGGCATTGACTGCAACAGACATGACGCTTCTCACGAATAGTAAGTCTGTGAAAATACTTATGTCTTCGCGTGAAGAATTCGTTAATCGGCAAATGATTACGCTGTCACGACTATGACGCTACATAGCATGCTATGCCAAAGGACGTATCTACTGCCTGCACCTACCTCTTAAGGCGTAGTCTCGCCCAGATAAGGCACTGCCGCCTTCCTTTCCTTGACCCGATCGAAATAGTCCCGCACGCGCGGCAGATGTGGATGCATGAACGGGGTCGAGAACCAGCGGTGGATGGAGAGGACCAGCGCGATATCGGCGAGGCTGAATGTCTCGCCGGCGATATAGGCTCCAGTCTGGGCCAAGCGCGCCTCCACGAGATTCATCTTCTCGCTCCACTTGGCGATTGATTCTGCCGTGCGCTCCGCATCGGAATATTCGGGCTTCTTGCGGATCAGCGCGTTGACCGCATAGCCCCATGGCGGATTGAGCTCGGTCGCCTGCCAGGTGAGCCACTGATCCACAAGCGCCCGCTCCTGCAGCACCGTCGGCCAGAGCGCACTGGCCTCTTTTTCGGCGAGATACCGCATGATGACGTTGCTCTCCCAGAGCACGAACGCCTCATCAATCAGGACCGGAACCTGCGCATTGGGATTGAGCGCCAGGAACTCTGGCACCGCGGGGTCGCGTATGGGCAGGCCCCAATCCTCGCGTTCATAGCCCAGCCCGATCTCATCGGCTGTCCACAGCACCTTGCGTACGTTGATTGAGGTCACGCGCCCCAGAATCCTGAGCATTTTCATCTCCCTGGCTCGGCAATTTTTGCCGCGTGTCGCATTCCGCAACGACTGGTTAATACAAAATTTACCATCTGATCGGTAATTTTTGCCTACCGGTTCGCCAAGGAGGCAACGGCGGACCGGTTAGGGGCTCGGTTGTGGATAATTTAAGTCAGTTTTTGAATCGCCTGGGCATGGCCCGGGTGGCAGCTATGGGCGTGGTCGCCGTCTTGATGCTCGGGTTCTTCGCGTTCCTGGTCATGCGGGCGTCGAGCCCGCAACTTGCGCCGCTTTATTCGGGCCTGTCCCTTGAGGACTCGTCCGCGATCGTGCGTGAGCTGCAGACCATGGGTACGCCCTATGAGCTGCGTGGCGACGGCGAAACCATCATGATTCCGCGTGATCAGATCACGACGGTGCGCATGAACTTGGCCGGAAACGGCCTGCCGGCCCGCGGCCAGGTCGGCTACGAGATCTTCGACCAGCAGAATACGCTGGGCGCCACCAGCTTCGTGCAGAACATCAACAATGTTCGCGCGCTCGAAGGCGAACTGGCCCGCACCATTTCCTCGCTGGCCCGTATCAAGAGCGCCCGCGTGCATCTGGTCCTGCCCGAGCGCGAACTTTTCCGCCGCGAGCGCAAGGACCCTACCGCCTCGATCGTCGTTTCCGTGCGGGGCGAACTCTCGAACGGCGAAATCCGCGCTATCCAGCACCTCGTGGGTTCGGCCATCGAAGGCCTCAACCCCAACAAGGTCTCGATCATCGATGATTCGGGGCGCCTTCTGGCCTCGGGCGCTGTCGACGGCGTCGACGGGCTTCTGACCGCCGAGGCTCAGGACCGCGTCGTCAGTCTCGAAGAGCGCTACCGCACCCGCGTCGAGGACATGCTGGCCAACGTTCTTGGCGCCGGTCGCGCCCGCGTCCAGGTGAGCGCCGAGCTCAACCTCGACCGTTCGACCAAGACCTCCGAACGCTTTGATCCGGATGGCCAGGTCGTGCGCTCCACGCAGACGCGCGACAACGCCAATTCGTCCAACAACGGCCAGACCGATGCGGGCGTCTCCGTTGCCAACGAACTGCCCGGCACGACCGCCAATGGCGGCACCGGCACCAACAGCACCGAGCAGCAGCAGGCTACCGAAGAAACCACCAACTACGAGATCTCCAAGACCACCGAGACGGCCATCACCGAAGCCGGCGGCATCAAGAAGCTCTCCGTCGCTGTCGTGGTCGATGGCCGCTATTCGACCGACACCACTGGCAACTCGGTCTACGCCCCGCGTGATCAGGCCGAGATCGACCAGATCAAGTCGCTCGTACGCTCGGCCATCGGGTTCGACGAAGCCCGCGGCGATCAGGTCGAAGTGGTGAACATGCAGTTTGCCGAGCGCCCCGAGGCCCAGGGCCCCGGCACCGACGGTCCCGGTCTCTTCGACTTCACCCGCGACGATCTTATCAACTGGGCGCAGATGGGCGTGACCCTCATCATCTCGCTGGCCCTGGTGTTCTTCGTCATGCGTCCGCTGGTCAAGCGCGTGCTGGCTCCCGAGGACCGCGCCCCGCTCGCCCTGCCCCCGAGCGCCGAAGTCGAGGCCGGCCTGCCCGCCGTCCCCGACCTGCCCGAGGAAGCCAATCCGCCGACGGCCGCACCCTGGGTCAACGGCGCCAAGGCCATGGGCGAAGCCCAGCTCGAAACCCTCAAGTCCGTGGGCCAGCTGGTCGACGAAAATCCCAAGCAGGCGGCGCTCATCGTGCGCGACTGGCTCTCTTCCAATAGCGCGGCGGCTTAGTCCAGATGGCCAGTTCTTCCCAGCTCATGACCAACAACGCGCCGCGCGCACCACAACTGGTGGTGGGCGCGGACGCTACCCAACGCGCGCTCAATGGCGACGAGAAGGCTGCCGTGCTGCTGCTGGCGCTCGGCCCCGACTATGGCAAGCCCATCTGGGACGAGCTCGACGACATGGAAATCCGCGCCCTTTCGCGCGCCATGGCCCATCTCGGCCCGATCACCCAGGAAATGCTCGACGAGCTGCTCATCGAGTTCGTCACCAACATCTCGTCCTCGGGCGCGCTGGCCGGCAATGCCGAAACCACACAGCGCCTGCTCTCCTCGTTCCTCCCGGCCGACCGCGTCGACGCCATCATGGAGGAAATCCGCGGTCCCGCCGGCCGCAACATGTGGGAGAAGCTCTCCAACGTCCAGGAAGACGTCCTGGCGAACTACCTCAAGAACGAGTACCCGCAGACCATCGCGGTGGTGCTCTCCAAGATCGCTTCGGAACATGCCGCCAAGGTGCTGGCCATCCTCCCCGAGGAACTGGCCATCGACGTCGTCCAGCGCATGCTCGGGCTCGACCCGGTGCAGAAGGACATCCTCGAAAAGATCGAGGCGACGCTGCGCACCGAATTCATGTCGACCCTCTCCACCACGAAGCGCCGTGACAGCCACGAGCAGATGGCGGAAATCTTCAACTCCTTCGACCGCCAGACCGAAGCGCGCTTCCTCACCACCCTCGAGGACCGCGACCGCGAGGCCTCCGAGCGCATCAAGGCCCTGATGTTCACCTTCGAGGACCTGACCAAGCTCGAGAACTCGGCCATCCAGACCGTGCTCCAGAAGATCGACAAGAAGGAACTGGCCATGGCGCTCAAGGGCGCAAGCGATGCGGTCAAGGACTTCTTCACGGCCAACATGTCCCAGCGCTCGGCCAAGATGCTGCGCGACGACATGGCCGATATGGGCCCGGTTCGCCTCAAGGACGTGGACGACGCCCAGAGCCGCCTCGTCGGCATCGCCAAGGACCTTGCCGCGCGTGGCGAAATCGTCATCGCCAAGTCCAAGGGCGATGAGCAGATGGTGCTCTAGCCATGGCCAATCCGCTCCGCCGCTTCACCTTCGATCTCGACCTGGGCCGCGCCTCCGCCGAGCCGCAGCCGAGCTTTTCGGAAACCCAGCTTTCCGAAGCCACCGCCGATGCGCGCCAGGAAGGCTATGCCCAGGGCTATGCCGATGGCGAACAGAGCGCCAGCGTCCTCGCCGCCCGCGCTCTCTCCGCTGCCGCCGAAAACATCGCGGCGCGCGGCGTCGAGATGGCCGCTGCGGTCGATGATGCCCGCGCCGAAACCCTGCGCGAGGCGGTGAGCCTTGCCACCTCGATCGGCACCAAGCTCGCCTCGACCCTCATCGCCCGCTACCCGTTGGCCGAGATCGAGGCGCTGATCGCCGAGTGCCTCGCCACCATCGACAACGCCCCGCACCTCGTCATCCGGTGCGAGCCGGGCCTTGCCGATGCGGTCAAGGAAATCGCCACAGCGCGCATGGCGACCTCGAGCTTCGCCGGCCGTCTCGTGGTCATGGGCGATCCCGAAGTGGCCATGGGCGACTGCCGTATCGAATGGGTGGACGGCGGCTTGGTCCGCGACGTCTCCGCCATTTCCGCTGAAATCGACAAACGTGTTGCGGCCTATCTCGCCGCCCGCGGCGCTTCGCGCCGAGAGGAGAATTGACCATGAGCGATCCCACCGAAACCGGCTTCGACCTCGAAGAGATGGACGCCCCGGCCGAGAGCGCCCCGGATACTACCGAGAAGACCGCCGCCGATCTCGAAGCCGTCTTCGACGTCCCGGTCCGCGTCTCGGTCGTCCTCGGCCGCACCCGCATGCCGGTCGCCGATCTCCTTCGCCTCGACACTGGCTCGATCATCGAACTCGACCGCCAGGTCGGCGAGGCCATCGAGATCTACGTCAACGATCGTCTGGTCGCGCGTGGCGAAATCGTGCTCGTCGAGAACCGCCTCGGCGTCACCATGACCGAAATCATCAAGGCTGCTTAAGGGAGACCACCCATGCGACTCCTCATTGTAGGCGCCCTCGAAGGTCAGCTCAGCGAAGCCACCAAGCTCGCCATGGAAGGCGGGGCCAAGGTCGCCCACGCTCCGTCCGTCGAAATCGCCCTGGCCACGCTGCGCGCCGGCCGCGGTGCCGACCTGCTGCTGGTCGATGTGATGGTCGATATCCCGACCCTCATCGCCGGGCTTGAAGCCGAGCGCATCGCGGTCCCCGTGGTCGCCTGCGGCACCGAGACCAACGCGGCCGCCGCCGTCAACGCCATCCGCGCCGGCGCCAAGGAATACATCCCGCTCCCGCCCGACGCCGAGCTCATTGCCGCCGTCATCGCCGCGGTTGCCCGCGATTCCGCGGATTTCCTCTTCCGCGACCCTGCAATGGGTCGCGTGGTCAAGCTCGCCGACCAGATCGCCCCCTCCGATGCGTCCGTCCTCATCACGGGCGAAAGCGGCACCGGCAAGGAGGTGATGGCCAAGCACATCCACGCCCATTCCAAACGCGTGCAGAAGCCGTTCATCTCGGTCAACTGTGCCGCCATCCCCGAAGCGCTGCTCGAATCCGAACTTTTCGGCCACGAGAAGGGTGCCTTCACCGGCGCCGTGGCCCGCCGCATCGGCAAGTTCGAGGAGGCCAATGGCGGCACGCTCCTGCTCGACGAAATCTCCGAGATGGATATCCGCCTGCAGGCCAAGCTGTTGCGCGCCATTCAGGAGCGCGTGATCGATCGCGTTGGCGGCACCAAGCCCGTTCCGGTCGATATCCGCATCCTTGCCACGTCCAACCGCAACCTCGCCGAGGCCGTGCGCGAAGGTAGCTTCCGCGAAGACCTGCTGTTCCGCCTCAACGTCGTCAACCTCAAGCTCCCGCCGCTGCGCGAGCGTCCGGGCGACATCGCGGCGCTGTCCGAGCATTTCGTCGCCAAGTATTCCAAAGCCAACGGCCTCTCTCTGCGCACCCTTTCCGAGGAAGCGCGCGCCGAACTCCTGAGGGCTCCCTGGCCCGGCAACGTGCGTGAGCTGGAGAATACCCTTCATCGCGCCGTCCTTCTGGCCTCAGGCGACATCATCGGCCCCGATGCCATCGCCATGCCCGACGGCACCGGCCTTTCGGACGCCGTGCGCGCCCACTCCCTGGCCAGCCAGGCCGCGCAGACCGCCGAAACGCTCTCGCGCATCCTCGTCGGCCGCACGGTGGCGGATGTCGAGCGCGACCTGATCCTGGATACCCTCGACCACGTGCTGGGCAACCGCACGCACGCCGCCAATATCCTGGGTATCTCGATCCGTACCCTGCGCAACAAACTCAACCAGTACGCCGACGAAGGGATCGCCATCCCCGGCCCCGGCGAACAGCGCTCCAGCGCGGCCTAGCTGATGCAGCCGGCGCGTGTGGCGATCCCTCACCCTCAGGCCTGCCAGCTCATTCGCGCCAGTAAATCTCCCTCCCCCCGGGGGGAGGGGACAGAGGTGGGGTTAGCCTCACCTCGAAGACCGACCTCCGGCCCATCTAAGGACCACCCATGACCGATATCCCCGGCAGCGGCCCGAAACTGGGAGGCTTCAAGCTTCCCTCCCTCGCCGATATTAACCGGACGCTTCGCTCCGGCGACATCGTGCTGGCGCTCGGTATCATGGCCATCATCGTGGTCCTCATCCTGCCGATGCCCCCGCTCCTGCTCGACGGGTTGCTGGCCATCTCGCTGGTTTTCTCGGTCCTGATCCTGATGACGGCGCTCTTCATCCAGACGCCGCTCGAATTCTCATCCTTTCCAACCGTGCTGCTGATCGCCACCATGATCCGGTTGGCGCTCAACCTCGCCACGACTCGTCTCATCCTCTCGGAGGGTCACAACGGCACCGACGCTGCCGGCCACGTCATCGAGGCCTTCGGCAACTTCGTCATGCGCGGCAGCTTCGTCATCGGCGTCGTGGTCTTCATCATCCTGGTGATCGTCAACTTCGTCGTCATCACCAAGGGTTCGGGCCGTATCGCGGAAGTGGCAGCCCGCTTCAACCTCGACGCCATGCCCGGCAAGCAGATGGCCATCGACGCCGACCTCTCGGCTGGCCTCATCGACGAGAACGAAGCCCGCAAGCGCCGCCAGACGCTCGAAGCCGAAAGCGCCTTCTTCGGCAATATGGACGGTGCGTCCAAGTTCGTGCGCGGCGACGCCATCGCCGGCCTCCTCATCACCTTCATCAACATCGCCGCCGGCATGGTGATCGGCATGGCCCAGGAAGGCCTTTCCTTCCAGGAAGCCGGCAACAACTATACCCTGCTGACGGTCGGCGACGGTCTCGTCTCCCAGATCCCCGCGCTCATCGTTTCGATCGCCGCCGGTATGCTGGTTTCCAAATCCGGCGTTGCCGGCTCCGCCGACAAGGCCCTGGCCAGCCAGTTCACCGGCTATCCCAAGGCGCTGGGCATGTCCTCGGCCGTCATGGCCGTGATGGCCTTCCTCCCCGGCATGCCCTTTATCCCCTTCATCGGCGTTGCCGGTGCCATGGGTTACCTTGCCTTCACTTCGGCCAAGAAGAAAAAGGCGCAGAAGATGGAAGCCCAGGTCGAGCAGGCCATGGCCAAGGCCGGCGTTTCCTCGCCCCAGCAGCTCGAAGAAGCACCGATCTCTGACAGCCTCAAGATCGACGAATTGAAGCTCGAGCTCGGCTACGGCCTCCTGCAACTGGTCAAGGAAGATGAAAGCGGCACCGATCGGCTCACCGAGCAGATCAAGGCCCTCCGCCGGCAGCTCGCCAGCGAACTCGGCTTCATCATGCCGCCCGTGCGCATCCTCGACAACATGCAGCTCGAGCCCAACGACTATAAGGTCAAGATCAAGGAAGTCGAAGCCGGCCACGGTCAGATCTACGCCAACCAGCTCATGGTCATGGACCCGATGGGCCGCGAAATCACCCTGCCCGGCTACCACACGGTCGAGCCGACCTTCGGCCTGCCCGCCACATGGATCGATCCGGCCTTGCGCGACGAGGCCGAACTCCTCGGCTATTCGATCATCGACCCTTCGACCGTCATCTCGACGCACCTGACCGAAGTCCTCAAGTCCAACGTTGCGGACCTCTTGAGCTATTCCAACGTCCAGACCATGCTCAACGGCCTCTCCAAGGAGCAGCAGAAGCTGGTCGAGGACATCGTGCCCTCCCAGATTTCGGTCTCGGGCATCCAGCGCGTGCTGCAGGCGCTGCTCAACGAGCGCATCTCCATCCGCGACCTGCCGACCATCCTCGAAGGCATCGCCGAAATCGCCGGCTCCGGCCGCTCGACCCAGACCATGGCCGAGCACGTCCGCTCGCGGCTTGCCCGCCAGATCTGCGCCGCCAATCTCGGGCCGGACGGCAACCTGCCGCTCCTCACCCTCTCCCCGCAATGGGAGCGCGATTTCGCCGAGGCCATGGTCGGCGAAGGCGATCACCGGCACCTCGCCATGGCGCCCTCACGCCTCCAGCAATTCATCCTCTCGGTCCAGCAGGCCTTCGAGAACGCCGCCCAGATGGGCGAGCTGCCGGTGCTCATCACCTCCCCGCAGATCCGCCCGCATGTCCGCGCCATCATCGAACGCTTCCGCCCTCAGACCGTCGTCATGAGCCAGAACGAAGTCCATCCGCGCGTCCGCCTCAAGACCATCGGCAGCGTCTAAGCCAAGCCAACTCCTCAACAACTCGCTGGACAGGATTTCATCTGGTTGCTTTCTTAGGTGCAGTCGACGCCAAAGAGCGGAACGCCGTGGTGTTGAAGGCGCGGGCATGGGGCGCGTGCCACTGGGAGGAAATTGATGAAGAGACGCGAATTCTTCAGGTCCGCGTCGGCCGCCACTGTTGGCGCCGTCGCTGCCACGACTCTTGCTGCACCGGCCATCGCACAAGGCAATATTACCTGGCGCATGGTCACCACCTGGCCCAAGAACTTCCCCGGCCTGGGCGTAGGCGCCCAGAATTTGGCCGATCGCATTACCAAGGCCTCCGGCGGTCGCCTGACCGTGCAGGTCTTCGCCGCTGGTGAAATGGTGCCGGGCCTGCAGGCCCTCGACGCCGTCATCGACGGCTCCGCCGAAATGAGCCATGGCACGCCCTATTACTGGCAGAACAAGAGCCAGGGCCTGTCCTTCTTCACCGGCGTGCCCTACGGCATGACCAGCCGCGAGCTGACCGCCTGGGTCCGCTATCTCGGCGGGCAGGAGCTCTGGGACAAGATCTACGACCAGTTCGGACTGCAGGGCTTCCTTTCCGGCGACACCGGCACGCAAGCGGGCGGCTGGTTCCGCAACGAGCTTACCGGCGTCTCGGACCTCCAGGGGCTGCGCTTCCGCACGCCAGGCCTCGGCGGCCAGGTCTGGGCCAAGCTCGGCGCCTCGGTAACCAACATGGCTGCCGGCGACATTTTCGCCGCGCTCCAGTCCGGTACCCTCGATGCGGCCGAGTTCGTCGGGCCCTATAACGATCTGGCTCTCGGCTTCTACCAGATTTGCAAGAACTACTATTTCCCCAGCTTCGTCGAACCTGGCCTCGCGACCGAAATCGCGGTCAGCAAGTCCAAGTTCCAGGAGCTGCCGGAGGACCTGCAGGAAATCGTCCGTGCCTGCTCGCAGGCGGCCTACGATGACGTTGCCTCGGACATGTATGCCAACGACCCCCGCGCTTTGCGCGCGCTCGTGAGCGAGCATGGCGTCCAGATCCGTCAGTTCCCCGAGGAAATCCTCGAGGCTGGCGCCAAGGCCTCGATGGACCTCATCGCGGAAATCCGCCAAAGCGGGGACGCCCTCACCAAGGAAGTTGCCGAAAGCTTCGTCTCGGCCTTCAACCTGCTGCGCGAACGCACGGAAGGCACCGACATGCCGTTCCTCGTCGCGCGCCAGAAATACATCAAGTATTCCTGACGACCTTGCAGCGCGAAATGAAAGCCCGGACCTCGGTCCGGGCTTTTGTCGTTTGCCTAGTGGTAGAGAATTCCTGGCAACCAGGTGATGAGCTGCGGCACGAAGAACAGGATCGCCAGGGCAATGATCTGCAGGATCACGAAGGGCACCACCCCGCGATATATCATGCCCGTGGTGACCCTAGCCGGCGCGACACCCCGCAGGTAGAAAAGCGCGAAGCCGAAAGGCGGCGTCAGGAAGCTCGTCTGCAGGTTCACGCCCACCATTACACCCAACCAGATCGGATCCACGTTGAGCGCCAGCAGAACCGGCGCCGTGATCGGGATCACGATGAAAATGATCTCGAACGTGTCCAGGATGAACCCGAGCAGGAACATCACGAACATCACCACGATCATCGCGCCGATGGCACCGCCAGGCATGGACGAGAGGAATTCGTGCACGAGGTTGTCGCCGCCCATCATGCGGAAGACGATCGAGAACACGGCGGCGCCGAAAAGGATGATGAAAACCATCGAGGTGATGGTCGCAGTGGAGATCACCACCTGACGCAGGATACCAAGGTCAAGTTTCCGACGGAGCGCAGCCAGCAGCATTGCACCCACCGAGCCTACCGAGGCAGCCTCTGTAGGCGTCGCCACACCACCCAGGATCGAGCCGAGCACCGCCACGATCAGCAGGAGTGGTGGCAGCAACGCGACCACCACGTCCCGCCCCAGGGTGCCCCGTTCAGCTTCCGGCACCGGTGTAGCCGGGCAGGACTTGGGGTCTGTTATGGCCTTGAAGATCATGAAGCCGGCATAAAGCGCCACCAGGAGCAAACCCGGAAGGATGGCGCCGGCGAAGAGCGCGCCTACCGATACCGGCGCGGGCGCGAAATTTCCCTTCTCCATCTGCACCTGGGCATTGATGCCCGAGAGCATGTCGCCCATGAAGATGAGCACTGTCGAGGGTGGGATAATCTGTCCGAGAGTACCTGAGGCGCAGATAACGCCGGTGGCGAGCTTGGGATCGTAGCCGGCACGCAGCATGGCGGGCAGCGAGATGAGCCCCATCGTGACGACCGTAGCGCCCACGACCCCGGTCGAGGCCGCCAGCAACGCGCCTACCACAATCACCGACAGGCCCAATCCGCCGCGCAGGTTGCCGAACAGCTTGCCCATGGTCAGCAGCAATTGCTCGGCAATGCCCGATCGTTCGAGCATCACGCCCATGAACACGAAGAGCGGTACGGCCACCAGCACCTCGTTGGTCATGAGCCCCACGTAGCGCCCGACCAGCGAGGCGTAGTTGGAAGGGTCGTAGACCCCGAGGAACCCACCCACGAGGCCGAAGATCAGCGCCGTGCCGGCCAGCGAGAAAGCGACGGGGAAACCGAGCATGAGGACGCCGATGACGCCCACGAACATAAGGGCGGCGAGGATCTCGCCAAGCATGACAGGATCCATCAAACCGCCTCTTCCACCTCGTTGGCGCCATAGCGCAGTTTTTCGGGTAGAAGATTTTCGTGCCCCGCCAATACCAGGGCGGCGCGCGCTGCCATGGCTATGCCCTGCAAGCCCACCAGCACCGCAAAGACGATGATGAAGCTCTTGAGCACGAAGAGCCCCGGCATGCCTCCGATATTGGCCGACCCCTCGTAGTAGCTCCACGAACGGACAACTGCCGTCCAGCTGTAGTGCAGAACCACAAACATGAAGGGCAGCAGGAAAAAGATGACGCCGAAAAGGTCAGCCATCGCCTTTTTGCGCGTCGAAGCCGGGCGGTAGAAGATATCGACGCGCACATGATCGTCGCGCATCAGCGCAAAGCCCGCGACGCCGGTGAACATGGCGCCGCTCATCCACACATAGAGATCCTGCATCCACAGGATCGATACGTGAAAGAAGTAGCGTTGCACCACGACGGTGAAACACAACAAGACACAACCGAGCGCCAGCCAGCAGAGAATTTCCCCCACGACCCGGTTGATGCCGCTAATGGCTCTGACGAGCCAGGCGAGCCCAAGCAACTCTCCGGTCCTCCCATTTCCTGTTTAGCGGCTGTTCCCTCCCACCGCTGATGGAATTGAGAACAGCATTGCGGGGCAAGGTCAACTCCGCCTCGCCTCTCCTCTTGGAAGGATCGCAAGAACCCCACCGTTTCCGTTAACCAATTAGCAACTGCTTAACCGCGCCTGAGCTTTCGGGCTGCCCGGCCCCGCTTCCTGCGTTATCGTCACTCACATCAGGGAGGCTGCGTGCCGCACTCCTCTGAAAAATCCGCCAGGGAGGCGGAAAAGGCCGGTGCCGCGATGCGGAGCCGGCCTTTTCAATTTCTCGCTGGAACATCAGGCTATCCGCGCGCGTTTGCCCGGCAGGAGAACCCCATGTTTCGCAAAGCCCTGCCCCTTTTCTTTCTCGCCGCCCTCGCCGCTCCCGATCTTGCGCTCGCGCAACAGGCGGCGCCAACTTCGCCGCTCGATGCGCCCGTTGCTCCCAATGCGGGCATGACCGAGACGCAGCTTCATCGCCCCACGACGCTTTCCGAGGGCTATCGCCCGCTCACCAGCGACCACCTCGCCTCCTTGCTCGTCGGCATGAGCGTCTTCTCCGGCACGACCGATACCGCCGACCTTATCGGAGCGATCGATGACATCGTCGTCAGCGCGGACGGCAAGATTTCGGCTGTCGTGCTGGGCGTCGGTGGTTATCTCGGCACGGGCGAGAAGAGCGTCGCCATCGACTATGCGCAGCTCCAATGGAGCAAGGCGCCCGACGGTAGCGACCGCATCGTGCTCAACGTCACCAAGGACGCCCTCGCCGCCGCGCCCACCTTCGCCTGGCATGAAGATCTGGCTGAAGCGCGCGCCGACGTTGCCAAGCAGGATGCCGAGGCACAGGCCATCGAGCCTAATGCCAACGACACCAGCAATATCAGCCCGGACGCCACGACTGATGCGCCGGAGACCAGCCACATCGACAGCGCCAACCTCCATCCCATCGACGCCGCCACCCTCACGGCCGAGGACCTCAAGGGCATCGCCGTCTACGGCATCAACGACGAAGCCATCGGCACGATCGGCGATTTCGTGGTCAATGCCGACGGCAAGGTGGACGCCGTGATCGTCGACGTCGGCGGTTTCCTTGGCCTGGGCAGCAAGCCGGTGGCAGTGGGTTTTGAAAACCTCGCCTTCTCGGTCGATGCCGGCAACAACCGCTACCTCTTCCTCAATGTCAGCAAACAGTCACTGGAAGAGCAGCCGCCATTCGACAAGAGCACTTATGCCGCCGACCGGAGCGCGCAGAGGCTGGTGGTTCAGCCGTAGATCCCGCACGCAGCCCCCTACCTGGGCTGGGGCACAATTCCATCAGCAGGTCTCCCTCCCCCTTGCGGGGAGAGGACAGGGGCGGGGGCAAGCCACGGCCTCTCCCCCGCAAAACAAAAGGGCCCCGCAACCCGGAGCCCCTTTCAATCCCAACCGACCTGAGCATTACCGCCCGTTGCGGAACCTCAGCCGGGCGATCTCATCATACTCGGCCTGCTCGATCTTGTTCTGCTCGGCCACTTCGCGCTGGTGTTCGCGCTGGTCGAGCAGTTCCACCTTCTTGAGGTCTTCGATGGCTTCCGCCAGCGCGTCCTGCGCGCCCTCCAGCTTCTCGCGCATGTCGTTGGCCGATGCGAGAAGGTTGTCGCGGCGCTGCAGCGCTGCCTTGGCGAAGGTCGAATAGGCGAAGTGGGCGATATCGGAAATGCCCGTCTTCTGGTGTTCGATTTCGATCTGCTGGTCGAGGTCGGACGCCATGCGCTCGAAATCGGCGATCATCATCTCGATCTGAGTGACCTGCCGACGCTTCTCGTCCACCTGAAATTTCTTGAGCCTTATGAGGCTCTCACTGCGCGACTTCACGACTTGTACTCCTTACCCCATCAAGTCCCCAGAGCCCTATGGGATAACTGCCCCCATTCGCCCTAGCCGGTCTGCTGCGCTTCCGCCATGTCCACGATCGCCGCCAGCATGTTGTAGCCATCGGCAATCGACGTTCGCTCTTCCCTTTGCTGGCTCAAAAACGCCTCCAGCGCCGGGTTGATGGCGATAGCGCGGTCTACCTTCGGGTCCGATCCTTTCCGGTATGCCCCCAGACGGATCAGCTCTTCCATATCGGCGTAGACCGACATCAGTTCGCGCGCCTTGCTCAGGGTGAGTCTCATGTCCACTGGAACACAGCCCGGCATGGTTCGCGAGATGGACCGCAGGACGTTGACGGCGGGGTATCTTCCCCGTTCGGCAATGCCACGCTCCATCACGATGTGCCCGTCGAGAATGCCGCGTACGGCATCCGCTATGGGCTCATTGTGATCATCACCTTCAACCAAAACGGTAAATAGTCCGGTAATAGAACCGGTAGAAGGCGTTCCAGGCCCTGCTCTTTCGAGGAGCCGTGGCAATTCGGTGAATACGGTCGGTGGATAACCCTTGGCCGTCGGCGGCTCGCCGATGGCCAGGCCAATCTCACGCTGCGCCATGGCAAAGCGTGTCAGGCTATCCATCATGCAGAGCACTCTCTGCCCCTGGTCGCGGAAATATTCAGAGAGCGAGAGCGTCAGATACGCCGCCTGCCGGCGCATCAGCGCCGCCTCGTCGGACGTGGCCACTACAACGACTGCGCGCTGCAGCCCTTCCTCGCCCAGATACTCGCTGATGAACTCGTGCACTTCGCGACCGCGCTCGCCGATGAGCCCGATCACCGCCACGTCGGCATCGGTATTGCGCGCCAGCATGGACATGAGCACGGACTTGCCCACGCCCGAGCCGGCAAAGATGCCCATGCGCTGGCCGTCGCAGATGGTCGTAAAGGTATTGAGCACCCGCACGCCCAGGTCGATCGGCGCGCCCACGCGCACGCGGTCATGCGCGGCGAGCGGATTCTGCCGCAGCGGATAGGCGCTTGCCCCAGCCGCAATCGGCCCCTTGCCATCGATGGGTTCACCCACCGCATTGATCACGCGCCCGAGCCAGGCCGGCGACGGATAGACCGCGCCGTCCGAACTCTGGAACACCGCCTTGCAGCCCAGTCGCACGCCGGCGAGCGGCCCGAAGGGCAGGCAGAGCGCGTGCCCCTCGCGAAAGCCGATGATCTCGGCGGGCAAGTACTCCCCCGCCTGTGTTTCGATGGAGACGCGCCCGCCCACGCGCAACTCGCGCACCGGCCCTACGATTTCGATCAAGAGGCCCTGGACGGTTTTGACGCGGCCGAAGACCTCGACTTCGTCAATGGCATCGATAGCGGTGGTGAGCGACTTCACGCGCCGCGCTCCTCAAGCGAATCACTTCTTGAGCGAACGTAACCGAACGTTAAGCAAAAAGCGCTACGAGCAGGATTGGCGTCGCTCTGCCCGCACTGCGTCGGCTTGCCACATTTCGCCACAATTTCCCCTCCCAGACCTGCAAATCCATGAGTCCGAAGAGTCGGTTATTGCGGCTTCTTAATCTATTTTCTTAAGAAAAGTTGAGACAATTAACCGTTACAAATCAATGAGTTAGACTAAATTGAGGTTACCAGAGATTGCGTATTGCGGATCAGAATTAAACTTTGTTAACTAATCGGGCTTAGTGTGGAGTCATATCCAGTAGGGTTGGATTGGGGCGGCCGGTCGCGCATGGACGTCGGGCCCCGAGTTCCAGCAGGAACCTGACGGCAAGGGGATTAACATGCGGGTACTCCTTATTGAGGACGACAGCGCTACGGCACAGAGCATCGAGTTGATGCTCAAGTCCGAGAGTTTCAACGTCTACACCACCGATCTGGGTGAGGAAGGCGTCGATCTCGGCAAACTCTACGATTACGACATTATCCTGTTGGACCTGAACCTGCCCGACATGAGCGGGTATGAAGTTCTGCGCACCCTGCGCGTTGCCAAGGTGCAAACGCCGATCCTGATCCTTTCGGGTCTTGCGGGGATCGAAGACAAGGTGCGCGGCCTCGGTTTCGGCGCCGACGACTACATGACCAAGCCCTTCCACAAGGACGAACTCGTGGCCCGCATCCACGCCATCGTCCGCCGCTCGAAGGGACACGCCCAGTCGGTCATCCAGACCGGCGAGCTCACGGTCAACCTCGACACCAAGACCGTCGAAGTGATGACCCAGCGTGTGCATCTGACCGGCAAGGAATACCAGATGCTCGAGCTGCTTTCCCTGCGCAAGGGGACGACGCTCACCAAGGAAATGTTCCTCAACCACCTCTATGGCGGCATGGACGAGCCGGAACTCAAGATCATCGACGTGTTCATCTGCAAGCTTCGCAAGAAGCTCTCGGTGGCCACTGGTGGCAAGAACTACATCGAAACCGTCTGGGGCCGTGGCTACGTGCTGCGCGAGCCCGACGAGAACGAAGTTTACTCCGAAAGCGCCTGATAGCGCCCAGCTCCATCGTCACAAACCTGACCCCGCTCCAGAATGGCGCGGGGTTTTGTTTTTTGACGGCAGGAGCGATTGAGTGTGAGGCGGCTCGGGCGAACGCCCTACTCCGCCACGACTCCGTGGAACTTGGCTTCCAGGACATCCCGGTCGAACGGCTTCATCATGTAGTCGTTGGCGCCGGCCTTGAGGGCCAGGGCGATCTGGCCGATGTCGTTCTCGGTGGTCATGTAGACCACGTGCGGCTTCTCACCGCCCACATAGGCCCGGAGGAGTTTCAGGAACTCGAGCCCCGTCATGATCGGCATCTGCCAGTCGAGAAGGATGGCGTCGGGCATTTCCTGCCGGCACTTGTCGAAGGCTTCCTGCCCGTCCTCGGCCTCTTCGATGATGTAGTCGATATCCTCGAGGATGCGGCCCGCGACCTTGCGCACCACGCTCGAGTCATCGACGATCAGGCAGGATTTCATGGCGGGACTCGCGAAAAGGCATTCGCCCCGATTATGGGGCGAAAGTCCCTACGAATGGTTAGCGAAGCCTTAGGCTGCTTCGGCGCTCGCCGCCTTGGGCGTGGCCGTGAACACGAACTCTTCGTTCTCGATGCCGATCTTGAGTTCCATGTCGGTCATGCGCGCCAGGATACCGGTGTAGAACGGCTGGATCCCCCGTGCATCGACGCCCTCTTCAGGCGCGCCCGAGAGCAGGCCTTCCGAACCGGCCGGGATCAGCGTCTTGGGACCCTTGGAGGTGAGGCGGAAGGCTTCCTGCCCGGCAGGACCGGTCATTTCGGCCTTCACATAGCCACCGCGCGGCACCGAACCGGCTGCGATCAGCAGCATGTTCATGAAGAGCTTGGCCTTGTGCTTGGGCAGCAGGATCGCCGGAACCTGCCAGTCGAGATCGGCTTTCTCGATTTCGAACAGCAGCTTGGCGACGCGCTCGCACTCGCGGGTGTCGAAATCGGTGCCGGCCGTGGAGGAGGCTCCATAGGCCAGGCGCGCGAACTCGAGTTTGGCGCGAGACTGCTTGGCGGCGTTGGCGATGAGATCGCGCGCGAAAGGCGCCATTTCGGCCTGGCCCGGATCGGCCAGAACTTCGAGACCGTTACCGATCGCACCCACCGGGTTGATCAGATCGTGGCACACGCGCGAACAGAGCATTGCCGCCAGGTCGGTCGCCTTGAGCTCGATGATGTCGGCCATGACTATTCCCCGATAGAATCATTTGCTGCAACCATGACGCAGCCGCGCGCCTTGGGCAATCAAAGGGCAGGCCTCAGTTTGTGGAAAGCTCCTTGGAGAGGCCGCCCCAGTGATCGACCGCGTCCGTCATCGCCTTTTTGGGCGACATCAGGAAGGCATCGCGGTTGGCGGTCGAGTAGAAAAGATAGAGCCGCTGGCCGACCATCGCATAGATGCGCGGATTGCCATCCGACAGGAAGCCGCGGGCCACGCCCATGGCGCAATAGCCGCCGAATTGGGGAGCGTAGATCTCGGGATCGGTCTTGAACACATCCAGGTTCGCCTGGTTGGCGAAATACCAGGTCACCCCACCCCAGTCATAGGCCAGGTCGAGCGTTCCGGCCAAAGGTTCCTTCTCGGTGAAATAACTCACCGGGTCGTTCCCCTCGAGCGCCACCCCGGTTAAGGGGTTGGAAACTATGGCAGTTGTTACCACCGAGGCCGCCAGGACGGGCGAAACCTGAGCAAATCCGGGCGAAAGCACGCTGGCGAGCACCCCTATGGTTAAGATTTGTTTACGGATTTGCCGCATCATTGCCCCGATGGACGCCCAACCTGGGCGCGACGTGAATCGGCATCACCCTAGCGCACAAAGCATGAGCCGCTGGTAAATGCCGTGAGGGCCGGCGCCCCTACTGGAGGATCTCAAGATGTTCAATCGGCTCGGCAAGGGACTGATCGCCAGCCTGATCATGCTCGTTGGCCTCTGCGCTCCCCAATTCGCTTACGCCCAGCAGGGTTCGCTGAGCGACACCTATTCGAGCGATGACCTGGTGGAACGCGGTGGCGCCTTCTTCGGCTCGGTATCCCAGGGCCTGGCCTCGCTCGTGGAGAAAGTCGTGGGGCAATACGGCCTGCCCAACGGCTATATCCTGGGCGAGGAAGCCGGCGGCGCGCTCTTTGCGGGCGCCAAGTACGGCCAGGGGACGCTCTATACGCGTAACCTCGGCGAATACCCGGTCTACTGGCAGGGCCCGTCGGTCGGCCTCGATTTCGGCGGCGACGGCTCCAAGGTCATGATGCTGGTCTATTCGCTGCCCGACATCAACTCGATCTACGCCCGCTATCCCGGCGTCAACGGCTCGGCCTACGTGGTGGGCGGGTTCGGCATGACCGTGATGAAGCGGCAGAACGTCGTGCTCGTCCCGATCCGCTCGGGCGTGGGCGCGCGGCTCGGGCTCAATGTGGGCTACCTCAAGTTCACCCAGGAACCGACCTGGAACCCGTTCTGACCCGTCGAGTCTCCGCCCGGCAACAGAAGGTCACATTAGGCTGAGCCCTTAAGGTTAAGCCTTGGCAAGACTGGCGCCTTGCCGCCATAACTGCCAGATGTCGATGGACCCGAAAGGCTTTCGGGTCCTCGGCACGTTGCGGAGCCGCCTATGGGTATTGAGAACATCATGTACTTCGCGCTGGGCCTGCTGATCGCGGCCCTGCTGGCGCTGGCGATCATGCCTGCCATCTGGAAGCGCGCCGTACGTCTCACCAAGCGCCGCATCGAAGCCGCCACGCCCATGTCGATGGCCGAGTTCCGCGCCGACAAGGACCAGCTGCGAGCCGAGTTCGCCCTCTCCACGCGCCGCCTCGAAATGACCATCGAAGGCCTGCGCAAGCGCCTGGCCGAGGAACTGGGCGACGTCAGCCGCCGCAAGGCAGACCTCAACAGCATCAAGACCGAGCGCGAGCAGCACCAGCAGATCGTCACCGACCTCGAAACCCGCGAGACAACGCTCAACCAGCGCATCGCCGAGCTGGAGAAGGAAAGCACCGACCTCTCCCAGCGCCTGCGCATGCGCGACCGGGACTATGCCAGCAAGACCGAGGAACTGGACAAGGCGCGCAACGCCATCCGCGGCGAGTTCGCGAGCCCCGCCGATGCCGAGACGCTGACGGGCGACTACGAGGAAGATACCGACCGGCTGCTCTCCGCGCTCGCCATCGAGCGCAAGCGGACGGCAACGCTCGAAGCGCAGACACGAGCGCTGATCGACAAGCTCGATGCTGCCCCCAAGCGCTCTGCCGACACCAATGCCGCCATCGCCGAACTGCGGCGGGCTCTCGCGGCGCGCGACGAGGCGGCCGACGCTTTCAACGCCGACCTCGCAACCGCCGAGGCGCGACTCGCCAGCGCCGAGACGCAGCTCAACGCGCTGCTCAAGGAAACCGAGCCGGCGCCCGAAGAGGGCAGCAACAAGGTGCAGCAATTGCTGGCCGAAAAGCTCTCGCTCGAAGAGAAGACCGAAAAGCTCAAGGACAAGGTGGCCGGGCTGGAATCGGTGATCCTTGCCGGCTGGGGCACGGCGGCCGTGGAGCCGGGCGCATTGCGCGAGCGGCTGGGAGCGATCGCCTCGGACGTGAGCCGGATCGTCTACGCGCTCGACGAGGAGCCGGCGGCGCCGGAAGCCGAGGAAAGCCTGTTCGACCGGGTGCAGCGGTTTGCCGATGACGGCGCTGCGGCCGAGCCACTGCCGATGCCGCCGCCGGCGGCGCGCAAGCCGCGGGGACGGGTATCCACGCGGATGGCGGCGGTTCGCGATATTCAGTCGCGGAATTAGGCGCGGGGTTGGCCGGGAAGGGTGGGCGCCGGGCGCTGCCTCCTGAAGCTTGCTCCTCGTAACTCTCTGACATCGCTGCCTCCCCTCCCCACCATGGAACCTCCTAGGCCGCTGAGCTGGGGGCCATGGATGGCGCCACTCATGGGGGACGGGGCAATAGGCCCCGGATCAAGTCCGGGGAAGATCGAGGTGGGGCGCGCGCTGTGCACTGTGGAGCGCGTCCGCATGCGGCGAGCTTCCGCTCGGCTCGCCGCTCATTCCCCTCAATCCCCTCATTCCCCTCAATCCCCTCATTCCCCTCATTCCCCTCATTCCCCTCATTCCCCTCAATCCTCTCACTTCCCACATTCCCGTTCTTGCCCCACCACCGTACTTCCCCGGCCGAAGAGCCGGGGCCCACGGATACCTCCACTCGAGTGGCGTGGTGCAATGGGCCCCGGATCAAGTCCGGGGAAGTGCAGTGGTGGGGCGGGATTGGGTACTGCGGACGGCGCGGGTCGGTCGGGTCGGGTCGGGTCGGGTCGGGTCGGGGCGGAGAGGCAGATCAGATATGATCAGGCACGGGCAAGTCGGAAGGGCCGATGATAGCTCGAGGTGTGCGGCTTGCCCGCCGGAAAGTGGCCTTCACAGGGGGAAGGTGTTGGGGATTGCCGGGTTTTGGGGCTGAGTCGGTCGCGGCGGTGGGAAACAGAAATGTTTCGCGTGGCTTTTTGCGGGGTTTTGGGCGTCAGCTCTTGATTAAGTCTTTGATATTTATCTGTTTATTTTCCGACTGAGTGCCTGAATCGTTAAATTTTGACTCAATTTCGGAGCAATTTTCGCGATTTTTCGCGGGGTTTGAGAGCAAATTCGGGCTTCGTTTGGCGATGATTTTGAGGGGGGTCTTGGCGTGCGCCTGAAGGGCACGCGACAAGTGTAGCGCGGGCTTTTGGGTGGGGGGATAAAGTCGGGCGGTCGGTGTTGCCGCCGGGCACGGGCCCTGGGCGGCTCCGTCCCGACGCCTGCTTACTCGACGGCGATGTCGAGCTGCTGCTGCATTTCGCCGGTGGCGCCGTCGAAGATGCGGACCTGCGTGGCGGGGCCGATCTTGTAGGTGACGCTGACGGTTCCGCCGGTGGCGACGGCCGAGAGGACCTCGGCGCCCTGCGGCAGGCGCAGGGCCTGGGCGGCGTAGGCGCCGGCAGGAGCAGTTGCGCTGGCGGGCGCAGTCTGCGATGAGCGATAGACAAGTGCTATCGCGATGGCGATAAAGCCCACCAGCAACAAGCCGATCGAAAACATGAACGAGCGCTTGGCCCGCGCGATGATCGCCTGGGCTTCAGGCGACAGGGTTTGATTTTCGGCCGATGGATCAGGAGCGCTCATGCAGGACGTGTCCGGTGAGGAAATCGAATTCGAATATGTCGTCGAGCCCGCGGACGCCGGCACGCGCCTGGACGCGCTGCTCGCCCGGGAGCATGACGTCTTCAGCCGCAACCGCATCAAGGATCTGATCCTCGAGGGCGCCGTAACCGTCAACGAGGCTCGCGTCGACGAGCCCAAATACCGCGTCAAGGCGGGCGATACAATCGTTCTCGTGGCGCCCGAGCCCTCCGACCCCGATCCGCAGCCCGAGGATATCCCCCTCGACATCCTTTATGAGGACGACGAGCTGATCGTGATCAACAAGCCGGTGGGCATGGTGGTACACCCTGCCCCCGGCGCCTGGACCGGCACGCTGGTCAATGCGTTGATCCATCATTGCGGGGAAAGCCTCAAGGGCATCGGCGGGGTCAAGCGCCCCGGCATCGTCCATCGGCTCGACAAGGATACGTCCGGCGTGATGGTTGCGGCCAAGACCGACCGGGCGCTGAAGCACCTGGCGGCGCAGTTCGCCGATCACGGCCGGACGGGGCCGCTCCATCGCGCCTATACGGCCTTTGCCTGGGGCCGCACCGAAAGCGCCATGGGCACGATCGATGCGCCGCTGGGACGGGACAACCACAACCGGCTCAAGCAGGCGGTCCGCCGCGACGGCCGCGAGGCGATCACCCATTACCGCAGCCTCGCACGCTATGGCGACGAGGGCTGGGACATCACCCAGCTCACCTGCGAGCTCGAAACCGGGCGCACGCACCAGATCCGCGTACACATGTCCCATATCAGCCATCCGCTGGTGGGGGACGCGGTCTATGCGCCGGGCTTCGCCACCAAGGTCAACCGGCTGCCCGACGACCTCAAGGCCATCATTTCCGGCCTCGGCCGACAGGCGCTGCATGCGGCCGAACTGGGCTTCGAGCATCCGACGACGGGCGAGGAAATGTTCTTCGAGGCGGAGCTGCCGGAGGACCTGCTGGCGCTCCAGGAGGCGCTGCAACCTTACAACCGCGCCTATGCGCGTTAACAAAGCTTAAGGTGATTTCGGGCGCGGTCCGCGCTAGCTTTCTACTCGCACGCTTTCCCGCAACCTTTCGTGAGATCGTGCATTATCCGTGCCGGGTGGGTCTTATCAGCGCCCGAAATCGACCTATATATGCCCATGTGCCCTCCTGTGCCTTCATGGACGGGAACGGTACGCTCTGCCCGTAGAAACGGGGGAAAGGGGGACTAAAAATGGCCCAGTCCAATCTACCGGTTCTTTCGACCGAAGGTGGCCTCAGCCGCTATCTCCAGGAAATCCGCAAGTTCCCGATGCTGGAACCGGATGAGGAGTTCATGCTGGCCAAGCGCTACAAGGAGCACGCCGATCCGTCGGCTGCCCAGAAGCTCATCACCTCGCATCTGCGCTTGGTAGCGAAGATCGCGATGGGTTACCGTGGCTACGGCTTGCCGATCTCCGAGGTCATCTCGGAAGGCAATGTCGGCCTCATGCATGCGGTCAAGCGGTTCGAGCCCGACAAGGGCTTCCGCCTGGCAACCTATGCGATGTGGTGGATCCGCGCCGCGATCCAGGAATACGTCCTGCGGTCCTGGTCGCTGGTCAAGATCGGCACCACGGCGGCCCAGAAGCGGCTGTTCTTCAACCTGCGCAAGATCAAGGGCCAGATCGCGGCCCTCGATGACGGCTCGCTGCATCCGGACCAGATCAAGCAGATCGCCACCACCCTCAACGTCTCCGAGGACGATGTGGTGTCCATGAATTCCCGCCTCACCGGCGACGCCTCGCTCAACGCGCCCATGCGCGCCGACGAAGGTGCTTCCGAATGGCAGGATTGGCTGGTGGACGACACGCCTGACCAGGAAACCGTGCTCGGCAACAGCGAGGAATACGACGAGCGCATGGGTCTGCTGACCAATGCGATGGACGTCCTCAACGACCGCGAACGCGCCATCTTCCAGGCCCGCCGCCTGCAGGAGAGCCCGGCCACGCTCGAAGAGCTCGCCCAGCAATACGACGTATCCCGCGAACGCATCCGCCAGATCGAGGTCCGCGCCTTCGAAAAGGTGCAGGAAGCGGTACAGAACGCCGCACGGTCACGCGAAAACGCGTGAGTGTGATGTGAGGTTAGGAAAAGCCGCCCGGAAGGGCGGCTTTTTTGTTTGGGGGCACAATCTCGGAACTTCCCCGGCCATAGAGCCCACGGATGCCTCCACTCGGGTGGAGCGGGGCAATAGGCCCCGGGTCTTCGCCCGGGGAAGTAGGGGGTGGGGATGGGGTGGTGCGGCCCCAGGGGATGTGGCGTTGGGGACGGACTCGATCGTGCCCATCGTCCCTCTCCCCTTGAGGGAGAGGGTGCCCGAAGGGCGGGTGAGGGGTACCGCCAGCATCGCTGACCTCTCATCCGTTGGCTTCGCCGCCACCTTCTCCCTCAAGGGGAGAAGGAAGAAAGGGGCGCGGTGGGCGGAACCGCTAGCGAATTTCCTTGGGCGGGAGCGGCTGGGGGTTGAGCGAGTTGAGCAGGAACTTGCTCTGGAACTTGATGCGCGGGTTGACCTGCGGCTGCGGGATGTCGTCGGGCTTGACCTGGGGGCCCTGGGCGGGCTTGCCGCCGACGATGATGATGCTCTTTTCCTCGACGCCGGAATTGAAGCGGAACTGGCCAGCCTGGACGTTGGTGGCGAGAACGGCGCCAACGGACAGAAAGGCGATTGCGGCAACGGCTTTCTTGAAATTCGGCATTTTGTTTTCCCTCTCTCGCCGCTCCTCCAGCGGCAGGGACACAATCGCCCAATGCATCTGAAACGCCCTTGAACCGGCCGTTCAGCTCCCGTTCATCGGCCGAGCACCGCCTCGGCCTCGGCCAGGAACTCCTTAAGCGCTCGCGGGCCGGCCATAGCCGAGGTCTTTTTCGTGTCCTTGACCAGCTTGGCGAAGATCACGCGGCGGTCGCCCTTGTCGGCCCAGCCGACGAACCAGCCCAGCCGCAGCGGGCCTTTGGCGATGTAGCTGGTGCCGGTCTTGCCGTGCACGGTCCAGCCGCCGGCCTGGTATTGCGCAATGACCTCGCGCGTCATCTCCAGGGCCGGAAGCGAGACAGGCAGCCGGTCCTCGATGAGGCGCTCGATGAAGGCGACCTGCTGGCGCGGCGTGATGCGCAGCGAGGAATTGAGCCAGGCCTTGGTGAGCCCGCCCGAGACATCGGCATTGCCGTAGTCGAAATCGGCGACGAACTTGGCGAAGGTCTTCATGCCCATTTCGCGGGTGAGGACGCGCGAATACCAGAGGATGGAATCGCGCAGCCAGATGCGCGGCGTCGTGGTCGCCTTGTCCTCGGGCTTGTTGACCCCGTATTCGGGCTTCCACGGCAGCGCGGGATTGTCGCCGTCCTTGAGATAGCCGGTCTCGAACCCCATCACCGCCAGCGGCACCTTGAAGGTCGAGGCCGGCGTATTGGGCTCGTCGCAATCCTCGCCCGTTTCGTGGATCACCGCTTTGCTGTGCGCATCGACGACGAGCAGGCATCCTGGCTCCGCCAGTGCCGGCGAAGTCAGGATGAGGCCCAGGAACACAAATGAAATCAGTCGCTTCAAGCTTGCCTCCGTAAAGCCTCCAGCAATGCGGGCAAGTGTGACTTTTCAACGATGAGCAGCCAGGGCGTATCGTCGACCGGCTCGATTTTTATGCTTTCGGTTAAGGCCTGGTTAGAGGTGCCGATGAGCCCGCCCTGCTCGAGGTGCAGGCTGTCGAGCGGATAGAGCAGGCCCTCCGAGCGCACGAAATCGATGGGCGCCAGCGGGTAGATCGAGACGCGCTCGCCGGGCGGGATGGTGAAGGCGAAGGAGCCGCTCACCGCCAGGGCCACGTCGTGCTCGTCCGAGAGCACGATGCGCCGCTCGCGGGCGAAGCGGGTGGCCGCGCTCACCGCCGAAAGCGTGTGGTCGAACCGCCGCCCGGTCATGCCCAGCGCGACGGTGATGGGGGCCTTGGTGGAATAGAGGCACTTCTCGAAATCGGTGGTGATCTGCTCGGCGATGCGGAAAACCCGCGTCGCCTCGGGCCAGCCCTCCGGGTCCGAGATCGAATCCATGTCCCCGATAATGGCGTCGGGAACCAGCCCCGCCTCCATGATGGCATCGCCGCCGCTATCGGCGCCGATAAGCTTGGCGCCCTGCGAGGACAGCCATTTGAGCAGCGGCACATCCACGGCGCCGCCCCCGACGATCACCAGGATGCCGTCGTGAATGAGCGGAAGGTCGTAGGCGTTAAGGTCTTGCACAGCAGGATAACTCTCTCTATGTCTCAAGCCGTCTCGCTGGGGTGTTCCGGGGTTTCCCGGAGCTGAGAGTTACCCATTGAACCTGAACCAGGTCATGCTGGCGGAGGAAGTTCGAGATGGCAAGGGCGCTCGTCTCGCGTCCCCGACCATTCTTATTCCCTTCTCGTTACATGACCGCAACGACCGAAGGGACTGACTCATGGTCAAATCCATCCGCTTCGCGCTTGCGGTTCTTGCCGGCCTTGCCGCGGCTTTGCCCGCGGCGGCCCAGGACGCATCCGCGCTCACCATCTACACCTACGACGGCTTCGCCTCCGAATGGGGCCCCGGCCCCGGCCTCAAGAAGGCCTTCGAGGCCCAGTGCAACGGCTGCACGGTCAATTTCGTGGCCGCCGATTCCTCGATCAACGCGCTGCGCAAGGTGCAGCTCGAAGGCGCCACCACCCAGGCCGACATGATCCTGGGCCTCGATACCGCCACCGCCGGGGAAGCCCGCGCGACGGGGCTTTTCGCCGACCATGGGCTCGAGCTCACCGGCCTCGACATCCCAGTCACCTGGACGGACAAGCAGTTCGTGCCCTTCGACTGGGGCTATTTCGCCTTCGTCTACAACAAGACCAAGGTGCCCAACCCGCCCCATTCCTTCGAAGAACTGATCGCGATGCCCGAGAGCTTCAAGATCGTGATCGAGGACCCGCGCTCGGACACTCCCGGCCTCGGGCTGCTGCTCTGGATCAAGGCCGCCTATGGCGACAGGGCCCCGGAAATCTGGAAGGGCATGAAGCCCCATATCCTCACCATGACCAAGGGCTGGTCGGAGGCCTATGGCCTCTTCCTCAAGGGCGAGGCCGACATGGCGCTCTCCTACACCACCTCCCCCGCCTATCATGCGGTTTCGGAAAAGGACGAGAACTACGCCTTCGCCGAATTCACCGAAGGGCATTTCCCGCAGATCGAAGTGGCGGGCATCCTCAAGTCCTCGCCGCACCAGGACCTGGCCAAGCAGTTCCTCGCCTTCCTCACCACCAAGGACGCCCAGCTCGTGATCCCCACGACCAACTGGATGTATCCGGTGATCGACCTGGGCGATGAACTGCCCGCCGCCTTCTACGCCCAGCCCAAGCCCGCCAAGGTGCTCGAGCTCGACGAAGCCACCATCACGGCCAATTCCAAGTCCTGGATCGATGAAGCCCTCACAGCCATCCAGTGACGGCCGCCTGATCCTGCCGCGCCGGCCGCTCCGCCTCCTGGGCGGGGCGGTCGTCGCCCTCGGCATCGCCGCGCTCGTCGCCCTCGTCCTCTGGTCGATCGTCCACGCCGCCGCCAGCGAGGCGGCGACGCCGCAATCGAGCTTGGATATCCCGCACCTGCTGCGGATGACCTCCATCCAGGCGGGGCTGACGACGGTGCTGTCGCTCCTCGCGGGCATCGCGCTGGCCTGGTGCCTCAACCGGCTGACCTTCCCGGGCCGCAATCTCGTCGTCGGCCTCTTCGCCGCCGCCATCGTCACCCCCGGCCTCATCGTCGCCTTCGGCCTGCTCTCGGTCTGGGGCCGCAATGGCTGGATCAATGCAGCGCTCTCTCCCTTCGGCATTTCCATCGGCAATCCGATGTTCGGCCTGCCGGGCATTCTCTTCGCCCATGTGATCCTCGACGGCGCCTTTGCCGCCCGCGTGCTGCTGGCCCGGCTCGACGCCCTGCCCGCGGCCCGGCTCAAGACCGGCCAGAGCCTCGCCCTTTCGGCCTGGCAGCGCTTTGCGATCATCGACTGGCCCGTGCTGCGCGGCGCGCTTCCGGGCCTTGCCGCGATCATCTTCCTTCTCGCCTTCACCAGCTTCCCCATCGTGCTGCTGCTCGGCGGCGGGCCGGCCAACCAGACGCTCGAAGTGGCCATCTATTCGGCCGTGCGGCTCGATTTCGACCTCAAGGGCGCGGTGAACCTGGCACTGGTGCAGATCGCCGCCTGTTCCATCGTCATCCTCATCGCCTCGGCGCTGGCGCCTGTGCCGACAAGCCTCGGCCCCTCGGGGGGCCAGACCTGGTCGGACAGCCGCCGCACGCAGGCGCTGCAATGGCTGATCCTGCTCATCTGCCTCGTTGCCTTCGCGCTGCCGCTGCTTTCGGTACTGGCCGACGGCATCGGACTCCATGCCCTCCCCGTGCTGACGCGGCCGAGCTTCTGGACGGCGACGATCACCAGCCTCGTCATCGGCATCGCCTCGGCCGTGCTCTGCATCGTCTTCGCGCTGCTGCTGGCCATGGCGCGCGCAACGACGGCGAGCCACCTCGCCCGCATCGGGCTGGGGGCGCCGGCCTATGCATATCTCGCGGTACCCGCCGTCGTGCTGGCGCTCGGCTTCTTCCTCGCCGTGCGCAATCTGGGCATCCGTGCCGACGCGGCGGCGCCCTATGTGGTGGTGATCGCCAATGCCCTGCTCTCGCTGCCCTTTGCGGTAGCGACGCTCGGGCCCCCGCTCGAAGCCATTGCGCGCGGGCAGGGTCGGCTGGTGCGCGCGTTGGGATTGAGCGGCTGGCAGCAATTCACGCTGGTGGAACTGCCGCTGCTGGGGCGAGATCTCGGCGTGGCGCTCGCCCTTGCCTTCTGCTTCTCGCTCGGAGACCTCGGCGTGATCTCGCTCTTCGGTACGCAGGATTTCACCACCCTGCCGCTGCTCATGTATCGCGCGCTCGGCACATATCGCACCAACGATACGGCGGTGATCGCCGCGCTGATGCTCATCCTCTCCCTCGCGGTCTTCATTCTCCTGCCGCGCCTCTTCGAAAAGCTCAGCCATGCTCAAGCTTGACGCCATCGCCTATGCCCATCCGGGCAGCGGCCTCACCTATCGCTTCGACATGGAGGCCCTGCCCGGCCAGATCACGGCGGTGACCGGCCCCTCCGGCTCGGGAAAGTCCACGCTGCTCGACCTCATCGCCGGCTTCCTCAAGCCGACCTCGGGACGCATGACGCTCGACAGCCTCGACCTCGTGCCGCTGGCGCCGGAGGCGCGGCCGGTATCGCTGCTGTTCCAGTCCGAAACGCTGTTCGAGCACCTGACGGCGGAGCGAAACGTGGCGCTGGGCCTGCCGCGGGATGTGCCGCACGGCGAAGCGGCGCGTCGCATCGTCGATGCGCTGGCGGAGGTTGGTCTGCCCAGGATCGGGCGGCAACGGGCCTCGACGCTCTCGGGCGGGCAAAAGCAGCGCGTGGCGCTGGCGCGGACACTGCTGCGCGGCCGACCGATCCTGCTGCTGGACGAGCCGTTTTCGGCGCTGGACGACGAGACGCGGGTGACGACCCGGACATTGGTGCGGACGCTGACGGTGGCGCACGGCTGGCATACGGTACTGGTGAGCCACCACCTGGACGACGTGGCGGCGCTGGCGTCGCGGACGTATCGGATCGAGGATGGGAAGCTGGTGGAGGGGTGAGGGGCGCGCTGCTTTCGGCGAGGTCCCCCCGTTTCTTCCGGGGGCGTTGGTAGCTCCGAACTTCCCTTCTTCACTCAACACCTTCCCCACCCCTTACTTCCCCGGGCGAAGACCCGGGGCCTATTGCACCCCTCCACTCGAGTGGAGGTATCCGTCGGCCCCGGCTCTGCGGCCGGGGAAGTTCGGGGGTGGGGTGAGTGTGGTGGGGGGATCGAGAGGCGGGGGACTGGCTAGGGGTGGACAGGGGTTTTGCCGGCAGGTCCGGGACCTGAGCACCGTTCACTACGCAACTCTCCCACCACAGATTGAGCACAGTTCACTACGCAACTCTTCCCACCACGGAACTCCCCCGGGCGAAGACCCGGGGCCTATTGCACCGCGCCACTCGGGTGGGAGTATCCGTGGGCCCCGGCTCTGCGGCCGGGGAAGTGCGGTGGGTGGGGCGAGTGAGTGGTGGGAGAGGATGTGGCGCGAAGCACCCCATCCCTGTCCCCCGCAAGCCCCCACCCCTGTCCCCTCCCCGCAAGGGGAGGGAGACGTCGTTTCGCCGGTGGCGGCACAAATCGATCCCGACGCCTTCGGCGCCCCAAAAACAAAAGTGGCCCAACCTGCGTTGGAGCCACTCGATTTCCTAGTTTTCGGCGAGCGGTGGGGCCTTGGCCCATTCGGCGAAGACGTCGTCGAAGAGTTTGGCGGCGTCCTCGTCTTTTTCGAGGGTGATGATCGCGCGTTTGCCGGTGGCGTAGATGATGGCGAGGTCCATCCACTTGCGCGAGGTCAGCAGGTTCGAGTTCGTCGTCGAATCCGAGGGCGAGGCGCTGAGCGCGAAGAGGAAGGAATTGCCGACGACGCGCGCCGAAGCGCCGATGAGCGGGGTGCCCTGCACCAGTTCCTCATTCTTGAGCAGCACGCCGGGCAGGCCAGCGATCGAGCCGCCGATAAAGGTCTGGCTGACGTCGAAATTGACTTCCATCAGATGGCTCGCCGGCAGGCTCGGATCGGCGTTGCGGCGGATGAGGACATCGACGGTGAGGTTGCGGGCCGGAATCTTGGCCTTGCCCACCAGTGTCGGCTGGCCGACTTCGTCCTTGCCCTTGCTCCACTCGACCGTGCCCGAGAACGGCACGGCGCCGGTCGTGCCGTCGTCGGACGCTTCGAGCAGCAGGGACTGGTTGCCGGCCAGGTTCGCCGCTGCGGGCGAGGTGGCGTCGGCAGCAGCGACCTGCGGGGCGGCTGCAGGCTCGCTGGCCGGCAGGCGCTCATCGCTCTTGTCGTCGGCATTGGGCGCATTGACCTGGGCCGGCGGCGGCGTGGTGAGCGGCACGGTGGAAGGCTGGTCGGCCGAGAGCCGGTCGTCGGGCTTGAGCTCCTGGGTGGGCTCGGCCGTCTGCGCAGTGGCGACAGTATTGCCCGGGCCGGTGGCATCCGGATTGGGTTCGGTCGCCGGGACGCTGGCCGGATTGGCCTCGGGCGCCGTGGCATCGGCCGTGGCTTCGCTCTGGCCGAACATGGCGGCCGGGTCGACATAGCCCTCGCGCCAGGCCCAATAGCCGGCGCCGGCCGCGCCGATCAGCAGCAGCGCGAAGACGGCGAGGAAAATGGTGACGGCATTGAGCCCACGGCCGCGTTCGACCGGGCCAGGCTCGAAATCCTCGTCCTCGTCGGACGAAAGCGAGACGGACGGCTTGGCGGGCTTGACCGCCTCGGCATCCTTGTTGACTTCGACCTTGGTGACGGAGCCATCGGCGCTCACCTCGCCGCGCGCTTCGCGGTCGAGCGTGGCGATGGCGCGGTCGATGGTGACCTGCGGATCGTTGGCCGGCGTTTCGGCGACGCCCGGCTCGACCTCGACTTCGCGAACGGTCGAGAGAGCGACGGCGCCGTTCTGCTCGACGGCGGCGATGGGGTCAGCGACGTGCTGGCGCGCGACGGCTTGCGAATGGAGCGAAGGCTCGAGGCGCTGGGCAGCGACGGCATTGCCATCGCGACGCGGCTCGAAGGTCGGGCCCTTGAGCGGGGTCGGCTTGGCCGGATTGTTGAAGACCAGCGGGGTCGAGGGCCCGGTCTTGGTCGCCTCGGCGCGCGCGACGATCGAGGGGATGTTCTGCGGCTGGACCGGCGGAATCGGCGCCTTGGGCAGTTCGACGACCTCAGGGGTCACCTCAACCACCGGCTCGGGCGCGGCTTCGACCGGTTCGGCCTCGGCGCGATCGGCTTCATCGATCAGCGCCTGGATCTGGTCGATATCGGCCTCGGGCTCGCTTTCAGGCTCGGGCTCCGGCTCGACCACCGGTTCGGGTTCGAACTCAGGCGCGGGCGCGCTGGCCACGACTTCCGGCTCGATCTCCGGTTCCGGCTCCGGCTCAACGAATTCTGGTTCCGGTTCGACGAATTCGGGTTCCGGCTCCACGGCTTCCACCACCGGCGGCGGGGGAGGCGGAGGAGCCGCGACCGGCTCGGGCACCCGCACGCGCGGCGCGGGCGCATCTTCCTGTTGCTTGAGGTCCGCGATCACCGCTTCGCTGGCCTCGCGCTCCACCTGTCGGATGCAATCCTCGAGCTGGAGCCGATGCTGGGTGATCTCGCGGGCGGGAAGCGGAGGGTCTATCGCGCGCAGTTGCCCGACGAGCGCAGTGCGCGCCTTCTCGTAGACTGCGCGCCGAGCGGCGCCGTTATTTTCAGGCAGGACAGCAATTGCCCGCCTTAACAGCTCTTTGTAATCCGCCATTGCCTACCTGGTACCCACAATTCAACGCGGTGTTTTAACAAAAAAACTCAATCTTGGAACGGGTCATGTACCAGGATGGTATCCTCCCGCTCGGGACTGGTGGAAAGCAAGGCCACCGGCGCCCCGATCAACTCCTCGATATAGCGGACATACTTGACGGCCTGAGCAGGCAGTTCCGCCCAGCTCCTGGCCCCAGCCGTGGTTTCCGACCACCCCTCGAGGGTTTCATAGATCGGCTTAACAGCGGCTTGTGCCCCCATTGAGGCAGGCAAATAATCAATTCGTGAACCGTTGAGCTCGTAGCCCACGCACACCTTGATCTCCTTGAGTCCGTCGAGGACGTCGAGCTTGGTGAGGGCAATACCAGTGATGCCCGAGGTCTTCACCGTCTGCCTTACGAGGACCGCATCGAACCAGCCGCAACGGCGCGGACGGCCGGTATTGACGCCGACCTCGCGGCCGACCGTCGCCAGGTGCTTGCCGATCTCGTCGTTGAGTTCGCACGGGAACGGGCCTTCGCCCACGCGGGTCGTATAGGCCTTGGTGATGCCCAGCACGTAGCCGATGGCCGTGGGGCCGAGGCCCGAGCCGGCGGCGGCCTGGCCGGCCACGGTGTTGGACGAGGTCACGAAGGGATAGGTGCCGTGGTCGTTGTCGAGCAGCGCACCCTGCGCGCCCTCGAAGAGGATGCGCGCACCGGCGCGGCGCTTCTCGTCGAGGATTTCGTAGACGCGATCCATATAGGGCAGGATCTCGCCGGCAACCGAGGTCAACTCCTCATAGAGCGCCTCGGCGGAAAGCTCGGAGAGGCCGAGACCGCGGCGCAGCGCATTGTGGTGCGCGAGCAGGCGCTCGATCTTGGGCATGAGCGTTTCGGGCTCGGAAAGATCGACCAGGCGAATGGCGCGGCGGCCGACCTTGTCTTCATAGGCCGGGCCGATGCCGCGGCGGGTCGTACCGATCTTGAGGCCGGAATTGGCGTCCTCGCGGATGCCGTCGAGCTCGCGGTGGAGCGACAGGATCAGCGGGGCATTGTCGGCGATGCGCAGGATTTCCGGGGTAATCTTGACGCCCTGCGCCGAGAGCTTTTCCATCTCGGCCACGAAGTGATGGGGATCAACGACCACGCCGTTGCCGATGACCGAAAGCTTGCCGCGCACGAGGCCCGAAGGCAGCAGCGCCAGCTTGTAGCTCACCCCGTCGATGACCAGCGTGTGGCCGGCATTGTGGCCGCCATGGTAGCGCACCACCACATCGGCGCGCTCGGAGAGCCAGTCCACGATCTTGCCCTTGCCCTCGTCGCCCCATTGCGAACCGACGACCACAACGTTAGCCATTTAAAACTTTCCCCGATCGGAGGGCCATCGGCAGTGCGGACCGCCTCGATGATGGCCGAGTTCAGTTTGACGCCGGTCACGAAAAGCAAGTAGGCATGACGGCGCGTTTTTACGGCGCACCAATACATGAGAAGTGCGCCGATGACAAAGCCACATAGCGCCGATCGCAGCGGCCTAATGTCCTCGGCCCTGGACCGGCCCTATTTCCTGCTGACGCTGACCCCGCTCTTCTGGGCCGGCAACGCCGTGGCCGGCAAGATGGCCGTCGACCAGGTCGATCCTTATACGCTCATCGTCGTGCGCTGGCTGGCCGCGCTGCTCCTCGTCCTGCCCTTCGCCTGGCGGCATCTCAAGACCGACCGGCCTGAAATCCGCAAGGGCTGGCTGATGCTCACGCTCTACGGCGCCATCGGTTATACGGGCTTCAACGTGCTGCTTTACGGGGCCGCGCACTATACCAGCGCCGTCAACACCTCGATCGAGCAGGCGCTGATCCCGGTGCTGGTGATCCTGGGCAATTTCGTCATCTTCCGCGTGCGCTCGACGGCCCTGCAATTGCTCGGCGTGTTCCTCACCATTGGCGGCGTCGTGCTGACGGCGGTGCATGGCGATTTCAGCCGCATCATCACGCTCAGCGTCAACCAGGGCGACGCGCTGATGATCCTCGCCTCGCTCTCCTATGCCGCCTATTCGCTGCTGCTGCGCTATCGCCCGCCTATCCACTGGCTGAGCTTTCTCGTCACCACCTTCGCCGCAGCACTCCTCGCCGGCTACGTCGCGCAGGTGGTGCTGGGCGGCGGCTTTACGGCCATCGTCTCGGGCGTCGCCAAAACGACCCCGCTCGGCTGGGCCATCATCGCCTACGTGGCCTTCCTGCCTTCGGTGGTGGCACAGCTCTTTTACGCGCGCGGCGTCGAGCTTATCGGCGCCAACCGGGCGAGTCTCTTCATCAACCTGATCCCGGTCTACGGCACGCTGCTGTCGATCGTGATCCTGAGCGAACCTATCGAGCCCTATCACATGGTGACGGCGGTGCTGGTCGTGGTCGGCATCGCGCTGGCCGAGTTCTCGGCCCGCGCGCCGAGGCGGGCCGCCAACGGCTAGATCGACTGGCCGAAGCGGAAGAGATTGGTCGGGTCGACCTCTGCCTTGATCCGCTCCAGCCGCGCGAGGTTGTCGCCGTAATAGCGCGCACGCCAATCGGTGAGGTCGCTATCGGGAAAGTTCTGGAAAGCGCCCTTCCCGCCTGCCGCATTGAGGAGGCCGTAGAATTCGTCCTGCCAGGCGGCGGCACGCCGGGCGATGGCGGGTCGCGCCGCATCGTCCTCGCTCCAGCTTATGCCCACGACCGAGAGCCAGCGACTGTCGCGGTGGACGAAGGCGGTTTCGTCGGGCGCCAGTTCGTTGACGCGCCCACCGGTCTGGAAAAAGAAGAAATCGCCGTGCGCGCCGGTGCCCGGCCATTGCTGCAGTTTGTCGATAGCCTCGGCCAGCATGGTCTCGTCCGGCGCCTTGGCGAGAAAGGCCGATCGCTCGCGGAAATAGGCCGGGGCTCCGGGTTCGGCGAGGAAGTTCTGGCCTTCCCAATAACCCAGCTCCTTGACCTCGCTGAACTCGGGCTCGGCAATGGCCATGACCGGCGCAAGGATCGCCTTGAGCTCATCGGCCGGGCCGGCATATTGGCCGAGCAGCGTCACCGGCACCTGGCGGCCCTGCTTCAGGAGTTCGGGGGTAACACCGCCGAGCGAAATCCGGGTGCCGAGCGTCGTCGGGGCAGCGTCGGCCGCGGCGAACAGGGCCGTGGCCACGGCGAGCGTTTCCTTGCGCCAGACATAGCGGAAGACGGTGATCGACTCGTCGGCCGGCTCCGTGCGGATGGTGAAGGATGTGCTCACCCCGAAATTGCCACCTGCCCCGCCACGAATGGCCCAGAAGAGATCGGGTTCGCTTTCCTTTGAAAGCTCCCGCACGCGGCCATCGGCCGTCACGATCTGGGCGGCCACGACATTGTCGCAACCCATGCCGAGCCGGCGCATGTTGAAGCCGATGCCGCCGCCGAGAAGATATCCCGCCGCGCCCACGCTCGGGCAACGGCCGTGGGTGATCATCCGGCCCGCCTTGCTGAGTGCCGAATAGACCTGGCCATTGAGCGCCCCGGCGCCGACCTGCACATTGCCATCGGTCTCGCCGTAGTCGATGGCGCGCATCTCGCGCATGTCGATGACCAGATCATGCCCGGACGAATAGCCGGCATAGGAATGCCCGCCACCGCGGATGACGAAAGGCACGTCATAATCCCGGCACCAGCTCAGGACATCGGCCACCATCTGCGGCGTCCGGCAATAGGCGACGCCCTGTGGACGCACATCGCGAAAGCGCAGGTTGTTGGGCAGGGCTGCCTTGGCGAAGCTGCCCTCGCCCGGGCGCACCAGCCCGTCGGCGGTCACCCGGCGCAGCACCTCCCAGCGATCGGGAAGGGCGGGCCCCTCGGCCCAGGCCGGACGGCTCGCCATGACCCCGACGGCGGCAGCGCCACCAGCCAGGAACGAACGACGGGACAACTGTGCAACAGTCTTCATGACACTCTCGCCAAAACACGAAGTTCCCCGCGTGTCGCACGGCCATCGTTAAGCGCAGGTGGAAATAGGAACTGCAAAGGCGCACCAACTTCCGCGGGCCCCGGCGCAAAAGAAAACCCCGCCTGCTCCTGAGGAAAGCAGACGGGGCTGGCTGGGCGAAGCGCGAAGCGCGCCTCTGCCTTCTAGAAGCGCAGGGCCTTGGCCTGCTTGACGCCTTCGAGCTTGCCGATGGTGGCGAGCTGGTCGTCGGCGAGCTTGCCGTCGATCGAGACGAGAGCGATGGCGTCGCCGCCTTCCTCGACACGGCCGAGGTTGAAATTGGCGATGTTGACGCCGAGCTGGCCAAGCAGCGTGCCGAGGCGGCCGATATGGCCGGGACGATCCTCGTTGGTGACATAGAGCATGGAGGGAGTGAGTTCCGCTTCCATGTTGATGCCCTTGACCTGGATGATGCGCGGCTTGCCATTGGCGAATACGGTGCCGGCGACGCCACGTTCCTGCTTGTCGGTCACCACCGTCAGGCGAATGTAGCTTTCATAGGCGCCCTGCTGCTCACGGGTGATGACTTCCACCGCAATGCCGCGATCCTTGGCGATCTGCGGAGCCGAGACCATGTTGACGTCCTGAAGCTGCGGCTTCATCACGCCGGTGAGCGCGGCGGCGGTCAGCGGACGCACGTTAAGGCCGGCAACCGTGCCCTCATACTCGATGCGGATGCCCTTGATGTCGCTGTCGGTGAGCTGACCGGCGAACGAGCCGAGCGTCTCGGCGAGCTTGACGTAAGGCGTCAGGCGCGGGGCTTCTTCCGCCGAGATCGACGGGAAGTTGAGCGCGTTGGTGATCTCGCCGGTCATCAGGTAGGCCGAGATCTGCTCGGCAACCTGCAGCGCCACGTTCTCCTGGGCTTCGGTGGTCGAAGCGCCAAGGTGCGGGGTGCAGATGACGTTGGGCAGCTCGAACAACGGGTTGTTGACCGCCGGCTCTTCCACAAACACGTCGAGCGCGGCGCCCGCGACCTTGCCGGACTTGAGCGCGTCATAGAGCGCGGTTTCATCGATCAGGCCGCCACGGGCGCAGTTGATGATGCGCACGCCGTCCTTGACCTTGGCCAGGGCTTCCCGCGACAGGATGTTCTTGGTCTGCTCGGTGAGCGGGGTGTGGAGCGTGATGAAATCGGCACGGGCCAGGAGGTCATCCAGCTCGACCTTCTCGATGCCGAGATCGAGCGCGCGCTCGGGCGACAGGAAGGGATCGAAGGCGATGACCTTCATGCGCAGGCCCTGCGCGCGGTCGGCCACGATCGAGCCGATATTGCCAGCGCCGATGATGCCGAGCACCTTGCTCGTGACTTCAACGCCCATGAAGCGGTTCTTTTCCCACTTGGAGGCGCGGGTCGAAGCGTCGGCTTCCGGGATTTGGCGGGCCAGCGAGAGCATGAGCGAGATGGCGTGCTCGGCGGTCGTGATGGAATTGCCGAAGGGCGTATTCATCACGATGATGCCCTTCTTGGTCGCGGCCGGAATGTCGACGTTATCCACCCCGATCCCGGCGCGGCCGATGACTTTGAGATTGGTCGCCGCCGCGATGATCTTTTCGGTCACCTTGGTGGCCGAGCGGATGGCGAGGCCGTCATACTGGCCGATGACTTCGAGGAGCTTGTCCTTGTCCTTGCCCAGATCGGGCAGGTAATCCACCTCGACGCCATTGTCCTTGAAGATCTGGACGGCGGTCTTGGAGAGCTTGTCGGAAACGAGAACCTTGGGCATGTGAGCACCCTTTTGCCGGAACCCTCACGGGTCCTGAATGAAATGAAACGGGGAAGAAGCGGCCGGATGCACCGGCCGCAGCAGTCCAGCCTTAGGCGGCAGCCTTGAGCGCGGCCTTTTCGGCGGCGAAGGCGTAATCGAGCCACGGCGTCAGCGCCGCCAGATCGGAAGCCTCGACGGTCGAGCCGGCCCAGATGCGCAGACCCGAGGGGGCATCGCGATAGGCGCCGATGTCGTAAGCCGCGCCGGCCTTGTCGAGCCGCGATACGATGGCCTTGGCGAAAGCCGCCTGCTTGTCGTCGTCGAGCGCGGTGACGTCCGGATCGGTGATCACGAGGCAGACCGAAGTATTGGAGCGCTCGTTTTCCTTTTTGGCGAGAAAATCAATCCAGGGGGTCTTGGCGACCCAGTCGGCCAGCACCTTGAAATTGGCGTCGGCACGGGCCTGCATGGCCCTGAGCCCGCCAGCGCGCATGCCCCACTCCATCGCGTCCACGGCATCTTCGATGCACAGCATCGAGACGGTGTTGATGGTCGCGCCTTCGAAGACGTCGGCCATCAGCTTGCCGCCCTTGGTGAGGCGGAAGATTTTGGGGAGCGGCCGGTCGGGCTTGAACGTCTCAAGCCGCTCGACGGCACGCGGCGACAGGATCAGGATGCCATGGGCGGCTTCGCCACCCAGCGCCTTCTGCCAGGAGAAGGTGACGACATCGAGCTTGGTAAAATCCATGTCCTGGGCGAAGGCCGAGGAGGTGGCGTCGCAGATGGTAAGACCCTTGCGATCGGCCGCGATCCAGTCGGCATTCGGCACGCGCACGCCTGAAGTCGTGCCGTTCCAGGTAAAGACGACGTCGCGGTCGAAATCGACCTGCTTCAGGTCCGGCAGCTCGCCATAGGGCGCCTTGAGGATGCGTACGTCTTCGAGCTTGAGCTGCTTGGTGACATCGGTCACCCAGCCCTCGCCGAAGCTTTCCCAGGCGAGCATGTCGACGCCGCGGGCGCCGAGCATGCCCCAGAGCGCCATTTCGACGGCGCCGGTATCGGAGGCGGGCACGATGCCGATCAGGTAATCGGCCGGCACTTCGAGCAGCTCACGAGTGAGCTGGATCGCCTTTTCGATCCGCGCCTTGGCGGGCTTGGCACGGTGCGACCGGCCAACGAGCGCGTTGGCAAGTGCCTCGACCGTCCAGCCGGGACGCTTCGCACAAGGACCAGAAGAAAAATTGGGATTAGCCGGTTTGACCGCCGGTGCGGTTAGGGGCGTATCAGCCATGAGCGACCCTCCCAGGTCGAAAGTCTCACGTTAGGGTGAGATGTCCTAAGGCGGGAGATATGACGGGAAAGGGGTGGCTGTCAATGGGCTTGCGTTGGGGGACCGCGAACGACTCTTCGCCCCACCGACTAACCGGGCCTTCCAACGCGCCCCGCTCCGACACAAGCGCGTAAGTTCAAGGGCTTTCCTCCAGGGAGCGGTGGCGTAGGTTTATCGGACGATGTGAACGGACCGGCGCAAGCAGGACGCTGCTTGCCGATCAACAAAACGTGTCGGCACTGCACAATCGGCGGGGAAATGGGAAAAATGGCGGGAAACAGCGCTAAACAGGGCGGCAGAAGCCGGTAACTATGAACCCGGAGAGCCGCAAACGGCCACGGCCGAAAACATGATGTATGTCATAGGGTTTTCTTTTCGAAAGCAAGCTGCGTTCTTTTTGACTACCCCAGATTAGCGGGCTATCGTCCCCTATACATGTTGGCGCGCGTTCGTAACTTTTGGCGTTAACGTGTGCTTACTGTGCGCTTAGATCTAACATCATGGAGGGTGGGAACTTCACGGTCCCACAACGGAGGAGACACTAATGTACAGGAAAGGCAGTGTGCTGGCAGCGTCAGCACTCGTCTTGGGGCTTTGCTCGTCCACGGTTTGGGCGCAGCAGGCACCGGCTACAAACGCCCTCGATAATCTCACGACGATCACCGACGACGTTCTGAAGAACCCCGCCGACGGCGATTGGCTGATGGCGCGTCGAACTTACAACGGCTGGGGCTACAGCCCCCTCGACCAGATCAACAAGGACAACGTCGACAAGCTGCAGCTTGTCTGGTCCTGGGGCCTGTCGCCCGGTGGCACGACGCAGGAAACGCCGCTGGTCCATAACGGCGTCATGTTCGTCCAGAACTCGAGCCACCTCATCCAGGCACTCGACGCGGCGAGCGGCGATCTGCTCTGGCAGTACCAGTACTCCCTCCCCACCGGCGTCAACCCCGGCGGCGAGCGCTCCAAGGCCCTCTACGGCGATAACCTGATCTTTGCGACCCGCGACGCCCATATCGTGGCCGTCAATGCCAAGACCGGCAAGCTGGCCTGGGACCAGCAGGTTGCCGACTACAAGAAGGGCTGGGGTTATTCCTCCGGTCCGCTCGTGGCCGACGGCGTCGTCATCCAGGGCATGACCAACTGCGGCAACGGCGAACCCGGCGGCTGCTTCATCACCGGCCATGACGCGGAAACCGGCAAGGAAATCTGGCGCCTCAACACCATTGCCGCCGGCGACACGCCTGAAGGCAACAGCTGGAACGGCCTGCCGCAGATGTCGCGCTACGGCGCTTCGGCCTGGATCACCGGCGCCTACGACCCCGACCAGAACGTGGTCTTCGCCGGCGTCGGCCAACCCTATCCGTGGCCGGCCGTGCTCAACGGCCTGCTGCCGAAGAACCCGGACTCCAAGTACACCAACAACGCGGCCTATACCGACTCGACCCTCGCGATCGAGCCGAAGACCGGTACGCTCAAGTGGTACCACCAGTACCTGGCCAACGACACGCTGGACCTCGACTACGTGTACGAGCGCCTGCTGGTCGACCTGCCCGTGAAGGGCGAGATGACCAAGCAGGTGATCACCGCCGGCAAGCTGGCCATCATCGAGTCGCTCGACCGTACGTCGGGCAAGTGGCTCTGGGCGCATGAGACCGTGCCGCAGAACGTGGTGTCGGCCATCGACCCGGTGACCGGCGAGAAGACCATCAATCCGGACGTGATCCCCCAGGTGGGCAAGACCACGTTCAACTGCCCGGCAGACCCTGGTGGCCGCGCCTGGCAGGCGACTTCGTACAGCCCGAAGACGCAGATGATGTATATGCCCACGGTCGAGTTCTGCTCGAACACGGACGTCAACCCGCTCGATCCGGGCCAGGTCTATACCGGTGGCGGCCTTGCGACCTTCAATCGCGTGCCGCGTCCGGATAGCGACGGCAATATCGGCCAGGTCCGCGCCATCAACCTGGCTGACCAGACCGATGCCTGGATGTATCGCCAGCACGCTCCGGTCACCACCTCGACGCTGCCGACCGGCGGTGGCCTGGTGTTCGTCGGCACCCTCGACCGCAAGCTCCTTGCCTTCGACGACACGACCGGCAAGCTGCTGTGGACGAGCCCGACGCTCAACAACTCGATCGAGTCCTTCCCGATCACCTTCGAGGCCGGCGGCAAGCAATACGTCGCCGTCGTCACGAACTGGTCGTCCGGCCTCGGTCGCCTGAAGTCGATCACGCCCGATGTGCAGCTTCCTCCGGATAACCCGCACTCGGTCTACGTCTTCGCGCTGCCCGACACCAAGTAAGTCGGCACACATACGCCAACCGTCCGGACAGATGGGCTTTCCATCTGTCCGGATGCGACTTGGGGACCGATCTTGGCCTTTGCTTTCGTCTATCGGCGCTTGACCGACCTGTTCCTGATCCTGACGCTGGTTGTTTCGTCGGCCGCCCTGGCCGTATCCCCTGCCCGGGCCCAGGCCGAGCCGGACTTCTACGACGACCAGCCCTATGCACCCGGCCAATGGAATATCGGCCGGCAGCTCAACCAATCCGAATTCCGCTATTGCGTGGATCCGCGCGATCCCTCCTGGCAGGTAGATGGCGAGATCGCCGACGCCATCGCCCAGGCGCTCCTGCTTGAGCCCAAGCGCTACGTCGTTCCGAGCGAATACGTGATCGAGGACCTGACCAAGGTCTATGCGATCCTGCTCGATGACTGCGACGTCTATATGGGCTTCAAGCTGATCCCGGATGGCTATCCCGACTGGGTGACGCTGACCCGGCCCTATGAACAGGTCGGCTACGAATACGTAACGGCCAAGCCCGACCTGAAGGCGCTGGCCGACCTGCCCGCCGGCCGCCCGGTGGCCGGAACGGTGGGTACGACGGCGACGATCCGTCTCTCCACCTATGTCATGGCGCTGCCGATCGAAAAGCGCTGGCCGGTCTTCCCCTTCGGCACCGATGCACTGGCATTGTCATCCCTGCTGGACGGCACGGCGGACATTGCCGTGGTCTGGGGGCCAAGCTTCTGGGACAAGCAGCAGCACGACCCGGCCTATGCGGCCCTGCACATCATCGACTCCAAGCCCCTGCCCGCCACGACGCTCGGCGTCGGCGGCCTGTTGCTCAAGCAGAATGCCTTCCTGCGCACCCAAGTCGACCAGGCTATCGCCGCCTTGGTCGCCGACGGCACGATCAAGGCCATCGTCGACAAGTACAAATATCCGGCGACGGTGACGCCCTGATGGTCGAGGCGATGCGGGCCTGCCTCGCCGGCAATCGATCCATGGGCGGCAGTCTTTCAAAGGAAATTCCGTGACCACTGATGCGCCAGCCATTCGCGTCGCAGCCATCTCCAAGCGCTACGGGCGAACCCTGGCGCTCGACAACATCAGCTTCGACGTCCCCCGCAACCAGATCTTCGCGCTGCTGGGGCCGAACGGGGCGGGCAAGACGACGCTGATGCACATCCTGTGCACCATCCTCGCCCCAGATAGCGGCACAGCCGAAATCGCCGGCTTCGATGTGGTGCGCCAGCCGCTGGAAGCGCGCAGCCGGCTTGGCATCGTCTTCCAGGAACCGAGCCTCGACGACCGGTTGACCGCACGCGAAAACCTCGATCTCCACGGACTGGTATTCGGGGTGCCGCAGCCCTTGCGGCGGCAGCGCATTGCCGAAGTGCTGGACCTGGTGGAGCTGACCGAATGGGCCGACAAGCCCGCACGCGGCTTCTCCTCCGGCATGAAACGCCGGCTCGAGATCGCCCGTGCCCTCATCCACGATTCCGAGGTGATGCTGCTTGACGAGCCGACCGCCGGGCTCGACGCACAAAGCCGCAATCGCATGTGGGACTATGTCCGGCGCCTGCAGACCGAGCGCCAGCTCACCGTGCTTGTCACCACACATTACATCGAGGAAGTCGAAACCTGCGACCAGGTCTGCATCATCGATCACGGCAAGCTGCTGGCGCTGGACACGCCGACAGCACTCAAGCATCGATATGGCGAGCAGGTGCTGCGCTGCACGCCACGCACGGACGCCGACCGCGAGGCGATCATCGCGCGCTACCCCGATCGCCTGGCCCATGAAGCCGGGCCGGACCTCGTTCTCAAGGCGGACGACGCCTTCGTCGAGACGTTTCTCGATCAGTTCGGGAGCCGCGTACGCTCCCTCTCCATAGACGTGCCGAGTCTTGAAACAGTGTTCCTGTCCCTGACCGGCCGTGAAATGCGCGACCGTGGTGCCGATACGCGCGAGCGCACTCTTGCCTTTGGGCGACTCGGCGGGGAGCACACGCGATGAGCCTTGAAAACCCGACGGCAACGGCCGGCACGTTCGTGCGGCACCAGCGTCCCTGGCTGCTGATCCAGCTCGGCGGGCTCTATGGGCTCTGGCTGCGCGAGATCAAGCGCGCGGCCCGCGACCGCGGCCAGCTCATCGGCGGCGCCAGCCGGCCTATCCTCTGGGTGCTGATCCTGGGTATAGGGCTCAACCCCTATTTCCGCGGCGAGGTCTACGGCGAAGCAACCTTCGTCGTGCCGTTCACCTACCTGCAGTTCATCTTCCCGGCGGTCGTGGCGCTCAACGTCATGTACACCTCCGTGCAATCGGCGGTTTCGGTGATCTGGGACCGCGAATTCGGCTTCCTGCGCGAGGTGCTGGTTTCGCCGCTGTCGCGGACCACGGTGCTGCTCGGCAAGGTTCTGGGCGGTACCACGGTGGCGGTGCTGCATGGTTGCCTCGTGCTGATCCTGGCGCGCTTCGCCGAAGTGCCGCTGACGATCGTGGATGCACTCAAGGCGATCGGCCTCATGACCATCCTCGCCTTTGCGCTGACCTCGCTGGGCGTGGTGATCGCCAACCGTATCCGCACCTTCGAGGGGTTCGGCGTCTTTTCCAATGCCGTGATCCTGCCGCTCTATTTCACCTCGAGCTCGATCTTCCCGCTCGATCCGGCGCTGTCGCAGGCGCAGACGCGCATCACTTATCCCGACTGGCTGGTGACGATCGTCAAGTTCAACCCGCTGACCTATGCGGTCGATGCGCTGCGCGGCGTGCTGATCCACTACAACCAGTTCGCGCCGTGGATGGGCATAACCGTGATGGTGGGCGCGGCCGTAATCCTCTTTGCCATCGCGCTCTACGATTTCCACCGGGCCTGAGCCAGCATGCCGGATTTTCGTCGCTTGGCGGGCAATTTCGGCGGCGTCGCGATCGTTGTCGCCCTGCTCCTGGGCGTGACGTTTCTCCCCGCCGACAATTCGCTGCAGGAGGTGCGCTCGACCGGCACGATCAGCGCCTGCGTGCCCGCGACCTATCCGCCGCTGGTGACCGGCGATGCCCAGAAACCTGGTATCGATATCGAGCTGCTCAAGGCCGTGACTGCCCATATGGGCGTGACCCTGTCGCTCAATATCAACGATGCCATCGGGCGCGACATCAATCCGCGCAACTGGGCGTTGAACCGCGGCAACTGCCTCATCATCGCAGGTGGCGTCGTCGACTCGAACCTGACGCGCTCGTTCCTCGAAACCAGCCCGCCTTATGCGAAGACGGGCTGGGCGGTGATCTCGCCAAAACCCGTCACCGACCTCAAGGGCCTGAATGTCGGCGTGCTGACCCTGGTTTCAGGCCTCGACCGCATCGGGCTCGCCAACCTGCTGCGCCACAGCGAGACGCATCTGCAGATCGTGCGCACGCCGGAAGAGCTGGCGGCGGGTATTGCCGATGGTAGTTTCGATGTCGGGGTGACCGAGGCGCTGATGGCCTCGCACCTCGCCAGCGACAACAAATGGAGCGTGGCCTGGATGCCGCCGGAACTGGCGCGCTACAATCTGGTATTCGGGCTCTGGAAAGGCGACATGACGCTCAAGCACGCGATCGATGCAGCCTTTGCCGACCTGACCGCTGACGGCACTATCGCCGATATCCTCGCCCGCTATGCGGGGGCGCCGCTCAACTAGGCCGGGCTCACAGGAAGCTGTCGATACCGAGGAGCAGCGGCGCGATAATGTCGTAGGCTGGCTTGAGCACGTACCGGGTCACCCCGAAAATCGAGGCAAGCAGCAGAACGATGCTGAGATAGAGCCCCGCTTGCTTCGGGATCGACAGGCCGAGCGCGGTCAGGAAATGCGCGCCGGCGAGCGGCGGGATGGGCAGGAGCGCCAGCAGCCCCATGATGATGCAGAGCCGCGCCGCATCGGCGAGGAATGCGGCGACCGTCACGCCCGCGGTATAGTCGAGCCGCTCGATGAGCGGCGCCGCCAGCAATTGCAGGACGGGCGCGGCGATGAACAGGGCCACGCTGCCTGCCAATACAGCGACGACGAGCCCCCACCGCCCGATGCGGAGGCTGGCGGGATCGATGTCGATGGAGCGGCCCCAGCCGAAACCGGTGAGGATCAACGTGCCGAGGCCGATGAGATCGACATGCGGCCACGGCGCCAGCGTTCGGCGTCCATCATAGCGTGGGCCGTTGTCGCCCAGCAGCACCGCGGTCGCGGCGATGGCCGCCCCCTGCAAGGCAACGATGATGAGACCGGCAATCAGCCGCATCACCGCCGATTGTACGGTGAAATCGACACCGCTCATGGCCGCCCTGCCCCCGCGAGCGAGCGCATGCTCACTTCTGGATGATCAGGTGGTCGAGCGCATCGAGGTCGGTGGGCAGCGCGGCGCCGGACGTATAGCCGTTCTGCTTGAGGATATAGGCCGTCAGCTCGGCATAGACGGCAGGCGAGAACTGGCCGGGCGAATCCGGGGGCATCTGCGTGCTGATGAAGCCGAAGAGCCCGGAAGCGGGTGAACCATTGGCGAACTTGTCGTCGAACGCATTGCCGCGCAGCGGCGGCCCGCCGATCAACCCGCCGCGCAGATCATCGCCATGGCAATCGGCGCAGACGCGCGTATAGGTTTCCTTGCCGCGGGTCGCCTGGTCTTCCGAATAGGAAACCGGCTTGTCCCCGGCGGCCATCTCGGCCGGAGCCGCGGGAGCCGTTGTGGTGGGAGCGGGAGCCTGGCCGATGGCGGGAGCCTGCCCGACAGCGGGCGCCTGGCCGATGGCAGGAGCCTGGGCAAGCGCCGGCAGCGCGACCGACGCCGATGCGGCGACCGCCAGGGCCAGCAGTGCCTTCCGAGTACGAATATCGACCAATAGCTTCACAGTATCCCTCCTCATTACCGGCTATCCCTGCCTCAGGCAGGCCTAGTGCGAGATGCCTCGCGAAAGCCAGTATGCATTGGAGACCACTGGGCCGCAACCAACTGGAGCGCGGCTCTCGGTCACGTTACCTCAAGTCGCAGCCACGCCGTTCGGGCTTGATCGAACCGATCATCTCGGTGATGACGGCAGGCACGTCCATGCCCATGAAACTGCCGAAATCGGAAGCCTCGATGAGGCCGCCCTGGGCGAGCTTCTTCAATCCCAGAACCACGCGATCGTTGTACATCTTCATGTAGGCGAAGGTGCTGTCCTTCTCGATGTCGTAGATGCTGGACCCGGCCGAAATCTCGCCACCGAACATCTCGCCCAGTACCGCCATCGGCGCACCCTGGAGATGGAGGCCGGTGGTGATGAGGTCGGTGCGGGCGAGGTAGTCGTTGACCTGCCCGACGAGCACCGCCTTCGCCTCGGGCGAGCACAGCCGGGTGATCTTGGTGGTGAGCTGGCATTCGAGATAACTCGCCATCACGCCGAACCCGTCGGTCACGGACCGGACGGCCAGGGTCATCTCGGAGGGAATAGGCGCGGAGCCCGCCTTGTTGGCAAAGGCGCGGCACTGCGCGGTGTCCTTCTCGGTCCACGCCGCCGGCTCGGCGGGCGCAGAGGCGACGGCAACGGACGGCGCTGCGGGCGGCTCGGGCGCGCGTTGCTTCACCCACCAGGCGATGCCGAAGTAACCGAGCAGCCCCACCGCAACTAGCAGGACGGCAAAGACAAGCCAATTGTCCCTGCCGCCACCGCGCCCGGACTCCGTCTGAGCAGATTTCCCGCCGGCCCGCATATTGCGAACCAAATCATGCCCGGACATCCCAGCCCTCATCGCGCTTTAAAGCCAGGCAACAGACTGCCGCCCAGAAATAAAGGAAGCTTTGCGAAGGCCGGGAAAATCGCAGGTATCGGCGGCCCCTACCCCCTGTTCAGCCGCGCTGCGTGCCACGCGACGTGGTCGCCGGCGAAGCTGTTGACGAAGAAGTAGGAGTGATCGTAGCCGGCCTGCATGCGGAAGGTGCTGGGGATACGGTTTTGGGTGAGGGCCGCGGCGAGGGCTTCGGGCTTGAGGAGGTTGAGGAACTGGTCCTTGGCGCCCTGGTCGATGAGGATGTCGCCCTTCCAGCCGCGCTCGTTGGCGAGGAGGGTGGCGTCGTGGTTGCGCCAGGAGGCTTCGTCGGCGCCGAGGTAGCCGGTCAGCTGCTTGCGGCCCCAATCGGACGTAGTGGGGTGGGCGATCGGGGCGAAGGCGGAGAGGCTTTCGAAGAGATCGGGGTTGCGTAGCGCAATGGTCAGCGCGCCATGGCCGCCCATGGAATGGCCGGTAATGCCGTGGCGATTGCGCAGCGGCAGATTGTCGAGCACCAGCGCCCGCAATTCGGTGACGATGTAATCGTACATCCGGAAATACGGTTTCCAGGGCTCCTCGGTGGCGTTGAGGTAGAAACCGGCGCCCTGCCCCATGTCATAGGCAGGATCGTCGGCAACGCCTTCGCCACGCGGCGAGGTGTCGGGGAAGAGGACGGCGACGCCGTGCCTCGCGGCATGCTCCTGGAAGCCGCCCTTGGTCATGGCGTTTTCGTGGGTGCAGGTTAGGCCCGAAAGGTACCAGAGCACCGGCACCGGACGCTCTTCCGCCTGTGGCGGCAGGTAGGCGCCGAAGGTCATGTTGCAATTGCAGGTGCTGGAGGCGTGGCGCCAGACTTGCTGGCGCCCCCCGAAACTGCGGTTCTCGGACAGCAGTTCCATCGATCAGAACTCCACGACGGCACGGATGGACTTGCCCTCGTGCATGAGGTCGAACCCGTGGTTGATCTCCTCGAGCTTGAGCTTGTGGGTGATCATCGGATCGATCTCGATCTTGCCGTCCATGTACCAATCGACGAATTTCGGCACGTCACGACGGCCCTTGGCGCCGCCGAACGCGGTGCCCTTCCAGGTGCGGCCGGTGACGAGCTGGAACGGGCGGGTGGAGATTTCGGCGCCCGCCGGAGCCACGCCGATGATGACCGACACGCCCCAGCCGCGATGCGAGCACTCGAGGGCATCGCGCATCACCTTCACATTGCCGGTGGCATCGAACGAATAGTCGACGCCGCCGATCTGGTCGGCGCCCTTCTTGGTGAGGTTGACGATGTGCTGGACGACCGAGCCCTCGATCTTGGAGGGATTGACGAAGTGCGTCATGCCGAACTTGCGGGCCATCTCGGCCTTGCCGTCATTGAGATCGACACCGATGATCATGTCGGCCCCGGCCATGCGCAGGCCCTGGATGACGTTGAGGCCGATGCCGCCCAGACCGAAGACGGCAGCGGTCGAGCCGATCTCGACGCCCGCCGTGTTGATGACCGCGCCAATGCCGGTGGTCACGCCGCAGCCGATATAGCAGATCTTGTCGAAGGGCGCGTCGTCGCGCACCTTGGCGAGAGCGATCTCGGGCAGGACCGTGTGGTTGGCGAAGGTCGAGCAGCCCATATAGTGGTAGATCGGCGTGCCATCGAGCATGCTGAAACGCGTGGTGCCGTCAGGCATCAGGCCCTGGCCCTGCGTATTGCGGATGGCCGTGCAGAGATTGGTCTTGCCGGAAAGGCAGGAAGGGCATTCGCGGCATTCCGGGGTATAGAGCGGGATGACGTGGTCGCCCGGCTTGAGCGTGGTGACGCCCTCGCCGACTTCCACCACGACGCCCGCGCCTTCGTGGCCGAGAATGCAGGGGAAGATGCCTTCGGGGTCAGCGCCCGAACGGGTGAACTCGTCGGTATGGCAAAGCCCCGTGGCCTTGATTTCCACCAACACCTCGCCCGCCTTCGGTCCCTCCAGCTCGACTTCCATGATTTCGAGGGGCTTGCCGGCGGCAAGGGCAACGGCTGCGCGTGTACGCATGTGGTGTTCCTTTCGTGTTCGAGGCTCCGGCGGGTTAGCGCTGGCGCGGGCGGAAAACCGCGACGGTCGCGACTGCGCGCGAATCCCCGGGGCTGTTTTCCGCATCCTTGCGGGCATTGTCCCCATCGGGGCGGATTGCTCAATCCGGATATTGGCGAGAAGCGACGCTAGCCACACCTAATTCGCGCTGGTCAGGGCGCGGGAGCGCCGGCCCAGATGGTCTCGAACATGGCGCGGATGCTGTTGGACGGATATTGCAAGCCGACGAAGAGGAACATTTCACGCGTCGATTGATCGACTTCTACGACCTCGCCCCATTGCGCCTTGCGCTCGATGACGCCCTTGGTGCCCTTGAGGAAACGCATCTCGTAGCGCTCGCGATTGCCGGCCTTGATGCCGAGCTTGTCGCTGGAGGAGGTGGCGGCGCTGATGAGGACGTCGCCCAGGCGGATCGTATCCGGCTTGCCGCTGCCCGGATAGTTGAACGAAAACTCGGAATCGGGGTGCACGAGTTCGTTGAAGAGCCGGTTGTCGCGGATCGAGACCTGGGGATTGATGCCGCCCGAACCGATGGTCTTGTACTCCTCGGAGAGCAGCAGCAGCCATTTGCCGTTGGCGAGGCGCAGCATCGTCGCGCGGTCGGCGAATTCGAGGCCGTCTATGATGACGTCGCGCATGGGGACGATCTGGCGGCGATCGATCCAGCCCAGCCGCTCCCTGGCGATGGCATCGAGCTCTTCGCCACTCAGCTTCTCGAGCGAGTTCTGCTTGAGGGAAGGACCGAAGCGTCCGCCGCCCCTGGTCGGCATGGCGCCCCGCCCGGCGGCCTGCTCGAAGGGTAGCGCCAGCGCCTTCTCGAAACTGGTGCCGGCGGCGATGAAGCAGGATTCGCCGCGCAGATGCGCATAGACCAGGGCTTCGAGGTTGATGTCGATCAGGCCGTCGCGGATGCCGACGACGATATCGTGCTGGGCACCGACGACTTCGAGGAACGTGCCGACCATCTGGTCGACGGTTGCGACCTGGCTGGCCAGCCGCCTTTCCGTTTCGCGCAGGGCGGCGACGAACTGCTCCTCATGCTCCATGTTCAATTGCTTGAGCGCGCGGCGCGTGGCGACGCGCTTGATGAGGACTTTGAGGTCTTCGACCTTGTCGATGACGAACTTCTTGCCGCCACGCGAAACGGGCGGTTCGGTCTCGGCGATATGCAGCACGTCCTTGACGAGCGCGTTCGCCGCCTCGATCACCCCGCCCTTGATGCCCGGCCGCGGCGGAGCGCTCATCGCTCTGCTCCATCAGATTGGGGCACCGACCGCCTCCAGATCGTAGTAATGGCCGCGGATCTGCAACGCATAGGAGAGCGGCTTCAGCTTGTGGGCCAGCGCCATGGCGGCGACCTCCTTGAGGAGATCTGTAGTGATGGATTTGAGGAGGAGCCGGTGGCGACAGAGCACCTGGCTGAGCTGCTGCATGGCCTCGGCATCCTTCATGCCGGTATCGACGAGCACGTTGGCGATGGTGCCCGAAGCCCCGCCCAACTCGCCGAGCGCATTGGCGACATGGCGCGCCAGCATGGCAATCGAGAGGATGGCAGTGACGGTGCTGAGGGTCGAGAGGAACGCGGTCATGGCGGCGGGGACGGCGATCTCGCCGGCACCAAAGGGGATGCTGAGCACGGCGATCAGCAGCGCAGCGGCGGCGACGGATTGCTCGACGAAGTGCCAGGCGCTCTCGTAGAAGGCGTCGTCCTGCCGCTTGCGCGCGAGATCGCGCTTCAAGTCCAGCAGGTAGTGGAAGGCGACCATCTGCTCGAATGAGCCGGTCTGGGTGGTGGCGATCCGATCGAGGGTCTGGAGGAGGACGGCGTCGCGCCCGAGGATGCGATTGACGGAGAAATAGGACGAGGTCTTCTCGGTCAGCTTTTCCATCCGCGCGGCCTCTGCGATGACGCCGGCATGGAGGCCGCCGGCACGCCAGCGCCTTTCGGGCGCCTGATCCAGCAACTGGAAGATCGTGGCGCTCATGCCGGGATTGGAGAGCGACGTGGCCGTCAGCGACAGCGCCTTTTTGAGGGTGACGACGGCAGCATGCATGCGGCCGCCATAATCGACCTCCACGGCGATGCTGCGATTCTTGATGACGGTATTGGTGCTTTTACGCGCGGTGGCCAGGTCGAGCCATTCGAAGATCGTGTCGTCGAGATCATCGACGATGAGACTGGCGGGGGGACAGAGGACGCCCAGCTCTTCCTGCAACCGGCCGAGCTTTTCGAAATTGGCGCGCTGCGGTCCCTCCCATTGCTCGGCCAGCAGGCGGCGATAGGCATCGCGCCGCCGCTTGCGCTGGACGGTCTTGCTGTCGCCGCCATCGGCCCTGATCCGCTCGTCGATCTTGGGCTGGAGCGAGGCGATGTCGCGCTGCACCCGGCGGATGTCCTGAAGCTTGGCCCGCACCTGGTCGGTTCCCTCGCCGGTCGGCAGGCGCCAGCCCTTCCAGTATTCGTCCTTGTGGAAGAGGCCTTCATGGCTCGCGATCAGGTCGAGCATGATGCCGGTCTGGTCTTTGGCCAGCGCGGTCGCGGCGCTTTCGATCCTGATGAGGGCCGGGGCGATGAGCGTTTCGATCTCGACGATCGCGGCGCCGATGAGCGTCTTCACCGTCTCGGTCTGGGAGACGAGGCTGGCGATGAGACTGTCAACGCCCTCCCAGCCGTAGCGGCCATAGAAGCGCACGAGCTGCCGGAAGAAATCGGGACCGAAGGGGACCTCCACCACGTCGTTGAGGAAGACGACCGAAGGATCTTCGGTGTGAACCGTGACGGGGATGCGCAGCAGCCGCTCGCCGGCATGGGTGCCGCGCAGCGGCAGCTTGCTCTTGTAGTTCGCCCAGAGCTGGCCCCAGCGCTGCTCCGCCTTGGCTATGGCCGCGCCGGAGGGGGACCAGGCAGCAACCGACTCGTCAAAGAGCCGGTTGCGATCAATGAGGGTGACATCGATCTGGGTCACGGAGCGCCACCGACGGTCAGCTATCCTCGGAAGCGGGATATTCCATGGGCAGCGGGTAGGCAGTGCTTTGCAGGTAGACCAGCGAGGTGGGCAGGGTGAATTCCCAGCTGTCCCCGACCGGTTCGGCGCCTGCCAGATCGTCCTGCCGGTCGCGCACTTCCTCGTAGAGCGGCAGGTAGAGCGGATCGCCGATAACCGGGGAGGCGCCGCCCAGCCAGGGCTCGCGCGTGGCGAGGAAATGCAGCACCGCATTTTCGTATCCCGGCTTGACCGCCAGCAGCACGCGGGCCGAGCCGGCCTGCAGGAACTCGGTGAAGAGCGGATCGGCCGGATCGTCGCGGTTCATCAATTGCAGCCACATGGGCATGCGCGCCCAGAAATAGGGGTAGAAGAGGTAGGAGAGGTGCTGCCAGTCGAAGGCCTGTTCGAGGAATTGCACGAGCCGGCCGCGCTCGGCGGCCTCATCGAGCCGCATGGCGCTGAACGTGATGGGCTGCGGGTTGCGATCGGCGAAGGCCGCGCTGGCCTCGCGCACCACACCATCGGGCGCCGAGCCCGGCTGGATGTTGAGACTGGGGAAGGCCACATCGATGGGGCGCTGTCCCATGCCGCCCATTTGTGGAAGCAGATCCTGGCTGGCATCCTCGTCGAACTCCTTGGCGACGACGGCCACGCATTGCCGCTTGAGCTCGCGGCGAATCTGCTGGTCGTTCCAGGATTCGGAGCGTCCCTGAATGATCTCGTTGATCGACTTGCCCTTCTTGAGCTCTTCGAGCGTCTTGCGATAGGCGGTGCGGCGCGCATCGAGATCGGCGCTGGCGGTGCCGTTATTCTGCTGGTCCACCTTGCGGGCGATCTCGTTGTAGACGGCACGCTGCCAGGTCGCGAGCTTTTGGGGCGTGCGCGAGAGGCTGGCGGTGATGGTCAGCGTATGCGTCTTGCAGGTCTTGGTCTCGATCTTGACGGTGATGTTGCGCAGCAGCATGCCCGAAGGCACCGAGTGGTAAGCGAGCTCGGGCGTCGCGACGTTGGCCACGGGCGTGCCCAGCGCGTTGATGTCGCCCCAATGCATCCGCGTCTCGTCGATCCGGTGGAACAGCATGACCTGGTTGATCCAGAGGTTCAGCGTGTTCTGGTAGTCGGCCTGCCATTCGTTGCGATTGACGAAATCGGCTTCGCCGTCGAGGTGGATGGAGCGGAGCACATAGCCATCGACGTCCACGGAAGTGCCCAGATCCGCCGAGAAGCTCTCGGTGAGGACCGGCTTGGTGAGGTCGTATTCGGACTGCTTGCGGAAGAAGCCGTCGCCGCCAACGGGTTTGATCTGCACGTTCTCGATAATGGCGGGCGGATAGGGCGCGAATTGCGTGAGGTCGAAACTGGCCGAGAGCCTCTCGAACTCGGCCTCGGTAATCTCGCCCGGATCGGAAATCGGCATCTTGGTCGTTTCGATGTCGTCGCCCGGCATCGGGTAGTCGGGCAGGCCCATCTCCTCGACATAGGTCTGCAACCGCGCCTCGACATAGAACTGCGCCGGCTCGGGCAGCACGAATTCGAACATCATGCGCTTGCCGTAATTGTAGATCTGCCCGCGATAGACCTTGTCCAGCCAGAGGTATGAACCGGAAATGTGCCCGTTCCCGCCGGTATTGGCGAAGGAGTGGACGTTGGTTTCCTCGCTTTCCGAAATGCGCGTCTGCGTGCGCTGGCTGGCCACCTTGCTCTGGATGCGCGAGACGGCCTTGGAGATGACTTCGTCCACGAAATTGCGGCTGCTGCGCTCGGTAGCCGAGCGCCCGGTATTGACGGAGAGCCCCGCCGCGATCGAGGCATCGATGACTGGATTGCCCTTGTAGGTGAAGCTGGTATTGGCGGTGACGCCGATATCGGTCTTGATGATGTCCTCGACCTCGGTCTTGAGCTCGAAGCGATTGGTCGATTGCAGGTCCTTGGTGGTCTCGGATTCGCTGCTGGTATCGAGGGTGTAGGTGTCTTCGGCGCGCGAGAGGTTGCGGTGCGTGCGCGTCTTGGTTTCGCCGTCGAGCACGGTCTCGATATGGGCAATGCCGCTCTTGCGGTAGCCGAGGAAGGTCTGCTTGACGACCTTGAGATCACCCAGCCCGATGGGCTGGAGCGTGTTGAACGGGGCAAAGCTGCCGCGCAGCCGCGCGATGATGGGATGAATGACCGGCTCGGCCGCCAGCCCCTTGGCCAGCTCCTCCGGCCCGGAAGGTCCGAAGAGCCCCAAGGCCGCGATACGTTCGCGCGCCTCGCCCATGGTGAAGTCGATGCCGCGCAGGTCCGGATGGAGCATGGCCGGCACGGCTTCATAGCCGGGCTGGAGGCGGCCCGCCTGCACCGAGCGCATCAGGAAATCGGCAATACCGAGCCGCTCCAGCATATGGAGCAGCGCCAGCGCATCCTGCACCGGCTCGAGATCGACCCGTTCCCGGCGCCGCAGGATGTAGAGGCCGTAGAGGACGTCGAAAAGGACGCGCTTGGTCGAGAGGAAATCGTCGGCATAGCGGCCATTGGACTGCAGCACGACATCGAGCAGCGACCCGCTTTCCGGGACGTTCGCCGCACTGCGCAGGGCCCAGATAAGGCTGGGCAGCCAGTTTTCATCGAGCTGCTGGCCGGGCGCGGCGGCCTTGGCGAGGATCTGCTGGATGCTCCCGAGCAGCGCCTTGAGCGGCAGCGGCAAATCCTGGAGCGACGCCGGCAGGATATAGAGCACCTGGTCGCGCATATAGGTGAGGCGCGAGCCGGCATAGCGAATCTTGGCGGCGCGATCGTCATCGATCGGCCCGATGGTCGAGAGCGCCACAATGACAGGATCGAGCTGCAGGCGCCGCTCGGCGCCGAGCTCGTAGATCAAGCCGTCGACGAGCTGGTTCTCGATCTCGCGCACGATATCGGCCGGCTCCGCGCGCGCCTCGAAGATGAGCTGCGCCAGCCGGCGTCCGATCGGCGAGAGAGACGTCGGGGAGAAGAGATCAACATCCTCGATGCCATGAGTGGCGCGGCGGGCCGGCGGGGGCTTCGGCCCGACCTTGGGATCTATCGGCGTGCGGGTTTCGGGGATGTATTCGCAATCGCGGATATAGCGCCAGCGGCTCAGGTCTGGCGACATCGAAGCCGCCGAACGCAAAGCCAGGAAGTTCACGACATCGATCTGTTCGGCCATCTCTGGGCAATCCCCCCAAGCGTCGCAGGACCGCCAGCGCCCCCCGCAATCGGGGCGACTTCATCAACAGGTCCGCGCAGGCGAGAACGCTAGGCTCGCCACGAAAACCTGTCTTGGTGAGAACCTCAGGGTTTTGAGATACTTGGCATCCGGAACGAGCTCGGAGCATAGACAAGCACGCGATTGTGCAGTTCAGAGAACTACTTAGGTCGCCAGACCGGGCATTCTGTCCATCTCGGCTAAAAATTTACGACACTTGCTTTTGTCAGCCCGGATAAAGCGGGTTAGTGTGCTCGATACTCTAACGACGACGTTGCCTGCCAAGCCTGCCCTCTAAGCCACAAGCCTAAGGGTGCCGAATGGGTTTTTCTGTCGCCTTATTCGACCTTATTGCTCCGTATATCCTGCGCGGCGAGCCGGTTGGATCGCTCCATGCCATCCTCTCGGTCATCTATGTTCATGAATACGAGATCGCCTTTGCCGAGGACGGCATCGTGCTGCGCGGTCGGGCGAAGTATAGCGGCGACATCGGCATCGACCCTCCGTTCTTCGATCCGCTGACGGGCAGCTTCGGCTTCGGCGGCAATGCTAGCAACCAGGAGGGCCATCCGCGCAGCGAGCCGGCAAGAACTGCCCCCTTCATCGAATTCGCCGACAACGAGATCGAGTTCAGCCTGACGGCGCCGCGCGACGCCTCGGCGGTGATCAACAATGCGGTGGCAGGGCTTGCCGGCGACAATACCTTCGCGCCGAGTGCTGCGGTGCTCAACGCCATCGATGCGACGCCGATCGATGGCCTCGCTTCCGATGCCCCGAGCACGGTCTTCACGCTCGATCTGCTGTTCAAGGGCCCGACGCTGGTGGTGCCCGGCTTGCGCGGGGCGCAACTCGATTCTGCCGGCATATTGATCCCAGATCCGGACAAGCCGCGCGTCCGCCTCATCCTGCCGCGCATAAAGGTGCAGTTGCGACAGGGGCCCGAGCAGAACGCCGCGGCGCCACTCGTGGCGCAATTGCTTTCGGTGGGGGCCAGCGGGCTCGACGATCCGGGCGATCTCGCCGTGGCCGAGATGGTGCGAATGGACCCGCCCTATGCCTTCATCGGCCCGGGCGAGTCGTTCGGCTTCGGGTTCCGCACGGCGATCCTCGACCTCTCCGACGCCTCGACGCCTCCGGACGTGCTGGCGCAGTTCGGGTTCGACGAGAGCTGGACCGGGCTTTATCTGCCGGAAATCCGCCTCTTCGTCGCGCCGCCGGGACTGGACGATTTCGCCGTCACGGCGGGGGCCAGCAATCTCCTTATCGGCATCGGGGCGGATCACGGCATTACCGGCGATTTCATGCTGGCCGTTCTCGATACGGGTGGGGCGCCGATAGAACTGGGCGCGCGGTTCTTCGACAGCGCGGGAAATGCCTATGGCCTGACGCGCTCGACGCCGCCCGGGAGCAATCCGGCTGCAGCTACGGCGACCGTGCCCGAAAAGACCATGATGGTCGTGGACCTGCGTGGCGGACGCGCGCCCTATGACGTGCAGATCGCCGTGGATGGCCAGAACCCGGCGCCAGCCAAGCACATCCAGCTCGACCTTGCCGGGGTCGCCCAGCGCCGGGTGCGGATCACTGTGCGCGATGCGCGGCAGGATACGCCGGTAGAGACGCTCGACATCGTCGTGACGCTGCGCCAGCCACGCTATGTGGTGGTGGGGAGTTCGACGACGACGATCACCACGATCGAGCAGGCCAAGATCGCGACGCAATCCGCCCAGAGGGGCGGGGCCCCAGCCCCCGACGTGCAGTTCTCGATCCTGACACAGGGCGAGAATGATGTGGTGCTCAGCATTTCGCCCAGCAGCGCGGCAACGCAATGGACGGTCGGCGGGCAGCCGATGCCGGTGGGCGCGACACTGCGGGTGCCGCTGGCAGCGGGCGCCACAGCGGATGTGGCGGCGAAGCGCGATGCGACGACGCAGGCGAGCAAGACCGAGCCGATCTATTTCCGGTTCGACAAGCCACCGAAGGGCACGGGCCCCGACTACGGCATCAACGCGGAGAACACCCATACCGGGCCGGCCATCTCTTCGGCAGAGGAAGCGCCCTGGTCCGGCGGTACCCAGGCGATGGATGTGCTTGCCCCGCTCGTGGCCGGCACGGCCGGCCCCATCACCATCGATGGCTATGCCAGCTACGACGGCAAACAGGGGCCGATGGGCCCGGGCGAAACCTATGCAAGCTACAACCTGCAACTCTCGCAGCGTCGCGCCGATGCAGTGAAGGCGCTGATCGCCAAGAACACCTCCTTTGCTATCGGCAACATCGCCACGGTGCCGCATGGCTTTGCCGAGGCGCAAGGCGGCCCGACCGACGACGCCACGCGCCGAAACTGGTGGCGGGCGGATGTGACTTTCCCCGCCGTCAGCATTCCCGGGATTACGGCCACCGCGCGGATCGAACGGCCGGTGCGGACCGACACATTGCAGCAGGTGACGCTCGAGGAAGTGCGCGACCCCGAGCCGGCGCGGCCCGACCCGCCGCGCTTCCTGCGGGCACTGGGGGTCAAGGTCCGCATCGTCCGCGACGAGCTGATCGCCGCCGAGCTCTACGGCAAGCTCGATTTCGAAACGACGCTGGAAACCTATCTGCGCGAGGGAACGCCCAAGCCGGAGTTGCGAAGGCTCGACCAGAACCCGGGAGACGGGCTGACGGACCTGCGCATCATCTGGCAGGAGGATCCGAGCACGAAGACCCGGAGTTCGATCGCCAGCATCGGCGCCGACCCGGCGGACCGCGATGGCCTCTGGATGACCGGTACGCTGCCGGGGGAAGCGCTGATCGCCGGCGATGGCGGGCGCAACGCGCTGGGCGCGATGACGATGTTCACGCCCGTTCTCGCCACCGGGGCGCGACCGCTGCCGGATGGCGCGGTCGAGGACCTGGTGCTCTCGGGCGCAACGGCGGCGCTCAATGCGCTGGCGGCGCTTTCGGGAACCGGCGCCAACGACGTGCTTAATTTCGAGCGCGTCGTGCTCTACGGCGTCGAACTGGCCACACGCAATCGCGATGGCAGGCTGGAGTCGAGCCTGCTTTTCGATGTCGAGACGGCGATGTCGATCGACCTCAAGCTCGGCGGGTTCCGGCTGTTGCGCGTGCCGCGGACCAACCCGATCACGGCGCGCTACAAGGCTTTGGGCGTGCGGTTGAGCACCGCCAAGAACGAGCAGCCCTTCAGCTTCCGCCCCGTATTCGATTCCTCGCGCGGCTATACGATCGATATCGGCAGGCCCGGCGCCATCGAACTGGCCGAGCCGCTCGGCAAGATCATGAAGGTGCTCGGTGCACGCGTGGCCCGCACCAATCCGCTCAGCTTCGAGATCGATGTCGGCCTCGCCATCGATCTCGGCGTGGTGTCGATCGATCGCGTCGCGGTGCGGCTGAGGCTCGATCCCTGGGCGGACCCGGAGATCACCGCGTTCGGCGTTGGGGTCGATATCCCCGGCGCCTTCAAGGGGAGCGGCTTCCTCTCGCTGGGGCACACGACCGATGGCCACTCGACCATGTCCGGCGCGCTCGACCTCACTCTGGTCCCCCTGCGCCTGCGCATCGCGGCCAAGATCAAGATCGAGCAGTTCACGGCCGATGACGGCGAGACCAAGACCGGCGTACTGACGACGATCGAGGTCAACTTCCCGGTCGGCATTCCGCTGGGCAATTCCGGGTTGGGGATTTTCGGTTTCCTCGGGCTGCTTGGGGTCAACTTCACCCGCACGGAGGATCAGTTCGCCGGCGACCCGACCCCCGCCCTTGCCTGGCTGCGCGCCACGGGCGGCGACCCGACCAATATCGATTTCTGGCGCGCGGCGGACAAGCACTGGGCCTTTGGCGTCGGCGCAGTGCTCGGCACCATGGAAGGCGGCTTCCTCTTCAACCTCAAGGGCATGCTGATCCTCGAACTGCCTGGGCCGCGCCTGCTGCTGATGATGAAGGCCAACATCCTCATCCCCAAGCTACCGGTGAAGGGAACGGCCGAGGCCATGCTGCTGGCGGTCATCGACCTCGATCTCGGACGCGGGTTGATGACCGTGGGCGTGGTGGCCGAGTTCAAGGTCTCCCCACTCCTTGAAGTGCGCATTCCGACCGAAGCGTTCTTCGACTTCACCGACATCCAGAACTGGCACGTCTTCCTCGGCCGCTACAGCGACCGCATCCAGGCCTCGGTATTCGAGGTGTTCGACGGCTCCGCCTACCTGATGGTGAGCGGCAAGCAATTGCCGGCGACCGAGATACCGACGGACCTCATCACTTCGGGCGCGCGGATACCGGACGGCTTTACCGTGGTGACCGGGCTCCATGCCTCGATCACCTGGGGCAGCCGATCGCTCCGGCTCTATGCGCGCGTCTCGGCCGGGGCGGATGCGCTGCTGGGTTTCGATCCGTTCTACCTGGCGGGCAGCATCTACCTGCGCGGAGAACTCCGGCTCTTCGTGGTCAGCATCGAGGCCTATGCCAAGCTCAAGGCCTTTGTCGGCAAGATCGACAACGATGCCGATCCCTCGACGCCGGACGTCAACATCGCCCGCATCGAGGGCGAAATCTGCGGCAAGGTAGAGCTGCTGTTCTTCGATGTCGAAGGCTGCGTCGAGTTCACGCTGGGCGAGCAACCCGGCGACGGGCCGCCACCGAGCCTGATGCGGGGCGTGAGCCTGGTCAACCGCACGGCGGCGCGCGTCGTGGGGACCGTGGACACCATGCCGGTCGACGGCATCATCGCGGAAGCCTCCAGCTCGCCCGATACGGCCCCGGTCGTCCCGATCGACGCCATTCCGGTGCTGCTCATGAGCGCCACCCCGACCGTTGCGGCGGGCCAGACGCTGTTCTTCGGCAAGATCGACCAGGGCCCGATGGGCACGCCCATGGACGGGTTCGTGTCGCGCAGCGACAAGCGCTACAAATACGAGCTGAGCTCGGTGGAACTGGTCGGACCACTGACAGAGGGCGATACGCCGGCCGTCTGGTGGAAACGCGTGCCGAACGGCACGACGCCGCTGACGGCCGAACTGGCGCTGCTCTCGGTGGTGCCGGAGGCCGCGCCGGTCGCTATCGAGCGCAACGAGCTGCTGGACACGCGCGTCGAACAGATGTGGGGCACAATCTGCGACGAGGCGGCGCCTCCTGTTCCCGTGCTCTGGACGTTCGAGAATACGCCCAACGGCATTTCCCCACCGGGCTGGGTGCTGCGCGGCGAGGCGTGGCCCGACCCCTCCGGCACCTATCGCAGCGGACCGGCCGACCTGCTGCTCGACGTCAACGAGGCCTGGCGCTGCGGAATTCCGGCGATCGACGCCATGCGCGGCGTCATTCCGGCCGAGGTGCAGGGGCGCGGCGTGGCCTGCGACCACCAGAATGGGGATGACATTGTCGTCGTGGGAACGCGCCGCCCGAGCGGTAATGCCGTGATCACCGGACACAACCGCACGGCCGCGCCGGCATCGGGCGTGCTCAGCTTCGTCGAGCTGATGAGCCGGTTGAATTCCGGCCAGCCGGTCACACGCGGCGAATTGCTGGGCGCGGTCTTCGATCCCGGGATGGCACGGGAAGCCTACCCCGCGGACGTGCGCCTCTGCACCTCCAAGGCGCTGGCGGCCCCGATGCTCGATACCGGCGAGGTGATCGCGCTCGGCAACGAGAAGGACAAGGACCAGGTCTACGCGGCCTGGGAGAAGCTGGGCTTCAAGCCGGACGAACTGCACAACGCCATCGTGCTGACACCCGGCCCCTTCGAATATGGCCGCCTGCTGCTCTTCGTGAACTACGAGGCGATCAAGACCAACGGGCTCGTCATCCGCAGCATCATGCCGGATGGCGAAATCTACGACGAGCGTCGGCCGGTCGAGTCCGAGGCGATGCCGGACACCTGGACCAAGACGACGAGCCCCTGGTTCCGCGAAGTCGACCACGCCCTGCGCTTCCAGGAACAGCTCGGGCGCGAGGAATATGTCGGCATCGTCGTCGACATCAAGGGCGCGCAGAAGGCGGACCGGATCATCATCGGCATCGATCCGCGCACGCGCCTGCGCAGCTATGTCCGCCCGTTCTATCTGGCTGTGGTTGAAGCGCAGCGGGCGAGCGAGTTCGAGCGGCAGAGTTATGACGACACGACCCTCGACAAGCAGCGCTCGGTGGTGACCACGATGGTCGGCGCCGACAGCGCCGCCCGCGCACTGCTGCTGCCCGATACGCTCTACGAGATCAAGGTCACCGGCTCGATCTACAAGGAGGGCACGACCGACCCGATCCAGCCGATCACCGAAAGCTATTTCTTCCGCACCGTACCGGGCAGCGAAGCGCCCGCGCGGCTCGACCCCTATATGCTCTGCACCCTGCCCCATGAGGGCGAAAAGCACGTCTTCGGCGGCGGGCCGATCAAGATCGCGTTCTCGCACAACAATGTGCAGAAGCTCTATGCCACCTATGGCAAGCGGCTGCAGGTGCGATTCAAGGCGTCGTCCTACCGGCAGCCGGAGGTTCCGCAGGGCGTGGGGCATCCCTTCCTGTTGACGCCGCAGGCTTTGCAGACTGTGGCAGGATCGGTGCTGACGCCGTTCGACGCCACCTTCAACGCGCTCGCCAACCAGACCGGCTCTCCCTTCATCGGCGGCTGGCCGCTGGGCGGAAGACTGCTGGAGGCCGGGCGGCCACTCGGCAGGATCAAGCGCAAGCGCCGACTGCCCTGCGTGCCCTCGGACGGCTATCGCTACGAGCACCAGATCGCCGAGATCCCGATCCCGCTCGATCCCTATACCGACTACCTGATGGATGTGGAGCTGGTCGATATCGACGCCCCGCCCGATGCGCGTGGCCCCTTCGTACTGCGCCGCTCCTTCAGCACCGGACGATACAAGGACGTGGCCGACCTGGCGGGCGACCTGCTCGGCACGCGTCCCGAACAACGCTTCGCCAAGCCCGGACGCATCGCCGCGCTCGTCGCCGGTTTCGCGGGACGGCAGCCGCAGGGCGGCGAGTTCGAGGATGCGCTGGCCACGGCCGAACTGCAACGACGCAAACCGGGCGACGCGACACGCTGCACGATCTTCTGGGAAGCGACGGCAGGCGGCGGACCGGCCGTGCCTTCGGGCATCATGATCGAGGCGCCCGAGCCGCTCTATCGCGACTGGCTGCTGCCGGTTGAAGTCACCGACCCCGAGCCTGACCCGATCACCCGCGTCGAACTGCGCCCGCGCCGCTGGCTGGAAATCGTCAAGTCGCAGGGCTCGGAAGCCTTTGTCGGGGACATCGTTGCCGACCAGGACGGCCGCCGCGTCATCGCCGCCCTGCTGCCGGCCGCACGCGACCAACTCGTCGGGCTGTCGCTGCGGCGGATCGCGCTCACCGAATCCTACCTCGATGGAGCGGCGGCGACGGACGCCTATCACAGCATCTTCAGCGTGGCGCTCGACCACGCACCCTGGGAGGAGGATTGATGGTCCAGCGCATCGTCAATCCCAAGCTCTTCGCGGTCGAGGCGGCCCTCATCGACTGGACGCGCGTCGTGCGCCGATCGGGCCTCGATGGGTTCACCGACGCGGACTATGAGGCGTTGCGCCGGTCGCGTCCGCGCGTCCATCTGCGCTGGGCGGTCAGCGGCAAGGCGGGCTTTCCGACCGGTCCCTTTACCGTCTGGCGCCGCAAGGCCGGTGACGGCGAGCAGCGGCCGGAGCCGATGGACTACCTGCTCGACCGCTACCTCTACGGCAACCTTCTCATCCTCAAATGGTACGGGCCGCCCATGGCGGTGCTGCGGATCAAGGGCGAGATGACCTCGGAGGGGGTGATCTATGCCTTCAGCGGCGTGCCATCCCCGCAGAATGTGGTGGCAACGGTCTCGCTGCAACCAGGCACATTCACCGCCGAATTGCGCGGGCCGCTGCTGACCACGGCAATGATCTATGGCTCGGTCGACATCAGCGAAGTCGCCGGCATTCCGGCCGAGCAATATGGCGAGCCCAATGAATGGACCGAACAGGAGGTCGTGGGCCTCCCCATCGATGATTTCGGCGTGTGGTCGACCATCGGCAGCCATACCGACAAGCAGGGGCTGATGGCCGATCTCGGGGATCCCATACCAGCCGCCCTGGCGCGGCTCGACCGGGGCGCGCCGCCGATCGGCTGGCCGCATTACGCCAATGGCATGGCGGTGCCGGCCTGGGAGCGGCCTGATCCGGGTCTCCTGATCGAGGAAGCCCAGCGCGAATTGCTGTCCCGGCTCGCCGACATATTGCGGCTGCCGCCCGAGCAACAGGCGGGGACGCGCATCGAGGTGACGGTGCCCAGGCCCGTCAACAGCGCGGGCCAGCGCATGTCGGGACCGGACAGCACCGGCCTTGTCTCGCCCTTCGCGCTGGCGATGAGCGCAGCTTCGATCGATCCGTTCTTCTCGCTGGCGCTTGGCATGGGCACGGCGCTCGATGCCAGCGAGGACCAGCTCTACCACAAGCAGATCTACGACTACATGATCACCGCGCCCTATGCGCAGGGGCTGGACGGCAATTCCGAGCCCATCGAGCTGGCAGCGCTGGCACTCGACCCGCAACCGCCGCCCATGCCGCCGGTACCGGCCGCGCTCGATACCGATATTGCCGGCATGCAGCGCCCCTATGCGACCGACGAGGCCTGGCGCGCCTCGGTGATCGCGAGCTGGTCGCGCCTGCCGGCGACCGGCCTCTTCCGCGTCGCAAGCTTTGCCGCCGCGCGCCTGCCGCAGGCGCCGGCGGGACAACCGCTCCTGCTGCTCGAACGGCGCGACAGCGGCGGGCATCGCCCCATCGGCGGCGACGCGCCGCCGCAGGACGACCAGCAGGCGGCCGAATGGGCGCATGCCTCGGACGGCGACCTGCCGATCCCGCCCAATCCGGGGACCGCGCAGACAACCTATGCCGTTTCGACACAGAACATTTTCGGTATGTGGAGCCCGTGGTCGACGGCCGAACGGGTCGATACGCAGCCCGGGCTCGATCATGTCGGCGTGCTGGCCGCGACATTCCGGGCGACTGCACCGCCTTCGGGGAAAATCTGTCCGGGCGTGCTGGAGATCGACCTGTCCTGGGACTGGCGGGTGCGATCGGTATCGAGCTTCACGCTTGTCGGCCGTCTCTTCGCCGCGCCGCTACGCAACTCGCCTGCGCCCGATACGTCGGTGCCCGGCGGGCTGGCACGCAATCTCGGGGGAGGCGGCGCGGCCATAAGCGTCTCGTTCAACGGCAATGCCGCGAACATCTCGGAGGGGCAAATCCGACCGATGAAGGCCGATGGCTCGGAATTCCTGTCCGGTCCCGACACGGCACAGGCCGTGCGGCGTTACCGCCTCACCATTCCGGGCTTCTCGGTCGATTTCGGCGCCACGCCCCATGCCGGTCTCGCCCTCTGGATCAGGGCGCGGGAGCGGGTAGCGCCGCATCGCAACGGACCGTGGCAGACCAGCCCCATCCTGACCTATGCCTCAGACCCAGTGCCGCCGCCGATCGAGCGCGTCGTCGTTCCGCTCTCGAGCCTCCCCGATGCCGCCGGCTTCTGCCACCATCGCGTGGCGTGGAAGCCGGCCCAGGGCGCCATCGGCTACAATCTCTATGCCTCGGACGAAAGCGCCATTCTCGATGAGAACGGTATGGCCGAGCTTGGGCCCAGCGCCACGCTCGAACGGCGCATGATCCGGCTGCGGGACGCATTCATCGCCAACCCGTCCCGCCGGACCTTCACGAAGGTCAACGACCGGATCGTCGAGGGCACCAGCCTCGACGTCAAGCTGCCGCGCGGGTCGACGGCCATCCACCTCCACGTCGCCCTGCCGATCAGTGCGGGCGGGGTTGAGGGCGTCTGGCCCGTCCACGATACGATGTTCGAGGACAATACGGTCGATTGCGTCGCCGCGCCCCGCTTGCTGACGCCGACCGCGCCCACGCTCGAAGTGCGCCGCGTGCTTGATACGACGGCCGTGCCTCAGCGTGAGCGGATCAGGGTCGAGCTGCGATCCAATCCCGGTCCGCGCGTCCAGCGCTACGAGCTGTTCCGGACGCGGGTCGAGGAGGCCACGCACGACGTCGACACGATGGGGCCGCCTGTCGCCGTCATCGACGGCGCGACGGCGAGCTTCCAGCACGAAACGGTCTATGACGAGCATTTCGAGGTCGAGCATCTCGTCAGCGCCAACGGACATGACGATCCTGAAGGATCGTGGAAGCGCGTCTGGTACCGGGCGGTGGCCTGGTCTCACCCCGACCTTTATCGCGGAGGGTTGGTCGATCGGTCGCCGGGCTCGCACCTGGTGTCGGCGGTGCTGCCACCGAACGGGCCGCCCGACCTTTCCGCAATCACCGCGACCTGGCCGGGTGGCGACCCGAACGCCATCCGCCTCAGCTGGACCAGCACCGCGCCAATCGCGCCGACACCGCTGGGGCCGCATCGGCTGGTTGTCTCGGCGCAGAAGCGCAATGCTCCGGGCGAGAAGGCGCTTCTGGCCTTTGCCAGCACGCTGGACAAGGTTGCCTACGGCTCCGATCCGGATGTGTGGCGCACAGACGAGGGCGGGACGGCTTCCTACCACGCCACCGTCAGGCGGGCTGCACTCGCCGATGCGCTGGCCGTCACGATACGGCTGACCGATCCGCTCGGGCGGCTGACCGAACGCTTCCTCGACATCGAGGGCGGATCGGCCCTCGTGCGCCCGGATATCTTCGATGTTCAGCCGGCGCGGCCACCGATCGTCGGACTGACCTTCCGCACCTCGGCGCCGCTGACGCCGCCACCGCAGGGCGCCTATCGCCTCGCGATCAGCGCCACGTTCCAGAGCAGCATCCTGAGGCCCCTCTCGACGCGCACCTATTCGTCGGACCTCCATAGCATCCCGACGCAATTGCCCATCAATCCGCGCAATCCGATCGAGGTCGCGCGCATCGCCGGCAGCAAGCCGCTGCAATTCGCGGTGCGACTGCAGGGCACGGTGCGCAGCCTGCAAATGCGGATCATCGCGCCCGATGGGCGCTACGCCGAATATACCGGAGGAGCCGTCCGATGATCGTGCTCGATAGCCTCACCACGCCCAATGCCCAGCGCCTGTTACGCAATGGCGGCCTGATGACCCTGGGGCTGACCAACCTGCTGCTGTGCGAGCGCTGGGCGGACGCCACCCCTGCCGCGGGGGACTACAACGCCAATGCCCTGACGCTCAACATCACCGGCTCGATCCGGGCGCCGTTCCTCGGCATTCTCGAATTCGTCGACGACGCATCCGAATTTGCCGATGTCGGCGGCCGACCGCTGACCGGCGCGGCAGGCGTGTATCGCTTCCACCCGCAGGCCTTTGCCCGGCTGCAGCAGATCATGAGCTGGCGCTATGCCTCGCCCGAACCGCGCCCGGTCAAGCCGGCCGGTATCCAGCTACCGGCCTCGCTTCCCGTACAGCCGCGCCCGGTGCAGGTGCGTCCCGTGCCGGTCACCATGGTCATCCGCGGCGCGGCGAACGACCAGTCACCCGAATTCTACGAATGCGACACGCAGATGCCGGTGACCGGCACCATTTCGTTTCACGACTCGCGCGGTCTCATCATCGACCCGCTGGCCGTCGCCTCGATCTTTGCCGATCTGCTGCTGGCGCTGCCGGCCCTGGCCGATTCCCGCTTCCGCGCCCCACCCAATGGCCCGGGCGGCGTCGCAAGCATTGCCGCGCTGGCCGGTGCGCAGACGAGCAACCTCGTGCATTTCGTCGACCCACACGGCTGGGCCTTCATACCCGGCCCGTCGGGCGGCACGCTCAGCCTCATAGATGGCGCGGGCGTTCAGGGCGCGATCATCAATACGCCGCTCCTCACGCTCCCGGCGGGCAACCAGATCGGCGGCTCGGGGCCGAGCCCCCTGCTCTGGGGTTGGGGCGAGGATGGCTGGTTGCGCCGTGTGCCCATCGCACCTCCGCCGCTGCCTCAACCCAATCCCGCCATCAACCTGCCGCGCCAGTTCTTCCGGCTGATAGTGGTGGACACCGACTGGCATATCCTCGGCAATCGCACGACCGCCAACTTCCGCAACGTTCCGCGCGATGACGGCACGATGCCGGCGAGCCTCATGCCGCTGGTGCGCGATAATGTGGAGCTGACTTATCTCGCCGACGGTATCGACGTGATCACCACCGCCGAGCAGGTCATCAACCAGCCATCGGCGCCGGGCGATACGCCGATGATCTTTGCAGTCTCGCCCGTGATCGATACGGCTGTGCCGGTCCCCCTGCCCGGCGCCGCGGGTCGCTGGCCGCAATGGCCGGCCTTTGCCGGCCCCATGCTGGACTTTCCCGCGCCGACGCCCAATTTCGCGCAAGGAGTTACGGCGGCGCTCAGCGGCACGCGCGACGTTGTTGTCACCTTGCCCGCGAACGCCGTGCCCGACGGCGCGCATGTGCGCATCTATCCGCGCACCTTCGTCGAGATCGCCACCATCGGTAGTGCCCCGTCGTTCCTCCGCGGCAATGGCGGCGCCTCGATCGCCGCAGCCGGGCAGCCGACGCAGGTTTTCCTGCCCAATCCCATGGCGCTGGCGACCAACCAGCCCATGCCGAACGCGGCCAATCTTGTCATCGACATCGTGGTTCAACCGCGCGTTGGACGCCGGCGTCTGCGGGCAGCAATACCCGTCACGGTCGCCACGACACCACCGCCGCCCGCACCCGACGTCTTCGCCCCGCCACTCGATCTCATGGCGGCGATGCTGACCGGAGCATCCTGGATCGTCTCGGTGGCACCGGTGCCGCTTTTCGGCGTGCCACGCACGGTGGCGCCGCCGGCGGGCACACCAAACTCGGCGATCGACCTCGTCCGTGCCCTCGCCTCCGAGACCGTTCCACGGCAGGGGCCGCGCCTGCCGATGATGGCGCGGTTCGAAACCGTGCTCGCCCGCGGCGGCAACGACCCGGCTATCGGCAATGGCGCCCTGCGCTGGTCGGCGGCGGTCAGCGGCGCACGATGGTCACGCGATACGCTCTGCGACCGGGCGACGGACGGCAATCCGGGCTTTCCCGCAGGCAGCGATACCCATGCCGGAGGTGTCCGTGTCGGCGGGGTGCTGGCATATGATGCGGCGCGTCACGCGAGCAAGCGGGTACAGCCCATCATCCCTCTGCCGGGCACGGTCGGGAGCCCGAGCTGGATGCTGCTCCTCGCCAGCCCCAACATGACGCCGCCACAGACGCCGCTGACCGACGTCTTCACCGGCGTGGGTGCGTGCCTGCAAACCGTGGCAGCAGTCTGCGAAACGCCGGAACTGAGCCTGCCGCAGATCGACCTCTCCCCCACGACCGTCACCGCTGACGACGTGGCCGATTCCATCGTCGACGCCTTCGGGCTGCCGGTTGCCATTACTATTCCACCTAGTGCCGTCGATCGGGTGGTGGACGAAGTGCGGCGGGAATTCTTCGTGTCGCGAAGCGGCGTACGGGACACGCTCTGGTCCCTCAGCCGCGTACTGCGCGAGGCTCGCGAGCTGGTCTATATCGAAAGCCCGCAATTCGCCCGCACTGCCGTGACGACCGGAGCGCCCAATCCACTCGACCTCGTCGAGGCGCTGCGTTCGGCCCTGCAGGCCAATCCGGCGCTGCGCGTCATCATCTGCACGCCGAAACTGACCGATATCGACCCGGCCTTCGGCGGCTTCGCCCGCCAGCATTTTGCCGCCCGCGTCGAGGCGGTGAACGCGCTCAGCCTCATCGACGCGCCCAACAACGAGACCGACGCCCAGAAGACGGCGCGCGAGGCGCGGCAGGATGCCATCCGACAGCGTATCGTCGCCTTCCACCCGGTCGGCTTTCCCGGCCGCGACGCGGCGATCCGCACGACCTCGATCATCGTGGATGACGTCTATGCGCTGGTCGGGGCCAGCCATTTCCGCCGCCGTGGCATGACCTTCGACGGCGCGCTCAGCGTCGCTTCCTTCGATGCCGTTTTCCGCGACGGCTACTCGACCGACGTGCAGCAATATCGCCGGAGGCTGATGGCCGCCAAACTCGCGGTCCCCCTGCCGGCTGCGCGCGTCCCCGGCTCGCCCGACTGGCTGCGCCTGATGCGCCCGCGCGCGGCATTCACCCTGGTTTCGGATATACTGGCGCAGGGCGGCCTCGGCCGCATCCTTCCGCTTTGGGCGGGCCCCGACGACAACTCGGTTCTCGCCGCAACGGTCGACATGGCCGACCCGGACGGATCGAACGGCAGCAATTTCGTCCAGATGTTCGCCTCGCTCCTCGCGGAAAGCCCAGAGGGCTGATGACACTTTTTTCGTCCCGGCAACTTAAAACCGGGCGCAGCATGTCCTACATGCGTGCGTGAAACATCAGTTCCAGCAAGGGTCAAACAATGTTCGCTTCCCGGGGCTTCCGGCTCGCCAGTCTGCTTGCATCGCTCGTCCTGGTCTTTTCCATGGCCACGGTCGATCAGGCCGAGGCCCGCAGGGGCGGTAGCTTCGGCAGTCGCGGCACGCGCACGTTCCAGGCGCCGGCACCAACCAATACCGCGCCCATGACCACGCCGCCCGTTCAGCGCTCGATGACGCAGCAGAACAATGCCGCGACGCCAGCCGCCAATGCGGCCCAGCCGCGCGGCGGCTTCGGCAGCGGGTTCGGCGGCGCCATGTTGCGCGGCCTCATGTTCGGCGGCCTGCTTGGCCTGCTCTTCGGCGCCGGTTTCGGTGGCTTTGGCGGCATGCTGGCCCTCCTCGCGCAGGTGGCGATCATCGGTGGCCTCATCTACCTGGCCATGCGCTTCTTCCGCCCGAGCCCGGCGGGTGGCCGTCGCGCTACGGCGGGCGGCCCGAGCGTCAATGCCTATGAGGCGCCCTATCGGGATAACGGCCCGGCGGCCGGCCAGCGCTATGGCGCCGGTTCGAGCGCGACTTCGAGCCGCAAGCCCGGCAATCCCGATGAGATCGGCGTCTCGCAGGCGGACCTCGAGACGTTCGAATCGATGCTGGCCCGCGTCCAGGCCGCCTTCACGCAGGAAAATTATGCGGCTCTGCGCGCACTGACGACGCCCGAAATGATGTCCTATCTCTCCGAGGAGCTGGGTAACAATGCCACGGCTGGCGTCAAGAACGAGGTGGCCGACGTCAAGCTGCTGCAGGGCGACCTGTCGGAAGCCTGGCGCGAAGGCAATGTCGAATATGCCACCGCCGCCATGCGCTATTCATCGGTGGACGTTACCCGCGAACGCGCCAGCGGCCGGGTGGTCGATGGCGACCCGGACCGCGCCACGGAGGCCACCGAATTGTGGACCTTCACCCGCCCGCGCGGCGGCGACTGGAAACTCTCGGCCATCCAGGAAGCCTGAGTTCGACGGATCTAGCGGAGGGCGCCATCGGCGCCCTCTTGCGTTAAAGGGTCGCAATCCCCTTTTCCTCTCGCTGCCGTGATCGGCGCGCGCTCCGAATAAACTGGCCGTTAATGTAAATCCGCTGAATATGCAGGCGTGAGAATGACTTCACGTCGACGTGCGGGGGCGGTCGGAAACTTAATTGACCAGTAATATTGATTGCTGCGTTCTTAATTACGTCTTCTACCCAACGCTCCCCCAACGCCCCAGTGCTTCATGACTCGCTGCGTCGGATAAGTTGTAACCGGGCTGGCCCGGCTGAGTGTGAGTACCGAGTAGAATGCGTCTCATCGTTGGTATCATTATCGTCATCGCCTCCGTCATCGGCGGCTACGCGGCGATGGGCGGGCACCTGGAAGTGCTCATTCAGCCTTTCGAGGCGCTGATCATTCTCGGCGCCGCCTTCGGCGCCTTCGTCATCGGCAATACCGGGCCGGTGCTCAAGCAGTGCAGCGGCATCTTCAAATCGCTCATCCGCGGCCCGCGCTACAACAAGGCCGCCTATGTCGAGTTGCTGGGCCTGCAGTTCACGCTCTTCAAGCTCGTCCAGTCCAAGGGCATGCTGGCGCTCGAGCCGCATATCGAGAACCCCAAGGACTCCTCGCTCTTCGCCCAGTTCCCCACCTTCGCCTCCAATCACCACGCGGTCGAGTTCATGTGCGACTACCTGCGCATGGTGACTCTGGGCACCAATAACGTGCATGAGATGGACGCGCTCATGGACGAGGAACTGGAAACCCACCACCAGGAAAACCACCGGGTGGTCAACGCCATCCAGGCCCTCGCCGACGGCACCCCGGCCCTCGGCATCGTGGCCGCCGTGCTCGGCGTGATCAAGACCATGGGCTCGATCAGCGAGCCGCCCGAAGTGCTCGGCCACATGATCGGCGGCGCGCTCGTGGGTACATTCCTGGGCGTCTTCGTCGCCTATGCCTTTTTCGGCCCGATGGCGCAGGCGCTGCGCAACATCTACGAGGCCGAGGCCAAGTACTTCCTCTCGATGAAGGTGGGCCTGCTCGCACACATCTCGGGCAATCCGCCGGTCATGGCCATCGAATTCGCCCGCAAGATGCTGATGTCGGAAGACCGCCCGTCGTTCACCGAGATCGACGAAGCGACCGCCAACCTGCAGATCGCGGCCTGAGCGAGCGATACCTGAACCATGGCCAGCCTCGAACAACCCATCATTATCAAGCGCGTCAAGAAGGGTGCGCATGCCCATCACGGTGGCGCCTGGAAGATCGCCTATGCCGACTTCGTGACGGCCATGATGGCCTTCTTCCTCCTGCTCTGGCTGATCAGCATGACCACGCCCGAGCAGAAAAAGGGGCTTTCCGACTATTTCGCGCCCAACAAGGTGAGCCAGAGCACGAGCGGCGCCGGCGGCTTCCTCGGCGGCCGCGCGCTCGATGAAGTCGGCGCCAAGATGGCCGGCCGCTCGCCCTCCCAGCAGGACGTGATCGCCACCCCGCCTCCGAGCACGAAGCCCGGCGAGGATATCGCCGCTATTTCCGGCATCGATGGGCAGAAGGGCAAGACCAACGACACCCGCAGCTCGCAGACCGAGATGCAGGCCAAGGACGACCTGGCGTTCAAGAGCGCCGCGGCCAGCATCCGCCAGGCCTGGCAGGCCATGCCCGACATCACCAAGATCCAGGACAACCTGCTGCTTGAGGAAACGCCGGAAGGCCTCAACATCCTGATCGTCGACCAGGAAGGCCGGCCGATGTTCCCGGAAGGCTCGAAGTATCCGTTCGAGTTGACCCGCAAGGCCATCGCTGCCATCGCCCCGGTGCTCCAGCAGCAATCGAACCAGATCACGATTTCGGGCCACACGGCGGCGGGCGGTTCGTTCCCGAACCAGAATTACGGCCCCTGGCAGCTCACCAGCGACCGCGCCAATGTCGTGCGCGAAATCCTCGCCGAGTTCGGGCTTTCAGACGACCACGTGAATACGGTGGCCGGGCGCGCCATGGCCGAGCCGCTCTTCCCGAACGACCCGTACCTCGCAGCCAACGAGCGCATCAAGATCACGCTGCTCCATGAGCCGCCGCCGGTTCCGGCGGACATGACGCCCTAGCCGCTCCGACAACTCAGATAACAAACGCCGCCGCGAGACCTTCGCGGCGGCGTTTGAGTCTGAGAGGTCCCCCGGATCAGTAGGGGTGGCGATCCTGCTTGTTCATCCAGGCCTCGTAGGCCTTGAGGCCGGTATCGCGCTCGAAGCCTTCGGTCACCGCGATGCGGCGCTCGGTCCAGGGCTTGGCGAAATCCTCATACTGGAACGCGTCGTCGAAACCGATGGCGCTGGTATCCTTGAGGCTGGCCGCGAAATAGAGGTGGTCGATACGTGACCAGTAGATCGCGCTCATGCACATGGGGCACGGGGCGCCGTTGATATAGATCTCGCAGCCCTTAAGCATCCGGGCGCGCTCGGGCACCGGATCGGGCGAGCCTTCTTCGCGCGGGATCATCTCGAGGATCGTACCGGCGCCGTAATCGCTGCCGAGCAGGGCCTTGGGATTGAGGCGCGTCGACGCATCGATGATCGCCGTGATCTCGGCATGGAATACGGGAATGCCGGTCAGCAGCACGCGGTTCTGGCCACGCCCGATGATCTCGCCGTCCCTGACGATGACGGCGCCGAACGGGCCGCCCCAGCCCTTCTCGACCGATTCAATGGCGAGGCGGGTCGCCTCTTCCATGAACTTCTTCTTGTCCTCGGACGGAGCCGCGACGGCTGAAATGCTGGAGAAGCCCACGGTCGCCGCGGCGCCGGCGGCAACCGCGCTGGCCATGAACATCCGGCGGCCCGGATCGAGCAATTCGTCGCGATGCGTATGATCGCATTCCGCCCCATGAGGCGTGTTGCAGGTGCAGCCGTTCATCAAAACCCCCATCTGATACCGGGCACGAACACGCGCCGGGCTGAGGGAAACGCTACTTTTCAAGTTGGAATAGAGATTTAACGGCCGCCTGCTGGCGCCGACGGCGAATGAAGGCATGCGGACTTTCTCGGGGCAGAGTTAAGGATCTGCCTCCGACGCGCTTTCAGATTTCATGATCCCGACTCGTCTTGACCGCAGTTTTGTTCTTGTTATGTTCTAGTCCTCAACCTGAGGAACGCGCGAGCAGATGGAGAACGAGGCGACTATTCTCCATGCCGACCTCGACGCCTTCTACGCGTCGGTCGAGCAATTGCTGAACCCGGAACTGCGCGGCAAACCCATAGCCGTGGGCGGCGGGGTGGTGCTGGCGGCCTCCTACGAGGCCAAGGCCTTCGGCGTGCATGGCGGCATGCCCGGGCGCAAGGCGCGTGAGCTTTGCCCGCAACTGCTCTTCGTGGGCGGACACTTCGAGGACTACCAACGGCTCGGCGACGCGGCGATCCGCGTGCTCGGGGACTATACGCCGCTGGTCGAGCGTATCTCGATCGACGAGGCCTTTGCCGACGTTGCCGGTACCGCGCATCTTTTCGGGCCGCCGGTGGACGTGGCGCGGCTGGTGCGCAAGCGGGTGCGCGAGGAACTGGGGCTGCCGATATCGGTGGGCGTGGCGCGGACCAAGCATCTGGCCAAGATCGCCTCGCAGGTGGCCAAGCCGGATGGCCTGGTGGTGGTCGACCCGGCGGGCGAAATCGCGTTCCTTCATGACCTGCCGGTGGAGCTCATGTGGGGCGTCGGGCCGGTGACGCGGCAGAAACTCGCCGATGCCGGCATTCGCACCATCGGACAGATGGCAGAGCTGCCCGGCAAGTCGCTGGAACGGCTGGTCGGGCATGCGGCGGGGGAGAAGCTTTCGGCACTGGCCTGGAACCAGGACCCGCGCGTGATCGAGACGCATCGGCGCGCACGTTCGGCGGGCGCGCAATCGGCGCTCGGGCGACGCCCCTTCGCCGAGCATATCTACCGCCCTGCCTTGCGACACCTCGCCGACCGCATCGGCTCGCGGCTGCGCGCCAAGGCGCTGGCCGGGTGGACCGTGACGGTGCGGGTGCGCTTTGCCGACATGCATGCCGTGACCCGCGCGGCCACGCTCGGCGCTCCGGTCGCGGCGACCGCAATACTGGCGGAGGTGGCCGAGACGCTGGTGCGGCAGGTGCGCCGTGACCATCCGGAAGAGCGAGCGATCTCGCTTCTCGCCATCTCGGTCTCGCATCTCGAAAAGCAGCCTCTGTTGCAGCTTGAACTGCCGCTGGGTCTTGGCGACGAACCGCTGCGGCCGGGCACCAGGATCGGTCGTGGCCGCTGGACGGCGGACCGAGCCATGGACGCGGTGCGCGACCGTTTCGGCTGGGAGGCGATCGGCTATGGCTCGGTGGTGCTCGAGGCTGGTCGCTCGGTGCCCGAGGCTTTCCGCGAACTGGCCGAGAAAGACCTCTAGACGTCACTAAGCGCTTACGCGCCCGCTCGATCGTTCCCCGGCGAAACGCAGCCCGCCGAGGGTGGCAAGGGCCAGCAGCACGACCAGCGCCCCGCCGAGGGACATCGCGACGGCAACGCCCCATTGCGCCGAAATCGCGCCGCCGAGCAGGGGCGCAGCCAGCATGACCGCGGTTATGACCGCCTCGCTGGTGGCCGAGGCGCGAGCCATCACGGCCTGCGGCACCCGCCGCTGCATGAGCACGCGGAACGGCACCATCATCATCGCCGTCGTGCCGCCCATCGCCGCGAGGATCAACAGGAATGGCGCCAGCCCCATGGGCAGGCCGAGCATGGCCCAGACCGAGACCGCCATGGTGGTAAGCCCCGAAACCACAGCAGCAAGGATCATCACCGGCATGGGTCGTTGGCCGGCGAGCCGCCCCGCCAGCAGGGCTCCGACCACGCCGCCTGCGCCCGACGAGGCAATGCTGAGCGCAAAACCTTCCTGCCCGAGCCCGAACAGCACTGCCACAAGAGCGAGCTGGCTGTCGTAGAGGAAGAAGGCGAAGAAGGCGCCGGCGGCGAAGAGCAGGGCCAGCAGCAGGAGCCTGTCACGGGTGAAGACGGCAAAACCCTCGATGACACCGCCGCCTTGCCCGTCCGTTGCCTGTGGGCGCGGGAGCGCGCTGCCGGCCAGCGGCAGGCAGGCGAGAGCGGCAAGGAGGGAGAGGATGGCGTTGGTGCCAATGACCCAGTTGAAGGGCATGACGGCAAGTAACAGGCCGCCCAGCCCGGGACCGACGACCTTGGCCGTCTGGTTGATGGCATGGTGGAGACCATTGACCGTACCCAGATCGGCATCGGACGTGACGCGCTGGATCATTGCCTGGCGGGCGGGTGCGAAGAGCGAGTCGACGGCCGAGCGCAGCAGCACGATGGCGAGCACGGCAACGACATCGGGCGCCACGAGGATAAGCGCGGTCGTTGCGGCACGCCCGAGATTGGCGAGGAACATCGCCCGGCCCGGCTCGCCCCTGTCGAGCCAGACGGCGAGCCACGGGCCGATCAGCGCATAGGGTGCCGCAAGACAGATGGCAAAACCGGCAAGGACCAGCGGGCCCTCTCCCCAGACGAAGACCAGCAGCGAGAGGATGGCGACGTAGTCGAGCCAATCGGCAAGATCGGCCGGCACCGAACAGGCGAGCAGCCAGCGCTGCCGTCGGTCACGCAGGAAAGCATACGCGTTCATCATGAAACGTCACCCGCTGGACTCTCGGCGAGCATCGATTGCACAATGATGGTGTGGGTTAAAATGAAACTTCGACGCTCCATACATGAGAGTTCCTCATGCATCCTGATCGTGGCTTGCCACCGTTGCCGACCTTGCGTGCCTTCTGCGCCATCGCCCATGCTGGCGGCTTCGGCCGCGCGGCCGAGCAATTGCACCTGACCCAGACCGCCGTCAGCCACCAGATGGCACAACTTGAGGATTGGCTTGGCGCCAGGCTCTTCGACCGCGGCCGCCATGGCGCACGGCTGACGCCACTAGGCGAACGCCTGCTGCCGCAAATGGAGCGGGCCCTGGACCTGCTCGATAGTGCGCTGTGGTCGGCTCGGACCGAGGCGGATGCGCAGTCGCTGACCCTGTCGGTGACACCCGAAGTCTTCAGCCAGTGGCTGAGTGCGCGCCTGCCGGATTTCTGCGCGCTTTACCCGGCGATCGAAGTGAAGCTTGTCGTGGGCTATCGCGTCCCCGATTTCGGGACGGACGGAGTGGATTTGGCCATCTGGCTCGGGATCTCGCACCGCGACCTCGTCAGCGAACCCTTCTGGCATGACGAGGAATTCGCGGTTTCTTCGCCGGACCTCGCCGCGCGGCTGCCCAAACGCGAGGCTTTGCGGGCTGCGCCACTGCTGCAATACCGGGGCGCGCGCCATACCGCGCTCGACTGGCAGCGCTGGTACGAGCAGAGCATCGTGCTACCCGACAACGCCGACCGCGCCGTGTTCGACAAGGAGATGGGCGCTGCGATCGCCAACGGGCCGATCTACGAGTCTTTTGCCGAAATGCTCGAAGCCTGCCGACGCGGGGAAGGCTTCGCCCTGGTGCGCAGTTCGCTGGTCCAGGACGATCTGCGCGCCGGCACGCTCGTTCGCTGCTTTGTCGAGAGCATGCCGGCGGCAGTCAACTACGCCCTGACCTATCGGCCGGGCATTATGGGCTCTGCCGCCGCGAAGTGTTTTCGCGACTGGCTGATGGCTAGCGCCAGAACGCCTTGAGCGTGGAAGGTGTGTGCATGTTGCCGTAGAGGTACTGCCAGAATTCGGCACGACGCTCGCGCGGCACCGTCTTCCAGACATCATGCACCGCCATGTCGCCGCACCAATAGGCATAGACGAACGGCGCCCGCAGGCCGTGGCGCAGGAAGCCGAGGCGCGAGGCCGTGGTCGCCACGTCCATGTAGCCGGCTTCGGCATTGGCGGCTGCGATCTCCTCGATCGACTTGCCCTCGACATGGTGCTGCCAGGCGGCATTGCAGCGCAGCGCGCCGCGCAGGCGCTGGAGAGCCACCGCCAGCTTATCCTCGGGCGTTTCCACCCAATCGATGAAGAAGAGGCCGTTATCGGCAATGCCTTCGAAAAGTGCGCTCGAGGCGGAGCTGGTCACCACCTGCGCGCCATCGAGCGGCATCGAGCCGTCGGCGACATAGCGCTGGCGCAGCGCCAGGTGCACGAGATGGCCCGGGAAGGCCTCATGGGTCGCCAGGTGCTTGAGGGCATAGATCGTATAGGGGTGATCGAGATTGAGCAGCAGCTTGCGGCCCGGATAATCGCAATAGGCCGAGAACGGCACGCCGCGCACTTCGTCGGGCTCGAGCCAATCATCGCCCATCTCGTACATGGTGGCGCTGACCTTGGCGCGAGCATCGGCGGTGAGCTTGCGCATCGTATCGAGCACCTGCTCGCGCGGCACGCGTACGTCGGCTTCCCAACGGCGAACATCGCTGCCGAGGTCCGAACCACCATAGCCGATCTCGGCGAGCTTCTCGGCGATTATGGCGCGGTAGCCATCGAGCGTCGCGTCATCCACTTTCTGCGTCGAAACGCGGATCTGGCGGCGCACACGATCGGCGAAGGAGATGTCCTTTTCGGCAAAGGTCGTGACCAGCGCCAGGAGCGAGTCGATCATTTCGCTGACATAGGCCTTGCGCAGTTCGCTCTCGGTCTCGGCCGGCACGCGGGCCAGGAGCGCTTCGAGGGCGCCGGTCGCTTCGGCATAGTCGCGCAGCGGGGTGGGTTCAACCTCGGCCACGGCGACCGGAATGAGCCCTTCCTTGTCGAGAAAACCATCGCTGCGCGGCGTCGAGCGGTAAAGCTGGTCGATGCCTGCGGTGAGGCGGGCGAGTTCGGTTCCGAGTTTCATGGGGGGACTCATAGACAGTTTGTAGACTTGGGGCGCCGTAAAGTGCGGCAGAAGCGGAAGGGGCGCAAGATGCGCACCTCACGCGCCTCTTGTCCAGCCCGGCTCGGCCTGCCACTCTCCCAGGTGGGGAGAACGACATGAACGAACACAAGCCGATCGTTGGCGGCGGGCCCAAGAAGGTGCTCTATACGCTGGCCACGGTCTCGCGGATCGGCATCGGCAAGGCCGCCAAGGCGCTGACAGCCAGGAACACCTGCAAGGCCTGCGCCTATGGCATGGGCGGCCAGATGGGCGGCATGACCAACGAGTTGGGCGAATTCCCCTCGGTCTGCAACAAATCGGTGCAGGCGCAATCGACCGATATCCAGCCGGCTATCCCCTACCAGATCTTCGAGCACCACCCGATCAGCGACCTGATGGAGCTTTCCGGGCGCGAGATGGAGCATCTGGGGCGTCTGGGCAACCCGATCTACAAATCCCGCAACAGCCAGCGCTTCCACGAAGTCACCTGGGATTTCGCGCTCGACCTGGCGGCCGCGCGCCTACGCGCGACCGACCCGCGCCGCTCGTTCTTCTATTCCTCGGGGCGATCCTCGAACGAGGCGGGCTTCATCTTCCAGCTTCTCGCCCGGGCCTACGGCACCAACAACGTCAACAACTGCTCGTATTACTGCCACCAGGCGACGAGCGAAGGCCTGGCGACGACGATCGGCAAGGGCACGGCGACGGTCGAACTGGCCGACCTCAAGGGCGCGGACCTGATCTTCGTGATTGGAGCCAATCCCTCATCCAACCATCCCCGCTTCATCCACATGCTCAAGAATTGCCGCGATCGAGGCGGCGAGGTGATCGTCATCAACCCGGCCAGGGAGCCAGGGCTGGTGAAGTTCGCCGTGCCCAAGAGCCCGGGCTCGATGCTGGCCGGCGGCACCGAGATCGCCTCGCTTTTCGTGCAGCCCCGGATCGGCAGCGATATCGCGCTCCTCAAGGGCATCGCCAAGGCGGTGATCGAGATGGCAGCCGAGGACGCGGTTTTTCTCTCGGCCCATACCAATGGGTTCGACGATTTCAGCGCAGATGTTGCAAGCCTCGGGTGGGACGGCATCGAGGCAGCCTGCGGCGTGCCCCGGCAGGAGATCGAAGAGATCGCGCGGCGCTATGCAGCCTCGCGCAATGCGGTCTTCGCCTGGGGCATGGGCATGACCCACCACCTCCACGGTACGGCCAATGTCGAGGCCATCGCCAACCTGGCGCTGCTGCGCGGCATGATCGGCCGCCCCTTTGCCGGCCTGCTGCCGCTGCGCGGGCATTCCAACGTGCAGGGCATCGGCACTATCGGCGTCAAGCCGGTGCTGGCACGCGAGGTGCTCACCAAGATGGAGCGGGCTTTCGGCGTCACCTTCCCCGCCGAGCGCGGCCTCGACACGATGGGCTGCATCCAGGCGGCCCATGACGGGGCGATCGACGCAGCCGTCATCATGGGCGGCAATCTCTACGGCGCGACGCCCGACACCGCCTTCGCCGAGGCGGCGCTGGCGCGGATCGGCTTCAAGCTCTTCCTCACCACCACGCTCAACCAGGGCCATGTGCATGGGCTGGGTGAAGGCGAGGTGCTGATCCTGCCGGTGACCGCACGCGACGAGGAATGGGAGCCGACCACGCAGGAATCCATGTTCAACTTCGTGCGCCTGTCGGATGGCGGCATCCGCCGGCTGGGTAATGTGCGGCCGGAAAGCACGATCCTGTGCGATCTGGCGACCATGATGCTTCCCACGAGCCCAGTTCCCTTCGCGGCATTCAAGCACCACGCGAAAATCCGCGAAGCCATTGCCAGCATCGTGCCGGGCATGGAGCAACTGGCGGACATCGACGTCGCCAAGCGCGAATTTCACATCGCCAACCGCCTCTTGCACGAGCCGCATTTCGGCATGCCGGACGGCAAGGCCCGCTTCGTCGTGACGCCCCTGCCCGCGCAGCCGACCGCGCCGCTGCAACTGGCGACGGTGCGCAGCGAAGGGCAGTTCAACACCATCATCTACGAGGAGCGCGACAGCTACCGCTATGGCGCGGGGCGCGACTCGCTTTTCCTTAATCGCGAGGACATGGCGGCCTTTGGCGTCTCGGAGGACCAGCGCGTGTGGGTGAGGTCCGAGACCGGGCGCATGGAGGCACGGGTCGTGCCGTTCGACCTGCCGCGTGGAAGCGCCCTGGCCTATTACCCGGAGGCCAATGTGCTGGTCGGAACCGCTATCGACGAACGCAGCCGCACGCCCGCCTTCAAGTCGGTGGGCATCACCATCGAGCCCATCGCCCACTGACGGGCAGTTGCGAACAAAACGAGAAACATGGCCTAATTCAGCCTCGTGCAATGTCAGCGGGTTGATTCGCCGTGCCGGCCAAAGCTTCCAGGATCAGGACCATCACGCCCTCCCAGGCGCGCCGCATCTGGCTGCATGCGCAGCGGCTGGACGAAGCCGCCCCGTTTGGTGAGGGCCCCGAGGCGACACGCCTTGCCGTCGAGCATCTGGGCTACGTGCAGATCGACACGATCAACGTCATCGAACGCTCGCACCACCACATCCTCTTCTCCCGCATCCCCGGCTATCGCCGTGGCGACCTGCGACAGGCGCAGAGCATGGACAAGAGCGTCTTCGAATACTGGACGCATGCCCTCTCCTACGTGCCCACGCGAGACCTGCGCTTCTTCCTGCCCGAGATGAAGCGGCACAAGACCGAGCCCAGCCGGTGGTATGCGGATGCCAACCCGAACGATCTCAAGCGCATGCTGCGCAACATCCGCAAGGACGGCGCCCTATCCATTCGCGATATCGATGATGACGAGCTGGTGGAGAAAGACCATCCCTGGGCCAGCCGCAAGCCATCCAAGCGCGTACTGCAGCTAGGGTTCTATAACGGCGACCTCACCATTTCCGAGCGCAACGGCATGGTGAAGACCTATGAGCTGATGGAACGTCATTTCGGCTGGAACCAGCGGCCGAAAGCCGCGACTGACAAGCAGGTCGCCGAATATCTGCTCGATCGCGCCTTGCGCTCGCAGGGCCTCGTGAGCCTTGAATCCATCAGCTACCTCGAAGCCAAGCGCAAGCCGGTGTTCAAGGAACTGATCGAGGGGCGCGTGCGGCGCAAGCAATTGGTTCCGGTGACCATCGAAGGGGTGGAAAAGCCGCAGTTCTGGGCCACGCCCGAAGTGCTCGACGCGATGCCCGAGCCGGGTCAGGAACTGGTGCATATCCTCTCGCCCTTCGACCCGCTCATCATCCAGCGCAAGCGCACCAGCGCCATCTTCGGCTACGATCATCTCTTCGAAGCCTATGTGCCCAAGGCCAAGCGCAAATACGGCTATTTCTCGCTGCCTGTGCTGGTGGGCGAGGAAATCGTGGCGGCGCTCGACCTCAAGACCGACCGGGCGGCCCGCAAGGTGCTGATCCAGAACTGGACCTGGATGCGTCCCGACGAGAGCGGCCGCCTCAAGGGAATTGTCGAAGAAGCGTTGGGGCGCTTCGAGGCCTTCCAGCTCGGCGACTGACGGAACTCCCCTCCCCGCGTGGACGTTTCTGCCATGGGCGGAAAGCCTTTGCTACCGCCCGTTCATTCCAAGCACAGGGAGGCCGGAAATGAAGGTCAAAGACGCCATGCACCGGGGCGCTACCTGGTTCGCACCCGATACCAATGTCCGCGAAATCGCGCGCGCCATGCGCGATGAAGATATCGGCGCGGTGCCGATTGGAGAAAATGACCGCCTGGTCGGCATGGTCACCGATCGCGACATCGTCTGCCACGGGCTGGCCGATGGCCGCGACATCGACATGATGACCGCCCGCGACGTGATGAGCGGCCCGATCCTCTATTGCCGCACTGAGGAAGACCTCGAAGACGCGGCGCATTTCATGGAAATCAAGGGCGTGCGGCGCCTGCCGGTGATCGACGGCAACAAGCGGATGGTCGGCATGCTCTCGATGGGCGACATCGCCGCCTTTGCGACCCGCAACACCTCGGGCGAAATGATGGAAGCGGTTACCGCCCACCACGCCTGAAACGAAAACGGCGCCCCAAAGGGCGCCGTTCGGAATGTTCATGGATCGCTTGTCAGTTGAAGCGGTAGCGGAGCGTGCCGCGCACTTCGTGGATCCAGTTGTTGTTGATGACGTAGGCATTGACCATGTTCGGCGGAGTATTGCCGATCGTCGGCAGGTAGACGCCGCGGTAGCCGACATCGGCAACCATCGCACCCATGTCGTAGGTCACGCCGGCCATGACGGCAGCTGCGGGCTCGAAGCGATCACCCCAGGCCCAGGCAGTGCCGTTGGGCTCGTTGATGGTTGTGTCCACCCAGGCAGCACCCAGTCCGGCACCCACATAGGCGCCGAAACCGCCGGCCGAGCTGGAGAGACCCGAGAAGTTGAAGTCGTAGTAGGCGTTGGCAAGAGCCAGGCCGCCGCGGAGGTTAGCCTTGCGGCCATTGCCGAAGGTCAGGCCCGAATTGTTGAGGTAGTCCACCGTCACGTCGGCACGCAGGCCCGAACCGGTTTCGTAACCGAAGCCAGCGCCGAGGCTGTAGCCATAGCCCCTGTCAGTCACGTCGGTACCGCAGCCACCGCAGGGATTTTCAAAGTTGCGCGCCGCCCAGAGATTACCGGCAACGCTACCGCGCAGGTAAAAAGAGCCGCCAACGCCGTAATCGACGTCGGGAACCTCGATGACAGGCGGGTAATAGGGCATATCGGCGGCCCGCACTGGGCCGACGGCGAGGGCGGCTACTGCCACCATGACCAATGCGAACAGCTTGCGCATTTTCTCTTTCGAATCCTTCGTAAGTGCCACGACGCCAGTCGTTTCGAAGGGGAATATGCGGTGTTTTTCTTAATGCCGGCTTAACCTTAGCGATTAACCCTAATCGAAAGCTAAAATGCATGAAGAACGGGGCCCCGAGGGCCCCGCTTTCTGGTACTGCGATGCGAGGACGTTTCCGTCAGGCAACCTGGCGGATGACGCTGGTAATATCTTCGACGATGGAGGCCACGAGGCTGCTGTCGTCTGCCTCGCCCATCACGCGGATCACAGGCTCGGTGCCCGATTCACGGATCACGAGGCGCCCCATGCTGCCGAGCCGCTCGCGGGCAGCAGCGATGGCATCGACAACCTTCTTGTCCTCCAGCGGCTTGCCATGGCCATAGCGCACGCTCTGCAGCAATTGCGGCACCGGCTGGAATCGCGAGCAGATCTCGGACACCGAGCCGCCGGTCTCCTTGATGACCGAGAGCAGTTGGAGCGCAGCCACGAGGCCGTCGCCGGTCGTGGTGAAGTCGGAAAGGATGATGTGGCCTGACTGCTCGCCGCCGACATTGAAGCCCTTTTCGCGCATGGCTTCGAGGACGTAGCGGTCGCCCACCTGGGTGCGCTCGAGGCCGAGGCCGAGCGTGGTCAGATAGCGCTCGAGGCCCAGGTTCGACATGATGGTGGCGACGATGCCACCGCCCTGCAACTGGCCGCGCTGCAGCCAGGATTGCGCGATCACGGCCATGAACTGGTCGCCATCCACCACGGTGCCATTCTCATCGACTATGATGACACGATCGGCGTCGCCATCGAGCGCAATGCCGATATCGGCGCGCAGTTCACGCACCTTGGCCGCCACGGCCTCGGGCGAGGTCGAGCCGACCTTATGGTTGATGTTGAAGCCATCGGGCTCGACGCCGATGGTGAACAGCTCGGCACCAAGCTCCCAGAGGGCAGTCGGAGCGACCTTATAGGAGGCGCCATTGGCGCAATCGAGCACGACGCGCAGCCCGGAAAGATCGGCATTCTTGGGAAGGGTGCGCTTGGCGTATTCGATGTAGCGCGTCCGCGCTTCCTCGTCGCGATGGGCGCGACCGATACCCCTGCCCTGCTGGAGGCGGGGCGTGAGATCGGAATTCATCAACTCTTCGATCTGGGCTTCGACCTCATCGGACAGCTTGTAGCCATCCGGACGGAAGAGCTTGATGCCGTTGTCGTCGAAGGGATTGTGCGAGGCCGAGATCATGACCCCAAGATCGGCGCGCAGCGAGCGCGTGAGCATGGCGACGGCAGGCGTTGGCATCGGGCCGAGGAGGAACACATCCATGCCAACAGCCGTGAAGCCGGCGGTGAGCGCATTCTCGATCATATAACCGGAGCGGCGCGTATCCTTGCCGATCACGACGCGATGCCGGTAGTCGCCACGCTGGAAGGCAATGCCCGTAGCCATGCCAACCTTGAGCGCCAATTCCGGCGTCAGCTTCTTGCCGTTGGCCAAACCCCGGATGCCATCGGTACCAAAATATTGTCTCGCCATGTACTCGCCCAAAAGTGCCAAATCACGGCGCAATATAGCGCCGCGCGGTTCCCCCACAACAGCTCGTTGTCAGGCTTATTAGCGCAGGATCAGGGCAAAATATTGGAAAATCGCGCCCTTTCGCGCAAAGGAAAAGGCCGCCCGAAGGCGGCCTTTGTTTGGTCAATTGCCCGGCTGGGGCTCCATGCCGCCATCGGGGGCGGCATCGGGACGCCGGCGCGAGGTCTTGCCGGCCGAGGGCACGCCCGTCGACTTGGGCGAAGCATCGGACTCGCTCTCGCGGAACGGGCTCTGGCCATTCATCAGGCCACGGATTTCATCACCGGTCAGGGTCTCGTATTCGATGAGCGCCTTGGCGATGGTGTGGAGGTCATCGATGTATTCACGAATGACCTTCTGCGCCGTCTGGTAGCCTTCCTCGACGAACCGCTTCACTTCCGCGTCGACCAGTTGCTGGGTCTCGTCGGAGAGGTGCGTATTGCGCTGCACCATCGAGCGGCCGAGGAACACCTCATCCTGGTTCTCGCCGTAAAGCAGCGGGCCGAGCTTGTCGGACATGCCGAACTCGGTCGCCATGGCGCGGGCAAGGCCCGTAGCCATCTTGATGTCGGCCGAAGCGCCCGAAGTCACCTTGTCGTAGCCGAAGATTTCCTCTTCGGCTACGCGGCCACCCATGGCGACCGCGAGGTCGGCATAGCACTTCTGGCGGGTCAGCGAGACCTGGTCCTTTTCGGGCAGACGCATCACCATGCCCAGCGCACGGCCGCGCGGGATGATCGTCGCCTTATGGATCGGGTCGGACCCTTCCATCTTAATGGCGAGGAGAGCGTGGCCCGCCTCATGGTAGGCAGTGAGCTTCTTCTCTTCCTCGGAAATGGCGAGCGTACGGCGCTCGGCGCCCATCATGAGTTTGTCCTTGGCGTCCTCGAACTCGGCCATGGTGACGAAGCGCTTGTTACGCCGCGCAGCCAGGAGCGCGCCTTCGTTGACGAGGTTCATCAGGTCAGCGCCGGAGAAACCGGGCGTACCACGAGCCAGAACCTTGAGGTCCACATCGGGAGCCAGCGGCACCTTGCGCACGTGCACCTTGAGGATGCGCTCGCGACCGGTAACGTCCGGGTTCGGCACCACGACCTGACGGTCGAAGCGGCCGGGACGCAGCAGGGCCGGGTCGAGCACGTCGGGGCGGTTGGTGGCGGCGATGAGGATGATGCCCTCGTTCGCCTCGAAACCGTCCATCTCGACCAGGAGCTGGTTGAGGGTCTGTTCGCGCTCGTCGTTGCCGCCGCCGAGGCCTGCGCCACGATGGCGGCCCACGGCGTCGATTTCGTCGATGAAGATGATGCACGGAGCATTCTTCTTGGCCTGCTCGAACATGTCGCGGACGCGGCTGGCGCCGACACCGACGAACATTTCAACGAAGTCCGAACCGGAAATGGTGAAGAAGGGCACGTTGGCTTCGCCGGCGACCGAACGGGCCAGCAGCGTCTTACCGGTACCGGGAGGACCGACAAGGAGCACACCGCGCGGAATACGGCCACCCAGGCGCTGGAACTTGCCCGGATCGCGCAGGAATTCGACGATTTCCTCGAGGTCCTGCTTGGCTTCGTCCACGCCGGCGACGTCCTCGAACGTCACCTTGCCCTGGGTCTCGGTCAGCAGCTTGGCGCGCGACTTGCCGAAGCCCATCGCGCCACCGCGACCGCCACCCTGCATCTGGCGGATGAAGAAGAACCACACGCCGATGATGACGATGAACGGCAGCCAGCTCGACAGCAGGATCGACCAGAAGGGGCTACCCTCCTGCGCCTTGGCAGTGATCGAGACACCACGCTGCTCGAGACGCGGCACGATATCGGCGCCGGCCGGGATCACGGTTTCGAACCGCGTGCCGTCGCTCAGAGTGCCGGAGACAACATTGTCGGTGATGGTGACGGCCGAAACCTTGCCCGCATCGACGTCGCTTACGAACTGGCTGTAGCTCCTGTCGGACACCGCAATGGAGCGGGTCGACGACTGAAAGACCTGAAACAGGCCCATCAACATGAAGAGGATCACCAGCCAGATGGCGAAGTTCCGAAAATTGCCGTTCATAAAATCCTGTCCCGGATGACCGGCAATCTGGAAGTGCCGGTAGATAGGCCGAATGTAAGGCCACCAATAGGGCGTTACAAGGGCAAGTGGTCCAGCCACTATGCCGCTTTTCAGTTAATGCGCGGTCACGCAGATCGCTCCGCCTATTCCTTAAGGAAAGTTATCCTGACGCGCTCGTCAAAGGCGTGTGTTCCAAGCGAGAGCACTTTCTCGCTTTCGTCCACGATCATCGGCGACGTCCGGATGGCCTCCATGGGCGCGGTGATACGGAAACCGAACAATTCCTCGAGATGCCGGCGCTGCCAGTATTCGGCGGGAACCACCGTAAGCCCCGCATCCGGCGAGAGATTGGCGATGAGAAACCGCTCGTCCCAGACGAACTCGACACCCGGATCGACCCGCATCCTGGTAAGCGCCGCCCGGCCCGGCTCGCGTGCCACCGAGATCACGCCGCTCGAATTGCGCACGACGCACCCCAGCACCGTGCGGGTTTTTGACACATCGCCGGCCACCAGCGCATCGCGCAGCCTTTCGACGACACTCAGCGCCCGGGGCTTCTGCTGCCCGCCCACGATCCGCAGCACGCGTGCAAGAATGCGATCGGCAATGGCCTTGGGGACGCTGGCGAACTGATCGGAATCGATCTCGGCCGCGCCGAACCCATCGAGCCGTACGATCTCGTCGAAGCTGATGCTGGCCGTGATCGCCAGCGCTTCCTCGGCCTGCGCCGCCCGCTCGGAGAAGCGGAAGAGCGTCTCGGCATCGAGCCCGAGATCGGCAAGGGCCGGCAAGGCGCGGCGCCAGCGCACGCGCTCATAGTGCGGATCGCTGTTGCTCGGATCCTCGGCCGGCGTCAGCCCCTCGGCGTCCACGACGGCGCGCAGGATTTTGGGATCGACCGCAAGGAAGGGCCGGAAGATCGGCACGCCTTCGACCATGGAGAGTGGCTGCATGCCCGAGAGGCCATCGAGGCCCGAGCCGTGCGACAGCCGCATCAGGATGGTCTCGGCCTGGTCGTTGATGTGATGGGCGGTCAGCAGGATTTCTGCGCCATCCTCTGCCATCGCCTCTCCGATCAGCCGATAACGTGCCTGCCGGGCTGCATCCTGCACGCCGGTGGCAGGCTTGGCGCCGGTCCAGGCGAGGGCGCGCGGCTCGAAGCCGAGCTTCTTCGCCTCGTCCACGACCATGGCCACCTCGTCCCGCGCTTCGCGGCGCAGGCCGTGGTCAACGCTATAGACGAAGACCTCGGGGGGATTTTCGAGTTCACGAAGCCAGCGCCTGACCAGCACCATCAGCGCCAGGCTATCGGCGCCGCCCGAAACGGCGAGGCCGATTGCCTTGCATTGCGCGACGGGCGCCAGCGCGGCGGCGAGGCCCTCGGCCGTCACGCTGGTGGACATTGAGCCTTGGCCTGTTCCTCGCTGAGACGGGTTTTGAAGGCAGCCGTCAGGTTGGTGTAGCGCTTGGTGACCTCGGCAAAGGTCCGGCAGGCGGTGTCGCGCTCGTCGGCACCCGAAAGGGCCATGCCGAGCTTGAGCAGGATATCGGGCGCGCGCGGCGAGCTCGCATATTTCTGGAAGCCGTCGACGAGTACCTCGGCTGCATCGCCATAGGCACGCCGCTTCAGGAGAGCCTCGCCAAGCCAGTTGGTGGCATCGGCCGCCTGCGGGCTGTCGGGATAGAGCTCGAGATATTGCCGGAACTGCTGCTCGGCGAACGAATAGTCGCCCTTGACGATGGCATCATACCCCGCGGCGTATTGAGCCTCGGCATCTCCCTCGGTCGCCTTGGTGCCTGCGGCACGGTTGAGATCGAGCGGGGCCTTGGGCGTCGTCGGCACGTCGAGCGAACCGGGGGGGAGCGGCTGCAACGGAGCGCCATCGACGCCGTTGCCGGTGCCTAGCAGCGGATCGTGCGACAACCCGATATCGTCCATCGGCTGTTCGTCGGCCCCCAGAACCGGGGCATTGGCAGCGCCAGCCGCTCCGTTGCCATCAAGCGTCTGGATCGACCCTTGCGGGGCGGCAGCGGCGGGCGGGGTCTGGGCCGGGGTCTGCGGCGCCTCTCCGGACGGCGTCACGCCACCGGATTGAGGAGCCGCCTCAGTTTTTCCCCCGGCACCGCCTTGGGGCGCAGCCGGAGCCCCTCCTTCGAGCTGCTGGAAGCGATATTCGTTGTCCTCGTTCATCTTCTGGACAAGCGTCTGCATTTGCGCGAGCTGGAACTGCAGCCCCTCGACCTGGCCGGTGAGGGTGCGGATCTGCTCCTCAAGCTGCTGGATACGCAGGGCCAACTGGGCCTCCTGCGCATTCTGCGCCACGAGGATGCGCTCCTGCGCCTGGCCGGCAACCGGCGCGGCCGCGAGCGAGGCGGCCAGGAATGCGGCAATCGTAACCCGCTTGGCTCTACCGCCCTGGGGTTTGAGGATTGTCACCACTTATGTCTCCAAAGAAAACGCGTTGAGAGGCGGTTGCCCGCCAGAATACGAATGCTGGCAACGGCATAAAGACAAATTTTGGCGAAAAAAGAAGCGCCGGGGCCAGATACGCGGCTCCCGGCGCTATTGCCTCCAGTTTTCCTGGAGTAGCGGGCTATGCGGTGGGCCTTATTGGACCACGGTCACCGCACGGCGATTCTGCGACCAGCACGAGATGTCGTTGCAGATGGCAACCGGACGTTCCTTGCCGAACGACTTGGACTGGATGCGCTGCGAATTCACGCCCTGGCTGATGAGGTAGTTGACCACGACCTGCGCACGGCGGGCGCCGAGGGCGAGGTTGTATTCACGCGTACCGCGCTCGTCGGCATGGCCTTCGATCAGGACGCGGTAATTGGTGTAGCGGTTGAGCCAGGCGGCCTGCTTGTTGAGCGTATCCTGGGCGGTCGGGGTCAGCGAGGACGAATCGGTTTCGAAGAACACGCGATCGCCAACGGTGACAAGGAATTCCTGCTGGCTACCCGGGGCTGCCGCGCCGGGGCCGAGATTACCAACGCCGGTCGCCGGAGTGCGCGAACATGCCGCGACCAGGGCCACCAGGGCGACAAGCGCGAAACCGCGCAGAAAGCCGATAACGGGCGTCATAGATTACTCCAAAGGGATCGAATTTAGGCAATGTATTTACTGCCCGTTATCTTAAGGCAGGGTTCTCGGACATGGTTAATTCCGGCTTATTCTGGCCGGATTGTGGCCGGATCGCCCCGGATTCCCTGGCTGTTGCGGTTATGCACGGGCAAGCGCCCGAAAAACGAAACGGGGAGGTCGTAACCTCCCCGTTAAGCTTGATGAATTCTAACAGCGATCAGGTGCGCAGAGGCGACCAGGCCGGATCCGAAGCGAAGGTCTCGGTCGGAATCTTCTGCACGTTGCGGCCCCAGACGTCGACCGAATGCAGCGCCGGACCGTCATTGCCACCCGGATCCTGGAAGAACATGATGACGCGCCCGTTGGGCGCCCAGGTCGGGCCTTCCGCGTGGAAGCTCGAGACTAGAATGCGCTCGTTCGAACCATCAGGCCGCATGATGCCGATCTGGAACTGACCACCCGATTGGCGGGTAAAGGCGATGAGATCGCCCTTCGGCGACCAGACGGGGGTCGAATACGAGCCCTGGCCGTAGCTGATGCGGTTGGCGCCGCCGCCGGCCGCGCTCATCAGGTAGATCTGCGGGCTGCCACCACGATCGGATTCAAAGACGATCTGGCTGCCATCCGGCGAATAGGAAGGCGCGGTATCGATCGCAGCGCCGCTGGTGAGCTGCACGGGCTGGCCGCCGCCGATGGCAAGCGAATAGATGTTGGTCGCCCCGCTCGCTTCGACCGAGAAGGCGATCGAGCGACCATCGGGCGAGAAGCGCGGAGCAAAGGTCATCTGCCCGAACGAACCCAGCCGCTGCTGCCGGCCGGAGGAAAGCTGCAGCAGATAGACCTGCGGATTGCCTTCCTCGAAGTTCATGTAGGCGACCATGTCCGAATTGGGCGAGAAGCGCGGCGTCAGCGCCAGCGTGCGGCCATCGGTGAGGTACTGCGGATTGGCGCCGTCCTGGTCCATGATGGCAAGACGCTTGACGCGGTTGGCCTTCGGCCCGCTCTCGGCGGTGTAGACCACGCGCGTGTCGAAATAGCCGCCTTCGCCGGTGAGCGAAGTGTAGATGGCGTCCGAGATGATGTGGGCAATACGACGCCAGCTATTGGCATCGGTGCCATAGGACTTGCCCACCACCTGCGCGCCCTGCTGCGTGTCCCACACACGCACCGAGGACTGGATCTGGCCACCACGCTCAACGGTGCCCATGACCAGGGCATCGGCCTGCGCGGCCTTCCAGCTCGGGAAATCCGGCGTAGCCTGCACGTCGCCGACCTGGGCGGGAAGCGAGGCGGGATCGAGCGGATTGAAGAGACCGGAACGGCGCAGGTTGGCACGCACGATGTCGGCAACGTCAGCGCCGAACTGCGGATCGGACGAGGAGAAATTGGGGATGGCGATCGGCAGCGGACGGAAGTCGCCGCCGCCCACGGTGATCTGCACCAGAGCGGAAGCCGGGCGGGCAGCCATCATCGCTGCCGAACCGGCTATGCCAAGCTTAAGCGCATTGCGCCGGGTCAAGAGAGTCATGGGTCTTCTCCATTCTGGCCGCCTCCTTCTGGGGTGCAGCGCATCCTTTTTCTAGAACTGGCTCGGATCAAACGTCACGCCGATCTCGCGCCACTGGTCATAATTGTCAGCCGACAGCATGGTGTAGGGACCGCAGGTCATGACAGCGCGCACGGCGGCATTCGCCAGCGCCTGTTCGATCTGGGTAGACGGCTGGCGCGCGATCTGCGCGCCCGAAACGCTGCCGTCGGCATTGAAGCTGATGGCAACCTGCGCCGTCGTCTGAGTATCGACGGCGCCGGGCGGCACGTTGAGGCAACGCCGGATCTGCGCCACGAGGCCATCGAGCTCGGACTGGCTCAGCCGAGCGGATGAGCCGGTCGGCTTGCCGAGAGTGGGCTCACCGCCCTGCCCGGTCGTGCCGCCGCGGGAATCGTTGTTGTTGATGATGTCCGAAATTCGGTCGGCGGCCTTTACCGCGGCCTGTTGCTGCTTTTTGGCATCAGCTTCCTTCTTGGCCTGCTCTTCCTTCTTCTTGGCATCAGCGACGCGCTTGGCCTCTTCGGCCTTCTTCTTTGCCTCTTCGTCGGCTTTCTTCTTGGCGTCTTCCTCGGCCTTCTTCTTGGCGTCCTCTTCCGCCTTCTTCTTGGCCGCTTCCTGCTGCTTCTGGAACTCGGCGCGCTTCTGCTCAAGATTGGCGACACGGGTCGCCGGCGCGGGCGCGACTTCCTGCGGCGTGGGCGTAGCGGTCGGCGTCGACAGTTCGGGCGTCACCGGAGCGGGCGTCGGGGTCGGATCAGGCGTGGGCGTCGGCTCGGGCGCGGGAGCCGGCGGTGGCGTCGGAGCGGGTTGCGCCTGGGGCGGCTCCGGACGCGGAGCAGGCTCGGCGGGCGTCGGCGGCGTGGTCGGCACCGGCGTCGGATCAGGCTCGGGCTCCGGCTGGGGAGCGGGCGCAGTATTGATCGAGGGCGCAGGCGAGGGCTTGGGCGCGATCTCGGGCGTCGGCTGATCCTGCTCGGTATTGCCCGTGGGCTGGGCGATCTCGGCGGGCTTGTCGTCCTTGACGATCGAGGGGGTCGGCGTGTCGACGATTTCGCTGTCGAGCGTGCCGGCCCGGATATTGGTCACGGAATCGAGGGGCACGAGGTCGACGGCAATGGAGTCGACCGCTTCCGGACGCAGCTCCTTGGCCCCGCTCAGCCCGAAGAGGACTATGGCGAGGAGAGCTGCGTGCGAAACTGCCGAAACGGTTACGCCGACCTTCATGCCGTCACTGCCCCGCGGGCGCCTGTTCGGTAATGAGGCCGATATGGGTGTATCCGGCGCCCGAAAGCGCCCCCATGACCTTCATCACCGAGCCGTAATTGGCCTGCATGTCGCCGCGCACATAGATGCGCTGCTCGGGCCCTTCGGTCGCGAGCGTGGCGATCTTGGCGATCAATTCCTCGAACTGGATCGGCTCTTCCCCGACATAGGTGGCGCCATCGGGCGTCACCGTGACGGTGACCGGCTTGCTGTCGGTATTGAGTTCCTTGGCCTGCGTCTGCGGCAGGTCGATCGGCACGCCGACCGTCATGAGCGGCGCAGCGACCATGAAAACGATGAGCAGCACGAGCATCACGTCCACCATCGGGGTGACGTTGATGTCGCTCATCGGGCGATTGCCGCCTCTCCGCCTGCCGCGGCGGGAGCTGCCTCCGCCGCCTCCAACTGCCATGGCCATGCTTACTTCCCCCTGGCTTCAAGCTGGCGGGAAAGGATGGTCGAGAACTCGTCGGCAAAGCTCTCGAGGCGTCCGGTCATCTTGCTGGCGTCGCTCGAAAGCTTGTTATAGGCGATGACGGCCGGGATAGCGGCGACGAGGCCAAGCGCGGTCGCGAAGAGGGCTTCGGCGATACCGGGCGCCACCACGGCGAGGTTCGTGCTCTTGGAGGCAGCGATGGACGTAAACGCGTTCATGATGCCCCATACCGTACCAAAAAGGCCAACAAAGGGCGCGGCCGAGCCAACGGTTGCGAGGAAGCCGAGATTTTTCTCGAGCGTATCGCCCTCGCGATTGATGGCGACATCGAGCACCTTGTCGAGGCGGGCCTGCATGCCGATGAAGGAGGCCGCGTTCTGCTCGTGGCTGCGCTTCCACTCCTTCATGGCGGCAACAAAGACCGCACCGAACCCGGGGCTCGGACGGTCCGACTGCGTCTGATAGAGCTCTTCGAGCGACTGGCCCGACCAGAAGACGCGCTCGAAGCGGCTCATCTCGCGCTTGTAGCGCCCGTAGAGCATCGACTTGTCCACGATGATCGCCCAGCACCAGATAGAGGCAGCAAGCAGCGCCAGCATGACCAGCTTGACGATCCAGTCGGCTTGTACAAACAGACCCCAGATAGAAATGTCGGAGTGCGTGGCGACTGCCCCGACAGCGTCCATGGCTTCCATGAATTGTCCTTTCGGCTCGGTCCTATGCACTCAACCGGCCCTTGCTGCGGTCCGATGGGGTCGAAATGCGTCAAATTTAAGAGAAATGCTCCGGCATTCCGGACCATAGCCGGAGCCTTCATCCATTGCCGTATTTATGGTCAAGGATCGGTTAACAAAGCCCCCAAAACCCGGCGGCGCTTCCCTGACACGGCCAGATTTGATCGGCAACCACCTCACAAAGCGGTGAGAGGAAGGCGGAACTTCGTGAGCGACCTTTCGTTGGTAGACATGCGCAGCCTCAACGCTGCACTCACCTCAAGGAGAGTCCAATGTCTATCTCGGTTCGCCCTCTCATCGTGGCAACGACCTTGGCCTTCGCCCTGGCGGCCACGCCCGCCTTCGCCGAAATGGTCCACTTCAAGGCAGCGCTCGACGGAAAATCTGAAGTGCCGCCCACTGACTCTGCCGGTACGGGCACGGTCGACGCGACCTACGATACGGACAGCAAGGCCTTTACCTGGACCATCGACTACTCGGGCCTGAGCGGCGACGCCAGCGCCGCCCACTTCCATGGCCCTGCCGATCCGGGCGCCAATGCCAGCCCGGTCGTGCCGATCGATGGCGCGCTGACCAGCCCCATCAAGGGCACCGCGACGCTGACCGACGAACAGGCCACCGACCTTCAGGCCGGCAAGTGGTATTTCAACATCCACACCGCCAAGTTCCCGGATGGCGAAATCCGCGGCCAGGTCACTAAAGCCGATATGTAGTCAGCCCTTGAGGGCGGCGAGCATCAGCCGAGGCAGGCGCGCCGCCCCGCCTCCCACCTTGATCGACACAACGACGACCGTCGCGCGCGTCAGCACCTCATCACTCCGCCGGATAGCCTGCTCGAGCGTCAGCCGCGCGCCGGAAAAGTTCGCGACGCTGGTTTCGACATCGAGAAGGTCATCGATATGAGCGGCGCCTTCGAATTCGATCTGCATCGAACGGACTGCGAAGGCGATGCCCTGCTCGGCGAGTTCGGAATGGTGGATGCCCAGATCGCGCAGGAATTCCGTACGCCCCCGCTCGAAGAACTTGAGATAGGAGGCGTGATAGACATTGCCGGAAAAGTCGGTGTCTTCGTAATAGACCCGAACGGCCAGGTGATGCGGGGTCATGACTTGGCCCTCCCGAGAAACCCGATCGCGCCGCCAACCAGGAGCGGCGGACCATGGATGTCGTGGTTTGCGATGAGCACCAGCGCCCCGCCGAAGCAGAGCAGCGGGAAGACGAGGCGCGCGATGACCGGAACGCCCTCGCGGCGCAATTGCCAAATGGCCAGTACGCCGATGAGACCGCAGACTGCTACCGAATTGCCGGCCCCGAAAGGCTGCCAGAAGATACCTGCAATCTCGGCGGACAAGCCGCCGGCAAGGTAGGCCAGCACCCAGATCGACCGCCCCAGCATGAGTTCGACGAATGTGCCGGCGACCGCCAAAGCGGCAAAGTTGAAGACGATCTGCCGCGCGCCTTCGTCATGGACGAGCCAGGCGGTGACGAACCGCCAGTATTCGCCGGCGAGCATCGATGGCTGGCGCTGCAAGGCAGGCAGTACGCCTGGCCAGATCATCTGCGCAGCCGTAAACGCCGTCGTCACCAGGAAGACCGCAACGGTCAGCCAAGGCAACCTGGCCAGCGTCATTCCTCGCCTTCCGGCTCTTCGAACAGGCTCGCCTGCATGCCGACGAAGCCTTGCGGCACGGAGAGACCCAGATGCTGGAACGCCAGCGCCGTCAGCATGCGCCCACGCGGCGTGCGCTGGATGAAGCCCTGCTGGATGAGATAAGGCTCGACGATCTCTTCGATGGCGTCACGCGGCTCGGAAAGCGCGGCAGCAATGGTCTCGATACCGACCGGTCCGCCGCCGTAGAAATTAGCGATGGTCGTGAGGTACCGTCGATCGAGTTGGTCGAGCCCACGCGCATCGACATCGAGGCGCAACAACGCCTTGTCGGCGATCGATCGCGTTACCTTGCTGGCATTGTCGACCAGCGCGAAATCGACAACCCGGCGCAGCAGCCGGCCGGCGATACGCGGCGTGCCGCGCGAGCGGCGGGCGATTTCCATCGCCCCATCGGGCGCCATGCCGATGCCCATCAACCGCGCTCCGCGCTCGACGATGAGGACAAGCTCCTCGGGCGTGTAGAAATTGAGCCGGATCGGGATGCCGAAGCGATCACGGAGCGGCGTGGTGAGGAGCCCGGCGCGGGTGGTGGCGCCAACGAGCGTGAATTTGGCGAGGTCGATGCGCACAGAGCGCGCCGCGGGGCCTTCGCCGATAATGAGATCGAGCTGGAAATCCTCCATCGCCGGATAGAGGATTTCCTCGACCGCCGGATTGAGGCGGTGGATTTCGTCGATGAAGAGCACATCGCGCTCTTCAAGATTGGTGAGCAACGCCGCCAGATCTCCGGCCTTGGCGATCACCGGCCCGGACGTCGCACGGAACCCCACGCCCAGCTCGCGCGCCACGATCTGCGCGAGCGTCGTCTTGCCGAGGCCTGGCGGCCCGACAAAGAGCACATGGTCGAGCGCCGCCTTGCGCTGCTTGGCAGCCTGGATGAAGACCTCAAGATTGGCGCGCGCAGCCGCCTGCCCGACAAATTCGGAAAAGCCGGAGGGCCGCAGGGAAACGTCCAGTCCCTCGTCACGGCCAGCGGATGCAGAGGTCAAAGAAGTCACGGGCGGCTACTCGATATTCCTGACCGCGACGCAAGCGGATTTGACGGCCTTCTTGTTCTTGAGGTCGGGATTGGAGCGGGTCATGCGGAAGAACTTCTTGGTCAGGTAATCGAGCCGCGCGTCGCAAGACCAGCGCGGAAGGGGATTGCTGGGGTCGTGGAAATAATAGGGCTTGGCCGAGCCATCCGCCTCGACGAACCAGATCGCAACGGCAGTCGCTTCGTTCTGGTCTGCCTTGGCAGCAATGGGAGCTACCAGCGGCAGAAGCGCCGCCCCCAGGATCACTGCCTGCCGTATTGATTTCGGTACCCGTGTCATCGCGTCCCCCAATGATGCCATCTACAACAGCCCTAGCTGCTCAGCTCGCGCAAGCCCAGCCGGATGAGCTTTTCGGTTGCGGTGTCATCACCCTCGCGGCCGACCACTCGCGCAACGGCGGCAGATGCCTGCGCACTCGAATAGCCAAGATTGGTCAGAGCCGAGACGGCGTCGGTGACGTTGGACGCGGCAACGCCTTCTCCCAGCGCCGCTTGCAATCCGAGCGTGCCGGCATCGATCGCGCCGATGGCAGGTACCTTGCCCTTAAGCTCGGTGGCGATGCGCACAGCCAGCTTGGGGCCGACCCCCGAGGCGCGGCCGACCATGGCCTTGTCCTGGAGCGCGATGGCGCTCGACAATTCGCTCGGCGTCAGCGCCGAAAGGATGGCCAGCGCCACGCGCGCGCCTACCCCCTGTACGGTCATCAGCAGGTTGAACCAGGCCTTTTCGGTTTCGCTCGAGAAGCCATAGAGCCGGATCATGTCCTCACGCACCAGCATCTCGATGAAGACCACTGCCGCCTCGCCGACACGGGGCAGGGCCGCGAGCGTCTTGGCCGAGCAATGCGCCTCATAGCAGACCCCGTTGACGTCGATCAGCACGTGATCGTCGCCGAAGGCATCCACCAGCCCCTTGAGCTTGCCGATCATGCGCCCACCGCCAGCTTGCGGTAGGCCCGGTGATGCGCGTGGCAGATGGCTATGGCCAGCGCATCGGCGGCGTCGGCACCCTTGAAATCGGCGCTCGGAAGAAGCGTTTTCACCATCAGCTGTACCTGATCCTTGTCGGCATGACCCGTCCCCACGATCGATTTCTTGACGAGGTTGGCGGCGTACTCCCCGACGGGGAGCCCGAGCGAGGCCGGCGTCATCAGCGCCACGCCGCGCGCCTGCCCAAGGAGCAGGGCCGAGCGGGCGCCCTGGTTAACGAATGTCTCTTCGACCGCCGCCTCGTCGGGTCGGTAAAGGCCGATGAGATCGGAGAGCGAGGAGAAGAGCGTGGCGAGCCGCACGGCAAGGTCGTCGGTCGTCGGCGGCGTCACCGTGCCTGCAGCGACGAAGGTCAGCCGGTTGCCCGTGCTCTCGATGATTCCCCAGCCGCAGCGGCGCAGCCCCGGGTCAATGCCGATGATTCGTACCGTTCCTGCCATGACAAACTCTTAGTTGCGTCGGACGAGCCTACCAAGGACAAAGTGAACAAACCGGCAACATAGCTGTGATCATCGATACCATTCGTTTGGAGGGGGAAAATGCCCCGATCGGCGCAATTGTATCGATCCGGTCAATGACTCGTTATGAGGGCGCGCCTACGGTCCCCGCGTTCCTCGGAGAAGTCCTGATGCTCGACCGCTTCAAGCATATGACGGCGAATGACTGGCTCTTCGTTGCGAGCTGGACGGCCCTGGGAACCCTGGGCTGCATCCTCAGTGGCGTGATCTGCATGCGGTTCGCCTTCAGCGAACTCGGCCAGCAGGCGGTGGATCGGGCAAGCCTGAGCGCCATCATCATGCCCCTGCTGCTGGCCCCTCCCCTCTTCCTCGTCATGACGCTCAAGGTTATCGACCTACGGCACGCCAATGCACGGCTGCGCAAGGAGGCCTCCACCGACAGCCTTACGGACGTGCTCAACCGCGGCGCCTTCGCCAGCGAGATCGATCGCTACCTCGACCGGCCTGCCCCGCCGACGCCGTATTGCGGCGCCCTGCTCGTCATCGATGCCGACAACTTCAAGTCGATCAACGACCGCTTCGGCCATCATCATGGCGACGAGGCGCTGACCATCATCGCCCGCTCCATCCGTGCTATCCTTCGCACCGGCGACGTCGTTGGCCGCCTGGGCGGGGAGGAGTTCGGCGTCTTCCTGCCCGATGTCGACATGGCCACCGCCCGCTCTCTGGCCGAACGCATCCGCAAGGCCATCAATCTCGCCGTCTTCACCCCCGGCGGACAGGTGAGCCAGCTATCGGTCAGCGTGGGCGGGGCAGTCTTCGAGCGCGAAATCGGCTTCACCGAACTCTTCCGCCAGGCCGATCGCAGCCTCTACCAGGCCAAGCGCTTCGGCAGGAACCGCGTGGAAGTCGTGGCCGCAGCCCACCTCAAATGCCAGGGTGCGGCTGCCTGATGCACAAAAGGGCGCGCCGGTTTCCCGAACGCGCCCTTCAAATCGATAATCCCAGGGAAGGATCAGACGTCGATCTTGGCCATGTCTTCGTCGCTGATGTCGAAGTTGGCGTAGACGTTCTGCACGTCGTCGTCTTCCTCGAGGATCGAGATCAGCTTGAGGAGAGTGGCGCCCTTTTCGGCATCGACCGGGGTCTCGTTCTGGGGCTTCCAGATGGCCTTGACGGACTCGGCTTCGCCCAACGTCTTTTCGAGCGCGGCAGCGACTTCGCCCATGGTCTCGAAGGTCGTGTAGATGGTGTGGCCACCATCCTCTTCGTCCTCGTCGGTCTCGACATCGTCGGCACCGGCTTCGATCGCGGCTTCCATCACCTTGTCGGCATCGCCGACGGAGAGCGGGTAGAAGATTTCGCCGACGCGGTCGAACATGAACGAAACCGAATTGGTTTCACCCAGCGCCCCGCCATTCTTGGAGAAGGTCGAGCGGACGTTCGATGCGGTGCGATTGCGGTTGTCGGTCAGCGCCTCGACGATGACGGCGACGCCGCCGGGACCGTAGCCCTCGTAGCGCACTTCATCATAGTTCTCGCCATCCGAGCCGGCGGCCTTCTTGATGGCGCGCTCAATATTGTCCTTGGGCATGGACTGCGACTTGGCGTTGGCGACAGCCAGACGCAGGCGGGCGTTGAAGGCGGGGTCGGGCACGCCCAGCTTGGCAGCGACGGTGATCTCGCGCGCCAGCTTGGAGAATACCTTCGAGCGCGCCGCATCGCTCTTGCCCTTGCGGTGCATGATGTTCTTGGCATGCGAATGGCCGGCCATTCGGTGATCCTTCGAAAGATGCAGGAATTCGGAGGCGCGTTATATGCAAGCGATGGGCAAATGTGAAGCCGTCTGGCCTCAAAACTCGGGAAAGGCCTGGCTGAGCGAGCCGCCGATCCTTACCGGGCTGATGCGGGCAGCAAGGCCCGTGCGCGGATCGGTTTCGACTGCGATGCCGCAAAGCGTCGCCTCGCCCTCGGCCGGCGTGAAGCGCCCGAGCGCCATTCCGGTGAGGAAGCGATTGACCGGCTCGTCCGCCTCGACGCCGATAACGGAGTCGAAATCGCCGCACATGCCGGCATCGGCCATCAGCGCCGTACCGCCCTTGAGGATGCGATGGTCGCTGGTCGGGATGTGCGTATGCGTGCCGACAACAAGCGTCGCGCGGCCATCGAGAAAATGCCCCATGCCCTGGATCTCGGACGTGGCCTCGGTATGGAAGTCCACGATGATGGCATCGGCCTGCTCGCCCAGAGGGCAAGCGGCGATCGCTGCCTCGACCGCCCGGAAGGGGTCGTCGATCGGGCCCATGAAGACCCGGCCCAGCGCATTGATGACAAGCACGCGGAACCCGTTGCGGCTCTCGACGAACATCGCGCCGCGCCCGGGCGTGCCGGGGGCCATGTTGATGGGGCGCAGGAGCGTGGTTTCGCGCTCGATATAAATGAGCGTCTCGCGCTGGTCGAAGGCGTGATCGCCGAGCGTCACGATATCAGCGCCCGCGTCACGGATGCCGTTGAAGTGGGACTCTGTGAGCCCGCGGCCATGGCTGGCATTCTCGCCGTTGACCACAACGAAGTCGAACCCGTAGCGGTCGATGATACCGGGCAGCCGCTCGCTCACGGCGTCGCGGCCTGATCTGCCGACGACGTCGCCCAAAAACAAGAGTTTCATCGGTTGTCTTGGGCTCCAAACAGGCGAACGCCATTCTCGGTGACGACGGCATCGAGCGGCACGTCGTGCTCCTGGCGCGGAATTTCGGGATATTCCTGGGCGGCGAAAGCAAGCCCGATCAGCTTGGGCCTCTTGTTCATCGCCGCCAGGGTGCGATCGTAATAGCCCCCGCCATAGCCCAGCCGCGTGCCGTGCTTGTCAAAGCCAAGTAGCGGCATGAGGATCACGTCCGGCTCGACCTTGGGCGCGCTCTCTTCGGGCGCCAGCGTGCCGAAACCGGCCTCGTAGAGGGGGGAGCCGTCCTGCCAGAGACGCAGCTCGAGCGGCAGCTCGTCGCCGAGCACCACCGGCAGGCAGACCGGTTGGCCGCTATCCATGAGGCGGAGGATGATGGGCTGGCAATCCAGCTCGTCGCGGATCGGCCAATAAGCCGCCACCACTGCGCCAGGATCGAGAACGATACCTTCGAAGAAGTGCGCCGCCACGGCCTTGCCTGCATCGACGCGCACGTCGTGTCCGATTGCAGCCCGCTGGACATGGGCCTTGCTGCGCAAGCTGGCCTTCGCCTCTTCGATTGTCTCGTCGGTCATGGGCGACGGCCGTACCCCTCGATGAATTCAGGTGCCGCCCTGGCCGTGGGATATGCGATCCCGGGAACCTACTGATGTAGGTGGGCGCCGTATGTCCGAACCCACGGGCCCGGTCAGGGACAGCTCCCTTAAGGATCGATAAGGCCCCGGGGATATGATGATCCAACACGCACCGGGCAGCAGCATTGATATAGTGCTTTACCCGCCCATCCGCAAAGCGGTTCTTTCCAAAACTCCTCGCTCAATCTATCGCTTCTGCATGCGCATCCAGTGAAAGATCGGCATGTTCTCCCAGCTCCTGATCGTCGTCATCGGCGCCATCGCCATCTCGATCTTCGCCGAACGCCGGGGCATCCAGGCCCCTCTCCTCATTGTCGCGCTCGGCCTCATAGCGTCCTACATCCCCGGCCTGCCGCGGCTGGAACTCGAGCCGGAAGTCATCCTCACCATCGTGCTGCCGCCCCTCCTCTTTTCGGCAGCCAACGAATTTTCCTTCACGAGCTTCGTCAGGCGGCTGGGCTCGATCGTCAATCTTGGCGTGATCCTTGTCGTGGTAACGACCTTTGCGGTCGGCTGGGTCGCATTCAGCGTCGGCCCCCTGCTCTCGCTGCCGGCCGCGCTCGTGCTCGGCGCCGTGATCTCCCCGCCCGACGCGGTCAGCGCCGTGGCCATCGCCCGCCAGCTTCACCTGCCGGGTCGGCTCATGACGGTGCTCAAGGGTGAAAGCCTCATCAATGACGCGGCGGCGCTGACCCTCTTCAGCCTCACCACGGCCGCCGTCACCGGTGCGCACCTGGCCACCGACAATGTCGCGCTCTTCTTTCTCTACCGCGCCGTTGTCGGCGCGATCTTCGGCGTGGCGCTCGGCGCGCTCGTCCACCGCATCCGCCTTTCGGTCGGCAATTCCTCGCTCGCGACCGTGCTCACCATCATCGTGCCCTTTGCTGCTTATCTGGTTGCCGAGGAACTGGGCGCGTCGGGCGTCATCGCGGTGGTCGCCGCCGGCTTCTCGCTTGGCCACAATGCGGCGGAAGCTGATTATTCCGAACGCATCCAGGAGCGCGAATTCTGGAAGACCATCGATGCGCTGCTCGATGCCTTCGTCTTCGCCTATATCGGCCTCCAGTTGCGTTTCGTGGTCGAGGACACGGTCGCTGCCGGCTACGATTTCTGGCAGGTGTTCGGCCTCTCGTTCCTCGTGCTGCTGGCGGTCATCGCGGTGCGCATCGTCTGGGTAGCCATCAGCGGTTACCTTTCCCGCCTGCGCGACACCCGCATTCGCGCCAAGCCGCCGCGTGGTGGCCCCCATCGCCGACTGCCGGCCGAGCCCTTCACCTGGAAGGAGAACCTCGTCGTCGGCTGGTGCGGCATGCGCGGCGTGGTGACGCTCGCGGCCGCCGCCGGTATTCCTTACGTGACGCTGGCCGGCGATCCCTTCCCGCAGCGCCCGGTGATCCAGACCGTCGCCTTCCTCGTCACTATCGGAACCCTGCTCCTCCAGGGCCTGACGCTTCCCTATCTCATCAAGCGGCTCGACCTTGTCGATCCCAATGAGGCCAACGAAACCGAGCGGCAGCAGGCGCTGTCGCGCGAGATCAGCCGCAAGGCTGCCCTCGAAGTCATCGACGGCTTCGCCGCCCGCCAAACCTCCGAGGAAGGCCGCAAGATTGCCCGGATGATGATGGAGCGCACGCGGCTGGAGAATGCCGAGGCCAAGGCAGCCGAGCATCAGATGCGAGGACCGGCGATGATCGAACTCGGCCAGGAAGTGCTGATGGCGCGTCGGTCGGCGCTTATCGCTGCGCGTGATGCCCGCCAGCTCGACGACGAATTCCTGCGCGAAACGCTCGAACAGCTCGACCTGCAGCAGGCGGTGCTCGACAACTGGGCGCGCAATGAGGCGGAAGGGCCGATCTGAGCCTCTTGGCCTCGGTCGCCAAACGCGCCAACATGGCGCCATGAGAGTGCGGCTTTTCGGCGTAATGGTGCTTGCGGGTCTCCTGGCTTCCGCAATTCCCGCTTCCAGCGGGGCCGTCGCGCTCGAAACCAGACCTGCGCGATATTGCCATACCCTCACCAAGGATGACGGGCGCGAGCGCGACATCTGCATCGCGGCCGACACCTTCAACGCCGATGTCTGCAAGGCCATCGAGGCCTATGCCAATACCTGGCACCTGCCCAAGGGCTACCTTGCCCGCCTCATCTGGCAGGAAAGCCGCTTCGATCCCCTGGCCGTGAGCCCGGCCGGCGCTGAAGGCATCGCCCAGTTCATGCCGGGCACCGGCCGCATCCGCGGCGTCGCCAACGCCTTCGATCCCGCCGAGGCCCTGGCTCGCTCGGCCGAATATCTGAGTTTCCTCAACCGGCGCTTCGGCAATCTGGGATTGGCGGCAGCCGCCTACAATGCCGGCGAAGGCGCCCTGGAGCGGATCACCGGCAGCGGCGGCCATGTTCCCTATGAGACCCGCGATTACGTCGCCATCATCACCGGCCATCCGGTCGAGCGGTGGCTGACGGGCGAGGTGGAGAGCGTCGACTATGATCTGAGCAAGGACAAGTCCTTCGCCGACGCCTGCCTGCAAATGGCCGAAGCCCGCCCCATGCCGCGCCTCCTGCCGCAAAGCGCGCAATGGCGCCCCTGGGGCGTGTTGATCTGGCAGGACTTCTCCGCCGACAAGGCCCAATCGATCTTCGATCGCGTCCGCACCCGCCATGCCGACCTCATCGGCGAGGAGCAATTGCTACTGCTCAAGGTGCGGAACCCGAACTTCGGCCGGCGGCTGCGCTATTCGGCAATGATCGGCCGGGACAGCCAGAAGGAAGCCGCCGCGCTTTGCGCGAAGCTGACTGCGGCTGGAGCAAATTGTCTGGTGCAGAGGAACAGCCGTTAGCTGACGCAAGTGATGACCTGCGTTACAGGGACGCACCCCACCGCGAAATCAGGCGGGAGTTTGCCCCGTTTCGTCGATCGCGGTGGCGATCGCCTCGACCTTTCGCGCTGTCTCGGACAGCTTCTTGGCGAAGCGCGATTCCAGTTCCTGCGCGTCCTGCGCGATGTGCTGGGCCGTGTGGGTCAGCTCCGCCACTTCTTTCTGGAGCGCGTCGATGCGCTTTTCGGCTTCCTCGAGCTCATCGAGCGCGGCAATGCCGGCCATGACGGTCAGGCGGTTGTCGCCGATTTCGCCAAAGGCGTTCTTGAGGTTGTCGATCGAACGGTTGAAGCGATCGGCCAGCCCGATGAGGTGAGGCTCCTGCCCCTCCTCGCAGGCCATCCGGTACTTGCGGCCGTTGATCTCTACATTGACTTCGGGCATCCGCGCCTCACTTGGTCAGGACTTCCCGCACCGTTTCCATGGCATCCACCAGCCGCCGTGACACTTCGTGCGCACTGTCGTCGAGCCGCTTGGCCTTGGCCGATGCCTTGTCCAGTTCGCCGGCGAGCTTGGCCCGCTCGCGCACGAGTTGCTGGGTATCTGCCTCGATGCGATTGAGCGCACGCATGCGACCATTGAGGCTGCGCACGCTGGCTTCCAGTCGTCCCACGGCCCGATCGAGCCGCGCCGACGCACTTTCATAGCCGTCTTCAAGGGTTGTATCGCCCATTCGGCTCCCCCGCCGCTTTTTTCGAATCCGCCGCCTTAAGTAAGCCTCAGCCCAAGAGCCAACGCAACTGGCACGCCTGTTTTGCCAAGGCTGACACGCCATTTTCGGCACGATCAAGGCGGCGTGAAGCCTTGGCCGAACCAAAGACCCTCTTTCGTTGACTCGATACCGGAACCTGCTATGCCTCGAACCCCGCTGGACCAGGCGTCCCGCCGGTTCAAAGAGTCCAGGTTTCTCCGAGGGAAGAGCAGGAAATCCGATGACCAATACCGCCCAGCAGAACGATATGGCCAATGCCATCCGGTCCTTGTCCATGGATGCTGTGGAAAAAGCCAATTCCGGCCACCCTGGATTGCCGATGGGCTGCGCGGATATCGCGACTGTGCTCTTCACCAAGGTGATGAAGTTCGATCCGGCCAACCCGAAATGGGCCGACCGCGACCGCTTCATTCTCTCGGCCGGTCACGGCTCGATGCTGCTCTATTCCTCGCTCTACCTGCTCGGTTATGGCGACATGACCATCGAGCAGATCAAGAACTTCCGCCAGCTCGGCTCCAAGACCGCCGGCCACCCCGAATACGGCTTCGCCGCCGGCATCGAGACGACCACCGGCCCCCTCGGCCAGGGCATCGGCAACTCGGTCGGCTTCGCCGTGGCCGAAGCCAAGCTTGCCGCCGAATTCGGCTCGGACCTCGTCGACCACTACACCTGGGTGCTGGCCGGTGACGGGTGCCTGATGGAAGGCATTTCGCAGGAAGCCATCTCGCTGGCTGGACACCTCAAGCTCAACAAGCTCGTCGTGATCTGGGACAATAACGGCATCACCATCGACGGCAAGGTTTCCAACGCCGACTCCACCGACCAGATCGCGCGCTTCAAGGCCTGTGGCTGGAACACGATTGAAATCGACGGCCACGATCAGGCCCAGATCGAGAAGGCGCTCAACGACGCCAAGAAGAGCGACAAGCCGACTCTGATCGCCGCCAAAACCACGATCGGTTTCGGCGCGCCCAAGAAGGCCGGCACCGAGAAGGTCCACGGCTCGCCCCTCGGCGCCGAGGAACTGGCCGGCGCCAAGGCCGCGCTCGGCATCACCTACCCGCCCTTCGAGGTCCCGGCCGAGATCATCAACGCCTGGCGCGCCGCCGGCACCCGCTCGCAGAACATTCGCGGCGAATGGGAAGCCCGTCTTGCCAAGTCCGACAAGCGCGCCGAATTCGAGCGCCGCATGGCCGGCGACCTGCCCGCAGCCTTCGCCGGCGCTGCCGACGCCTTCAAGAAGAAGCTTGCCGAGGAGAAGCCGAAGGTCGCTTCGCGCAAGGCCAGCCAGAATGCGCTCGACGTCATCAATGCGGTGATCCCGGAGACCGTGGGCGGCTCGGCCGACCTCACCGGCTCCAACCTCACCAATACGCCCGAGACCCTGCCCTTCACCGATACCGACCGCACCGGCCGCTACATGCGCTATGGTATCCGCGAGCATGAAATGGCCGCAGCGATGAACGGCATGGCGCTCCATGGCGGCTACATCCCCTATGGCGGCACCTTCCTGGTCTTCACCGACTATGCCCGCCCGGCCATCCGTCTCTCGGCGCTGATGGAACAGCGCGTCATCTATGTGATGACCCACGATTCCATCGGCCTCGGCGAAGACGGCCCGACCCACCAGCCGGTGGAGCACCTCTCGGCCCTCCGCGCCATTCCCGAACTCCTCGTCCTGCGACCTGCTGACGCAACCGAGACGCTCGAATGCTGGCAGATCGCGCTCGAGCACAAGGACCGTCCGTCGATCCTCGCGCTTTCGCGCCAGAACCTGCCGGCGCTGCGCACCGAATACGTCAAGGAGAACCTTTCGGCCAAGGGCGCCTACAAGATTGCCGGTCCCGATGATGCGGACGCCGTGATCTTCGCCACCGGCTCGGAAGTGGCCATTGCCGTCGACGCGCAGAAGCAGCTCGCCGAAAAGGGCATTTCCGCCAAGGTCGTATCGGTTCCGAGCATGGAACTCTTCGCCAAGCAGTCGGACGCCTACCGCGCCTCGATCTTCGGCAAGGCCAAGGCGCGCGTCGCCGTGGAAGCGGGCATTTCGATGAGCTGGGACAAGCTCCTTGGCGACAAGGGCCGGTTCGTGGGCATGCATGGTTTCGGCGCCTCGGCCCCGGCCGAAGCGCTCTACGAGCACTTCGGCATCACGGCCAAAGGCGTGGTTGAAGCCGTTACCGCACAGTTGTAAGAGAAGCGCCTTCTAGCGCTTCTTTCCCTCCCCATCTGCCCTCAAGGAGCACCCAATGGCAGTTCGCGTCGCCATCAATGGATTTGGCCGTATCGGCCGCAACATTCTGCGGGCGATCATCGAGAGCGGCCGCACCGATCTCGAAGTAGTGGCCATCAATGATCTTGGCCCGGTGGAAACCAATGCCCACCTCCTGCGCTTCGACTCGGTCCATGGCCGTTTCCCCCACGAGGTGAAAGTGGTCGGCGACACGCTCGATGCGGGCCGTGGCCCCATCAAGGTGACCGCCATCAAGAATCCGGCCGAGCTGCCGCATCGCGAGCTGGGCGTCGACATCGCGCTCGAATGCACGGGCTTCTTCACCGCCCGCGACAAGGCCGCTCTGCATCTGGAAGCCGGCGCCAAGAAGGTACTGATCTCCGCTCCCGGCGAAGGCGCTGACCTGACCGTCGTCTACGGCATCAACCACGACAAGCTCGGCAAGGAGCACGTGGTGGTCTCGAACGCCTCGTGCACCACCAACTGCCTGGCCCCGCTCGCCTATGTCCTCAACGAAGCCTTCGGCATCGAAAAGGGCATGATGACGACCATCCACTCCTATACCGGTGACCAGCCCACGCTCGACACCATGCACAAGGATCTTTATCGCGGCCGCGCTGCCGCGCTTTCGCAGATCCCGACCTCGACCGGCGCCGCCAAGGCCATCGGCCTCGTGCTCCCCGAGCTCAAGGGCAAGCTGGACGGCGTCTCCGTACGCGTACCGACCCCGAACGTGTCGCTCGTCGACTTCAAGTTCGTGTCCAAGCGCAAGGTGACGGCCGACGAAGTCAACCAGGCCCTGATCGCGGCTGCCGACGGCAAGCTCAAGAACATCCTGGCATATACCCGTCACCCCAACGTCTCGATCGACCTCAACCACGATCCCCATTCCTCGACCGTGGCACTCGACCAGACCAAGGTCATGGAAGGCGACTTCGTGTCGGTCCTCTCCTGGTACGACAACGAATGGGGCTTCTCGAACCGCATGGCCGATACCGCCGCCGCTCTGGGCCGGACGCTCTAAGGCCGAAGGCCGACTTGGAATTGGAGAGGGCCGGCATGTTTGCCGGCCCTTTGCTTTTGCGGCGTCCCGCCCGTCGTCATCCCGTAACACCCCGCCCCTATCCTCCGTTCCGTTGATTCGTTGCGGGGGCAGCGGCGTGCGGGAACTGGAGAGGTTTCTGGCGGGGGCGTTCCTGGTCGGGAGCGCGATTGGCGGGTGGCTTCACCAGCCCGGCTGGCTCCTCGTGCCCGCCACCGCCTCGCTCACCTTCCTCCTCGTCGAAGATCGCGCCGTGCGGCTGCGGATCGGGGCTGCGGCGTGGGCCAGCGAGGGCTATGCGCGGTTCCTCGTGGGCACGAACCTGTCGTTATTGCTGCGGAACGCTATTCTGAACGCCTCAATCCTTGCTATAGCATCGGCACTGCATTCAGTGCTTGGTGGATAGATCTCATGGCTGGTTTCAAGACCCTCGGCGACCTCGATCTCAAGGGGAAGCGCGTGCTGCTGCGCGCCGATCTCAACGTGCCCGTCGCCGACGGCAAGGTTACCGACGCCACCCGCATCGAACGCATCGTTCCGACCATCAGAGAGATCGTCAAAGCCGACGGCAAGGTCGTGCTGCTCTCCCATTTCGGCCGCCCCAAGGGCAAGGTCGACCCTGACTATTCGCTCGAGCAGGTCGCCGCGACCGTGGCTGATGTTACCGGCCACCCGGTCGGGTTCGTCGCCACCGACTGGGTTGACGTGACCAATGCCCAGAAAGCCATCGAGGCCGCCCCTCCGGGCAGCGTGCTGCTCCTTGAGAACACCCGCTTCCACCCGGGCGAAGAGGTCAACGACGTCGAACTCGCCAAGCGCATGGCGAGCCTCGGCGATCTTTACGTCAACGACGCCTTCTCGGCCGCCCACCGCGCCCATGCCTCGACAGAAGCGCTCGCGCACCTGCTGCCGTCCGCTGCCGGCCTTGCCATGCAGGCCGAACTCGAGGCACTCGAAGCCGGTCTCGGCAATCCCAGGAAGCCCGTGATCGCCGTCGTCGGCGGCGCCAAGGTTTCGACCAAGATCGACCTCCTCGAGAATCTCGTGACCAAGGTCGATGGCCTCATCATCGGCGGCGGCATGGCCAATACTTTCCTTCATGCCCTGGGCTATGGCGTCGGCAAGTCGCTGGCCGAGAAGGATCTGGCCGAAACCGCCAAGCGCATCATGGAGACGGCCGAGCGGCACAAATGCGCCGTGATCCTGCCCATCGACGGCGCCGTGGCCTGGCATTTCGAGGCCAACGCGCCCCATCGCTTCTATGGCGTGGACGCGGTCGACCCCGATGGCATGATCCTTGATGTCGGCCCCTCCTCGATCGAGCGCATCACCGGGGCAATCGATGATGCCAGCACCGTCGTCTGGAACGGCCCGCTGGGCGCTTTCGAGATTGCGCCCTTCGATGCCGGCACCGTGGCCGTGGCCCGGCACGTTGCCGCCCGCACCAAGGCCGGCAAGCTCGTTTCGGTGGCTGGTGGCGGCGATACCGTTGCCGCCCTCGCCCATGCCGGGGTGAAGGACGACTTCACCTATGTATCGACCGCCGGCGGCGCCTTCCTCGAATGGATGGAGGGCAAGCCGCTTCCGGGTGTGGAGGCGCTCAAGGCGAGCTGAGCGCAACTCGCCTTCCGGCTTAAACCGAACGTCTAATCGACGCATCGCGGCCCGACAGCCTAAATTTTGGCCATCCAACCTATGAAGGGGTGACCTATGCCGGCTATGTCGTTGAATGCCATTGCTCAGAAGCTGGTGGAACCGGGCAAGGGCATTCTCGCCGCCGACGAATCCGAACCGACGATCGCCAAGCGCTTTGCGGCCATCGGTATCGGTAACACGCCCGAGCTTCGCCGCGATTATCGCGAAATGCTGTTCCGCTCGCGCGAGGCCATGACCCGCTACATCTCCGGCGCCATCCTCACCGAGGAGACCCTCAAGCAGGACGGCGCCGACGGCACCGCCTTCATCGCCCTCCTCGCCGACAGCGACGTCATCCCCGGCATCAAGGTCGACCGTGGCACCTTCCCGATGCCCGGCTCCTCCGGCGAGAAGATCACCGAAGGCCTCGATGGCCTGCGCCAGCGCCTGGCCGAATATGCTGCCCTCGGCGCCGGCTTCGCCAAGTGGCGCGCCGTCATCACCATTGCCGAGCAGGCCCCGAGCCGCAACGCCATGCGGGCCAATGCCCACGCTCTCGCCCGCTATGCCATGCTCTGCCAGGAAGCCGGCATCGTGCCGGTGGTCGAGCCTGAAGTCGTCGGCGACGGCGAGCCGGGTGACCACACCATCGAGCGCTGCCAGGAAGTGACCGAAGAGACGCTTGAGACCGTGTTCAACGAACTGCGTCTGGCCGGCGTAGATTTCACCGGCATGCTCCTCAAGCCCAACATGGTTCTTGCCGGCCACAAGGCCGCCCGCCAGGCCGATGTCGAGGAAGTTGCCCGCCGTACCGTCGAGACACTGCGTGCTACCGTGCCCGCCGCCGTTCCCGGCATCGCCTTCCTGTCGGGCGGCCAGACCGACGAAGAAGCGACGGCACACCTGAGCGCCATGAACCGGCTCGATGGCCTCCCCTGGAAGGTCACATTCTCCTATGGTCGCGCCCTCCAGAACGCCGCGCTGCGCCTCTGGTCCGGCCGGGCGGAGAACATCGAATTGGCCCAGGCAGCCTTCGCTCACCGTGCTCGAATGAACAGCCTCGCCTCGCTCGGAAAGTGGCAGGGCGACCTCGATCGCGCCGCCTGATTGCACACTTCGCGTGGGCTTGATGCCGCTGGCCCTTGCCAGCGACCCTTTTCTTGACAAAATGCGCGGCCACTGACGGCCGCGCATTTTTTGCAAGTAGAGTCCATGACTGCCCAGATTTTCCTCATCGCCCCCGCTGACGCGGACCTCGCCACGTTCGCTCCGATTCTCGAGGGCGCGCTGGCTTCCGTTCCCGTCTCGGCGCTGTTTCTGCCCCGGGGCTCGCGCGGCGAGAATGCGTACAAGGACTTCGTCAAGGTCATGGCGCCCATCGCGCAGGCCGAGGGCTGCGCTGTGCTCATCGAGGGCGAACCCGGCTGGGTCCGTACGCTCGGCGCCGACGGCCTCCATGTCCTGGGCTCGGGCAAGGCATTGCCGACCGCCAGGGCTGCCGTCTCCGCACTCAAGCCGCAGCTCATCGTCGGCGCTGGCCCTGCCGCCAGCCGGCACGACGCCATGACGCTTGGCGAACTCGATATCGACTACGTGTTCTTCGGCCCGCTCGAAGGCGATCTCCCCGCCGAGGCGCGGGACATGGCGACCTGGTGGTCCGAAACCATGGAAGTACCCGCCGTGCTTTCCGACCCGCAAGCCGATGGCGAAACCGCCGATCCATCTGGATGCGAATTCCTGGCCGTTGGCGAAAGCGTCTGGAAAGCGCCACAAGGTGCGGCTATTGCACTGAGCCAGATCGCCCAGCGCCTGGAGTCCTTCTGATGCCCAAACGATCGGGTGCCATTCTCGCCGCTCTCCTTCTCGCCGCCTCGACGGCGACGCTGGCGCTGGCGCAGACCACCGAGGACGCACGCGCCATCAGCGAAGACATCTTCGGCTCCAGCGTTCCGCCCGACGAAGCCTTCGGCGCCTTCCAGCGCGGCTATTACCTGACGGCGCTGAGCCTCGCCCTGCCCCGGGCGGAGAAAGGCGACGGCGCGGCGCAGACGCTCATCGGCGAGATCTATTCGAAGGGCCTCGGCGTTGCCGAGAACGTCGCCCGGGCGTCGAGTTGGTACGCGCTTGCCAGCAAGAACGGCGACATGATGGGCACGTTCGAACTCGCCCTGCTCTATCAGGACGGGCGCGGCGTTACCAAGAGCCGCGAGAAGGCGGCCGAACTCTTCAAGAAGGCGGCGGAGGCTGGCTATATGCCGGCCAAGTACAACCTCGCCATGCTCTATATCGAAGGCGTCTATGTCGAGCCGAACATGACCCGCGCCGCCGAGCTCCTCAAGGAGGCCGCCAATTCTGGCATGCCCGAGGCGCAGTACGATTACGGCGTGCTGCTGATGGAAGGCGCCGGTGCGGCGCCCAATCCCAAGGCCGGCGCCGAGCAGATCGGCCTCGCCGCAGACCAAGGGTTACCGGCCGCCCAGGTGGAATATGCCACGCTCCTTTACCTGGGTCGTGGCGTCGACAAGAATCTAGAAGAGGCGGTCAAGTGGTACCGCAAGGCGGCCGTCGGCGGGAATGCCGTGGCGCAGAACCGCTATGCCAAGCTCCTCGCCGTGGGCGAAGGCGTGGACCTTGACCTCGAGGAAGCGGCGATGTGGCGGGCGCTTGCCAAGCGCCAGGGCCTCAACGACGCCACGCTCGACAAGCTTCTCGTCTCGATCCCCGCCGAGGACCTAGCCAAGGCCGAGAACCGGGCCCGCTACTGGCCGGGCGAACCACCCACCGCGACGGCGGATGCGGGCGAGGCTGCAAAGGCGCCATGAGCGCCGCGGGCAGCTTGGCCCCTTGAACCTTGGGGCTTCCAAGGCTAGAAGCCCCCATCTCCTTTCCGATCCACTTTTTCCGGCTTGTCCAATGGCCCGCTCCGCACTGCTCAATGTCATGGTTCAGGCCGCCATCAAGGCCGGCAAGTCCCTCACCCGCGATTTCGGCGAGGTCGAGAACCTGCAGGTCTCTCGCAAGGGCCCAGCCGATTTCGTCTCCGCCGCCGATCGCCGCGCCGAACAGATCGTCTTCGACGAGCTGCGCAAGGCTCGCCCGACCTATGCTTTCCTCATGGAGGAGGGCGGCGAAGTTGCCGGCACTGACGGCCAGCATCGCTGGATCATCGATCCCCTGGACGGCACCACCAATTTCCTCCACTCGATCCCGCTCTTTGCGGTAGCCATCGCCCTGGAGCGCGCCAACGAGATCGTCGCTTCGGTGATCTACAATCCGATCATGGATGAGATGTTCACCGCCGAGAAGGGCGGCGGCGCCTGGCTCCAGGACCGCAAGCGCCTCCGCGTCGCGGCCCGCCGGCACCTCGCCGACGCCGTGGTCGCCACCGGCATCAAGGTGATGAACCCGGTCGAGGACGCCCTGGCGCTGCGTCAGGTCAATCACATTTCCCCCGCCGTCGCCGGCATCCGCCGCTCCGGCTCCGCCTCGACCGACCTTGCCTGGCTGGCTGCCGGCCGGTTCGATGCCTATTGGGAAAGCCAGCTCAAGCCCTGGGACGTGGCGCCCGGCCTGCTGATGGTCAAGGAAGCCGGCGGCTTCGTCACCGACTATGCCGGCGTGGGCGGCAGCATATGGAACGGCCAGGTCGTGGCCGGCAACGAAACCATCCAAGCGCTCCTCCTCAAGGAAATCAAGGCAGTCAAATAGGCTTGGGCGGAAGCGCTCAGCCATTGTCACGCCCTTGCGATGCACTTAGTGTTGTTTAACGATTTGTTAGCAACACGTGCGGGCCATGGCGACCAGTTACGACCCCTATAATCTGGCGAGCCCCCTCGTCTACCTCGTCAAGATCGTTATCTTTCTGATACTGGTCGCGTTGATAGCGGCGATCCTGGCACCCCAGATCGTCACCTTCTTCTGGGCGAACCCGTTCATCAACTCGATGATCTTCCTGACCCTGGCGATCGGCATCTTCCTGTCGTTCCGCCAGATCATCCGCCTCTTCCCGGAAGTGAAGTGGGTGAATTCGATCCAGGACGGCACGATGGGCGATGTCCGCCCGCCGGTGCTGCTTGCCCCCGTCGCCGGCATCCTCCGCGACCGGCTGGGCGAAGCGATCATCACCCCGCAATCGATGCGCTCGATCCTCGATTCGGTCGGCATCCGGCTCGACGAGGCCAAGGATACCTCGCGCTATCTTACGGGCCTCCTGGTTTTCCTCGGCCTTCTCGGTACGTTCTACGGCCTCCTTCAGACGGTGACCTCGGTCGCCAGCGTCATCCAGGCGCTCGACGTCAACCAGGCCGATACGACGAGCCTTTTCGGCAACCTCAAGGAAGGCCTCACCGCCCCGCTGGGCGGCATGGGCACCGCCTTCTCGTCTTCGCTCTTCGGCCTTTCCGGCTCGCTGATCCTGGGCTTCCTCGACCTCCAGACCGGCCAGGCGCAGAACGCCTTCTATACCGATCTCGAGGACTGGATGACCTCGATGACCGAACTCGACCACCCGATTACAGCATTGCAGGCGTCCGGGCTGGGCGTGCAGGGCACGGACATGCAGGCCATGCTCGACCGGCTCGGCACGACGATGCAGAGCACCAATTCCTCCCAGAACGCCATCCGCGCCATGGCTGAACTGGCCAAGGGCATCGACGGGCTGGTCAAGCACATGCGGGCCGAGCAGGATACGCTGCGAACGCACATCGCCGAGCAGAGCGAGAACAACGCCAAGCTGCGCGAGTTGATCGACGAGATGCTGGCCACCCTCAAGGGGGACCAGCGGTGAGCCCAGACCAGCCGGAGCGCCGCTAGATGGCCCTTAGCCGCCGGGCCCGCGAGGTCACCAATTACTGGCCGGGATTCGTCGATGCTCTGTCGAGCCTCTTGCTCGTCATCATCTTCCTCCTGTCGCTCTTCATGCTCACCCAGTTCTTCACCAGTCAGGAATTGCTGGGCAAGGACACCGCGCTGTCGCGCCTCAACTCGCAGATTGCCGAGCTGACCGACCTGCTCCAGCTCGAACGCGCCAATAATTCGGACCTCGAAGCCACCATCGCCAACCTCACGGCCACGCTTTCGGGCGCCGAGCAGGACCGCGATCGGCTGCAGGGGCAACTGGCCGGTATCGGCGCAGGCGACGCCGGCAAGGACGAGGCCATTGCCGACCTCAATGCTCAGCTCGCCGGCGAGAAGGAAGTTTCACGCGAAGCGGCGGCGCAGGTGGCGCTGCTCAACCAGCAGCTGGCGGCCCTGCGCACCCAGATCGCGGCGCTTGAGGACGCCTTGCAGGCCTCCGAGACCCGAGACACCGAATCGCGCACCAAGATCGCCGATCTGGGACGGCGCCTGAACGTGGCCTTGGCCCAGCGCGTGCAGGATCTTTCGCGCTATCGCTCCGATTTCTTCGGCCGCTTGCGGCAGATTCTCGAAGGCCGCGCCGACGTGCGCGTGGTGGGCGACCGCTTCGTCTTCCAGTCCGAAGTGCTGTTCGAACCCGGCAAGGCCGATATCTCGCCGGGCGGCGTCGCCGACCTCCAGGGCCTTGCCCAGGCGATCCTTCAGCTCGAGAAGGAAATTCCGCCCGATATCAACTGGGTGCTCCGCATCGACGGCCATACCGACAAGCGCCCGATCTCCAACGCCCAGTTCCCTTCGAACTGGGAATTGTCGGCCGCCCGCGCCATTTCGGTAGCCAAGTATCTCGTGAGTCAGGGCGTATCGCCCAACCGGCTGGTCGCCGCCGGCTTCGGCGAATTCGCCCCGCTCGATCCGGCCGACAACGACGAAGCCTATCGCCGCAACCGTCGCATCGAGTTCAAGCTGACCGAGGGTTAGCATCTCGAATTTGAGGCAAGTCCAGTCGCCGCGCGGCCTCCGGGTCGCGCGGTTTTGCTTTGGTCGGGCGGGCCCCGAGGCGAAAGTCCGCCTCAATGGGTTAGTTAAAAAAACGAGACGCACTTCGCCTCGGGGCGCCGGGATTTTGAGGACCTGATCATCGCGGCTCCGTTCCGGCAGGCTTGATGGTCGAGCCCCGGATTCGAGCGGCGTCCCATGGACCCATGCGAGGGAGCGAACCCCGCACGCCCGGCTGTCCCCGTCGCTGCTGGTCGCTCTGTAGTCCGCCCGGTGCGGCAGGGATGTTTGGATGATCTCACGGGTGGGGTGAGGGGGGATAAGTTTTGCTGGGGCGGGGTGCGGATCGGTTGCCTCCGGGGTGGGAGGCTAGCTCCGGGTTGAGGCTACCCCCACCCCTGTCCCCTCCCCGCAAGGGGGAGGGAGACCACCACTGGCGAGCAGTGTTTGGGGCATTCCCCCTCCCTGGCCCTCCCCACAAGGGGGAGGGTGGGTGTCTTTGGCCAGATCAAGCAACAAACCCCACCCTCCCCCTTGTGGGGAGGGCTAGGGAGGGGGTGGCCTAGGGCGCTCAGGGTGGCCCCCTAACCTGTTCCTACCTCGCCAGTTCCTGCTGCACCAATGTTGCCCAGAACTTTGCGCCGGTCAGAATCGCGCCGTCATTAACGTCGTAGCGCGAGTTGTGGCGCAGCCGCAGCCCGACCCCTCACCACATATTCCGCCCGTCGATCCGCGTCACGCGCACCGTCGACAGATCGAAATCGTCGAGTAGCCTCACATTGATGCCGATCTTCACCTTCTCGAGGTCGTGGTTGCCGTCCAGCGACCATTCGGGCGACGTGCCGTAGATCTGGCAGCCGCAATTGGCGCAGAAGTGGTGCTTGTTGTAGCCGGATTTCGTGTAGATGCGGTCGGCTTCGGAGGTTTGGACGACGATGTCGGCGGGGGTGTAATAGGCCCAGAGGCCACCCGATTTGCTGCAATAGGAGCAGTTGCACTCGACCGCTTCGGTGGGCGCGGCGTTGACGGTGAAATGCATCGCGCCGCAATGGCAGGTGCCGGAAATGCTCATGGGGATCATCCTTCCTCTGTGATGAAGGAAGGATGCCCCAGGGCTCCTGACAGATCATGGCAGCAGCGTTTATTCGGCGGCGCCGGCGCGCTCGACGTCTTCGTCGGTGCGGAATTGCAGCTTGGCGAGTTCGGCGTAGCGGCCGCCCTTCTTGACCAGCTGAGCATGGGTGCCCTGGTCGATGAGCTTGCCCGCCTCGAGCACCAGGATGCGGTCGGCATCGCGGATGGTAGCGAGGCGGTGGGCGATGACGAGCGTGGTGCGCCCTTCCATCAGCCGCTCAAGCGCCAGTTGCACCAGCCGCTCGCTCTGCGCGTCGAGCGCACTGGTGGCTTCGTCGAGCAGGAGGATCGGTGCATCCTTGAGCAGGGCGCGCGCAATGGCGAGGCGCTGCTTCTGGCCGCCCGAGAGCATGACGCCGCGTTCGCCCACGATCGAATCGTAGCCATGCGGCAGCTCGACGACGAAATCGTGAACCAGCGCCGCGCGGGCGGCAGCCTCGATCTCGGCCTGGCTCGCATCGGGCTTGCCGAAGCGGATATTGTCGGCGACCGTGCCGGCAAAGATCGTTGGCTCCTGCTCCACATAGGCGAAGCGGTGACGCAGTTCGGACGGGTCGACCTCGCGGATATCGACGCCATCGACGAGGATCGCGCCCTCATCGACATCGTAGAAGCGCTGGATGAGTGCGAAGACCGTGGACTTGCCGGCGCCCGAGGCGCCAACCAGGGCAACGGTCTCGCCATGGCGCACGGCGAAGGACAGGCCATCGATGACCTTCTCGTCGTCGCGATTGCGGTAGGCAAAGCTCACATCGTCAAAGGAGACGGTGCCCAGCGATGGGACCGGCAGGGCCCTGGGCGCCGGTGGAGCGTTAAGCGTAGGCTCGGTATCGATGATCTCGACGAGCCGCTCGGTGGCGCCGGCCACGGTCTGCAGCGTACCCCAGATCTCGGAGATCGAGGTCAGGGCGTTCGAGGCCATGAGCGCGTAGATCATGAACTGCGTGAGCTGGCCGACGGTCACCGCGCCATCGAAGACCGCGCGGGCGCCCCACCAGACGACGACGACGAGCGCCGTGGTGGCGAGGAACATGATGAGGCCGAGCAGGCCGGCGCGCGCGCCAAGGCGCGTGACTTCGGCGTCGTAGCTCTCTTCGGCACGGTCGGCATAGACGCGCGACTGCTCGGGTTCCTGGCCGAAGGACTTGATGGTCTTGGTCGCGCCCAGCGCTTCGGTAGCCATGGCCGACATGTCGGCGAGCGCATCCTGCGTGCGGCGCGACATGCGGCGGAGGCGCCGGCTGAGGAGGATCATCGGGAAGATGATGGCCGGGGCCAGCACCACCACGCCCAGCGCCAGATAGGGGCTGGTGAGGAACATCAGCACCACGGCGCCCACGATGGTGACGAAGCCGCGCAGCGTCATGGAGAGGCTGGAGCCGATGGCGCCGCGGATGGTGGCGACGTCGCCGTTGAGGCGCGAGGTCAGCTCACCCACGCGATGCGTATCGAAGAACGTGGTATCGAGCGTCAGCAGGTGATCGAAGACCGCCCGGCGCAGATCAGTAAGGACGCGCTCGCCAAGGATCGAGACGAAATAGAAGCGCGCGCCAGAGGCGATAGCCATGATGGCGGCGACGCCGACGATGAGCCAACCATAGGAGGTGACCATCGACAGGTTCTGCTCGGTGAAGCCCTGGTCGATCACCCCGCCGGCAAGGCTGGGGATCACGAGCGAGGAGATCGCCGCGATCAGCAGGAAGACAATGGTAAGCACCAGGCGCCACGGATAGCGCATGACGAAGGGGAGCAGCCGCCGCAGCGGTTGCAGGGAGCGTGGAGCAGCTTTCTCCGGCTCCTTGCCGGAGGAAAGTCGCGAACCGCGAACCGGTTCACTCATATCGGAAGGCCCATTTTCAAAACGCCCCTTACATAGGCAGTGGCACCAGCCACGGCAACAGCTTTCGCCGCGACGATTGCGCGCTTGCAGAGCCCGCCATCTTTCTATATGAACCCGGCAACCAGTTTGACATCGGCTCTCCGGGCGCGCGCAGCGCCCGTTCCATTTGAGGGTAGGCCCCATGAAGAAAGACATCCATCCGGACTATCACAACATCAAGGTTGTGATGACCGACGGCACCGAATACCTCACCCGGTCGACCTACGGCGCCGAGGGTGAAACCCTTCAGCTCGATATCGACCCGAAGACCCATCCCGCCTGGACCGGCACCACCGGCCAGCTGATGGACCGCGGCGGCCGCGTCTCGCGCTTCAAGGAGCGCTTCAAGGGCCTGGGCATCTAAGCCAGCGCGCCTTTCAGGTAAGTTTTCGGAAAGCCCGGCGAAAGCCGGGCTTTTTGTTTGTGGTTGCACCGGCGGCACCGGGCAGCACTCGTGTTTGGGGATTGCCTTACTCGGCCGGCGAGAAGGCGGCGCGCAGGCGCGAAAGCTGATCGGCAATGCCGTTCTCGCCGCCGGTCGATAACTCCGGCACCTTGCCGCGCTCGAGCTGGTCGTACTGCATGACGCGGTCAAACAGCCGGTCGCCCTTGGCGATGTAGCCCTTGAGGTTAATCGGCAGGTCTTCGAAGCCCGGACCACCGCGCTCGGACGGCGTGGCCGAGAACTGCACCTTTTCCTTTTCGAGGCGGGCGCTTTCGGCGGTGATCTCGCCCTCGTTGACGGCGCGCTGCAGCAGCAGCCAGGAGGCGAGCTGCATCAGGCGCGTGGTGAGGCGCATGGATTCGGTGGCGTAGAGGAACGAGGATTCGCGGCTGAGCGCCTTGCTTTCGGAACGCCCGGTCCCATCGAGATAGGCAGCCACCTCCTCGATGAGCGACATGCCCTCGCGATAGAGTAAATCGAATCCGCCCGACGCTACGATGCGCGGGCCGATCGCCACTGCGTGCTTGTCAGTAATCTCGCCCACCGGCGGTCCGTTCCTCATCTGCTTCGCGGGGACATTACGGCTATTCGGCAGGGCCGTCACCGGAAAGGCTTCAGCAACCTTGCGACAACCTTAACGTCTTGCCATTCCTTCGCAAATTGCAACCGCCCAAAAGAAAAAGAGCCGTCAGATGGCGGCTCTCGAAAGTTAACAGGGAGGCGTCAAACAGAGGGAGAAACCACTCTGAAAAATCCAGAAAGGACTGGATAACGTGAGGTTACCCCGAACCTATTAATTGAAGGTTAATTTGACTCTTTTTCTTAACCTTGCCTGTTCACGCCGCCGAAAGGCTAAAACTTGAAGAAGTTTTCGGCATCCGAGCGCGTCTTGCGGCGCGCCTCGATAGCCGCCTTGAGCCGCGCGATTTCTCCTTCGAGCAGGCCTATCCTGCTCTGCAATTCCTCTTCGGATATCGCGTCGAGGACCATGCCCACTTCGTGGGTCGACGGGGTCTTGCGAACCTCTTCCTCATCCATTTCGCCGCTCCTTTGTCTTTCGCGGGCGGGATTTTAGCCTAACGGCCTTGCCCGGCAACCGCCTTCGCGCCACCCTCGGGCCATGACGCTCCCCGCCAGAATGCTCGCCATCGATATCGTCGCCCCCGGAGGCCCGGATGGGCTGACGGCGGTCGAAACACCCCTGCCCGCGCTGCTGCCGGGCGAAATCCTGATCCGCGTGGCGGCAGCGGGGGTCAACTACCCCGATGTCCTCCAGCGCATGGGCCGCTACGACCCGCCCTCCTGGCACTCGCCACGCCCAGGACTGGAAGTGTCCGGCGAAGTGGCGGCGCTCGGGGAGGGTGTAGAAGGCTTCACCGTGGGCGAACCGGTGCTCGCACTCTGCAATGGCGGTGGCTATGCCGAATACGTGGCCGTACCCGCCGGTCAGGTCCTGCCGATTCCCGAGCACGTCGACATGATCTGGGCGGGCGCATTGGCCGAGACCTGGTTCACCATCGAGCAGACGTTGGCGATGCGTGCCGGGCTGGTCGAGGGGCAGGACGTGCTGGTGCACGGGGCGGCGGGCGGCATCGGCACGGCGGCGATCGCGCGCAGCCAGATTGCCGGGGCGCGACCGATCGGCGTGGTTTCGACCAGTGAGAAGGCCGAATATCTACGCGGACGGCTGGGCGTCGAGGCGGTGATCATCCATCGCGACGAGAATTTCGTCGAACGCACGCGAGCGCTCACCGGCGGCAAGGGAGCGGATCGCATCGTGAGCTTTGCGGGCGGCGACATGCTGGCGCGCAACATGGAAGCGGCGGCGCGCGGCGGCACGATCCTGCAGCTCGCTTCGCTTTCCGATGTGAATGCGCAGATCTCGCTTCCACAGCTTTTGGGCAGGCAACTCACGATATTGGGATCGGTGCTGCGCCCGCAATCCGACGCGACCAAGGCGGAAATCGCAGCAAGCCTCAGGCGCAATGTCTGGCCGGCCTTCGCTGCTGGAAACGTCGTGCGTCCGCGGCTTTCGACATTGCCCCTGGCGCAGGCGGCCAATGCACACCGCGCCATGGAAGACCGCGCCTCCTACGGCAAGATCGTGCTGATCACTGCGTTCGGCGAGCGGTTTATTAACGACAATTCCGTTGCAGAAGGCTGACCTAATCCGTATATTTAGGTCTATTCCCCTCAGCAAAAAGCAAGAGGCGGAGCGGGCCAGATGAAGCTGGGCCGCGCCAACAGAGAGATTTTGCTATGGCCACTACCCTGCTGATGCCCAAGGCAACCGCCGTTTGGCTGGTCGACAACACTGCCTTGTCGTTCGAGCAGATCGCCGCCTTCTGCGGACTTCATCCGCTGGAAGTGCAAGGCATCGCCGACGGTGACGTAGCGGGCGGCATCATGGGCGTGAACCCGATCCAGAACGGCCAGCTGACGCGTGAGGAAATCGAGAAGGCCGAGGCCGATCCGAGCTATCGGCTGAAGATTTCCGAACCCAAGGTCCGCGTCGCTGCCGCCAAGCGCAAGGGTCCGCGCTACACCCCGATTTCGCGCCGCAACGAGCGCCCCAACGCCATCAAGTGGCTGGTGCGCAACCATCCCGAACTCAAGGACGCCCAGATCATGCGCCTTGTCGGCACCACCAAGTCGACCATCGACGCGGTGCGTGACGGCACGCACTGGAACTCGGCGAACCTGACCCCGATGGACCCGGTGACCCTGGGCCTGACCTCTCAGATCGAGCTCGACCTCGAGGTCAAGCGCGCCGCCAAGGGCAGCGGACTGCCGATGGAGGAAGAACACCAGGGCACGATGCTGCTCACCGCCGAAGAGGCACTGGCCAGCGCGAACCGCACCAGCCTTGCCCCCGAGAACGACGAGAATGAGCCTGGCGACGTGCGCGACCAGGAAGAGTTCGACGCGGATTCGGTCTTCGCCAAGCTCAAGTCGCTCAAGTCCGACAGCGACGAAGAGTAAACTCACGCGGCCACGGGCCGCTTCGGTCAGGAGGAGCAATCCTTGGAAGGCAATCTCCTCCTGGTCATCTTCGTGTTGCTGGCGGCGACCGTCGCCCTGGTGCCGCTGGCCAAATGGACCGGCACCGGCACGATCCTCGGCTACCTCGCCGCAGGCATCCTGATCGGCCCATACGGGCTCAAGCTCATCTCCGACACCGACATCATCTCCAACGTCGCCGAATTCGGCGTGGTGATGATGCTGTTCCTCATCGGCCTGGAAGTGCAGCCCTCAGAACTCTGGCGGCTGCGCAACAAGGTGCTGGGCATGGGCATTCCGCAGGTCATCCTGACCGCGGCGCTGATCGCCGGCCTTTTTCGGTTGAGCGGTACCGACTGGCCTATCGCCGTCACCATCGGCTTGGCCCTCTCGCTCTCCTCGACCGCCATCGCCATGCAGTCGATCGCGCAGCGCGAGATCACCAAGACCGATACCGGCCGCGCCAGCCTCGTCGTGCTGCTGGTGCAGGATATGGCGGTGATCCCAATCCTCGCAGCCATTCCGATCCTGGCCGCACTCAGCGGCGCCCCTTCGGCCATCATCCGCACTGACCTTGCCGGTGCCATGGACGCGATCGACAACCCGCTCGACTGGGTAACCCCGCTCCTCACCATCGTCGCCTTCGCCGGAGCCCTGCTCGGCGCCCGCTTCATCGTGCGACCACTCATCTATTTCGTGGCGCGTGCCCATGTGCGCGAAGTCTTCACGGCGCTCGCCCTTGCCCTCGTCATCGGCGCCTCGCTCCTGACCCAATCGATCGGGCTCTCGCCCGCGCTCGGCGCATTCCTGGGCGGCGTTCTGCTTGCGGACAGCGAGTATCGGCACGAACTGCAGATCAACCTCGAGCCGTTCAAGGGCCTGCTTCTCGGCCTCTTCTTCATCTCGGTGGGCATGTCGATCACCTTCTCGGTGTTCCTCGACGCCCCCGGCACCATCATCGCGATTCTCCTGGGGTTGATCGGCATCAAGATCGCCGTGCTCTTCGGGCTCGGCACGATCTTCCGCCTGCATGCGGCCGACCGCATCCTCTTCGCGATCCTCCTGAGCCAGGCCAGCGAATTCGCCTTCGTCGTGCTTCAGAGCGGCGTGGTCGCGGGCGGCATCGGCCAGCACGACTACGAGGTTCTGAGCCTCATCGTGGCGCTCTCCATGGCCACTACCCCGCTCCTGCTCTTCGCCTTCGATCGCTTCATCGCCCCGCGCCTTCACGCAGCGCCGAGCAATCCGCACCCCGACGAGAGCTTCGAGGCCGGCCAGAAGGTGATCGTGCTTGGCTATGGCCGCTTCGGGCAGATCGTGACCCGCCTGCTCAAGTCGCAGGGCTTCGAGATGACGCTGATCGACGACGATCCGGCCCAGATCGCACTGATGAAGCGGTTCGGGGTCAAGGTCTTCTATGGCGACGGCTCGCGCCTCGACCTGCTCGACGCGGCCGACGCCGCCCATGCCCAGATGATCATCGTGGCAGTGCCGGGCGGCGAGCGCATCCTCAACATCGTCGGCATGCTTCGGCGGCACTATCCGCACGTCAAGGTCGCGGCCCGCGCCATCGACCGCGCCCATGCGCACAAGCTCATGGATCTGGGCGTACACCTCTTCGAGCGTGAGACCTTTCGCTCGGCCATCCAACTGGCCACCGACGCGCTGGTGGAACTGGGCTATGAGCGCGGCCATGCCGAGCGGCTGGCGCAATCCTTCGCCGAGCACGATCTGCGCATGCTGCGCGACAGCTACGCCCTGCGTGACGATGAGGACGCCTATATCGGCTTCGTGCGCCAATCGGTGGAGATGCTTGGCGACGTGCTGGAGGCCGACATGGCGCGCCGCGAAGGCGGGGACGAGGACGCTCCGGAAGCGGACAGCGAGCCGGACGATATTGACAAGGCGTCCTCGGCGGGTTCGAGATAGCGTTCCCTTCCGGCTTGGCTTTCCCGCCTATGTACGATCCCTATTTTCTCACGATCTGCGTGATCGCGGTCTTTCTCGTTGCGCTCTCCAAGGCAGGGCTGCTGGGCAGCCTGGGCGTGGTCGGCGTGCCGCTGCTGAGCCTCGTCATGCCCGCGCGCGACGCCGCCGGCATGATGCTGCCGGTGCTGCTGGTGATGGACGTCATCGCCGTCTGGTCCTACCGCAAGGAATGCGACTGGAACATTCTCAAGATCATGCTGCCCGGCGCCATGGTCGGCACGCTGATCGGCTGGGTGCTGTGGTCGTTCGTATCGGACGCGCTGGTGCTACTTTTCGTCGGCATCATCACGGTGCTTTTCATCATCGACGCGGTCTTCCCCATCCGAAAAGCTCTGGTCGACATGTCTTCGCCATCGAAGAACTGGGGGCGGTTCTGGGGCGGGTTTGCCGGCTTCACCAGCTTCGTCAGCCATACGGGCGGGCCGCCGTTCCAGATCTACGTGCTGCCGCAAAAGCTCTCGCCGGCCCTCTATTCGGGCACGTCGGCCTTCTTCTTCGCCATCGTCAATTCCAGCAAGCTCGTACCCTATTATTTCCTCGGCCAGCTATCGGTGAGTAATCTCGAACTGGCTGCGCTCCTAGCGCCGGTGGCCATCGCAGGCGTGCTGCTGGGTGTCTATCTCGTTCGGCGGATTTCAGCGCGCTTCTTCTACCAGATCGCCTATGGCCTCGTGTTCCTCCTGGCGCTCAAGCTCATCTATGACGGAGCGACCGGACTGATGGCCTAGACGCCATCGGGCAACAAAAAAGGCCGCGAAACCGCGGCCTTCTCCCACAACTTCAAATCGTTTGGCGCCAATCAGGCGCTGACGCTGGAGAGTTTGGCGAGTTCGTCCTTCACCTCGAGCTTCTTGCGCTTCAGCGCCGAAATATAGAGATCGTCCTTTCGGGTGCTCTGCATCTCGGTTTCGATCTTGAGATCGAGCTCCCGGTGCCGCCGCTCGAGAGCGGCGATGTGGCCTTCAGTCGTCATAACAACTCCTTTAAGCTTGGTCGAACACCTGATCGTCACAAATAATTCACGTCTTGTCGACTCCGCCGAAGGGGTCGCCGGGAAACCCCGTGCAAAATCTTTCGCGATCAGCTAACCAAGATCAGGCGTTCATAAGCACAAAGAAGTCGCGCGCCCCTATGCTGCCTTTGACCAAGGAACAGGAAGCCGCTCTCGGCCTCGAACTGGCAACCAAGCGCCAGGAACACGCGGATCTGGATGCCGCCATTGCGACATTGGCCGCTTCCCAACTGGCGGACCGCATGCTCATCCAGCGGCTCAAGAAGCGCAAACTGGCGCTCAAGGACCGTATCGTGCAGCTCGAAACCATCCTGATACCCGATATCATCGCGTGAGCGGCTGCCTTGCACCTCACGACCTTTTGAGCTAAACGCGCCTTTTGCAGGGGGATCGGGCCATATGCTGACCACGCCGCTTGTCGCCATAGTCATGGGCAGCCAGTCCGATTGGCCCACCATGCGGCATGCCGCCGAGATCCTCGACAACCTCAAGATCGAATACGAAGCGCGGATCGTTTCCGCCCATCGCACCCCCGACCGCATGGTCGAGTTCGCCAAGAGCGCCAAGGCTGATGGCTTCAAGGTCATCATCGCCGGCGCCGGCGGGGCCGCCCATCTGCCGGGCATGATCGCCTCCATGACCACCCTCCCCGTCTTCGGCGTGCCGGTGCGCTCCAAGGCCCTTTCGGGCCAGGACAGCCTGCTCTCGATCGTGCAGATGCCGGGCGGGATCCCGGTGGGCACGCTTGCCATCGGCGAGCCGGGTGCCATCAACGCTGCGCTCCTGGCGGCGGCCGTTCTCGCCCTTTCCGATTCCGAGATCGACGCCGCGCTCGAACGCTTCCGGCGCGAACAAACGGGCGCCGTTCCCCTCTTCCCACAAGACGACGACCATGACTGATCCCTTGCCGCCCGGCAGCACCATCGGCATCCTGGGCGGCGGGCAGCTCGGCCGCATGCTGGCACTGGCCGCAGCCAGGCTCGGCATGAAGAGCCATATCTTCTGCCCGGACGTCGCCAGCCCGGCCTTCGAGGTCACGCCCCACAGGACAATCGCCGCCTATGACGACGAATCGGCACTTGCCGCCTTCGCCGATGCCGTCGATGTCGTGACCTACGAGTTCGAGAACGTGCCCGCCCGCACCGCCGAATTCATTGCCGCCCGCAAGCCGCTACGGCCGGGCGCCCGAGCATTGGCCGTGTCGCAGGATCGGCTGGAGGAGAAGGGCTTTCTCTCGGAAAGCGGCGTGCCGGTTGCACCCTACCGCCCGGTCTATTCGCTCGATGACCTGGAGGCGGCGCTCGCCGAACTGGGTGCGCCCGCCGTGCTCAAGACGACGCGTCTCGGCTATGACGGCAAGGGCCAGCGCATCATCCGCTCGATCAATGAAGCCGCCGCTGCGTTCGACGCACTTGAACCCAAGCCACTGGTGCTCGAAGGCTTCATTGCGTTCGACAGGGAAATCTCGGTCATCGCCGCGCGCAATGCGCAGGGCGAAACGCGGCACTTCGAGCCCTCCGAGAACGTCCACCGCGACCACATCCTCAAGACCTCGACAGTACCCGGCAATATCTCGCCAGCCTTGGCGGCAAAGGCCGGCGAAGCGGCGCAGCGGATCGTCGAGGCGCTGGATTATGTGGGTGTGATGGGCATCGAGTTCTTCGTGCTGCCGGGCGGCGAGGACCTGCTGGTCAACGAGATCGCGCCACGCGTCCACAATTCGGGGCACTGGACCGAGGCGGTCTGCGTCACCGACCAGTTCGAGCAGCATATCCGCGCCGTGGTCAACTGGCCGCTTGGCGACGTAACGCGCACGGCCGACGTGGTGATGGAAAACCTTATCGGCCACGAGGCCGATTCCATCGTCGACCTTCTCGGACCGGGCGTGCGCCCCCATCTTTATGGAAAGATCGAGGCCCGACCCGGTCGCAAGATGGGCCATATCAACCGGATCGGCCTGAAAACCGGCGCGAAATAAGCAATTTGTGCGGATTGAGCAGTGGACAAGCTGCCGGGCTTGGACTATACCGCCATCCACGGTTGACCGGCCCGGCTGGTCGGCGCGAGCGTCATTTGGCTTTCGCGCTTCACATCAAACACTGACGAGAATTCTGGAAGGCGGTTACGCTTGCAAGTAGTTGTCCGCGATAACAATGTCGATCAGGCGCTCCGTGCGCTGAAGAAGAAGCTGCAGCGGGAAGGCGTTTTCCGTGAGATGAAGCTTCGCAACTATTATGAGAAGCCCTCCGAGAAGAAGGCGCGCCAGAAGGCTGAGGCCGTGCGTCGCGCCCGCAAGCTGGCCCGCAAGCGCGCCCAGCGTGAGAGCGGTGTCGCTTCTTCGACCCAGCGCCGCGCCTCGTAATCATCGAGAGCTGAAATGAATTCAGGACGCCGTCCCTTCCGGGGCGGCGTCCTGCATTTGTCTGCGTTGCTGAATTACGCGACGTCTTCTGGCCCGGTCTCGCGCTTCCAGCCGGTAATCATGGCCAAGGGCAGGTTCTCGCGATGGCGTAAGCTCGCCAGGGCTACGCCCGCCAGATGCAGGCCCACCAGCACCAGCAGCAGCTTGGCCAACAGCCTGTGGCCATCCTCAAGCCAGCCGACGCCGAAGAACTGATCGGTCTGTGTCAGCCAGCCACTGAGCGCCAGCGCGCTCATGGTGAGGATCAGCGCCACGATCATCGCCCCGCCGGCGGGGTTGTGGCCGAGATAGCGGCTCTCGCGCCCCACCACGATATCGCGCAGATAGGCCAGCACCGTCGTTGGATGGCGGACGAACTGGCTGAACCGGGCATAGCGCGTGCCCAGCAACCCCCAGACCAACCGCATCACGATGAGGCCGCCGGCCGCATAGCCCGCCCAGTGATGCAGCGTCTTGGAGTGATCGGCACTGAGCCAGGCTATGGCAAAGCTCAGCGCCAGGCCCCAATGGAAGAGGCGCACGACCGGGTCCCAGACTTTGACGAGCCCGGACATGGCATCAGTTCGCCGGGGCGTTGACCGGCGCGAGCGTGGCCGGGTCGAACAGCGCTTCCATGCGCGAGCCATCGCCCTTCATGGCATAGGCTTCGTAGCACCCCTGGTCCTTCTTGATCTGCCGCACGGTCCAGCCTTCGCCCTCGAGCTTGCTCTTGAGAGCATCTTCGGGCTGCCACTTGTCCGCCGGCACGGTGCAGGCGTCAGCAGCAAAGGCGGGCGCTGCGGTGAGCACGGCGAGGGCTGCGGCGACGAAAGCGAGCTTCTTCATGGTAGATTTCCTTGTGTCAAAATGCCTTGCTTGGCCTGATGACGATGCGGGCCGAGCCTGACGCCAGGCTGAAGGCACACGCGCCTGCCCTTCAGGCTGGCGTCAGCTTGGGCGGCTAGGCAGGTTCGATTTGCGGTGGGGCCAATGCGCGTTTTGCTTGTCGAAGATGACCGGGACCTTGGTGGCGCGGTGCGCGATCACATTGCCGCCGAAGGCTATGCCGCCGACTGGGTACGTCGCCTCGACGAGGCCGAGAATGCGACGCTGGCAACGGCCTATGATCTCGTGCTGCTCGATCTCAACCTGCCGGACGGCAAGGGTCTCGACTTCCTGCGTCGGCTGCGCAAGCGAGGAGACGCCACCCCGATCATCATCCTCACCGCCATGGACCAGGTCTCTTCGCGCATCGAAGGTCTCAATGCGGGAGCCGACGACTATATCGTCAAGCCGTTCGACCTGAGCGAGCTTTCGGCCCGGCTGGCCGCGGTGGCGCGGCGTTACACGGGCAACCCAAACCCACTTCTCACCTTCGGCGAGATCGAGATCGACCAGGCGCATCGGCTGGTGACCAATGCCGGCAAGCCTATCGAAGTCACGGCACGGGAATGGGCCATTCTCGAACGGCTGGTGCGCCATCCTGGCATTGCCGTCTCCAAGGCGCAGATCGAGGAAACGCTCTACGAGTTCGGTGCCGAGATCGAAAGCAATGCGGTGGAGGTCTATGTGAGCCGGCTGCGCAAGAAGCTGGGACACGATTTCATCCGCACGGCGCGCGGTATCGGCTACCGGGTGGAACGCTGATGGGCAAGCGCCTGAGCCTTACCGCACGATTGGTGCTGACGCTTACGATCGGCGCCGCGCTGCTCTGGATCGTGGCAGCGGCAGTCTCGATCGGCATTTTGCGCAGCGAGATCGACGCCGCCTTCGACAAGGGCCTGCAGGAGACCGCGCAGCGCCTGCTGCCGCTGGCCATGCATGGGCTGCGCGAGGCTATGCACGACAATCGGCCGGACGACGACGGCGGTGAGATTCCGCTGCTGCGGGAGGGCGCGGGCGAATACATCGTCTACCAGATCCGCGATCGTGCGGGCGCGTTGCTGCTGCGCTCGCACGACGCCCCCACCGGCCAGTTGACTGAAACCATCGAGCCCGGCTTTGCGACCGCACAGAACCTGCGCGTCTATACGGAGGGGACCGGAGACGGAGAATTCGTGATCCAGGTAGCCGAGGACCTGGAGCACAGGCAGAAATCCCTGCTGGAAAGCGCCACCGCCCTCTTCCTGCCGCTGGCCCTGCTGGTGCCGCTTTCGGCGCTCGGCATCGGGCTGGCCGTGCGGCGCGGCCTGGCGCCGCTCCATGCATTGAGCCAGGAGGTGAGCATTCGCGGCGCGACCAATCTGGCTCCGCTCGCACCAGCCGAATTGCCGCCTGACCTCAGGCCGATAGCAGAGGCGACGGACCAGCTTATTGCGCGATTACGGGGAGCGCTCGAAGCGGAGCGTGCGTTTGCCGCCAACAGCGCGCATGAACTGCGCACTCCCATAGCCGCGGCGCTAGCGCAGACGCAGCGCCTCATCGCCGAACTTGGCAGCAGACCGGAGGCATTGCGGGCGCGGCAGGTGGAAGAGGCGCTCAAGCGCGTTGGCGAGCTTTCCGAAAAACTGCTGCAGCTTGCCCGCGCCGATGCCGGCATCGCCGCGAGCGCAACGCGAGTTGACCTTGTGCCGGCCATTCGCCTGCTCTGCCGAGACAGCGCCAGTCGCGCGGGCAATGACGGACGGATCGTGCTGGAAGCGGCGCCCGATGAAAGCCTGCTCGCGCCTATCGACATCGATGCCTTCGGCATCGCCTTCCGCAATCTGCTCGACAACGCCCTTGCCCATGGCAGCCGGGACGAGCCCGTGCGCGTGGCCCTCGGAGAGAACTGGGTGGCGGTGACCAATGGCGGCAGGACCGTCGACCCGGCCACGCTCGAAGGGCTCAAACAGCGCTTCGTGCGCGGCGAGACGACGAGCAGCGGCTCGGGACTGGGCCTGGCCATTGCCGAAACGATTATGGCGCAGACAGGTGGAGAGGTACGCCTCTCCTCGCCCGCACCCGGCCGTCCGGACGGCTTCGAAGCCCGGCTGGTCTTTCCCGCCTAGCGGGCCGCAGCCACCTTGGAGGCGGCGTATTCGGCGTCTTCGAAGAAGGTCTTGGCACGGCCCCAGATGCCACGCGCCCAGAGATCGCCGTGGTCGGCACCCGGCTCGATCCAGAGATCGTATTTGTGCGGCACGAGCTGGTAGAGCCGCTCGCCATTGGTGACGTCGATGGTCTGGTCAGCAGTGCCATGGGCGATGAAGACCGGCTCATCGACCTTGGTGATCCACTCGTTGACCGGGAACTGGTCGGACATCAGCAGGCCGACGGGCAGGTAGGGATAGCGCTCGAAGGCGACATTGACCGCCGAGAGAAACGGCGTCTCGAGAAGCAGCGCATCGGCATCGCGGATGCTGGCGATATAGGTCGCAGGGCCCGTGCCGAGCGAGCGCCCCCAGATAACGATCGGCTGGCCCTTGGCCTTGAGCCAATCGAAAGCGGCCGTCGCATCGTCGAGAATGTGCTGCTGGGAGATTTCGCCCGGAGAGAGCGGGAAGCCGCGATAGTCGAAGGCGAGGAAGCCGTAGCCGTCGGCAGTCCAGGCTTCGAAGCGCTCATGCTCCTCGGAGAACGAGCCGCTATTGCCCTTGTAGTAGAGCACGACCGGCTTGCCGACGTCGGCGGGCGGCGCGTACCAGCCATGGACCACGGCCCCGTCGGTGGTGGGGATGGTAACCTCTTCGGCGCCCTTGATCTTGGTATCGGCAAGCGCCGTGATCTCGCCAGTGGCGGTGTACTGCAGCGCGCGCTGGTTGAAATAGATGTAACCGAGGACCGCCGCATAGGCGATGATAACGAGCGCTACGAGCGCGATGACTATGCGGCGGACGAACTTCACTGGGAGGCAACCTCTGGCTTGAGCAGTTCGGCGAAGGCCCGCTGGAACACTTCCTCGGGCTGGGCGCCGGACATGGCGAATTTACCGTCGAACACGAAGAAAGGCACGCCATTGATGCCCTGTCGGGCAGCAGAAATCGCCAGATGCTCGGTGGTTTCGAGCTCTTGAGGATCGTTCATCAGACGCAGCGCCTCTTCCCGATTGAAGCCGTGCTCGGCCGCGATATCGGCGAGGACGGCATCGTCATTGATCTGCCGGTGCTCAAGGAAATAGGCGTCGGCGATCGCATTGGCGAGAGCATGCTGAGTGCCCCGCGATTTGGCAAGCCGGGTAATGGTGTGCGCCTTGGCGGTACGGAACATGCGCGGCTGCTGGGACAGGTCGAGATCGACGCCCGACTTTCTGGCCTCTTCTTGCGGACGCGCCCACATTTCCGCGGGATCGCGACCGTACTTGGTCTTGAGCATATGCCCGACATCGACGCCTTCGGCGGGGACATTGGGATCGAGGTAGAACGGGTGGTTCTCCACCTCCACTTCGATGCCCTCGGGCAATTCGGCAATGGCCTTGTCGAGCCTCACCGACCCGATCAGGCACCAGGGGCAGACGACGTCGGTGAAGACATCCACCTTGAGCTTGCGCGTCATGAGTCGTGGTTCCTTTCAGTAACTTTACCGCAGAAATGGCGCGAAGAGGGCCGGAATGCAAGGAGGCACCTGGGGGTGACTTGGGTATCGGGCTGAGTCTTGGGCTTTCCCCCTCCCTAGCCCTCCCCACAAGGGGAGGGTGGGGTTTGCTGCTCGATTTCGCCAAAGACACCCACCCTCCCCTTGTGGGGAGGGCTAGGGAGGGGGAAAGCCGCAGGCGCCGCGCCAACCCCAACACCCCAAAACAAAAGCGCCCGCCGGTTCCCCGGCGGGCGCTCATTAATCTCGCACGATCCCGGCCTAGTGGCCGAGTGCCTTGACGATTTCCTCGGTCACCTTCTTGGCGTCGCCGAAGAGCATCATGGTGTTGTCGCGGAAGAAGAGTTCGTTCTGGACACCGGCATAACCGGCAGCCATGCCGCGCTTGATGAAGAGCACGGTGCCCGCGTCTTCGACGTTGAGGACCGGCATGCCGTAGATCGGCGAGGTCTTGTCGGTCTTGGCGGCCGGGTTGGTCACGTCGTTGGCGCCGATGACGAAGGCCACGTCGGCCTGGGCGAACTCGGAGTTAATGTCTTCAAGCTCGAACACTTCATCATAAGGCACGTTGGCTTCGGCCAGCAGCACGTTCATGTGGCCAGGCATACGACCGGCCACCGGGTGGATGGCGTACTTGACCTCGACACCGGCGGCCTTGAGCATGTCGGCCATTTCGCGCAGCGCGTGCTGGGCCTGGGCCACGGCCATGCCGTAACCGGGGACGATGATGACCTTGCCAGCATTCTTCATGAGGAATGCAGCGTCGTCGGCTGCGCCCTGCTTGACCGGGCGGGTTTCTTCTTCGCCCGAGCCCGACGAAGCCGAGGTATCGGCGCCGAAGCCGCCAAGGATCACCGAGATGAAGGAGCGGTTCATCGCCTTACACATGATGTAGGAGAGAATCGCACCCGACGAGCCCACCAGGGCGCCGGTGACGATAAGGGCGGTGTTGCCCAACGTGAAGCCCACTGCGGCCGCGGCCCAACCCGAATAGGAGTTGAGCATCGAGACCACCACCGGCATGTCGGCGCCGCCGATCGGGATGATCATGAGGCCGCCGAGCACCAGCGCCAACACCGTGATAGCCCAGAAGTAGATCGGGTTCGCGGTGGCGACGAGCTGCCAGATCAGAAAGACCAGCACGATGCCGAGGACGATGTGGAGCAGGTGCCGGCCCGGCAGCAGGATCGGCTTGCCCGACATGTTGCCGTTGAGCTTGGCGAAGGCGATGACCGAACCGGTGAAGGTGAAGGCACCCACGGCGACGCCGAGGGCCATTTCGACCAGCGCCTGGCCATGGATTTCGCCGACATGGCCGATGCCGAAGGCTTCCGGCGCATAGAGCGCGGCGGCGGCCACGAACACGGCGGCAAGACCGACCAGCGAGTGGAAGGCCGCCACGAGCTGGGGCATGTCCGTCATCTTGACGTTACGGGCGAGGTAGGCGCCGATGCCGCCACCGATGGCGAGGCCACCGATGATGAGAGCCCAGGACACCAGGTCCGACGGGGCGGCGAGAGCCAGCGTGGTCAGGATGGCGATAGCCATGCCGATCATGCCGAACTGGTTGCCGCGGCGCGAGGAAGCGGGGCTGGAAAGGCCGCGCAGCGCCAGGATGAACAGCACGCCCGAGATGAGATAGAGGACGGCTGCGATATTGGCGTTAATCATCTCAGGTCAGCCCTTCTTCTTGTACATTGCCAGCATGCGCTGGGTGACGAGGAACCCACCGAAGATGTTCACGCTCGCAAACACGAGGGCGATGAACCCGAAGACCTTCGAAATCCAGCTCGCATCGGAAGCCAGTTGCACGCCTACGGCGAGCAGGGCACCGACCACGATCACCGAGGAAATGGCGTTGGTTACGCTCATGAGCGGGGTGTGGAGAGCCGGGGTCACCGACCAGACCACGTAATAGCCCACGAAGATCGCGAGCACGAAGATCGAAAGACGGAAGATGAAGGGGTCGATCGCCCCGCCGGTGGCAGCGCTCGCGGCAGCAGCAGCCGCGTCGGCCACGTTTTGTGCGGTCTGTTCCATTTACTTGGTTTCCTTGGGCGTGGCCGACTTGGCCGTGCTGGACTTGTTCGTTGCGGGCTTGGCAGCGGCAGGCTTCCTGGCAGCCGGCTTCTTGGCCGGAGCCGCGGCAGCAACTTCCGCCGGCTTGGCAGCAGCCTTGGGAGCGGCGGCCTTCTTGGCCGGAGCCGACTTCGCCTCGGCAGGAGCAGCAGCTTCGGCCTTGGCGGCCGGAGCCTTCTTGGCAGCCGGCGCGGCCTTCGCTGCAGGGGCGGCCTTGGCGCCCGGAGCAGGCTTCGCAGCCGGAGCCGCAGCAGCGGCCGGAGCGTCTACCTTGATGTTCGGATGGACGATCGCGCCTTCCTTGGTGAGGACGGTGGCCTTGACCAGCTCGTCGTCCCAATTGACCGCAACGACCTTGGCCTTCTTGTCGACCAGGGTCTCGATGAACGCGAGGAGGTTACGGGCATAGAGCTGGCTGGCGCTCGTCGGCACGCGGTTCTGGCCCTGGACGAGGCCCAGGATCTTGACGCCATTGTGCTCGACCAGCTTGTTGGGCTGGCTCAGCTCGACGTTGCCGCCACGCTCGGAAGCCATGTCGATGATGACCGAGCCCGGAGCCATGGTCTCGATCATCGCCTTGGTGATGAGCCGCGGAGCCGCACGGCCCGGGATCAGCGCGGTGGTGATGACGATATCCTGCTTGGCGATGTGCTGGGCAGTGAGCTCGGCCTGCTTGGCCTGATACTCGGCCGACATCGGCTTGGCGTAGCCGGTAGCGGTTTCGGCCTGCTTGAACTCTTCGTCCTCGACGGCGATGAACTTGCCGCCCAGGGACTCCACCTGCTCCTTGGCGGCCGGGCGCACGTCATTGGCCGACACCACGGCGCCGAGGCGCTTGGCGGTGGCGATGGCCTGGAGGCCCGCAACGCCCGCACCCATGATGAAGGCCTTGGCCGGACGCACGGTACCGGCGGCGGTCATCATCATCGGCATGGCGCGATCGAAAAGGCCCGCGGCCTCGATCACGGCCTGGTAACCTGCCAGGTTCGCCTGGGAGGAAAGAATGTCCATCACCTGCGCGCGGGTGATGCGCGGCATGAATTCCATGGCGAAGGTAGCCACGCCCGCCTTGGCGAGAGCCAGGATATCCTTCTCGTTGCCGTAGGGATCCATGCCACCGATAACCAGCGCGCCCTTGTTGACGCCGGCCATGAGCGCGGCACCGGGACGGCGGACGGTCAGCACGATATCGGCGCCCTTGAGGGCAGCCTCCGCGGTGGCGGCGACTTCCGCACCGGCGGTCTTGTATTCGGCGTCAGGGATGCGCGACGCCTCACCCGCGCCTTTTTCGATGGCGACCGTAGCGCCCAGCGCGATCAGCTTGCCCACCGTCTCTGGGGTGGCGGCGACGCGCGTCTCCCCGTCGGTGCGTTCGCGCACGACTGCAATTTTCATGGGATTTACCTCAATGGACCCCGAACCCGCGAATGCGGGTCCGATGCTCTTTCAAACACGAAAGGGCCCGAGTCGGCGCTGCCGCGCTCCCCCCTCAGCCCAAACCCGTCAAGGGACAATACAAAAAAAGTGGCCCGGCACAAGGCCGGGCCATTGATACTTTTGCCGCACTAGGCGGGGTTTTCAGCCCTTTCGCTGAAAGACAGCCATCAGCGGCGGCACGATGATCGAGGCGAAGATCAGAATGCCGCCCAGCACCGGCTGCCCGCCGATGACGACGAAATAGAGGCCGATCATCAGGAGCGCCATGCCGATGACGGAGAGCTTGATCAGCTCCACGAAGCCACGATAGGTGCGCTCCTGCTCGGCATAATCCATGGACGTAAGGGCGGCAGCGTCGCCGGCGGTAGCGGGTTTCTTGGCCATCGGTTTCCTCAAAACAGGTCGGTCAAAATTCGTCAGTGGGGGTCGGTCGCCTCGAGCTCGTCGATGAGCCTTTCGATCATGGAAAGCCCCAGCGACCAGAACTTGGGATCCCGCGCATCCAGCCCGAACGGCGCAAGCAGTTCGGAATGGTGCTTGGAGCCCCCAGCCTTGAGCAGCTCGAAATAGCGCTCGGCAAACCCTTCGCTGGACTTCTCATACTGTGCGTAGAGCGAGTTCACAAGGCAGTCGCCGAATGCATAGGCATAGACATAGAAGGGCGAGTGGATGAAATGGGGGATATAGGCCCAGAAGATGTCGTAGCCTTCATTGAGCTCGATGCCCTCGCCGAGGCTTTCGCGGCTGACGTCCAGCCACATTTCATCGATTTCCTCGGTCCTTAGCTCGCCATCGCGCCGCGCGGTGTGGACCTTGCGCTCGAAGGTGTAGAAGGCAATTTGCCGCACCACCGTATTGAGCATGTCCTCGACCTTGGACGAGAGCAGCGCAAAGCGGTGCTTGGGATCGGTCGTCGCGGCAAGAAGCGAGCGGAACGTCAGCATCTCGCCGAAGACCGACGCCGTCTCGGCCAGCGTCAGCGGCGTCGGGGCCATGAGCGCGCCTTGCGGCGCGGCGAGGCGCTGGTGGACGCCATGGCCGAGCTCGTGCGCCAGGGTCATCACGTCCCGCGCGCGGCCAAGATAGTTGAGCATGAGATAGGGGTGAGCGCTCGGGACGGTGGGATGCGCGAAGGCGCCGGGCGCCTTGCCGTCCTTGACAGGTGCATCGATCCAGCCGTTCTCGAAGAAGGGCGCCGCCACCTCAGCGAGCTTGGGCGAGAACTTGCCATAAGCCGCGAGCACCGTGTCCTTGGCTGTTTCCCAATCGAAGATGCGGTCATCGGCGCTGGGCAGCGGCGCGTTACGGTCCCAGGCATTGAGCTTGGACTTGCCGAACCACTTGGCCTTCATCTTGTAGTAGCGATGCGACAGGCGCGGATAGGCCTCGCGCACGGCCTTTTCGAGCGCATCGACCACTTCGCGTTCCACCGAATTGGCCAGGTGCCGGCTATCGGCGATGTCGCCGAACCCGCGCCAGCGATCGGAGATTTCCTTGTCCTTGGCCAGCACGTTGGTGATGTGCGTGAAAAGCCGCTCGTTGGCATGGAGCGTCTTGGAGAGCGCATGGAACGCGGCCTCACGCTTCGTCTCGTCCTTGTCCGAAAGCAGGTGCAGCGTGGCTTCCAGGCCCAACGTCTCGCCATCGACCTCGAACTTGAGGCTGGCCATGGTTTCGTCGAACAGCCGGTTCCAGGCCGAGAAGGCGGTCACCGACTTGTCGTGGAAGAGTTCCTCCACGCGATCCTCAAGCTGGTAGGGCTTGGACTTGCGCAGCTCGGCGAACCAGGGCCGATAGCGGGCGAGCTCCGCATCCTTGGCGAAGGCCGCTTCGAGCACGTCGTCCTCGATACGGTTGAGCTCAAGCCCGAAGAAGATGAGCCGGGTCGAAAGCGAGGTCAGCGCCTCGTTCATGTCGCCCAGGAACTTGGCGCGGTTGGGATCCTGCGTGTTCTGCGCATATTGGAGGTAGGCGAAGGAACCGATGCGCCCGGTAAGGTCGTCGAGCGCCTCGGAGCGCTTGACCGCTTCGACCAGTCCGCCATTGCGGGCGAGGCCATCGAGCTTGCCCTTGTAGGCGGCCTCGAAGGCCTCGGCCTCGCGGCGCGCCTTTTCGAGATCGGTCTTGAGTTCGAGCGAATCGCGGCCCGGATAGAGGTCATCGAGGTTCCATTCGGGCATGGCGCCGAACTCGTTGTGACCCTTCTGGCTCGTGGCTTCGGTGGCGCGCGGCAGATCGGTCATGGAAACTCTCCGAGATTGTGGATTTGAGGCGCGGACCTTACCGAGCCGTCGCCCGGCTGCCAAGCGGGCGCTCCCCTCCCCGATCGTGATTAAAGCCCTCTTAACTCGCCCTCCCTAGCCTGCTCCAAAACGGCACAGCGCGATTCGGCTGGCCGCCTGAAGGATTTGCATGACGCGTGTTCTCATAGTCGACGACGATCCGGTGCAGTTGCGCCTGACCTCAGAAATCGCCAAGCGCGCCGGCTTCGCGCCTGTCACGGCCAGCGGCGGCAAGGACGCGCTGGAGCGGCTGCGCGAGGATAGCGGCATCGGCGCCATGGTGCTCGACCTCGTCATGCCCGACCTAGACGGCATGGCCGTGATGGAAGCGATGAAGCGCGAGGGGCTGACGACGCCGGTGATCGTTCAGACCGCCAATTCCTCGCTCGAAACGGTGGTGACCGCCATGCGCCAGGGCGCGGCGGACTTTTTCGTCAAGCCGGTGGCGCCCGAGCGCCTCATCATCTCGCTGCGTAACGCGCTCAAGCTCGAAGCGCTCGAGACGCTGGTGCGCACCGAACGCTCGCGCCGCGCAGGCACGTTCAGCGTCGAGGATATCGTGACGCGCAGCCCGGCCATGGACCGCGTGCTCTCGCTCATCCGCAAGGCTGCCAAAAGCACCATTCCCGTGCTGATCGAAGGCGAGACCGGAACCGGCAAGGAACTCGTCGCCCGCGCGATCCAAGGCATGAGCGACCGGGCGGGGAAACCCTTCGTCACCGTCAATTGCGGGGCCATTCCACCCAATCTCGTGGAATCGACGCTGTTCGGCCACCGCAAGGGCGCCTTTACCGGCGCGACTGCCGATCATGACGGCAAATTCGCCGAAGCCCATGGCGGCACGCTATTCCTCGACGAAGTGGGCGAACTGCCACTCGATACGCAGGTCAAGCTTCTGCGCGCCATCCAGCACGGCGAGATCGAGCCGGTGGGCGCCGGGCGACCGGAAAAGGTCAATGTGCGGGTGATCTCGGCCACCAACCGGCGGCTGCTGAACCTGGCCAAGACCGGGGCCTTCCGCGAAGACCTTTTCTACCGGCTCAACGTCTTCCCCATCTACGTACCACCACTGCGCGAACGCCCTGAAGACGTCGAGGCACTAGCCATGCATTTCATCGCCCGGCTCGCCGCCGAGGCCGGACGGCGCGTGGTGGGCATCACCCCGCCTGCCCTCGACCTGCTGCAGCGCTACGACTGGCCGGGCAATATCCGCCAGCTCGAAAACGCGGTCTACCGCGCCATCGTGCTCTCGGACGGGGCCTATCTCGAAACGCCGGACTTCCCCCAGATCGTGGCCCAGACTGCCGGCCGCGAGCAGGCTGCGCGGGTAACGGAAACCTCGCCGGTTCTGGCCGCACCGATCCACATCGACCACACCCCGCCCCCCAAACCCGCCGAGTCCGAGCTCAGCCCGATCATCGAGCGCTTCCTCGACGACAATGGGGAAGTGGCAGCCCTGGCCGATGTCGAGCGGGCGCTCATCGTCTTCGCGCTGGAGCACTATTCAGGCCGCATGTCGCGCGTGGCGCGAGCGCTCGGTATCGGGCGCTCGACGCTCTATCGCAAGCTCAAGGAATATGGGCTGGAAGGCGAGGCGGAGAGCGACGCGGCGTAGCAGCCGGTCTACGCCTTGAGAATGCGCGGCCCCCACGACATCACCTGAAACACAGCGGTGGAGAAGTCGATCCCCGCGGTGGACTCGTCGGCGTTACAATAGGCATCGATCATCGACAGACGCCCGTCCGTCAGGAAGACGCAGAAGCCCATGCCGTTCTCGATACCAGCCACCGTGCCGTGGCCCGGATCGAGTGGCGACGCCTCGGTCAAGAGGGGAGCATCATCAGCGACAACGAGATGGGAAAAGAACCCGCTTCCGCTGTTCTCGAAGCTCACAACACGAACGGACTCTATTTGCTGCTTGAGCGCAGCCCCAACGGCCGGATACTCGCTTGCGGCAAGTTCAAGTATTTCCCGTTCGATAGGCCAGAGCGCTCGCATTCGAGATCTATAGCTCATCGAATGAGCAGTCGGAATGGCGCGCCTAACGCCGGTCCCCCAGCGCCTCAAGCAATGACTTCAGGGTCAACAGGTCCGTCCGTACCCATTCCACTTCCGAATCCAGATGCTCATCGCTGACGCCGGGGCGTTGGAAGAAGGTGAAGGCGAGATCGCACCCCTCCTGGTTGGCGAAGACGCGCAGGGGCACCATAAGCGGTTCCTCGCCGCTCCGGCTGACCTCGTAGTCGAGCACGCCCCAGTCATTTCTTGGTGAGAAACGGACCGTGACCGGCCCGCGTGGATCGTCGGGCACCGCCGCGTGCCAGACATTTCCCTCCACTTTCTCGAACCGCTCGCCCAGTGCCGTAGTCCAGTTCGGCATGTTGGACGGGTCCGAGAGGTAGGCATAGACATCCGCAACCGGCCGGTTGATGGATATCGTTATAGTCCTGCTCTTCAACATTCTTGGCCTCCGCGACACGGTAAGTGGCGCGAGAATGTTAAGGAGGCTGACCGGCAAACACCTAAAATAGTAATAAAAAGGCCCGCTTTCGCGGGCCCTTCAAACTTTCTGCAAGGAGCAGCGCTCAGCCCTGGCGGGCCTTGTAGCGCTTGTCGACCTTGTTGATGATGTAAACACGGCCGCGACGGCGGACGAGCTTGTTGGCGCGGTGGCGACCCATCAGCGCCTTGAGCGAATTGGCGACTTTCATCTTTTGACCTCGATCATACGAAAAAGAGGCGCCAAGCGCCCTTTGAGTTGGGCGTCTACATAGGGGCTTTGGTTTTCCCTGTCAACGCGGGCACAGCGGATTCGTGGGTGAAGCGCGACATAACGCGCCGTTAACCGACCGGATAAGTTCGTAGGGTATTCTTGCTGGTTCCATCAAGCTTGAAGTCTCGACACCAAGAGTAATGCGTAATGGCTTCCCAGGACTTTGCTGACCTTTCCGTGCTTGTGGCCGAATCCAACACGCAGATGGCCGATCTCCTCAGCCAGATGCTGCGTGGATTGGGCGTACGCAAGATTCAGATCGCCACCGATGCCGTCGCCGCCTCGGGTTCCCTCCGCCGCGGCGGGGTGGACGTGCTGATGATCGACGAGGCCTTGAAAGGCCTCGACGGCACGACCTTCACCCGCCGGTTGCGGCGGTCGGAGGACGAAACCCATCGCCACGTCGCCGTGGTGATGATGGCCTCCCATCCGAGCGCCGCCGCCATCACCAAGGCGCGCGACGCCGGAATCACCGAATTCCTGCGCCGACCCTTCTCGGCCGCCCAGATCGGGGAGAAGCTCGGCGCAATCATGAAGGCGCCCCGAGCATTCGTGGAAACCGACAGCTATGCCGGCCCTGACCGCCGGCGGCGTTCGGCGGGCATCGGCGGAGATGATCGCCGGGCGTCGTGAAGTCGGGCCTAGGCCCCTTCGCCCCTATCCGGCGCTAACCCGCCACCTTCTCCCGCAAGGGGAGAAGGAAGCGGAGGTTGGGGCCTAGACCGAGGGAACGGGGTGTTCGAGGTCGAGGTCGCGCCAGCGGTGGCAGGCGACGAGGCGGTCGCCGGCCAGGGTTTCGAGCGCCGGGCGCACTTCGGCGCAGATCGGCTTGGCGAAGCGGCAGCGAGTACGGAAGGTGCAACCCGAAGGCGGGTTGATCGGCGAGGGAATTTCGCCGCGCAACGCATCGATATTGCGCTCCCGCGCCAACCGCGGATCGGGGATCGGCACGGCCGTCAGCAGCGCCCTCGTATAGGGATGCTTGGGGTCGTCATAGATGTCGTCACCCTTCGCCATCTCGACGATGCGGCCGAGATAGAGCACCAGGATCCGATCCGACACGTGCCGCACGACCGAAAGGTTGTGCGAGATGAAGATCAGCGTGAGGCCGAATTCATCCTTGAGCTCGGAGAGCAGGTTGAGAATCTGCGCCTGGATGGAGACGTCCAGTGCCGAAACCGGCTCGTCGCAGACGATGAGCTTGGGCTCGGTGATGAGCGCGCGGGCAATGCCGATACGCTGCGCCTGCCCGCCCGAAAACTCGTGCGGATAGCGGTTGATCATCTCGGGCAGGAGGCCCACTGCCTCCATCATCTTGATGACCTTGGCCCGCCGCTGCTCCCGGTTGAGTTCGGGCATCAACGTACGCAGGGGATCAGCGATGATCTCACCCACCGTCATGCGCGGATTGAGCGAAGCCAGCGGATCCTGGAAAATGATCTGCAGGTCGCGCCGCTTGCGCCGCATCTCCTCATCGGGCAGCCGGGTGAGGTCCTGGCCCAGCCAGAGCACCTTGCCCTGGTCAGGCGACAGGAGCTGCAGGATGCAGCGGCCGAGCGTCGACTTGCCGCTGCCGCTTTCGCCCACGATGCCCAGCGTCTCGCCCTTCTGCACCGAGAACGAGATGTCCTCGAGCGCAGTGAGCGTCAGCGGGCGACCGAAAAGGCCGTTGGCGATGGAAAAGGTCTTCTTGAGACCATCGATACGCAGCAACTCGGTCATGCCACATGCTCCGAAAGCTGCAGGGGGCCATGGTAGAAGCAGGCGCGTTCACGCCCACCCTCCTCCTCCACCAGCGGCGGGCGCCGGTCGAGGCATTCGGCAAAGCGGAAGGCGCAGCGGGGATGGAACGCGCAGCCCTTGGGCAGGTGTTCCAGGCTCGGCGGCAACCCCTCGATCGGCTTGAGTCGCTGCTCGCGCCGCTCGATATGCGGCGTCGAGTTGAGGAGGCCGAACGTATAGGGATGACGCGGATCGTAGAACAGCGTCTCGGTGTCACCCTTCTCGATGCAGCGCCCGCCGTACATCACCATCACCTTGTCGGCGACGCCCGCCACCACGCCCAGATCGTGGGTGATGAGGACGAGCGCGGTACCGAACTCGGTGGTGAGATTGCTGAAGAGCTCCAGCATCTGCGCCTGCACCGTCACGTCGAGCGCCGTGGTCGGCTCGTCTGCGATGAGGATCTTGGGCTTGCAGAGCAGTGCCATGGCAATCATCACGCGCTGGCGCATACCGCCGGAAAGCGCATGTGGATAGGTCTCGGCGCGCTTGGCAGGCTCGGGTATGCCGACGCGTTCGAGCATCTCGATGGCAGCACGAACCGCCTTGCCTTTGTCGTACCCCTGATGCTTGACCAGCACCTCGGCGAGCTGCGTCTTGATCTTGAGGCTCGGATTGAGCGAGGTCATCGGATCCTGGAAGATCATGGCGATGTCGCGTCCCCGATAGACGTCGAGCTGGTCGGGCGTGAGCCCCACCAGGTTGACGTCGCCAAGCATGGCCTTGCCGGAGGCGCGGCCGTTCTTGGCGAGCAGCCCCATGATCGAGAGGAATGCCTGGCTCTTGCCCGAGCCGCTTTCGCCCACCACCGCGAGGGTTTCGCCCTGGTGGAGGGTGAAGTTGAGATCGGAAACGGCGGTCACCTCGCTCTCGTGGAGGGCGAACTTGACCGAGAGGTCTTGGACCTTGAGTACCTCTTTCATCATCTGTCCTTTGGATCGAGCGCGTCGCGCAGGCCGTCGCCGAGATAGGAGAGGCAGAGCAGCATGAGCACGAGGAAGACGGCGGGCGAGAACAGCATCCAGGGGAGCTGCTCGACGACCGGTGCGCCGAAGGAAATGAGCGTGCCGAGCGAGGTCAGCGGCTCCTGAACGCCAAGCCCGAGATAGGAGAGGAAGCTCTCCGTGATGATGATCTCGGGAATGGTGAGGGTAGCGTAGATGACCACGGGGCCCGTGAGATTGGGCACGATGTGGCGCATGATGATGGCGAAGGGCTTGGCGCCCCCTGCCCTTGCCGCCTCGACGAATTCGCGCTCCTTGAGCGAGAGCGTCTGCCCGCGCACGATACGAGCCATGGTCAGCCATTCAAGACAGCCGATACCCACGAACAGCAGCACCGGGTTACGCCCGAACATCACCACCAGGATGATGACGAAGAGGATGTAGGGCAGTGCGTACATGATATCGACGAAGCGCATCATGATGGCGTCGATCCGGCCGCCGAAATAGCCGGCAATAGCGCCGTAGATAATACCGATCACCACTGAGACGAAGGTCGCCACGGCTGCCACGATGAGCGACATCTGCGTGCCCTGGAGCGTGCGGGCGAGCATGTCGCGCCCGTTCTGGTCGGTGCCGAAATAATGGCCCTTGGAGAAATCGGGCGGCTTGCGGATGGCCGACCAGTCGATCTCGTCGAGCTTCCAGGGCAGGAAGAACGGGCCGATGAAGGCGATGAGCACGATGGCCACGAGAATGAAGATCGAGGCTACGGCCGCCTTGTTGGCGTAGAGACGACGCAGCGCGTCCTGCGTGAGCGAACGCCCCTTGGGCGCGTCGCTGGCAAGGGTTGCCGCGTAGTCAGTGAGAACGGTGTCTTTTCCAGTGATCCCGGCCATCAGCGGTACCTCACCTTGGGATCGAGCCAGGCATAGACGATGTCGACGATCAGGTTCAGCACCAGGATGATGAACATGTAGAGAATGGTGGTTCCGAGCACGAGGCCGTAGTCGCGGTTAAGCGCGGCGGTGATGAAGTACTTGCCGATCCCCGGCAGGGCGAAGACCTGCTCCACCACCAGCGAACCGGTGAGGAGGTAGGAAAGGCCCGGCCCCAGATAGGAGACCACCGGCAGCAGCGCCGGCTTGATGGCGTGTCGGGCGAGGATGAGGCGCGTGCCGAGGCCCTTGGAGCGCGCGGTGCGCACGTAGTTCGTACCCAGCACCTCGATCATCGAGCCGCGCATCAGGCGCGCGACGCGGCCGCCATGCGGCAGCACGAGAATAGTGATGGGCAGAACCAGATGGATCCACGAGCCGGGCACGTAGCCGCCCGCCGGCAACCAGCGCAGATACACTCCGAAGAGCAGCTGCAACAGGTTGGCCATGAGGAAATTGGGAATGATGAGGCCGATGAGAACGACGAAGACCAGCACGTAGTCAGGCCACTTGTTCTGATAGAGCGCCGCCAGGGCGCCCGCCACGAGGCCAAAAGCCGTACCGATGATGAAGGCGGAAAAGCCCAGCGTAAGCGTGAAGGGCAGGCCGATCATCATGAGCTGGCTGACCGAGAAATCGGTCATGACCATGGAGGGGCCGAGGTCGCCACGGAACACGCCGCCCACATAGAGCAGGTATTGGACGAACAGGGGCTGATCGAGATTGTAGTAGGCTCGCAGGTTCTTCAGGGCATCTGCCGGCAGGGCGCGTTCACCGTCGAACGGGCCGCCCGGGGCGAGCCGGAGAATGAAGAAACAGAGCGTAATGGCGATGAGCACGACGGGGATAGCCGACGCGACACGCCGCAAGGCGTAACCGAACATGTGACCGGTCCTTTGTTAGGCCGCCGCGCCGCCCCCGCCGGGGCCACTAGGCGGTAACGGGAGCCGCAGCGACGCTAGCCGCGGCTCCCGCTATCGGATTATTCCGACTTGCTCATCCAACGGACGCGGTGGATGTCCTGAGTATTGTCCTCGAAGCCCGAAATCTTCGGGGAAACGACGTTCTTGGACACGTACCAATAGATCGGCAGAGCGCCGAATTCGTCCATGGCCAGCTTCTCGGCTTCATGCATGAAGCCGGCGCGCTTGACGAGGTCGGTCTCCTTGGAGGCCTGGACCATCAGTTCGTCGAACTTGGGGTTCGAGTAACGGCCATAGTTGTTCTCGACACCGGTCTTGAGGAGGTCGAGGGTATTGGAGGCATCGTTGTAGTCGAGCAGCCAGCCGGCACGGCCGACCTGGAAGTCGCCGGCGCGCAGCGCGTCGTAGTGGACGGCCACTTCGGCGTTGAAGAGCTCGACTTCCACGCCGATCGGCTTCCACATGGAGGCGATGGCGACGGCGATGCGCTGGTGGTTGTCGTTGGTGTTGTAGCGAAGCTGCAGCTTGAGCGGCTTGTCCGGGGTGTAGCCCAGCTTGGCCATGATCTCGGCGGCCTGCTTGACCTTCTCCTCATAGGGGAGCTTGGACCATTCCGGAATGTACTGCTCGCCTTCGTAGTTGGCGGTGCCCGGCGGGACCCAGCCATAAGCCGGCAGTTCGCCCGTGCCCAGCACGTCCGGCCCGATCACGTCGCGGTTGACGGCCATCGAGAGCGCCTTGCGGATCTCGATGTTGTTGAGCGGTTCCTTGGACTGGTTGAAGACGTAGTAATAGATGCCCAGGAAGGGCGCCACGTGCGCCTGGCCCGGCAGGTTGTCCTGCAGCCACTGGTACTGGTCGGCCGGGAAGTCCGTGAGGATATCCAGTTCGCCCGCGCGGTAGCGGTTGAGGGCAGCCGTCAGGTCTTCGGTGTTGTTCCAGACGATCTCGTCGATCTTCAGGTTGTCCTTGCCGTAATAGGTGTCGCTCTTGACGCCCTTCAGGTAGGAGCCCGGCACCCATTCGGTGATCTTGTAGGGACCGTTGCCCACGATATTGGCCGGCTGCGTCCACTGGTCGCCGAACTTCTCGATGATGTCCTTGCGGATCGGGAAGGCGGTGTAGTGGGTCAGGGCCTGCAGGAAGAACGGGGTAGGATCTTCGAGGGTGATCTCGAGGGTCTTGTCGTCGATTGCCTTGACGCCGAGCTGGCTGAAATCGGTGATCTCGCCGCCGGCGATCTTGGAGGAATTCTTGATCGGATACTGGAGGTAGGCGTATTCGGCAGCAGTCTTGGGATCGAAGAGGCGCTGGAAGGCGTCAACGAAGTTCTGCGCTACGACCGGCTGACCGTCGGTCCACTGCGCATCGGCGCGCAGCTTGAAGGTATAGGTCAGGCCGTCATCGGAAATGGTCCAGGACTCGGCCTGGCCCGGGATGGCGTCGGCCTGCGCGTCTTCGGCGACGAGGCCTTCCAGATATTCGCCGACGATACGGTTTTCCCAGTCGCCGGAGACCTTGTGCGGATCGAGCGAACCGGGTTCGCCCCCGTTACCCAGATTGAGAGTGACGGCCTGCGCCGCGCCCCCCATGAACAGCGCAAGCGCGCCGGCGGTCGCGACCGCTTTAAGGACTTTGGTAATTTTCATTATCGTCCCTACTCCTGTTGTTTCCTGAACCCTGCCGAGATTTTGTTCCCGGTTTTGTGCTTTTCGAGCAGGCGGTTTTTTGCCATTCCGCCAGCAATGAAGCGGGAAACGTAGACAAGCTTGACGCAAGCGTCAACGGGCGTGCTCAAGAAGACCAACAGGTATTGAAGGCGCGCCCGAATGGATATTCTTGATCCGGCAATACCAGTTTTAGACAATCGGTTTACCGAGCTAAAAACTGTTCAAATACAACGGCGTTCTGAACAGTGATCAACACTGAACTGACTCGTCGCCGTTCATCCTGACGGGGGATAGGTAAGACTAACTGCCTTAATTTGGCGGCAGCGTTTTAGCTCTACTGCAAAATCATCCGGCCCGCTCGACCAGCGCCGCCACCCCCATGCCGCCCGCCGTGCAGACGGAAATAAGGGCGCGCTGCTTGTCCTCGGTTTCGAGCATTTTGGTCGCCATGCCGAGGATGCGCGCGCCGGTGGCCGCGAAGGGATGGCCATAGGCGAGGCTCGAGCCCTTGACGTTGATCCTCTCCGGATCGATCTCGCCCATCGGCGTTTCGCGCTCGAGCACCTCGCGATTGTATTTCGGGTCGCGCCAGGCTTTGAGGGTGCACAGCACCTGGGCCGCAAAAGCCTCGTGCAGCTCGAAAAGATCGATGTCGGCGAAGGTGAGGTTGGAGCGGGCCAGCATCTGCGAGACGGCGATGGTCGGGGCCATCAGCAGGCCTTCGCCGGCCGCGAAATCGTTGGCCGAGACCTTGCCTATCGAGAGATAGGCGAGAATGGGGAGGCCATGTGCCCGGGCCCAGTCTTCGCTGGCCAGCAGCACGGAGGCGGCGCCGTCCGTCAGCGGGGTCGAGTTGGCGGCGGTGAGCGTCCCATGGCCGGAGGTCTTGTCGAAGGCCGGCTTCATGGTCGCCATTTTTTCGAGACTCGTGTCGATGCGGATGTTGTTGTCGCGCCAGATGCCGGCGCAGGAAACGAGAAGGTCGTCATGGAACCCCTCGTCATAGGCCCTGGCAGCGTTCTGGTGGCTCTTGAGCGCCAGCCGATCCTGATCCTCGCGCGTAATCCCCCATTGGCGAGCCATGAGTTCGCAGTGCTGACCCATGGAAAGACCGGTGCGCGGCTCTTGGGTAGAAGGCGCGACCGGCGCCAGCTCGCCGAAGGAGAAGCCTTTTAGCGCCTTGAATTTTTCGCCGACCGAGCGGGCGCGGTTGAGCCTGGATAGCCGATGCTGAAACTTGTCGCCGACGACGATCGGTGCATCGCTCACGGTATCGGAGCCAGCGGCAATACCGCTGTCGATCTCGCCCGTCGCGATCTTGGCGCCGAGGATGAGCGCGGCCTGGAGGCTCGTGCCGCAGGCGATCTGAATATTGGTGCCGGGCGTGCGGGCGGAGAGGCCGGCATCGAGCGAGGCTTCGCGGGCGAGGTTGAAATCGCGGCTATGGCCGATGACGGCGCCGGCCATGACCTCGCCGATGGCCTCGCCCTTGAGGTTGTACTTGTCGGCCAATCCGCCGATCGTGGTACCGAGCATGGAGAGATTGGTTTCGTCAGCATAGCCGGTATAGCTCCGGCAGAAGGGAATGCGTTGCGACCCGATTATTGCGACCCTGCGCAGTTCAGTCATGGAGCGATCTTCCCTTATGCCTTGCCGTCCTGGCGCGCCTTGGTCGGCCCACCGAGGAACGGTGCAAATCCGGTGCCGAGAATGACGCCGATATCGGCGAGGTCGGCACTGGCGACGACGTTTTCGGCCACGACGATTTCAGTGGTGTCGACCAGCGGCTTCACCAGCTCGCGACCGAGTCCGGCAAGGTCCGGGTGCTCGGGCACCGGCCCCTTCTGCGCCTTGCCCTTCTCCCAGGTGTAGAAGCCCGAACCCGTCTTGCGTCCGAGTTTGCCCGCATTGACCAGCGCTGCGAACTTGCTGCCCTCGGGCACGGGATGGCCCAGCTCCTGCGCCACCGACTTGCCGACATCGAGCCCGACCGTATCCATCAGCTCGATCGGCCCCATCGGCATGCCGAAAGCGATTGCCGCGGCGTCGATCAGTTCCCTGCTCTCGCCCTTTTCGACCCGTTCGACCGCGCCGAGCATGTAGGGCATGAGCACGCGGTTGACGAGGAATCCGGGCGCCGACTTGACGATGACCGGGCTCTTGGAGATGGCCAGCGCGAAAGAAGCACCCAGCGCCACTTCGGCATCGGTGTTGAAGCGCGAGCGGATGACTTCGACCAGCGGCAGTTGCGCCACAGGGTTGAAGAAGTGGAGGCCGATGAGACGCGAAGGGTCCTTCATCCCTTCCGCGATGCGTTCGAGCTCGATGGAAGAGGTGTTGGTGGCGAGGATCGCGGTCGGCTTTGCCTTCGCTTCCAGGTCTAGAAACACCTTGTGCTTGATCTCGAGTTTTTCGACCACGGCCTCGATGATGACATCGGCGCGCGAAATCCCCTTGCCCTCGACATCCGCCTCAAGGCGAGCCATGGCGGCGGCAACCTCACGAGACTTTTTCAGCCGCTTCTGAAAGAGTTTATTCGCCCGCTCGAGCGCCGGCTTGATGCGCTCCATGTCGAGGTCCTGGAGCGTCACCGAAAGACCGCGCAGGGCACACCAGGCAGCGATATCGCCGCCCATGACGCCGGCGCCGACGACATGGACACGGTCGAACTGCGGCTTGTCCGCGCCCCTGAGCCCCTGCTTCTTGAGGCCTTCCGAAAGGAAGAAGACGCGGCGCAGGTTGGTGGCGGTTTCCGAACCCATCAGCGGCACGAAGGCGGTGATCTCGCCGGCGCTCATGGTGCGCCAATCATCGCCATGCTTCTCGAACAGATCGATCAGCGCATAGGGTGCAGGATAGTGCTCGCGGCTGACCTTCTTGGCGGTTTCCTCGCGCAGCTTGTTGACGAGATAGGGCCGTGCGGGGCCGAAGGCCATCAGGCGCTTGATGAAGGGCGCGGGCTTGGACTGGCGCTTTTGCAGCACCGCCTTGCGGCCTTCCCAGCGCAGATTGTCGCGATGGCGCACGAGCTTGTCGACCAGCCCCATGCCGCGCGCCGCGCCGGCCTTGAGCATGCGCCCGGTGAGCATGATCTGCATGGCATCGATCGGCCCGGCCTGCCGGACGGAGCGGCCAGTGCCGCCGAAGCCGGGGAAGATGCCCAGGTTGACCTCGGGGAAGCCGATACGCGTCTTGTCGTTGTTGACGGCGATCCGGTAATGGCAGGCAAGCGCCAGCTCCAGGCCACCGCCGAGGCAGAAGCCGTGGATGCCGGCCACGAACGGCACCTTCAAGTTCTGGATGCGCTGGAAAATGGCATGGGTGCGCCGCAGCGCCTCGGGCAGGATGGAGTAATCCGACATGGCGTCGAATTCGGAAATGTCGGCCCCGGCGATGAAGCCGCTCTCCTTGCCCGAGAGCAGCACCACACCGAGGATTTCGCGGCCATTGGCCAGTTCCTCGACATGGCTGACAATGGTTTCGAGCTCGACGATGGCCTCGCGCGAGAGCGTGTTGACGCCGGCCCCGGGCGTATTGATGGTCAGCCAGCCGATCTGTTCGAAATCGACATCGAAACGCCAGTTTTTGAGTTCGGGTAAGGCCAATGGCGGCTCCTATTCGGCGGCGCGGGAGAGTTGCCGGGGGGCGAGTTCTTCGGGGTCGAAATCATCGACCTTGATGGCGCGGTCGGTGGCCTCGTCGGCTATGCGTAGCAACCTGGCTTCGTCCTCGGTAAGAACGCCCGCCGCCACCGCGTCGATAATGGCATCGCGGTCGAGCCGCCGCTCGACGACATGCTTCTTGATGGCCCGCACGAACTTGGCTTCCGCATCCTCCGCCGCCGTCACCTTGATCAGGGCATCTTCGAGAACGCCGGTAATGTCGTTCGGATCCATGCTGACATAGGTGCCAGTGGTCAGCCGGTCGCGGAATGCTCCCGGCCGCAGCACGGCGCGCACCATGCGGTAATTGACCTTGTCCGAGGCCGGCTTGGCATGACGACCGAGCGGGAAGGTCAGGAAGCGCAGCACGACCGCCAGGAAGCGGTTGGGGAAGTTGGCGAAAACGGTGTCAAAGCTCGATTCTATGGAAGCACAGCAATCGGCAAGCACGGTCTCCACCACGGGCTTGTCTTCTTCGATCCGCCCCTCGTCCTCATAGCGCTTGAGGACGGCCGACATGAGGTAGAGGTCCGACAGGATATCGGCGAGGCGGCCGGCCAGCCGCTGCTTGCGCTTGAGCGCGCCGCCGAGGAACACTACGGTCCAGTCACCGACCAGCGCGAAATCCTGCGCATAGCGATGAAGCTGGCGATACCAGATGGCCATGTCGCCTTCGATAGGCGAGGAGGCGAAGCGGGCGAAGGTGAGGCCGTGGACGAGGCTCGCCACCTTGTTGTGGCCCATATAGGCGATATGGCCGGAAAAGGCGGCGTCGAACTCCCTGATGCCCTGCTTGCGGTCCGGGTTCTGGACTGCCGCGATCTCCCTATAGAGATAGGGATGCGCCCGCAGCGCGCCTTGCGCGAAGGTGATGAGCGTGCGGGTGAGGATATTGGCGCCTTCGACGGTGATGGCGACGGGCGTGTTGGAATAGCCCGAGAACAGGTAATTGCTCGGCCCATCCTGCACGGCGCGGCCGCCATGGATATCCATGGCGTCATCGACCCGGTCGCGCATGGCTTCGGTGGTGCGGTATTTGAGCAAAGCCGACAGCACCGACGGGCGCTGGCCTTCATCCACCATCGAGGCGGTGAGGGCGCGGGCGGCCTCGAACGTATAGGCGGATTTGATCATGCGGGCGATCGGGTCGGCCACGCCCTCCATGATGCCCACCGGAATGCCGAACTGCCGGCGGATACGGGCATAGGCGCTGGTGACACGCAGCGCCTGCTTGATCGAAACGGTGCCGATGGCCGGCAGCGAAATGGCGCGCCCGGTGGCCAGGCATTCCATCAGCATGCGCCAACCCTGGCCGGCATAGTCGGTGCCGCCGATGAGGAATTCCATCGGCACGAAGACGTTCCTGCCCTTGATCGGGCCGTTCATGAAGGCCGAGCGCGCCGGATAATGGCGGCGGCCGATCTCGACGCCGGGGAAGTGGGCCGGGATCAGCGCCAGCGTGATGCCGATATGCTCGCCCTTGCCGAGGTGATTGTCGGGATCGTGGAGGTTGAAGGCGAGGCCGATAAGCGTGGCGACGGGCGCCAGCGTGATATAGCGCTTGTCCCAGGAGAGGTTGATGCCCAGCACCTTCTGGCCCTGATAATCGCCATAAGTCACCACACCGACATCGCGCATACCAGCCGCATCTGACCCGGCATGAGGGCCGGTGAGTGCGAAGCATGGCACTTCGAGGCCCTTGGCGAGCCGGGCGAGGTACTTTTCCTTCTGCTCGGGCGTGCCGTATTTTTCGAGGAGTTCGCCGGGGCCGAGGGAATTGGGCACCATCACCGTGATGGCGGCGGCAACCGAGCGACTGGCGATCTTGGACACCACCATGGATTGCGCCTGTGCCGAAAAGCCGAGGCCCCCATATTCCTTGGCGATCAGCATGCCGAGGAAGCCCTTGTCCTTGAGATATTGCCAGACTTCGGGCGGCAGGTCGGCGCGGTTGTGGCGGATGTCCCAGTCATCGATCATGGCGCAAAGCTCGTTGACCGGGCCGTCGAGGAAAGCCTGTTCCCCCTCGGAAAGCGTGAGCTTGCGGATCGAGGTGAGTTTGGTCCAGTCGGGCTCGCCTGAAAACAGCTCTGCATCCCAGCCGACCGTGCCGGCATCGAGCGCTTCCTGCTCGGTGGTCGAGACGCGCGGCAGCATGGCCTTGACCATGCGATAGGCCGGGCCGGTGAAGAGCGCGAGGCGAATGGGTTCGACCGTCAGCAATGCGGCCAGAATGCCGGGAACGAGCAGCAGGAGCAGCCAGAAATCGAAGGCGAAGCCGGCCGAGAGGCGCAGCAGCACGCCGATGACGAGGAGGCCGACGGCCCATTGCCAGAGGGGGGAGCGCAGCATGGCGAGGGCGCCGAATGCAACGAGGCCGAGCAGCAAGACGATCAGGGTCATCGAGTCCTCCTCTTTGACGCGGCGTCACCCCATCTAGATAGGGTACGCCGGTAAAGAATGCATGTCCTTTACGTATGCGTCAACTCACGTACTTAAAAGTCAGCCTTGGCTTTTTCTCGCTGGATGAAGCGCGACAGCTGTTTGACGCTTACGTAAGGTCATGGAATAATTTCCGGCAAAATGCGGGAATCCGCGCCGGAGGACATGATGGCATCTGTTGCCGAGACCGAAGATCATCCGCGCCCCTGGCTCAGCCACTACCCGGAAGGGATCAAGTGGGAGCTGGATGCCGATTTTCAGCCCGTGCACGAGCAGGTGCTGGCCGCCTGCGCCAGCGAGCCTTTGGCCATGGCGCTCGATTTCCTCGGCGGCACGACCAGCTTCGGGGAACTGGCGCGCTCGATCATTTCGCTGGCCGGCGCGCTCCAGAAACAGTTCGGGGTCAAGAAGGGCACGCGCGTGGCGCTGATGCTGCCCAATACACCCTTCTACGTGATCTCCTACTACGCCGTGCTGCGGGCCGGCGGCACGGTGGTCAATTGCAACCCGCTCTATACCGTCCACGAACTGAGCCACATCGCCTCCAATGCGCGGGCGGACCTGATGGTCACGCTCGATCTGAAACAGATGTTCGAAAAGGCCGAGGCGCTGGTCGAGGCCGGTCTGGTCAAGTCGGTGATCGTCTGCCACTTCCCCGACGCGTTGCCGCTGGTCAAGCGCGCGCTGTTCCTCCTGGCCAAGCGCCGCGATCTTGCCAAGATCGGGAAATCGAGGATTGCCGGCCAAGTCACCCATTTCGCCGACATGCTGGCGCGCAAGGAAACGCCCGAGCCGGTTATCATCGACAAGCACAAGGATATTGCCGTCCAGCAATATACCGGCGGCACGACGGGCCTGCCCAAGGGTGCGATGCTCACCCATGCCAATATCGCGGCCAATATGGCGCAGATCGATGCCTGGGGCTGCGGGCTTTTCTACCCGCCCTCCAAGGTCGTGGCGGTGCTGCCCTTCTTCCACATCTTCGCCATGACCGCCTGCATGAACGTGCCGCTCTGCAATGGCACTCCGGTGATCATGCTGCCGCGCTTCGAGCTCAAGGCGCTGATAGACATCTTCGTGCGCACCAAGGCCAATGTGCTGCTGGCCGTGCCGACGCTGCTGCAGGCCATTGCCAAGTCGGACGTCAAGCCCGAGCAGATCGCGAGCCTCGAAGTCGCGGTGTCGGGCGGCGCGCCGCTGCCCAACGAAGTGCGGGCGAAGTTCGCCAAAGTCTCCAAGGCGCTGCTGGCCGAGGGCTATGGGCTGACCGAAGCCTCGCCGGTCGTCTGCTGCTCGGCGCTGCGCGTGGCCTCCAAGCCCATGTCGATCGGCCTGCCGCTGCCGGGCACCGACATCCGCTTCGTTGATATCGACACCGGCAAGGTGCAGGGCATCGGCGAGCCGGGCGAACTGCAGGTCAAGGGACCGCAGGTCATGGCCGGCTATTTCAACGACGAGGAGGCGACCAGGAACGCCTTCATGGATGGATGGCTGCGGACCGGCGATGTCGGCTGTGTCGATGAGGACGGCTATGTTTTCCTCGTCGACCGCATCAAGGACCTCATCATTTCCTCCGGCTTCAACGTCTATCCGCGCACCATCGAGGAAGCGCTGATGGAGCATGAACTGGTGGACGAGGTCACCGTGATCGGCGTTCCCGACACCTATCGCGGCGAGGCCCCCGTCGCCTTCGTCAAGCTCGTGCAGGGCGCCACCATCAGCGAAGCGGAACTCAAGACCTTCATCGCCGCCAAGCTCAACAAGATGGAGCTGCCGCGCGAGATCATCTTCAAGGAGGCGCTGCCGAAAACGCTGATCGGCAAGCTTTCCAAGAAGGAATTGCGGGAGGAATACAGCCAGATGAAAGGCAAGAGCCGTGAACCGGCCTGAATCCGAAAACCGCGACCTCTTCGCCATTGCCGATCTCGCCCGGGAGTTCGGCATCTCCACGCGCGCCATCCGCTTCTACGAGGCCAAGGGCCTCATCGCCCCAGAGCGCGTCGGCGCCACCCGCGTCTTCCGCCGCCGCGACCGCGCGCGCCTGATCCTGATCCTGCGCGGCAAGCGCCTCGGCTTCTCGCTGCGCGAAATCTCGGACTATCTCGATCTCTACGACGCCAACCGCACACAGCAGGCCAACATGCTGGTCGAAAAGGTGGACGAACGGCTGGGCATGCTCGAGCAGCAATTGAGCGACATCCAGACGACCATCGCCGAGCTGCGCGAGATGCGGAAGCTGGCCGTGGGGGAGATGGAGAAGGCTTGAATTTGCGTACGCAGAAGCGTACATAAATCGGATGCGCACGAAATCCATTTCCGACTTCCGCAAGAACATTGCCGAGGACATCAACGATGTCGTGGAGGACCACGTGCCGCTCCTCATCACCCGCGGCGGCGGCAAGCCCGCAGCTGTGGTGATGTCGCTTGAGGATTTTGCCTCGTGGCAGGAGACGAACTACCTGCTTAGCAGCCCCAAGAATGCCAAGCGTCTCCTGCGCTCGATCAAGCAGCTGGAAGAAGGCAAGGCGACGGAGCGGAAGCTCATAGAGTGAAGCTCACCTTCTCCGATGACGGCAGGGAGGATTATCTGCACTGGCAGGCGCAGGACAAGAAGCTGCTGAAGCGGCTCAATGCCTTGATCAAGGAATGCCAGCGGACCCCATTTTCAGGCACAGGCAAACCGGAGCCTTTAAAGGGGGAATTGTCCGGATACTGGTCGCGCCGCCTCGATCAGGAGCATCGGCTCGTTTACCGCTACGCCGAAGACGCGCTCGAAATAGTCCAGTGCCGTAAACATTACTAACGAGGCGTCTAGCGCCCCTTGCGGTTCTTCACGTTACTCGTCATCGGATCCGGCTTTTTCGGCTTGCGCCAGCCCTTTGGTGGTTCTGTCACCGGGATATGCGTGCCCAGTCCCATCGCGCCGGGCGGTGGCTGGCTCACGATTGTGGCGGCGGGTCCACCGTCGTCGGCATCATCAACATCGCGCGGCGCCTTGCCGGAAAGCGCGTCGATCTCGTTGCGCAGGGCGGCCGCCTTCTCGAAATCGAGATTGGCCGCGGCTTCCTGCATTTCCTTTTCGAGGGCGACGATCTTCTTGTGGACTGATTGGAGCGACATGGGCGGTCCTAGCTGGCATTGACGAAGACCATCATGTCTTCGAGCGTGGCGGCTTCGTTCATCGGCTTGTCCCAGCGGATGCGGTTGATGCGCGGGAAACGCAGGGCGACGCCGGATTTGTGGCGGGTCGATTGTTGCGCCGAGTCGAAGGCGATTTCGAGGACCAGTTCCTTCCTGACCTCGCGCACCGGCCCGAAGGACTGCACAGTATTGGCGCGCACCCAGCGATCGAGCTGTTTCAGTTCCTCGTCGGTGAAGCCGAAATAGGCTTTGCCGATCGGCACGATCTCGTTGCCCTTCCATACCCCGAAGGTGAAGTCCGAATAGAAGGACGAGCGCTTGCCGTGTCCGCGCTGCGCATACATCAGCACGGCATCCACGACATTGGGATCGCGCTTCCACTTGTACCAATAGCCTTTCGGGCGGCCGGGTATGTAAGGCGCGGTGCGCAGCTTGACCATCACGCCTTCATGACCGTGCTCGTCGGCACCGCGACGGCGCAGTTCGGCCAGTTCTTCCCAGCTATCGAAATTGAGAACCGGGGAGAGGTCGAGCCGGGTTTGCGGGTGTTCTGCGAACCAGTCTTCGAGATGCCGGCGCCGCTCGCTCCAGGGGAGCGCGCGAATGTCCTCGCTGCCGTCGAACAGCATGTCATAGACGCGGATGAAGGCCGGGAACTCCACCATCTGTTTCTGGATCGCGACCTTGCGGTTGAGGCGCTGCTGGAGATCGTTGAACAGCGCCGGCTCGAAATCGTGGCCGACAAGCAATTCGCCGTCGAGCACGGCTTCGCCGAAGACTTCCGTGACGACGTCGGGAAAGGCCTCGGCGATATCGTCGCCCGTACGCGAGAACAGCGAGACGCGCCCCCGCGACATGATGAGTTGCACCCGGATGCCATCCCATTTCCACTCGGCCGCGAAATCGCCAGGATCGAGCTTGCCGATGTCCTTTTCCTCGTCGATCGGATTGGAGAGCATCAGCGGATGGAAGCGGGCGGCATGGTCGATATCGGGACGCTCGGCCTTGCCGTCGAGCCAGGCGAAGAGTTCGGCATAGGGCGCGGTGATGCCGTGCCAGACCTCTTCGATCTCCTGGAGATCCTTGCCGCTCATGTCGGCCAGGGCCGTCTTGGCGAGCCGGGCCGAAATGCCGATGCGTAACGCGCCGGTGGCCAGCTTGACCAAAGCCCAGCGCTCGTTGATCTCGGCGCGAGTGAGGAGCGAGGCGATGAGGGCCGGCAGCTCGCTTTTCGACGTGGTGTTGAAAAGCTCGATGAGGTCGGTGAGGGAAGGCAGGTCCTCGGTGCCGCCGTGGTGGGGCCAGATGAGAGCGATGGTTTCGCCAAGATCGCCGACATAGTCATAGGAGAGGCCGAAGAGATAGGGATCGACCTCGCGCAGCACCACATCGCGCAGCACCGCCGGCTTGACGTTCTTGAACGTGAGCGCGCCGGTCAGCACGGCAAGGGCGAAGCCGCGGTCGGGGTCGGGCGTTTCGTGGAAATAGCCGGCCAGCGCCTCGATCTTGCGGTTGCGCGAGGGGGTGAGGGCCAGCAGTTCGAGGAGTTGGGCGAAGCGCTTCATTCCTCCTCCCCGTTATCCTCAAAACCCTGGATGTTGAGCGGCTCGGCATTGAGGCCTTGCTGGCGGCAATAATAGACGAGCGCGTCCTCGCGGCCATGGGTGACCCAGACGGTCTGCGCCCCGGTTTCGGCTATGGTTTGGCGCAGCTCGTTCCAGTCGACATGGTCGGAAATGACCAGCGGCAGCTCGACCAGACTCTGACGGGCACGCTGCTTGATGCTCATCCAGCCCGAGGCGAAGGCAAGCACGGGATCGCTGAGCCGCCGGCTCCAGCGATCCTTCATCGCCGAAGGCGGAGCGATGACGATGGCGCCGGCGAGTTCGGCCTTGGGAGTCTCGGTGGCGAGGCGGAGCTCGCCAAGCGGAATGCCGCGTTCTTCGTAAAGTTCGCAGAGGCGCACCATGGCGCCGTGGAGGTAGATCGGCGCGTCGTAGCCCGAAACGCGCAGCAGCGAGATGACCCGCTGCGCCTTGCCCAGCGCGTAGCAGCCGATGACATGGGTGCGGTCGGGGCTGTTGCTCAAGGATTTGAAGAGCCGCGCGATCTCGGTTTCGGGCTCGGGATGCTGGAAGACCGGCAGTCCGAACGTGGCCTCGGTGACGAGAAGATCGCAGGGCACGAGTTCGAAGGGCTGGGCGGTGCGGTCGGGGTGGCGCTTGTAGTCGCCGGTGACGACGACGCGCTGCCCCTCGGCCTCGATCAGCACCTGTGCGCTGCCGAGGATATGGCCGGCGGGATGAAGCGAGATGCGCACGCCGTCGATATCGATGACCTCGCCGTAACCGACGGCCTGGAAGGAGCCGGCGCAATCCTCGCCATAGCGCACCTTCATGATGGCGATGGTGTCGGCGGTGGCCAGCACCTTGCCGTGGCCGGAGCGGGCATGGTCGGAATGGCCGTGGGTGATGATGGCCCGCGCCTTGGGGCTCGTCGGATCGATGAAGGTATCGATCGCGCGGATATGGAGGTTTCGGTCGAGGATCGGGCTGGCCATGGTTCATACTAACGCGAAATTTGCGTTCGCGTTCAGATGAGTGGAGAGACCATCGAGCTTACCCACCCACACCTCTCCCCGGGCGAAGACCCGGGGAAGTGTGGTGATGGGCGGCGTTCGCGAGTGTCAGAGCACCCGCGTCACCTTCATGAAGCCGCCGCGTTCGGCGTTCGCGGTGCCGATGGCCGTTTCCGAACCCAGCACCGAGACATGCCCCGACCTGGCGACCGCATCGAGGAAATCCGCCACTTCGCGGAAGTCCCTGGTCGTGGCGCCGAGCACCTGCTCGCGCCGACGCTGCCGGGCTTCGTCGGTGTCGCCCGTCATGATGCGCACCATGGCTGCATAGCCCTTGGCGTCGGGCAGCATGTAGCGGTCGATGGTGCCGATCGTGCCGATGATGGAGCGGGTGAGCTCCGTCTCGCTGAGCGGCTGGCGCAGGAACGTGGAGGTCGCGTCGTAGACCGCGAGCGTGCCGAGGAGATTCGGATCGCGATAGGACGAGAAGGCGATGCTTCCGGTGAGGAAGTCGTAGCCAAGGCTCGCGCCATAGGCGCCGCCGAGCACGCGCACCTTGTCCCAGAGATAGGTGGTCTGCGTATGCCGCAGCACCACGGCGATCGAGCCGTTGTGCTTGTAGCCGAGGTCGAAAAGGTTGGCGCCCTTGGCCACGTAGTTGACCTGGCCCGGGAAGGTGAAGGCCTCGTTGCGCGGGGCGAATTCGGGTGCCCAGGCGGCCGGGCGCGCCGAGCCGGCCGGCAGGCCCTTGAGGAAGGCTTCGAGATCCGGGCGCGCTTTCTGCCAGATGGCGGCGTCGGCCGTGATATTGGCCAGCGCCGAGACGCGGCCGAATAGCAGTTCGCGAATGCGCTTCAACTTGGCCTCTACCGCCGGCCAGTCGTTCTGCACCTCATCCACCAGCTTGCGGAGGAAGAAGAGCTGGCTGAGCCCACCCGTCTGCTCGGATACCCAATCGCTTTCACGCAGGGCAGAGGTGATGCGGCTGGCCATGAGGCCCGAACCGGCGCCGGCCAGCCGGCCCTCGAACCCCGCCTTGTTCTCCAGCACCATCTGCTTGATGCGCTCGTGGTTGTCGAGCCGGGCGGTGTGGATGATGTCCGAGAGGATGGCGAACATTTCGGGGAGCTTCTCGGGCACCGCCTTGCCGCGGAGCACAAGATAGGCCGCCGTGCCGCCGCCGACGCGCGAGGAAATGATCTGGCCCGGCGAGATGCCGCCGGTCGACCGGCCGATGCGCTGGGAGAGGGAGACGAAATCGTCGTTCTTCGTGCCCGTCTGCATCAGGGCCCGCGAGAAGATCGGCATATAGGGCAGCAGCTCTGCCGGCAGCACGCCGAGGTCGAAGGCGAGGTCGAGGTAGAGGATGCCGTTGGTGGCGAGATCGTGCGTCAGCACGCGCGTATCGGCGACCCGATCCTCCTCGGTGGGGATGGTCTTACCTTCGCGCGGCAGGTCGGAGAGGTGCAGCGCCGGGATCTTGGCCAGCGCCTCGGGCGGATCGAGCGATTCCTGGAGCGTCTTGAGCTCGCGGGTTTCATCGACGATTTCCTCAAGGCCCGCATGATCGAGCTCCGAGCGATGTTCGGCCAGCCGCGCCTCCTCGGCCTTGGCGTCGCGCGTGCCCTGGGCGGGATCGGCGGTAAGGATGACGGTCGTGCGGTGCTGGTTCTCGATAAGGAGTGTGCGGATCATGTCCTCGAAGAGAGGACGGCCGGTGGCAATATCCTCCTTGAGGCTGGTCAGCGCTTCTTCGAAGGCCAGCGGGGTCAGCGGATCGTGGCCATGGAGCCAGGTCCGCATGGAGCGCAGCATCAGCGAGATGCCGCGCGGGAAGCTGCCGGTATTGTTTTCGCGCAGGGCGAATTCGAGCGTGTTGAGCGAAGCTTCGATCTGCTTGGGGTCGATGCCGTTGTCGGCAAGGGCCTTGAGGTTGTCGAGGATCATCGGCTCGACCTTGGCAAGGTCGGCATCGGCAATGCCCTTGAGCCCGAAGGTGGCGAAAGGCTGGAGGTAATCGTCGGAGAACCCGCCGCCGGCAAAGCTCTCGCCCAGGCCGGAATCGGTCATGGCCTTGCGCAGCGGCGCGGCGGGCGTGCCGACGAGCACCATTTCGAGCACGTCGAGCGCGAGGCGCGCCTTGGGATCGACGATCTCGTCGAGCATCCAGTTGACCGTGACCATGCCGGTACGCTTGCCCGGCTCGGGTTCGCCCGAAGCATAGGTGCGCTCGACGCGGCGCGGCTCGGCAAAGCGCTTCTGCGGGGAGACCTGCGAGGTGACCGGTGCCTTGTCGAACTCGGAGAACACGGCGTCCAGAATGTTCAGCCGCTCCTCCGGATCGTCGTCCCCATAGAAGAAGGCGCGGGTATTGGAGGGGTGGTAGAAGCGCTCGTGGAAGGCCTTGAAGTTCTGGTAGGTGAGATCGGGAATGGCCTTGGGGTCGCCGCCGGAGCTCACGCCATAGGTGTTGTCCGGATAGATCGAGCGCTGCGAGACATCGCGCAGCACGGATTCGGGCGAGGAATAGACGCCCTTCATCTCGTTGAAGACGACACCCTTGTAGATAAGCGGAGCGTTGCCGCCATCCATCTCGTAGTGCCAGCCTTCCTGCTTGAAGGTGTCTTCCGAAATCAGGGGGTGGAAGACGGCATCGAGATAGACGTCGACGAGGTTGTAGAAGTCGCGAAGATTCTGGCTGGCCACCGGATAGGTCGTCTTATCCGGATAGGTCATGGCGTTGAGGAAGGTGTGGAGCGAGCCCTTGAGCATTTCCACGAAGGGCTTCTTGACCGGATATTTCCGGCTGCCGCAGAGCACGGAGTGCTCGAGGATATGGGCGACGCCGGTGGAATCGGACGGCGGCGTCTTGAGGGTTACGCCGAACACCTTGTTCTCGTCGTCATTGACCAGCGAGAGCACTTCGGCCCCGGTCTTCTTGTGCCGGTAAAGCCGCGCCAGCGAATTGACCTCGGGGATGGTCTGCTCCTGGAGCAGTTCAAAGGCATGGTGCTTCAGCATGGCGGGCTCTCAAAACGCGAACGAAAACCGAAATGTAGGGACTAGGGCGCCGCTCCGCCAGCCCCGCCGTGCTCGGCGAGGAGCGCAATCACCTCTTCGTCACTCGTCTGCGGGAAGTCCTGGTAGTGCTCCCCGACCGAGTTGAAGGGATACGGCGTCTCAAGGCAGACGACCTCTCCGGCCAACGGCCGGAGCGTGGCGAGCACATCGGCCGGCGCGACGGGCACCGCCAGCACCACGGTCTTTGCGCCCGAGGCCTCAAGACCGCGCAGGGCGGCGCGGACCGTGCCTCCGGTGGCGATGCCGTCATCGACGAGAATGACGGTGCGCCCGGCGAGCGGCGGCAGGGCGCGGTCGCCGCGATAGAGCTTGCGGCGGCGGTTCATCTCGCCGAGCTGACGCATCCGCTCGGTTTCCAGATGCGCGCCCGAGGGCGAGATGGCGGCCATGACCTCGTCGTTGAGGACGATCTGGGGCGGGTCGCCCTCGACCAGGGCGCCGAGGCCGAGCTCCTCATGGCCCGGCGCGCCGATCTTGCGCACGATGAGCACGTCGAGCGGTGCGCCCAAGGCCGCGGCGACCTCGTGGCCCACCGGCACCCCACCGCGCGGCAGGGCGAGAACGATCGGATCGGCGGACTTGAACCGCATGAGTGCGGCGGCCAGCCGCCGTCCGGCATCGCGGCGGTCCCGAAAAGGGTGCCCGCCGCCGGCCATCTCAGATCTGCCCGCGCACGTGAGGGCGGACGCGCTCGATATACCAGCCGGCCAATCGCTCGTGGACCTCGCGCGAGAGCGGCGGGCGGTCGGCGGCGGCGACATTGTCGGCCAGTTGCTCGGGCCGCGAGACGCCGGCGATGACGGTCGAGATCGGCTCGTAGTCGAGGATCCAGCGCAGCGCCATCTGCGCCATGGTCCAGCCTTCCGGCACGAGGTCCTTGAGCTCGTCGGCGAGCGCGAGGCCGGTTTCGAAGGGCAGGCCCGAAAAGGTCTCCCCGACATTGAAGGCCTTGCCGTCGCGATTGTAGTAGCGGTGGTCCTGGGCGGCGAAATGGGTGTGGGCGCTGAACTTGCCCGACAGCAAGCCGCTGGCGAGCGGCAGGCGCACGATGATGCCCACGTCGCGATCCCGCGCCCGGGGCAGCAATTCCTTGGCGGCATCCTGCCGGAAGATGTTGAAGATGATCTGGAGCGTCGAGACGCCCGAATGCTCGAGGCAGATCAGCCCTTCTTCGATGGTCTCTACGCTGACGCCATAGAAGCGGAAGAGCCCCTCGGCCTGCAATTCGTCCATCCAGCCGAAGACGTCGCCCTGCCGCAGCACTTCGATGGGGATGGTGTGAAGCTGGACGAGATCGAGCACCTCGACACCCAGCCGCCGGGCGGAACCGGCGAGGCTGTCCTTGATCGCCTGCTTGGAATACTTGTCGGGATAGAGCGTTCCCGACCGCCCGACCTTGGTGGCGATGGTGACGCCCGCCTTGGCCGGAAAGCTGCGTACGCGGCTTTCGGAAAGGCCAGAGCCGTAGACATCGGCCGTATCCCAGAAATTGACGCCGAGGCTGTTGGCTTCGGCGAGGATGCCGGTTGCCGTATCGTCCGCCAGCGGGCCGAAGTCCCCTCCCAGCTGCCAGAGACCGAGCCCGATCTCGGAAACCTGGAACCCGGTCTTCCCCAAGCGGCGATGCTGCATGTCTTTTCCTCTCAAGCCTCGATTTCGTCATTCGCCTCAACGGTCTTGGTGCCGCCGGGCAAATCGATGACAGTGTCATGCTTGCCGATTACGGCCTTCCGATGAGTGATCGCCAGAATTGTCATCCTGTCGGCGAGCAGGCGCAACTCCCCCATGATCTCGGCCTCCGTCGCCTCGTCGAGCGCCGAGCTGGCTTCATCGAGAAACAGCACTTCCGGCTCGCCATAGAGCGCCCGCGCGATGGCGATGCGCTGCCGCTCGCCGCCCGAAAGCTTGAGGCCGCGCTCGCCGACATTGGTCTCGAATTTCTCGGGCAGCCCCTCGACGAAATCGAGGATCGAGGCCTTCTGCGCCGCCAGCCGTAGCCGTTCGGGATCATAGTCGCGGCCGAGAACGATGTTGGACCGGAGGCTGTCGTTGAGCAGCATCACTTCCTGCGGCACGACGCCGATGATCGAATACCAGTCGTCGCGGCTGATCTCCTCAAGGTCCGTGCCATCCACGACGATCCGACCCTCGGTGGGCTCCAGCGCCTTGAGCGCCAGCTTGAAGAGCGTCGACTTGCCGGCACCGGTCTCGCCGGTGAGGAAGGTGATGTGGCCGCGCTCGGCGACGAGGCTCACCGGCCCGACCGTCGCGCCGGCATTGCCGTAGCTGTAGCCGACATCCGCAAAGACGATGCGGCCTCGATCGAGCATGAGGCGCTTGCCACGGCCGGTATCGGGCTCCTCCGGCTCCGCCCACATGCGGGCGAAGGGCAGGAAATTGGAGACGGCCCGCACGACTTCGTTGATGGCCGAGCCCACCATCTCGAAGGGCTGGTTGAGCTGGATCATGAGGGTGTTGATGAGCACGATATCGCCGACGCTGAGCGTGCCGGCCTCGTAGCGCGGGATGAGGAGCGCGAAGGTCACGGCAAGCTGGGTCGCCAGCGCCAGGCCGAACCCGCCGATGAAGCCGATGCGCCGGATGGCCCAGGCGCGCCACGCCGTGCGGACGGCGCCGGCGCGGCTCGAAAAGTTGTCGCTCATCCAGCGGTCGCCGCCGAAATAGCGCAGGGTCTCCATGGCGTTGACGGCGTTGCCGACAAACCGCGTCGCCTCCTGCTGCGCATCCACGGCCTTGTCGAGATACGGCCGCGTCCAGTGGTTGGCCCAATAGGTCATGACGATGAAGGCTACGCCATAGACGATGACGATGAGCGCGATCTCGATATTGATCGCCGCGCCCAGCACGATGAGGCTGAGGGTGATCTGCGTGACCGCGGGGATGAAGACGATGATGCCGAGCTGAACCAGGACGAAGAGCGAGTTCTCGCCCTGCGAGCGGGCGTTCTGGATCTCGACCGGGTTATGCTCGACGAAGAAGCTGACCCGCTTGCGCAGCAGCCGGTCGAAGAAGGCGGTGCCGCTGATGAAGTTGAGCCCCTGCGCCGCCATCCAGGCCATGAAGTTGACGAGCTGCGATATGGCATTGGCCAGCCCGCGCATGAGCGCATAGCCGACGAACATGAGGACGATGGCAGCGGGCAGCTCAGGCGCGTTGAGCGTGTCGATGAGGCGCGAGAAGACGTAAGGCGTGATGACCTGCCCGAAGGACGAGATCACCACCAGAGCCGCGATGCCGACCAGCGTCAGCCGCGATTCCCGCCAGAAGCGGCCATAGATCTGCCGGACCGGGTCGATGACCAGGGACCATTCCTTGCGCACGGTCCCTCTCCTCTCGCGGTCCGCTAAAGTCTAGGCTCGTTCCCTTGTCGCAAAGAACTCGACCTTGGGATAGTCCTGCTGCATGCGGGTGAGCCACCAATTGCTCTGCGCCAGGTAGATGGGGTTGCCATCCTTGTCCTCCGCGAGCGTCGCGCGGTTGGCGTCGATGAACTTCTTGAGCTCGGCCTTGTCCTCTGCCGCGACCCAGCGGGCCAGTTCGTAGCCGATGCTCTCGAAGGCGATCGGCACGCCGTATTCCTTCTCGATGCGCGATTGCAGCACTTCGAGCTGCAGCTGGCCGACGACGCCCACCAGCCAGTCGGCGCCGATCATGCGGCGGAACACCTGCGCCACGCCCTCCTCGGCCAGATCGGACAGCGCCTTGGAAAGCTGCTTGGCCTTGATCGGATCGGTGAGGCGCACGCGGCGGATGATTTCCGGCGCGAAGTTCGGAATGCCCGTGACCTTGATCGCCGCGCCTTCGGTGAGCGTATCGCCCACAGAGAGCGTGCCGTGGTTCGGGATGCCCACGATATCGCCGGCCACAGCCTCATCGGCCAGTTCGCGGCTCTGGCCGAAGAAGAACATCGGGTTGGTGACAGCCATGTCCTTGCCCGAGCGGACATTGCGCAGCTTCATGCCGCGCTTGAACGTGCCCGAGGACAACCGCACGAAGGCGATGCGGTCGCGGTGGTTGGCGTTCATGTTGGCCTGCACCTTGAACACGAAGCCCGCAACCTTGTTGTCCGACGGCTGGATCGGATTGGGCTCGGCCGGCTGTGGCCGCGGCTCAGGCGCCCAGGTGCCGAGGGCCTTGAGAAGCTCGGCGACGCTGATGCTCTTCAAGGCCGAGCCGAAGATCACAGGCGTCAGGTGCCCTTCCAGATACGTATCGCGATCGAAGGCCGGGTAGCCCGACAGCGCCAGGTCGAGCGTGTCGAAGGCGCTCGCATAGACCGGGTCGGCCAGGTACTTTTCGTCGAGCATCAGGTCCTCGACATCCTCGAAGGTCTCCAGCACTTCGCCCGAGGGCGAGAGCAGGCGCTTGGCCGTCAGGTCGAGCGTGCCCTTGAAATCGACACCCGAGCCGATCGGCCAGACGACGGGCGCCACGTCGAGCGCCAGGGTATCGGCGACGGTATCGAGGATTTCGAGCGGGCCGAGGCCTTCGCGGTCCACCTTGTTGACGAAGGTGATGATGGGAATGTCGCGCAGGCGGCAGACTTCGAAGAGTTTCAGCGTCTGGCTTTCGATACCCTTGGCCATGTCGATGACCATGATCGCCGCGTCCACAGCCGTCAGCGTGCGATAGGTATCTTCCGAGAAGTCCGAGTGGCCGGGCGTATCGAGGAGGTTGAAGGTCAGCCCGTCATGCTCGAAGGTCATCACTGAGGAGGTGATCGAGATGCCGCGCTGCTGTTCGATCTCCATCCAGTCCGAACGGGTGGCGCGCATGCTGGCGCGGCCGCGCACGGCACCTGCCTGCTGGATGGCGCCCGAGGCGGCCAGCAGCTTTTCGGTCAGCGTCGTCTTGCCGGCGTCCGGGTGCGAGATGATGGCGAAGGTGCGCCGCGTCTGATACGGGGCCAGGCCCGTGCGGGCAGTTGCGGTCGCGGTGGCGGCGGTCATGGCAATACATTCTCTCGGGAAGGCGCTCCTCCTAGACCGAAAGGCCCTTCCGTTCAAGCTTGCCCTCTCGCGCGGAACCGGCGATGAAGCCGCATGCCGCTCCTTTCGCCGCTCCCCATCGATGCCGCCCTGCCCCCGCTGCTTGCCGCGCTTGCGGCCGGGCCGTTCGCCGTGCTCGTCGCGCCGCCGGGCGCCGGCAAGACCACGCGCGTGCCGCTGGCATTGCTCGATGCGCCGTGGCGCGGCGATGGCCGCATCGTGATGCTCGAACCCCGGCGCCTCGCCGCCCGCGCCGCCGCGCGCCGCATGGCGCAGACGCTGGGCGAGGAAGTCGGCGAAACCGTCGGCTATCGCGTGCGGCTCGACAACAAGATTACCAAGAAGACCCGCATCGAAGTCGTCACCGAAGGCGTCTTCACCCGCATGCTGCTCGACGACCCCGAGCTCACCGGCATCGCCGCCGTGCTCTTCGATGAGTTCCACGAGCGCAGCCTCGACGGCGATCTCGGCCTGGCACTCGCGCTCGACGCCACGGCCCTGCGGGAAGACCTGCGCCTCCTCGTGATGTCGGCAACCATCGACGGCGCCCGCGTCTCAAAACTTCTCGGCGACGCCCCGGTCATCGAAAGCGAAGGTCGCGCCTTCCCGGTCGAAACGCGTTATGTCGACCACGATCCGCTGGCGCGCCTCGAAGACCAGGTGACAGCCGCCGCGCTCGAAGCCATGCGCAACGAGCCCGGCTCCGCGCTCGCCTTCCTCCCCGGCCGGGCCGAGATCACCCGCACCGCCGAGCGCCTCGCCGGCAAGGTGCCAGCGAATACAGATATCGCCCCGCTCTACGGCCAGCTCACTCCGGCCGAGCAGGACCGCGCCGTGCAGCCTGCCCCGACCGGCCGCCGCAAGATCGTGCTGGCGACTTCGATCGCGGAAACCTCGCTCACCATCGAGGGCGTGCGCATCGTCATCGATTCCGGCTTCCGCCGCGTTCCGGCCTTTGAACCTTCCACGGGCCTCACCACGCTCGAAACCCGCCGCGTTTCCCGCGCCGCCGCCGACCAGCGCCGCGGCCGCGCCGGCCGCACCGAGCCCGGCATCTGCTATCGCCTGTGGAACGAGGGCCAGAACGCCGCGCTCGAAGCCTTCGACACGCCCGAGATTTTGGCCGCCGATCTCTCCGGCCTCGCGCTCGACCTCGCCTCCTGGGGCGTCCCCGATCCGAAGACGCTGGCCTTCCTCGATCCGCCGCCGGCGCCGGCCTGGAACGAAGCCACGACGCTCCTCAAGGGGCTGGAAGCGTTGGACGGCGACGGACGCATCACGCCTGAAGGCCAGGCGCTCGCGCGCCTGCCGCTGCATCCGCGTCTCGCCCACATGGTCCACCGCGCCGCCGAGGAAAACGACGCGCTGACCGCTGCCGAGATCGCCGTCCTCATCGGGGAACGTGGCCTGGGCGGCGACAGCACCGACCTCGCCCATCGCCTCGCCCGCTTCCGCCGCGAATCCGGCCGGCGGGCCGATGAAGCGAAAAACCTCGCGAGGCGCTGGGCGGCCCTGGTCGGGAACAGGTCCGGCAATGGCGAGGATGCGGGCCGCCATCTCGCCCGCGCCTACCCGGATCGCGTGGCACAGGCTTCCGGCGCTCGCGGCCGCTTCCGCCTGGCCAACGGGCGGGCCGCCAGCCTTGAAGAAACCGACGCCTTGGCCGCTGCCCCCTACCTTGTCGTGGCCGACCTCACCGGCACCGCCGCCAACGGCCGCATCCGGTCGGCGGCGGCTATCGACCGGGCGACGATCGAGGAATTGTTCGCGGGGCAGATCGATACACAGCTGGTGCTGAGCTTCGACAAGGGCTCACGGAGCCTGCGGGCCCGGCGCCTCAGGATGCTTGGCGCGCTGCGCCTCAACGAGGAGCCGCTGGCGGTGCCGGCGACAGAGGAGGCGGCCTCGGCGCTGGCTGCGGGCCTCGCCGAGATCGGCCTGCCCCTGCCCTGGAGCAGGGAGCAGAAGGCGCTGCGGGCGCGCGCGACCTATCTCCATGAAACGCTGGGCGAGCCCTGGCCTGACCTGTCCGACGCCGCCCTCGCTGCCGATGGTGCAGCGTGGCTGGCGCCCTATCTCGTCGGCCGTGCCGGGCTCGGCGACATCACGGCAGGGGACCTTTCGGCGGCGCTCGACGAGAAGCTGCCATGGGCCCGCCGGAGCGAGATGGAAAGGCTGCTGCCGACCCACTTCGCCGCGCCATCGGGCTCGAACGTGCCCATCGACTATTCCGGCGAGAACGGGCCGACGCTCGAAATCCGGGTGCAGGAACTGTTCGGGCTCGACCGGCATCCGAGCGTGGCCGGAGGCAAGGTGCCGCTGCTACTGGTGCTGCTGTCGCCCGCCCATCGCCCGATCCAGACGACGCGCGACCTGCCGGGTTTCTGGCGCGGCTCATGGCGGGACGTGGCCAAGGACCTCAAGGGTCGGTACCCGAAACATTATTGGCCGGACAACCCGCTGGAGGCACAGGCCACTGCGCGGGCGAAGCCGCGAGGGACGTAGCGGCCTAGGATAACTTCGGGGGGCTTTGAACCATCCTCCGGGCTCCGGCCGTCGCCGGGAAGGAGCGAATGGAGGTGGGGTAGTGTGGGATAGAGATCGAGGCAATCGGTCGGATTCAGCGTATCCAATTGGAACTACTGATCTTTTCCAAAGTAGCGCAGAAAAATCGCGAGAATTTCGAGGCTGTGAAGCACGCTAACGCGTTGATATTACAGAATATATTCCTTCAGAACCGCCCGCAAATCGTTAAATTTTGAATGAATTTCGACCAATTTCGACGAGTTTTTGCGGCTTTTCTCCGCTTTTCGACCCAATTCCACGAATGTGAATATCTGCACGCGCCACGCCCGACCTGAGGGCCTGGTCCAGCATTCTATCCCCGCGCAAACCGAGGTGGATAAATCGGCTAGGGTCCGTACTCAATTGCACCGGTAGATGAGGTTGCGATGGCCGCCCCATTGCCACCCTCCACGCGAGTGGAGGTATCCGTGGGCCCCGGCTCTGCGGCCGGGGAAGTAAGGTGGTTGTGGCGCGGCAACAGCGCTTGCGTTGGAATCTGGCGGATGGGGAGATAAGCGCTCCGGGGGCGCCAGGATTTATTGAGTACGGACCCTAGGCCACCAGAGGCGCGGCGATGGCGTCGACTGCGGTGACGATGTCCGAGGGCCGGAGACGGACCTGCAGCCCGCGCTGGCCGCCATTGACATAGACGGCCTCGTGCCCCAGCGCCTGCTCCTCGATGGCAGTGGGGAGCCTGCGCATCTGGCCGAAGGGGCTGATGCCGCCGACCTTGTAGCCGGAAATGCGTTCGGCATCGGCAGGCTTCATCATCTCGGCCGATTTGCCGCCGAACGCCGCGGCGAGCTTCTTGAGCGAGACCTCGTGGTCGGATGGCACGATGACGCAGACGGGCTTCTTGTCCACCAGCGCCATCAGCGTCTTGAGCACGCGATCCGGCGCCTCCCCCAGCGCTTCGGCGGCCTGCAGACCGATGCTCTGCGCATTGGGATCGTAGTCGTAGGTCGCGGTGGTGAAGGCGATGCCGGCCTGTTCCAGCATCTTGGTCGCGCGGGTTCCCTTGGACATGCTCGTCGTCTCTTGTCGTGGCCTGGTCAGCCTTACGGCAATTCGCGCCGCCTGAGAATGCATGCATGCGATGAAGCGAAGGGGTGACCGGCGCCGGACCGCGATGCGCAGACGCCTGATCCACAAGCAGAATCAGCCGATTGCTGGAGCGGGCACGCCGGGTTAGGCTTCCGGCACGCCAATGCAAGCCGGGTCTGCTCATGCAATCAGAACAGGGCGTATTGCGCCTTTCGATAGCCGTGACGTTCGTCGTGGCGGGGATCGGCATCGCCTTCGGGCTCATCTCGGGCTCCTTCGCCATCGTCTTCGACGGCGTCTACGCCCTGACCGACGCCATCATGACCGTGCTCGCACTGCTCGTGGCGCGACTCATCGCCTCCTCGACCAGCGAGGAACCCGACAGCAACTGGTTGGTGAAGCACTTCACCATGGGCTTCTGGCACCTCGAGCCGATGGTGCTGGGCCTCAACGGCATCATGCTCTCGGGCGCGGCCATCTATGCCTTCATCAACGCAATCGGCAGCATCGTGCAGGGCGGGCGCCATCTCGAATTCGACAACGCCATCATCTACACCGTGATCACCCTGGTCATGACCGTCACCATGGCCACCTATGCCCACCGCGCCAATCGCAGCATCGGCTCGGATTTCGTGGCGCTCGACGTCAAGAGCTGGGTGATGTCCTCGGCGATGACGGCAGCGCTCTTCGTGGCCTTCGTCTTCGGCTATTTCATCCAGGGCACCGAGCTCGCCTGGCTCTCGCCCTATATCGACCCGGTCGTGCTGGCAGTGATCTGCGTGATCATCATTCCGATTCCGCTGGGTACCATCCGGCAGGCCCTGGCCGACATCCTCCTCGTCACCCCCGCGGACCTCAAGGAACATGTCGACCACGTGGCGCAGGATTTCGTCGACCGCTACGGTTTCCTCTCTTACCGCGCCTATGTCGCCCGCGTCGGCCGCGGCCGACAGATCGAACTCTACTTCATCGTCCCCCACGACCGCCCCGCCACGCGCCTGGAAGAATGGGACCGCATCCGCAACGAAGTCAGCACCGCCCTCGGCCCGGACTCCCCCGACCGCTGGCTGACGATCGCGTTCACGACGGACCCGGAATGGGCGGATGGGGTGGGTGTGGCGGCGGAGGGGTAACGCCTCCGCTACTTTGATCTGGTCGCCCCGATCTCACCGGATAATTTTCGTACACGAATATTGAATATTGGCGAATTAAGGTGTACAGATATTCATGTTGATCAGCTACGATGAACCGAAGCGGCTCTCCAATCTCGACAAGCATGGCATGGATTTCGCGACGCTTACGGTGGAGTTCTTCGAGACAGCGAAGGTGCTCCCCGTGAAGATGGGGCGCTACCTAGCCCTTGGGCAACTTAACGGCGTTCCTGTTATTGCCGTGATATTCGCCCCTCTCGGTACCGAGGCGATCTCAGTGATCTCGATGCGCCGCGCGAGCCCCAGAGAAAGGAAGCTCTTATGACGAACGCCAAGAAGGAATTTCAGCCTGGCCGAGGTTACACCAAAGAAGATTGGGACGCGGTTGATAGCCCTGAACTCACCGACGAGCAGCTTGCCGCCGGTGGCAAGCCGTTTGCCGAGGTCTTCCCGGAATTGGCCGAAAGCATCAAGCGCAGCCGGGGGCGCCCGAAGCTTTCCAACGCCAAGCAGGCGGTAACCCTGCGCCTTGACCCGTCGACGCTGGCCAAGTTCCAGGCCGCCGGCGACGACTGGCGCAGCCGCATGGCCGAAGTGCTGGACAAAGCGAAGGTAGGTGGCCGCTAGGGCGCAGCCGCCGGCATCGATGAACTCCCATTCTTCGTCGGTGAGCTTTTGCGAGCCCGTCACATGAATGGACGGCGTAAAAGTAGGCGCGTCCGGGTCGCCGTTGTAACCCCATATCGGCCCCTGACGGTTCGGCGCTTCCACAACAGTGATCTGGTGAGCCTCGTTGCAGCCCGGGCACCAGAAGGCGACACGACCACCGTCGAGGCTTCTGAGCTTCTTGGAGAGCGCAGCCATCACAACTGCTCCCCCGTGAAGTCGTCGCCGACCTTGCGGAGCCGGGACATCTCGGCCTCAGGATCGTCGGCACGAACGGCCACGCGCGGGCGCATCCAGACGTTGATGACGAACACGGCCGCGATGACGTAGGGCAAATACTTGGGCGGAATGATCGCCTGTACCTCAGGCGCACCCAGCAGCGGAGCGACCAGTACCAGGAAAGCGCCGATGCCGTTGAAGAGGCGTGTGCGCCAGCGAACGATGAAATCCCATACGTAGTGCATGGCTAGGCCTCCTTGGCGACCTTGGCGAGTGCGGCGGCCCGCTGAAAGTTGATGACGACGCGGAAAATGAGGATGCCGACCACCGCGATAATGATGCCCACGGGGAGGCTGGAGAGGTGATTAGCCTGGTCGGCGGCACCTGCCCCACCCGTGACCACGGCGCCGCCCGCCTGCTTCTGCGCGGTCGTGCGAGCGTCCTTGGCGTCAGCTTCGAGCTGGGGCTTGGTCGACACCCACGAGAGCGACGTTGCCTCGATGCCGGCGATGCGGCGGGCCCAGCCCTTGCCGAAAGTGTTCCAGATGGCGAGGGACTGGACGAAGCCGAGGCGCTTGGCGCGATGCCCCTTGATTAGCGATCGAGGCGCCGTAGCTCTCACCGCGGCGAGGGTTGCCGGTCCAATGGCGCCATCAGCTTTGACACCACCTGCTGCAGCCACTTGACCGAACGCGACGGGCCCGACATCACGCCGGCGTCGAACACGCTAAGGTCGACACCCACCGGCAGGTCATCACCGCGCACCGGGTTCCAGAAATCCTGCCGATAGATCGCCTGGATGTCGGCATCAGTCATGTTGCGGATATCACGATCGGGATAGGATGCGGCGGCGATGCCCTTTTGCGTGCCAAGGAGCTTCCTGCACCCACCTTACCGCCGGTCCAGTTTCCCGGATCCTTCGGGTTGGATGAATACCCACCCTCAGACATAAGCGTTTCCGCCAGCACCGCTGGCAGATTACCTTTGGCCATCATCGGCCTCCTGTGATGTTGGAAAAGAAAAGGCCCCGCAAAAGCAGGGCCTTGGATTGACTGAGTGGCTACGCCGCCTAAGCTGCGGGTCGAAGAAGTCGCCTCGGTGATGGACCTTCAGACGACCGAGGAAAAATCACATGCTCATTCTGCTTCCATTCTTCTCGCTGCTCGGAGCCGCGCTAGTCATTTCAAGCACTGTGCGGAAGCCTTTTGAGATAACATTGCTTCCCACCATAGCGGTCGCCATCTGTATGCTATTCGCGGCGGGGCTATTGAATTTACTGCCTCTCGTGAGGGTTCTTCTGATCGGAGCCGGCATCTCGTCGCTTTGTTGGGTGGCGATATTCAGATTCAAACTAATTCGATCGCTTCTAGCACCAGGACCAGTTGTCTGCGGTCTGTTGCTAATTATCTTTGCTGTACTGAACCGCAACGCTGAGCTGCTCGCCTGGGACGAGTTCTCGCATTGGGGAACGATTACAAGATACATCACTATGACGGATGCCTTTCCCGATACCGCCGCCAACGTTCTGCTCCCCGACTATCCCTACGGCAGCGCTTTACTCTATTACGCGCTAGGGGTTGGAAGCGGCGCAGAGGAGCGGATATGGCTGTTTGGGGCGGCATTGCTAAAGCTGTCGGCCATGCTCCCGTTGTTCGCCGGGATTAAGTGGCGCGACGCGCTGTTGCTTCCGACCATGTCCGTTTTTGTCGTCTCGGCACCTTACGTGTTCAACATCTTTGCCAGTTGGGAGAACTTACTCGTAGATCTCCAGATCGCGCTGGTCGCTGGAGCTAGCGTGCTCATCTACGCCAAAGGGCAATCCGACAATCGCACATTGCTTTTGGTTATACCGACACTCGCAGTGCTCCCCTTGATCAAGGACACCGGATTGATCATGGGGCTCGTCGCCGCCGCGATTATCGTGACAGATCTATTAGTGCGATCACTACAAGAAAGAAGGATCCTGGCGTCGAGTCTCGCCTTGGCACTTGCGGGATTAGCGGCCATGTTCATCTCGCGCGCGCTGTGGTTGATCCACCTGAATGCCATTGAGGCCGGCAGCACTTTCGAAATGTCCCCTGGCCGAATAAACGAGAAACTACACAGTGCCGACTTCGGTCAGACATTAGCGTCTGTGGTCGATAAATTTCTGGAAGCAACAACTTCAGTTCCTCTAGGCCCCGCGCCTCTTAACCTCCCTCATTGGCTCGCCATCTTGTTTTTGATGGGTGCTATATCCGCCCTACTGGCCAAAGATCGGTGGGCCGCGGCGTTTATCGTGCTCACTCATGCGATAATGGGGTGCGCCTTCGTCTGCTACCTTGCGGTTCTTGTCGCAACGTATCTGTTCAGTTTCTCGCCATATGAAGCGGTCCAACTGGCAGGATTCCATCGATATGCGGGCACATTCCTCGTCATGTGGGCTGTGATATCATTGGGTTTGCTCACGCATTCTGCTCAAGCTGGGTGGTGGCGGCACGTTTCTTCCGTTATTGCCCTCACCGTATTTGTTGCAATAGCCGCCTACCAAATACGCATACCCGTTTACGCGGGCCTCACGCTCCAATCCCCCGATAACCCTGCAATCGCAGCTCGCCAAACCGTAAGAAACGCGCTTGGCGACTATCAAACCATCATTCCAACGGGCTCCCGGGTATTCTCTGTATGGAATGGCACAACCGGTCAGCCGTTCTACATGACACTTTATGAACTTTCGCCGAGGGGCGGGAACCGTTGGTGTTTTGGCCTCGGCCCGAAGCGGTATGATGGGGACGTATGGTCCTGCGACATCTCCCCGGAAGTTCTCGTGGAAGCCTTTAGTCAGGGTGACGAAGTGCTATGGTCGGCGCTAAATGCCTCTTCGACGCGCCCCGAAGGCACCGAGCGTGTGTCATACGACTACCTTTTTCTAGGCGCGGCGGATGAAGCGTTCTGGGATCGGTTTTCTCCTATGTTTGCCCCGGCGTCCCAGCGAACCGGCGCACATTGGTTTACTCTTGAAACTCAGGCCGACGGAACGAAGCAGTTCCAGTCGATGGTGGATGAACGCGAATGACCATTGAGTGCCCCTATTGCGGACTGCGTGCAGCCAAACTCAAACACCAGGGCGTTCACCATAAAGTCGATCCGACATTTGGACCATTCGACCTACTTGAATGCCAACGGTGTGGGTCGCTTGGAACGTCGCCGCTTCCAACATTATCCCGCCTAGCAGAGTTCTACTCGAGCTACCGAGATCACCGGCCCGACTGGTACAATGCGGCGTTGAAAGACAATGCCCTGTCGTCGCAGTATCAATTCTACGCTCGCTTCCTTATGAGTCATCTTCGCAAGGGTGGCACATGGGCAGACGTCGGCGCAGGACATGGCGAAGTGTCGTCTATCATTTCCTCCCAACTCCCAAAGTCTGCCGGAACCGCGATTGATATCGGCGAACGACCCAAAGGGATTCCGGATGCTGTCGAGTACATCCCAAAGGATCTAAACAAGGGCGGATGGGCCTCCTCGATTGCCCAAAAATTCGACTTAGTCTTCGCCGTGGCTGTTTGGGAGCACGTCGTAAATCCCGCACAATTCGCTGCTGAATCCCTCTCCTTGGTAGCCGAGGGTGGGAAGCTCATTCTCATTACGCCGGATAACGGCTCGCTTGCAGCTAAGGTCTTGGGGAAGCGGTGGCCGTACTTCGAACCCGGCGAGCACCTCTCAATTCCGACACGTGCGGGTGCGATTGCATGCCTTCACCGTGCCGCTGTTAAATCAGGCCTCGATGAAAAGCATGTTAGTATTGCCGCGCGACGCTTATCCGTAGGATACAGCATCAGATACGTCCTGCAGGTTCTGCGCGTGAAGCGTATCGCCAAGCTTGTGCCTACAAATTTGGCCGCGCCGCTACCAACAGGGATCCTTGCCGCTATCGCTCAACGGGCATAGGAATTAGGCAGACTGCACAAGAGCCAAACCCGCCACGACAACCGCAAACCCTACAAAATATCGCACAGATAACGTCTCCTGAAAAAGGAAGTGCGCAGCGACGGGCACCAATGCAGTGGCGAACAAGGCAAACGGATATGCCTTGCTCAAAGGAACTTCGGTCAAAATCCATATCCAAAGAGCAGTTGATCCAGCATACAAAACTAAGGAAGCGATCAGCCACGGTGACAGCATCATCTCCCACAGCGGAAGATCAGATTTTGATTTTATGTCGTTGGCAGCATATTTGAACAGTACCTGCCCTGCTGCAAGCGAAGCTGACAGTGTCAAGCAAGAGAGGATGAGGCGCAATTGCACTGGGTCAGCCTTCGTCTGTGGGGGCACGAGCGTTTTGTAGCGCGATCGTTCTCGCCAGCGCCGTGCTTACTTCCGCCAGCGATCGCATACGCAAATGCAAATTGAAAATGATGCAAAGCGTGACGACGACAAACCCATACAGTAACAGATCCGCTCCTCTCCCGACCCCTACATACTGGGCAAGCATAGTCGATGCATCAGGCACTAGAACAAATGCAACGCCAATCAATGCAATGAGGAGGATAGCCCCAGATACCAGCGGCGTACGCCCGCGCTGCGAGATGGCGTAACCGGCCAAGACAGCGAGGATTAGAAGAAGCGCCACGCGGATAATCATCGGTGGAGTCGCCCCAACATAAGGTCAGAAAGTATGGCGAAGGCGCCCGACATTTTTTGTCCCTTGGTCTTCGAATATTCGCTGTAGGTAACCGTACAAGGCGCCTCGATATAGGATAATTTGTGCTCGGCTATCTCGTGCAGAATTTCGGATGCGTGTGCCATACGGTTCTGTCGAATTCTGATCTGGTGGGCTGCGTGCCGGCTGAATACACGAAGGCCATTGTGCGTGTCCGTCAAAGCCAGCCCGGTTGTCAAACGGGTGAATAAGGTGGCCAGCAGCAGGAATATCTTTTTTCTTGCACTGATACCCACTGTTCTGCCCAGGAAACGGGAACCAAGGACAGCATCCACATCGTTCAAGCGTCGGAGTTCGCACAGAATTCTCGCGTCCTCCACACTATGCTGCCCGTCGCCGTCAAAAGTGACGATTTCTGATGCTCCGTTTTGCAGGGCATAAGCGATCCCGGTGGCTAGAGCAGCACCCTGCCCCAAGTTGACCGGGTGCCTGCAAACATGCGCCCCGGCGGAGTACGCAACGTCAGAGGTTTGGTCCGAAGAGCAGTCATCAACTACGACTATGTTGATGAACACACTGAGAAGCTCAGATATCGTCTCACCCAGTACACGAGATTCATTATAGGCCGGGACAACCACCCACGATGTTATTCGCTCGGAGTGCATCATGATGACCTCGTGCTTCTCCTTTCGGTTAGTAGCTTTGTCCCCCGTAATTGTCGAGGGTCAACAGGTCCTAACCATTGACGTTATCGGTTATGACGTTGGTCCCGCTGCCTGAAGAGTCATACGTTCTGACGATCGCAACGGCCGCTATCCAGTTCTCTTTGACTGTGCTGAGCTGAGTGGTGCCCGAAAGGACAACGCCATAGTTCGCGCCGGTAATGGGCGTGCCGCCGGGGCCGAGATCGCCTGCGCCGCCGCGAATGGTATTATGGGTCACGTAGCAGTTGTAGCAGTTGAACAGCGTAAGCTGGGCATCGACGCGAGTAGGCAGAAACTCGCTGAGGTACGCTGGATGTTCGACCCAGTTTCGGTTGACAAAGGTTTGACCGCAGGAGTCCAGAAGCAGCCCGCCTCCGAATGTCGTGAGGTTGTTGTCCTCGATGACGATTTGTCTCGCTCCAGAAACCTGAGAGAGATCGATGGCTATGCCGGCGCCCGCGTTGACGACATTGCGCGTTATCTTGATGCTGTCGCCGATCAGGTCGCCGTGGATACCGGCCCAAGCGCCAGCGGTCAGCTGGCAACCTTCAATCACCCCCGTCGCTATGCCATCTGCGGCGCCGCCGGAGTTATCTAAGTAGACGGCGTTCTGCCCAAACTGATGCCGATCGCTCAAGTCATTATAGATGTTGAACATCTGCCACTTGCCGAAATAACCTCCGTCAAGCATTTCAACATGGATTCCATGGGTGCCGCCGCCCGGCGTCTCATGGTTCATCGTAAAGTCGTCGATCACCGAACCGAAGTTTACCGACGAGACCGGCAAATGGATGCCGGCACCGCTGCCCGTAAACGTGAGCCGTGTTGCTATTCCTTGGCCGACCATGTGGATGGGCCCTGAGTGCTGAAAGCCGGAAAGCGTGTAGCTCTTTGCCGGAATCATCACCGGGCCGGCTGCCACAGCAGCCTTGAGGGCGGCCTTGTTGACGGCCCCCGATGCCGAAGGGTCCATTCCGTACGCTTCAGGATTGATAAACCCTGCGGTGCCCTCTCCTGACGCTCCGCCGGACAGCAGCATTTGAGCAGGAATCTTGGTCAGGTTCATGCGAGCCTCCCGCGAGTGTCGACAAAGCCGCGAGTGCGGATGCTGAAGTTGTTCACGCCAGCAGCGCTACTGCCTCGATAGCGGATCTGAGCGGATGAGTTGGTCAATAGCTCCACTTCGTTGGTGTCGGCAGCATTGACGTTGGACAGCGCCGCCGCTGTTCTATTCGACACCGACGGCGCCTCATCTCCAGAGAATGGAGACGACACCAAAACCGAGCAAGCATTTGAGGAAATGTGGAGTTGAACCGAGACTTTTGCCTTCACCGGCACGCCAGGAGGAACAGTAAGGGTCGCCATGGTCGCAGTCGCCGGCAGAGTCGCGATGCTCACATCCGCAATAGAAGCTGCCCATACCACCTCATCGGCAACCTGTATGAATGGGCGCCATGCGCCGCTTACGCGCTCGCGACTTCCTATGCGACGCTTGAGGTCGTAGTGGGTTGGCATCGTGGGAGAATTTAGCGACAGCGAAAAGAGATAGTCGGTCTCCATCGTGTCAGAGCGCGCAATGGCGAAGATATGATACCATGCGTTCCCTATGACGCCGGTGTCCAAACCTCCGTTCCCTGAACCAGCAGTCCAAACAGCGTCACCGCGCTTGGTCATCGCCGCGCCAACCAGGCCGTGGTGCCTTTGGCCGTGTACGAGGCGGCGGTTAAGGGGCGACAGGATTTCCGCGATGCCCTTCGTCATAATAGGGGCCTTAGCGAGCCTCAGGTTGTGCGCTTGCTCCGAGCGCGCTTCGATGCGTCTGGCCTTTCGTACGACCGATTTGGCGAGAGTGTTGGCCTCAGCGGTGAGTCCATCAGGAGTGTGTTGACCGGCACCCGCGCTCCCTCGAAGGCGATACTGCGCCTTCTTGGGATCGAGAAGCTTCGCCTTTACCGAGAGATCGCAACAACTGACTCCACACGCGCCGCCGAGGCCGTGGTGACGGAGGAGATGGTGAACGCAGAGGGTAGCGATCAGGCATCCACCGGCGATTGGCATATGGAAGCAGTCTACGAGCAGATCGAAGAGCTGCAACAAGCGGCGAAGATGGCCGATAGCGAACCGATCGAGGCACTCTATTCCGATGCGGCAGACATGGCGTTATGGCTCCTCTCACAACTCACCGCCGCCCTCTCCCGCGCAGAGGGGCAAGAGCCGGCGGTGAAGCCGCTAGAGTGGAGTGGGGAATACCCCGAGCAGCCGGGGCTGGTAGCGTATCGTATAGGCGCGACAAATCCATTCGGCGGAATGGGTTGGGGCTACCGCATAGACTACCCTAGTGACCGATCTTCTTTTCACGCGTCCAGTAGTGGCGGGTTCGATAAGAAGTTTAAAACCATGGAAGCAGCGGTGGCAGCTTGCGAGGCCCACTACCAACAACGAGCAACGGACGCAATTCGCTCGGCACTGGTCAAGGCTCCCGCGCCGGCCGTGCCTGATGGGTGGAAGCTGGTGCCGGTAGAGCCGACCGAGGAAATGCTATTCGCTGCCGCTCAGAAGCTGGGCTATGACCCTGCCCTTTTACGGCACGCGTACACAACCATGCTCGCCGCCGCCGCTTCCCAGCCTCTAGTGAGGGGAGAGAAATGACCGCGCTCGATGAACGCCCCTTTTCCACAGACAGCCTTGCCGAACGTTGGGGCTGCTCGGCGCAACACATCCGTGATTTGATAGCGGCCGGCCACCTTCGCGCGTTTCGCGCGGGGCGGCTAATTCGCATCCCCGTCAATGTCGTGAGAGATCTCGAATGCCCGACATCAGAGCAAAACTCTACCGAGGGAGTTGGTATGCCGTATGGTCAGACACCGCCGGCAACACTCAACGCCGCTCCCTTCGTACCCAAGATAGTGAGGAAGCCGAGCGTCGACTGATCGACCTCCGCAAAGAACTTGCCGCTCCGCCCGGCGCGTTGGTCGGAGAGGTCGTCGAGGCCTATCTGGATGAGAAGGAAGGCCGCATCCGTGATATCGGCCGCCTCCGCAATGCCTGGAAGCAGGCCAAGGCGCATTTTGGCCACCTGCGTCCGGATCAGATAACGCGCGCGCTCTGTGAGGCCTACACCGCGCACCGCAAGGAATTCGGTAGTGGCCAACGCGGCCAGCCGCTAAGCGATGCCACCATCCTTAAGGAACTGAACGTTGTGCGCCAGGCGCTAAATTGGCGCGGCGTTGCCGGCGCGGTGTTCGAGGCTCCCAGCGCCCCGCCTCCCCGTGATCGCCATCTCACGCGAGCGGAATTCCAGCGTCTTTTGGAGGGATGCTCGGCACCGCATATCCGCGTCTTCATGGCACTGGCGCTATCGACGGCGGGTCGCAAGTCGGCGATTCTGCAGTTGACCTGGGATCGGGTGGACTTCGAGCGCGGCCAAATTCGTCTCGCCGTGGTGGGCGAGCGAAACCGCAAGGCGCGCGCGCTCGTGCCGATGACGAACCGCGTTAAGCAGGAATTGTTGACTGCCCAGGCGATCGCGCGCACGGCCTATGTGGTTGAATATGCCGATCGGCCGGTTAGCAATATCAAGAAGGGGTTCGCCGCGGCGGCCAAGCGTGCAGGCCTTGAAGATCTGACGCCCCACGACCTGCGCCACAGCGCGGCAGTGTGGATGGCTGAAGACGGCGTGGGCATGGACGAGATTGCGCAGTTCCTCGGCCACAGCGACCCGCGCATCACCTATCGGGTCTATGCGCGCTTCTCACCAAGCTATCTTCGAAAGGCCGCGTCGGCGCTCGAATTTTGAGGCTATCGGTTCAAATGAACCGGTGGTCACTGTCTGAAAACAGCCACCACGAAACCATTTAGCCAATGTTTTCAAGGACTTGGAATGGTGGGTGCGACAGGGATTGAACCTGTGACCCCTGCCGTGTGAAGGCAGTGCTCTCCCGCTGAGCTACGCACCCGCGCCTGTACCCGGCGAGGAAAGACTTGAGAGAATGGTGGGCGTAACTGGGATTGAACCAGTGACCCCTACGATGTCAACGTAGTGCTCTCCCGCTGAGCTATACGCCCATCTCTCAAGAGCGCGGCCGGTGCAGCACCTGCCGTTGCCGCGCGATAGACCATAAAACCCCTTTCGCGGTCAAGGGGTCAATCACCGACTTTTCGGGGATGTGGAAATCAGGCGGCGAGAAGCCGCTCAACCTCGTTGACCAGGTCGCGCAGGTGGAAGGGCTTGGACAGCACCGAGGCGTCGTGCGGGGCGTCGCTGTCGGGGTTGAGGGCCACGGCGGCGAAGCCGGTGATGAACATCACCTTGAGATCCGGATCGAGCTCGGTGGCGCGGCGCGCCAGCTCGATTCCATCCATCTCGGGCATCACGATATCGGACAGGAGAAGCGAAAAAGGCTCCTCGCGCAGCCGCTCGTAGGCCGAGCGGCCGTTATCGAACGACACGACTTCATAGCCGGCATTCTTGAGCGCGCGCGTCAGGAACTGGCGCATGTCGTTATCGTCTTCGGCGAGCAGTATCCGCTTCATCGAATCCTCGTGAAAGGGCTGGGACTCTGTGGGGTCATGTTTACTGCATGCTGCTATTTGTTCAATCGCGCAACCCGGTATGCCCTCAGAAATTGTGATTGCTAGACAATCGCCGCGACGAGGGGCAAATTAGGGGCAAATCGCCGCAAGTGCCTTGGCCGAGGAGGAAATATACGGTGCAGTCCGACTACTGGGACAAGCCAGCCTTTGAAACCATTCGGCCACGCCGGCTGATTGCCCCCCTCGTGTTCAATTCCGGCCATTCCGGCCGCGACTATCCCAAGCGCTTCCTCGACATGACGCGGCTCGATCATCTGTCGATCCGCCAGTCCGAAGATGCGTTCGTCGACGAACTTTTCGGCCGCGCCCCGCATCTGGGCGCCCCGCTGCTGCGCGCGCATTTCCCGCGCGCCTATCTCGATGTGAACCGCGAACCCTGGGAACTCGACCCCCAGATGTTCGACGAACCGCTCTCCGAGCGCTGCAATACCACCTCCCCGCGCGTGGCTGCCGGGCTGGGCACGCTGGCGCGCGTCGTGGCCGAGAACAAGCCGATCTATCGCGACCGGCTGACGCTCGACGACGCCCGCACGCGCATCGAGGGCATCTACCTGCCCTATCACGCCACGCTGCAGAAGCTCTTGAGCGAAGCGCTGACCCAGTTCGGGGTGGCGGTGCTGGTCGATTGCCATTCCATGCCGCGCCTGGCGCGCAGCGGAGACAAGGCCGCGCCCGATATCGTGCTCGGCGACCGCTACGGCACGACCTGCGCGCCGATCCTGATGGATCTGGTGGAGACGGTGTTTTCGGGCGCCGGCCTCAAGGTCGCCCGCAACCGACCCTATGCCGGCGGCTATGCCACGCGCACCTATGGACGCCCGCAATATGGCGTCCATGCCGTGCAGATCGAAATCAGCCGGCACCTTTATATGAACGAGGTCACGCTCTCGCGAAACGACAGCTTCGACGCGGTGCGGCAATTGGTGGAGAGGCTGATCTTCGCGCTGATCGGGCTCGACCTCACCATGCTGGCCACCACCAAGGCGGCGGCCGAATAGGCGATCCTTCAGAAAAAGGAAAGAGCGCCGGATAGTGGTGCGGCGCTCCAGTCAAGGGAGGAAACGAGGGACGCCTACGATGGCCTGAATAAGACTGTCGCGAGCTTCCCGCCCATCATGCCTCTCTGGCGTGAACCCAATTGCCGAGTCGATCAAGTGCGCAATGCTCCCGACACAGCAAGTTACCATTCGTTGTTGCAAAAATGATCCACGCCGACTAACGGCATTTTCGCGCAATTCGCGCCCGACCTGCAGAGAACATCCACCTCATGACTGGCACCAATTCTGCCCGTACGCCGCTTGCCGGCCTTGCACCCGCGCAAATTCTTGAGACGCTGCTTCTGGCCGCCGATGCCGCCGCACGCGAAACCCTGCCGCGCTTCCGCAGCCCCCTGGCCGTCGAGAACAAGCTGGCGGACGGTTTCGACCCCGTGACCGAGGCCGACAAGCAGGCCGAGATCGCCGTGCGCGCGCTCATTTCCTCGCGCTATCCCGACCACGGTCTGATCGGGGAGGAATGGGACCCGAAGCTGAGCGACAATCCCTGCCAGTGGATCATCGACCCGATCGACGGCACGCGCGCCTTCATCTCGGGCGTCCCGGTCTGGGGCACGCTGATCGGCTTCATGGTCAATGGCGCCGCCGAAGCGGGGCTGATGGCCCAGCCCTTTACCGGGGAAACCTATCTGGGCCTGCCCGGCCGTACGGTCTATCGCCGAGGGGACGAGGAAATCGTGCTCAGGACGAGCGCGGTGACTGACCTGGAACGCGCCAAGCTATCGACGACGACGCCCGACCTTTTCGTGCAGACGGGGACGGAGCGGCCATGGAACGCCCTGCGCTCTCGCGTACTGCAGACGCGCTACGGGCTCGATTGCTACGCCTATTGCCTGCTGGCGGCGGGGCATATCGACCTCGTGGTCGAGCCGGGCCTCAAGAACGTGGATATCGCGCCGCTGGTGCCGATCATCACCAATGCCGGCGGCGTGGTGACGACCTGGGATGGTGGGGCGCCCGAGGAAGGCGGCAATTGCATCGCCGCGGCGACGCCGGAACTGCATGCGGCGGCCATGGCGGTGTTGCGGGCGGGGTAGGAACGGCGGGATGGGGGCATTTGGCTCACCCCCCCTCCCAGCCTCCCCCGCAAGGGGGGAGGTGTTTCGATCCAGTAGCTTAGGCGAACTGCGTTCCGCAACCACGGTCTGCACCTCCCTCCTTGAGCCGGGGCCTACGGATTCCTCCACTCGAGTGGAGAATGGCAATGGGCCCCGGATCAAGTCCGGGGAAGTCCGGTGGTTGGGGCGGCCATCGCAATCTCATCTGCCGGTGCCCATCGCAACCTCTTCTTCCGGTACAATTGAGTACAGACCCTAGCCGCTCTGTTCCGTGATGAAGGCATCGAACGCGGCCAGCACCTGGCCGCGGATCGGGTCGGTTTCCATGAAGAGTTCGTGCTGGGCGCCGGGGATGACGATATGGCGGCCGGTGCGCATGCGCAGGCCCAGTTGTTCGATGGCGGGCGTGGAAACGACGCGGTCGCGGGCGGCGGCCAGCATCAGGACGGGAATCCTGACCGAGCCGGGGAAACGATCACGGGCGGCTTCACCCATCATTTCGGTGGCCGCGGCGGCCCAGCGAATGGTCGGCGCGCCGGTGGCGAGGTTCGGCTGGGCGGCAAGCACTTCCCCGTTCCGAAGGTAGCGCGCGCGATCCCCGGTCAGGGGATTGTCCGGAAAGGTCTTTTCGACCATCGGTTTGTCGTGGCCCGGCAGAGGCAGGCGACCGAGGCCGAGAAAGCTCAGCACGTTGGCGAGGCGGGAGGCCCCGGCCATGCTCATGCCCACGCCTTCGAGCGCGATCATGGGAGCGGAGAGAAAGAGCCGGTCGAACATCAGGCGATCGCGACGCCCGGCATCGAGGGCGACGAGCCCGCCCATGGAATGGGCGACGAGATAGAAGGGAGGCGGGCAATCGGGCAGCAGGATGCCGGCATGGAAGCTGCGCAGATCCGTCCAGTAATCCTCGAAGCGGTCGACATAGCCGAGCCGGCCGGGAACGACGCGCTCGGACCCGCCCTGCCCGCGGAAATCGAAAGTCGCCACGGCAAAGCCGCGCGCCTGGAAATCGGCGATGGTCTCGAAATACTTTTCGATGAATTCGGCGCGGCCCTGGAGAATGCAGACCGTGCCGCGCGGCACTTCGCCTTTCCGGGGGAACAGTGCATAGCGCAGCCGCACATTGTCGCTCGTCACGAAATAGCCGGCCCGCGCGCCTTCCGGCACCGGGTTGGACGGCGTAGCCGCCAGCGGCGGCCCGTTGGGATCGACGACGACATTCATTGCGCGGACCTTGCACCCCACATTGGGGAAGCTTTAGGGCCCGGGACAAAGAAAAACCAGCGCTCCGGGAACGAAACGCTGGTTTTTCCTCTGATGGCCCGCCGCGCGGGGGGCGGGTGTGACGACGGGCTCATTTCGAGGTGCAGGATCGTCTGCACGGTTCCCATATTGCGCACCGCACCTGAACGGGGTCCGAGCCGATCATTCAGATCGGGTTCATCTGGCCGCCCCTTGAAGGCCGGAATTGGCTTCCTAAATCAATGTTGTCCGCCGGAACGATCCGGGGACCGGCAGCGCGCCAGCCATTGCTCGCCTATTGAGGGAGCCCTTGGGCGCAGTGCCGACATCCACGTTGCTCACAGGAGAATGTGACCATGCAGTCCATCGATTTTTCGCCCTTCTACCGCTCGACCGTCGGTTTCGACCGTCTGTTCTCGCGCCTGGACAATCTCCAGGAGGCCAAATCCTATCCTCCCTACAACATCGAACGCGTCGGTGAGGACAATTACCGCGTTTCGATCGCCGTCGCCGGCTTCGCCTCGAGCGACATCGCCATCGAAAGCAAGGAAAACGGCCTGACCATCAAGGGCGCCCGGGCCCCCGAAACCGCCGAGAAGCCCCGTGAATTCCTGCATCGCGGCATTGCCGAGCGCGCCTTCGAGCTGCGCTTCCAGCTTGCCGATTATGTGGAAGTGACCGGCGCCAACCTCGAGAATGGTCTCCTCCACATCGAGCTCAAGCGCGTATTGCCCGAGAGCAAGAAGCCGCGCCAGATCGCGATCAACACCGAGACCAAGTCCCTGGAAGGCCAGGCCCAGGTCAACTAACCACCCTCCTCTTCCTCCTCCCACTAAGGCGCGGACACCCGTCCGCGCCTTTTGTTTTGCCCGATTTCCTGCCCTTTTCGCGCCCAACTCCTATTTGAAGTTGGGCTTGTCCTATTTCCTGCGTCAAAAAAGCATGCGCTAACGCTTGCGATGCTCAAAAAAATGTGTAAACCTCATTGAATAGGACAGCAGTGTTGTCCATTAAACAGCGGATCGCGAAGTTTCCATCGCGCCGCAATAGGAGAAGGGGCAGAAACCATGGAACCTCAGAAACGGTAGCCCCCGTCCTGCACCCGCGGCCATCCGGTCTCCCCGGTCTGGCCGCACGCAAAGCCGGCTGGCCCGCTTATCGATAGCGGAAACGGATTTGCGGGGCCATCAGTGCCCACCGAGCGGCCATTTGGATGCAGAGCCGCTCTCAATCAGATAGGATTGCGCTGCCCGCCCGAGGCGTACACAGTACGACCCGGCCCAGCATGGTCCCGGAAAGTGGCGACACTTTTCGGCGATGGTCGTGCGAAATGCCATGGGCGCGAAGTGCATCCAGGAAAGGAATAGCGTGCGGTTTTTTCCCGTTTGGGGAGCCGCGCAAAGGCACAGACATCGCCCGGCCTCATTGCGCCGGGCCCGGATGGGCAAGCGCCCACCGACCTAAAGCGAGGATAAAGATATGGCCCACGAACGGAACGGATCGAGCGCGCATCCTGGTACGAACGGCATAGCACCTCGCGAAACCGGCCGCCCCGAGGCCCAGGGTCTTTACGATCCCAACCGCGAGCGCGATGCCTGCGGCATCGGCATGATCGCCAACATCAAGAACCGCAAGAGCCACGAAGTGGTCGAGAAGGGGCTCGAAATCCTCGAGAACCTCGAACACCGCGGCGCGGTGGGCGCCGACCCGCTGATGGGCGATGGCGCCGGCATCCTGATCCAGACCCCGCACAAGTTTTTCAAGAAGGTCGCCGATTTCGCCCTGCCCGAAGCCGGGCAATATACGGTGGCGATGCTCTTTTACCCCAACGACCGCGCGCTGCGTGACCGCTGCGCCGACGTCGTGCGGCAATGTCTCGCCAATGAGGGGCTCGAGCTGCTCGGCGAGCGCACGGTGCCGACCGACAATTCCAAGCTCTCCGAAGGCGTCATCGCCACCCAGCCGATCATCGAGCAGATCTTCATTGGTCGCCCGGCCGGGCTGACCGACGACGAATACGAGCGTCGGCTGTTCATCGCCCGCAAGGTGATTTCCAACACCGTCTATAGCGCACTGCCGGAAGTGGCGGGCGACAACGGCTTCTATGTCGTCTCGATGTCGCTGCGCACGCTGGTCTACAAGGGCATGTTCCTCGCCTACCAGCTTGGCGCCTTCTATCCGGACCTGTCGGATGAGGATTTCGAATCCGCCATCGCGCTCGTCCACCAGCGCTTCTCGACCAATACCTTCCCGTCCTGGAAGCTGGCTCACCCCTACCGCATGACCACGCATAATGGTGAGATCAACACCATTCGCGGCAACGTCAACTGGATGGCCGCGCGGCAGGCCTCGGTGCATTCCGAGCTGTTCGGGGAGGAAATCTCGAAGCTCTGGCCGATCTCCTATGAAGGCCAGTCGGACACGGCGTGCTTCGACAACGCCCTCGAATTCCTGGTGCGCGGCGGCTATCCGCTGCCCCATGCAGCGATGATGCTGGTGCCGGAAGCCTGGGCGGGCAATCCGCTCATGGACGAGCAGCGCCGCGCCTTCTACGAATATCACGCCGCGCTGATGGAGCCGTGGGACGGTCCGGCCGCCATGTCGATCTCGGATGGCCGCTACGTGGTGGCGACGCTCGACCGCAACGGCCTGCGCCCGGCGCGTTACCTGGTGACGCGCGAGGAGCATGTGGTGCTGGCCTCCGAAGCCGGCGTGCTCAACATCCCGGAAGAAGACATCGTCGAGAAGTGGCGCCTGCAGCCGGGCCGCATGCTGCTGGTCGACCTCGAAGCGGGCCGCATCGTCTCGGACGAGGAGATCAAGAGCCAGCTTGCCACGGCCAATCCTTATGCGACCTGGCTCGGCCGCACGCAGATCGTGCTCGAGGACCTGCCGCCGGTCGCCCCGGAAGCGCCCGAACCCTCTTCGAGCCTCCTCGATCGCGCGCAGGCCTTCGGTTACACCAATGAAGACATCAAGCTGCTAATGGCGCCGATGGCGACCACCGGCCAGGAGGCCGTGGGCTCGATGGGCACCGACACGCCGCTCTCGGCGCTCTCGGACAAGTCCAAGCTCCTCTATACCTATTTCAAGCAGAACTTCGCCCAGGTCACCAACCCGCCGATCGATCCGATCCGCGAGGAATCGGTGATGAGCCTCGTCTCCTTCATCGGCCCGCGCCCCAACCTCTTCGACCTCGAAGGGCTCTCGACGCAGAAGCGCCTCGAAGTGCGCCAGCCGATCCTCACCAACGAGGACCTGGAGAAGATCCGCAATATCGGCGACATGTCCGACAATCCGTTCAAGACGGAAACGCTCGACATCACCTATCCCGCCGATATGGGCGCGATCGGGATGGAAGCGGCGCTCAACGCCATCTGCGAGGCGGCGGAAGTCGCCGTGCGCGGCGAATACAACATCATTATCCTTTCGGACCGCCTGATCTCGGCCGATCGCATCGCCATTCCGGCGCTGCTGGCGACCGCGGCCGTGCACCACCATCTCATCCGCAAGGGTCTTCGGACGTCCTCGGGCCTAGTGGTCGAGACGGGTGAAGCGCGCGAGATGCATCACTTCGCGATGCTGGCCGGTTATGGCGCGGAAGCGATCAACCCGTACCTCGCCTTCGAGACCCTCTCCTCGCTCCATGCCGAAGGCGAATATCCGCCCGAGGTCGATGCCGAGGAAGTCGTCCATCGCTATATCAAGTCGGTGGGCAAGGGCCTGCTCAAGATCATGTCCAAGATGGGCATCTCGACCTACCAGTCCTATTGCGGCGCGCAGATTTTCGACGCCGTCGGGCTCAAGACCGAGTTCGTGCAGCGCTATTTCTTCGGCACCGCACACGCCATCGAAGGCGTTGGCCTCACCGAAATCGCCGAGGAGACGGTGCGCCGCCACCGTCTGGCCTTCGGCGACGAGGCCGTGCTGCGCCGCGCGCTCGATGTGGGCGGGGAATACATGTACCGCATGCGCGGGGAGGCTCACGCCTGGTCGCCCAACGTGGTGGCCGACCTGCAGCACGCCGTGCGTACCGCCGAGGATTCCAAGGAAGGCGCACAGGCTCGCTACGACGCCTTCGCCAAGGCGATCAACGAGGGCGAGAACCGGCATATGTCGATCCGCACCCTCTTCGACATCAAGCCGCTCGGCGAAGCCGTGCCGCTCGATGAGGTCGAGCCGGCAGCCGATATCGTCCGCCGCTTCGTGACCGGCGCCATGAGCTTCGGCTCGATCAGCCGCGAGGCGCATACGACGCTGGCCATGGCCATGAACCAGATCGGCGGGCGCTCCAATACCGGCGAGGGCGGCGAGGAAGCCGACCGCTACAAGCCTCTGCCCGATGGCTCGCAGAACCCGCTGCGCTCCTCGATCAAGCAGGTGGCCTCCGGCCGGTTCGGCGTCACCACCGAATATCTCGTCAATGCCGACGTGCTCCAGATCAAGGTCGCCCAGGGCGCCAAGCCCGGCGAAGGCGGCCAGCTTCCGGGCCACAAGGTGGACTGGATCATCGCCAAGACCCGGCATTCGACGCCGGGCGTGGGCCTGATCTCGCCGCCGCCGCACCACGACATCTATTCGATCGAGGATCTGGCCCAGCTCATCTACGACCTCAAGAACGTCAACGAGAAGGCCGACATCTCGGTCAAGCTCGTGTCGGAAATGGGCGTGGGCACGGTTGCGGCGGGCGTTGCCAAGGCGCGCGCCGACCACATCACGATCTCGGGCTATGACGGCGGCACGGGTGCTTCGCCCCTGACTTCGCTCAAGCATGCCGGCGGCCCGTGGGAAATCGGCCTCGCCGAAACCCACCAGACGCTGGTGCTCAACCGCCTGCGCTCGCGCGTGCGCCTGCAGGTCGATGGCGGTCTCAAGACCGGCCGCGACGTGCTGATCGGGGCGCTGCTCGGCGCCGACGAGTTCGGCTTCTCGACCGCGCCGCTGATCGCGGCCGGTTGCGTGATGATGCGCAAGTGCCATCTCAACACCTGCCCGGTCGGCATCGCCACCCAGGACCCGGTGCTGCGCAAGCGCTTCAAGGGCACGCCCGAGCACGTCATCAACTACTTCTTCTATGTCGCAGAAGAGCTGCGCGGCCTCATGGCCTCGCTCGGCGTCCGCAATCTCGACGAGATCATCGGCCGCTCGGACCTGCTCGACCAGAAGCGCCTGCTCAACCACTGGAAGGCCAAGGGGCTCGACTTCTCCAGGCTCTTCTACAAGCCAGAGCCTTTGGGCGGCGACTCGATCTACCACACCGAGACGCAGAACCATCACCTCGAGGACGTGCTCGACCGCAAGCTGATCACGCTGGCCGAGCCCGCTCTCACCGACCGCACGCCGGTGCAGATCGAGCTGCCGATCCGCTCGCGCGACCGTTCGGCCGGTGCGATGCTTTCGGGCCGCGTGGCAGAGGTCTTCGGCCACGAGGGGCTGGCGGATGACAGCATCGTCGTCAAGCTGCACGGCACGGCCGGACAGAGCTTCGGCGCCTTCCTCACCCGCGGCGTGACCTTCGATCTCGAAGGCGATGCCAACGATTATGTGGGCAAGGGCCTTTCGGGCGGACGCCTCATCGTGCGGCCGGCAGCCAATACGCGGATCGTGCCGGAAAACTCGATCATCGTCGGCAACACCGTGCTCTACGGCGCCATCGAGGGCGAGTGCTACTTCCGGGGCGTGGCCGGCGAGCGTTTCGCGGTGCGCAATTCGGGCGCCGTGGCGGTCGTCGAAGGCACGGGCGACCACGGCTGCGAATACATGACCGGCGGCGTTGTCGTCGTCATCGGCAAGACCGGCCGCAACTTCGCGGCGGGCATGTCGGGCGGCGTGGCCTATGTGCTCGACGAGGACGGCACGTTCCGTTCGCGCTGTAACCTCGCCATGGTCGATCTCGAGCCGGTGCCTGAGGAAGAGAACCTCATGCAGACGATCCACCACCATGGTGGGGATCTCGAGTGGCATGGCCGCGTCGACATTTCGGGCGACATGACCAAGCACGACGACGAGCGCCTGCACCAGCTCATCGCCAACCACCTGCACTATACGGGTTCGAGCCGCGCCCGCTTCATCCTCGAGAACTGGGAGGCCATGCGTCCCAAGTTCGTCAAGGTGATGCCGGTCGAATATCGCCGCGCAATCCGTGAAATGGAAAAGAAGCGCGCTGGCCTCAGCGTCGCTGCCGAATAAGGAAAGTCACTATGGGTAAGGTTACAGGCTTTCTCGAGATCGAGCGTCAGGAGCCGCGCTATGAGCCGGCTTCCGACCGTGTGCGGCATTTCGGCGAGTTCACCATTCCGATGTCGGAAGCGGCGGTGGTGGACCAGGCCAGCCGCTGCATGGATTGCGGTGTCCCCTATTGCCACGGCGATACGGGCTGCCCCGTCCACAACCAGATTCCGGACTGGAACGACCTCGTCTACCAGCAGGACTGGGAAGAGGCGGCGCGCAATCTGCACTCGACCAACAATTTCCCCGAATTCACCGGTCGCATCTGCCCGGCCCCCTGCGAGGAAGCGTGCACGCTCAACCTCGAGGACACCCCGGTGGCCATCAAGACGGTGGAGCAATCCATCGCCGACAAGGCCATCCGCAACGGCTGGATCAAGCCGCAGCCGCCGCAGGCCAAGACCGGCAAGACCGTGGCCATCGTCGGCTCCGGCCCGGCAGGCCTGGCGGCTGCCCAGCAGCTCGCCCGCGCCGGCCATGACGTGCATGTCTATGAGCGCGAGCCCAAGGCCGGCGGCCTGCTGCGCTATGGTATTCCCGACTTCAAGATGGAAAAGGACCATATCGACTTCCGCGTCGAGCAGATGGAAGCGGAGGGCGTGACCTTCCATTACAACGAGAATATCGGCGTCAGCCGCCCCCTCTCGGACCTGCAGGCGGCCCATGACGCGGTGCTGCTCTGCGGCGGCTCGGAGCATCCGCGTGACGTGGAAGCGGCCGGCGTCGAACTGGGTGGCGTGCACTACGCCATGCCGTTCCTCGTCCAGCAGAACCGCCGTCTCGGTGGCGAGGACGTGTCGCACGAGGAGCCGCTGGTGGCGGCCGGCAAGCATGTGGTGGTGGTCGGCGGCGGCGATACCGCTTCGGACTGCATCGGCACCGCTTTCCGCCAGGGCGCCATTGCGGTGACGCAGCTCGACGTGCGTCCGCAGCCGCCGGAGCTGGAAGACAAGCTCACTAACTGGCCCAATTGGGCGGTCAAGATGCGCACCTCCTCCAGCCAGTCGGAAGGCGCCATCCGCGAGTTTTCCGCCGGCACGATGGAAATTATCGGCAATAGCCTGGGCCGCGTCATCGGCGTCAAGGTCGCGCGCGTCGACCGCAAGCGCCAGCCGATCCCGGGCACCGAGTTCATCATCAAGGCCGATCTGGTGCTCATGGCCATCGGCTTCGCCCATCCGGTGCATGAAGGCATGCTGACCGAACTCGATGCGCAGTTCGACAAGCGCGGCAATCTCTTCGCCGACACCTTCTCCTACCAGACCTCGCAGAAGGGCGTTTATGCCGCCGGCGACATGCGCCGCGGCCAGTCGCTCGTGGTCTGGGCGATCCGCGAAGGCCGCCAGGCGGCCCGCGCCATCGACCTCGACCTCATGGGCAAGACCGACCTGCCCGCCTGATCGCCTTACGGGGCCGGACTTGCTGCCCGGCCCCGAACCCGCTAGAGCTACGTCCGGTCCGCAGTTCACCGAGGCGTCGCCACCCCGCAAGGGGAGCTAAACCTGCACCTTCTTCCACCATGACCTTGACCCCATCTTCGGGCGCCAAGTCGCAAGGGCGACCACCGACACCGATCGTTTCCCGCTGGCGCCCTCGATGAGGATTGTCATGTCGAGACCCCATATTCCGTTCGCCGTCGCCGATGTTTCGGCCTTCGCCAAATCGCTGCGCAGCCAGCTTGCCGGGCGCGAAAGCCTGCCCAGCCATGTCGAGCTGCTCAACATGCTGGCCAGGGCCGGCGGCCATCGCAATTTCCAGCATTTTCGCGCCGGCGCCATCGCCGAGCCGATGGTGCGGGAGGCCGAGCCGAGGCTCGATAGCGCCAAGGTGGAGCAGGTGCTCCGCCATTTCGACGCGCAAGGCCGCATGATGCGCTGGCCGGGAAAGACCAACCATCAGCTCCTGTGCCTCTGGGCGATCTGGGCAAGGATACCGTCGGGCGAGCGGTTCAGCGAGGCCGAGATCAACGCCTTCATCAATGCCGGGCACAGTTTTGGGGATCACGCGATCCTGCGGCGCGGCATGGTCGATGAGGGGCTGCTGGCGCGGACGCCCGATGGGCGGGTGTATCGCCGGATCGAGCAGGTGCCGCCACCGGAGGGGCAGGCGGTGATCCGCGAGGTCTCGCTGCGGGGGACGAGAGAGTAGCGATACGCCTGGTTGGACTTGGGTGTCCTCACCCCCGCAGAATCGCGGGGCGCTCCAGATTCGCGTAGTCCACCAGCACGTCTGCCCGCTCCCGCGGCTTGCACGCCTCGAAATAGAGGCGCTGGCCGTCGCGATAGCGCAGGTTTTCGGCTGCGCCCTCTTCGGGCGGGCTGCCGTCGCGCCTGGACATGCGGGCGAAGGATTGCGTGAAGGGGACATCGAGGAAGATGGAGAGGTCCCAGTATCCGGCCAGTTCGGGGCGCAGGAGAAAGATGCCGTCGACGATGAGAATCGAACGAATTGCGGCCAGTTGCGGCTCGCCGATGACCGTGCTGTCGATGCGGTGATCGAAGGCCGCGGAGCGGTAGAGGCGGTTGCCGCCGGGGCTCAGCGGATCGAGCAGGAGCTCGCGAAAGAGCTTGAGGTTGAAGCTGTCTTCGTAAAAGCCGCGCGGCGAGGAACGCCCTTGCGTGTAGCGGACAGCGCGGGGATTGTGAAAGCCATCGATGCTGGCACGGATGACCGGCAGGCCGTTCGCGGCTGCGACGAGCGGGGCCAGTTCGTCGGCGAGCGTGGTCTTGCCGGAGCCATCGACGCCATTGATGCCGACCCTGAGAATACCCTCCCCTGCGCGATCCGAAATGCGGCCGACAAGGGCGTCGAGAAAGGCACGCCTCACGGCTGCTCCTCGTCGGGGTCCTGCGGGGCGATGCCGACGCCGAAGGCATCGACGCGCCCGATCGGAGCCTGCATCAGGGCCTCAAGATCGATCGGCTTGGCGGCCGGAGCGGTCGAGGCGGTGATGAGATCGGTGGCGCGCGGCGGCGTCTTTGAGAGCGGGATCACGGCGCCTGCGACTTCGAGGAGGCGGATCTGGCCGAGCCCCTGATAGGGCGGGCGCAGCATGGGCTGGGCATCGGTGCCGACCAGCGGATCGGCCACCGCGATGCTGACGCCGCCGCCCCGATAGAAGGCGCGGATGGCCTGGCTGAGGTAGAAGGCGAGCTTGTCCGAACCCGCGGTCGAGAAGTGGATGCCGTCATCCTTGCGCATGCGCACATTCTCGCCCTTGAGGTTGGGGCCGAAACTGGCGAACTGGCCGTTCTCGTCAGCGAATTTCTCGTAGATATCGAGGAATTCCGCGCCGCCCGAAAAGCTCGCCATGCGCTGGAGCGAGGTGATCTGGCTGAGATCGGACGAAAAGCTGGCATCGGCCACCGGCGGCAGGCCGATCCAGACCACCGGCTTGTTGGCGGCGCGCAATTGCGAGAGCACGTCGTTGAGGCGGGCGGTGTAGTGCTTGTTCCAGTCCTCGGTGAGCGGGGTAAAGCTCTGCCCGTCCTCGTCGAGCACCTGCATGTCGTTGATGCCGAGGAAGACGACGGCGAGATCGAAGCTGTTGGCGGCGATCTCGTCGGAAATCACCTTGTTCCAGTCGTAGTAATCGTGCCGGACGAAGCCGGTCGACGCCTTGGACTTGTTGATGACAACCAGGTTCGGGTCTTCCGAATAGAAGCGCTCCAGCGCCCTGCCGAGATCGATGCCGAGGGAATCCCCGAAGACCATGAGGCGCGTGGCATTGGCCGCTTTTTCGACCACCGGCTTGGCCGGCGCGGCGGGGGCGGCGGCGACCGGCGCCTTGTGGCGCGGCTGCTCGACGGGCGCCTGCTGGACCACCTGCGGCGGCTGCTTGGGGCCGAAAAGCATATCCATCAGCGTGCGCCGCTGGCGCGGCTGCTGCTGTTGGGCGACCTGGATGGAAGGCGCGGCTTCCTGCGCCTGCACGAACATCGGCGCCAGGTCCGTGAGGACGAGCGCGGCGATGATCAGCCCGACGATCCAGAGCTTTATCGACTTCCTGTTCATGGGCGCGTCTTAGCAGCTTTTCATGTTTGCGGCCAATGAACTGGCTGTCAGCGGACGGCCGCCGCCAGCGCGTTATAGGCCTCGATGGTTACGAACCCATCCGCCACTTCCCCGCGCGACGCCTGGAAGCGCGCATAGGCTTCCTGCGTCACCGGCCCGATGCGGCCGTCCGAGCTGCCCTTGAGATAGCCGAGCTTGACGAGGGCGGCCTGGATGGCCTTGCGCTGGGCGAGGTTCGGGAATTGCGCATGGCGGGGCCAGGGCTGGGCGAAATCGCCCGCGCCCTTGAGCCGATCGGTGAGATGGGCGATGGCCATCGCGTAGCTGTCCGAGAAATTGTAGCCCTTGAGCACGAGATAATTGGGCGTCATCAGGAATTTCGGTCCGGTCTTGCCCGCGGGCACATAGAGGAAGACCGGCGTGCCGGGATCGGGGAACTTGCGATTGCCAACCCGCGTGACGCCGCGATCGGCGAAGAAGCCGATGGTGCGATAGCCCTCGCGCCCGGCAAGGGTGTAGTCGAACCCCTCGGGCAACTGCACCTCGTAGCCCCAATCCATGCCCGGCTGGTAGCCGAGGCCGATGAGGAAGCGCGAGGTGGTGGCCAGGGCGTCCGCCAGGGAATCGTGAAGGTCGATCTGGCCGTCGCCATCGCCATCCGTGCCGTATTTGAGGACATTGCTCGGATTGACCTGGAGGTGCCCGATGGCGCCGGCCCATGAGCCGACGAGGTGCTTGGCATCGAGCGGCCCGCGCTGAACGAGAAGGAGCGCCGCGATGAGATCCTGCTCGTCCTCCTTGAGCCGCGCCCGGCGGTGATGGACCACTGTCGCGAGCGAGCGGATGATGGGTTTGACGTATTTGGTGTTGGAAAGGATCGTGCCGTAATTGGTCTCGATCCCCCAGATGGCACCGAGAAGATAGGGATCGACCCCGTAGCGCTGGCCGGCGGCGGCGAAGAGCGCCTTCTGCTCGCCCATGGCCTTCTGGCCCTGCCCGATCCGCTCATTGGAGACGCGCTTGTCGATATAGTCCCAGACGGGCGTGGTGAATTCGGGCTGGGTGGTGACGAGATTGGGGACGTTGGGATCTTCGGTGAGGCCATCCGTGGCGCGGCGATAGGTTTCGCGCGTCACCCCCGCCGCCAGGGCCTTGGCCTCGAACGAGCGGATGAAGGAACCGAAGCTCTCCTGCGACTGCGCCAGGGCGGGCACCGTCAGGAGGGCCAGGGCAAGAACGATCAGCGGGACGCGGAAAGGTGACTTCGCCATTCTGGTCTCCTCGATTCCCTCAAGGATAGCACGGACATGCCTCTACCCGGATGCGGGCGGATTTGCCTTGATCGCCAAGGGCTTGGTGGGGAGGCGGCGTCGGGCGCCGCCACACTTTCGCCCTAGCTGTCCGTCTGCCACGCCACAACCGCTGAACTTCCCCGGCCGCAGAGCCGGGGCCCACGGATTCCTCCACTCGAGTGGAGGGGTGCAATAGGCCCCGGATCAAGTCCGGGGAAGTCCGGTGGGTGGGGCGGCCATCGCAACCTCACCTACCGGTGCAATTGAGTACAGACCCTAGCGGTTGCGCGTGGCGAGGTAGCTTTCCCAATCGAGCGCGGAGCGCACGATGCCGGTGAGATCGTCATGCGCCGGCTTCCAGCCGAGGAGATGGCGGACCTTGTCGGCCCCCGCGACGATGGCCGGCGGATCGCCCGCGCGGCGCGGGCCTTCATCGACCCGGAAGTCGATGCCCGAGACGGCCTTGACCGTATCGACCACCTGGCGCACCGAATAGCCGCGGCCATAGCCGCAATTGAGCGTGGTGCTGTTCCCGCCCTTGCGCAGGTGGTTGAGCAGCAGCGCATGCGCTTCAACCAGGTCGGTGACGTGGATGTAGTCACGCACGCAGGTGCCGTCGGGCGTGGGGTAGTCGGTGCCGAAGATATCCATCTTGGCGCGCTGGCCGAGGGCGGTCTGGCAGGCGACCTTGATGAGGTGGGTGGCAAGCGGGGTCGACTGGCCCGAACGCTTCTTGGGATCTGCGCCCGCGACGTTGAAATAGCGCAGCACGCCATAGGTGATCGGATGCGCCGCCGCGACATCGGCCAGCATCCACTCGGTCATGAGCTTGGAGCGGCCATAGGGCGACATGGGCGAAAGCGGGTAATCCTCGACCACCGGCTCAAGCCCGGTCATGCCGTAGACGGCGGCGGTGGACGAGAAGATGAAGTGCTTGACCCCGCCCTTTACCGCGGCCTCGATGAGGTTGCGGGAGGCGGCGGTGTTGTTGCCGTAATACTTGAGGGGGTCGGTTACCGATTCCGGTACCACGATCGATCCGGCGAAGTGCACGATTTCGGTGATCTTGTGTTTGGCGATGAGATCGCCGACAAGGCCCATATCGCCGACATTGCCCTGGACGAGGGTGGCGCGGTGATCCACGGCCCAGTCGAAACCGGTGACGAGATTGTCCAGAACGACGACCTCCTCATTGGCATCGGCAAGCCGAAGAACCATATGACTGCCGATATAACCGGCGCCGCCCGTAACCAAAACCGCCATTACTGCCTCTGATTAACTACTTTCGATGCAATCTAGACCGACTGCGTTGAGATAGCATTACACTACCCACCTAGCACGGAGTCCCCCATTGCCGAACCGCGTTCGTACGGCCGTTTTCCCCGTAGCAGGCCTTGGCACCCGCTTCCTGCCGGCCACCAAAGCCATGCCCAAGGAAATGCTGACCGTCGTCGACCGTCCGCTGATCCAGTATGCAGTGGATGAGGCCCGCGAAGCCGGCATCGAGCACCTGGTTTTCGTCACCGGGCGCAACAAGGGCGTCATCGAGGACCATTTCGACCGTCAGTACGAGCTGGAACACACACTCGAGATTCGCGGCAAGACCGAGGCATTGTCCGAACTCCAGAAGGACCTGCCCTCCGCCGGCCAGACGAGCTTCACCCGCCAGCAGGAGCCGCTTGGGCTCGGCCACGCCGTGTGGTGCGCGCGCGAACTGGTGGGCAACCAGCCCTTCGCGCTGCTGTTGCCGGACATGGTGTTCAAGGCCAAGCCGGGCGTCCTCAAGCAGATGATGGACGCCTACGAGGAACGCGGGGGCAACATCATCGGCGTCGAGGAGGTCGATCCGTCCGAGGTGTCGTCCTACGGCATCGTGGCGCGCGGCGACGGCCCCGATACGGGCTTCCCGATCACCGGCATGGTGGAAAAGCCCAAGGTAGGCGAAGCGCCCTCGAACCTTTTCATTTCGGGCCGCTACATCCTCCAGCCCGAGATTTTCGCGCTGCTCTCCGAGCAGACCAAGGGCGCGGGCGGGGAAATCCAGCTCACAGACGCCATGCAACGCCTGATGCATACCCAGCCGTTCACCGGCGTGAAGTATGAGGGACGCGTCTTCGACTGCGGCTCGAAGCTGGGCTTCCTCACGGCCAATGTGGCCTTCGCGCTGGATCGCCCGGACATTGCCGGGGATTTCATGACGGAAATCCGCAAGCTGGCACTGGATGGAACGCTGGGCTGAGCGTTAGCCGGCAACACGATCGTTTCCGGGTGAAGACCCGGCTGAGGCATGATTTAGCAAACAACCGATCTTCCCCCGCAGCAGAGCGGGGGCTGAGCTTTCGCCAGCAGCACGATCTTCCCCGGACTTGATCCGGGGCCTATTGCGCCCCTCCACTCGAGTGGAGATATCCGTGGGCCCCGGCTCTTCGGCCGGGGAAGTGCGGTGGGTGGGGCGAGATGTGAGATAAAGCACGCAAGTGCCTCCGTCCCCCTACCGCTCCAACCCTACCGCTTCGGCGCGCTCTCCCTGATCGGGCCGGCCACGGCGTTGAGCATGGCGTTGGTGATCGATTGTTCGAGCTTGAAATAGCCCTTCCAGGGGTCCGGGCCTTTCGCGCGTTCGGCGGCCTGGGGGAGTGAGAATTCGTTGGCGCGCTCGATGGTTTCCAGCTCTTCCCAGGTGACGGGCGTTGCCACCGGTGCCCCCTCGCGCGAGCGGGTGGAATAGGGCGCGATGGCGGTCGAGCCGCGTTCGTTGCGCAGGTAGTCGATGAACATCCGGCCCTTGCGCTTTTCCTTGGAAAGGGCCGTGGTGAAGCGGTCGGGTTCGGCATCGGCCATGGCCTGGGCGAAGGTCTTGCAGAAGAGCTTGACCTCCGGCCACTCGGTCCGTCGCACCAGTGGCGCGATGACGTGGATGCCCTTGCCGCCGGTGAGCATGGCGAAGCTCTTGAGGCCCCAGGCTTCGAGCCCCTTGCGGATATCGAGCGCGGCGGCGCGGACGTGCTCGAAGCCGAGGCCTTCATCGGGATCGATATCGAAGATGATGCGCTCCGGGTTTTCGATCTTGTCGCGCCGCGAACCCCAGAGGTGGAATTCGAGCGTGTTCATCTGCACGGCGGCGACGATTCCGGCGAGGTCATCGACGTAGAAATAGCTTTCCTTCTCGCCATCCTTCTCGGCGATCTGGACGGTCTTCATCGCCGGCGGGAAGCCGCCCGTATCGTGCTTCTGGAAAAAACAGGCCTTGGCGCGCCCCTGCGGACAGCGAACGAGGCTGAGCGGGCGATCGACGATATAGGGCAGCATGGCGTCGGCCACGGCATCGTAATAGGCGACGAGCTCGCCCTTGGTGACCCCCTGCCCCGGATAGGCCACGCGATCGGGGCTGGTGAGGTTGACGCCCAGCCGCTCGGCAGCGGCCACGCCTCTTGCGGGATCGAGATGCTGCACGCGCGCTCCTTCCGCTTTCGACGGCGCGTCATCCTCCGGAGGCGGAGACGCCGCCACTTCCATCTTAACAGAGCGCGCCGGCTTGTCTTCCCTCAGCCCAAGGAAGGATGGATGCCGCAGCGCGCCGTCGGGCGTGACTTCGGTATAGGCGATCTCGGCCACCAGTTCCGGCTCGACCCAGCGGGCGACCCGGGCGATGTCACGCGGCGCGTTGACGAAGGGGGAATCCTTGCGGGCGCGCTTGTCGAGCGCGGCCTGCAGGGCCGCCGCGTCCTTTTCCGAAAAGCCCGTGCCGACGCGGCCGTGATAGACGAACTTGTCGTCGTCCCAGGCGCCCAGGAGGAGCGAGGCGAAAGTGCGTTTCTTCTCGGAGGGACGCCAGCCACCGATGACGAATTCCTGGCGCTTGAGGCATTTGATCTTGAGCCAGGACTTGGTGCGCTCGCCCACGTATCGGGAATTGGCGCGCTTGGCGATGACGCCCTCGTGGCCGGCAGAACAGAGCGCATTGAGCACCTGCTCGCCATTGCCCTCGATATGCTCGGAGAACTGGACCGGCGATGACTTGTCCACCTTCCCCAGGAGCTTCTTGAGCCGCGCCTTGCGCTCGGTGAGCGGCAATTCGCTCAAATCCTCGCCATCCTGCTCGAGGATATCGAAGACGAAATAAACCAGCGGGCTGCCGTTGGAGAGCGCCGCCTTGAGAGTGGAGAAATCGGTGTGCCCCTCGCGGTCGAAGGCGCAGAGCTCGCCATCGATGAGGGCGCTGCCGCCGGTAATGTGGGAGAGCGGCTCGCGGATGGCGGCGAACTGGGAGGTCCAGTCGTTGCCGTTGCGGGTGTAGAGGCGAACCTCCTCGCCCGCCAGAGCAGCGAGGCACCGATAGCCATCATACTTCATCTCGAAGAGCCAGCCCGATTCTTCGGGAACGGTGTCGACGAGGGTCGCGAGTTCGGGCGGGCGGAAATCGGGGAGCGCGACTTCGTGGCCATGGGTCCAGACCTTGGGCTTGGCCGGTTTCTTCTTCGAGGCCAGACCCTCGGCGATGGCGGTGAGATCGCGCCCGGTCTCGACGCTGGTCTTGTTGTCGGCAACGAGCGCGTCGCCGTTCTCGGTGGCATAGCGGTCGCGATGCTTGATGAGCAGCCAGTTTTCCCTCTTGCCCCGGTCGCGCCCCTTCATGTGCACCAGCACCCATTCGCCCTTCATGCGCTGGCCGTTGAGCTTGAATTTTAAGTCGCCGTTTTCGAGCCCCTCATGCGGATCGCCGATCGGCTCCCAGGTGCCCTCATCCCAGAGCATCACCGTGCCGCCGCCATACTGGCCCTCGGGTATCGTGCCCTCGAAATGGGCGTAGTCGAGCGGGTGATCCTCGACGCGCACGGCCAGGCGTTTGTCGGCCGGGTTGCTGGAGGGGCCGCGCGTCACCGCCCAGCTCTTGAGCACGCCATCGAGTTCGAGCCGGAAATCCCAGTGCATGCGGGTGGCGTCGTGCTGCTGCACGACGAATATGCCGCCGGCGGCCTTTCCCGGCTTGCCGCGCGCCTTGCCGGATGGCTCGCGGGTCTTGGCGAAGTCACGCTTGGCGCGATAATCGGTGAGGAGGTCCCTGGCCCTGGCGAGCGCCATTTTCAGCTCGCCTTCCGCCGACTGGCCGCAGCCTTGGGCTTGGCGGCACCGGTTTCGAGGCTCTTCTTCAAGGCCGACATCAGGTCGACCACATTGCTGCCCTCGGCGCGCTTCTCGGGCGGCTCGACATCGGTGGTGATCTTCCTGCCCTTGGACTTGAGCTTGCGCGCGATCAGCTCGCGCAGCGCCGCCTCGTAGTGATCCTTGTAATTGTCGGCATCGAACGGGGCCGTCTTCTTGTCGATCAGCGCTTCGGCCACCTCGACCAGTTCCTTGTCGGCCTTGCCCTTGCCGATGGCCGAGAAATAGCTGTCGGACTTCCTGATCTCGTCCTCGTAATGAAGCGTTTCGAGGAGAAGGCCGGTGCCCGAGGGGCGAATGGCGACGAGGTATTCCTTGCCGCGCAGGGTCAGCTGGCCGATGCCGATCTTCTGGGTGTCGCGCAGCGCGTCGCGCACGACGCGAAAGGCGTCTTCCGCCAGATCGTCGGCCGGCACCACGAAATAGGGTTTGTCGTAATAGATCGGATCGATGTCGCAGGCGCCCACGAACTGGGTGAGTTCGAGCGTCTTGCGCGTCTCGAGCTTGACGGCATCGAGCTCCTTGTCGGTGAGCAGGACATAGTCGCCCTTCTCATACTCGAAGCCCTTCATGATCTCGTCCTTGTCGACCGGCCCGACGCCCGTCACCACCTTTTCGTAGTGGATGGGTTTGCCGGTCGGCTCGTGAATCTGGCGGAAGGTGGGTTTGGCATTGGCCTTGGTCGCCGAATAGAGCTCGACCGCGATCGAAACCAGCGACAGGCGAAGCTGCCCTTTCCATATGGGCCGTGCAGCAGGCATTCTTCCCTCGCATGAGGTGTGGATAGCCTCAGGAGAACGGGGTTTCAGGCCAATCGTTCCCCTCGCCATGCATTGCGGGAACGCTCTGAATTCCCTACATCTTCAGCAGCAAAGCCTGTGGGAGACGAAAGATGGAATTTGCGCTCGATGGATTGAGCATCGCGCTGATCGCAGTCGGTATCCTCGTGATCCTGGTACTGTTCTCAGGCGTCAAGACGGTCCCGCAGGGATACAATTACACAGTCGAGCGCTTCGGCCGCTATACGCGCACGCTCAGGCCCGGCCTCAACCTCATCGTTCCCTTCGTCGATTCCATCGGCAAGAAGATGAACGTGATGGAGCAGGTGCTCGACGTGCCCCATCAGGAAGTCATCACCAAGGACAATGCCTCGGTGACCGCCAACGGCATCACCTTCTACCAGGTGCTCGACGCAGCGGCCGCCGCCTATGAAGTGGCCAATCTCGAACTCTCCATCCTCAACCTCACCATGACCAATATCCGTACCGTCATGGGTTCGATGGACCTGGATGAGCTGCTCTCCAACCGTGACGAGATCAACCACCGCCTGCTCAAGGTCGTGGACGCCGCCGTTTCCCCATGGGGCATCAAGATCACGCGTATCGAGATCAAGGACATCGATCCGCCCAAGGACCTCGTCGATTCCATGGGCCGGCAGATGAAGGCCGAGCGCGAGAAGCGCGCGGCAATCCTGGAAGCCGAGGGCCGCCGCCAGGCCGCCATCCTTCAGGCCGAAGGCGCCAAGCAGGCCCAGGTGCTCGAAGCCGAGGGCCGGCGCGAAGCCGCCTTCCGCGACGCCGAGGCCCGCGAACGCTCCGCCGAAGCCGAAGCCAGGGCGACGCAGGTGGTGTCGGACGCCATTGCCTCGGGCAATGTGCAGGCCATCAACTACTTCGTGGCCAACAACTACATCAAGGCGCTCGAAGGGCTGGCCCGCTCGCCCAACCAGAAGGTGCTGATGCTGCCGGTGGAAGCCTCCAGCGTCATCGGCGCGATCGGCGGCATTGCCGAGATCGCCAAGGAAACCTTCGGCTCGGGCTCCGGCCCGCGCAACACCACGAGCCGTCCGCCTTCGACCGGCTCGCAGCAATAGGAAGAGGAGTTCCGCCATGACCGCCCTGAGCTGGATAGCCACTTACGGGGCCTGGGCCTGGGTTGTAGGCGGCCTCATACTTCTGGGACTCGAACTCGTGCTGCCCGGCGGCGTCTTCGTCTGGCTGGGCGGCGCGGCAGTGGTGACCGGCCTCGTCTCGCTGGTCTATCCGATGGACTGGAGCCTCGAATTCGTCTTCTTCGCCGTACTGGCGCTGGTGGCGATCTTCGTCTGGCTGCGCTTCGTGCGCCCGCGCCCCAAGGCGACGGACAATCCCTTCCTCAACCAGCGCGCCTCCCGCTTCATCGGCCAGGAACTGGTGCTCGATGAGCCCATCACGGCCGGCTACGGGCGCGTGGCCCTGGGCGACAGCGTCTGGCGCGTCAGCGGCCCCGACCTCGCCGCTGGCACGCGGATCAGGATCGTGGGCGCGGACGGCGCCGTGCTCAAGGTCGAGGCGGCCTGACCGCCTCGCTTACGGCGCGAGCCCGACCGGCACCGGCGGCTCTTCGTACATCACCAGGATCTCGATGCGCTGGTTGGACGAAAGATAGGGATCGTTCGGGAAGAACGGCTCGGAATCGCCGCGCCCGACGACGCTGTTGATGTGATCGTCCGATAGACCGAATTCTTCGAGAATCTGCCGCGCGACATTGGCGCGATCGAAGGAGAGGTCCCACTTGCCGTAGCGCGGATTGGGGTAGAGCGCGCCGGACATGGTATGGCCGGTGATGCGGATCTGGTTGGGCATGCGGTTGAGGAGCGGCGCCATGGCCGCGATGGCCTTGCGCGTCACCTCATAGGGATATTTCGACCCATCCGGGAACATCGCCCGCCCCTGCTGGTCGGCGATCACGATGTTGATCCCCTCCTCGGTCTCCTGCACGACGAGATTTTCCGAAATCGCGGTGATGTCGGGCTGATCCTGCCAGGCCTGCCTGAGGCTAGCCGCGGCCAGCGAATACATGGCCGCGCGCTCGGCGTCGGTCCGCTCGTTGGTATAGGTCTCGGCCTCCTGGCCCTGCGCCTGCCGGTCCTCGCGATCCTTGGTGGCGAACTCCGATTCCGCCTCTGTGGACTGCTCGGCCAGATGCTTGGGGTAGGGTCGCAGAGGGTTGCCGCTGCGCTCGATCATGCCCGCCTTGTCATCGACGATGGTGATGCCGAAGGCATCCTTCACCGAGCCCGAGGCCTGGGCCAGCTTCTCCTGATCCTGCACCGAGAACGAGAGCAGCATCACGAAGAAGGCCATGAGGAGGCTCATGAGGTCCGCGAACGAAATGACCCACGAGCCGCTATGGCCGCCACCGGCGGCCTGTTTGCGCTTTATCATTGCCGGAACTCCCCGCTCAGGCCGCATAGAGCAGCTTGTCGCGGTCGTGCAGCGGCAGGAAGCTGGCCAGCTCGTCGCGGATGGCGGTCGGGTTGCGGCCCTCGCGGATCATGACCAGCGCCTCGATGATCATGGTGCGGTTGGTGCCCTCCTCCTGCGCGCGATGGGCGAGCTTGTCGGAAATTGGCAGCGCGATGACGTTGGAAATGGCGGCGCCGTAGAAAGTCGCCAGCAGCGCCACGGCCATGCCCGGCCCGATCTTCTTGGGATCGTCCATGTGGCCGAACATCGAGACGAGGCCGATAAGCGTGCCCACCATGCCCATGCCGGGAGCCGTGTCGCCCAGCGTCTTGAAGATCTTGTGGCTTTCCTCGGTGCGTTCGTAGTCGAGATCGCGTTCGCGCTCGAGCGAGGTGCGGATCGCCTCGGCGGTGAAGCCGTCCGCGATCATGCGCACGCCACGCTGGAAGAAGGGATCGGTAAGCCGCACCTGTTCGAGGGCGATCGGCCCCTGTTTGCGCATCTTGTCGGCCACCTCGGCGATCTGGTCGATGATGCGGGTGGTCGAGACGGGCTTGTAGAAGAGCGCGCTCTTGAGCCCCATGACGATGGCCGTGCCGAAACTCTGCAGCGTATAGCGCACGAGGATCGCCATGGTGGCGCCGCCGACGACGACCAGGGCAGGCAATATGTTGACGAAGGAGAGCGGGCTCGATCCCTCAAGGAGGATCGCCGCCAGCAGCACGACGAGGCCGCCGACGAGGCCGATAAGAGTGGCAATATCCATTTGCGCCAAAATCCCTTGCGCTAAAAACTGGTCTTCTGACCTTGGCGCGATGATGGGAGGCGGACGATAATTTGCCTTTAAGCGCTGCGGTAAATTGCCGGTAAAGCCGATCGGTAAAATTGGAAAACCTTTGTTAACCAAAAACCGCAATGTTTGCTTAACCATCCTCGTCCGGAGCGGCTGATTTGGGCTGGCCGAAATTCCCCGCAATCGCCTGCGCGGCCACGCTTTCGCTGTGGCCGGTCGCGATCGCCTATGCGGGCGACGGCTCCTACGCGGACAACCCCGATATCCTGCGCGACGGCTACAAGGTGGATTGGGTTCCGGCCAATGCGCCCCTGCCCGGCGAAGGTCCTGCCGAAGACATGGGCCTGCCCTTCCGCACCGACTGGAGCCTGTCCCTGCGCGGCGCCTACCAGCACGACAATGGCGGGGACCATTACGAGGCCCTGATCGTTCCCCAGGCCTCGCTGACGCGCGTCTTCGAGCGCGGGCAGCTCTCGGCCAATACCGAGGCCGAACTCGGCAAGCTCGATGGCGACGCCGTGCGGATCAACGCGCTGCGCCTCGCGGTTGCCGGCGATTACCGGCTCGACAGCCTCACCCAGGCCAGCGGCAATCTGAGTTTTTCGCGCGCGCAGGACAGCGTGCTGAATGCGGCCGCCGACGTGGCACAAACGCCAGTGGTGACGGGTGCTGAGGCCGATGGCACGGTTACGCGCCAGTTCGGCAAGCTTTCGGTGGCGCTGCGCGGCAGTTTCGGGCGCACGGTCTATGAGCCGACGACGCTCATCGACGGGACCTTGCGCGACAACGGCTATCGCTCGAGCACCTATTTCGGAGGCGGACTGCGGGCCGGCTGGGAGCTGACGCCGATCTTCACCTTCTTCGGCGATGCCAGCGTGCAGCGGAACCTCTACGACGCGATCTCGCCCTCGGTGGGCGTCAAGACCGACAATTACGACACGGCGTTGCGCGTGGGCGTCTCCGGCAAGTGGCAGGATCGGCTGGAAGCCGAGGTTTCGGGCGGCCTGGGTTTCGTCAACTATGACGATGCCGGGCTCAGGCAGGTTTCGACGACGCTCTACGATGCGAGCGTGACCTATAGGCCCGATCCGACGATCGCCATCCGCGGCGCGCTGGGAACGGCCTTCGTGCCGCCGAGCGACAACATCGCCAGCACGCGCGTCGAATATCGCGCGACGCTGGACGCCAGCTATCAGATCAACGCCTGGCTGGCGCTGCGGGCCAACGCTGCATGGTCGCAGGTGCGGTACGAGGATGGGTCGAGCCCGGATACCAGCTATGGCGTCGGGGTTGGGGCGGATTACACGCTCAACCGGCATACGGTGCTGACGGCAGATTATGGGTTCGCGCACACGGAAGATGCCCCGAACCCGGCGCGCGACGCGCATCGCGTGACGCTGGGGGTTACGTTCAAGAAGTAGGGTTGGGGCTCGGTACGCCTCGCCCTCGTTTCCCCCGATTCCCCTTTCGTTCACTGCGCCTTCCACCCGCTCGTTCTTCCCCGGCCGTAGAGCCGGGGCCCACGGATGGCGCCACTCGGGTGGAGAGGGACAATAGGCCCCGGGTCTTCGCCCGGGGAAGTAAGGGGTGGGGTGGGTTATGGGGGACGAAGGATCGATCCCCTCATCCGCGCTTTCGCCCACTGCACCTTCCACCCACTTGATCTTCCCCGGCCGCAGAGCCGGGGCCTATGGATGACGCCACTCGGGTGGAGGGGGGCAATAGGCCCCGGGTCTTCGCCCGGGGAAGTGCGGTGGTAGAGGTGAGTTGGTGGGGGAGACGATGGATCGATCCCCCTCATCCGCCCTTCGGGCACCTTCTCCCACAAGGGGAGAAGGATGGGTGGTGCGTCGGGCGCTTTTGGCCTAGAGCCAGCCCTGCAGTTCCTTGCGGACGACCTGCTCAAGCATGTCCATGCCGCCGGGCGTGGCGTTGAGGCAGGGAATGTAGGCGTAGCGTTCGCCGCCGCCGTGCATGAACTCTTCCTGGCCAGTGATGGCGATTTCCTCGAGGGTCTCGATGCAATCGGCGGCGAAGGCGGGGGCGAGGATGGCGATCTTCTTGATGCCCTTGCTCGGAAGCGACTTGAGGGTCTCGTCGGTATAGGGCTCGAGCCATTCGGCGCGACCGAAACGGCTCTGGAACGTGACCATGATGCGGCTCTCGTCCCAACCCAGCTTTTCGCGTACGAGCCGGGTCGTCTTGAGGCACTGGCAGTGGTAGGGGTCGCCCTTCTCCAGGTATTCGCGCGGCATGCCGTGATAGGACGTGATCACGAGGTCAGGCTCGAAGTCGAGCGCGGCGACGCCGTCGCGGATACTGTTGGCCAGCGCCTCGATATAGGCGGGCTCGGCGAAATAGGCAGGCGCGGTGCGCACGGCGGGCTGCCAGCGCATCTTTGCCAGGGCCTCGAAGGCCTTGTCGTTGGCCGTAGCCGTGGTCGTTGCCGAATATTGCGGATAGAGCGGCACGAGCAGAATCTTCTGGCAGCCGGCCTTCTGCAGCGCCTCGATGCGCGAGGCCGTCGAGGGATTGCCGTAGCGCATGGCATAGTCGACGACGACATCGTCGCCGGCCATGCGTTGGCCCAGGTTCTGAGCCTGTTCGCGCGTGATGACCAGCAGCGGGCTCTCGTTGGTGCGCTTATCCCAGATGCGCGCGTAATTGGCGCCACTCTTCTGCGGACGCACCGAGAGGATGATGAGATTGAGGATCGGCCACCAGAGCCACCGGGGCGTCTCGATGACGCGCTGATCGCTCAGGAACTCCTTGAGGTACCGCCGCACCGACCAGTAATCGGTCGCGTCGGGCGTTCCCAGATTGAGCAGCAATACCCCGATCTTGGGGGTGGCAACCGGCGGGTGGCCCGCAGGCAGATGATCCGGCATGAAAATCCGCGGCTTCTGTTATGACTCGCGGGCCGCAACATAGCCCGGCCCGCTGCGAGCGCAAGGTGCGATCTGTCGCGCCTAACCCATGGCGCCGGTCACAAAATCGAATATCAGCTTGAGGTTGAGCGCGATGATGAGCGCTGCCACCACCGCTGCGAAGCCGATGACCCAGCGAGGCGCCACGAGCTCGCCCATCTTGGTCTTGCTGGCGGTGAACATCACCAGCGGCACGACCGCGAAGGGCAACTGAAGGCTGAGCACGACCTGCGAGAGGATGAGGAGCTGCCCGAGCTGCGCCTCGCCCGCCCAGAGGATCACCACGATCGCCGGCACGATGGCCACCAGCCGCGTGATCAGCCGCCGGGCCCAGGCGACCATCTTGATATCGATGAAGCCCTCCATGACGATCTGCCCGGCCATGGTGGCGGTGACCGTGGAATTGAGCCCGCAGCAGAGGAGCGCGATGCCGAAAAGCGTGGGCGCAACGGCGTGGCCGAGAAGCGGCAGCAGCATTTCGTGGGCGGTGCCCAGATCGTCCACATACTGGCCGGAGGCGTGGAAGGTCGCCGCAGCGAGGATGAGGATCGAGGCATTGATGCCCAGTGCCAGCATCAGCGCGATCGAGGAATCCCAGGTGGCAAAGCGCAGGGCTTCCTTCTTTTCGGGCAAAGTATGGCCATAGGCGCGGGTCTGGATGATGCCCGAGTGCAGGTAGAGGTTATGCGGCATCACCGTGGCGCCGATAATGCCGAGCGCTAGATAGAGCATGTCCGGATTGGTGACGATCTCGGTGGTGGGCGCGAAGCCGCGGATCACCTGCCCCCAATCGGGATCGGCCATGGCGATCTGCACGATGAAGCACGCCGCGATGACACCCAGCAACGCGATGATGAAGGCCTCGATCCAGCGGAAGCCCTTGGTCTGGAGCCAGAGGATCAGGAACACGTCGAGCGTGGTGATGAGAATGCCGATTTCGAGCGGAATGCCGAAGATGAGGTTGAGGCCGATGGCCGTGCCGATGACCTCGGCGAGATCGGTGGCGCAGATGGCAAGTTCCGCCAGCGCCCAGAGCGGCCAGGAAGCCCAGCGCGGGAAGGCATCACGGCAGGCCTGCGCCAGATCCTTGCCGGTGGCGATGGCCAGCCGCGCACAGAGCGACTGCAGGAGGATAGCCATGATGTTGGAGAGCAGCGCCACCGAAAGCAGCGTGTAGCCGAACTGCGAGCCGCCGGCGAGCGAGGTCGCCCAGTTGCCCGGATCCATGTAGCCGACGGCAACGAGGTAACCGGGGCCGACAAAGGCCATGAACCGGCGCCAGCCCGAGGCATTGGCCCGCACCGGGATGGTGCGGAACGTATCGGCCAGCGGCGGCTGATCGCTATGGCGCAACCACGCATGATGCTTGGCCGGCTGTGCCAGGCTTTCCGGCTGGGAGACTTCGCTGGTCATGAATATGGACTTCCTTGGACGCGTCGGCAGACTAACCGCAGTTGCAAATCATTTGCAAGATAGCTTGTTGCAAACGATTTGCAAGTGTCAAGGTTCCAGTTCGATCCAGGCAGGCGCGTGGTCGCTGGCGTTTTCGAGCCCGCGCACCGCCCGGTCGACGCCCGCTGCGACCAGTTTGGGCTTCAGCGGCTCGCTCAGCAGCAGATGATCGAGGCGCAGGCCGGCATCGCGCGGCCAGCGGTTCCGCATGTAGTCCCAGAAGGTATAGACGCGCTCATCGGGATGGAGACTGCGGATGGAATCGAGCCAGCCCTGGTCGAGGAGGCGCTGATAAGCGGCCCGGCTTTCGGGCTGGAGCAGCGCGTCATCGTCCCAGGACTTGGTGGGGTAGATGTCGAAATCGGTCGGCACCACGTTATAGTCGCCCGCCAGCACCACGGGCAGGCCGGAGGCGTAAAGCTCGGCGGCATGCGCCAGCAGACGCTCGAACCAGGCAAGCTTGTAGTCGAATTTCGGACCAGGCTGCGGGTTGCCGTTCGGGAGGTAGAGCGAGGTGATGAGCACGCCGTTGACGGCGGCTTCGATATAGCGGGCCTGCTTGTCCTCGGGATCGCCCGGCAATTCACTGCGCGTCTGGATGGGGTCGGCGCCACGCGCGAGAATGGCGACGCCGTTCCACGTCTTCTGTCCCTTCCAGATGGCGCCATATCCGGCTTCGTTTATGGCCGCGACCGGGAACTCGGCCTGCGACGCCTTGAGCTCCTGGAGGCAGACGACATCGGGCTGGGCGGCATCGAGCCAGGCAAGGAGGTTCGGCAGGCGCCGGTTGACGTTGTTGATGTTGAAGGTCGCGACCTTCATGCGCCTGCGAGGGTTTTGGACCAATCGGCGACCGTCTGCGCCATGGTCTTCATGTGGTCTTCGGTCGAGAAGCCGGAGAGCTTCTTGCGCGGCTTGAGATCGTGGTCGCCGTCTTCGAGCCAGAGGATGCGGATGGCGGGCGAGAGCTCATAGGTCTCGACCTCCTCGCGCGTACCGAACTGATCGCGCGTCCCCTGGACTACGAGGGCCGGGGTCTTGAGGCCGACGAGGTGCCTGGTCCGCAACTGCTCGGGCCTGCCCGGTGGATGGAAGGGATAGCCGAGGCAGAGGAGCCCCGCGATCCTGCCCTCGGCCAGCATCTTGTCGGCAATCATCGAGGCTACGCGCCCACCCATCGACTTGCCGCCGATGACAAGCGGCGTCCGGGCGCCGAGCGCGGCAATGGCCGCCTCGTATTCGGGCATGACCAGCTCGGCCTTCGGCGGCGGCCTGGAGCCGGCCGGCGTGCGGCGGCTGGCCATGTAGCCGAATTCGAAGCGCGCGACGCGCAGGCCTGCCGCAGCCAGCGCCGCAGCGGCGGCATTCATCGCGCCCGAATCCATCGGCGCGCCGGCGCCGTGGGCGAGAAGGATCGTCACCGGGGCGTCTTCCGGCCCATCGAAGAGGAATTCGGTCATGCGATCTTGCCTTCGGCCGAAAGCGTCATGTCGATGAGGAAGATGCCGCGCGCCGCCCGCTTGCCCCAGAGGGAATCCGGGTCCATCGCCACATAGCGCGACCAGAGCGCACGGGCCTCGGCCAGGTCCTCCTGTTCGAAGGCAAGGGCGGCGAGGTTGTAGATCGGGTCGGCATAATCCGGGTCGATCTCGATGGCGCGCTGGAGATGCTGGCGGGCAAGGCCCGCCTGCCCGCGATCCTTCCACAGCGAGCCCAGGTTGAACCAGGCCTCGACGAATTTGGGATCGAGCTTGATGGCCAGCGCATAGGAATGGGTGGCCTCCTCTGCCTCCCCCGCCTTGCGGAGCACGTTGGCACGATTGAAGGCGGCGACGGAATCGGCCGGCTCCATCGAGAGATATTGCGAATAGAGCGTCGCCGCCCGGGCGAATTCGCCCTGATGCTCGGCCGCTTCGGCGAACTCGAACAATTCGTCGGCATCGTCCTCGGCGTCCTCGAGCGCGAAGAAGCGCTGGCCGTCGAGCTTGGCCAGGTGCTCGCCCTCGCGCCGATAGATCGTGTCCTCGTCCTCGGCATGGAGCGAGACGGCGGTGAGCGAGGAGACCTTGCCGGCCAGATGCACCGAGCGCGCAATCGCGCCCCATCCGGCGCCCGATTGCAGGAGGCTGGCATATTTCCTGGCAAGGATCAGGTCGCGGAAGGAAAAGGGCTCGGCGCTGTGCTCGAAAGCGTCGAACAGGACGAGGAGATCGAAGGCGCGCGGCTCCAGTCGCGACTGCTCGATGATCGACTGGCGCGAAAGCTGCGCGTCCTCGTCCTTGCGCAGCGCCCCTAGCCGCCGGCGGAAGCCAGCTTCGCTCATGAGCTCGGCGCCCGAGGCGGCTGCTGCATCGTAAAGCGCCTCGATCTCGGCGTCGGTGCGACCGAGAAGCCTGCGCCCGAAAAGCACATGGGTCGTCTGCCGGGTGAGGCCACGCCGGACGATGCCGCCGCGCCGCTCGACCTCGCGCACCGCAAGCCGCCTCGGAAAGGCCAGCGGGGCCCCGAGGATGCCGAAGGTAGCGCCTTCAAAGACCATGCGGCGTCAGGCTTTCTTCTTGGCTGCGGGCTTGGCGGCCGGCTCCGCCTTGGCGGCAGACGCCTTGCTGCGCGTCTTGATGGCGGCAGCCTCTTCCTTGGGCTTGCTCTCTGCGGGCGGCTTGCTCTGCGAGAGGCTGGCCTTGAGGGCATCCATGAGGTTGATGACGTTGCCGCGCTCGGGCGCCTCGGCGATGATCGGCTTGTGGCCCTTGAGCTTCTCCCTGATCATCGACATCAGGGCCGTCTCGTACCGGTCTTCATAGTCGGACGCGTCGAACTCGGTTTCCTTCTGCTTGACCAGCTGCAGGGCGAGCGCCAGCATTTCCGGGTCGGCCGCGGAATCCGGGATGTCCTTGAAATATTCTGCAGTGGCGCGCACTTCGCTCGGATTGCGCAGCACGGAGACGAACATGCCCTTGTCGCGCGCGGAAATAGTGATGACGCGCTCGCGGCTGGAGAGCACGAGCCGCGCGATGGCGAGCTTGCCCGACTGGCGCAGCGCTTCGCGCAGGACGATGAACGTCTCCTCGGCCATCGCCCCATCGGGCGCGAGGTAATAGGGTGCATCGAGATAGACGACGTCGACGCTGTCCTCATCCACGAACGCCTCGATGTTCATGGTGTGGCTGGACTCGATCTTGACCGCTTCGAGGTCCTTGTCGTCGATGATGACGTACTGGTTTTCCTCGTACTGGTAGCCCTTGACCAGGTCCGAGCGCTCGACGAGCCCGAGCTCAGGATCGACCGGCTTCATGTTGATCCGGTTATGCGTATCCTTGTGGAGCTGGTTGAAGGTGATGCGCTCGCTCGTGCTGGTCGCCGGATAGAGGCGCACCGGGCAGGTGACGAGCGAAAGCTTGAGATATCCCTTCCAGGAAGAACGCGGCGCCATACTTGTCTCCTACGCGATACACAAAGAACTGGCTAAGGACCGACCGCTTGCAGATCGGACGCGTATTCATCGATTTCGGCCCAGGGATCCCCGGAACTGTTGAGGATTTGAGGCAAAGAAGAATAATTCAAATCTTCCGGGGCGTCGATGGACTCCAACTGGTTCCAGTTAAGGGGAGTTGAAGCGGGCAATCCCGGGCGGGCGCGCAGGCTGTAGGGTGCGGCGGCCGTGGCGCCGCGCGCATTGCGATGGAAGTCGATGAAGATGCGGTTCTTGCGCTTCTCCCGGCTCATATTGGCGATGAAGGTATCGCGGTCTCCCGCCGCGATCGCCTGGGCCATGGCGCCGGTCGCCTTGTGGATCGCCTTCCAGTCATGATGCGGCTTGATCGGCACGACGACATGCAGCCCCTTGCCGCCCGAGGTCTTGACGAAGGCATTGAGCCCGATGCCCTCCAGCGCCCCGCGTACGCGCCGCGCCCCGGCAACGATGTTGCGCCAGGTGATGCCCTCGCCCGGATCGAGATCGAAGACGATACGGTCGGGCCTTTCGAGATCGGCGTGATGGCAGCCCCAGGTGTGGAACTCGATGACGCCGAACTGGGCGAGCGCGAGATAGCCCTTGGGGTCCTCGACGCTCAGATATTGCCGCGCCTCGCTGTCCGAGTTGACGGCGTCGAAGACGCCCACGGATTTGGGCATGCCCGAGAAAGGATGCCGCTGGTAGAAGATGTCATCGGCCTTCCCGGAAGGGCTGCGCACCAGCGTCACGGGCCGACCGAAAAGATGGGGCAGCATGAAATCGCCGACGAGGCCGTAATAGACGGCGAGGTCGAGCTTGGTCGGGCCATCATCGCCGAAGAGGCGCCGCGTCGGATTGGTGATCGAGACGGACGCGAGGTCGGCGTCCGAGATCAGCCGCCTGCGCTCGGGCCGGTTGGTCGGACGCTCGGGCTCGATGAGGCCCTTGTAGACCGCGTGCCGCAGGCTGCCGTCATTGGTGCGGTTGGCATAGTGGATACGAGCCGAGTAGACCGGCTCGACATAGACCAGCTCCTTGGGCGCCCGCGGCAGCGGCGCGCGTTCGAGTTCGATCGGTTGCAGGCGTGACAGCAGGAGGTCGAGCGTCGGAGCATCGAAGCCCGTGCCGACCTTGCCGCGATATTCGAGCGTGCCGTCGACCCATTCGCCGAGCCCCAGCGCGCCCAGCCCGCCCGCAGCTTCCGAGCGCGTATAGCCGACAATGACGAAATCCTCGGCGCGGCGCGCCTTGGTCTTGAGCCAGGTCGTCGAGCGGGTCTGCTCGTAGCGGGCATCGGCCCGCTTGGAGACGATGCCTTCGAGGTGCTTTTCGGTGACGAGCCCGAGCAGTTCGCTGCCCTCGCCCTCGACATGATCACTGTACTGGATGGCCGACTTGCTGCTGACGATGGGCGCAAGGAGATCGCGCAGCAAGTCCTTGCGGTCGCGCAGCGCCACGTTCTGCAGGTCATAGCCGTCCAGATAGAGGAGATCGAAGGCAAAGAAGGTGAGGTCGTGGCTGCGGCTTTCGGCCAGCGCATCCTGGAGCGCGGCGAAAGTGGTGACGCCCTGGCTATCGACCACCACGACCTCGCCATCGATGATCGCCTGCCGGCACGGCACCTGCGCGAAGGTATTGGTGAGGCGCCTGTAGCGGTCGCTCCAGTCCAGCCCCGAGCGGGTGATGAGACGTGCCTGCCGGTCCTCGATGAAGGCAATGGTACGGTAGCCGTCGAACTTGATCTCGTGCAGCCAGGGCGTCCTGTCGCCCGGAATGGGCGGTGGATCGGCCGTGGCGGTGGCGAGCTGGGGCTGGATCTTGTCGGGCATCGGCATTTCGCGCGCGCCCTTGAGCTTGCCCGGCTCAAGCTTGACCGGCTTGCGCGGCTTTTGCGGAGCCGGCTGCAATTGCTCGATAGTGAGGCCTGACTTGACGCTTTCCGGCCGGCTTTCGAGGATGTTCTCGGTCGTGGAGGCGGCCGGATCGTGCTCCTTGAAGAAGAGCCAGTTGACCTTGTCCTCGCCCGGCTTGGGTTTGAGGCGCTTGAGCATCCAGCCGCCCTTGAGCTTTTCGCCCGCGAGGCGGAACTTGAAATCACCGCTCCGGAAGCTCTCCTCGAGGTCGCCCATCGGCGCCCAGGTGCCGGCATCCCAGACGATCATCGGCCCGCCGCCATATTCGCCTTCCGGGATCACGCCCTCGAAGTCGATATAGTCGAGCGGATGGTCCTCGGTCTGGATGGCGAGCCGCTTGTCGTCCGGATTGAGTGAAGGCCCCTTGGGCACGGCCCAGCTCTTGAGGACGCCATCCATTTCGAGCCGCAGGTCATAGTGCAGCGAGGTCGCGCCGTGCTTGTGCACCACGAAGCGATTGCCCTCCCCGCCATCGACGCGCCCTTCGGGCTCGGGAGTTCGCGAAAAATCGCGCTTGCCGCGATAGGTGGTGAGTTGCGCCATGGGCGGAGCTAAGCATTGCCGCGCCCGCCGCGCAATCGCGGCAAAAGCGGGCTGCGTATCGGGCCGAACTCGGCTAACCTCTTCAGGCACAACGAGGAGGCGCAAATGGCGGGCAAGATTCGCATCGGTGTCGGCGGCTGGACCTACGAACCCTGGCGCGGCACCTTCTACCCCGAAGGCCTGACGCAGAAGCGCGAGCTCGAATATGCAGGCAGCAAGCTGAGCTCGATCGAGATCAACGGCACCTTCTACGGCTCGCAGAAGCCGGAAAGCTTCGCCAAGTGGCACGACGAGACGCCCGACGACTTCGTCTTCACGCTCAAGGGCACGCGCTATTCGACCAACCGGCGCGTGCTGGCCGAGGCGGGAGAATCGGTGGAGCGCTTCATTTCGAGCGGCATCCTCATGCTCAAGGACAAGCTCGGCCCCATCAACTGGCAGATGGCCGGCACCAAGAAATTCGACCCCGAGGATTTCGAAGCCTTCCTCAAGCTGCTGCCCAAGACGCATGAAGGCCGCACGCTCCAGCATGCCGTCGAAGTGCGCCACCCGAGCTTCCGCGTGCCCGAACTCATCGCCATGGCGCGCGAATACAATGTCGGGGTGATCCTCGATGCCGACAGCGAATATCCGCAGATCGCCGACGTGACCGCGCCCTTCGTCTATGTGCGCATCATGGGAACGAGCGAGAACGAGGAACTGGGGTATTCACCGGCAGCGCTCGACGCCTGGGCCGGGCGTGCCCGGGAATGGGCAGCCGGCGGCAGCCCAGACGGACTGGAATACGGCTCGCCGGACAAGGCGAAGACGACCGATCGGGACGTCTATCTCTACGTGATCAGCGGCTTCAAGGAGCGCAACCCTGCCGCCGCGATGGCGCTGATCGAGCGGATCGGGAAGTAAGCCCCTGCCCTTCTCCCCTTGAGGGAGAAGGTGGCGGCGAAGCCGTCGGATGAGGGGTCGGCGATGCTGGCAAGAACCCCTCACCCGCCCTTCGGGCACCCTCTCCCTCAAGGGGAGAGGGCGATGGGGCACGATCTCGGCTAGTAGAAGCTGGCTACCAGCAGCACGGCGCCAAAGGCGAAGACCGCTATGGCGCCGAGAAGTTCCAGCCACCAGAACACATTGCCACCGACGCCCCCGCGCGAGGCCAGGAGCCGGCGCGCAACGTCCTTGGCCGTGACCGCGAGCGTTGCCAGGATCGCCACTGTGATGGCCGTGCCGATGCCCATGAGGAACACCGAGAATATCCCGGCGGCCAGCAGCCCCTGGCTCAGCGCGAAAACCAGCACGACCAGCGCCCCCGAGCACGGGCGGATGCCCACCGCCAGCACCACGCCAAGCTGCTCGCGCCAGCCGCCGCGGAGCTGATCGGGCGTCACGAAATGCTCGTGATGGTCGTGCTCGTGCTCATCGTCGTCGTGGTGATGGTGATGATCATGATGCTCATGGCCAGCCTCGCCCTCATGCAGGTGCTCGTGCGCCTTGGCGGCGAGATCATGGGCGTGATGATGATGGTGATGACCATGCCCCCAGCCCAGGAGCTTGCGCGCGATAAGCCAGGCGCCCAGCAGCATGATGAGCGCGTAAGAGGCGATGACGATCCAGTTGGCGGCATCGCTCATGGCCAGTGATGTCATGCGCAGGCCGAGCGCCGCGATGAGGATGAAGGCGACAGCCACCACCGATTGCAGCATGGCCGAAGCAAAACTCAGCGCAATGCCGCGGCGGACCTGGGATTCGTTGGCGAGGAGATAGGAGCCGATCACCACCTTGCCGTGTCCCGGGCCGGCGGCATGGATGATGCCGTAGAGGAAGCTCAGGCCGCCGAGGACGAGGAAGGCCGTATTGTCGGTCTTGAGGCGTCCGAGCGAGGAGGTCAGCATCGCATAGAAGGCGCGCTGGGCATCGGCCAGCCACTTGAAGACGCCCACCTGCGGCAGGTAATTGCTTTCGGAGGGCGGGCCACCGAAGGGCGCGGGCTTGACCTGAGCCACCTGCGTCACGGCCTCCAGCGCCGTCTGAGGGGCGGCAGGAGCCGCCGGCGCGCCGGTAGCGTTGCAATGGACGAGAATGGCGCCCTGCACGCCGCGCACCGCCTTTTCGAGTTCGGGCGGCAGCTTGGTGACGTCGGCAGGGAGCGCATAGAGCTCGTCGGCCAGCGCCGGGTCCATTTCCTTGGGCGGATCCATCGTCACCCCGCACCCGGCCGGCGCGTTTTCGAGGGTCACCCGGCTGGCATCTGCGAAGGTTATGGCGACGTAATATTCGGGGTCGGCGACGGCGAGTTCGAGCGTGTCCTTGATGCGATAGGGCTGGTCGGGACGGATCGAGAAATCGAGCGTCGTCTGCTTGCCGTCATAGGTGATGCGGGCCCCTGGCATCTCGGAGAAGCGCAGGTTGAGATCGCCCTCCCCGGCAAAGGTATAGAACTCGTATTCCGAGAGCCCCTTCATGTTTTCGCGGGTGAGGTCGGTCAGCTCGTCTTCGGAGAGCTGGCCATCATTGTTGGTATCGAGCCCCTGCACCGACCAGGCCGAAAACGCCTCGTCGAACGTCCAGGTATTGTGGATGGCGCTCACCGCCCCGTCGGCATCGAACACGACGCTCGCCTTCGCATCGATGAAGATGTGCGGATGGGCAAGGGCCGTAACGGTGCTCGCCGCCAGAGCGAGGGCGGCCAGGAAGACTGAGCGCAGGAACAGGATAACCTCCACGCCGCCCCGTCAGCGGACGGGGTGGATTTCGAACCACTTGACCAGGTGATCGATGAGCGCGCGCACCTTGCCGGCCAGGTGCCGCCGGTGCGGATAGACTGCCTGCAAGGTCTGCCCCGTCGGAACGCGGTCGGCGAGCACCGCCGCGAGCTTCCCCTCATCGATCGCCGGTTCGGCGAGGTACGACGGCAACATGGCAAAGCCAAGGCCGGCGATCGCCGCCTGCCGCGCCACGAGCGGGGAATTGCACCGCACCGGCCCCGTCACATGCACCGAAACCGTGCGCCCATCCTCGACGAACCGCCAATTGGCCTGGCCCTGGAGGTTGATATCCACGATACAGGGCAGCGCACGGAGCGCCTCGGGGTCCTTGGGCACGCCGACCTTGCGGATGAGGCTGGGCGAAGCCACCACCATCACCTTCATATCGGCGATCTTGCGGGCGATGAGCGAGGAATCGGTAAGGGTCGAGATGCGCAGCGCCACGTCGATCCCTTCATCGACGAGATCGACATAGCGATCCTCGAGCCGCAAATCGAGCGTCACCGCGGGATGATCGACGAGGAAGGCGAAGATGGCCGGCGCCAGCGTCGATTCGCCGAAATTGCGCGGCGCCGAAACCCGCAGGAGCCCGCGCGGCTCGGTGGTCTGCTCGGAGATCGAGGCATCGAGATCGTCTAGCTGCTGGAGAAGCTGGCTGGCCTCGCGGTAATAGGCCTCGCCCGCCTCGGTCAGCGAGAGCTTTCGCGTCGTGCGGTTCATCAACCGCACGCCGAGATAATCCTCGAGATCGGTCACGTATTTGGAGAGCAGCGCCTTGGAGCGCCCGTGCTGGCGCGCGGCGGCCGAAAAGCCGCCAGCATCGAAGACCTGCACGAAGGCGCGGATACGGGCGAGATCCTGGGTCAAGGTTGCCAAGCTCCGTTGCTCATGCTGCTCACAAAACGCATAGCTTATTCGCTTTGAGCGAACAACAACGGCTATTGGACGGCAGACGATTAACGGTAGGATTGGCTATCGTTCGACAGCATCGTGGAGTTCGGACTATTTTCCCGCCCATGTCCAAACCCAGTTCCCGCTCAACCCTTTACCGGCTGATCGAGGCAGGCCAGCTCGCCCACAAGGCGCTGCTGATGCCGCTCGTCGAGCGAGGTCTGGAGCCTGGCGACGATGCCGTGCTCTTCATCCTCGGCCGCGCCGGGGTGACCGAGCAACAGCTCTCGGTTGAACTGGGCGCCTCCGAGGAAGCACTGGAACGCCGCATCGCGCGGCTCATCGAGCGCGAGCTGGTCTCGCGGCAGGCCGTTGGGCCCGAACTGGAGGCCGGTCTCGCACTCACGGAGCGCGGCGAGCGCATCAAGGCGGTGCTGGCGGGTAATTGGGAAGAGCTCGAAAACGCGCTGCTCGGCGAGCTGGGCAAGAAGGAGCGCAAGGGGCTGGATAAGGTGCTCAAGCGCTTCGTGGAGTTGTTGCGACTTTAGGGCGTACGCGTACTGCCCCCCACCACCGCACTTCCCCGGACTTGATCCGGGACCTATTGCACCCCGCCACTCGAGTGGAGACATCCGTGGGCCCCGGCTCTTCGGCCGGGGAAGTGCCGTGGTGGGGATAGGTTCGGTGGTGGGGGTTGGTTCGGTGGTCGGGGGGCAGTTCGGTAGGTTGCGGCCAGCCACGATCGTGCCCCCACTTCCCTTCTCCCCTTGAGGGAGAAGGTGGCGGCGAAGCCGTCGGATGAGGGGTCAGCGATGCCGGCCAAAACCCCTCACCCGCCCTTCGGGCACCCTCTCCTTCAAGAGGAGAGGGACGATCGCGCTATCAATCGCCCTTGCGCGACATGTCGATCATCCGCTGCACGGCCATGCGGGCCGGCTCGATGATCGCGGGATCCACCGTCACTTCCTCGGTGCCGGTATGCAGCGACCAGAGGATGTTCTCGAGGTTGATCCGCTTCATATGCGGGCAGATGTTGCAGCCGCGTAGGAAATCGACATTGGGGTTCTCGGCGGCAACGTTGTCACTCATCGAGCATTCGGTGACCATCACCACGCGCGGCGGCTTCTGCGTCTTGACCCAGTCGATCATCCCGGCGGTCGAGCCGGCATAATCCACCGCATCGATGACCTCGGGCGGGCATTCCGGATGCGCGATGATCTTGGCGCTGGGATAGGCGGCGCGCAGCTCCGCGATGTCCTCGGCGGTAAAGGTCTCGTGCACCTCGCAGGCGCCGGCCCAGGTAATGATCTTCTTGTGCGTCTTGCGGGCCGTGTTCTGGGCCAGGTACTGGTCCGGGATCATGATGACCGTGTCGCCTTCGACGCGATTGACGATATCGAGCGCGTTGGACGAGGTGCAGCACACATCTGTCACCGCCTTCACGGCAGCGGAGGTGTTGACATAGGTCACCACCGGAACGCCCGGATATTGCGCGCGCATTGCCATCACGTCCTCGGCAGTGATCGAGGAGGCGAGCGAGCAGCCGGCGCGGCTATCGGGAATCAGCACGCGCTTGCTCGGATTGAGGATTTTCGAGGTCTCGGCCATGAAGTGCACGCCGCACTGCACGATGGTCGACTGCGTGACCTTCGTCGCTTCGACGGCTAACTGCAGGCTGTCCCCGACGATGTCGGCGACCCCGTAATAGATCTGCGGCGTCTGGTAGTTATGCGCCAGGATCACCGCGTCCTTTTCCTTCTTGAGCCGATTGATCTGGTGGATCAGCGGCGCGAAGAAGGGCCATTCGATTTCGGGAATGCGGTCGCGCACGCGCTCGAATATCGGCGCGGTCTCGGTTTCCACGGCCTTGGAGAACTTGAGGTCGAAGTTCTCCGCAAGGATGGCGCGAGCCTCCTCGAGCGGGGTCATGGCGTTAATCAACTGTACCATCCGGGTGCCCTCCACCGGCGCAAATCGCGTGCGGAACGTAGGTATATTTCTCGCCCGTTTCAATGAAGGCATGCTATTGAGCGGCAAATTCGTTTTGCCCGATCCCGGACCTATCGCGATGCCCCAAGACGCTCCCGCCCTTCGCTCCGTTCTTTCGCTTGCCCCGGTCATCCCGGTGATCATCCTGGACGACGTGGATGCGGCCCGCCCGCTGGCCGAGGCGCTGGTGGCCGGCGGACTGCCGGTGCTCGAAGTCACGCTGCGCACGCCCAACGCCCTGCGCGTCATTGCCGAAATGGCCAAGGTTCCCGGCGCCATCGTCGGCTCGGGCACGGTGCGCAGCCCCCTCCAGATGGAGCAATCCGTCCATGCCGGCTGCCAGTTCATGGTTTCGCCCGGCGCCTCCCCGCGCCTGCTCGACGCCGCCGACGAGATCGGCATTCCGCTCCTGCCCGGCATCGGCACCCCGACCGAGGCCATGACGGCTTCCGAACGTGGTTACTCGTTCCTGAAATTCTTCCCGGCCGAAGCCATGGGCGGCGCGCCGGTGCTCAAGGCTTTCGCCTCGCCCCTGCCCGACATCACCTTCTGCCCTACCGGCGGCATCGATGTCGAAAAGGCCAGGACCTACCTCGCCCTGCCCAACGTCATCTGCGTGGGCGGCTCCTGGATCATGCCGCAGGACGCCATCGCCGCCGGAGATTTCAAGCGCATCGAAGCGCTGGCACGCGAAGCGGCGGCGCTCAAGCCGCGCGCCTGACATGGACGGCGTCCCGCCCGACGGCCTCTCGCATCTGCGCGTGACGCTGAGCGAGAACGCCTATATCGGCCCCGGCCGGGCGGACCTCCTCGAATTCATCGCCGAAACCGGATCGATCTCCGCCGCCGGCAAGCGCATGGGCATGAGCTACAAGCGCGCCTGGGATCTGGTGAAAGCCCTCAACGAGGGGTTCGGCCTGCTGGTGGAAACCTCCCGCGGCGGCAGCGAACAGGGCGGCGCGCGGCTGACGCCGTCGGGGCAGGAAGTGCTGCGACGCTATCGCGCGATGCAGGAAAAGACGCGGGCTGCGATCGGGGAGGATGTGGCTGCGTTGCGGGGGATGTTGCGGGGGTAGTTTAGCGTAGACGCTGCGCTCACCCCTTTGGGCCCAACCTAACCCCACCACGGAACTTCCCCGGCCGCAGAGCCGGGGTCCACGGATAGCTCCACTCGCACGGACGGGTGCAATAGGCCCCGGATCAAGTCCGGGGAAGTGCAGTGGTGGGGCGGGTTCGGTGGGTTCGGTGGGTTTGGTGGATTGCGGTCAACCACGATCGTGCCCCCAGGTCCCTTCTCCCCTTGAGGAAGAAGGTGGCGGCGAAGCCGTCGGATGAGGGGTCGGCGATGCTGGCGAAAACCCCTCACCCGCCCTTCGGGCACCCTCTCCCTCAAGGGGAGAGGGGATGCGATCTCGCGCAGGACCTACCGATTGCCTCGGCCGCTATCTTACGCCGCGCTCGGCCCTGGGCCGGGGTCATCCCCGCCATCCACACCCACCGCCCGTCGGCGCAGGCGGTATTCGCTCAGCAGCGTTACCGCGTTTGCCGGCGCCTTGGGCGGCATGGCGTCGGAGATGATCTCGGCGATCGGGTCGGGGTTGCGCTCCGCTTCAGGCTGGTAGAGCACCGCCTCGACCACGAGCGTTTCGACCGTGCCGTCGCGACGCGGCACCATGACGGCTTCGCCGGCCGCCATGCCGAGCATGGCGACGCCGCGCAGCGTGCCCAGTTGCAGGGTCATGCCGCGCACTTCGTGGCCGGGTTCGGCCACGAGCGTACGCTCCTCCGGTGCGTTGCCGTTGATGCGATAGCGCACGCGGCTGTTGAGCGTGACGACTTCCGGATCGATGTCCGTACCAAAGACGATGCGCGCCTCATCGAGCTTCTTGCGGATCAGGCCATGGGCCTGGTCGCTGCCGCCACCGGCATGCAGCATCTGCTCGAGGAAGGAAAAGTCCTTGGCAGTAAGGACAATGGCCAATTCACCCCCCTTAGGACGGTTGCTTGACGGAAAGGACGGTCAGCGCATGCTTCTTGGCATCGCGAGCGACCCAGGTGATCGATTGCCCCTGCGCCAGCCCGATAAGGGCCGTGCCGATGGGCGTGAGGACGGAGATCTTGCCCGCCGAAATATCGGCATCGGCCGGATACACCAGCGTCACGCTACGCTCGGTGCCATTGTCCGGCCGGTAGGTGACGGTCGTCCCCATGCGCACGACTTCGGCCGGGAATTCGGTCTCCGGCACGACGCGGGCGCGTTCGATTTCGTAAAGCAGGTCGTCGGCGGCATCCGAGCTCGTATTGAGCCCGGCCAGCGCCAGGACGGTCAGCTGCTTGTGGTCGGTTTCGCTCAGAACCAAAGCTGGCTTGAGGTCGTAAGTATTCAAAGGTGCCATTGCATTCTCTTTTCTATGCGGCGCCAGCGTCGGCGGAAAATCCCCGCGACGGCCGGATGGATTTGATTTGTTGGATGAGCGCCTTCCCGGCGCGCCAATGCGCTGACCGGGGTGCAACACTTCAATGAGTGCAGATGTGACGAGTTCCCCCTAAGCCCCGCGGGCGCTCAGGTCGCGTTTGGGGGCCTAGGGCTGGAATCCTGCGACCGGGTGTTCCCGGTAGAGGGTCGCTGCAATGATGAAGCGTAGTGTCGTCATGCTAGGTAAGGTAAGCAGACCTCGGGGAATGTCAAGTTGGCCCAAGGGAGGGCTGCCGGCGGGCCGGGAAACCCCTCATCGCGCGCTGCGCGCCACCTTCTCCCACAAGGGGAGAAGGAAAGTTGCGGCAAGCGTGCCTAGGCGTCGGGACGAATGATGCCCTTCTTGAGCAGCACGTTGCCATAGAGCCGGCGTTCGCCGGTCTGCACGATGGCGAAGGCGTCGTGCACCTTTTCATAGAAGGCGAAGCGTTCGACCAGCTTGAGCTTCATGCCCGGTTCGTAGCGGCCGATGATCGCGTCGAACTCCTCCATCACCGGCATGCGCTTGTGTGGATCGCCGACGACCTCCATGCCGAACGCGGCATCCTCGACGAAATCGTCGAGCGGCATGAGCGTGAGGATGGCCTCGAGGATGTCGGTGGCGCTGTGGCCGTCGAGGCGGACCACTTCCGGCCCCGCCGCCTCGGCCGGATAATTGGCATCGACGATGGCGATTTCGTCCCCGTGCCCCATGGCGCGCAGGATGTGCAGCAGATTCGGCCCCAGCACCGGCGGAATACCCTTGAGCATGTTCTCTCCCTCAAAACCCAGAATTCTAGCCGAACGGAAAGGCGTCCTCTTCGTCCGAAAGGACATCGCCATCCGCAAAGATATCCGGCCGCTGCCGCGCGAAGACGAGCAGTTCGGCCATGACGGAATCGATATGCCCGCGCATCGCAGCGACGGCCTTGCCGGTATCGCCGGCAACGATCGCCTCGAACACCTGCTGGTGCTCCTCGAGCGAGAGCGCCAGCCGGCGCGGCGTGATGATGAGCCGGCGCGCCCGATCGAGATTGGCCCGTGCGCTCTCGATGATGACACGCACCTTGGCGAAGCGCATGGCATCGAACAGCATGTCGTGGAATTCGAGGTCGCGCGCGTGAAAGCCCGAGCGGTCGTCGATTTCGACGGCAGCGCGCTGGGCGGCAAGGTTTCGGCGCAGGTCGGCGATGAGGCCGTCGTCGTGCCGCCCGACCAGCGCCCGCACCGCCTCGCTTTCCAGCGCCTTGCGGATGAGCATGTATTCACGCACGTCCGCGATCCGCACCAGCGAAACGATGGAGCCGCGCTGCGGCAGGATATCGACCAGCCCCTCGCCCTGAAGCCGCGAAAAGGCTTCGGAAACCGGAAAGCGCGAGACGCCGAGCTGGTCGCAGATGGCGTTCTTGTCCAGCACCTCGCCCGGTCGCAGCGCCAGCGAAACGATGGCGTCGCGCAGGATATTGGTCACGTCCGTGGTGACGGTGCCGCGCGCCAGGCTGGCTGGTCGCTCCAGAAATTGATAGGGACTCGCTTCGCTCTTCATGCTAACATGTTAGTTAGATCGCATCGCGCTGTCCATCGCGCGGATGCCCCCAGAGCAGCAAGCCAGAACCTCCGCCATGACCGAAACCATGTCCCGACCGCAAGCCGCCACGCTCGTGCTCAACGCCGCCGACAATGTCGCCGTCGCGCTGAGCAATCTCGACGTCGGCACCATGACCCCGCAGGGGGTTACGACCCTCAAGCGCGTGCCCAAGGGCCACAAATTCGCCACCCGCGCCATTTCCGCCGGCTCGGCCGTGGTCAAGTTCGGCCAGATCATCGGCTTTGCCAGCAAGGACATCCCGGCCGGCGAATGGGTGCATGAGCACAATTGCGGCATGGGCGGCGCCGATGGCTCGCTGGCCCATGACTATGCCTTCTCCGAAGGCGTGGTGGCCCCCGACATGGTGCCCGAGGCGCAGCGCGCCACCTTCCAGGGCTATCGCCGCGCCAACGGCAAGGTCGGCACCCGCAACTATATCGGCATCCTCACCTCGGTGAACTGTTCGGCTACCGTCGCCAAGTTCATGGCGCAGGAGATTTCGCGCTCGGGACTGCTCGACGATTACCCGGAAATCGACGGTGTCATCCCCTTCGTCCACGGCACCGGCTGCGCCATGGACCTGGATGGCGAGGGCTACCACATCCTGCGCCGCACGCAGTGGGGCTACGCCTCCAACCCCAATCTGGGCGGCGTGCTGCTGGTGGGCCTGGGTTGCGAAGCCTTCCAGATCGGGCGGATGAAGGAGGCCTATGGCATCGTCGAGGACGAGACGTTCCAGACCATGACGATCCAGGAGATCGGCGGCACCCGCAAGATGGTGGATTGGGGCGTCGAGCGCATCAAGGACATGCTGCCCATCGCCGCTCGCGCCAGGCGCGAGACGGTGTCGGCATCCGAACTCACGCTGGCGCTTCAATGCGGTGGCTCGGACGGCTATTCCGGCATCACCGCCAACCCGGCGCTGGGCGTGGCGGCAGACCTGCTGGTCAAGCAGGGCGGCACCGCCATCCTTTCGGAAACCCCTGAAATCTATGGCGCCGAGCACCTCCTCACCCGCCGCGCGGTCAGCCGCGAGGTAGGGGAAAAGCTCATCGAGCGCATCCATTGGTGGGAGGACTATACCGCCCGTAACCGCGGCGAGATGAACAACAACCCGTCCCCAGGCAACAAGCTGGGCGGATTGACCACCATCCTCGAAAAATCCCTGGGCGCCGCAGCCAAGGGCGGCTCGACCCCGCTCACCGCCGTCTACGAATATGCCGAGCCGGTGACGGAAAAGGGCTTCGTCTTCATGGATACGCCCGGCTTCGATCCGGTTTCGGCCACCGGCCAGGTGGCGGGCGGGGCCAATGTGCTTGCCTTCACCACCGGGCGCGGCTCGGCCTATGGCTGCAAGCCCGTGCCCTCGATCAAGCTCGCCACCAATTCCGACCTCTATCGCCGCATGGGCGAAGACATGGACATCAATTGCGGCGACATCGCCGAGGGCCTGGCCGATGTCGACCGGAAAGGCGCCGAAATCTTCGATATGATCCTGCGCGTCGCCTCGGGCGAGCGAACCAAATCGGAAGAACTCGGTTATGGCGACAACGAATTCGTTCCCTGGCAGGTTGGCGCAGTGATGTAATGAAAACGGTCCACGTCACCATTTCCGGATTGGTCCAGGGCGTCGGCTATCGCGCCTGGACGGAACGCGAAGCGGTGCTGCGCAACCTCTCCGGCTGGGTCCGCAACCGCCGCGACGGCAGCGTGGAAGCGGTTTTTTCCGGTGAGGCAGCGGTCGTGGACGACATGCTGCAGGTGTGCTGGACGGGGCCATATTCGGCGATGGTGCGTGCGGTGGATGCCAGGGTCTGGACGGAGCCGGTGGGGGATCGGTTCGAGGTTCGCGGGACGGCGTAGGCTGCGCGCCAGATATCCCTTCACCACCACTTTTCACCCCAACCACAGGACTTCCCCGGCCGCAGAGCCGGGGCCCATTGCCCCGGCCAACGCGAGTGGAGCCATCCGTGAGCCCCGGGTCTTCGCCCGGGGAAGTAAGGTGGGGGAAGTTGCGTGCTCAACTGGAAAACCACCCCAAAACAAAAACTCCTCCCCGGGACACCGGAGAGGAGCAAGTTCTTCGCACTGCGGGCGAAATCAGTTCGGCTGGTTGGCCGTAGCCTGCTGGGCCTGGAGGTTGCGCAGGTTCTGCAGGTAGATGGCGTTGAAATCGACCGGCTCCATCATCAGCGGCGGGAAGCCGCCCTGCTGGGTCACGCTGGCCAGGACCTGGCGCGCGAACGGGAAGATGAGGCGCGGGGCTTCCACCATCAGCAGCGGCGCAAGCTGGGCTTCCGGGATGTTCTTGATGCGGAAGACGCCGCCATAGACGAGTTCCACGTTGAACAGCAGGTTCGTCTCGCGCTCGGCCTTGGCATCGAGCTTGATCTCGACGGCATAGACCTCTTCGTTCTGCTTCTTGACCCCGACATTGATCGAGACGTTGAAGGTCGGCGTGCCGGTACCGGCCATGATCGAGCCCGGAGCGCCCGGATTCTCGAAGGACAGATCCTTGATGTACTGGCCGATGAGCTGGAAGGAGGGCTGGTTAGCCGGATTTGGTGCTGCCGGAGTCTCGTCGGCCATGGTCTTGTCGTCCCTTGGAGAAAAGAATTTGGCTGGCTGGCTACCACTTTTGCCAATGAGGGACAAGGTTCACGCAATAACGCTCAGCGTTCGCGGTAATTGTCGTCGTCCAGTTCGATGACCCGCGGCCCTTCCTGGCGGCCGGGTGAAGTGTGGACGCTCGCCACCACGGTCGTGCGCGCTTTCATGTGGTTGTAGAGCAAGGTACGCACCGGCGGGATGAGGAGCAGAAGGCCCAGAACGTCGGTGAAATAGCCCGGAACCACGAGCAGCACGCCGGCCACGAAAACCATCATCGCATCGGCAACAGTCTGCGCCGGCACCTCGCCGCGGCTCATGGCGGCGCGCAATTGCGTGGCCAGGGCCAAGCCCTGGCTCTGGATCACGAGAATACCCACGACCGCACTGACGACGACGCCGAGCAATGTCGGCCATAGCCCGATCAACTCGCCGACCCGGATAAAGGTCGCGATCTCGATCAGCGGGGTCATGAGCATGAGCATCAGGATGGCACGCATGGCCGGTTTCCTCTTGGAGCCGTCCACGAAAGGCTCGATAAATTCTCGCCCATTCGTGAACTGGTTTCAGGGTAAAGCTTTCCCTATATATAGGAGCGATCCTGCTATATGCGATCCTTCGCCCACGAAAACCCAGGTTAGTGCCCAATGGACGAGTTCTTCGATCTGCCCACCCTTATCGTCATCGGTCTGGCGATCGTGATTCTGTTCCGCCTGCGCTCTGTCCTGGGTACGCGTACGGGCAATGAACGCTCCCCCATCGATCGCCAGAAGCAGGCCGAGATCGCCAAGGCCGGCAAGAATGATGACGGCTCGGTCGTCCAGATGCGTCCGCGCCCCGTCGAGGCTGCGCCGGTTGACGACGAACGCCGCACCCGCAAGCTCGCCGCCGAGATCGAGCAGTTCTCGCATGGTGACGAGAGCGTGGCCACCGGCCTGCGCGCCATCGCCGATGCCGATCCGTCCTTCGGCCCGAAGACCTTCATGGAAGGCGCCAAGTCCGCCTACGAGATGATCGTGACCGCGTTCGCCCAGGGCGACCGCCAGACGCTCAAGAACCTCCTCGACAAGGACGTGTTCGACGGCTTCGCCTCGGCCATCTCCGCACGCGAGGCCTCGGGCCAGAAGATCGATTTCACCTTTGTGGGCCTTCCCAAGGTCGAGATTTCGGAAGCCGAGCTCGACAAGCGCGCCGCCCAGGTCACCGTACGCTTCAATGCCGAAGTGGTGTCGGCCACCCGCGACAAGGATGGCCAGCTCGTCGAGGGCAATGCCGACCAGGTCCAGTCCATCGCCGACGAATGGACCTTTGCGCGCAACCCGAAGTCGCGCGACCCCAACTGGAAGCTGGTGGCCACCAACCAGCTCGCCTAAGTGCTCTTCGTCCTGCCGGGTGCCGGAATGGCCAAGCGTGGCAAAAGCGGCCCTCCGCTCAGGGACTGGCACTTGTGGACCGAGGTCAAGCGAACCATCGTCCCGTTGCGGCCGGAGCGCGAAATCGCGCCCGAGCCGGCCGATGAGCCGTTGCCCCTGCCTCCCGCCGAGCCCCCCAGCCCGCAATTGCCGCGCGACTGGACCGTCGGCGGCGCCACGTCTCCGGCGCCGCAGCGTCCGGCCATCCACACGCGCCGCACGCCCAAGGTCGAACGGCCAATCGAGCCGAAACTGCGCCGCAAGCTGATGCGCGGGCAGATGGAGATCGACGGCACGATCGACCTCCACGGCATGCGCCAGCTCGAGGCTCGCGCGGCCCTGCTCCGCTTCATCAATGCCCGCGTCAATCGCGGCGACCGCACGGTGCTGGTCATCACCGGCAAGGGCCTCAAGAAGACCGACGAAACGGCCACGGTGATCGTCGAGCGCGGCGTGCTGCGCTCCATGCTCCCCCTCTGGCTCAACGAGCCGGACCTGGCGCCGCTGGTTTCCGGCTGGGGCCCGTCCGCACAGGGGCATGGCGGCGAAGGCGCCTTCTACGTCCGTCTCAAGAGGTTCGTGCCATGACGCCCCTAGGCGCCAAGCTCAGGGCGCTGCGCGAGGAGCGCGGCGTGACGCTCAAGGAAATGGCCAAGGCCCTCAACGTCTCGAGCGCCTACCTCTCCGCCCTCGAACACGGCCGCCGCGGCAAGCCCACCTGGTACCTGCTCCAGCGCATCATCGCCTATTTCAACGTGATCTGGGACGAAGCCGAGGAATTGCAGCGCCTGGCCGAACTCTCGGACCCCAAGGTCACCATCGATACCGGCGGCCTGCCACCGGAGGCGACCGAGCTCACCAACCGGCTGCAGAAGGAAATCGGGCGCCTCGCACCGGAGGACCTGGCGTTTCTGCGCAATGAGGTGATCCGACGGTCGGCTGCGAAGCGGGAGACGGGGCGGTAGGGGAAACCCTCATCTGCTCCACTCGCACAACTACTCACTCTTACCCCCCATCCGTTACTTCCCCGGACTTGGTCCGGGGCTATTGCACCCCTCCACTCGAGTGGAGAAATCCGTGGGCCCCGGCTCTGCGGCCGGGGAAGTGCGGTGGGTGAGGCGGGAAGTTAGCTAAGCGAACGCTGAAGATGAAACCAGGCGCCCTGCCCGCGGCTTCCCTCCACCCATCCCCACCACTGCACTTCCCCGGACTTGATCCGGGGCCTATTGCACCTCTCCACCCGAGTGGAGATATCCGTAGCCCCCGGCTCTTCGGCCGGGGAAGTACGGTGGGGTGGGCGGGAATGGGGAGAGAGCCGCAAGCATTAGAGTTCGCATCCACGCTCTCGCGCTTTCCTCACTTTACCCCCGAAACACGAACCTGCGATGATACGCCAGGTGCTCCTGCGACGGCCAATCCTCCTCCTGGTCGGGCAGCCGCAGCTTCAGCCCGGGCAGAAGATGCACCGCCATCCGCGGATCGATCCGGTCGACATTGACGATGAGTTCGTAGCTGGTGCCGATCGTGAAATGCCCTGCGCCGAACGCACTGCCCAGCGGGCCCCAGAGCGCGATGAAATTGGTGATCGACAATCCACCCCCCGGCGGATCGGGCCGGACGACGGTAGGTACCGAGCCAAGCTCTCCCACCGGGATCGTCGTCCCGCTCACGGCGCAGGTTTCGTGATAGCGCCGGAGCACCAGGCGGCTGATGTCGAACAGTTCATGCTGGGTCGGCGCCCGCACGAACTCGTCCTGCGCTGCCTCTCCCAGCCCCTCCTGCTCGCCCGCAACCCACTGGATGCGCGCGTCTGCCGGAAACGCGGGACAGACCTCGCCGTTAGGATAAAGCCGCACATTGCGGAGCTGCACCACCAGCTCGTCCGCGGCCAGGCCAGGCCCGGCCAGCGCTTCGAGCGTCGCCATCCCGCAATAGACCGTGCCATCGGCAGTCTCGGCAGCCAGCGCCACCGCTTCATCGATCGCGCGGGCGATCCCGGGCGCATCGGTCCGCTTCACCCGAATCACATCCTGTCGCTCGAGCAGGTGGATGTCGGTATCGTCCAGCTTGAACACCAGGATCGGCAAGCGGGGCACTCCGCAGCAATTGCGTAAGTATCTTCCGGTTTTCTGCGCAAATATCCAGATGGCCAATATTGCCATCCCCTATCACTGCGCGGGCTGGTCGCGGCGCTCCGGTCTTGCTACCTCTCCAGACCCCAAGGGAGGAGCCCATGTCCATCTACGACAACACCCTCAATGCCGATGGCGTGCTGATTGTCGGCGCAGGCCTTGCCGGCCTTTTCTGCGCCTTGAAGCTCGCGCCGCTGCCGGTGACGGTGCTCTCCCCCAAACCGCTGGGAAGCGGCGCCTCCTCCGCCTGGGCGCAGGGCGGCGTTGCGGCGGCCCTCGGCCCCAATGACAGCCCGCACATCCACGCACTCGATACGGAAAAGGCCGGAGCGGGCATCGTCGACGAGCGCGTGGCCGAATCGGTGGCGGCGGAAGCCGCCGCCCGCATCGATGATCTCGCCCGCTGGGGCACACCCTTCGACCGCGACCAGCTCGGCAATTTCCTCCTCGGGCGGGAAGCGGCCCATTCGGCCAACCGCATCGTCAAGGTGCAGGGCGACCGCGCCGGCGCTGCCATCATGGCCGCTATCATCGACGAGGTGCGCCGCACCCCCTCGATCCGCATCGTCGAAGGCATCACTGCCGTCGATCTCGCCCGCGCCGATGGGCGCGTGGTCGGCGTCTTCTGCCGCAAGCTGGGCGACAAGTATATCGAGCCCGTCTTCATCCGCGCCCGCGCCACCGTGCTCGCCGCAGGCGGCCTGGGCGGCCTCTTCGCCGTCACCACCAATCCCTCGGGCGTGCGCGGCCACGCCATGGGCATGGCCGCCCGCGCCGGCGCCGTGATCGGCGATGCCGAATTCGTCCAGTTCCACCCCACCGCCATCGCCACCGGCGCAGACCCGGCGCCCCTGGCCACCGAGGCTTTGCGCGGGGAAGGCGCCATCCTCATCAACGAACTGGGCGAGCGCTTCATGCCCGCCATTCATCCCGATGCCGAGCTGGCCCCGCGCGACATCGTCGCCCGCGCCAATTTCCGCCAGATCAAGGCCGGCCATAAGGTCTTCCTCGATACCCGCCAAGCCCTGGGCGAACGCATCGTCGATGCGTTCCCAACGGTGACCCAATATTGTCGCGAAGCCGGCATCGATCCCGTCACCCAGCCCATTCCGGTGACGCCGGCCGCCCATTACCATATGGGCGGGGTCAAGGTGGATACGCGCGGGCGCACCAGCCTTGCCGGCCTCTGGGCATGCGGGGAAGCCTCGTGCACGGGCCTGCACGGCGCCAATCGCCTGGCCTCCAATTCTCTGCTCGAAGCCACGGTCTATGCCGCGCGCATCGCCGAGGACGTCGGCGGGCTTGAGCCGCCGCAGCGCATGCTGCTGCCCTTCGACGGCATTGCCTGGGACGAGACCAAGGGCCAGCAGTTCGAGGAAAACCTGCGCAACCTCAAGGCGGTGCAGGACCTGCGCCACGTGATGACCGACCTTGTCGGCGTCGAGCGCGATGCAGAGGGCCTGCGCGAAGCGCTGCGCCGCATCCTAGAACTCGAGGAGACCTCCGAAAAGGTCACGCGCTCCTATCTCAACATGACGACCTCGGCCACCATGGTCGCCGCAGCAGCGCTCAAGCGCACCGAGAGTCGGGGCGGTCATTTCCGCACCGACTATCCGTTCGAGGATCCGGCCTGGCTCAACCACACCGCCATGACGCTCGATGAAGCCCGGCGGATCCGAGCGGAGGCCTGAGGAAACTCAGCGCCGCTCTTCGGAGAGAACGGCATCGACCTCGGCACGGGTGGGCGGCTTGCAGCCCACCTGCCCGCAATTGAGCCCGGCCACCACGGCGCCGAAATGCAGCGTGGCTTCGAGCTCGGCGCTGCCCAGCGCCTTGAGCGGGCCCGGCCGCAACGCATCCTTTTCCCGCAGATAGGAGAGCACGCCGGCCATGAGGCTGTCGCCGGCGCCAACCGTGTCCCCAAAGACCGGGGGCGACCAGATGCCGGCTTTCGCGCGGCCCGCCGGCGTATAGGCGAGCGAACCTTTTTCGCCCAGCGTCACGATCACCAGCTCGCAATTGGGCCGCGCCAGAAGCGCCGCGCTATGCGCCTCGATCGACAGCGAGGGCTCCAGCGCCAGCAGGTCCTCCTCGCTCATCTTGATGATGTGGGCGAGGTCGAGGAAGGTCGACAGCCGCTGCTTGTAGCTGCCGAAATCATCGACCAGCGACGGACGCACATTGGGGTCGATCGAGATCGTCGCGCCCTTAGCCACGGCCGCGCGCACGACTTCCGCCCAGATTGCCGCGTCCTCCGGCAGGATCGGGCAGAACCCGCCGATCTGGTAGAGATCGAGCGTCTGCGGCAGTGCCGCCACCATGCCCTGCAGGGTGAAGGCGCGGTCGGCCCCGCGGTAGAACTCGTAGGCCGCCTGGCGCTTCTCGTTGAGTGTCACCACGGCCAGCGTCGTCGGCGCCACCACGCGCTGCGTCAGCAACGTCTTGACCCCGGCCGCATCGAGCGGCTCGAGGAGATAGGAGCCGAAACCGTCCTTGGAGATCGGACACAGGAAACCGGTATCGTTGCCGAGCTTGGAGAGCGCTATGGCGCAGTTATAGGGCGAGCCGCCCTGATGGGCATGCATGTGGATCACCCCATCCGGCCCGCGCGGCTCGGAAACGAGGTCGATCAGGCTTTCCCCACCCACGACGAACATAGGTCCCCCTCAGATCACTACGAATTCGGCCAGCATCCCTACCCTATCGGCAGGAGTCGCGCCATGGATGAGGCCGCAAGAAAAATTTGCAAGCGACGGATTAAACCGCGCGCTGCGGTGTTTATGCCTTGTGCGGGGGGACAATTCCGACGCCTCGCATCAAGCAAGGAGAGACGTCATGACTTTTTCCCGACTGCACGGCGTGGTTCTCGGCGCGGCCGCCTTCCTGGCGCTGGGCTCGGTGGCGAGCTTTGCCGATGACTATGTGGGCGGCGCCATCAAATCCGCCGAGATCGCCGGCAAGCAGGTGCTCACCGACGCCAAGGGCATGACCCTTTACACCTACGACAAGGACGAAGCCGGCAAGACCAATTGCTACGACAAATGCGCCACCAACTGGCCCCCGCTGGCGGCCGATGCCAGCGCCAAGGCCGATGGTGACTTCAGCATCGTGGACCGCACCGACGGCACCAAGATGTGGGCCTACAAGGGCAAGCCGCTCTACCTGTGGGTCAAGGACACCAAGGCAGGCGATACGACCGGCGACGGCGTCGGCGGCGTATGGCACACTGCCTACGAGGAATAGGGAACGCTGACCCTGCCGACTGAAGCGACCAGCCGGCTGGGTTGTCGCGGGGCCGGGGAAGTTCGTGCCCCCCAAAAGGAACTTCCCCGGTTCCGCCTTTCGAGCTGATAGGACCCACGTGTCGACCTTTCTCGATGAGATCGAGACCTGCGTTCCCGCCCTGCGCCGCTATGCGCGGGCACTGACGCGCGACGCCGACCGCGCCGACGACCTGGTGCAGGATTGCCTCGAACGCGCCATCCGCAAGAGCGCGCTGTTCCGGCCGCGCGGTCCCCTGCGCGCCTGGCTCTTCACCATGCTGCTCAACCTCCACCGCAACGGAGCGCGCAGCGAACGCCGGCAGGGGCCGATGACGCCGCTCGACGGGCTGGGCTTCGAACCCTCCGTCCCGCCGGCGCAACCGGGGCATATCGCGCTGGCCGAACTGGCTCGCGCCATCGATACCCTTCCGGCCGACCAGCGCGAGGCCCTGCTGCTGGTCGTGCTCGAGGACATGCCCTATGCCGACGCGGCCGCCATTCTCGGCATTCCCGTCGGCACACTGATGTCGCGGCTCGGGCGTGCCCGTGCCGCCTTGCGCACCATGACCGGGGGCGATCCGCAAGCTCCCCGATTGAGGACCGTCAAATGACCGCCCCGCTGACCATTACCGATGACACGCTCCAGGCCTATGCCGATGGCCGCCTGGATGCCGACGGGCGCGCCGCGGTCGAAGCTCATCTGGAAGCCCATCCCGATCTCGCCGCCGAACTCGCCCTCTGGCAGCGCCAGCGCGACGCCATCAAGACGCTCTACGATCCCGTCGCGGGCGAGCCCGTTCCCCCGCGCCTCAACCCCCATCGCCTCGCCGCCGCGCGTTCGGCCCGCGCCGCCTCCTGGCCGCGCATGGCCGCGGCGGCCGTCGTACTCATCGGGCTTGGCCTGGGCGCCGGCTGGTTCGCCCGCGACCTGCTGCAACCGGAGGAAACGCCCGGCCAGTTGCTGATCGCCAGCGCGGTCAATGCTCACGCCCTCTATGTCAACGAGAACCGGCACGCCGTGGAGGTCGCTGCGGCCGACAAGGGGCACCTCACCACCTGGCTCTCCAACCGCCTCAACCACCAGCTCAACGCCCCGGACCTGAGCGAGCAAGGCTTCCTCCTCGTCGGCGGCCGCCTCCTGCCACCCGACGTCTACCGCAACACCGGCCCCGCCGCGCAACTCATGTACGAGAACGCCACCAAGGACCGGCTGACCGTCTACGTCACCGCCGCGCTGCCGGATAAGTCCAAGGCCTATCAGTTCGAGACGGTGAACGGGCTTGATGCCTTCTACTGGGCCAACGACACCATCACCTGCACGGTCGTGGGTGACCTGCCGCAGGAACAGATGCAGACGGTGGCGAAGCTGGTGTACCGGCAGCTGACACGGCTGCCGGACCCGGTGAGGGGCTAAAAACTACGCCCACGACCCGGAACTTTCCCGGGCGAAGACCCGGGGCCTATTGCACCCCTCCGCGCGAGTGGAGATATCCGTGGGCCCCGGCTCTGCGGCCGGGGAAGTGCGGGGGTGGGGAGAGATCGGAGCGGACTATCGGAACACGCGCCGAAGTCTCAGCGCTCAACACCCTGCCGCCTCCAGCTCATTCGCATAGGTACTCGGCAACTGACGGGGTTAGGAAACTACCCGCATCACAACCACCGTACTTCCCCGGGCGAAGACCCGGGGCCTATTGCACCCATCCGCGCGAGTGGAGATATCCGTGGGCCCCGGCTCTACGGCCGGGGAAGTAAGGGGTGGGGAGAGATCGGAGCGGATTATCGAAACACGCGCCGAAATCCAGCCCTCAATACCCCTGCCGCTTCACCAGCTCGTTCGCATAAATATTATGCGGCCCCACATTGTGGATATCCCGCTCGCCCAGCAGCGCCAGGGTGATGTCGGTTTCCTTGCGCAGGATTTCGAGCGCCCGCGATACGCCGGCTTCGCCACCGGCCCCGACCCCGAATGCGATGGTGCGGCCGAGGAGCGCGCCCTTGGCGCCGAGCGCGATGGCCTTGAGCAGGTCCTGCCCCGAGCGGATACCGCCATCCATCAGCACTTCGGTTTGCGTGCCCACCGCATCGACGATCTCGGGCAATACCCTGATGGTCGAGGGGGCGCCGTCGAGCTGGCGGCCGCCGTGATTGGAGACCACGATCGCGTCGGCCCCGTGCTGTACCGCCTGCCGCGCATCGTCCGGATCGAGAATGCCCTTGACGATCACCGGTCCGCCGAACCGCTCCTTGATCCAGGCAATGTCGCGCCAGTTGAGCGTCGGGTCGAACTGCGAGCTGGTCCAGGCGGCGAGCTTGGAAAGGTCGCCCGCGCCGTCGACGTGCCCCGCAATATTGCGGAACGTATGGCGGTTGGTGCCGAGCATACCCATGGCCCAGCCGGGCTTGCGCATCATCTCGAAGACGAATTTGGGCGTGAATTTCGGCGGCGCCGACATGCCGTTGCGCAGGTCCTTGTGCCGCTGGCCGAGAATCTGCAGGTCCATGGTCAGCACCAGGGCCGAGCACTTGGCCGCCTTGGCGCGATCGATGAGCCGGTTGACGAAGTCGCGGTCGCGCATGACGTAGAGCTGGAACCAGAACGGCTTGCTGGTGTTCTCGGCCACATCCTCGATCGAGCAGATGCTCATGGTCGAAAGCGTGAAGGGCACGCCGAATTTTTCGGCCGCGCGTGCCGCCTTGATCTCGCCATCCGCACTCTGCATGCCCAGGAACCCGACGGGCGCCGTCGCGACCGGCATCGCCACCGGATGCCCGACGATGGTCGAGGCAATGCTGCGATTGTCCATGTCCACCGCAACGCGCTGGCGGAAGCTGATCTTGCGGAAATCGTCCTCGTTGGCACGATAGGTGCCCTCGGTCCAGGCGCCGCTATCGACGTAGTCGAAGAACTGCTTGGGCACTTTGCGCTTGGCCAGCGCCTTCATGTCCTCGATCGTGAGAACCCGATCCAGCTCACCCATGAACTAACCCTTCACATACAAATGCGTACTCGGTGGTACAGCCAGGGCGCGCAATGGTCAATCCACCTTGCCCGCAGCCGCAGGCAATGGCTAACTCCCGACCGCGGCACGCTGCGCCGACCAACGAGAATCTACAATGTCCTTGACCGGCGCCCCCGCCAAGCCTCCCCGTTTCGCCATAGTCGACGTCCTGCGCGGCGTCGCCATAGTGGCGATGGTCATATACCACTGCGCATGGGATCTTAGCTACTTCCAGCTCATCCCGATCGACATAACCGTCGATACCGGCTGGCGCATCTTCCAGCACCTCATCCTTGGGGGCTTCCTGCTGCTGGTCGGGGTGAGCCTGGTGCTGGCGCATGGGCGGGGCATCCGCTGGCCCTCGTTCTGGCGGCGCTTCGCCATGATCGCGGCCGGTGCCGCCGCCGTCACCATCGGCACCTATATCCTCTTTCCGGAAACCTTCGTCTTTTTCGGCATCCTCCATGCCATCGCGCTCTTCAGCCTCATGGCGCTGCCCTTCCTGCGCCTGCCGCCCTGGCTGACCGCACTGGTCGGCGCGGTCTTCCTCATCGTGCCGCTCTTTTTCAGCAATGTTGCCTTCAACGACCCGCGCATCGCCTGGATCGGCTTCTGGGAAGTCCCGCCCGCCACCAACGACCTGGTGCCGATCTTCCCCTGGTTCGGCATGGTGCTGGTGGGCATGGCGCTTGCAAGGCTGGTGCTCGCCTCGCCACTTGCCACGACGATCGCAGCCTGGAAGCCGGCAAGCATCCTCAGGCCGCTGATCGTCCTCGGCCGGTGGAGCCTCATCATCTACCTCGTCCACCAGCCGATCCTGCTCGGCATCATCTATCCGATCGCCAATGCCCGCCCGGCCGATGCGCCCACGCGCGTCGATTCCTTCGTTTCGAGCTGCGTGGCCACCTGCAAGGCCAATGGCAATACCGATGACCACTGCACCGCCTATTGCGGCTGCGCCGTCGAGCGCATCGTGCGCGATGATCTCTGGTCGGTGATCGAGCAGCCGACGTCCTCGCCCGAACAGAACGCGGCAATCGCCGATATCGCCAGGCAATGCACGGCGACCATGCCGAGCAATCTCGGCGTCACGCCGCCAGCACAATAGCCCAAACCAAAAGGCCCCGGATCTTCATCCGGGGCCTTCCAGCTCAAAGCTTCACGGACCTTAGCCGCAAGGCGTTGCCGATGACGCTCACCGACGAGAGGCTCATGGCCGCCGCCGCGACCATCGGCGAGAGCAGCCAGCCGAAGATCGGGAACAGCACGCCCGCCGCCAGCGGAATGCCCAGCGTGTTGTAGCCGAAGGCGAACCACAGGTTCTGCTTGATGTTGCGGAGCGTCGCTTCCGAAAGGTGCCGCGCCCGCACGATCGCCGAAAGATCGCCCTGCATCAGCGTAATTCCCGCCGACTCGATGGCGACGTCCGCACCCGTGCCCATGGCGATGCCGACATCGGCCGCCGCCAAAGCCGGGCTATCGTTGACCCCGTCACCCGCCATCGCGACCTTGCGGCCCTGGCGCTTGAGGGTTTCGACCAGCTCGTGCTTGGCCTCTGGCGTCATGCCGGCCTCGACCCGCGCGATCCCCAGCGCCTCGCCTACGGCATCGGCCGGACCACGGGCATCGCCCGTCGCCATGATGACCTCGATGCCCAGCCGGCCGAGCTCTGCCACGGCCGCCTTGGCCGTCGGCTTGATGGGATCGGAGACGGTGATGACGCCGATCAGCCGGCTGTTCTCGGCAACGAGCACGGAGGTCTTGGCCGCATGCGCCGCGCTGCCCATCAGGTCGATGAACTTCTGCGGCACCTCGATCTTGAGGCTTTCCATCAGCGCGACATTGCCGAGGGCCGCCTTCTGGCCTGCGACCGTGGCGGTAATGCCCTTGCCGGTCACCGAGTGGAAATCGGCAACCTCCAGCGACCGCGCACCGCGCTCCTGCGCCCCCCGCTCGATGGCCGTGGCGATCGGGTGGGCCGAGCCGCGCTCCAGCGCCGCGGCGACGGCCAGCACCCAGCCTTCATCGACGCCCTTGTCGGCGATGACGTCACCCAGCGTCGGCTTGCCTTCGGTAAGGGTACCGGTCTTGTCGACGATCAGCGTGTCGATGCGGGCAAAGCCTTCGAGTGCCTTGGCGTCCTTGACCAGCACGCCGGCCCGCGCGCCGCGCCCCGTGGCAACCATCACCGACATCGGCGTGGCGAGCCCCAGCGCACAGGGACATGCGATGATGAGCACCGAAACCGCAGCCACCAGCGCATAGGCGATCTTGGGATCGGGCCCCCAGATCCACCAGGCGGCAAAGCTCAGGATGGCCACGAGCACCACGGTCGGCACGAACCAGGAGGCGACCCGGTCGGCCAGCGCCTGGATCGGCGCGCGGCTGCGCTGGGCCTTGGAAACCAGCTCGACGATCTGCGAGAGCCGCGTTTCGGCGCCCACCCGCTCGGCCTTCATGATGAAGGTGCCTTCGCCGTTGAGCGTACCGCCGGTGACATCGGCCCCCTGCGTCTTTTCGGCCGGCACAGGCTCGCCCGTCAGCATGGATTCATCCACGAACGAGGAACCCTCGACGACGACGCCATCCACCGGCACCGCATCGCCCGGGCGGACGCGCAGCAGATCGCCCTGCTGCACCGCTTCGAGCGGCACGTCGGTTTCGGCGCCGTTCTCGATGCGCCGCGCCGTCTTGGGCGCGAGATCGAAAAGTGCGCGCAGCGCCTTGCCGGTCTGCTCGCGGGCGCGCAGTTCCAGCACCTGCCCGACAAAGACCAGCGTGATGATCACCGCCGCCGCCTCGAAATAGACCGGCGGCGCGCCGTTCATATGTGTCATCTCCATCGGGAATATCCCCGGGAACAACACCGCCACGACGGAGAAGAGATAAGCCGCCCCGGTACCCAGCCCGATCAGCGTCCACATATTGGGCGAACGGTTGACAAGCGATGCCCAGGCACGCCGGAAGAACGGCTGCGCCGCCCACAGCACGACCGGCGTCGCCAGCACCAGCTCGATCCAGCTCGCCAGCGGCTCGCCGATCCATTCACGGAACGGCAGGCCCACCATCGGCCCCATCGAGATCAGCAGCAACGGCACGCTGAACGCGGCGCTGATCCACATCCGGCGCGAAAAATCCTCGAGCTCGGGATTGGCCGCATCGGCGGGCGGCACGCCCATCGGCTCGAGCGCCATGCCGCAGATCGGGCAATCGCCCGGCCCGTCCTGCACGATCTGGGGGTGCATCGGGCAGGTATACTTCGTCCCCGCCGGCGCAGTGGCCTGGGCGTGGGCATGCGCATGGCTGTGCCCGTGCCGCCCGGCCATCAGCGGCTCGGCCACGGCGAAGGGCACCGCTTCGAGATACTTCTGCGGCTCGGCTTCGAACTTGGCCTGGCACCCCTGCGAGCAGAAATAATAGCGCTTGCCCTCGTGCTTGCTCATCCACTTGGCCTTGGCGCGGTCGACGTTCATGCCGCAGACCGGGTCCTTGGCCGTCAAATAGGTCTCCGGCGAAGCCTCGAACTTGGCCTTGCAGCCGGCGCTGCAGAACCCGAACTCGCGGCCTTCATGCACGGTCTTGTGGGCGGTCTTTTCCATGTCGACCGTCATTCCGCAAACCGGATCGCGGGTCACGGCCGGGCTTGCCGGGGTCGAATGATGGGTGTGCTCGTTCATGAATCTCTTCCGTCGAACCGGGCGAATCCCGGCTCTTTTGCATTGCGTCGGCCCTTCATGTAGGGCTTCCCATAATTGGAAGGTCAAGCCCTCATCAGCCGGCCTATTGTCGTCGGCCCCGGGCGCCGCCAGAATGGCGCATGCCCATTTCATACCGCCTCGATCCGCACCCCGACGACGCCGAACTGCGCGCGCTCTGGCAGGCCGCCTGGAGCGACGCCCACCCGGCGAGCTTCGCGCCCATGCTCGCCCGCAGCCTCGTCCATGCCGGAGCCTATGATGGCGCCGCCCTGATCGGCTACGTCAATGTGGCGAGCGACGGCGGCATCCACGCCTTCCTTCTCGATACCACCGTCCATCCCGACTATCGCCGGCAAGGCATCGCCACGGAACTCGTGGCCCTCGTCACCAGCGCTGCCCGCGCTCGCGGCGCAGACTGGCTCCATGTCGACTACGAGCCGCATCTGGCAGGCTTCTACCGCGCCTGCGGCTTCCGCCACACCGAGGCCGGGCTCATCGCCCTCTGACGCCTTGCCCGATGGGCGCAATTGCTGTTTGGATCACCCCAGCCGGGAGGGACAGCATGGCCATAGTCGGGGACGCCTACGAATATTACGAGAAGAAGTTCTACGATCTGACGGTACCCATCGCCGATCTCGAACTCATCTTCGACAAGTGCCGCTGGGCCGAAGGCCCGGTCTGGTTCAACGACGGCGGCTATCTCCTCTGGAGCGACATCCCCAACAACCGCATGCTGCGCTGGGTGCCGGACCTGGGCGTCTCGGTCTTCCGCACGCCCTCCAACTACGTCAACGGCAATACCCGCGACCGGCAGGGCCGCCTCGTCTCCTGCTCGCACGGCGCTCGCGCCGTCCTGCGCACCGAGGCCGACGGCACCATCACCACCATTGCCGACAGCTATCGCGGCAGGCGGCTCAACTCGCCCAACGATGTCGTGGTCAAGTCCGACGGCACCATCTGGTTCACCGACCCCAATTACGGGATCATGTCGGATTATGAGGGCTACAAGTCCGACATGGAGCAGGACGGCTGCTACGTCTACCGCTTCGATCCCGCCGATGGCTCGCTCGAAATCGCCATCGACGATTTCCAGAAGCCCAACGGCCTCGCCTTCTCCCCCGACGAATCGACCCTCTACGTCATCGAATCCGGCCGCAGCCACGACCCCGACTGCCCCGCCCATATCCGCCGGTTCGATGTGTCGCCCGACAACAGGGTCAGCAACAGCCGTGTCTTCGTCGATGTCGAAAAGGCCGACGGCATGCGGCTCGATACCGAGGGCAATGTCTGGACCAGTGCCGGCGCGGGCGTGAACTGCTACGACCCTGGCGGGCTGGCGCTCGGCCGCATCAAGCTGCCCAACCCGGTCTCGAACGTCACCTTCGGCGGCGCGCGCCGCAACCGGCTGTTCATCACCTCGACCAACGCCGTTTACTCCGTTTTCGTCGGCGCCACCGGCATCCAGCACCCCTGAGGCCGGTTGCCATCGTTCAATGCCCTCGATATGTTCGCGCAAACATATCGAGGGTTTCCAATGCGTCCTGGACTAATGCTTGCCGCCGCCATTCTCAGCCTGGGCGTAGCGCTCCCTTCCCATGCCGCGACGGTGAGCGTGGCGGTTGCCGCCAACTTCACCAAGGTGGCCGAGGAACTGGCCACCGCCTTCAAGGCCAAGACCGGCGATGAACTGCAGCTGAGCTTCGGGGCGACCGGCCAGCTCTACACCCAGATCACCCAGGGCGCGCCCTTCCAGATATTCCTCGCCGCCGACGACCAGCGCCCGCAAAAGGCCGTGGACGAAGGCTATGGCGTGGACGGCACCGTCTTCACCTATGCCCAAGGCAAGCTCGTGCTCTACGGCATCGCCACCGACGTCACCGCCGGTGCCGACGTGCTCAAGGCCGACGCCTTCCAGAAGCTCTCGATCGCCGACCCCGAAACCGCCCCCTATGGCGCGGCCGCCGTCGAAACGCTCAAGGCCTTGAACCTTTACGATACGCTCGCGCCTAAGATCGTCACCGCCCAGAACATTTCCCAGGCCCAGCAATTCGTCGAAAGCGGCAGCGCCGAGCTCGGCTTCGTGGCCCTGAGCCAGGTGATCGGCTCGGACAAGGGTACCCAATGGCTGGTCCCCGCCGAACTTTACCAGCCTATCCGGCAGGATGCCGTGCTGCTCAAGACCGGCGAGAACGAGCCTGCCGCCAAGGCCTTCCTCGATTACCTCAGGAGCGACGAGGCCGTAGCCATCATCAGGAAGTCGGGCTACGAAGTTACGCCCTGATCCTTGATCGCTTGCACTCCAAGGACCTCTAGCGGCAGGGTGGGCAACGCTGCCCTCTTCACCGGAGCGTTGCCATGCTCGCCTTTTCCGACCTCTGGCCGCCGATAGCCCTGACGCTGTCGCTGGCCACCATCACCACTGCGATTCTTCTCGTCATCGGCACGCCCATCGCCTGGTGGCTGGCCCGTTCGCAATGGCGCTGGAAAGAGGCCGTCGGCGCGATCGTCTCCCTGCCCCTCGTCCTGCCGCCGACCGTGCTCGGCTTCTACCTGCTGCTGCTCCTCGGCCCCAACGGGCCGGGCGGGCTCATTGCCGGGCTCTGGGGCGGCCGGACGCTCGCCTTCTCGTTCTGGGGCCTCGTCATCGGCTCGGTGATCTATTCCATGCCCTTCGTCGTGCAGCCGATCCGCAATGCCTTCGACGCCATGGGCCACCGCCCGCTCGAAGTCGCCGCCACCCTGCGCGCCTCCCCGCTCGACCGCTTCCTCACCATCGCCCTGCCGCTGGCGCGGCCCGGCTTCCTCACCGGCGCGGTACTCGGCTTCGCCCATACGGTCGGCGAGTTCGGCGTGGTGCTCATGATCGGCGGCAATATCCCGGGCCAGACCAAGGTGCTCTCCATCGCCATCTACGATTATGTCGAGCGCCTGCAATGGGTGGAGGCCCACATCCTCTCGCTCGGCATGGTCGTCTTCGCCTTCCTCGTCATCTTCATCACGCTGAGCATCGACCGGCGCGTGGCGCGGGTGAAGCCGTGAGCACACTCTCCGCCGCCTTCAAGGGCGACCTCGGCGCCTTCCGCCTCGATGCCCAGTTCGAAGCCCCGCTCGATGGCGTCACCGCGCTCTTCGGCCCTTCAGGCTCGGGCAAGACCACCGTTTTGCGTGCCATTGCCGGCCTCGAACGCCTCACCGGACGCTGCGCCCTTGGGCGTCTCGTCTGGCAGGACAACATCCACTTCGTGCCGGCGCACAGGCGCGGTATCGGCTACGTCTTCCAGGAGCCGAGCCTCTTCCCGCACCTCTCGGTGCGCGCCAACCTCCTTTACGGCAATCGCCGGGCGCGCGGCGAAAAGGCCATCACCTTCGATGCCGTGGTCGAACTCCTCAAGATCTGGAAGCTCCTCGACCGCGCCCCCGAACGCCTGTCGGGCGGCGAGCGCCAGCGCGTTTCCCTCGGCCGCGCTCTCCTGAGCCAGCCCCGCCTGCTGCTGCTCGACGAGCCGATGTCGGCCCTCGACCGCGGCGCCAAGGAGGAAATCCTCCCCTATTTCGAGACCCTGCATTCGGCTCTCGGCCTGCCCATGATCCTTGTGAGCCACGACATTTCCGAGGTCGAGCGCCTAGCCTCGCACATGCTGCTGATGTCGATGGGCAGCGTCGTCGCCAGCGGCTCCCTCAACGCCATGCTGACCAGCGACAAGCTCCCCTTCCGCCACAACCGCGACGCCGCCTCCGTCCTGACCGCGCAGGTCGTCGCCCAGGCGGCCGATGGCCTCGCCGAACTCGACCTCGAGGGCCAACCGCTGCTCGTCGCCGCCGAAGCCGGTCCTGCCGGCGAAGCCGTCCGCGTCCGCCTCATGGCCCGCGACGTCAGCCTCGCCGTCGAAGCGCCCTCGCGCACCACCATCCTCAATATCCTGCGCGCCGACATCCTCGCCATCGAGCCCCTCAACGGCCCCGACGCCAACGTCGTCCTCAGGATCGGCGGCCAGCAGATGCTTGCGCGGGTCACGCAACGTTCGGTCGCCGCCCTCGGCTTAGCCCCCGGCATGCCGGTCTTTGCCCAGGTCAAGGGTGTCTCGCTGGTGACGGCGCCGGGCGCCTGAGCATCGGGCGAAAATTTCGCGCGGAAACGGACGTTTTCGACCAAGGTTGACCTCGACTCCGCGCCGCCATCCGCTTAAGCCTTCGTTCAACTGCAAAGAGGGTATTGATCTATGAAGCTTCTCCGCGTTGGCGCCAAAGGCGCCGAAAGGCCGGCGATTCTGGCCGCTGACGGTTCCATCCGCGACCTCTCCAGCGTCGTTCCGGACATTGCCGGCGCGGTGCTCTCGTCCGAGAGCCTGGACCGCCTGCGCAAGGTCGACGCCACCAAGCTTCCGGTCATCGATCCCTCGACCCGTATCGGCCCCTGCGTCGGCCAGGTCGGCAAGTTCATCTGCGTCGGCCTCAACTATGCCGACCACGCCGCCGAGACCGGCGCCGCCATCCCTGCCGAGCCGATCCTCTTCATGAAGGCCACCAGCGCCATCTGCGGCCCGAACGACAATGTCATCCTGCCCAAGAACACCCTCAAGCCCGACTGGGAAGTCGAACTGGGCGTGATCATCGGCAAGGAAGCCCGCTACGTCGAGGAGAAGGATGCCCTCGATTACGTCGCCGGCTATTGCGTGGTGAACGATCTTTCCGAGCGCCATTGGCAGACCGAGCGTGGCGGCCAGTGGACCAAGGGCAAGTCGGCAGACACGTTCGGCCCGATCGGCCCTTGGCTGGTGACGCGCGACGAAGTCGCCGATCCCCAGAACCTCAAGATGTTCCTGGACGTGGACGGCCATCGCTATCAGGACGGCTCGACCAAGACCATGATCTTCGGCGTGCAGTTCCTGGTGCACTACATTTCCCAGTTCATGAGCCTGCAGCCGGGCGATGTCATCACCACCGGCACCCCGCCGGGCGTCGGCATGGGCATCAAGCCGGAACCGATCTGGCTCAAGCCGGGCCAGACCATGCACCTGGGCATCGACGGCCTGGGCGAGCAGACTCAACTCACCGTCCCCTATAGCGGCTGACACCGAACCTACCGACAATCGGGGCCCTCGGGCCCCGATTGCATATGACACGGGTCCATGCCAACCAGAGGCACTTCCCTTTGCCCGGCTGGATCGCTTGCCACCCTCGTTCCTCTCCCGCCTCGCCGAAGTCTTCCTGGTCTTCCTGCAGCTGGGCCTCACCAGTTTCGGCGGACCGGTGGCGCATCTGGGCTATTTCCGCGAGGCCTTCGTCGTACGCCGCAAATGGCTGAGCGACGCCGACTATGCCGACCTCGTCGCGCTCTGCCAGTTCCTGCCCGGCCCCGCCTCCAGCCAGGTCGGCATTGCCATCGGCCAGATGCGGGCAGGCTATGCCGGCGCCCTTGCCGCCTGGTTCGCCTTCACTTTGCCCTCCGTGCTCCTGTTGCTGGCCTTCGCCTATGGCCTCTCGGCCCTGCCCTGGCTGGCCGATGCCGGCATCCTGCATGGCCTCAAGATCGCCGCCCTCGCCGTCGTCGCCCAGGCGGTCTGGAGCATGGGCCGCAGCCTCGCCCCCGATCCGCGCCGACAAATCATCGCCCTCGTCTCGGCGATCATCGTGCTGCTCATCCCCAACGGCCTCGTCCAGCTCGCCGTTCTCGCCGCCGCCATCCTCTTCGGTCTCGCCGGCAAGCCCGCGACGACAGCATCGGCGCCTGACGAACCCGCTACGCGCGGTCGCCGTGAGGGCCTCGTTTTCCTCGTCCTCTTCTTCGTCCTGCTCGCCGGCCTGCCGCTCCTCGCCAACCTCACCGACAATGGGGCGCTCGACATCTTCGACCGCTTCTATCGCACCGGCTCCCTGGTCTTTGGCGGCGGTCACGTCGTCCTGCCACTGCTCGAAGGTGAATTGGTCGCTCCCGGTTTCATCGATCGCGATCTTTTCCTCGCCGGCTACGGCGCCGCGCAGGCCGTGCCCGGCCCGCTCTTCAGCTTCGCGGCTTATGCCGGCGCACTGCTGACCGCTCCGCCGAACGGGCTTGCCGGCGCGAGCCTCGCCCTCATCGGCATCTACCTGCCCTCCTTCCTGCTGGTGCTGGGCGCCCTGCCCTTCTGGCACCGGCTGCGTGCCAATCCCCGGATGCGTGCCGCACTGGAAACCGCCAATGCCGCCGTCGTCGGCCTGCTGCTGGCCGCGCTCTACGATCCGGTCTTCACCAGCGCCGTTTCCTCGCCCCGCGACTTCGCCCTGGCGCTCGCCGCCTTCGGCGCCCTGTCCCTGCTGCGCGTGCCGCCCTGGCTGCTTGTTCTTGCCACCGCTGCAACCTATTGGGCACTTTAGTCATTTCCCTTGGTTGGGAGCGCTTCTGCTCCGCATTTCAGGGGAATACGAATGGCGGTTACGCGATCAGACCTTCGACACGTCCTTTCCAAGGAAGATGCCGATCTCGTCGAACAGGCCCGGCATCCCGGCCTTTCCGAGCTCACCTCCGAGGAATTGCGGCAACTCTCAACGCGCCTGCGTGAGCGGCGCGACCGCTCGACCCGGCTCATCAACAACCACCGCCGCTCGACCAAGGGTCGCGGCAGCCAGGCCGGTAGCGTCGAGAAATACGAGGCCAACCAGCGCCGCTACGCCGCCATCTATGCCGAGGCCATCTCGCGCACCAACAAGGAACGCTCCCGCCGCACCGCGCGCGCCCGCCGCGAGGAACTGGTCACCAATTCCCGCCGCGCCCTCGCCCGCAAGCAGGACGGCGCCAAGACCGCCAACCGCCCGGAGAGTGGCGCCACCGCCAGCGCCGGCATGAAGGCCAAGGCCAGCACCCGCACCAGGAAGGTCGGCGCACCGAGCGAAAAAGGCCGCGTGTCGCAGGCTACGAAAGTCGCCCAGGCCAAGAAGGACGCCAAGGCCTGATCAGGCGCCCGATTGCCCTCTCCCCCAGCGGGAGAGGGCATTGCCGCTACGGCTGGTTGCCTAAGGACGACGCGCCACCAGATCGATCTCCACCAGCGCCCCGACCGCGAGCGCCGTCACCCCCACAGTGGTCCGCCCGGGCAGTTTCCCCGGCTCGAAATAGGTCTGATAGGTCGCGTTCATCGCCGCATAGTCGCGCTCGAACTGCGTGAGATAGATCCGCACGAACGTGACGTTCTCGAGCGTCAGCCCGATCCCGCCCAGCACCAGCTTGAGGTTTTCCATCACCCGCCGCGTCTGCGCCTCGACGCCCTCGGGCAACGGCGCGTCGGGAGCCGCCGGATCGGTCGGCATCTGGCCGGTGACGAACACCCAGCCATCGGCCTCGACGGCGTGGGAAAACGGGGCGACCGGACGCGGGCCGGAGGCGATCATGTGGTGGATGGGAAGAGACACCTTCAGCTCCGTTACGGCTCCATGACAGGAGTTTCGCTGTCCCCTCAAACTATTGTCAACGTCCCCGTCGTTTCTATAGTTGCTCCCCGCCCCGCTCCCGATCTAACTGTTCGCTATGCGGCGGGGCGATTTGAGCCTAATGATGCTGCCATGGCATCTGCTGCGCAGGCCGCCGCAACGGAGACAGACCGGACGCATGATAGAGTTTCTGCACCAGATTTCGGCGTATCTGGAAGCTTTCCTGAACAGCGTTTCGGATAATTTCTGGCTCTCGATCGTGTTTATCTTCCTCGTCGCCATCGGCGAGGCGGTGTTCATCTTGGGCCTCTTCGTGCCCTCGACACCCGTTCTCCTGCTCGTCGGCGGCATCATCGCCACCGGCAAGCTGCCCTTCTGGCCGATCTACCTGGCCGCCGTCATCGGCGCGGTCATCGGCGATGCCGTCTCCTATACGGTCGGGCACCTGCTCAAGGACCGCATCAAGACCATCTGGCCGTTCCGGAACTACTTGCCGCTCCTGGCCAAGGGCGAAGTCTTCTTCGCCCGCCACGGCGGCAAATCGGTCTTCATCGGCCGTTTCATTCCGGGCGTGAAGGCCGTGGTGCCGGGCATTGCCGGCATGATGGGCATGACCTATCGCTGGTTCACCATCATCAACGTCACCTCCGCCTTTGCCTGGGCAGCCGCCCACATCCTGCCCGGCATGCTGCTGACGGCCTGGCTCAAGTCGATCGGCCTCTCGCTCGAACTCGTCATCATCGTGGGCGCCGCGATCCTGACCGTGCTCTACCTCCTGGTGCATTTCCACCGGAAGATACTGCTGTTCTTCGCGCCCTGGCTTGGTGGCTTCGGTCGTTCGCTGCAATTGCGCTGGCAGAAGACCGACGCGACGCACTGAAGGCGCGCGGGCTGTAATGCCCGCGTAAGCCGCATCGGCCAGGTATCGCGCAACGCAACGCGATCAAAGGTCCTGCAATGACCGTTACCCTAATCCCGATCGACGCCGCCGGACGCACCGCCGTCCTCGGCCTGCATGTCTCTCCCGACCAGGACGACTTCGTCGCCAGCAACGCTGAATCGCTCGATGAGGCCGACGAAAATCCCGAATGCTTTCCACTGGCCATCGCCGCCGGTGGCCTTGTCGTCGGCTTCGCCATGTACGCTCTGGATTCGGACGACGACAATTACTGGATCTACCGGCTGATGATCGACCACCGCTATCAGGGCCGCGGCTTCGGCCGCGCCGCCCTGCGCGCACTCATCGCCAGGCTTTCGGCTCTCGCCGGGTGCGACGCCATCTATCTGGGGGTCGCGCCCGAGAACGTCGTCGCCGCCGAACTCTATGTCGGGGAAGGCTTCGCTCCGACCGGGCAGATGCTCGACGGAGAAATCGTGATGCGACGTCCCGTCGCCAGATAGCTATTGCCTCGCCCGCCCGGCGGGGCGACAATCCCGCCATGCGTGCAGTGATCGCTTTCACCCGCTGGGCAATCCCGGCCCTTCTGGGCCTGCTCCTGCTGCTGGCCGCCCCGCAGGCGGCCTTCACGCAGACCCAGGCCACGCCCGATCCCCAGCTCGACGCCCTTTTCACGCAATTGCGCCATGCGAGCGACGCCAAGACCGCCCGCGACATCGACCGGCGCATTCAGGTCATCTGGCTCACGCCCAAGGATCCCGAGCTCGCCGAGCGCATGTCCCAGGCGCTGACTGCCCGCCGCCATATGAACCTGCCGATGGCCCTGGGCGTGCTGTCCGGCATCGTGCGCGATTACCCGACCTATGCCGAGGGCTGGAACCAGCGCGCAACCGTCTATTACCTGCTGCGGGACTACGAGGATTCCCTCGCCGACATTGAAAAGACCCTGCAATACGAGCCCCGTCATTTCGGTGCGCTCTCCGGCCGGGCCCTCATCTACCTGGCCCAGGACAAGCGAGGCCTCGCGATCCGGGACATTTCCGCGGCGCTGGCCGTGCACCCCTTCCTTTCGGAAAAAGCACTGTTTCCCGAGCTGCTGGACGATATAACTCACATCTAGCGAGCTGGAAGGGAATGCAATTGGCCGACTACAAGCACCGCGTCGAGCGCGAGGATGGTCCGTCGTCTGGGCGCTATGTCGTGCACCTCGCCCCAGGGTTCGAAGGCGAGATGACCTATCGTTGGGTAAGCCCGGGCGTGATCGCCATCGACCATACCGGCGTGCCGCCCGAATATCGCGGGCAAGGCATCGCCGAAGACATCGTGCGCAAGGCCATCGAGGACGCGCGCAGGGAGGGGATCAAGATCATCCCCTATTGCTCCTACGTCGTCGCCCAGTTCCGACGCCACCCCGAATGGGCCGACCTCCTCGCCCCGCGCGGCTGAGCTCGCTCAGTAGATGAGCGAGGTGGCGCCTTCGGTCATGTAGTCGTTGAGCTGCTGCCAGGAGATTTCCGCCGTCACCGCGCCATCGGCATAGGATGCGACCTCATAGGGCTGGAACTGGATGACGAGGCCGTTATCCGTGATGTTCCAGCGCGAGGTATCGGCCACGACCTCTTCGAGCCAGGACTGCTCGATATCCCAGAGCAGTTCGCCCCGGTCGTCCTTGAGCCGCTTGAGCACGAGGTCAGCCACCGGCGTCACCCACTTCTTGCCGGTAAAAATGTCCGACGCCTGCAGCGGGCGGCCTTCGCCGCGCAGGAAATGCAGGTAGGTGATGCCGTAATTGCCGTGCGCCGCACCATGCCCGAACCAATAGGTCGAAACCTCGACGTCGATCCGCGCATCGCTCACATGGGAAACCGTCAGCGAAAGATCATGGTCGGACGAGGTGCGCGACTCCCCCTCATTGTCCTCGGTGCTGTCGGTCTTGGTGCCACTCGCCAGCTCGGCATTGACCATGGCGTTGAACCCCTTGGCCTCCGCGCCCTTGCCGTCGAGCTGGACGGCCGAAGTCGTGTCGGTGGCGATCTTGTAATAGCTCTCCCCTTCCGGGTCGGGAGCCGACCAGAACGTATCGGCAAGATAGAACCGCAGCCCGCCCAGCATCCGGCTGCCCTCGAGCGAGCGGATGCGGGTGATGTACTGGCTCGAAAGGCAGGCAACACGCTCGTCCGCTATCTTTTCCTGGCCCGGCAGCATGTCGTCGGCGCAGACCTTGCCGATAAAGCCCAGCCAGTCGCGCTGGCCCTTGAGCATCGCGTCCGTAGCCGCCTTGCTCAACCCGCCCACCGCCGTCTGGTAGGCGACCGCAAGCACCTCGTCCTGCGCCGAAAGCGCCGGATCGGAACAGATGGCCTTCTCGAATGGCGTGGAAGCCTTGGCGCAATCGAAGCTGGCGGCTTGCGCCACCGGCGCGGCCAGGACGAACATGGCAAGGGCGAACATTATCCGGAGCAGCATGGCGGATTCCTTCTGTTGGCCGAGCGCGGCAACCCCAAATGGGATGCGGCGTTGGTAGAAGCATAATCAAACCAAAACAATAGGCAGACGATGACGGCACTGAGCGACAGGGTAAAGACTTTCTTTATCGATTATGCGCGGCTGGCCAACGCGGCACTCGCCGACCCGCCGGCCGACAACACCGAAGCCATCGCCGCCTGCTTTGCCGCTTATTTCGTGGGAAGCTCGCCCAAGGGCGTCTATGGCGCGCCCAACGGAGAGGACCTGCGCAAGGCGATCCCGCAGGGCTACGACAATTACCGCGCCGTCGGCGCCACCGCGATGAACCTCACCGGCGTCGCGGTGACGAAGATCGACGACCTCCACGCCATGGCGCGCGTCGGCTGGGATTTCCGGTACCGCAAGGATGGAGCGGAAGGCAGCATCACCTTCGCCAACCACTATTTCCTCACCGAAGCCGATGGCTCACTCAAGATTTTCGCTTATGTGACGCCGGACGAAGAGGCCGCCATGCGCGAGCACGGCCTCATGTAGGCGAACCCGCCCAGGCCGCCCGCAGCAGGGCACGGAGGTCTTGCTCGCTCACACTGCGCGGATTGGTATAACGCGCCCCAAGCACCTCGGGGATCACCCGCTCGATATCGCTCTCGGCCATGCCCAGCGCCCGCAATGAAGTCGGTGCTCCGGCCGCAGCGCCAATGGCCGCGATCGCGCGTCCCGGATCGGAACCCAGCACGGCAACCAGGCTCGCCGCATTGAAGCGCGCCACATGCGGCAGCAGGGCTGCTTGGGTCTGCGCATGCGGCAGGTCCAGCATGCCACCCAGCACATGCGCCAGCTTGTGATGCAGCCCCATCGTCGTCTGTCCGAGCGCAAAGCCTGCAAGATAAGCCGCCTCCAGCGCCCGCGCCCGCGCGGCACGATCAGCCGGATCGCGCGCGATCGCCGGCAGGCTCGCACCGAAGAGGTGGATGGCACGTTGCGCCGCGAGCGTCGAAAGCGGCACCCGGTCCGGCGCATAGAGCGCTTCAACCGCATGCGCCAACCCGTTCATGCCGCTGGCCGCCGATATGTCGGACGGCAAGGTCAGCGTCAGCCCGACATCGTAGATCACCGTCCTGGGCCGCACCCGCTCGTCACGCAAAGTGGTCTTGCGACCGTTCTCGGTCTGCCCGAGCACTGACGTCATCTCGGAGCCGGCATAGGTGGTCGGCACCACGATCTGTTCCAGCCCCGTTCGCAAGGCCAGCGCCTTGCCCAGTCCGATCGCAGAGCCGCCGCCAATGGCGACGATCTGCTCCGCACCGGAAGCGGCCAGCTTCCCCAGCGCCTCCTCGGTCACCGCCACCGGCGTATGCATCCGCGCCAGCGCGCAGATCGTAGCCTGCCCCAGCTCGGCCGCCAGCGCTTCCGCCACTGGCTTGTGGCCGGGCGTCGTCACGATGAACCCGTGCCTCCCCTCCAGCGCCTGCGCCACGGCGGAACGGTGATCTTCACCGAAGATCACCGTCTGCTCGTGGCTATGGGCGCGGAAAGGCATGGCTCAGTTCTGCAGGAACAACTGGATCGCGGCCAGCTCGTCCTGCCGCAATTCATGCCCGCCCTCGTGCCAGTGGAGCGTCACCTCGGCCCCCTGGCGCGTGAAATAGTCGGCCAGCTTCTGCGTCTCCGCCGCCGGAGCGATCGGGTCGCGGCGCCCTGCCGTGATCAGCACCTTGCGCCCCGCCAGCCCCGACGCGTCATTGGGCGCGAACGGGATGAGCGGGTGCATCAGCACCAGCCGGTCGAAGAGCTCGGGATGCTCGAAGGCTACCGAGGCGAGGATATTGGCGCCGTTCGAATAGCCCAGCCCGATCGTCTCGCGCGGCTGCCCTTCGGCCACCCGCGCCTTGACGAAGCCGGTCATCTTCTCGACCGCCCGACCGAGGTCGGCCATGTCGTAGACGCCCTCGCCTGTGCGGCGGAAATAGCGGGCTGCCCCGCCTTCCGATACATCGCCACGCGGCGCGATCAGCCGCGCGCCCGGGATCAGATGCTGGCCCAGGTCGAAGAACTGGTTCTCGTCCCCGCCCGTACCGTGGAAGAGGAACAGAGCCGGGGCAAAAGCCTCGGCTCCCTCGCGTTGACGATAGACGTAGTCGCTCATCTAGGCCTCCAGCGGCTGCAGATGGTTTTCAAGCGCGGCGCGCAGGTGCTCGTGCTGCATGGGCAGCTTGAGCGCTTCGCCCAGATGCGCCGTGTCCTCGTCCCGGTCGAAGCCGGGCTCGTTGGTGGCGATCTCGAACAGCACGCCGCCGGGCGTCCGGAAATAGATAGCCCAGAAATAGTCGCGGTCGATCACCGGCGTCACCTGGTAGCCCGTATCGAGCAGCGCCTTGCGCACTTCGAGCTGCTTGGCGCGATCCTCCACCGCAAAGGCGATGTGGTGCACCGAGCCGGCGCCAAGGGTCGCGCGCTGGGCTTCCGGCAGGGTCTCGATATCGATGAAATCGGCCCCGTTGCCGCCCGGAATGGCAAAGCGCTTGATGCCGTTGCTCGTATCGGCCTCCTGGTAACCCATGAACTTGAGCAATTCTTCGGTGGCCCCACCATCGCGCAGGCGCAGGGACGCCGAATGGAAGCCGCGGATGGCCTCGTCATTACCGACCCCGCCCTGCGTCCAGACCGGACGCTTGTCGCCCTTGTCCTCGACCAGCGCGAAGCCGTCGCCGTCCGGGCCGGTAAAGGTCAGCCGCTTCTGCCCGAAGCTCTCGCCTTCCGTCACCCCACCCACGCCGAACTTTTCGAAGCGCTCGCGCCAATAGGGCAGCGAGCCCTCGGGCACCGAAAACACCGTCGTGCCGACCTCGCCCGTGCCTGGACGGCCGCGCACGATATGCGGGAACGGGAAATAGGTCATCACCGTGCCGGGCGTGCCGATCTCGTCGCCATAATAGAGGTGGTAGACGCTCGGCTCATCGAAATTGACCGTCTTCTTGACCCGGCGCAGGCCGAGCTTGTTGGTGAAGAAGGCGTTGTTCTGACGGGCGTCATCGGCCATCGACGTGACGTGGTGCAGCCCCTTGATCTGGTTGAGCATGGTAAGTCTCCTTTCGCTGGGACTGAAGATAGGCCCTCAGATTGTCTCTGATAATCGGCCCGCGCGACAACCAATTGTTGCGCATTCAGAGAACAATCAGATGTCACTTGCGCCCGAAAACCGCCTGCGGCATAACCTGACTATGGATATCAAGAATTTACTCCCCAGCCGCGTCCGCCACGACATCCGCGTGCGCAAGCTCACTGTCGCTGCCATCACCGACATCACTCCGCTCATGCGCCGCATCACGCTGGCCGGCGATCAGCTCGAGGGCTTCACCAGCCCCGGCTTCGACGACCACATCAAGATGTTCTTCCCGCCCGAGGGCGAGCCTTTCCCTGAAACCAGGCTTGGTCCGGACGGCCTCGTCTTCGAGGGCCAGCGTCCGCCGATGCGCGATTATACGCCCCGGCGCTACGATGCCGAAAACAGAACGCTCGATATCGACTTCGTGCTCCATGGCGATGGCCCGGCCGCAAGCTGGGCGGCGCGCGTCAAAGTCGGTGCCCCCGCCCTCATCGCCGGTCCGCGCGGCTCGATGATCGTGCCCGACGGCTTCGACTGGTATCTCCTGGCCGGCGACGAAACCGCCCTCCCCGCCATCGGCCGTCGCCTTGAGGAATTGCGCCCCGGCGCCAGGGCGCTGGTGGTCATCGAGGTCGCCTCGCCCACCGAGGAGCAGACGCTCATCACCGCTGCCGACGCGCAGATTCAATGGGTCCACCGCAACGGCGCCCCCGCCGGCACTACCGGCATCCTCGCCGAAGCCCTCGCCAGGCTGACGCTCCCCGAAGGCCGCGGCTTCGCCTATGTCGCCGGGGAAGCCAGGCTCGGCCGCGAGGCCAAGAAACTGCTGCTCGAAGAGCGCGGCCTGCCCCCCGAACTGGTCAAGATCGCCGGCTATTGGGCACTGGGCGAAGCGGACGCCCACTTGCCGCACTGAACGGCTGCGTGCCCCTCTCCCCTTTTGCGGGAGAGGGTGCCCACAATGGGCGAGGTGTTCGCCTACAATTCCGTCAGATAAATACTCGTCTCCGAATGCGAGACCCCTGGCACCTGCCGGATACGCGTGATCACCGCATCGAGCCCGGCCAGGTCGCGCGTCTGGATTTCCGCCACCAGGTCCCACCGCCCATTGGTCGAATAGATCCGCACCGCTTCGGGCAGGCGTTTCAACTGCGCCACGACAGGCTTGATGTCGCTGGACCGCACCTCGAGCGCAATCTGTGCCCGCACCAGCCCCGTCTCGACATCCGACCGCAGCCGGATCGTGAACCCGGCAATGATCCCGGCCCCCACGAGCCGGTCGATCCGGTTCTGCACCGTCCCGCGCGAAACGCCCAGCATTGCCGCCAGCTTGGCCGCCGGCAGCCGCCCATTGGCGCGAAGCAGTTCGATCAGCCGCCGATCGGTTTCGTCGAGCGCCGTTTCCTGCTGAATTGCCATGCATGCCTGCTGTGTCGCCAGAACCCTGACGGATCGTAACACTTTGCCTGCTGTTTGTTGACTCCATCCGGCGCGATCCTTGTTCAACCGCAAGGAGAGGCGCGCGATGGATATCTCACTGCTCGGCATTCCGCTCGAAGCCGGCAACAGCGTTCCCGGCACCCTGATGGGGCCGGCTGCCCTGCGTACCGCCGGCATCGCTGCCATGCTGACCGGCCTCGGCCACGCGGTCCGCGACTACGGCGACGTGGTTCCCGCCGTTGCGCCCGCCGACCTCTCCGGCCAATGGCCCACTTGCCGCAACCCGGGCGAGATAAAAGCCTGGACCGAAGCCATCCACGATCGCGGGCTCGACGTCCTGCGCGCCGGCGGCGTACCCATCTTCATGGGCGGCGACCACGCCCTCTCCATGGGCACTGTCGCCGCAGTCTCGCGCCATTGCCGCGAAACCGGCCGCGACCTCGCCGTGCTCTGGCTCGACGCCCACGCCGATTTCAACACGCCCGACACCACGCCTTCGGGCAACATGCACGGCATGCCGCTCGCCTTCCTCACCGGCGAACCCAGCCTTGCCGGCCTCCTCGCCGGCCGCGATCTCGTGCCCCTGGCCCCCGAAGCCATCCACATCTTCGGCCTCCGCTCCATCGACCTCGATGAGCGCATGCGGCTCGACGAGCATGGCATCGACTGCATCGACATGCGCGCCATCGACGAGCACGGCGTCTCCAACCTGCTGCGCGAGCTGCTGGCGAAACTCGATCCCGAGCGCACGCATCTCCACGTCAGCCTCGACGTCGATTTCATCGACCCCTCCCTCGCGCCCGCCGTCGGCACCACCGTGCCGGGCGGGGCGACCTATCGGGAGGCGCATCTCATCATGGAAATGCTCCACGATTCCGGGCTCGTCGGCTCGGTCGACATCGTCGAGCTCAACCCCTTTCTCGACGAACGCGGCAAGAGTGCGCGCCTCATGGCCGAGCTCGCCGCCAGCCTTTTCGGACGTACCGTGCTCGACCGGCGCCCGCGTCCGACAGCATGACACAACAGGGAGGAGCGCCATGTCGCTCACAAGTGCCGACTTCATCGCCATCGAACAGGAACTGGGCGCCCGCAACTACAAGCCCCTCGACGTCGTCCTGACGCGCGGCCAAGGCGTCTATGTCTGGGACGTGGAAGGCAACCGCTATCTCGATTGCCTCTCGGCCTATTCGGCCGTCAACCAGGGCCATTGCCACCCGCGCATCTTCAACGCCATGGTCGAGCAGGCCCGCAAGCTCACCCTCTCCTCGCGCGCTTTCCGCAACGACCAGCTGGCCCTCTTCTACGAAGAGCTGGCCGAACTCACCGGCGCCCACAAGGTGCTGCCGATGAACTCGGGCGCCGAGGCCGTCGAGACTGCCATCAAGGCCGTGCGCAAATGGGGCTATGAGGTCAAGGGCGTGCCCGAGGACAAGGCCGAGATCATCGTCGCCGCCAACAATTTCCACGGCCGCACGCTGGGCATTGTCGGCTTCTCGACCGATCCCGAAGCGCGCGGCGGCTTCGGCCCCTTCGCGCCCGGCTTCAGGACGGTGCCGTTCGGCGATGCCGCGGCATTAGCTGCCGCCATCACCCCCAACACCGTCGCCTTCCTCGTCGAGCCCATCCAGGGCGAAGCCGGCGTGCTCATTCCACCACCCGGCTATTTCCGCGAAGTGCGCAGGCTCTGCACCGCCCACGGCGTCACGCTGATCCTCGATGAAATCCAGACCGGCCTCGGCCGCACCGGCAAATTCCTCGCCGAGGAGCACGAAGGCATCGAGGCCGACGTCACCCTGATCGGCAAGGCGCTTTCGGGTGGCTTCTACCCGGTCTCGGCCGTGCTTTCGAATTCCGAAGTCCTGGGCGTCCTCAAGCCCGGCCAGCACGGCTCGACCTTCGGCGGCAATCCCCTGGCCTGCGCCATCGCGCGCATGGCCGTCCGCGTCCTCCATGAGGAAGGCATGATCGAGAACGCGACCGTCATGGGCGCCCGGTTCAAGTCGGGGCTGCAGTCGATGCGCTCCAACCTCGTCAAGGACGTACGTGGTCGCGGCCTCATGCTGGCAGTCGAGCTGATCCCGGAAGCGGGCGGCGCGCGTCCGATCTGCGAGGCATTGCAGGCGCACGGCATTCTCGCCAAGGACACCCACGGCGATACCATCCGCTTCGCCCCGCCCCTCGTCATCACCGCCGATCAGGTGGATTGGGCGCTGGAGCGCATCGAGAACGTGCTGACATCGGGCACCGCCATCCACTAGGTTCCGTACTCAATTGCACCGGTAGGTGAGGTTGCGATGGCCGCCCCACCCACCGGACTTCCCCGGACTTGATCCGGGGCCCATTGCCACCCTCCACTCGAGTGGAGGAACCCGTGGGCCCCGGCTCTGCGGCCGGGGAAGTTCAGTGGGTGTGGCGCGGCAGGCGGACGGCGCTTCCGTTGGCATCTTTCTGATGGGAAGATAAGGCGCTCTGGGGGGACTTATTGAGTATGGCCCCTAGTGCCGCTTGAAATACTGCACTTCGCGCTCGTGCTTTTCGGCAGCCTCGCGGCTGTCGAAGGTGCCAAGGTTCCGGCGCTTGCCGGTGTCCGGGTTGATCTTGCGCGAGTAGAGCCGGTACTGGCCGTTCTTGAGCTTGCGGATCATGGCGCGTTCTCCTGTCGCAAGGGGAACGCAGCGCCCTATTTGCCGTTCCCGGCCGGCGGGCTCATCAGCTCGAGGATGGCAGCATAGACCAAAGCCGTATCGCCCAGCGGCTCGCCCGGATTGATGACGTCGTGCGGCAGCAACCGCGCCAGCGGCAATTCCTTGACCGTCACCTCGCGCCCATGCGCATTCCAAGAGGCGATGAGCTGACGCGCCAGCGCATTGGAAACCGCGATATCCGCCGAATTGAGCAGCATGGAGATCCGCTCGACCTGCGGCGGCGCCTCGCGCGCGCCCGCCTCCACCACCCGACCCAGTCGCATCACCTGCGCCAGCGTATGCACCGATGGCGTGGGGAAGGCATAGCTTTCGGCCGCGTCTCCCGCCGTCTCGGTCGGGTTCCACCACAGCATCAGGTCGGGCAGCATCAGCGCCAGCTTGTTGGCCGCGCTCGTCGCCCAGGGCGGAATGACATAGGGCCCGAGGAAGGGCGACACCGCCACCACATCGGCCACGTCGCCCCGGTATTGCGCAATCCAGGTGGCGATCGTCCCGCCGGCGGAAAGCCCCACCACCGAAACCTCGTCGCCCAACCCCTGCGCCAGGTCGACGGACTGGTTGGCGAGATCGACGAGGTCCTCCGCCGTCAGGTCCATCAGCGCCGTCGTCTCCGGGTCGGCGAGCCCATGCCCCGCCATGCGCGGCAGGTAGACATTGTAGCCCTGGTCGAACAGCACCTTGGCCAGCACCTCGCCTTGCGCGGGGCAACTGGTCAGCCCGTGGAAATAGATGGCAACACGCGCCGTCTTGCTGCCATGCGTCAGCAATTGCGACGGGCAGCGCTCGTGCAGGGCCAGCCCGGCCTCCTTGGCGCGAACGGCATCGAACGCCGCCATGGCCTCCTCATAGGTCGCCGCCGGCCTGGCCGTCACGCCATTGGGCACGAGCCCGCTCTTGTCCGCCGGGATGAGGCTCAGCGTCAGGAACGAGCCGACGAGAAAGGCCAGGAGGATCGCCGCCAGCACGCCCGCCATCTGCGCGCCCTTGCCGATCTCCAGCCGCCGCCCCGTCGCATCCACGATCTCGGGTCGCGCCCGGTTGACCGCATAGGCGATCGCCGCGCCGACCACCGCCATGATCAGGGACATGGCAAAGCCGGTGATCATCAGGGTAATGCCGGTAATGAGCACCACGCCGCGCACCCGCTCCGGCAACCCACCCGCCGTCGCCCCGTCGCGCTGTACCAGCTCGGTAAGGCCAAAGACCACCGGATAGGAAACGAACGCGACGATGATGCCCGTCGCCGCCCCGCGCCAGAGCGAGAGCCGGCCCGGCCGCGCCATCATCGCCCACCAGAGCAGCCAGCCGACGAGGAACACGCCGCCGAACAGCGTCGCCCAGGTGACGAGCCCTTCGTTGTTGAAGAGGTTCCAGCTGATGTCGAAGCGCAGCACATTGGCGGCCGCAATCGCCGCCAGGCCGAAAACGATGCCGGCCAAGGCGCTGCCCCACAGACCCTTCATGAACCGCCCCCTCAAACCAGCCTTTTCACCATTGTGGCATGGGCCGCAATCCGCGCAATAGACCGACAAGGTCGCTGCCCGGCATCGGCGGATAGCTGGCGCGCATCGGCCCGCGCGAGGCATCGCGCCGCACATCGCTCGGCGTATAGCCGAACTCGCGCTTGAAGGCCCGGCTGAACTCCGCTGCGTCGAGGAAACCGCGATCGGCCGCGATATCGGCAATCCTCCGGTGGTCGCGCGTATCGGCCAGCGACATATGCGCGTCCAGCAGCCGCCGCGCCCGGATATAGTGCGCAATTCCGCCCGACGGCTCGAACAGTCGATAAAGCCGCGACCGCGACACGCCGAGCTTGCGGCAGAGCATGTCAACATTGAGCCCGGGCGAGAGCAGTTCCTCCTGGATCAACCGCCGTGCCCGCTCCAGCAAGGTCGCATCGATCGGCCGCTGCGCCTCGGCCAGCCCTTCCGACGTCGGGGCAAGACAGGCGAGCAGCATCGTCCGCGTCGTCGCCAGCACGCTCGGCAGCTCTTCCATGGTCAGCATCGGCAGCCGCCGCTCGAGGTCGAGCAGGTAATCCGCCAGCAGCAGCGACAGCCCGCTGGTCGGTGCGCATCCCTCCGCGCCATCGAGAATGGCCGTGGAATCCGCACAGAATTCGCGCGGCACGAAGAGAAAGAGTGCGTTGAGGTTCTGCGTCTCGCCGGCGAACTCGCCGCCCAGCGTCGTCACATGCAGCGAACCCTCGACCGCACTGGTGACGAAGCCGCGCCGCCCGAACGACATCGAGCCGCGCCGCACGAGCTGGATCAGCCAGTGGTCCAGCGCATCGCCCCGCACATGCCGCGATGTCCGCTCATAGGCAAAGGCCGCCGTCCGGCTGCGCAGCACGGCTATGCTGCCCAGGTTCCAGGCGGTCTGCTCCAGCAGGAAACCGGTATTCGCACCCATCGGCGTCACGTCCGCGATCGGCCCGATCAGGTCGCGCCAGAACGCAAACTGCTCCGCCCGGGGCAAGCCGGCCGTGGAGATATCCATTCTTACAAGGTCGCCCCTGTCTTGCAGGCGCTCGCTCGATCTACTGAGAAGAGTATTGTGCACGGGTCCGCTCCAGGCACGTCTCAGGATCTATTGCCGATGTACCAGGGTGGCCTCCGGCACATCATCTAAAGCTTTTGAAAAGTCTCCATACCAGAAGGCCTTAGCCTACGACAAAGCGACGGCAGAATCCACCGCTGCGCAGCAACGCGCCTTCCGATCGACGATTCGCAACTTTGCTAACGCGGCTGGACGACCAGTCGCTTGAGATAGCGATCCGAGACCCAGCCTTGCGGGCCCTCGTGTTTGACGAGGCAGAAATTGCGCTCGCAGCGCACCATTTCCACCTCTTCGCCGCGATGGAGAATATCGACCACCGGGAAGCGCGTACCCGGTCCCTGGCGCACGTTGACGGTGGCGGTGGCGAGGGCAAGGTTGCCTGAGGGCCGCATCTGGGCCTCGGCGACCCCGACGCTGGCGACGAGCGCCACGCAGGCGAGTAACGGACGCAGCACTGACGCTATCTGCATTCCTTATTCTCCCTGGGCCATGATGACCCGAACACCAGTCTAGCTGGCAGGAAGATGAACGGGATTGGCTGAGCGTCCTCGCATTTGGCTATCCGTCCCCCAATGCAACCACCGCCCCACACCCTTCTCTCCTCGCGGGAGAAGGGTGCGCAGCGCCGGACGAGGCGGAGCGGAATCATCCGCCCCCCGCAGCTCACGTGAGATCACCCTACTCGCCAGCGAGAAAAGTGCCAAAAAATCACCGGCGCTTGAAGGCCGCTGCCAGCGCATCGCCCAGTGCGCCCTGCGTGGGCTTCTGCGGTGCCGGCTTGCCGCCACCCCCATTGCCACGCGGACCACCCGGACCACCGCCCGGCTTGCCGCCACGCGGCTGCTGCCCGGCTTCCCCGCCGCCATCCTTGCGCATGGAAAGCCCGATGCGCTTGCGCTTGGTATCGACCTCGACGACGCGGACTTTGACCACGTCACCGGCCTTCACCACCTCATGAGCGTCCTTGATGAAGCGATCGGCCAGTTGCGACACATGGACGAGACCATCCTGGTGCACGCCGATATCGACGAAGGCGCCGAACGCGGCGACATTGGTTACCGTGCCTTCGAGCATCATGCCCGGCTTGAGGTCCTTGATGTCGTCCACGCCCTCGGCAAAGGTCGCCGTGCGGAAGGCCGGCCGCGGATCGCGCCCCGGCTTTTCGAGTTCGGCGATGATATCGCGCACCGTCGGCAGGCCGAACCGCTCGTCGACAAACACCCGCGGATCGAGCGCCTTGAGCGCCCCACTGTCCCCCATCAGCGCCCGGACATCGCGCCCGCAGGCCGCAACGATCTTGCGTGCCACGCCATAGGCTTCCGGGTGTACCGCCGAAGCGTCGAGCGGCTCGGTGCCGCCCGGAATGCGCAGGAACCCCGCGCATTGCTCGAACGTCCGCTGCCCCAGCCGGGCAACGTCCAGGAGGTTCTTTCGCGTGGAGAACGGCCCATTGGCATCGCGATGGGCGACGATGGCCTCGGCCAGAGACGGCCCCAGGCCCGAAACCCGCGCCAATAGCGAAGCCGAGGCGGTGTTGAGATCGACACCCACCACGTTCACCGCATCTTCGACCACCGCATCGAGCGCCCGCGCCAGCCGGTACTGGTCGACGTCGTGCTGGTACTGCCCGACGCCGATCGACTTGGGCTCGATCTTGACCAGCTCGGCCAGCGGATCCTGCAGTCGCCGCGCAATGGAAACCGCGCCACGCAGCGACACGTCGAGCCCCGGAAATTCCAGCGCCGCCGTCTCGGATGCCGAATAGACCGAAGCCCCCGCTTCCGAAACGATGACCTTGGTCGGCTTGGGCGCCGTCATGTCAGAGAGCATGTCGGCCACCAGCTTTTCCGTCTCGCGGCTGCCGGTGCCATTGCCGATGGCGATGAGTTCGATGTCATGCTTGCGGATGAGCGCGGCGAGTTCCGCCTGCGTCCCGCGCACGTCGTTGCGCGGCGGGAAGGGATAGACAGTCGTCGTATCGAGCAGCTTGCCCGTGCGGTCGACCACCGCCACCTTGACGCCGGTCCTAATGCCCGGATCGAGCCCCATGGTCGGCCGGCTCCCCGCCGGCGCCGCCAGCAGCAGGTCCTTGAGGTTACGGGCGAAAACCTGAATAGCCTCTTCGCCCGCCCGTTCGCGCAGGTCGCCCATCAGGTCCAGCGCCAGGTGCAGCGACAGCTTGATGCGCCAGGTCCAGTTCGCCACATCGAGCAGCCATTTGTCACCCGGCTTGTCGCTGGCAATGCCATAGGCCGACGCGATCATCCGCGCCGCAGGCTTGACCGTCGACGCATCGTCCGCGTCCACCTCGATATCGAGCGAAAGCGTCTCCTCGTTGCGCCCGCGCAGCATGGCCAGCGCGCGATGGCTCGGCACCCCGGCCCAGCGCTCGACATGGTCGAAATAGTCCGAGAACTTGGCGCCGGCCTCCTGCTTGCCTTCGGCCAAGCGCGACCGCAGGAACGCCTTGTCCTTCATGTAAGTCCGCAGTCGCCCGACAAGGTCGGCATTCTCGGCGAACTGCTCGGCAATGATGTCGCGCGCGCCCTCCAGCGCCGCTTTCACGGCCGGCACGTCGTCGGTGAGATAGGCCTGTGCCAGGTCCGCCGGCACCAGTGCCCGGTCAGCAAGGATCGCTTCGGCCAGCGGCCCCAGCCCACGCTCGCGCGCGATCTCCGCCTTGGTGCGGCGCTTGGGCTTATAGGGCAGGTAGATGTCTTCGAGCTCGGCCTTGGTCGTGGCCTTGGCGAGCTTGTTTTCCAGCTCCTCGGTCAGCTTCCCCTGCTCGCGGATCGAGGTGACGATGCTGTCGCGCCGTGCATCGAGCTCGCGCAGATAGGCCAGGCGCTCCGAGAGCAGGCGCAATTGCGTGTCGTCCAGCCCGCCCGTCACTTCCTTGCGGTAGCGCGCCACGAAAGGCACGGTCGCGCCTTCGTCAAGAAGGCCGATCGCGGCCGCCGCCTGTTCGGGGCGGGAGCCGATTTCGGTAGCGATGAGGGCGGCGAGGCGTTTGACGTCGGTAGCCATGGAAATCCGGAATCGAAAGTGGGACGGCGACCATAATGGCAATGCCTCGCCCGAACCAGCCGCCCCGATTTCGTCCACAGCCTGCCGCTAGACGAGGTGCTCGGAAATGCTCCGCGCGGCGCTCACGATCATTTCCGCATGCTGCGTCCGCGCCTCCTCGCCTGCGCGCACCGAAGGGGTCGAAATGCTGATCGCCGCAATCGGCCGCCCATCCGAACCCACGATCGCCGCCCCCGTGGCAAAGACGCCGTCGCGCCACGAGGCCGTCGTCGCATAGCCCTGCGCCCGCGCTGTCGCCAGCTCGGCCAGCAGGTCCGGCAGTGCCGGCGCATCAGCCGCCGCGACCGCCTGGCTCGCGGCGCCGGCCGCAACCGCATAGATTCGCGCCACTTCCGCGTCCGACATGCGCGAGAGCATGGCCTTGCCGGTCGCCGTCACCAGCACCGGCGCCCGCCCGCCCAGCGGCTCGACATGCCGCACCGCATGGGGGCTTTCGAGACGCTCGACCAGCACGATCTCCATGTCGTCGAGCACCGCCAGGTGCACCGTCTCCTGCGTTTCGCGCCGCAGCTTTTCCATGATCGGCAGGGCCGCTTCGCGCAGCCCGAAATGGCTGCCGGCCTTTCTCGCCAGCCGTCCTGCTCGGAACGCCAGCTCCCACCGCGTCCGCTCGCCGGCGGCGGCCCTTATCCAGCCCGCTTCATGCAGCGTTTCCAGGGCTCTCTGCACCGAAGACTTGGGCTGCTTGAGGTGCGTCGCCAGCTCGCTCACCCCCACGGGCTGCAGGTCCGCGACGGTTTCCAGGACCAGCAAAGCCTTCCGCACGCTGTTCATGACTTGACAATCCCTCTCATCCCCAATAGCTTTCGTGCCGTATATTGGAACGATATGCCAAAATACGGCACAACACAAGCCACTTCGTTATCGGCGGATACAACGTCGGTCGCGGAAATCAAGGAGGGAAATTATGAGGCTGAAGGGCCCATCGATGCATCGCCTGCTGGCAGGCGTGGGCATCGCTGCACTATCGCTGCTGGCGTCGCCAGCCCTTGCCGAGGAGCCGAAGTCCGGCGGCACGTTCAAGCTGGTGGGTTCGGGTGACGTCGCCGGCTTCGATCCGGTCTCGGCGCGCACCGCCGCGGTCTTCCTGCACCGGGCCCTGACCCGCACGCTGGTGGCCTTCCCCACCGATCCCGATCCGAAAGTGGCCAGCCGCCCCGTTCCCGATCTCGCCGAAGCCGTGCCCACCCCCGAGGAAGGTGGCCTGGTCTATCGCCTGAAGATCCGCGAAGGCGCCACCTGGAACACGCCCGACGCGCGCCAGATCACGGCTGCCGACGCCATCCGCGGCTTCAAGCGCCTGTGCAACCCCGTTCAGCCCACCGGCACGCCCACCTACTATATCGGCGTCATCAAGGGCTTTGAGGAATACTGCGACGGCTTCGCCAAGGTAGCGGGCGACGTCGATTCCATCCGCTCCTACGTGGAAGGCACCGAAGTGCCGGGCCTCGTCGCCGAAGACGAGCGCACGCTCAAGATCACGCTCGAACGCCCCACCGCCGATTTCAACTCGATCCTGGCGCTGGTGTCCTCCGCGCCCGTTCCGGTCGAAATCCTCGACTACCTGCCCAATTCCCCCGAACTGCGCCGTAACTACGTGAGCTCGGGTCCCTACGTCATCGACGAATACGTGCTCAACGAGACGCTCTCGCTCAAGCGCAGCGACACCTGGAACGCATCCGCCGATCCGCTGCACAAGGCCTATGTCGATCGCATCGAAGTCGCCTTCGGCACGCCCGATGCCGGCAAGACCCAGCGCATGATCGAGGCCGGCGACATCGACGGCTATTTCGATCTCTCGATCGCCACGGCCGACCTCACCCGCATCATGGCCAATCCGAGCGATCCGCAATTGCTGCAATTCGCCGATGGCGCGGTGAACCCGATCCTCGTGCTCAACATCGCCTCACCCAACAACAACAAGGCGCTGGGCGATCTTCGCGTGCGCCAGGCGATCAACTACGCCGTCAACAAGGCCGCGATCGTCCAGGTCGGCGGTGGCCCCGCCGTCAAGGAAGCCACCGACCAGATCCTCACCGCCAACGTCGTCGGCTACGAGCCCTACGACCTCTATCCGACCCCCGACCATCAGGGCGATCCGGAAAAGGCCAAGCAGCTTCTCGCCGAAGCCGGCTTCCCCAACGGCATCGAGCTCAAGTTCAGCTATGCCTCCGGCGGCCGCTACGATCTCTACTCGGCAGCGCTCGAGGCCGATCTGGCCAAGGCCGGCATCAAGCTCATCATGCAGCCGGCGCCCTCGCGCACCGTCATGTCGCAGATGTACCAGAACCGCCAGGCCACCAATGGCGGCGCCTGGGACGTGGGCATGACCTCGCTGCGCGCCGACTGGGTCGGCGATTCCGCCCGCACCATGATCATCCCGATGTTCCACGGCGAGGCTTGCGAGAGCAGCACCAGCAACTGGACCTGCTACAACAATCCCGAGGTCAACGCGCTCATCGAGACGGCCCTCACCGCCACCGACGAGGCCGCAGCCGCCGCGGCGTGGGCCAAGGCTGACCGCATGATCATGGAAGACGCGCCCATCGTGCCGCTCATCACCGGCAAGATCTCGCTCTACGCCTCCAAGCGCATGCGCGGCACCACCGTCAACCTGCTCTTCAACAACGTCGATCCGACGCTGGTCTGGATCGCCGAGTAATCCCTTCGCGCGGGCGGAACGGCCGCCCGCGCTCCCCCTCTTCCGGAGACAAACAGTGCAATACCGCCAGATCGGAACGTCCGGACTGAATGCATCGGTCCTCTCGCTCGGTTCCTACCAAACCTATTCGCGCATGGAATATCGCGACATCGTCAACCTGGTCCGCCGCGCCGCCGATCTGGGCATCAATCTGTTTGACGTTGCCCATTACCGCACCGCGCCGCACACCGAAGTCGTCCTGGCCCGCGCCCTGCGCGATGCCGGCCTCAAGCGCGACCAGATCATGATCATGGACAAGGTCTGGTGGTATGACGGCGACGATCCGACGCTCGAAAGGCAGCTCGACGAACTCCTCTTCCGCCTCGATACCGACTATCTCGACGTCGTCATGTGCTACGGCATGCGCCCCGGCCGCGACGACCCGGCCCAGACCGCCCGCCTCAATGCCGGCTTCGTGACCTCGGGCCGCGCCCGCGCCTGGGGCGGCCTCAACTGGTCCGCCAAGGACCTGCGCATCGCCTACGACACCTGCAAGGCCGAGGGTCTGCCCACCCCGCAGATCGTCCAGCTCAAATACAACATCGCCCGTCGCCACATCGTGGAATCGCCCGAATACACGGCCCTGCGCGCCGAAACCGGCATCTCGATCCACGCGTCGGACAGCCTCGAGGGCGGCATCCTCGCCGGCAACCTCGTGCGTGAGCGCGTGCTCGGTCGCGATCCCGGCAATGTGCGTGAAGACATCATCGCGCTCGTGCCCCGCCTCGCCGAGGTCGCCAGGCGCTTCGACTGCACCATGGCCCAGATGGCGATCGTCTTCTGCCTCTCCAACCCGCAGACGGCTTCGCTCCTCTTCGGCGCCAGCCGCATCGGCCAGCTCGAAGACAATGTCGGCGCCGTTGCCGTGCTCGAAAAGCATGGCCCGGCCATCCGCGAGGCACTGGCCGATTTCGGCGTGGCCGGTCACGAATTCGACCTGCCCCCGAACCACGCCACGCCCCTCACGACCGCCTGATATCGCCACCGGAAGACGCGCATGACGGACATTCTGATCAGTCCAGAACCGCAGGCCATCCCCCTGACCACGCGCCAGCGCGTGGTCGGCAGGCTCCTGCGTGACCGGGCAACGATGGCAGCCCTTGCCGTCATAGTGCTGCTGGTGCTCACCGCCATCTGCGCGCCGCTCATCGTGGCGCTCGTCGGCCACGGTCCCAACGAACAGTTCCGCGATATCGGCCTGACCCCGGGCGGCGTACCGCTGCCGCCCAATTCCACCTTCCTCCTGGGCACCGACGCCGTCGGCCGCGATCTCCTGATCCGGCTCGTCGTCGGCACCCAGATCACCATCTTCGTCGCCGTCACCTGCGCGCTCGTCGCCATTGCCATCGGCGTCGTCATCGGCATGCTGGCCGGCTATCACGGCGGCCTGCTCGATACGCTGCTGGCCGGCTTCATCGACGTGGTGCTGGGCCTGCCGCTCCTCATCACTGCCATCGCCCTCGTCTCGGTCTATGGCGCCAGCTTCCCCATCATGATGGGCACCATCATCTTCTTTACCTGGGGACCGGTCGCGCGCGTCGTGCGCAACCTTGTGGTCTCCGCGCGCGAAGGCGAATTCGTCGATGCCGCCCGCATGCTCGGCGCCAGCGACCTGCGCATCATGGTGCGCGAAATCCTGCCCAATATCGCCGGCCAGGTCATCGTCTATGGCAGCCTGCTCATCCCGCAGGTCATCGTGCTCGAAGCCTCGTTGAGCTTCCTCGGCCTCGGCGTGCCCCCGCCCACCCCCACCTGGGGCGGCATCATCGCCGAGAACCAGACCAATTACGCCGTCGCCTGGTGGTCGATCCTCTTCCCCAGCCTCTTCCTGCTGGCCGCCACCCTCGCCTTCAACCTTGTCGGCGACGGCCTGCGCGATGCGCTCGATCCCTCGTCCGAATACCGCAAGCGCTAGGACCCAGGCATGCTCCGCTTTCTCCTTCGCCGCCTTGCCTTCGGCCTCCTGACCATCTGGCTCATCACGCTCGCCGTATTCGTGCTCTTCTACCTGGCGACGCCGGGCGACCCCGCCCTGATGTTCGCCGGCGAATTCGCCACCGCCGACCAGGTGGCCATGGTGCGCGCACGGCTCGGGCTCGATCAGCCCATCCACATCCAGTACCTGCGCTACATGTGGGCGCTGCTGCACTTCGATTTCGGCATGTCCTTCGTCAACCAGGAGGAAGTGCTCACCACCATCGTGCGCCGCATGCCCGCCACCATCTCGCTGGCGCTGGGCTCGGTCGGCGTCTGGCTGCTGATCGCCATTCCCGCCGGCATCTTCTCGGCGCGCCGTGCCGGCACCGCCGCCGACCGGCTCATCACCATGACCGCCCTTGCCGGCATGTCCTTCCCGACCTTCGTCGTGGGCACGCTGCTCTTCTACGTACTCTTCTTCCTCCTCACCAATGCCGGCTACCCGCTCTTCCCCTCGGGCGGCTTCGTGCCGATCACGCGCGATCCGGGCGAATGGCTGCGCCACATGCTGCTGCCCTGGGCAACGCTCGCCGTCGTCGGCACCGGCACCTATACCCGCATCGCCCGCGGCTCGATGCTCGAAACCCTGAACCAGGACTATGTGCGCACCGCCCGCGCCAAGGGCCTGGGCGAGCGTCGCGTCATGTACAAGCACGCTTTGCCGCCTGCCCTCACCCCCGTCATGACCCTTATCGGTCTCGACCTCGGCGGGCTTCTGGGCGGCACCATCATCACCGAGCGCATCTGGGGCCTAAACGGGGTCGGCTCCCTCGCCGTCCAGGCCATCGAGACGGGCGACCTCCCCGTCATCATGGGCACTGTGCTCATCGCCGCCCTTTTCGTTGTCGTAGCCAATCTCTGCGTCGACATCCTGCAAGCCGTGCGCGACCCGCGCGTCAGGCTGAGCTGATCTGACTATTATGGAGTTTCCGATTGTTGCAGCCGAGCCGTCTTCCCAGCCGAAAGGCAGTGCAGCGATGAGCAAGCATCTTGGCCTCATCGTCCCGCCCGCGGCCGGACTCGTGCCGCCCGACGCCGCCATCGTCTATCCCGACCAGTCCTTCCTCGCCGAAGGCCTGGGCCTGGGCGAAATGACCAATCGCGGCTACGATTCCGTCATCGCCTCGGTCGGCGCCGCCGCCCGGCGCCTCGCCGAACGCGGCGCGCAGGTCATCGCCCTCATGGGCACCTCGCTCAGCTTCTATCGCGGCCCCGATTTCAACGCCGCGCTCGAGCAGGAGATCGCCGACAGTTCGGGCCTCCCCGCCCTCACCATGAGCTCGGCCATTCTCGACGCCATCTCCCATCTCGGCGTGCGCCGCCTCGCGGTAGCCACCGCCTATCGCGACGAGGTCAACGACGCGCTCCTGCGCTTCCTCGAAGCCGCCGGCCTTGAGGCGCTCTCGCTGAAGCACCTGGGCATCGCCTCGATCGATGAAGTCCATGCCGTCGGCGAGGACGAAGTTACCGAGCTCGCCCAGCGCGCCCTCGCTGCCGCCCCCGACGCGGAAGCCGTACTCATCTCCTGCGGCGGCCTCGCCACCCGCGCCGCCGTCCGCACCATCGAGACCGACGCCGGCATCCCCGTGATCTCCTCCCCGCTTGCCGGGCTCTGGGCCACGATGCACGCCGCCGGGCTCGATCCGCGTGCGCAGGGGATCGGGCGCCTCTTCGAGACCGCTCCGGCGCATTAGGAGAGACGCATGTTCGTTTCGGTCCGCGACCTCAAGGTAGAATTCCCCACCAGCGAAGGCATGGCGCGCGCGGTCGATGGCCTGAGCTTTTCGGTCGAAGAGGGCAAGACCCTCGCCATCGTCGGCGAATCCGGCTCCGGCAAGACCGCCGCCAGCCTCGCCATGATGGGCCTGCATGCGCCCGGCACGCGGATCGGCGGCGAAATCTCGATCGGCGACGCCCAGATCGTGGGCGCCCCCGAAGCCCGCCTCAAGGCCCTGCGCGGCAAGCGCATGGCCATGATCTTCCAGGACCCGCTGACCGCCATGCACCCCTATTACCGGGTCGGCGACCAGATCAGCGAAGCCATTCGCGCCCATATGCGCCTCGGCTCCTCCGCCGTCCGCAAGCGCGCCTTCGAACTGCTCGAACGCGTCGGCATGGCAGACCCCTCTCGCACCTTCCTCAGCTATCCGCACGAACTGTCCGGTGGCATGCGCCAGCGCGTCATGATCGCGGTCGCCCTGAGCTGCAATCCGCAACTCCTCATCGCGGACGAACCCACGACCGCCCTCGACGTCACCGTCCAGGCCCAGATTCTCGATCTCCTGCGCGACCTGCAGCGCGAATTCGGCACGACCATCGTCCTCATCACCCACGACCTCGGTGTCGTCGCCGAAATGGCCGACGATGTCGTGGTGATGTATGCCGGCCGCGCCGTCGAAACGGGCGCCGTGCGCGACGTCTTCCACCACCCCTCGCACCCCTATAGCTGGGGCCTTCTCGGCTCCATGCCCCGGCTCGACGAGCAACGCGACCGGCTCACCGCTATTCCCGGCTCCCCGCCGACTCTCGTTGCCCTGCCCGCCGGCTGCGCCTTCCAGCCCCGCTGCCGCTTTTCCGGCGAAGTGCCCGACGGCCTCTGCCGCAAGGCGGCACCCGGCCTGTCCTCGGTCGAGGACCGCCACACCATCCGCTGCCATCTGAGCGCCGCCGCCCGCGATGCGGCCCGTCCGCTCCTTACCGAGATTGAGCGATGACCCGTCAGTCCCAGGCCCTGCTCGAGGCCAAGCACCTTTCCAAGCGCTTCACGCTCCAGGCCGGCCTCTTCAGCAAGAACGCCCCTTCGGTCAAGGCCGTGGACGACGTATCCTTCGACATCATGCAGGGCGAAACGCTCAGCCTTGTCGGGGAATCCGGCTGCGGCAAGTCGACTACCGGCCGCCTCATCGCGCGCCTCCTCGAACCGAGCGCCGGCTCGCTCCATTTCGAGGGTGCCGACATTTCCGGCATTGCCGGCAACGATCTGCGTCGCCTCCGCCGCGACGTGCAGATGGTCTTCCAGGACCCCTATTCCTCGCTCAACCCCCGCCAGACCGTGGGCGCCATCCTCGAAGCGCCCTTCGAGATCCAGGGCGTCGAGCCGCCCGGCGGCAAGCGCAAGGCCGTGCTCGACCTCATGGAGCGCGTCGGCCTCAAGCCCGAGCACGTAAGCCGCTTCCCGCGCGAATTCTCCGGCGGCCAGCGCCAGCGCATCGGCATCGCCCGCGCCCTGGCCCTGCGCCCCAAGCTCATCATCTGCGACGAGCCGGTCTCGGCGCTCGACGTCTCCGTCCAGGCCCAGATCGTCAACTTGCTCCAGGACCTGCAGCGCGATTTCGGCCTCTCCTACCTCTTCATCGCCCACGACCTCTCGGTCGTCCGCCACATCTCCCACCGGGTCGCGGTAATGTATCTCGGCCGCATTGTCGAAATCGGCTCTGCTGCCACCGTCTACGCCCGCCCCGCGCACCCCTATACCGCCGCGCTCCTCTCCTCGGTCCCCATCCCCGATCCCGATCGCCGCAGCTCAGGCACCCGTACCGTCCTCAAGGGCGAAATCCCCAGCCCCATCAATCCCCCCACGGGCTGCCACTTCCACACCCGCTGCCCCCGCGCCCAGGACCGCTGCCGCTCCGAAGCCCCGGCGCTGCACAAACAAGGCGAAAACCACCAGGTTGCCTGCCACTTCCCACTAGGAGCCAACTAGACGGAGAGCCGCGTCCGGCATGCGCGGAACCAACCGCGCAAGCTCTTCCTCTTCCTCTTCCTCCACCTCCACCTCTCCCCACCACCGTACTTCCCCGGGCGAAGACCCGGGGCCCATTGCACCCCTCCACCCGAGTGGCGCGATCCGTGGGCCCCGGCTCTATCGGCCGGGGAAGTTCCGTGTTGGGGGAGAGAGACAGCAAAGACCCAGGGCCCCGGTAAATCTGGCGCACGAAATCCCCCGGCCTTCACCAGGGAGAGAAAACCCGCAATTTTCGGAAAACCCCCGTGCGCCACTCAGCGCACCGGAAAACAAAAAAGCCCGCCAACATCACGTTGTACGGGCCTCATCATCCGGATTTGGTTGCGGGGGCTAGATCTAATCTTCACTTGCTGCCCGAGCAAGTGAAGATGGTTGCGGGGACCGGCATCGATCATAACTTGCGATCGACGCCGGTAAAGATGGTTGCGGGAGGGCGCAACCATCTTAACTTGCTTTTCCGGACAGCAGCGTAGTTGACGAATAGCCACGTATAGGCGTCGGGCGTGCAGCAAGGACCGCTGAAGCACTTTCGAGCGTCGGACTGCGCAGGCGCTTCTGCGGCGGTCTGCGGCTTCCGCACACCCGACTTAATCTCCAGGTTTGCGAATGCCTGTCATCGATGGCCTATGAGGCCCGCCAGCAAGGCGCTCGTCGAGGACCGGCTCGTCCCAGTTGCGCGCCACGCCGAGCCATTTGCCGATCACCGTTTGAAACTGCGGCTCGGCGAAGCAGGTCTGGAAGGTGTAGAGTCGATTGACCACTTGGCGCATCAGGTCGCGCATCTCGTCGTCGTCGAGCCGCGACACGGTTCGCCAGGGGATGTGATTGCCGTCGGCATCGATGACGAAGACATCGGAATAGTCGCCAGTCTTCGTGATCGGAACAGGCCCCGCGTGCAGGTCCTCCAGCATGCTATTGCGAACGCAGATCATCGCCATTGCCTTGGCGAGTGTGGCCGCAAGCTGAGATTCTTCGTTCCGGCCCATTTCGTCCTCCGGATCATCGTTCAAATGCCCGGCAGGGTGCCGGTAGCGGACGGCGCCCCAAGGGACACCAGCTTCTCGTCGGGAAGCGGCCGTTGCAGTGCCTTGGCTTCGCTCCAGTCGGCAGCCAGCCAGGTCTCGATCTATTCCTGGTCGTCAGGATGGCCGGCATGGCCTTTGGGTGGATCGGCTTCACCACGCCGTTGGGTTCAGTCGTGAGGAAGGCGAACAGTTGGTGATCGCCTGCGCGCGGGGTGCGGCTCGACCCGCGGGTTCCGCGCCACGGTGTCCAGATCCCCGCGAAGAAGAAGAGGGGTTGGGTCTCGTCGATGGCGAACCAGTGCAGCGGTTTGCGCCTCGTGACCGGGTCGGGCTTCTGCCCGTATTCGGAAAAGGCGGAGGCCGGGACTACGCAGCGATTCTCGACCCCGAGCCATTTGCGCCAGTGGGGGCTGCCCGTGTTGCGGATATTGGTGACGCCCGTGTCCGGCGCGTCGCGGGACTTCAGGTATCCGATGGGCGTCGGCATTCCCCAAGTCAGCGACGCAAGCTCCCTCCCGCCGTCGGTGTTGCGCACCACCGGCGCGGGCCGGTCGGGATAGACGTCGATCGACGGCTCCAGATTGCCGATGCTGTCATGGATGGCGGCCACGAAATCTCTGATCGCCTGCTGATTAGTTGTAATGCGATAGAGATTGCACATGCCCTGCCGCTCTCCTTGCGAATACTTACGCCACCATAGGGCATCGCGCTCCATCGATCACCTCCAGGATGGCCGATTTAGGCGCTCTGCCTCCGCGTCGGTATGCAAAATGGGATAAACTCGCCCGCACGCTGCATGCGAAGACAAAGCGGGGAGGCAGGTCCTTATCGGGATAAGAAGGACACCCGTCGTTTCCCACTCAAGAAGCCCATTCCCTTCGAAATCATCCAGCTTGTTTTAGACGAACGAGTCGCGAGCCACCCGAGCAAGGATGCCCGGTCGGAGTGACTTGGTCCGCCGACGTGGCGCAATCAGACGGGTACCTGACCGGCCGCTACTTCGCGCATAAGGAAAGCGGCGAGATCTTGATGCGACCGGTCAACCTGCCGGTGGCAAGCTGAGGTATCCCGAACCGTTCGGTTGAACAGCAACGTGTCAACGTAGTAGAGCTGCAAACGCTAGGCGACGCTCAGACATAGAATTTGAAGGGCTGCCGCTCCGCTCCGGCGGCGCTTCCCATCGTCAGCACTTCACCGACTTTGTCCGCGAAACGAATGGTGACCGGCAGGCCGTCACTGAAATTGCAAGCATTGTAGTTTATTTTTGTAAGACCCAGGATGTCGGTCAGCACAACATCAAGGGCCGGGAATTCACCGCTTGAGCGCAGCACGGTCACGAACAGCGGGTTCGGTGTTTCCGGACCGATGTAGGTGTCGATGCGGGGCGCATATCCCGTAGTCCACAGATACGCGTCTCTGTCACCGAGCTGGATGGCCGTTCCGCGAAGGCATGGATAATCTCCATCTCGAAAGAGCTTGGTCTCGCCATGAGTCGATCGAATACGCACACCGACGATATTTGTGCCCTCTGGAGCAGCCTTGCTGAAGGCTTCCCACTCGGCGTCATTAAACTTTGTCCGGCCATGAATGAACAATTCGGTCGGAAAGTTGCCGAACCGCTGCTTGTAGGTGTTCAGCACGGTCTTGATCAGCTTCTCAGCGGCTGAATCGCTGAGATGAAACTCTTTGTCCTCAGTCTGCCAGGGGCCATTCGCACCACGAAAGACTACGCCATCCCCCTCGCTCAGGAACATCTGAGCCGCACAGCATGCGTGATTATCGGGATGGTTCGGAAGGAGTTTGAAGACCAATCCGACATAACACACGCCTGGCCGCATCCCCGCGATCTTCCACGGCGGTTCGGCTTGTGTCTTGTAGAATAAGCCAGTTGCGAGGTTCCAAGCGACAGTGGCAGAATCCTGCGTGCCTCGCTTCGGATATCCCGCCTTGTTCAGGAACTCGTTAGGAGCAAGGGTAGTCTCGCGAATGAGCTGAGACGTCATTCCCAGCTTCAGCAGCTTAGCTTTGACCTGACGATGGAAGTCGGGGATGTCGTCGAACACTGCCTCAAGCGTGTCATCAATGACGCCCGCCAATAGCGGAAGGTCGGCGCGTCCCTTCTGGCGTCTGGAAAGTTCCCCTTTGACGAGCTCGAGCTTCCGACGCTGACCTGCGACCGGCCGGCAGGTCTCGAATACGGCCTCCGGCACGACGAAGATCCAGACATCGACCGTTCGCTCCTCATTTCTCGCGTGGCGTTCGATTGGATCTATGAACAGCTTCGTGGTTGCAGCCACCGCTTCGTAATGGTTCTCGATTGCTATCGCGGACTGGATATCGGCGGTATTAAGCTCGTATGCGATCAGGGCGCCCGGATCAGCGCGGATCCCGAAAGCTTCTTCAAGGCCGGGAAAGTCGGACAGATGCAGCCGGAACTCCTTATCGCGCTTGCCCCGAGGCGGGATCGCAACCGGATTGCTGATTGCTTCGAGCCAGCGACGCAGAAAACCCAGGCCATGCTTCGTGCCGATCGCGCCGATCGTGATCTGCGCCCGATCAGGCGTCGATGCTGGTCCATACAGCGTGAGGCCGTCCTTCGGATGGTCAGAAGTCTGCTTGTGCGCAAATCCGAGCGAGGGTTCCGGCACATATAGAACAGGGGCGGACTTTTCGGAAAATTCGATCAAACGTCCTCATCCTCATAGTGCGTGCCGAGGGTCGACTCGTCAGATTCTTCGGCGTCCTCGCCGAGACGATTGCTTTGTCGTGCCGTGATCGGGGCCGTGAATTGAATGGGCATCGCGTCGAGCGTGACGGTGCCGCCGGAGCCAACAGCGAGACCGACATAAGGGCTGTCGCCGGCCAACAATTCCATGAAGGCCATCACACGCCCGTGCCATGCCCTGTTGCGCCAGCCGGAGCAGACCGAGCGCCTCAAGCGAAACTGGGTCCTTGTGTCCGCGATGACGATCGGCTTGTTGCGCTCACCTATGTCGGAGAACAGCACACGGCCTTTCAGTCGCATATGGGGATAGGGAAAGAGGCTCGGAATGGCGCTGACGCCATATTCCCAGATCTTCTTGCGAGCGATGCCGCGCAACATCGAATTCCGGCGTTCACCCTGACGCCCCCAGGATACACGCTTCTTGAGGCGCAGCTTCTCCTCGCCAACATGGAAAGAAAGACCGCTCGAGAAGCTATGGGCCAGGAACCCTTCCCGGCTACAATGCTTCTCCCACGCTTGGCGCAGGAGATTCATCATGATGGACTTGGCGTCCCGGCTTTCGATCCCCGCCTCCGAAGACCCACTTTCCATGAATTCGAGAACGTCGAAGTCTCGTTCGACGCGAAATGGCCCGATCTGCTCGAAGTGCTCCGCCAAGTCGAGCGGGCCAGCGAAGGTCAAGAAGCCATCGCCAAACTCGGCCATCGGGAATTCAAAAGAAGCAGCCAGCTTGCGTAGTACCGTCTCATTGGCTCGATTGCGCGGAACCAGGTGATTCAACCTGTCCGGCATCCCTATAATCCGGAGCCAGTTGGACGTCAGAACCTCGGGGGACACCTCGATCTCGACGGCGTGCCGGCGGAGATAGGCGTACCATTCGGGCTGGATGATTCCGCCGCCCGCTTTTGGTACTTGTTGCCTTTCAAGCGACTTGAGCAGGCTTCCAAGCCCGTTGGCCCAGCCGCCCTCGAAATCGACATACTGAAGACCACCGATTCCAAAGAGCTTCTGGAATGTACGAATCTTGAGTGGGATGATGAAATTAGGATCCTGGAGCTGCTTTGTCAGATCTTCCGCGATGGCTATCTCCTCGCGAACGCCCCTTCGGGCGAGTGTTTCGTCACTACAGCAGAGCAGCATCTTGATTGCCCGCGTCTGCAGGGCCGCGGTGAGCTTGCCGCGCCATTCGTCGCCGGCATCGAGATCAAAGATGTCGGCAAAGACTTTGTAGCCCGCAGCTTCGAGACGTGGAGCGAGCCACAGCACGAACTGATCATCGCCGGGTGTCGCCTTGGAGATAAAGATCAGGTCGCGTTCGACAGGCTCGGTCCCGTTCATCTACTCGACCGCCTTGTCGACAAAACCTAGTGTGTTGGCGTTCTCGATCAACGTCCGCACCTTGGCGCGGTCGAGGCCGTCGGGCACTTCGGCATCGATCTCGAGCCGGATTTTAACCTCGCTACCCGGTAGCGTGGTAAGCTGCTCAACGATCGCTTCGACGATCTGATGGATGTCTCGGGCTGGACGCTCCGGCGAGATCATCACGGCGCCAGAGAAGCGCGTCGGCTTCTTTTCCGGCTGAGGCTGTGGCGACGTGCCGTCGGCCGATGATCCGTCGGAAGTCTGGGTGCCGTCGCCCGTCACCGGAGGGATGCCTCCCGGACCGGGTTGCGTCGGCGCCGGACGATGTGCCTCGGCGACCTCCGGTCTCACGATGACGCTGTCGCCATCGATCACGACCGCAGCGCTTACCGCCCGCTCGATCGCCAACCCCAAATAGGTGTCCGACTTCTCGTCCCAGCGCTCGGCATAGGCGAACGGGCCAGGCAACATGCCGCTCACGGCCGCTTGCACGGCCTTGATCAGCACTTCTTGATCCTTGACGCGCGGCAGATAGATGTAGCGGTTGAGATATTCCCGCAGATCCCTCAGCGACAAGCGCGGCTTGTCGTTCCAGATATATTTCTGGAGATCGCGGTCGAGCCGCGTCGGCCCCAGTTCGGTGAGCAGACCTTCCTCGGTCACGAGCTTCTTGCTCGCTCGTGCCAGCAGCCCGTCCTGCGCCGGAACCTTGCCTGAGACCCATTCCACATCGGCCTGAGCGCTTTCCTGCGCCGGGTAGTGCAGGTAGCACCAGGCCTCCTTGAGGCGGGTCTTCATCGTCTCGTTCGCCTCGGCCAACTTGGCTTCAGCGAGTTTCTGGTCGCTTGGCCGAAGCTCTAGGCGCTCCCTGTCGCGAACGATCTCCCCCCAGGCTAAAGACGCACGCATCGCATCCTTCAGATTGTCTAGCTGGCGCGAGTCCGCGGCGATGAACACCAGCATGTTGCGATAGACGCGCGGTGTACTGCCGCGCTGTATCAGGATGTCCTTCGCCTCGGTCAGAGCTTCTGAGGTGTCACGTCCGTTATGCGGATGCGCGATCCCCAGCACCACGACCCGCACCCCTCCCGCTTCATCGGGCACTTCGGCCGATGAAGCGGGTGCCACCTGCACAGCGTCGAAATGTCCGCGGTCCGCAAGACCATTCACGTATTTGCCGAGTTCCGCGTCGATCCTAACGTCGACCAACGCTGCTTCGATCTGCGCAGCCTTGTCCGCCGCAATACGGTTGAGGCTCGCGGACATCGAATACCAGTAACGGCCAAGATCGGCGTGCATGAACTTGGCCTGGTTGGTCAGCCGCCGCAGCGCGTCGCCGAAGATCGCCGGACGCTCGCCGGGCTGCACGACGCCAAGATTGATCTGCTTGTCATCGAGGCCGGTGTTCTGCTGCTGATGCGTCGGCGCCGTGCCCATGAAGATCGCGCGCGCGACCCGCCGGGTCGCCGAATAGCGGTTCAGGTTGGGCGCTGACTGGTCAATCTTGTATGGCGTAGACGCCGCGCCATCGACGTCGCCGGCGATGATCGATTGCCAGCTCACGTCGAGATAGTGGAGCAATTCCGGCTCCACGCGCGGCGAACTTACCGCCACGCTGCCCGGCATAATCATCACCGACGGATCGGCGTTCATCCAAAGCTCGTGAATGGCCTGTGCCATCAGGCGCAGCACGCCGCGCGTGCGCTGGAACTTTTCGAGCGAACCCCAGCTCGTATAAAGCTGGTCGAACAGCTCGGGATGTATCGGATAAGCCTTCTCCAGCTTGCGCCGATAGTCCTCGTCCGCGCAGCCCTGTGGGAAATCGTTGGCGTTCTCTCGATAGAGCTTGGCGAACTGCTTCAGCGCATTGTCGCGGTGGTGGAACTTGTCGCCGGGAATGTCCTTGAAGAGCCGCCGCCGGACGATCTCATAGCTCTCCTCCTGGCTCGCCGGCCGCCACGAGGATTCCACCCGGCTGAAGGTCTGCTTGAGGCGCGCCAGCGCTTCCTGACCGCCTTCACCACCCACCTCGATCTGCGAGGCCGGCAAGGACGCGACCAGCAGCGTGCCGGGGCTGGCTTTGACCGCCTCGGTCAGCGACTGGACGAAGGACAGATTCGCATCGAACGACCCGGACGGTAGCCCCTCAACCCTGTAGATCTGCCGCAGATAAGCGACCCATTCGTCGATCAGGATCAGGCACGGCGCATACTTCTTGAAAAGCGCCTCAAGCAGGTTCGAGCCTGGTGCGATACCGCTGGCATCATTCTCTGCAACCATCGCGTAGGCGTCGGCGCCGCCGAGCTGCCAGGCGAGTTCACCCCAGGTCGTGCGAATTTTCTGGTCGCCCTCGGCATGGAGCACGTCCTGCGGCCCGCGCGATGTGCCGACGAGCACGGCGCGGTTGATGCCTTGCGGCACGCTGAGTCCCTGCTTTTCGAGCAATTGGTCCAGGCCGGAGAGGTCCTGCACCGGCGTCGGTCCCGCCATGTGATAGAGGGCCAGCATCGAGTGCGTCTTGCCCCCGCCGAAGTTGGTTTGCAGTTCGACGACCGGGTCGCCGCCGGTGCCGGACAGCCGCTTCGCCGCACCGATCAGCAGCGCGCTCAAGCCTTCGGTCAGATAGGTGCGGCTGAAGAACTGGCGCGGATCGCGGTATTCCGGTGGCGCGCTGCCAGAATGCACCTTGGCGAGGTCGGCCGCGAACTCTGCCTGCTGGAACTCGCCGGTGGCGACATCCTGGTGCGGCTCTACCACCTCCCGCCACGGCAGAAGCCCCGCCACGGTCTCGACCGAGATTTCGAGGCGCTGGGTTTTCCGTCGCTCCTCATTGCGCTGAAGCTCAGCGAACTTCGTGCGCAGGATGGTGTCGCGCATCTTGCCGAGCTGCTCGGCTGTCTCTCCGGCGCTGATCGCCTCCATCAGGCGCCGCATGGAATCGAGCGCGCGTTCTGCGTCGTCGTAGGTGAAGGTCTCATTGTGCGAGAGCTTGTTGCGGACATCGCCCAGTTCATTGACCAGCGAGCGTTCGGCGCGGCCGAGAACTGCCTTGAACGCCTCGCTCCAGAAGCGGTCCATCGCGTTGAACAGCGCGGCCTGGTCCCAACCGACCTCGCCGTTGCTGTTGGGGCGCAAGCTCGGCAGCTTCTCCAGGACCTGGACCTGCCAGTGCCCCTTGAGCGAACTTTCCAGCCTCTTCTCCACGAATGGAATGAGTGCCGCTGGAAGCAACTCCATCCCTTCAAACACATATTGGCGCGTGCTTTTTGCCACGTTCGCTTCCCCCTCAGATGTCCAGCTTGATCTGGCGATCGCCGACCGTGTCGTGGATCGCCGCGGCCTGCCGCGTCAGTTCGGTCCAATCGGTGACGAGCGCGTTGTAGGCGGTGGCCTCTTGGCGGTCCTGCCGCCGCTTGTCGCTGATTTCATACAGGACGTAGGCCAGATCCTTCACCGCCTCGGCCTTGTCGCTCCCGAACTTCTTCAAGAGCAATGCCGTATTATGAGACAAGCCATCCAGTTGATGCTGCCGCACGAGATACTGGCAGCATTCCCACACGGTGAGATGGCGGTCAGTTTCGGGATCCCAATCCTCTGCCAATTCCTCCCGCTTGTAGATGCGGACCCGCCCGGCCGACGATTCCACGATGCCCGCATGGCGCACATCGTCCACCGAGATGCCACGAGCACGGGCGAGGCTATCGGCATCGCCGAATACGCCCTTTTCGTAGCCATGCTGCGTGAACCAGGTCACGGCAAAGCGCGTCTCGGGATCAAAATCACCTTCCTGGGACGAAAGATACTGATCCAGTTCCTCGTTGATAATTTGCAAGGCAGACTTCACCGACATCGGATTGTCATCGCGTTCGATCACTGACGCATAGCGGCTGAATATTGCTATGCCGGGGCCGATGGACGCCTGGGGAATATCCACCGGGGCGATGCTTGCCCGGTGCATCTCCTTGAGGGCTGCGGGCAGCTCGCGGCGCAGCGCCCGGATAAACTCGACGCGCGAGATCGTCTCGGCATCTGCCGAGCGAGGCCGGCACGCCATCACGACTGACGTAGCGAGCGCATTCTTGTTTTTCTTGAGGTTGCCGACAAGCTCGGTTCGCACCGGCCATGTCGCCCCGATCGAATAGCCAGCGTCGACAATCGCCTGAAGGAAGGTCGCCCACCCCTTAACTGAGAAGCCGCTTTCGTCGACCTCCCCTTGCCGGAAAGCATAGTAAATCGCAGCAGGCACGTCAGGGCGACCCTGCGTCGCCATATGGCGCATGACGGTAGTCATGCCTTCGAGAAAGAAGCTGTCGGCCTCGTCCTTGCCGCCATGACGCTTATAGTCGGCAACCAGCTCCTCTTGCTTGGGCACCAGCATGGTGGAAAACAGATCCGGGTAGGTGCCGGCCAGCCCCTTCCGCAGCCAGACGTAGAAGAAATCGGACAAGTCCGCATAAGGGACGTTATCGTAATAAGGCGGATCGGTAGAGATGACGAAGCCTGAGAAATCTACGTTTTGGGCGTCCATCTGGCGTTCGACGCCCCCCTGCTCCGAACAGGGAAGAGCCGCCACGGCTTTCGCAAGATATTCAACCTGACCGATGAAATTGCCCGAGGATGAGGAGAACGGGTTTCCTTCAACGGTGTCCCAGCGCATCGGCAAAGCTTGCATCGCGAACACCTGCTGCACGTTCTCTCCAGCAGTATCCCAAAATGCGCTTGTCGATTGCCTGTTGGCCAATCGGCTCACACCCAAAACAAGATATGAGCTGATTGCCCTTCGGTATGCCTCATCCGAGATTTCGCGAACAACATCTGGGATGAAGCCCATGAACGTATTCAGCGCAATCGTCTGCCGATCCATGAAAAGATCGGAGATATTCGTGGGTCCATAATTGGTCACGCTCATATACTGAGGGTGCTGAGAAAGGGGAAATTCTGGCCTCCAATCGGGCTTCTCGCTGAAAGCCAGAGTTTCATGTTCTTTTGTTGGAGCAACGTATCGGCGGCCGCCCTTACCTTCCAAGACAATAGCCAGCAGGCGCCAGCCCATCCTACCGGCCATGCCTTCGGCCTTTACATAATCAGCAGTGATCGCGTCGCCGGTCAGGAGGCATCTGAAGTTCGCGCCACGGCCCGCCTTAGTTCCTGCCGCCACGACTGCCGGATCAGCAGGTTTACCAGTGTGAATTTCAAAGGAGATCTCAGAACCGCTGACGGTGGGCTGCACCCAAACTGATTTCTTGGGCTTGTTGCAAAGCCAATAATTTGAAATCAGAGGGACATGGGCGCCACGCACAGCTGGGTTCGGACTGGCAACGGTCCTGGCCCACAGCCAGGCAAGGACAGTGGCTTCACCACCACCATCCTTTTTAGGAACAGCGACCTGCGGATAAAGGTGCCCGATCTTCTCCCACGCCTTGTTGGTTAGGGCCTGCGCATACCAGAGAATGTCTTCGGCAAGACCTTCCGCACCGCGATAATGCAAACGCTCTGGTTTGCCGGGATGGGCAGGTTTCTTATCCTTGAACTGGGATGGCAGCTCGATCATTGCCTTCCCAATCATCACAGCGACCGGATTGAGGTCTGACCCCGTTGATGGCAAACCAAGCCGCAGTGCTTCAAGCGGAATAGAGGCACCGCCGGAAAATGGATCATAGGCCGGAGGCACGCCTTCCGGGAAATTCCTACGGATTTCAGCGCGAGCGCGTTCGAGAACTTCCTCGTTGGTGGAGTTTTCCCACTTCACCATCTCCTCAATGATCTGGAAGAGTCGATCACGCTCGGCTTCGATCTCTTCCTCGGTCGTGAATTCTTCGGGATGACTCGACGGATCATCAACAAGCTGGGCGAACAGCACCGCCCGACATGCCGCGAGCGGGCGGCGCGCCCACCACAGATGCAGTGTCGACGGATGCCCATGTCGGATCGACTTCTCCCGTGCCGAGGCGGCGTTGATCGCTTCGAGCGGGATTGCGACTTCAATGAGTTTTTTCTTATGTGTTGCGGTCATTCAGCGGCTTCTTCCGTAACTATTGCTAGCGCGGAGTTCCGCGAGCGTGGTGTGGAGATGGGTCATGCGACGATGCCCGTTTCGCAGAGCTTCAGCATTTTTTCCCGAACATGCTTCGCCCGCTGCTCCAGGAACTGGCGATAATCACCAGCCACCATTTCATCATAAGGGATGAGGTGGCTGTTGAGGCGCTGCCGAACCTCCGCTTCGCCAAGCGGCGTGCCCTCCAGCCTCTCGGCTAGATAGCGCTCGGGCTCCTTGTCCGAGATGTTCCGATTGGTCTGCCAGGTGACGAGCGCGCAGTTGAGCGACCGATAGATCTCCGCGTCGGAAAAGCCCTGCCTGTCGAGATGCGCGTCTGGGTAAAGATGATGATATTCCCGCTTGGGCAGGTTCGCGCGACTGACAGTGCTTCCGTCTGCCAGATCAAGGCCGCCCTGATGCAAGGCGAGTGCCAGAATGGCACGTCCCAAACGGTCCTTGTTTGTCGGCCAGCGCGCCGCGATCAGTTCATCGGTTTGCGGCAGCGGATACTGGGTATCATCGAAAATGGCGGGCTGTGGCACGCCATCCTTGGCGATTAGTGCTCGCAGTTCCAGATAGTCTGCAAGCGCACGCGAGTTCGTGGATTTCTCATATCTGTTCGAGAAGAACGCCCGCCACAAATATTTGCGCAGGATGGTACGTGCACGTCCCTCGGCATCGAGGCCCTGCGGCGCGCTCGCCCAGAGCGCCGTTAGAACCGGCAGCACCACGTCGGTGGGAAGACGCTTGGCATCAAAGACGCGCTCTTCCTCTAAGAACGTAACGGTGCGTTGGACGCCCCTGACCAATTCCTCCCAATGCGCGAGCAGCGCTTCGCCGAAAGTCTTGGTGAGATAGGTTGCGTTCGTTGGCGGCTTATCTTGGAGCAGCGCGCTGGCATAGAGGACGAGGTCTTCCGGCTCATAATAGGCGACGATGCCGGGACATGCTTCCCGGCAAGCACCTACCAACTCGTGCAGCGATTGCCCAAGTGCCGCTTCGACCTGTGCAACGACGATGTCATAAGTGGAGAGCGGCGCGGCGGATGTGTTCATCTTGATGAACACATCGAGGGCCGTATCCTTACTGGTTGTTACCGGCAGGGACAGATAAGGCATATTAAAAGTCGCGAAGGTTTCACGGACCTTCGCTCGAATTTCGCCGACCGTTTCGCGCTCGTCGGCGTCTTTGATCGCCTCCTTCGCCCAAAGCTTGTAACGGTCGTTGGCAGCATCTCCCGGCGCACACAAATCGAGCGGGATCATCCGCCGGTTCCAGAGCTGCTCCGGATCATTCGCCCAGAATGGCCGGCGCTCTTTATCGCTCGCCTTTTTCCAGCGACCAATGGAATCGACATAATAGGGCAAGCCAGATTCCTCATCGTCGGAGAGATAGAGGAAGTAGGTCCGATCCTCGTAGTTGTTGTGCAGGCCACGCCACAGCGCAGTCAGCCGCTGCTGACCATCCAGCAGGTGCTCCGTAATCCTTTCCCCATCGCTAGGAGCACCAACGATTGGCCGGGAAATGAAGGGCTCTTCGTTTCCGATTTCTAAGATCAGCACAGCGCCCAGCGGAAGACGTCGCAGGATCGTGTTGAACATCTGCGTGACATTGGCATGCCCCCAGGCTTCAAAACGCTGAAAGCGAGGAAGAACGGTCTGCCGGGTCCGTACACGAGCAAACCAATCCGGTAGCAGCCTGTTTTGCGCATTTATTGTCATTTCTTCCCCCCTTATGCTGGCACGGTCGCGCGCTCTAAAAGGCGCGGTAAATGAAACTGGATCGCGGTTTCGAGGAAGGACGGCTCCCGATCGACAAGCGGCCCACGCACGTAGCGCGGTTCATGGGCAAAACCGGCGTTAACTGAGACAATCGCCAGAATGAATTTCTCCGGCTCGTGCAGGGAGGTGATGATCTCCTGCCGCGTAACCATCACACTGTCAGCACCGTCAATCCGCCCTTTGACCTCGATGAAACGCAGATGCCCTGACCTCGGATCATGCGAGGCAATGTCGTAGCCGATCTTCTGGTCGGAGACGTCGGCCGGCTCATTGCCCAGCGCCCGCTCGGCCGCCATTACGGCTTCCATCGCCGCCAGCTCGATCGCTCGGCGCGCAGCGGGGTCTTCCGCGAAATGGTTCGGGACGCTTGACGCCTGACGTGCTTCCAACAAGCCCCGCGGGATGACGACCATGCCACCGCGCACGCGCGGCGGCTGCGATGAGATGAACCGTTCCCGTTCAAGCTGGTCCATGCGGCGCTTCTGCCGATCCGCCAGATCTTCGGCCCGGCGCTGCGCGTTCTGCCAATTCACACGCGTCTTCTTGCCGGCGCGCTCCTCTTCCTTCAGCTCGAACGCGCGCGAGTCCCAATAGTTGATCTCTTTCTTCAGCCGGGCGCGAACCTCCTGCTCGACCTTTTCGATCTCGGGCAGGCGCCGCGCCTTGACCTCGGCGACATGGCCTTGCGCCAGTTCGACCGTCGCAAACCGGATCGCGGCCTTTTCCAGATCGGTGGTCAGCCAGCTCTCGTCCAGAAGGTCGCGCACACTAGCGACCTCCTCCGGTTTGGCGGGACGTAGATTCAAATGCGGCGCGATGCCGGCATTGATGGTGTTTCCGGTCTTGTCGATAGCGGCAAACTGGAGCCGCTGCGAAATCACATGCGGCTTGCCGGCACTGGTGACACGGCCGTCCTGGACCGTGTGCTCCAGCAGGAAGATCGCCGACAGCGCGTCGCCGGCATCGGTGTCGTCCACCAAGATCGCACCCTGCCGCATGATCTGCTCATACTGCTCGCGGATGAGACTGATGACGGCTTCAAGCAGCGGATGGCCGGGGCAGACGAAGGCGGCGACCGGCTGCTGGTTGATCTTGTCTTTCTCGAAGCAAATGCGCTCATATTGAGTCTGGATCGGGGCACCGGTTCCGATCTGGCGATCCCGCTCGCGGATGCGCACCGGGACATGCGTGATTTCCCAACGCCCTTCCTCGCGACGCTTGATCCGGCCGCCCAGATGCTGGAACGCCTCGACGAAGAAGCTCTGGATGTGATGTGGCTGTAGGCGCAGCGCCTCGGCCCGCTCCATTTCGAGCCGCAGTTCCTCGACTTTCGCCTCCGGCATGGTGTCGTTGGTCAGAGCGCGGCGACGCAGCAGCTCGAGCAGATTTGCCTGGTCGACAGCGCCATCCACCTGCTGGAAGAGGCGCGCCTTGACGTCCTCTTGCTCGCCATACTGGATTGCCTCAACCAGCAGGTCCTTGAGCGCCACACCGTCGAACAGCTCGCCGAGCACGTCATAGACACGACCACCTAGCGCCTCGCGCGCAGCCTCAAGCTTTTCGAGAAGCCGCGCGTAAACCTCGCCCTCGCGCGTATCAGCCGCGACGAGGTTCCAGAGGTGGCAAACCTCTGTCTGGCCGATACGGTGGATGCGGCCGAACCGCTGCTCGATCTTGTTCGGGTTCCACGGCAGATCGTAGTTGACCATGAGGTGGCCGCGCTGAAGATTCACACCTTCACCCGCCGCGTCATTCGCAATCAGGACCAGCATGTCCTTGTCTTGCATGAAGCGCTCAACGACCTTGCGCCGCTCTTCACGCGAAACGCCGCCGTGGATAACATCCACGGCCTCGGGATTGCCGAGCCGCGCCCGTACCTTGTCGAGCAGATAGTGCAGCGTGTCTTTGGGCTCGGTGAAGATAATCAGCTTGCGGCGATTGCCCGCCGCGTCGACCATCAGATCGTCGTCGAGGATACGATTGAGCTGGCTCCACTTCGTATCTACGCCCGAGCGCAGCACGCCGAGCGCTATCGTCTCCAGGCCTTTCAGCGTCTCGACTTCCAGGGCGAGCTGCTCGACCGTTTCGGCCGTCGTCGCGCCCGTGGAGATCAGATCCTCAAGCTCGTCGATCTCTTCCTGGCCATATTCCTCGATGTTGCCCAGCATGTCGGCGTTGATCGTCGGTTCGCTCGCGCCGGCCCTTCGGCCCTTGGCGGCAAGGCGTGCTTCGCCCAGCTCGTTCTCCAGCCGCTCGCGGCGACGCTTGAGGGACTGGTAGATGGCGGCTGGCGACGAGGCGAGGCGCCGCTGAAGAATCTGCAAGGCGAAGCCGACATTATTGCGCTTCTTTCCGTCACCTTCGGCGAAGCGCTGCACGCGGTTCATCTCGGTGCGAACATATTCGGTGACGGCGGTGTAGAGCGCGGCTTCCCCTTCCGAGAGCTGATACTTGACGGTGCGCGCCCGCCGCTCAGGAAAGAGCGGCCGGCCATCGAACTTGAGCAGTTCTTCCTTGGTCAATCGCCGCATCATGTCTTCTGTGTCGGCGTAATGCACGCCGTCGCGGAACCGGCCCTCGAACCGATCGCCATCGAGCAAAGCCATGAAGAGCTGGAAATCCTCTTCCTTGCCGTTGTGCGGCGTCGCCGACATCAACAGCAGGTGCCGGCAGACCTGACCGAGCTTCTGGCCGACCTGATAGCGCCGCGTGTATTTGACCTCGCCGCCGAAATAGGTAGCCGACATGCGATGCGCTTCGTCGCAAATAATCAGATCCCATTCGCGCGCGCTCATGAGCTTCTCCTGAAGCTCCTCGTTGCGCGCCAGCACGTCGAGGCGGACGATCAGCCGATCCCGGTCGCTGAACGGATTGCCCGACCGCGAGTTCTCGATCATGTCGCGGGAGAGGATGTCGAACTCGAGATTGAACTTCTGGCCGAGTTCGTCCTGCCATTGCTCGACCAGGCTGCCCGGCGCGACGACGAGGCAACGTTCGAGATCGCTGCGGGCAATCAGCTCTTTCATCAGCAACCCGGCCATGATCGTCTTGCCGGCGCCGGGATCGTCGGCGAGAAGGAAGCGAAGCGGCTGCCGTGGCAGCATCTCGCCATAGACCGCCGAAATCTGGTGCGGAAGTGGATCGACCAGACTCGTGTGAATCGCCAGATACGGGTCGAAATAGTGCGCCAGCTTGATGCGGTTGGCTTCCGTCACCAGACGCAACAACGCGCCGTCGGCGTCGAACGACCATGGCCGCCCGCTCTGCTCGACCTCAAGCCGGTGCTCGTCGTCCCGATAAAGAACGGCCTCGGCTACCGTGCCATTGTGATCGCGGTAAACGATATTGATCGCCTGATCGCCGATCCAGTCGACCGAAATGACGTGTACGGCCTGCGCCGAGGCAACGCCCCGCACGGATGCGCCGTTCTTCACATCTTCGAGTCTTGCCCCCATCAGACCAAGCTTCCCCCCGATTCGCTCACAACTGAAGCTCTGCCTTTTCTAGCGCGGCCTCCGTTTCCTTGCGATTTATTGTAACGATATGCTGCGTGTGCGGGCTCTGCTTCACGGCATCACCAAGCAAACCCAGGCGCTTCAACACATAGAAGAGCATGGCATAGCGAACCGAAAACACGCCGTTGCCGTGGTCCAGCCCGTAATCCTTGACGACGACCTTCTGCTGGCTCGCCGTGAGAGCGGGATGCGGTCCGACGATAACGTCAAAATAATTATTCCACAGCCAGTCCTGTTCGCCGGTTGCACCCGGCTCGCCCTTCGCGCCAATCTCCAGAATGCGCGGCAGCAGGAAATCTTTGAACTTGTGCTCAAGGTGACAGTAGGCGCGCACGTGCCAGCGGAAGCCGTCAAATCCAAACGCGTGCGGCGTGATCCGGCGCCAAATCGGCTCCGGGCGCGCCTTGTTCATCGACTGATAGAAGATCTCCACCGAGGCTCCCTCGCGCACGGCGTCCAATATCCTGCGTAAAACGCCAATATCGATGTCCCGCCTGGGCGTGAGGGCGATGTCGGCCCTAGGGAGATCGGCAATCCAAGAATCGTGGGTGGGAATTGTCCCTTCCGACACTGCGCGAAGCTGCGCGAGATAGACGTAAGGGTCTGGGTCAAGAAAGCGCAGCACGAATTTTTCGGCAGCCACATACCGCTTGGCCCGCGTGTCGTACTCCATATTTCCGGGCGCGCGCTCCTGATAGAGCGTCAGGTCCTTCGACGCTTGAGGGACCGACACGCCAAAGAAATCCTTGATGTCGGCGCGATTGATTGAGCCCTCCCAGAACAGGCGGAACTCAATAAATTCAAGTCTCTGCTCGACACCCCAGCGCACTTATGACCTCGTATGCGATTATAAACTATACCCATCTTGACATGGCGTGCGTGTAGTTTGTATATGTATTATGTCGCCAAGTCAACGGACGACGGAGGTTCCAATGGCCGATAGATACGTCACCAAGCATCCCAGGGGTTGGGCCGTGAAAGCGCCCGGCAGCGAGCGCTCAAGCAGCGTTCATTCGACGCAAAGCGAAGCCGAGCGGGCCGCCAAACAGACGGTTCGCAACCTCGGAGGCGGCGAGGTCCGCATTCAGGGGCGCGATGGCCGCTGGCGGGACTCCGACACCGTGCCGCCGGGCAATGACCCGAATCCGCCCAAGGACAAGAAGCACTAAGGCAGAGCGGGGGCGTGGCCGTGAAGCGGATCCTGACAATCGATGGTGGCGGCATCCGGGGCACTTTCCCGGCAGCCTTTCTGGCCAATCTTGAACAGGATCTGGATCAGCCGATCGGCCGCTATTTCGACCTCATTTCTGGCACCTCTACCGGTGGCATTATCGCCATCGGGCTCGCGCTGGGCATGCGCGCTGCTGACATTCTCAAGCTATATGAGGAACAAGGGCCGGCAATCTTCGCGCAGACGCGGCGCGGCATCGCAGGATGGCTCGATCGGCATCTGCGCCATGGGCGTTGGCTGTTCTGGGGACCGAAATACAGCGCCCAGCCGCTCCGCGACGCGCTTCATGGCGTCCTCGCAGACCGCAAGCTCGGCGAAGCCCAAACCCGGCTCATCATTCCCGCATGGCATCCACAGACGCAGGGCGTCTACATCTTCAAGACTGCCCACCATTCTCGCCTCCGCACCGACTACAAAGAACTCGCCATAGACGCCGCGCTGGCCACGGCGGCGGCGCCAACCTATTTCGCGCAGCACGTCACCGCCAACGACGTGGGGCTGGTCGACGGTGGGATGTGGGCCAACAATCCCACAGGGATTGCCGTCGTCGAAGCGGTTGCCACGCTCGGCTGGCCGGCGGACGATATCCGTGTCCTCAGCATCGGCTGCCTCGAAGACATCAAGGTGGTGCGCGAAGCCTATGGCGCGGCCAGGTTGGCGCCGCAGCTCGCCAGCCTGTTCATGGCCGGTCAGTCGCATGGCTCTCTCGGTATCGCCCAGATTTTGACCGGCGACCCGCACGAGCGGCGCGCCATCTACCGTGTTTCCCAGCCGGTGCCTGACGGCTTCTACTCGCTCGATGACACCGGCCGCATCCGCAGTCTGAAAGACCGGGCATTTGCCGAGGCGCGGATTCAGAAGCCTATCCTGCAACCGGAGTTCTTCGGCGCGCCCGCCGAGGAATTCGTCCCCCATTACAGGTGATGCCATGACCATGCACGACAAGCGTCTAGCGAAATCCCATGACGACATCCTCGAAGCGATCGCGGATGCGCTCGACGTTCCACCGTCGAAATTCGAGGAGGCCAAGAGTCGTTACGAGGCAATCGGCAATTGGCTCGATCGTCCGGAATCGACGCTTGCCGGCTATGATCCGGTGATCTCGCCGCAAGGGTCGTTCCTCCTCGGCACGGTAACGCGGCCGTTCACCGACGAGGAGGAATATGACGTCGACCTCGTGTGCCGGCTTCAGGCAACCAAGGCCCAGTTCACGCAGAAGAGCCTGAAGGATGCAGTCGGTTACGAGGTCGCGCTCTACACCAAGGCGCACAGCATGGCGGAACCCGACGAGCATCGCCGCTGCTGGAGGCTCAACTATGCGGCAGGCGCGCAGTTCCATATGGATATTCTGCCCGCGCTCCCCGATGCGCAGCACTATCAGGCCAAGCTCCTTGAGCATGGCTACCGCGCGCTTGCACAAGACGACGCGCTGAGCGGCCACGCCATCGCCATCACTGACAAGACTTTACCGCACTATGATTTGCCGACGGATGACTGGCTGCAGAGCAATCCGACCGGCTACGCGGCTTGGTTCCGCGGCCGGATGCGCGTGCGCCTGACTGAGGCTAAGCGTGCATACGCACAGCGGGGGCAGATCACCGCCAGCGTCGATGAAATTCCCGACTATAAGGTCAAGACGCCGCTGCAGCGTTCCATTCAGCTCCTGAAGCGTCACCGCGACTGCATGTTCGCCGACGATTGCGAGCATAAGCCGATTTCGATCATCATCTCCACGTTGTCCGCACACGCCTACAATGAAGAGCCGACCATCTCCGCTGCGCTACAGAGCATCCTGACCGGTATGGATCGCTATATTGAAGATCGCGCCGGCGTGGCTTGGGTGGCCAATCCGGTCAACCCTGCCGAGAATTTTGCTGACAAATGGGCAGAAGAGCCGAAGAAGCGCGAGAATTTCTATCGCTGGATCGATCGGGCACGCCAGGATTTCGGATTGTACCTGCGGGCGAACACGTTTGATAAGATGCCCGAGCCGCTGCGCGAACACCTCGGCGACACGCTCGTAGATCGCATCCTGGAGGCTGTGCTCCCTGTTGCGGCGGTCGGTCTCATGACGCCGGCCATCGCCAAAAACGCGTCCAGCGTGGATGAAATGGAGCGCGCCCAGCACGCTGTCGATCAGATCAACCGCGCCGGCGCGCAGTCGAAGCCTTGGGCAAGCGCGTAAACACGCCGGCTAGGCAGCTGACGCTTGAAGAGGTCAAGGCGGCGATCGCTTTCGACCAGCCGAAGCTGTGTGCCTCGATGAGTGGAGAGAATGTCGAGATCACGGGCAGTTATCTGGTATTTGAGAATGACGTTGTCGCGGCTCCTGGCGGACCTATCACGGAGTTCGATGTCAGGATCGAGTGCTCACCTCTATATCCGCGTTTGGAGCCGAAGGTATTTGAACTCGGCGGCAAGATACCACGTGAAGCCGATCGGCACATCAATCCTGATGGCGATTGCTGCGTCACAGTCTGGGAAAATTGGCTGGCCACGACGGATGACCCTTCATTCGCCGGTTTCATCCGCGGCCCCCTGAACGAATATTTTCTAGGGCAATACTGGTTCGAGAAGACGGGCAAATGGCCGTTCGGAGAAAGGGCACACGGCGGCCCAGGCCTCGAAGAGGCATATGCGGATGCGTTGGGCATTCCAAACAAACGCGAAGATCTGATCTACTATCTCAGACTCCTCTCGCAGGATTGGCCTAAAGGCCATTGGGGGTGCCCCTGCAAAAGCGGCAGGCTCCTCCGTCATTGCCATCATCAGCAGCTGCTGGCCATACATCAAAGAGTGCCTCCGATAATGGCTCGGCGCATGTTGCGTCGGTTGTCCCCGGCCAGAAAAACGCAAGGAAAACGCCGACCATGACCCCTCAACAATGGAAACTGACGTGCGACAAGGTCGCGGATACCATGCTCACGCATACCCGTCCGTTCGTGACGCCGCTCGGCACGGAAACTGAGCGGGATGTGCGCCTTGTCGGTACCGGCTCCTACGTATCGCGCGAGAACCGTATCCTGCTCACCTGCGAGCACGTCGCCGCAGTGCAACCCATGCATTACCGATTCCATGGCTGCGACGATGTTTTCGAACACTCCGGTCCCTGGACGATGGAGCGACATCCCATCGATGCCGCCTATGCAGTGATCGGCGACGCGGCGTGGCGAGCCTGTTCTCACCAGGCCCAGCCCGTGCCCTATCCTCGATTCGCACCAAGTCACGCTCCGGCCGATCGGGCGGAGATTCTCTTCTTCCGCGGTTTTTCTGGCGAGAACGCCCGCTACGCCTTCGGCGTGCATCAGACGAACGGAACCGGCTACACCACGCAGGAAAAGGAGGGCAGCGGGGACGCCCAGATCTTCGAGCTCCTCTGGGAGCCGGAGAATATCGAACTGACCAGCCAGACCTCACCAGAGGCCGCAGCGGAAATGAAATTCGAAGAGGCCGGCGGCTTTAGCGGATCGCTCGTCTGGAACACCCGTTACGTCGAGATTACCCGGCAAGGGGAGCAATGGACGCCCGAACATGCGGTCGTGACCGGCCTGCTTCGGCGCTGGGACAAGGACACGAGGACGCTTCTGGCGTGGCGCGTCGAACATTTGCGCGCGTGGATCGATGCCAAGGGCGCGTGAAGCGACGCGAATGAAAGAAAAATGCGTGAAAAGGTATGAGCAATAGAAAGATTTGAGGAGGGGAATGCTTTCCCTGCGACCGAGCCACGATCTCGGCCGCACCCTTTGTCGGGAGATTCCTGCCGCGCCCGAAATAGAGTGAGAGTGTAGACGGGTTTTTCCGTGACGGGTTGAGGGCTGGAGAAAGGGTCTCTGGCACCCGTCGCGGAGACAATCCCGATGGTCAGAGAAAACCGTGTCGCTCGCGTCAGTGCCGTTCGCACCAATCTGTGCGACAGAATAGATGCCATCTTCGCTGCGGATCGCGAACGACCGCCACACGAACGATCTCTCCCTTGGCTAGAGGCCAGGGATGGCATCACCGTCGTCATAGAACCTAAGGCCCATTGGGCCAGCGATATGCGGGCATTCCGAACCGAGATCCGCGAATATTGCGCCTATGCCGACTGGATCGCGAACGGTGTCCGGGCCAGGTTCTTCGGACACATCGACACCAACGGCAATGATCTTATCCGCAATGCGCACATGCTCATCGCCAGCGAGATCGCGGGCGGATAACCAAGGACAGGATGCAAAGGCCGGTTGTATCCAGATCGAGCCGCTGGCCTTCACGGCGAAGATCGACGGTTCTCCATTGGGAACCCATAGGTGAGGCCGTCCTTGACTCTTGGACCTAATAAGAGAACAAATAGAGAACATGGAAGCGCATCCACCCCAGGAGGTCAAGAACGAGCGTGCGGCCCGAGCCCGCCATAGAGTCTTTGCGCGCGCAGATCGAGAAGATCGAAGGCCGAAGCCGGCGCGCGAAATCGGTTCTCCCATTCGGGATCGCCGAGGTGGACTCGCGACTCCCGGGCGGGGGCCTTGCTCGCGGTGCGCTTCATGAAATCGCCGGCGGTGGCAATGGCGCCGTCGACGGCGCGGCCGCCGCGCTCTTCGCGGCCGGTATCGCGGCGCGCACAACCGGCAAAACCCTATGGTGCATCACGCGGCCCGACCTGTTCGCGCCCGCGCTCGCGCAAGCGGGTTTAACTCCCGACCGCGTGATCTACGTCGAGGCTGGCGACGACAAGACGGTGCTGGCCTGCATGGAAGAAGGCTTGCGGCATGGTGGCCTTGGCGCTGTCGTAGCCGAAGTTGCGCACCTGACGATGACCGCCTCGCGCCGGCTTCAGCTTTGCTCGGAGGAGACCGGCTCCATCGGAATCGCGTTGCGGCGCTGGCGACGTCACACCGACGCATCCGATTTCGGGCAGCCGACCGCCGCGATGACGCGCTGGCGCGTGTCCGTACTGCCATCGGAGCCGCTCCCCGTTCCAGGCGTCGGCCGAGCACGGTGGCTTGTTGAGTTGATCCGCGCACGCGCGGGCGAAAGTGCTGATTTCGAGTTGGAGGCTTGCGATGACACGGGTCGTCTCGCTCTTCCTGCCGACCTGGTCCACCGACCGGCTCAGGCGGAAGGCTGGCGACGCAGCGCCTCCGGCTGAGGCGCCGTTCGTCCTGATAGGCCGGGAAGGAAGCAGGAGGTTGGTGGTCGCGGCTGATGCCGCCGCCCAGGCCGCCGGCCTTCGCATCGGCATGCCCGCGGCCAAGGCGCAGGTTCTCGTGCCAGGCCTGATCGTCAAGGACGCCGACCCCATCGCGGATAACGCCGCGCTGGAGCGTCTGGCGCTGTGGGTGCTGCAACGCTTCGCACCGATCGTCGCCGCCGATACCCCCGATGGCATTGTCATCAACACGACCGGCGCCGATCATCTTCATGGCGGCGAGCAGGCCATGCTCGATGCGCTGATCGGCAGGCTCATCATGTCGGGCGTCTCGGCGCGCGCGGCAATTGCCGATAGCTGGGGCGCGGCCCATGCGCTTGCGCGCTACGCAGCGTCCCCGACATACATCGCATCGGCGGGGCATGGTGCCTCGGTCCTGTCGTCGCTTCCACTGGAGGCGCTGCGCTTGCCAGCTGCGATGTCGTCCGACCTTCGTGTCCTCGGGTTCGAGCGCATCGGTGATTTGCTCGCGCAGCCGCGCGCGCCGCTCACCCTGCGCTTCGGTCCTGAACTTGGCCGCCGCATTGACCAAGCGCTCAGCGTCTTGTCGGAACCGATCGATCCCGTCCGTCCGCCGGATCTGATCGAGACCCGCCGCACCTTCCCCGAACCCATCGGCGCGGCCGAGACGATCGCGCGCTATATCGGCCAGCTCACCGACGCGCTGTGCGAGGCTCTCGAAGAAAAGGGCATGGGCGCGCGCCGCCTCGACCTGCTGTGTCACCGCGTCGACAATCGCGTCGCCGCCGTGCGTGTCGGCATGGCGCAGCCGGTCCGCGATGCGAAGCATCTGACACGGCTCCTCTGCGACAAGATCGAAACCATCGATCCCGGCTTCGGCATCGAGATCATGACGCTCACCGCCACGATCGCCGAACCGCTCGGGCGCAGGCAGACAGTCAGCAACCTCATTGAGGCGGCGACGCCCGACATTTCCGATCTTGTCGATACACTGGCTAACCGCGTCGGCGAGCGTGCCATCTATCGCGCAGCGCCCGTCGCCAGCGATGTGCCTGAACGCTCCGTCTGCCGGATATCCGCGATGGCGCCCGACACCGGCGCGACCTGGCCGGGCCACTGGCCGCGGCCGTCGCGTCTCTTGCCGCGTCCCGAGCCGATCGAGGCGATCGCGCTCTTGCCGGACAATCCGCCCGTCTCCTTCACCTGGCGCGGCATTCGCCGCCGCGTGAAGCGCGCCGATGGCCCCGAGCGCGTCTTCGGTGAATGGTGGAAACGCGACGCCGAACTGGCGGCTGTGCGCGATTATTTCCGCGTCGAGGATGAGGCCGGCGAACGCTACTGGATCTATCGGGCCGGCGACGGCGAGGATGCCGCGACCGGATCGCATCGCTGGTTCCTGCATGGGGTATTCGGATGAGTGCCCGCTACGCCGAACTTCAGGTGACGAGCCATTTCAGCTTCCTGCGCGGCGCGTCCTCGGCCGAGGAGCTGTTCGCCCAGGCAGCACATCTCGGCATTGAGGCCCTCGCCGTCGTCGATCGCAACTCGCTCGCCGGAATCGTGCGCGCCCATGAGGCGGCGAAGGCGACCGGCGTGAGGCTGATCGTCGGTTGTCGTCTCGACCTCGCCGACGGCTTTTCGGTCCTGGTCTATCCGACCGACCGGCCCGCCTATTCGCGGCTATGCCGGCTGCTCACCCTCGGCAAGGGACGCGCGGGCAAGGCGAAGTGCGAGCTCTATTGGGACGATCTTGTCGCTTATGGCGAGGGTTTGATCGCCGTGCTCCTGCCGGCCGTCGCCGACGCCGAATGCGGTCTGCGCCTGCGGCGCCTACGCGAAGCGTTCGGGGACCGCGCCTATCTGGCGCTCACCCTGCGGCGGCGACCGAACGATCAGCTCCGCCTTCACGATCTCTCGAACCTGGCCGCGCAGATGTGGGTGCCGACCGTCGTCACCAACGACGTGCTCTTTCATGAACCGGCCCGGCGCATCCTCCAGGATGTCGTGACCGCGATCCGTCACACCGTCACGATCGACGAGCTGGGCGAGCGGCGCGAACGCCATGCCGATCGCTATCTGAAGCCGCCTGCGGAAATGCACCGGCTGTTCGGCCGCTACCCCGAGGCTCTGGCGCGCACGCTGGAGATCGCATCGCGCTGCCGCTTCTCGCTCGACGAGTTGAAATACCAATATCCCGAGGAGCGCGACGATCCATCGCTGACGCCGCAACAGACGCTGGAGAAGCTGACCTGGGACGGGGCGGCGCAGCGCTATCCCGAAGGCGTGCCCGATCATGTCGTCGCGATCCTGCGCCATGAGCTGCGGCTGATCGAGAAGCTCGACTATGCGCCGTACTTCCTGACGGTGAACTCGATCGTCCGCTTCGCGCGCGGACAGGACATCCTCTGTCAGGGCCGCGGCTCCGCCGCCAATTCCGCCGTTTGCTATGTCCTCGGCATCACCTCGATCGATCCGGGCCGCAATGACCTCCTGTTCGAGCGCTTTGTCTCGGAAGAGCGCCGCGAGCCGCCGGACATCGATGTCGATTTCGAGCACGAGCGGCGCGAGATCGTCATGCAGTGGGTGTTCGAGACCTACGGCCGTGATCGCGCAGCGTTATGCTCGACCGTCATTCGCTATCGCACCAAGGGCGCGCTGCGCGATGTCGGCAAGGCGCTCGGCCTGCCGGAGGATCTTATCAAGACGCTGTCGAGCCAGGTCTGGGGCTGGTCAGACGAAGGCGTGACCGACGGACAGGTCGAGCAGCTCAACCTCAATGCCGCCGACCGGCGTTTGCGCCTGACGCTCGACCTCGCGCGCCAGCTCCAGGGCGCGCCGCGCCATCTGTCGCAGCATCCGGGTGGATTCGTGCTGACGCATGAGCGTCTCGACGATCTCGTGCCGATCGAGCCGGCGGCGATGCAGGACCGGCAGGTCATCGAATGGGATAAGGACGACATCGACGCGTTGCGCTTCATGAAGGTCGACGTCCTGGCGCTCGGCATGCTCACCTGCATGAAGAAGGGGCTCGACCTCCTCGCCGAGCACAAGGGCGTCGCGCTCGATCTCGCCACCATCCCGGCCGAGGATCCGCGCACCTACGCGATGATCCGCAAGGCCGATACGCTTGGGACCTTCCAGATCGAGAGCCGCGCGCAGATGTCGATGCTGCCGCGACTGAAACCCCGGACCTATTACGACCTCGTCGTCCAGGTCGCGATTGTGCGGCCGGGCCCGATCCAGGGCGACATGGTGCATCCCTATCTGCGCCGCCGAGAAGGGCTGGAGCCGGTCCACTATCCCAAGCCCGAGTTGGAGAAGGTGCTCGGCAAGACGCTCGGCGTGCCGTTGTTTCAAGAGCAAGCCATGAAGGTGGCGATCGAATGCGCCGGCTTTACCCCCGGGGAGGCTGACATGCTGCGCAAGTCGATGGCGACCTTCAAGCACACGGGCGGCGTCTCGTCTTTCAAGGCCAAGCTGATCGACGGCATGGTGGCGAACGGTTACGCGCCGGACTTCGCCGAGCAGACCTTCAAGCAGCTCGAAGGCTTCGGCTCCTACGGATTTCCGGAAAGTCACGCAGCCTCTTTTGCACTGATCGCCTACGCGTCGGCCTGGCTCAAATGCTGGCATCCGGATGTGTTCTGCGCCGCGTTGCTTAACTCGCAGCCGATGGGCTTCTACGCGCCCGCTCAGATCGTCCGTGATGCGCGAGACCACGGCGTCGAGATCCGACCCGTCTGCGCCAACGCCTCGCGATGGGATTGCACTCTCGAGCCGACCGACGACGAAAGCCGTTTCGCCGTTCGTCTCGGCATGCGCATGGTCAAGGGTCTCGCCAATGCGCATGCGGCGGCGATCATCACCGCCCGCGCTGATGAGCCATTCACCTCCGTCGACGATCTCTGGCGCCGGGCCGGCGTGCCCCAGGCTGCGCTCGTGCAGCTCGCCGAAGCCGACGCTTTCCGGCCCGCACTCGGGCTTGCCCGCCGCGAAGCGCTCTGGGCGATCCGGGCGCTGCGCGACGAACCGCTGCCACTCTTTGCGGCGGCTTCGGAGCGCGCCGAGACAGTCATTCCCGAAATCAGCGAGTCACCTGTGTCGCTGCGGCCGATGACCGCCGGCGGCGAAGTCGTGCAGGATTACAGTCATGTCGGCCTGTCGCTGCGCGCGCACCCGGTCTCCTTCCTGCGTGATGATCTGCGGCGCCGGCGCATCGTCACCTGCGCCGAGGCCATGAACGCGCGCGACGGCCGCTGGCTGGAGGCCGCCGGCATCGTCCTCGTGCGCCAGCGCCCGGGCAGCGCCAAGGGCGTTCTCTTCATCACCCTGGAAGACGAGTCCGGGATCGCCAACCTCGTGGTCTGGCGCAAGGTGTTCGAGGCCAATCGCCGGACCTTTCTCGGGACCTCTATGATGTCTGTACGTGGGCGCATCCAGCGCGAAGGCGATGTCGTCCACCTCGTGGTGCAGAAGGTCGCCGACCTCTCTGCCGATCTCGCAAGCGTGGGGAATCGTAAAAGCGTATTCCCGCTTCCGCACGGTCGCGGGGATCAGGCCCGCAACGGCTCCGGCCCCGATCCGCGCAAGCTGCCGCCCAAGGGCGTGCGCACCAAGGATACCTACATCCCCGATCTGCATATCGACACGATCAACGTGAAGGCGAGAAATTTTCATTAAGGAAGGTTTTGCCTTATTTTAGCCTTTTTTGTTTTACGCGAATTTTATCTCAATTTTGGAATGGAATGATGCCGCTCAATCTTTCAAATAGCGCCGCCATCGGGCGGACATACGCCGCTGCGCGGATGATGGCGGGCCTCGACCAAGCAACACTGGCCGACCGAGCTGGGATCTCGGCTGGTACGGTCAGCAATGTTGAACGGGGTCGCGATTCCAAGGCCGAAACGCTGAAGGCCATCCGTCGTGCACTCTCGAAAGAAGGTGTGCTCATTGCCTTCAGCCGAAACAATGGCTTGGCGGGCGTCTCGATCGCGTTCGCCAGCGATGACGAGGAGGACGAGTGATGCGCTATTTTGCGGAGTTTAATCGTGTCCGCGGCGACAACATACGACGCGCGGCAATGCGTCTGCGCCGCCGGGGCCTCGACGTTGCCGTGCTGGCGCATCGAACGTCGTTGGAAATCACCAGGCCGGACGACATGTCTTGGAAAAAATTCGCCAACGCGATCCGCGCACAGCTCCAGCCGCGACGTGGCTCGGTCCTGATCTCCAGCGAACGCACTGGCAACACCTTCATCTGTAGCTTTGCTGGCAATCAGCCAGGCCACTTCCAGCGACTCTAGCCCCCGATGGATCCCTCGCTCGCCGACCAAATAGAAAGCTGCGGATATAGTTTCCTCCCAGCCCACCTGCCCGAAACAGACTCTGTTGCAGTCGCGGCCGCTCTCGGGACGCCGCTCGTTCCCTGGGAAGGAGGTCTCGTTCAGCAACTGAAGCCTCGGGCAACCGCCGCGCCAAATACATACAGCGGCATCTATGGCCTGGACCGCTTCCCGTATCACACGGACCTCGCCCACTGGCGTCTGCCGCCGCGATACCTGTTGCTACGTTGCAAGAAGGGCTACGCCGAGATCCCGACCCTTCTGATCGACGGCAGGGCGATATTCGATGGCGCCCGCCGGAACGCCATGACTCGCGCGATCGTCAAACCTCGCAGACCACAGAACGGGTCGGTGCCGCTCCTGAGATTATGCGAGCAGGCCGGAGACGCGCATCGTTTCCGCTGGGATGAGGTGTTCCTTGTCGCTGCGAGCCGAACCGGCGAGGCCGCAATCGAAGCGGTCAAAACCTACCTTTCAACCGCCCAACCACTACCGATCGCGCTCGCCAACGCCGGGGATACGCTAATCATCGACAACTGGCGCATGCTGCATGCCCGATCACCCATCGTGACTGGGACCGAGGACCGAGCGATCGAGCGGATATATCTGGAGAGACTACATTGAAGCAGACCATCGCCGCCAATCCGACCCCGGATACATGGAATCCGGAGGCGCTGTTCGTCAAAGCCCAACGGTACGTCGAGAATATGCTCGCAACAGACAGCGACCGCTGGGAATACGCTCTCTGGTCAAGCCTATCGCTGGAGTTCCTCGCGAGGGCGGCTCTTGCCAACATCAGTCCGGCGTTGCTCGCCGACAATAAGGATGGTTGGGCAAGCCTCTTTCACGCTCTCGGGTTCAATCCAACTGAATCCAAGTTCACGCCAAAATCGATACCGGTAAGCGAAGTCTTTCGCAGACTTGCAGCAATCCTGCCTGATTTCTCGAAAGAAAATTCGGACTTTGGCATCCTGCATACCGGGCGGCGCAACAGTGAGCTTCATTCGGGTGAAGCTGCGTTCGAGGGTATCAATGCCTCCAAATGGCAGCCAGATTACTATCATGCGAGCGAGATCCTGCTGCGCTCGATGGGAATGGCTCTGCCCGACTTGATCGGCGAGAAGGAGGCCGAGATCGCGGTTAAGCTCATCGAAGCGGCGGCCGACGTCAGCGCCAAGGCGGTGCTGGGCGACATCGAAGCTCACAAGCAGACGTGGCATTCAATGACGGAGGGGGATCGCGCGTCGCAGACCCAGGCCGCGGCCATATGGGCCACGCGCCAGCACGGGCATCGCGTCGCCTGTCCCGCATGCTCCTCCCAGGCGCTAGTCGTCGGAGAGCCTGTGGCTGCTCCGGTGCAGAAGCTGGATGATGGCGAGATCACCGAGACGCAGGAACATTTGCCAAATCGCTTCGAGTGCATCGCCTGCGGTCTGAAAATCGCTGGCCTGTCGCGTCTATCGGCCGCCGGCCTTGGCGAGAGATACAAGAAAACCGATGTCTATGACGCGGCCGAGTATTACGCTCCCCAGGATGACTACGCCGGATACGAAGAAGACAATAATGAGCGGTGACCGCGGCGATGACGAAGAGCGCGATGAATACGATATCTTCCTCGATACGTGGCAGCCCAGCGAGAGGCTTCTCCTCTCAACGCTTCCGCATAACCTGAACGATCCCTTCACCCGTCAACGGCTTCTTGCAGACAGTTCCGGTGCTGCGCCGGCAGAGCGCGCGGCCTTCACCTCTGGTCCGAAGGTCATGGACGATGACGAACTCGCCGCTCGCGCCTCCGACTTCTTCGCCGACCAACAGAACAAATGGTCCGCCGAATTCCGCGAGTATGTCCTTGGGAAGGGCGTCGCGCGGGCCAAATTCGAGCGGTATTCGGTCAGCTTCGCCACGTCTTGGGTTGACGGTCGAAAGCGCCGCCAGGATTCACCGGAGATGCTGGCGATCAAGGCGTCGATTCGCGAGTTCGACCGACTTTGCTATCCGGATCAGGCCGGTCGATTTGTGATCAATGCGGTCGATGAAAGCATTGCTCCCCTTTTCACGCCGGAGGAAATGGCGGCGATTTTTCAAGCAAACAACGGCCTTCTCGACGCCTTCCTGCCGGATTACATCGATCATCTCGGTGACGATGGGCCGGGTTCACTCGGCGAGCTTTATGTCCGCCGTGGTGTCTTCATGCCGAAGCGGCATGTAATGCGCCAGGAGCTTCACTACCTGAGTTCGTACTCATTGGCTCTCGGGCCGGTTGAGCAATTTGCGCAGACGTGGACACCTGCAACGCGTGGCCTTGGAATCCCGTCCATCTTCTCAGCGCCGCTTCCCGCGATCCAAGATCGCGTTGTCGCCTTCGCGCCTTTCATTGAGAGCATGGATCTGAGCCAATTGGAGTTCGTCGTCGCGCCACCGGTCGAGGAAACGCCGCTCGAGTATCACGGCGTCTTCGGCGGTATTCATGAATTCAGTTTCCGGTAAGCGAACCCGTCCATCCCAATGCCGCACGGCATTCGCCGCATCTAAGTTCCGATATCCCGCCGATGCCTCAGAACGGCAGGTCGTCGTCCTCCACAGGCATCACAGGCGTTGCGCCGGCCGGAAGCGGCAGATTTGTGACCACATAAAGGTTGAGGAGGTCATCGCGGTCCATGAAAAGGATCTGGCTGCGCTTCGTCGCATCCAGCTTGTTTCCCAACCAGTTCCGTGCCGCCTTGGTGATTTCGCCTCCGGCAACGATGAAGGCGTGGTCCACAAGCACGCGTTTGCCAATTTCCGGGTCGAAGATCTCATGTCCGAGCATCATGGTGACCTGGTTCAGGATCTCGGCGACGTTCGCCGTAGCGCCCTTGCTGACACCCGCAGCGTCCAGCTTCCCCTTCTTCACCTGTATGCCGAAATAGAGCACGTGCTGCGTGGGCAAGATGAACTTCATCCACACGTCCTTGCCGTATTCCAGTTGCTTGTCCCGATGCCCGGCCGCGGTGATGCGGTGAAACCCCAACTGCCGGAACAGCGGTAGGAGCACGTCCTCAATGAGGGCATCCTCGGAGACGGTCTCCAGATAGGCGATGAGCTGTTCGCGCCGCTTCAGCTCCGCCGCCGAGAACGGCCGGTGCGGATTTGGACCCGGCGCTGCAATCGTGTTTGTCGCAACGTGCCGCAAATAGCACTGCCGGTCGTCGGCATAGAACGCCTCGAAACCTTCCCTCGCCAATGCGCCATTGAGCATTGCCAGCGCATTGGGACGGTCCGCGCCCTCATTCTTCGCGTTGGTCTGATCCATCAAGGTCTTGATGACCCGCCCGAACGTGTCTGGCGGAACGTTTGGTGCGGGTTGGGGCTCGGTGAGAATTTCCTTTAATGTCTCGGCAACCCAGTGATTGCGCGTTGAACCATTGTGCCGATAGTCCGTGCCACAGTCAGCGAAGAACTCGGTAAGATAGCTACTGCTGCGGTATTCGAAGTAGCTCTCTTCGTCCTTAAAGTTTCCGCAGATCATGTCGGCGACCTGCATCAATGTCCTTTGCTTGAAGTCCATGCGTCCCCCGACCCGCTGATATTCTACTCATATTTCTCATCCTGCCTGTTCGACAAGGAGCGAACCTGGCGGAAGTGGTCGTATCAGCGACTGAGCCGGCGCGGAGGATCGAGCCAATCGGCCCAAGCGCTGCGCTCGAGGATCACGATCTGGCGGGCTTGGTAGGCGATGTGGCCGCGCTAGCTAGAATCTGCGCGATCGAATCTCCCCACTGCCCCCCCAAAAGAGCGGACATGATTTTTTTGATTATGGCTGTCATCTATTGCTTATTCATGTTGACCATCATATAACAACCGCACAGGATGCATGGAGATTTGCTTTGCGCGTCACCAGGGAACAGGCAATGGAGAACAGGGAGCGGGTCGTCGAGATGGCCAGCCGCCTGTTTCGTGAACATGGCTTTGACGGGGTTGGGATCGCGGATGTGATGAAGGCTGCCGGCCTCACGCATGGCGGATTCTATGGCCATTTCCGTTCAAAGGACGACCTGATGGCGGAAGCCATGGAGAAGGCCTTGATCGGAGGCACGGACATTTGGGCCTCGCTTGAGAGCGCGCCTACTGAAGACACTATCGACGCGTTGATCGACCGATACGTCTCCGACAAGCATCGGCAGAATTTCTCTGGAGGCTGCGGGCTGGCAGCACTTGGTTCGGATGTGGCCAGAAAATCACCCACCGTGAAGCAGAGCTACGAGCGGGGGTTGCGGCGCTTCACGAACCTGCTTGCAAGGGCGCTCCCTTCGAAAAATGCGCGCGAGCAGCGCGCCGCAGCGTTGGCCATGATTTCGCAAATGGTTGGAGCGCTCATTCTTTCCCGCTCGGTAAACGACCCGGCTTTATCCGACGAGATTCTCAAGACCGCCCGCGTGGCCCTTCACCGACAATATTCCCACTGACCCCTCCGTCGCTCGTCTGCAGAGAAACCGGTGCGATTATATTCATGATGACAATCATGTAAATGCAGACACCTGATGACGAACCGCCAAATTCAAACATGAGATGAACCAGACACTCAGACAGGAAACCATCGCAGAAGCGACTGTTGTCGCCCCCCGGGCGCAGCGGCGACGGCGCATCCTGTCGGCGTCCGTCATGGTCGCCGCTCTTTTGGTCGCCACCGGCTATGGCTATCACTGGTGAACTGTCGGGCGCTGGCAACAGGAGACCGACGATGCCTATGTCGGCGGAAATGTCACCGCAATCTCACCACAGGTAAGTGGGCGAATCCTGAAGATCCTCGTCCGCGACAATCAGGCGGTGAAAGCGGGCCAACTCATTTTGCAGATCGACGACGCACCGTTCAGGGCGGCAGCGAATAAGGCGGCCGCCGAAGTACGCAAATCTGAAGTGAGCCTCGCGACGCTCACCGCACAACTGGCGGTGCAAGAGTCAACGATTGGCTTTGATAAGGCGGACCTCGATGCAAAGACCGCCGCTGCCGTCTTTACTCGCACGGATGCCGAACGCTATCGCGCTTTGGCAGCGGTGTCCGCCGGGTCGCAGCAGAACGCCGAAAAAGCAAGATCGGCCGACGACCAGGCTCAAGCGGCCGTTCGCGCCGCAAACGCCAAGCTCAGCGCTGCCCGAGAGCTGCTCAAGGTCATTTAAAGCCAGATCTCCGAAGCCGAAGCTGCCGTGGCATCGGCCAAGGCCGATTTTCAAGTCGCAAGGCTCAATCTCGACTATACGGCGATACGGGCGCCAATTGATGGTTACGTCGGACATCGCTCCGCGCAAGTCGGAGCTTATGTGTCAGCCGGCGCCTATCTCCTAACGGTTGTCCCCTCTCATGGCCTCTGGGTAGACGCCAACTTCAAGGAGGATCAATTAGCTGAAATCGAGGAAGGCGATCTCGCAACGCTGACGGTGGATGCTATCCCAGGCAAGACCTTCGAAGGTCATGTTGCGAGCTTTGCGCCGGCAACGGGCTCGACCTTCAGTATCATCCCCGCCGAAAACGCCACTGGCAACTTCACCAAGATCGTTCAGCGGGTTCCCTTGCGTGTGGTCATTGACGACGCCTCTGCCTCCCCTTTGCTGAGGCCCGGTCTGTCGGCCGTGGTAACCGTCAACACAAGACCGAAATAGGAAGCACTAGATGCAGAGCGCACGCGACGATTCCACCGGCGCATGGCTGCGCAGTATCGTGCCGTTCATGGTCATGTGCGTGGGGATGTTCATCGCACTTCTCGACATTCAAATCGTCGCGTCTTCTCTGCAGAACATTGGCGGTGGCCTCTCGGCGGCGCAGGATCAAATTGCTTGGGTCCAAACTGCCTATCTCATCGCGGAAATCATCATGATCCCGCTATCAGGTTGGCTTACACGGGTCTTTTCGACACGCTGGCTCTTCACCGCGTCGGCAGCCGGTTTCACTGTTGCGAGTGCTTTGTGCGGCGCGGCTTGGAACATCGAGAGCATGATAATCTTCCGCGCGCTTCAGGGCATGCTCGGCGCATCCATGATCCCGATAGTGTTCACATCGTCGTTTCACTACTTCCATGGCCATAGACGGGTCTATTCTGCGGCGGTCATTGGCACCATCGCCTCCGTCGCTCCTGCACTCGGACCGGTCGTGGGTGGCTGGATCACCGATACCCTCAATTGGCATTGGCTGTTCTACGTCAATATCATTCCAGGCACGCTAATCGCGCTCGCCGTGCCTTTTCTTGTCGACATTGACAGGGGTGATCTCTCGCTCCTTGCCGAAGCTGATTATCCCGGAATCCTGCTAATGGCGGTGTTCCTCGGCACACTCGAATATGTGCTTGAAGAAGGAGCACGCTGGAATTGGTTCGATGACACGACGATACGGACCTGCACCCTCATTTCCGCGGCCGCAGGACTCCTTTTTATATGGCGCAGCCTCTCATTTGCTCGACCAGTCGTCGATCTTCGTGCACTCACAAATCGAAACTTCGCAATCGGCTGCATTCTCTCCTTCATCACGGGAATAGGCATATTTTCGACGGTTTACCTGACACCGATTTTTCTAAGCTATGTTCGAGGATACAGTGCGTGGCAGACCGGCGTCGCAATCTTCGCCACAGGCGCCGCCTCGCTTGTTGGAGTACCCTTCTATATTGCACTCGCGCGCCGCTTCGACACACGCTGGCTGATGATGATAGGCCTTGCGCTCTTCGGCCTTTCAATGTGGAGCTTTAGCTTTATCACGTCCCAATGGAGTGGCGTGGAGCTCCTCATTCCGCAACTCCTTCGCGGGTTCCCACAAGTATTCGCAGTCGCCCCCAGTGTGAATCTCGGGCTAGGGAGCCTTCCACCAGAGCGTCTGAAATACGCAAGTGGACTCTTCAATATGATGCGTAACCTCGGTGGGGCCGTCGGCATTGCTATTTGCAGCGGCATTCTCAATACACGAACAAATTTTCATTTCGAGGCAATCGTCGAACACTTAACCCCAGCGAATAGACCGATGCTGGACTTTCTTGATGCGACAACACAGCGTTACGAAGCATTTCTGGGAGGTACCGATATCGCTCACACTGCCGCGTTCAAACAATTATGGCAGCTTGCCTATCGGGAGGCATCGACAATGGCCTATGCTGATGCTTTCAGAATCATCATGGTGGCGTTTGTTATCGCGACCGCCCTCGTTCCATTCCTGCGGAACATCTCCGCGAAACCAGCTTCCGGCGCGAGCCATTGATCTCAATATCGACCCGCCTCATCACGCAGCGCAATTTTGCAGCCTAGCCTTGAGACGCGCTATTGCGCGGGTGAACTTAGTGTTGTCGCGACTTGCGCGTGCCAGTACCAGCGCTCCTTGGATTCCGAGCACGATATCCTCGGCGCGCTCTTCGGCTGGCGCGGCAGCCCAGCCGTCCCGGACGAGGGCATCGCGGAGGGACGCGATCCATCGGTCGAAATAACCCGAGATAACGTCGGCAAATCGATCCCGCGTTTCGCCAAGGGCAAACGTCCCGACAATACAAATCCGTGCACCCGAGCGAAAATAGGAATCAACGGATTCCCACATTCGAGCGATCGCGATGTTCGGCGCGTCGGTTCGCAGGGGTTCAAAGATCTGATGTTCAAACCAGGCGTCAACATCTTCCAACACTGCTTTCCCCATATCTTCCTTTCCACCTGGGAAAAAATGATAGAGGCTGCCTTTCCCTAATCCGGTCTCTGCGGTGATCCGGCTAAGTGACGCCCCCTCGTAGCCTGTTGCCCGGAAGACTTCAGCTACGAGAGGAATGACGTCATGGCGCTCATTGGATGTTCGCATGCCATACGCCCCGCTGCCTAAAGACCCAATTCCGTGAGCCCGGGATGATCGTCAGGGCGGCGCCCGAGAGGCCAGTGGAATTTGCGGTCGCCATCGGTGATCGGGAGATCATTGATACAAGCGAAGCGCCGCTGCATCAGACCGTCGGCATCATATTCCCAATTTTCGTTGCCATAGGAGCGGAACCAGTTGCCGGAGTCGTCGTGCCACTCATAGGCGTAGCGAACGGCAATCCTATTGTCTGTGAAGGCCCAGAGCTCCTTGATCAGCCGGTAGTCCAGTTCCTTAGCCCATTTGCGGGTGAGGAATGCAACGATCTCGGCACGGCCGTTGGCGAATTCAGCACGATTGCGCCATCGGCTGTTCGGCGTGTACGCGAGCGACACCTTTTCCGGGTCTCGGCTGTTCCAGCCATCTTCTGCCAGGCGGACTTTTTGAGTTGCGCTTTCGAACGTAAAGGGCGGGACGATGATGGTCATTTGCTGCGCTCAATATACCGATTGGTACGTAGTGTACCGATCGGTATATTCTTGGCAAGCACTTTCCTGTCGCTGTGCCGTAAGCCAAGTTGGGCCTATCAACCTGAAGAATGAGGAGGCGCTTACGCGCGACGCAGGCGACCAAGGACGATATGGACGCACGGGAACGCAGATCGCGGAAAAGCATGAGCGTTAGGAAGATGCCGCGCGATCACCATCCCAAAATGAAGCAGATACTATTGCTCAATCGCGGACTTTTGAGGAAACCAGCTACGTGGTGAGCCCTGCCGCGTTCATCAATAAACGAAAAGCCATCGCGACAGCGCCAAGCACCAGCACCCCGGCTAACCACAAGGCCGCAAGCCAGCCGATGCGGCTCGACCACGTAGGATGATCTGACGGCGTCGACTCTTGCATTAGTGATATCCTTCGCCGACTTTCACTTTGCCGCGGAACACGTAGTACGACCAAGCCGTATAGGCGAGAATGAACGGGATGATAAACAAGGCTCCGACAAGTGTGAAACCCATGCTCTGAGGTGGAGCGGCCGCGTCCCAGATCGAAATTCCGGATGGGATGATGTTGGGCCAGAGACTGATCGCCAGCCCCGAGTAACCGAGGAAAAGCAGCAAGAGCGACAAACCAAATGGCGCTACGTGACTGTCTCGACTTAGCGTTCTTAAGATCAAGGCCGACGTCACCAACACCAGCACTGGCACGGGCGCAAAGAAGATAATGTTCGGAAGCGAAAACCAGCGCTCTGCGACCTGCGGATGCGCATAAGGCGTCCACAGACTGACGACGACGATTACGCACAGTAGTGCGATGGTGATGGGACGGCCTATGTCTCGCATACGTCGCTGCAGCGAGCCATCGGTCTTCAATACGAGCCAGGTCGAGCCCAACAGCGCGTAGGCAACGAGAAGCCCAAATCCCGTAAACAAGCTGAACGGCGTAAGCCAGTCAAAAAGGCCCCCTACATAGGCGTCATTCTGCACCGCAAAGCCGTTGATGAACGCACCCAGAGCCACGCCTTGGAAAAACGTCGCGATGTAAGACCCCCAGGCAAACGCCTTGTCCCAGAAAGGCCTATGCGCTTCATCGGCTTTGAAGCGAAATTCGAACGCAACCCCTCGCCAAATCAGGCCGGCCAACATCAGGACAAGCGGCAGATATAGCGCGCTCAACACAATCGAGTACGCCAGCGGAAAGACCGCGAACATCGATGCGCCGCCTAGCACGAGCCACGTTTCATTACCGTCCCAGACCGGCGCGACGGTATTGACCATTGTGTCCCGCTCTTCGCGAGTATGCACGAACGGGAAAAGAATCCCAATGCCGAGGTCGAATCCGTCCATCAAGACATACATCATCAGGCCGAAGCCGATGATAATCGCCCACACAAGAGGAAGATCGATGCCCATCGCCTCTCTCCTTACCGGATCGCCGGATCGATGTCGTCAGGCGCGGCCGAGAGCGGTCGCGCCGGCCGCGATACATGGCTAGGCTCGACATCTTGCTCCTCCGGGGCGCCTTCGTTTGGCCCCTTCGAGACGAGCTTCACCATGTAACTGACGCCGGTGCCGAACACTGCGCAGTACATGACGATGAATATGACGAGCGTTGTCGAAAGCGCCAAGGCGGAGTGGTTCGACACCGCGTTCTCGGTTCTCATCACGCCATAGACGACCCATGGCTGCCGCCCAATTTCAGTGGTGAACCAGCCAGCAAGGATGGCGATAAGCCCCGAGGGTCCCATGAGGGTCGCGAAGCGCAAGAACAAGCGAGACCGCTCAAATCCACCACGCCACCGTAGCCAAAGCCCCCATGCCCCGAGCAGCAACATCAGGAAACCTAGACCAACCATGACACGGAAGGACCAGAACACGATCGTGGAATTCGGGCGATCTTGCGCCGGAAAATCGCTGAGACCCGGAAACTGACCATCGAGACTGTGGGTGAGAATCAGACTGCCCAGGCGAGGGACCTCGATTGCATACCGCGTCGTTTCGGATTCCATGTCAGGCACGCCGAACAGAATGAGCGGGACGCCCTGACCCGGCTCGTTTCGCCAGTGGCCTTCCATTGCCGCAATCTTCGCCGGCTGATACTCCAGCGTATTAAGACCATGGGCGTCACCAACCGCGATCTGGATCGGCGCCGCCACCAGCACCATCCACAGCGCCATCGAAAGCATGGTTCGCACGGCGGGCGTGGACCGACCTCTCAGCATGTGCCAAGCACCCGACGCGCCAACGAACAGAGCCGTCGCCAAATACGCGGCTATGGTCATATGCACCAATCGGTAAGGAAAGGACGGGTTGAAGATGACCTTCAACCAATCGACCGGCACCACCCGCCCGTTAACGATCTCGAAGCCCTGCGGCGTTTGCATCCAGCTGTTCGAGGCCAGGATCCAGGTTGCCGAAATTAGCGTACCAACTGCGACCATGATCGTCGCAAAATAGTGTAGTCCCGGGCCGACCTTGTTCCAACCGAACAACATAACGCCCAGGAAGCCAGCTTCGAGGAAGAAAGCGGTTAGCACCTCATACGCGAGAAGCGGCCCGGTGATACTGCCCGCGAACGCAGAGAAATAACTCCAGTTGGTCCCGAACTGATAAGCCATGACCAGGCCGGAGACCACGCCCATCGCGAAATTGACCGCGAATATCTGTAGCCAGAAATGATAGAGATCGCGATAAATCCTATCCTTCTTCCACAACCACAGCCCCTCGAGGACCACGAGGTAGCTTGCCAGCCCGATCGTGATCGCGGGGAAAATGATGTGAAAGGATATTGTGAAGCCGAACTGGATGCGGGCCAGCTCCAGAGCTGTCAATCCGAACATATCGCGGCCTCCTGCGATGCAGCCGAGCCCCTGAATTCGTCGTCCGTGGGCGCCGCCAACACGTGGCTGAGCGTGACCGCGCTCTGCGAGCGCGTATCGACCGAAAGCTTGAACACGTCAGGCCGAGCATAATGCCCCACCACATCCAGATCGTACTTGCCGCGTGCGATCAATCGTCGGTCGATCTCCGCCGTCTGGATCGTCTCACCGCTAAAATCCGGTTCGACGAGTATGGTGCCCAATGGATCGATAATACAGGGGCCCCCACGAATGAGGACTGTCTCCGGTGCATCGCCTTGGATCGGGGCATATTCCGCCGGGCCGTCCGCACGTTTGAAATACTGGCAGGCCGAGATGACGAAGCATCGACCCTCGAGCGCAATCGTGCGCATTGTCGGTAGCCACGTATCTCGATCGTCAACCGTGGGCGCACAATAGAGTTCAACCCCCTGAGCATACATCGCCGTGCGGAGTAGGGGCATGTAGTTTTCCCAGCAGATGACGCTGCCGATGCGCCCGAGTTCAGTCCGCGCGACGCCGATTGTCGACCCGTCACCAAACCCCCAGACCAACCGCTCAAGCGCCGTTGGCATGAGCTAGCGATGCTTGGAAACGAGCTGGCCGGCAGGGTCATAGGTAACCGCAGTGCAATAGAGCGTACCGCCGTCTCGCTCGATGATCCCGATCACAAGATGGACGCGATTGTTGCGTGCGATTTCGCCGAGCCGCGCTGCCTCGGTGCTCGGAAGATCGATAGCACTCTCGTAGTAGCGCCGAAAATCCTCCCGTCCCTCCGGGCTCCGCATCCCCAAGCGAGCGCCGAAATCGAGTCCCTTCGGATAGCCCCCCACGAACGCCTCCGGAAAAACAACCAATGCAGCCCCCTGCGACGCTGCATCGCCCGTTAGTTCGGCGACCTTGTCGATGGTTCTCGGAGTGTCAAACAGAACCGGCGCAGCCTGGACAACGGCGGCTTTGAAAATCTGCGTCATCGGGAACCCTCAAGAGCTAAACGACAGCGCGCGTTCCCAGCGATGGCTGAGAAAGCAGGCTGGATAGTTGCGTCAGGCCGTCCTCCAGTGCCCCCCGATCGGGGGCTACGCCGACCGAGACCCGCACTGCCTCGACCGGATGCGCTGTAGTGGCAAAGGCCGAACTCGGTACGATCGAAACCCCGGCACGATCGGCGTGCTCGGCAAAATCTGCAGCACGCCAATTATCTGGCAGGTGCAGCCAGAGATGATGTCCATAGGGGGCGGCGGCGAAGTCCGCCCCTTCCAGAATCGCCGCGGCCAGCTTCTGACGCTCTGTATTCTCTTCACTGATCGCCTTCGCGATCTCATCCAGGGTACCGTCACCAATCCAGCGACTCGCGAGAGCTGACATAAGAGGCGGCACCATCAAAACGGTCGCGCGCAGTACCGATGCCAGCCTCACCGCTCTGCTCGCACTTGGTGCCACGACATAGGCTACCCGTAGCGCGGGCGTCGCGCACTTCGACAAGGTAGCGACATGCCAGGTTATATCGCTGGCGATCTCGGCAATCGCCGGGATCCGCTCAGGCCTTAGAGGGACATAAGGATCATCCTCAATGATCGCGACTTCGTGCTTGCGGGCAAGCGATGCAATCGCTCGCCGACGCTCCTCTGGCATCGTTGCCGTGGTCGGGTTGTCAATCGTCGGTACGACATAGAGCGCTTTCGGCGTGTTCGTCCGACATACGCGCTCAAACGAATCCGGAATGATGCCGTTCTCGTCCATAGCCAACGGCTCAATGACAATCCCACGCTGCGCCGCCACAGCCTTGAGACCTGGATAGGTCATTGCCCCGGCAGCGACGACATCACCAGAGCCGACCAATAAGTCACACAGCGCAAACAGTGCACTCTGCGCGCCCCCGGCCACGATGACGCGGTCGGCTGCCACCTCCCCTATCCGCTGAGCAAGCCAGCCAGCAGCCGCGATGCGATCAGGCTCTGCGCCGTTGCTTTCCTGATAATGCAGATTGAGGAGACCGCGCGGACTTCCAAGAATGCCGGCAATCCCGTTCGGGAAGATCTTCCGGAACTCGATTGCGGCAGGTTGCGGTGGAATGTTCATGCTGAGATCGATCAACGGATGATGCTGCTCAAGTGGATCTGCACCGTCCAGTGTCTCGCTGATGAAGGTCCCTCTCCCCGCATGAGCCTCTACGAGCCCACGCCGACGCGCTTCGTTGAACGCTCGCGTTACAGTTGTCAGATCAACCTCAAGAGCCTCAGCGATGGCACGCTGCGACGGCAATCGCTCGCCGCGCGCGACACGCCCAGATCGAATATCGGCCTCCAGAGCCTCGACGATGCCGAGATATTTCATCCGCGCGCTTTCGATCAATCGCGGTCGCCACATATCATCCTCGCTACTGTCCGGCTTATTGACATACAATGATTATAGCGTGTATGGCCATAGAATGAAAGTCCGGATTGCCTCCCAGCCCACACACCTTTCCGGATACCCCAACAATTGTGCTGTGCCGGAGTCCGCGCCCGCCTCGCTCCAGGACAGAGGTGTCGCTTCTCTTCTGGCAACCGTGCGTGCCCTCTAGCTGGAGGGCCGGCCTCACCCTCGGCTCCGATGGATACGAGCGTAGCCGTGATTGAAAGTCCCATGACCTCGGATAGCTGCCACTGGAACGCCATAACTCTTGGCTATACGCGATGGGGACAGGGTGCGCCTTTGCTGCTACTTCACGGTCTCGGCGGTAACGGCGAAAACTGGTATTATCAAAGTCGGGCGTTCTCGCGTGATCGCGAAGTCATCACCGTCGACCTACCGGGCCATGGTCGCTCTTCAGGCCGCCTGGTGCCCTTTGGCGATTACTGGCAGGCGATCGAGGCTGTACTTGATCACCTCTCGCTGGAGAAAGTTTCAATCTGCGGGCTGTCAAAGGGCGCGCGCGCCGGTATCGCGTTCGCGGCCCGTCATCCGGAGCGCGTGGAACGCATCGCCATCGTCGCCGCGTTTCTTCGACTCGAGCATACTGACCGCGAGGCGCGTCTTTCGCTCTATGATCTACTCGTTGCCCCGGGAGGACCGCGACGCTGGGCCGATGCACTACTCAGCCAAATGTCCGTATGCGATCATCCGGCCATCGTGCGAGGTTTTCACCGCTCACTGGATCACATCGATCCGGCCCACATACGTCGGATCTTCGGCGAATTGCTCGACCATGATCAACGCGAGGAATTTGCCTCACTGACCTGTCCTGTCCTGTTGATGCGCGGCGATCGGGATGCATTCGTGCCAGCTTATTGCTTGGAGGAAATGCTAATGCTGCAGCCGAAAGCGGAGGTCGTGCGCTTTCCAGCGCTCGGGCACTTGCCGTATCTTGAGGATTCGGCATCTATCAATACAGCACTGGAACGGTTCTTACCGTAAACGGCGGGCATTGATGCATTCAAGTCGCAACCTTCGTCGAGCGTCGCAGAATCCGCTAGTCACCGAGCAAGGGCGGAAAAACCATAGGGCTGGTTGCTCGCGCTAAGGTCCGTTGCATACGTTCGCCGAGGCCGCGATCTTCGCTGAAACGCCTAAGGCCACGACTTGCGATGAAGCTCGTGGTAACCTCAGGCCAATGAATAGAGCGCGAAACCCAGGTCTTCCGCCTCGACTGTCGCACCGGCCCAGAAACGGAAATCAGGAGACGTTGATCCATAATAGCCTTTCGTTGGGCGAGAAAGTCGTTGGGCGCGTGTGTCGGCGCAGGGACTGCGGTGATGCCTGTCGTTTTCGGTATGGTGACCTCCAGTTTCTCTCGAAGTGTCCCGCTCCCCTTGCGGAGAGCGGGTCGTCTTCAATCAGCTAGAAATCCATGCCGGCGCCGGCGGGCATGGCGGGTGCCGCTTCCTTCTTCGTTTTTTTGCCACGCTCGCCTCGGTGGCCGTCCCAAATCTCTGCACATTCCGGCGGCATCGGTATCCCACCTCGTGACCAACCTCACAGTTCCGAAAAGCTTGGGGATCGCAAAACCAATCAGATATCGAGGATGAGTGGACAGTGATCTGAGACTTCCGGTTCGGTGACAACCGAAAAACGGCGAACCTCGATTTTTCCGCTTACGAGCATATAATCCGCAAACCTGCCAGGCTTTCGATAATGTGACGTGCGGGTTCCTGCGGATCGCGTGGCCGTGACAAGGTCAGTTAATCCGAACCTGGCCAGAATTGCGAATGTCTCGCTTTCCGGTTCTACGTTGAAGTCTCCGCACACGATTATGGGGTCGTCCGACTCCGCAATGGTAGACACCAATTCGACCAGTTTTTCGGCTTGTACACGCCGCGCCGGTGTATCCATTTTCCCTTTGGGATCCCGCAAGCCGTGCATATGAGCAATGACGAGGGAGCGACAGCGCTCGTAGTCATAGACGCGGACTGCGTGAGCGGATCGCGATCTTGGATGTTCGCCATAGCCATTTGGGGAAAATGATTTGTGCACGAAACCTTGAATCTGCGCCGTGATCGGCAATTCGCCGCGAACAAACGTCGCCAGCCCCCATTGCGAGGCAACAGGCTCTTCCTCGTCCCATAATTCCCCTTGGGCCGCTGGGCAGAAAATGGCGGTATGGCCAGGAAGTATCGCTGCGACGTCGCGAAAGAGATTTGCCCGCTGGGGTAGGCTGTGACCGCCGTCACGATAGGTCAGCCAGTTTTTCGTTGCCAAGGGTGTGTGGATCACTTCCTGCAGACAGAGGATATCCGGCTGCTCAGCCTGAAGATAGGAAACCAGCGGATCATATAGTGTGCCGCCCCATCCATTGAGGCACATTATTTTCATCGTAGGTCTCCCTTCTTTATGGTGTGGAGGCTGCATTATCCGGTGAACGGTATCGAACCGTCATTACCGTCGGTCTTGAGCGGACACAGAAAACAACCCCGGGGGGCGTGACGCTTGCGCTATTCACCGGCCGTCCGCCGGCCTTGTATGGACGCGCGCATCGCAAGAGCTACTCGCTTACCGAGATGTCGGATCGCTGAGAGATCGGATTGGCCCAGCCATATGCTTCCGATAACGAGGGCGGCACCCAATATCTGAAATGGCGTCAGCGCCTGATGCAGCCAGATCCATCCAGCCAGTACCGCTGTAACGGGGCTCAGAAAAGTCAGTGAGGATACAACCGCCGGATCGAGCCGGGCCACTCCCTGGAACCACAGGATGTAGGTCAGCGCGGCGCCTATCACTCCGAGCCACAGAAGGCCGAGCAGGTTTATGAATGTGGGCATCTCGTGGGGGGCGACCGACAGGAAGGACACAGGCAAAAGCAGAAGGCCACCCGCGGTGAGTTGCCACGCCGTAAAGGCGAGCAAGGATGCCGGAGGTTGCCATTTTCGGGTCAAGACTGTGCCTATGCCCATGGAGCAGGCCCCGGCCAATCCCGCCGCGATACCCAAAGAATCAAGGCTCGCGCTGGAGGTCAGGACAAGCAGGGCAACACCCGACAGACCAACGAACGCTGCGACGATTGACAGGATTCGGATCCTGTTGCCGAGAACGAAGGCGGCAAGGAAAATGACGATCAGCGGCTGTATCGCTCCAACTGTTGCCGCAACTCCTCCGGGCAGCCGGTATGCCGAAACGAACAGCAGGCTCCAGAAAACCGAAAAATTCATCGCTCCGAGGATGAGGGACCGGATCCACCATACGCCTTTCGGTAGCTGTCGTACGATCAACAGGAGAAACATTCCGGCGGGCAATGCTCGAAGCATGGCCACCGTCATCGGAGAATATCCCGGTAATAGCTCGGTCGTGACGATATATGTTGTTCCCCAGATTGTTGGCGCAATTGCGGTAAATAGGAGTGTCGTAGCTGGGCGTGTCATAGGATCTCCAGAACGGCACGAAGGGGGCGACGAGGCTTTTGCGGCCAGTTTTCTGGCGCAGCCCGTCCGACTGCGACCAGCACGACCGGGATCTCGTTTGGCTTCAATCGGAATTCGGCCGCAACGCGTTGCGCGTCGAAACCGACCAAAGGGCAGGAGGACAGGGACATTGCTTCGGCGGCGTAGATCAGGGTTGCCGCAGCCAGGGTGGCCGATCTCACGGCCTCGTCGCGCGCAGTCTGTGGGTCACTATATTTTTGACTTGCGCTCTGCTGCCAGTCCATGGCCACTTTCGCGGCCATATGACCAGCCTGCACAAGCGGCTGGAGGTGGCGCGCGACATCGGCGGGATCAGGAAACAGACCGCAAATTATGAATGCGACGGCGGCATCATAGATCTTTGTCTGATTGTCTGCGGCCAGGCGTAGCCGTTGCTTCTCCGCCGGAGTGCGGACCGCGATGAGCCGCCAGTTCTGCAGGTTGTAGGCACTTGGAGCTCGGGTGGCGAGGCGCGCCAGCCGCTCGATCTCATCGTCGCTCAGGCTGTGAGACGGGTCGAAATGGTTGATCGATCTGCGGCGTTCGATAAGGGACAATGCGTCGTTGGTCATTCTTGCATTCTCCTGAATTTCGGAAACGCTATGGGATTTACCAAAAGGCGATAATCCGTCTAATTTTCATTTCACACTTCACCGTCAGTGATGAATATGATCGGTTCGGCGCATTGAGCGTTTCCGGAATTCGGAGCGATCCAGAGTGTTTCACGGTTGCCGCGCGGGAACCACCAGCCGAGCAGGTGACGGTTGGTACGAACGCAGCAGAATCATCGATAAGGACCGCTCCGCGCTTCAAGCCGCCGACAGGGGCCGGATGCCTGTCAGGGGGTAGCGTCCGCGTCCTTTGCACGTGCTCGGTGGTTGGCGGCTTTTTTCCGATTGCCGCATGTTTCCATGCTGCACCAGCGGCGCTTGCCGTTTTTGCTGGTGTCGATGAACAGCATCACGCAGCCGGGATGTTCGCATTGGCGCAGCCTGTCCGGTCGTCCCGATACGAGTGTGCAGGCGAAGTCTGCGGCGACCCTGCCCAGAAGGGCCGTCGCCTCGCCAATCATGGAATGTTCCGTCAGGCCCCATCCGGTACCCTTCTCGACAAGGGACATGACGAGGGGACTGCGGGCGAGCATTTCATTCACCGCGTTTACTGTCGCCTTTGGCGGCGCGTGGCCGTCCAGCAGGCTTTGGGCGCCCTCGCGGAGGATTGCACGGAATCTCCGAGCCTCCTCCATCTCTCTCGGGCCGGGCTGGAACCGATCGCCCGGGGCGAGTTCCCCGGCGGCGCATGCCCAACTCCGAAACGCCTCTGGTGTGACGATGAGGTCGCTTCTGCCGCCGCCGGGAAGCGCCGGTTCGGTGTTCAGAAAGTCGACCCACAAGGCATTGCCGAGGAAAGGGAAAACAACGGTGCCCAAGTAACCTCCAAAATAGAATTTGACAAGTTATCACATTCGCTCATAACCATCAAACATCATATTTAACGGTTATTATTATGGAGGAAGATATGAGCCAAGGACAGACGGCGGCTGGCGCGATGCGGACGCCGGATGCAGAAGTCGCCGATTCCCTGATGCAGGTGCGCTACCGCACGGTGGTGATCGACGGGATCGAGATTTTTTACCGGGAGGCGGGGGGGGGGGGCGGATGCGCCAGCCATTCTGCTACTGCACGGCTTTCCGACTTCCTCGCATATGTTCCGCGATGTCATTCCCCGCCTTGCCTCGCATTACCGCGTCATCGCCCCCGACTATCCAGGTTACGGATTGAGCAGCGCCCCTTCGACGGCTGATTTCGCGTATACGTTCGAGAACGTCGCCAATATCATCGACCGCTTCACGCAGGCTCTCCGGCTCGACAGCTATGCGCTCTATATGCAGGATTTCGGCGGGCCGGTCGGTCTGCGCCTGGCGGCCTGGCACCCGGAACGCGTGCGTGCACTCGTCGTGCAGAACGCCAACGCCTACGAGGAGGGGCTGTCGCCGGCCATGGACGCTGCACGGCCCGCATGGGAGCGCCGCACGCCGGAAACGGAAGCGACGCTGCGTGCCTTCCTGACGCTCGAGACCACCCGCTTCCAGTATCTGCACGGCGCACGCGACCCGAGTCGCGTCAGCCCGGACGCCTGGCTGCATGCGCAGGCCGGGCTCGATCGTCCCGGCAACGACGCGATTCAGCTCGCCTATCTTCACGACTATGGCTCCAACCCGAAGCAATATCCGGCGTGGCAGGACTATCTGCGCCGGCATCAGCCGCCAACCCTCGTCGTCTGGGGCAGGAACGATCCCTTTTTCACCGAGGCCGGCGCTTTGGCTTATCGAAGGGATGTGGTGGACTGCGAACTGCACCTGTTCGAGACCGGCCATTTCGCGCTGGAAGAGGAAGCCCCTGCGATCGCGCGGCTGATCCTCGATTTCCTCGACCGGAAATTGGCAACGCCATGACATGACATCGGCGATGTCACATTTTGCGCGCGTCCATTGTCATGTCATCGGCACAGCCGTTCAAAGGAGATGACTATGGCAGAAAAGAAAACCGCCGCGATTGATCCGCATGCGAAAGTCCTGACGCTGATCAATGTCTATGATGTCCAGCCCGACAATCAGGCCGAACTGGCAAGGGTGCTTTCAGAAGCGACGGAAAGCACGATCAGTCGTCAGCCGGGTTTCATATCGGTTTGTATCCACAGCAGCCTCGACGGAAAGAAGGTCGTGAACTACGCTCAGTGGGCTTCGAAAGAACATTTCGAGGGGTTCATGAAACAGCCGGAAGCGCAGGAGCAGTTGAAGCGGTTCGCCGCGATCGCCACTTCCGTCACCCCGAGCCTCTACAAGGTCGACGCGGTTCATGCCGGGTAGGACGAAACACGCGTTCTGACGGATGACGAAACCCGATCCATTGTTCCTCGAAATGCGGCCAAGACTGCTTCGCCTGGCATATCGCATGCTTGGCTCGGTCGCCGATGCGGAGGATGTGGTTCAGGATGCATATGCCCGCTGGCTGGCGGCCGATCGGGAAACCGTTCGCCAGCCGGCGGCGTTTCTTCGCACCATCGTGACGCGCCTGTGTCTCAACGAACTGAAATCCACGCGGCGCCAGCGCGAAACCTATATTGGGTCGTGGCTTCCGGAACCGATTGTCGAAGCAGAAGAACCGGACGCCATTGACGATATCACCTTTCCGCTCATGATTGCGCTTGAACGCTTGTCCCCGCTGGAGCGGGCCGCGTTCCTTCTTCACGATGTTTTTGGTCTCGCGTTTGACGATGTCGCAATCGCCATTGGCCGGGAGGCGGTGACTTGCCGGAAACTCGCGAGTCGCGCACGCAGCCATATCCAAAGTGCACGACCACGTTTCCCCGTGTCGAAAGAGCGTGGAATGGAGATCGCCACGGCCTTTTTCGCCGCATCACGAAGTGGCGACATGACAAGGCTGCGTTCTCTTCTTGCCGATGATGTGGTTGCCTATTCCGACGGCGGTGGAAAGGTTCCCGCTTCTCCATATCCGCTGAAAGGTATTGGAGACGTACTGGATCGACACACACAACTCGCCCGCGACTTCGGAAAGTCTCCATCGCTGCTAATTCGCTACGCTCTGATCGACGGACTTCCAGGCTTTGTGACTGTCGAGGAGGGAGGAGTGGTTCAAACCACAGCTCTGCAGATCGAGCAGGATCAAATTGTCGCTCTGTATGTAACCCGGAACCCTGACAAGTTGCGACACCTGGAGGGAGTCGTCGTGCATTAAACGCAGGAAAATGGGCAGGTTGGCGCCGTCATCAAATCGATCGCTCCGGACTTGCATATCTGGACTCGGCGGAGAGGAGTGAAGACGCACGCCTCACCATGGCGAACGCGGTGGTCAGGATAACCACCGGTCTTTCAGGAGTTCGGACCTCGCACTGCATGGCGATCCGGGTCAACTGCAGCGGCCATCGCCAACGGATCACGCCCGTCCTCCGTCGAGGTTCAGCCCGACAATCCCTGCAAGCACGATGAGGATGAACAGGATGCGTTGCGGGCTCAAAGGCTCGTGAAACAGCAGCCACCCGACCAGAACAGAGCCGATAGCCCCGATGCCAGTCCAGACCGCATAGGCCATGCCAAGCGGCAGCACGGCGAGCGCTTTGCCCAAGGTGAAGACGAAGGCGCCGAGCAGGGCAAGCGACAGCACGCCCCAACCCAGATGCGCGAAACCGTCCGCCTTCTTGGTGACGCTTGCCCATGCCACGTCTATAAGGCCCGATAGCACGAGCAGGATCCAGCCTGTGGTGTAGCTCATTTGAGTGTCTCCGCGAATTCGCCGGCCAAGGCAGCTAGTTCGTTGCGTGCGCGCTTGGCCCCGGCGGCGACCAGATCGGGATTGCCGCGTGTCGGACCGATCAGCACGACGGCGCTGTCGGCGAGGCCGACGAACTTCAGCGCCTGCCGTAGATACGCACTCGCCATGTCTGGACGGCCCCAACTCGTCCCTTCCGTGAAATCCCCGGAGGTGGCGACCACCGACACCGTCGGTCGATTGCGTAGCAGCGGGCTATAGCCCTGCTGTGGGTCGAAGGTGAAAGTGAGGCCGGGCTGGGTCACGAGATCCAGATAGTGCTTGAGCCGGTATGGGATCGACATGTTCCACATCGGCGTCGACAGCAGAACGGCGTCGGCGGCATCGAGGCGCTCGACCATGTTGCGGATATCCGCCCAAGCCTGAGCCTCCTTCTCGTCGAAACTGACCTTGTCGAGCGTTGCGTATTTCGCCGAAAGCAGCGCGCCAGCAAATTCAGGTAGCCGTTCGTTCCAGATATCGAGTCTGTCTACCTCCAGCCCATCCACCGCGGCCTGAAGCCCCGCGATGAAGCTGCTGGCGGCCCGCAGGGAATGGGAAAGCTCTCTTCGGGGAGAAGCGGAAATATGCAAAAGCCTGGTCATATTGTCCTCGCGTTGTGTTCGGAGAGGCCACAGATAGGATTGCACGGACACGAATTCTTTGCGAAGAAATGCCAATTCAATTCGCACTGCTGCGAAGATTCGAATGGACGCCGAGGATCTTAAGCTCATCGGAACTTTGGCGCGGCATTCCACGGTCGCGGCGACGGCGACAGCACTCAACAGCCACTTGGCGACGATCTATCGGCGATTGAAGACGCTCGAAAAGCAGGCGGGTGAGCGGCTGTTTGACAAGATCGATGGCCGCTACGAACCGACTCCTTTGGGATCGGAACTTGCGGCGCTATCAGACTCCGTCCAGGACAGGCTGGCAGAGGCACGGCGGCGGCTGACAGGCGGCGACAAGCGCCTGATGGGCCGGATCGTTGTCACCACGGCAGACTCTCTCGTGCCGCTGGTCAGCCGGCTGATCGAAGCGTTCAGGAACGAGAATCCTGACCTATCCTTTGACCTTGTGGTTGCGAACAGCTTTGCCGACATCGGACGTTATGAAGCTGAGGTTGCGATCCGGCCGACGCGTGCGCCGCCCGAGGCGCTTGTCGGCCGAATGGCGGGTACGTTCGGATATGGAATCTACAGCGCCGCTGATCGACCGACGTCGGATAAGTGGGTGACCCTCGATGATAGCCTCGCCGCAATTCCCTCGTCTCGATGGTTGGCAAAGCAGGTACCGATCGATTCGATCGTGGTCAGGGTCAACAGTATGTGGGCGGCAGCACAGGCCGTGACAGCTGGAATCGGCAAGGCGCTGTTGCCCGACTACCTGGGCCAGGAGTTCAAACTCGTCCGCGAGGAGCGACAAATCCCTGAAATCGACTCTCAGGTTTGGATGCTCATCCACGCCGATCTCAGGCAAACTGCGAGGATCCGCGCATTTCTTGACTTTGGGACGCCATATATTCGTGCTCGGCTCACCGTGCCGGGACGATAGTGCGCGCATGGCCCGCTTGAGATTGGCCGCCGTTAACCTCAACCGGTCGACGACTGCGCGGGGCGGATCACGCGGGGCCAAGTTCGTCGGCAAGAAAGTCAAGGAAAACGCGGATCTTCGGCGCAAGATACTGCCGTGTCGGGTAAATGGCATAGAGTGTGGTTTCTACCGTGCTCCAGTCCGCCAGGACACATTCGAGACGTCCATCGTTCAAGTCGTGCTCGACATAGGGGTAAGGTATCAGGCTGACGCCGAAACCCTCCCGCAGCGCGTCACGCACGGCGAGGCTCGATGATACCGAATACCGGGCGTTGACCGCGATCGTCTCTGTGCGGCCATTCTTTCTGAATTCCCAAGCGTCTGCGTGCCCCGACAGGCTGAACCGGATGTGATCGAGCCATCGTAGATCGGACGGCGTCTTCGGCCTGCCGTGCGTGTCGAAATAGACCGGCGCCGCGCAGAGCACATGTGGCATGACCGCGAGTTTCCGCGCGATCAGATTGGAATCCTCCAGCCTGTCGCTGCCGCGGATGACGAGATCGAAGCGATCGCGAATAAGGTCGACCCGGCGGTCGTCGAGGTGGAGATCCAGGGTGATCTCCGGGTAACGCGCGAGGAAGCGCGGTATGGCCGGGGAAAGCCGTGTCAGGGTGACGGTCATCGGCGCGCTGACGCGCAGCGTGCCTCTGGGTGCGATTTTGAGCGGAGACAATGCCTCGTCCGCCTCCAAAAATGCATCCAGTCCGCGGACGACGTGGTCCAGGTAGATTCGTCCCTCTTCCGTGAGCGCCATGCGTCGCGTCGTTCGGTGAATGAGCCGGGCGCCGACATGCGTCTCCAACTCGGCGATATTCTTGCTGATTGCCGCCGGCGACAGCCTGAGCCGCCGTCCCGCCTCGGCGAAGCTGTTCAACTCGGCGACGTTTCGGAAGACCTGCAAGGCGGTGAAACGGTCCAAGTACAATTCTCCATCGGTGAATAATCCCTTTCCAGTATAGCGGATTAACAACTACCGGTCGAGCTTCTACATTTTACCCGGAACCTCTTCGAACCGGTGCAAGGACGCCCAAGCTCCTGCCGCCGATCGGTTCTCTCGAGCGCTAGAGGAGAAGTCCAGATGGAGTCTGCCACCATTCTCGCCGGCATCGCCGCCATGCACTTACTTGCCGTTGCAAGCCCTGGTCCGACGCTTCTCGTAGTCACAAGCCACGCCATCGCGGGTCGGCGAAGCGACGGGTTTCTGGTTGTCCTCGGGGTTTTGTTCGCGACGGCCATCTGGGCGTCTCTTGCCGCGGCCGGCCTGGGAACGATGATTGCTCAGTTCTCATGGCTCTACCTTGGCCTGCGGATCGCTGGAGCCGCCTATCTGATCTATATGGGCGCCAGAATGCTGCGGAGCGTGGCTCATGGGGCACCCGTTGACCTGAAGAGTAGTTCCCGCTCCACGTCCGGCTGGCGAGCGGTGAGGGCTGGATTCCTCACGAATATCTCCAACCCGAAGGTGATCGCCTACTATGCCAGCCTGTTCGGCGTGATGATTCCGTCCGATGCACCCGGCGCAATGTTCGTAGCCGCCGTCGCGACAGCTTTTGCAGTGTCGGCTGTCTGGTGGAGCTTCGTGACCGTCTTCTTCGCCTTGCCCGTGATCCAGAAAATCTATGTGAGGGCCCGGCGCTGGATGGATGGGGTGATGGGAGGGTTCCTGATCATCCTGGGTGGTCGCCTGCTCGTTTCACGCTGAGGTTATGTTGCCCAGTCTGGGTTCCGCGCAGACAGCAGTTCAACAGTCAGGTCTTGAACAGCCGCGGGCAATCGTCCAGTCTTGGTCCTTGCAATATAACATAGTTGTTATATATTATCGCCGTTATGGAAGATCGGCTTAGCCTCCAGCTATCCGCGCTCGCGGACCCAACCAGACGGGCAATCCTTGCCCGCTTGGCTAGTGGCGAGGCAAGTGTAACCGAACTGGCCAGACCATTTGCCATGAGCCAGCCCGCAATCTCGCGTCATCTGAAGGTGTTGGAGACTGCCGGCCTTATCGAGACGCGTCCATCTGCCCAGGAGCGTTTGAGGCGGCTAAAGCCGGATGCCCTCGATGAGGTTGCCCTTTGTGTAGAGCGCCTTCGCAACATGTGGGGTGAGAGCTTCGACCGGCTCGACGAATATTTGAAATCCGATACAGAGGGAAAGGGGCAGTGATGTCCGAAAAGTTCGAAATCTCACGAGTGTTCCAGGCTTCGCGTGAGCGGGTTTGGGATGCATGGACAAAGCCCGAGCAACTCGCCCGCTGGCTGGCGCCGAAGGGCACGATGTCGGAGGTAAAGCACTTCGAGCTGAGACCCGGCGGCTATCTCCACTCCAGACTGACGGGCGCCGATGGCAACATCAGCTGGGGTAAGAACATTTATCGGGAAATCGACCCACCCAATCGGCTGGTCTGGGAGCAGGGCTTTTCCAATGAAGCGGGCGAGATCGTAGCGGCGCCGTTCCCGATGCCATGGCCCCGGCTGATGCTGACGACCGTCGTTTTCAACGACGAGGCTGGGGGTACGCGCGTGACACTCACCTGGGAGCCGATCAATCCCGCTCCGGAGGAGCGAGCTTCCTTTGCGCAGGCGCTACCGTCGATGAACGGTGGTTGGAGCGCCACGTTCGATCAGCTCGATTCCCTCCTTGTCGCGCTGGGCACAACGCAGTCAATCTGAGAGCGTAGAGCCATAGCCGGCCCGCCGTCATTCAATGCCGGATGCGGCGACAATCCAGCCTCGGAGAAAGCAAGATGTCACCTGAACTCGTTTACGTGAATCCGGAAACGATGCACAGAAACCCGGCCTTCTCGCAGGGCATCATCATACCATCCGGTATGCGCACGCTGATTATTGGCGGCCAGAACGCGCTCGATGCTCAGGGTGACATCGTTGGCAAAGGCGATATCGCCGCGCAAACGACACAGGCGGTCGACAATATGACCAAGGTTCTCGAAGCTGCGGGAGGTACGCTCGACAATCTTGTCCGCGTCGGCCTTCTCTTGCGCGATGATGTGGATTTGGCGGCCGGTTTCGGTGCGTGGATGAGAAGGGCGGGTCAGATGAAGAACCCACCGACTGTAACAGCGGCTTTTGTCGCCCGGCTTGCGGCGCCGGACTATCTGATCGAAATTGAGGCGACGGCGGTATTGCCTTGAGCGGTTAGGCATCCTGGCGTGGCGATCATCGTAGTTATGATATTTGCCGGACATTGGCCGCGAAGACGATCCCCGTCGGCGGTGCGGTGGCTCCAACCAAGTCGAATTTCGCCGGAACGCCACTGTCTGGAAAGAGCCGTCACCCTCGGCCGAGCACCGGCGGATGCATTTGCAGCACGAATTCATCAATGAGATCATACTGCCTGAGAGACTGAACGAGGAGACTGCTGCCGAAGATGACGAGTGTCCTGCTACGTTTATTTTTGCCCGCCATGGCATATCGTTTCCGAACGGGCTGATTCGCATTGATATCGGGGGAATGAAATGCGCTTTTTGTTCACTGCACTGGCGGCAATCTTTTTGGCAGGCGCTGCCTTGGCGGCGGAAACGTCTGTTCCGCCCAATGACGTCGCTGGCTCCGATCTGCCGTGGCTGAAGCGTTATGCCGGGTCGGTCATCCTCGATTTTCGGCAAAACGAGTTCGACGAAGTGGATTTCGTCGCCAGTCCGCTCAAGCCGCAGGAAGGCAAGGACGCCGCCAACAATTCGTTGCGTGTGCCCGATACGCTGCTGACCTTGCAGGGGCGCAGCACCCGGTTCGTCTATCTGATGCCCGAGGACCGCAGCCCGCTGGAGGTCACGGCCGGATACGCACAGGAACTGGCGGGGCTTGGCGCGGAGACCGTGTTCGAGTGCAAGGACAGTCAATGCGGCGGCAGCGTCGGTCGGCATGCCGATTCAGGAGGCGGTGAACAGGGGCTGATCCATCACGTGTTCGCCCGCGAAAATCTGCCCGAAAAACGCTACTCTCCCGGCTGGTGCGTGCTGACGTCTTCCAGCACCGGGCAACGCTACGCCCTGTTCAAGACGGAAGGCGCACATGTCTCTGTCTTCGCCACGCAGTCCAAGGCCGATGGCGATTGCAAGCGGTTCAACGGCCGCACCATCGCCATCGTCACTGTCCTGGAAGACCAGGCGCGTGAGCAGCGCATGGAGGTCGTCAACGCCGAAAAGATGGCCGGCGATATTGCCTCGCAGGGCCGTGCCATTCTGTACGGCCTGCAATTCGATACCGACAAGGCCACGATCAAGCCGGAGTCCAAGCCGCAACTGGATGAGATCGCGGCGTTCCTGAAAGCCAATGACGGGCAGTTCTTCGTCGTCGGGCATACCGACAATCAGGGCGCGCCGGACTACAATGTCGACCTGTCGCGCCGCCGCTCGGCCGCCGTATCGCAAGCCCTCTCCAGGGACTACGGCATTGCCGCCGACCGCCTCGTCGGCGTCGGCGTCGGCATGGTCGCGCCGGTTGCCGCAAACACGGATGAAGCAGGCCGGGCCAAGAACAGAAGGGTCGAAATAGTCCCACGCTGAGACCAGAGCCGATCTCACGACCGTCTGTGGCCACAGGACACCGCCAACTGGGGCGTTATTTCTATGGTGCTTGACGCTCAGATTGACCGAGATGAGCACCAATCGCCGCGATGCCCGCCTTCATCGCAGCGGCGATGCGGGGGGCAACGCCGTCGGGCAGAAAATCGACGGTCCATATGATGCGGGCACCATCCCCTTCGGAGACAACTTGCATCGAGGCACTGTAGTGAGTGGTCACGCCGCCCTGTGCGGCCCACACCAGCCCGTGCCGGGTTTCGTCGAGCGTGACAATCGGCTCAAGCACCTCCATCCAGTTGCCGAAGGTGATTGTTCGCACGCCGTTTTCGTAGATTGTCTTGATCACGAAAACCGCCTCGATTGATCCGGGAGCAGGAATCCTGACGCTGATCAATGTCTATGATGTCCAGCCCGGCAACCAGGTCGAACTGGCAAGGGCGCTTTCAGAGGCGACGGAAAGCACGATCAGTCGCCAGCCGGGTTTCATATCGGTTTGTATCCACAGCAGCCTCGACGGAAAGAAGGTCGCGAACTACGCTCAGTGGGCTTCGAAAGAACATTTCGAGGGTTTCATGAAACGGCCGGAAACGCAGGAGCAGTTGAAGCGGTTTGCCGCGATTGCCACCTCCGTCGCCCCGAGCCTCTACAAGGTCGACGCGGTTCATGCCGGGTAGGACGAAACACGCGTTCTGACGGATGACGAGACTCGATCCATTGTTCCACGAATTGCGGCCACGATTGCTTCGCCTGGCATACCGCATGCTTGGCTCGGTCGCCGATGCGGAGGATGTGGTTCAGGATGCATATACCCGCTGGCTAGCGGCCGATCGGGAAACCGTTCGCCAGCCGGCGTCGTTTCTTCGCACCATCGAGACGCGCCTGTGTCTCAACGAACTGAAATCCACGCGGCGCCAGCGCATTGGTCGATCCTTTATCAATGTAATCTGGTAAAGGCCTGTTTTTGATTATCTACATCGCCCCCGTCATATTCTGGCTCCGATCAATGATCCTGACCGATCTCAGCAAAAGCCCGTATCGGGAATGCCGCCGCGTCACGGACCTTCAGTGGGATGGCAAAGAATCGAAAACTTTTGTTGTGGAGTTGGTCCAGTCCGGTAAGGTTTTCGACAATGTGGATATTGTTCCGCAAAAACCAGGTATGGGCGGGCCGATCGAGATCCTGAGGGCAATCAGCGTTGAGAGAATCGACACCGAAGAGCGAAATTTTTGCTTCAAGCAAATACTGCAATCCCTGACGTTCGACATATGGGAACTCATAATATCGCTCACGGCCCCAATGCTTGTCCCATCCAAAGTTGACTAGGATCGCACGTCCAGTAAGCAACCCCGCTGACGGCAACTCACTCGCCGAAAGCGGCCTGCACGGGGAGCAATGCCTGGCATCAATGACGATAGCTGGCAAAATCAGTGTCGATAGTTCGAGAGATGCAATGTCGCCCATACCTTGATGCCGATGCCGGGGAGCGTCGAGATAGGTCCCTATCGAGGTTTGGAAGCTGGCTTCGCTTATCTCGAAGGATGCCCGTTCCTGATAGTTTGGCCTCGACTCTTCATGGGTCAGGAATGGTCGTATTTTCGCCGTGAATTCCGTCAGTTTCCCAGTCCTGTCCCTCATCCGGAATCCGGGCATGCCGTTTTCGAAAGTCTGGGTAAGATCAATGAACTGGGACATAGTTCGGGCTCCTGTGAGCGTCGGGAACCAAGCCACTATTCCGGCCGACCTGATTCTCTAACTTCTCCATCATCAGGCCGCGGCCGGATTTGCAAGCACGCGGCGATGAAGGATCATAAAGCGTTATTCATCCGTCGGCGTCCTATCGAATTCAGGCAGCGTCGGATTGAATTGATCCCAAGCATACCCTGTCGTGGTCTTCTCCGGTGCCGCTCTCGGTCGACCGCTGTGATCGGTTAACCGCGCCGCCGCGCGGGGGCTCAGGACGATGATGCCGTGCGCGCCTTCGCCATCCAAGACCTTCTGCCCTGACCAAGTCGTGACATCGAGTCTCGACCGAGGCAACTCCATCGCAACGTAGCCGACATCGCGTCGCAGATAGTCAGCCCGTCTCCATCATCCTAAATCCAGTCGCCCTTCGGCACCCGGGCGCCGGACGTCACCCCATTCCGGGTGAGGGCTGCCTCGTGATCTGGAACAGCCGGCGCGAAGTCCTGCAGGTCTCCATCGGTCGCCTGAAAACTCCTGCGATGTTCGTACTGCAGTTCCTTCGCGGCGTCCGTGGCCAAATCTCCGCCGAAGCTTTCCACGCGAACACATCGGCGCGTCGCGACCCGAGAAGACCCCAAAGAGCCATCTACAGAGCCCCCCTATCAGACCCCGGGAAAAGGGCAATGTGAAAGTTGGCCGAATTCTGGAGGGCCTCACGGGTGAGAGCGGTGCCCTCATTGAGTTTCGCCTTGCCCAGCTTCGAACGGCGCGAACGACCCAGCGCCATGACGTCCAATGCCTGCTGCCGCCAGCCTGAGCGCTTCGCACAGGGGCCGGACGAGAATCTCGTGTTTGCGGGTTTCTTCTTTGGTCTGGGAATGGTTCCGCTCATGTCCGGCCCTTTCTGCGCCGCCCCTAGACACAGACAATAATATAACATACGTATGGCTATTATCCATACACAAATCCGTCATGTGACGCCTGCGATAAACAGATGAGACGAAATGCGCCGAAATCTATGCGTCAGATTGTAGCGAGGGCTTCAGGCTTCCGCCCGGACACTCTTCACTCACCGGATTGTATGGACAATTCTTAAACGAGGCATACAATATGAGCAGCCAATCAGACGCTAACCAGGGTGCCGCCGAATCCCTCAGGGACGCTCTTGCGACTTGCCCGCTATTCGCCGTCTTGCGATGGATCACCCCTCAAGAGGTCGGAGACGTCGGCGAGATCTTGATCGAAGAGGGCTTTCGGCTCATCGAAGTGCCACTCAATTCCCCTGAACCGTTTTCCAGCATTGAGCAACTTGCTCGACGCTTCGGCGACACAGCTCTTATCGGGGCTGGCACAGTCATGAGACCGGAGGAGGTCGATCAGGTTGAGCATTCCGGCGGCAAGCTTGTTGTCATGCCGCACGCTGATCTCGCAGTCGTCCGCGCGGCAAAGGAACACGGATTGGCCTGCTTCCCGGGCGTGGCGACGCCCACGGAAGCGTTTGCAGCCCTCGCAGCCGGTGCCGATGGCCTCAAGGTTTTCCCCGCCGAGGCGATCCCTGCCGCAGCACTGAAGGCATGGCGTGCCGTGATCGACAAGGAGATTCCACTCATGCCTACGGGCGGAATCACACCATCGGCCATGTCTGAATGGGTTCAAGCCGGCGCGAGCGGCTTCGGTACAGGCGGAAATCTCTATGCGCCTGGACGGTCGCTCGAGGACATCCGGCAGCGGGCGCGAGCGTATGTAGCGGCCTGGCAGGCCTCCAAGAGCGTGCAAGCAGATGCAACGGGTAAAGTCCCATCGTGACCGATAGCGCCTCGCACCCTCAACGATCCTTGGATCAGTTCTTCAACGTCACGACCTCGTTATACGACGCCGGCCGTTAGACGCGCGCACAACCAGCCCGGACAACCGCCATGACGCAAGCCGCAATCTTCAGGGCCGAACTTCCTGCGGGAAGCATTCCGGCACTCATCACGCCCATGCACACAGATGGCAGCATCGATTGGGACAGTTATAGGAGCCTCATCGACTGGCACGTCCTGTCGGGCACCGACGCGATCGTCGCAATGGGCTCGACAGGCGAAAGCGCAACCCTTTCCGTGGACGAACACTGTAACGCGATCGCAATTGCAATCGATCACGCCAACGGGCGCCTGCCCATAATCGCCGGAACGGGCGCCAACTCCACCAGCGAAGCGATTAAGCTAACGCAGTTTGCCGCCAAAGCGGGCGCCGCAGCGGCGCTCTCGGTCGTTCCATATTACAACAAGCCGACCCAACAAGGGCTCTGTGCACATTATCAGGCCATTGCCGAGGCAGCTGACATTCCGCTGATCCTCTACAACGTGCCCGGCCGCACGGTGACCGATTTGGCTGACGAAACGGTTCTTCGTCTCGCAGAGCTACCCAATATCGTTGGGCTCAAGGACGCGACCGGCGATATCGGCCGAGGCATTTCCCTGATGCGGTCGCTCCCCAGCGGATTTGCGCTCTATAGTGGAGACGATCCGACCGCAGCGGCTCTTATGCTCCTCGGCGCTCGCGGCAATATCTCAGTTACAGCGAACGTCATTCCCGCGACCATGGCCCAGCTCTGCCGAGCTGCCCGCACTGGAGACGTTGAAAAGGTGCGCGAGATCAGTCGCCGCATCGCTCCGCTCCACGCCGCGATGTTCATCGAATCCAATCCGATACCGGTGAAGTGGGCACTCGGCCAAATGGGAAAGATCACACCTTCATACAGACTTCCGTTGACTCCGCTCAGCCCGAACCTTCACGAAGAAGTTGCTGCCGCCCTCCTGTCGACAATTGAAGAAGAACAATATTTTTATTTGGATGCGTAAGCTGACGGGCGGAGACGTGGTCCGGGACCTATTCGCGCTGTCTCTATTTGAAAGACTGGTCACGGTATGAGATTGCCGCAGCCTACCAATCCGGCAATCGACCGTGCATCAGGGCGAAAATTAGCGCGCTACGATGATACGGCAAAAGCCCGATCCTAGTCGTCCGCCATCGCGTAGCCGAGCGCAAAGACTACGATTTTTCCACCGGAACCGCAGCCCGTTCTGCATCGACATCGGGCTCAAGAACCGCGACGATCAGCGTCAAGACGACAATCGGGACACCTATAAGCGCTGCATAGAATGCGACATCGACGCCAATCCATAGACACCCGACCAAAATTGCCAAAACGACATTGACCATGGTCCAGGGCAGTTGATCCGGGACGAAAAAGTTCCGGTGAATGAACCCGAATGGCCTCATGCCCGTCGTGCGAGGTATCACGACAAACGTAGTCCACGCCGCAAATGCCCAGAACGCACCCGTGGAGCCAGCGTAAAGAGCGCCGAATACCGGAGCGATCGCTGTTGTAAGCCAAAGAGCAAAGGCTTTGCGGCGTCGTGCCATTTTTGGAAGATCATGGTTGGTCATCGAGGGTCTCCGGATAGTCGTTATCGAGAAAGATGCGCTCCGCCGCTCCATCCAGATCGTCGAACTGTCCGTTAGCGAGCGACCAGAGGAACGCGACGACACCCAACGAACCAAGCGTAAGAGCGATTGGAATAAGGAAAGCGAGCGGGCTCATCTTCGCGTCGGGATCTTGGGAGGTTGCGCACGAAGCGCATTCAACGTCACGAGTATCGAGCTCGCTGACATGGCCGCTGCAGCCACCAGCGGGGTCGCGAAGCCCAGAACCGCAACAGGGATCAGGGCAAGATTGTAAAGTGCAGCAAAACCGAGGTTCTGTCGGATGATGCTCGCGGACCTCCGAGCGGTCCGATGCGCAAGTGTCAACGCCGACAAGGACTCGCCTGGAAGCACGAAATCAGCAGCAACCTGGGTCGCGGGGGCACCGAAACCGAAGCTTGCCGAGACGTGCGCCGTCGTCATTGCGGGGGCGTCATTCAGGCCATCCCCCACCATCAACGTACGCGCGCCGCCGGCTTTCCAATCTCCGAGTATCCGTGCCTTCTCGGCAGGCTTCAGCCCACCTCTAGCATCGTCAATGCCCAACTCTGCGGCGCATCTCGCAACAACGACAGCACGGTCTCCCGAAAGGATGCTGATCTGGGCACCGGTCTCGTGGAAATAGGCGACGGTATCCGCTGCGTCCACGCGCACACTGTCGGCAAATGCGAAACGACCAGGACGTCGCCCATCTACGACGATCCAGACTTCACTGGCGCTGTCTTGTGCGTCGGTCACGACCTCGCAAAACGCGGCGCTCCCGAGTTTTGACGCGACGCCGTCGACATTCCCCATGATACCGGAACCCGAAACGGCGGCAATCTCGCTCACCAGGGCATCGCTTTTGAAGCATTTACCGATGACGCGCGAAAGAGGATGACGGCTTGCCGTAGCCAACGCAGCCGCGCTCCGGATCAAGGTCGGATCCGCTGGCGCGGACGTCAATTCCGGACGCCCCCCTGTCAACGTGCCGGTCTTATCGAACACGATACGATCTGCAGTCGCCATTCGCTCGAGCGCATCGCCAGAGCGAACAAGAATGCCGCGCCGTAGTAAGCCGCCGATCGCCGCGACCTGTACTGCCGGGATCGCCAGTCCAATCGCGCAGGGGCAAGCGATGATCAGGACGGTCACCGCATGCAGCAGTGATGTCGGCAGATCGGCACCCATGATGAACCACCAGCCGCCAAATGTAAGGAGGGCGAGCGCATGGACGAGAGGTGTCCACAGAGCAGAGAGACGATCCGCCTTCGTCGCGACACGCCCCTTCTGCAGCTGAGCCTGCTCGACCAGACGCAGGATTCCGGCGAGGTGACTTTCAGCAACTGCCTTGTTCGCCTGGATATGCAATAAAGCCATGCCCGTAACAGTCGAGCCAGCAAGCACCTCATCTCCCGGCTGCACATGCTCGGGCAGCATTTCACCCGTGACAACCGACTTATCGAGAGTGGCCTCGCCCATCACAACGCGGCCATCCGTCGGCACGGTTTCGCCCGGATGGACGACAACGATCATCCCCGGCTCCACAGACGCCGACGGCACCTCCTTCGTCATGCCATCAGGGAGGAGCACTGTGGCACGCTGCACGCGCATCATGGTCAGCCGCTCGATCGCCTCACGCGAACGCGCCCGAACACGAAAATCGAGATAACGTCCTATCAAGAGGACGAAGAGCAGCATCGTCGCGCTGTCGAAATAGACATGCGCCTTATGACGTATCAGCTCCATAACGCTAATCGCAGTCGTCAGCACCAGAGCTGCCACGATCGGAACATCCATGTTCGTCGTGCCAGCCTTGAGCGCGGCGAACGCGGAGCGGAATAACGGGCGTCCCGCGATGGCGATGGCCGGGACAGCGACGAGAGCTGATAACCACGAGAAGAACGCCTGTGTGCTGGCAGGCATCCCCTGCGCCTGACCGGCCCACACCGCCCACGCGAGCATCATAACGTTTGCGGACGCGAACCCGGCGATCGCCAGGCTGCGGAGCAGCTCTCGCCCGGTTCTATGGTTCGAGGCGCCGACCGCTCCGGGATCATAAGGAGCAACGGGATAGCCTAACTCCCGAACAGCGCTTCCGATGGCTTCCGCATGACTCGCCCCCCCACGCCATTCAACCGAAAGTCGGCGGAGTGTAAGATTGACCCTCGCGTAAGTTATCGCCGGATCCCGTGCCAAACGCGTTTCGATCTTGCGAATGCAATTCGCACAATGCACCCCTTCGACGAGTAGATCGAGCTGATGCGCTTTTCCATCCTTGGACGTGATGAAGGCCGAGAGGAATTCTGTGCGAGACGCCGGATCTCCAGCAGCAATTTCGTGAGATACGGTCATGGTCGAACGTCGACCTCGTCAATGACATGAATGCTCTGGCCACCGCGCTCGACCCGCGCGCGAATAAACCACCGACCTGCCAAGGGTACCGACAGATTGGCCTCATAGGCACCATCTCGCCGTCTGACGTACTCAACAGGCTGAATTTGCGGAAACCGCGTCATCAATTCCGCGTTGGCGCGAACTTTGTCCGCAACGACCGGGTTTCCGTCCCGATCTCGAATGGTGAATGTCAGACGGCCGGCCAGTCCATCGCCTTGGTCAAACGCCAAGGCGGTCACCCAGCCGAGACGTTCTTCGGCCCTGCGCTGTGCCAACACGGAATCGTAGTTCAATCCCACTGCGTAAGCGTTGTCCGTGACGACGCCGGTAAAGGATTGGTTCGCCAGCACTACGAACCAAGTCAACAATCCCGCCAGAAAAACAAAGAATAGGATGAAACACGCCGGAATCCAGCGATCCCGCGAGTCACCGGCGCTTGCCGGGGTGCTCATCGCGACGGCCCCCAGAAATAGGTATCAACCTGGCTCAGTGTCGCTCCCGTTTTGACGTCTGTTGTGACGACGCTAATATTGGTCCGGCCCGCAGGCGCGGTACCTAGCGCAGCCGTCACGAACAATCGATCACTGATGCGTCTCGAGCCTGGCACCTGAATCTCGACATTCTCACGCTCCGCCTTGCTGTCGCCCAAGCGCACCGACGCCCCCGGCAAGCCAACGATATGAACCGCGACCTGGTCCAGTTGCGGAAGGCGATGCGCAAGACGGAAACTGAAATCATTTCTGACCGAGCCGTCGGACAACTGCACAAAGGGCTGCCCTCGTTGCGGCTCTACATCGAGCACGACGGATTGCATCCGCACGGTCCCAACGACGATTGAGATCATCGCTATGGCACAAAGGACGCCATAGAGGAGGACCTTTGGTCGAAACAACCTGATCTTCGGCGGCAGCATCGATCCGCTCCGCTCTGAGCCTTCAATGTCGAAGCGGATCAGGCCAGCAGGGCGGTCGATCTTCGCCATAATGTCGTCGCAGGCGTCGATGCAAAGCCCACAGCCGATGCAGCCCATCTGCAAGCCGTCACGGATGTCGATCCCGGTCGGGCAGACGTTCACGCAACGCTGACAATCGATGCAGTCGCCTCGACTGCCGTCAAAGGCCATGGCTTGACTCACCAGACTTGACAAGTCGACGAGGTCCCTTCGCAAGGGAACTTTCTTTTTGCCGCGGGGCTCACCCCGCCATTTCTGGTATGTGACGACGAGACTGTCTTTGTCGAGGAGCGCGGCCTGGAACCGTGGCCACGGGCACATATGCAAGCAAACCCGCTCCTTGGCGTAGGCCGCAAAAACCCACGTCGTCAGCGTCAAAACACCGATAGCAATATAGGCGCCGAGCGGCGCGCTTCCGGTAAGCAGCGCTGAGGGGAAGCTCGGCGCGTTGTTGAAAAAGGCAGCAAACCCGAAAGCCGTAAGAACCGCAATGACGATCTGTGCGATCGGCTTCGCAACACTCGAAAGAAGCGTGCCTTTTCCGAACACACGCTCGCAGAAACGTTCGACCGTGAAAAAGAGATCAGTCCAGACGGTTTGTGGGCAGGTAAAGCCGCACCACACGCGACCCGCGATGGTCGTCGCACCGAACAAACCGAACGCGCCGAGGATTAGCACGCCAACCGCGATGGGAAGATCCTGCGGCCAGAACTCCAGGCCAAAGACAAAGAGGCGTCGGCCCGGCAAATCGAAGAGAATGGCCTGATTGGGAAGTTGCAGTCCACGATCCCACCTGATCCACGGCGCCACAAAGTAGAACGTCAGCAAGCTCAGGGCGACAATCGTCTTAATCGTCCTGTAACGACCTCGCACCGTCTGTGGGATCGACAACCGGGGCGTTTTTCGTGATGAGATCGTATCGATGAGGGTCGTGGTGGCCATCACTTCTCTCCGCCACCGAGCGTATGCACGTAAACAGCCAACATCCGGATGGTCGATTCATCTAGCCGCGTCTCCCATGTCGGCATCTGCCCCATCCGTGGCTGGGTGATTTGTCGAATAACAGCGGCTCGGGAGCCGCCGTAAAGCCAGATCGCGTCGTTGAGACGGGGCGCCCCAAAGTCGCGGTTGCCTTCGCCGTTGTCGCCGTGACAGGAAGAGCAGTTGGTCGCAAAAAGCTCAGCACCGGGCATTGTCGCCCGCGATGTCTCACTGCTCCGGTCGGAAAGACTGAGAACGTAGTCGGCCGTCGCCGCGATTTCCTCCGCGCTCAGAATCTCTCCGAACGCGGGCATCTCACTGGTTCGGGTGTCGTCGCTTTCACCCCGGATTCCATGACGGATCGTCGTGTGGATGTCGGTGATCTTCCCGCCCCACAGCCAATCATCGTCGACCAACGATGGGAACTGGCCAATCTGTCCGACCGCACCAATCCCGTGACAGGCCGCGCAGTTTTCATTGAATGCCGCCTGTCCACCCGCAACGGCGAATCGGCGTAGCTCTTCGTTGCCTTCGATCTTTTCCAACGGCGTGGCGAGGATCTGATCGCGCCAAACCGCCTGCTGGTGGCGCGCTCGATCTGTGGCCTGGCTCAACTCATTTCGACTCGACCACCCAAGCAGACCTGGTGCGTAGCCCTTGGTCGTCGCGAAAGATGGATAGAGGACCAGGTAGCCAACCGACAGCACCCAGGTCACAATGAAGGTGATAAGCCACCAGTTTGGAATCGGTGTCCTGAGTTCCTTGATCCCGTCCCACTCGTGCCCAGTCGTGATTTGGCCGGTTAGCGGGTCGCGTTCTTCCGCGCTCATTGACCGCCTCCTTGCTCCTGGAAGGGAATCCGCGCGTGCCGCTCCATCTTGGCGCGTGCCGAGGGACGGAATGACTGCCAGATGATCGCAGCAAACAATACGACGGCGATCACGAGCCAGGCATTGAGAGCAAGACTGATAATGAATTGGGACATTTGCTATTCCTTCGGCTCGTCAAGGCGCACGTCAGAGAAGTCCACCATGGTGCCGAGCACCTGGAGATAGGCGATTAGCGCGTCCATCTCCGTGATGCGTGCAGGCTGCCCGTCAAAGTCGCCGATCTTCGCGCCCGGATACCGCACCAGCAGCGCGTCAGCATTCTCTCCCGTCGCCTGGGCCCGGACATCGTCGGCGGCGCTGAGAACCTCTTCTCCACTATAGGGAACGCCGACTTGTCGAAGCGCACGCAGATGCTCGGCGATGTCGTCAAACGCGAGATCCCGCTCTTGCAGCATCGGATAGGCCGGCATGACCGACACCGGTACGACGTCCCGAGGGTTGTTCATGTGGGCGACATGCCAGGCGTTGGAATACTTGCCCCCGACCCGCGCCAAGTCTGGCCCCGTACGCTTCGACCCCCAGAGGAACGGATGATCGTACATGCTCTCAGCTGCGATCGAGTAGTGACCGTAGCGCTCAACCTCGTCCCTGAACGGTCGAACCTGTTGGCTATGACATGAATAGCAACCTTCCCGCGTATAGATGTTCCTGCCGAGCTGCTCGAGCGGCGTGTAAGGGCGAACGCCTTCAACGGGCTTGATCGTCTCATCGAGCCGGAACAGCGGGACGACCTCGACGAGACCGCCAATGGCGACCACGAGAAAGCTCAGCACGAACAGGAGGATCGTCGAGCGTTCGATAGTGGCGTGGTTGACTTTGGTTTCAGGTGCTTTTGCCATGGGACAACAGGGGCTTTCCGCAGACGTTGGTGACCGGCCTAACTTTTCGAGGCGAAGGGAATTTGGAGTGTGGCAGACACGTCTTCCGTCGAAGACGGCGGGTTCGTCACGCGGAGAACCTTGGATCCGCGGATCGTCATGAAGACGTTAAAAGCCATCAGCAGCGCGCCGATGAGGTAAAGCAATCCGCCCACCGCCCGAACGACATAGTAGGGATGGAGCATGGCAACGCTGTCTGCGAACGAATACTGCAGAAAGCCGAACTGGTCGTAGGCGCGCCACATAAGACCTTGGGCAATGCCCGCCACCCACATCGCCGTGATGTAGAGAACGATGGCGATCGTCGCGATCCAGAAATGCCACTCGACCAGCCGGTGCGACCAAAGGGGCGCACGCCACAAACGCGGCACGAGGTAGTAGACCGAACCGAATACCATGAACGCAACCCAGCCAAGCGCACCGGAATGCACGTGGCCCACAGTCCAGTCGGTGTAGTGGCTAAGCGCGTTCACCGACTTTATGGACATTAGCGGCCCTTCGAAGGTCGCCATGCCGTAGAACGCGACGGCGACAACCAGGAATCTCAGGATCGGATCGGTCCGCAACTTCCCCCAGGCACCGGACAACGTCATGATCCCATTGATCATGCCGCCCCAGGATGGAATCCAGAGCATGATTGAGAACGCCATGCCGAGCGTCTGGGCCCAATCAGGCAAAGCACTGTAATGCAGGTGATGCGGACCAGCCCAAATATAGAGAAATATCAGCGCCCAAAAGTGAACGATCGAGAGCCGATATGAATAGATCGGCCTCTCCGCCTGCTTCGGGACAAAATAGTACATCATCCCGATGAAACCGGCCGTCAGGAGGAAGCCGATCATGTTGTGGCCGTACCACCATTGGATCAGCGCATCCTGAACGCCAGCGAACTTCGAGTAGCTCTTGGTGCCTACGAACGAAACCGGCACCGCAAGGTTGTTTACGATGTGGAGAATCGCGACCGTAATGATGAAGGCCAGATAGAACCAGTTCGCCACATAGATGTGCGGCTCACGCCGACGTGCGAGGGTTCCCGTGAAGACAGCCAGATATGTAAGCCAGACCACAACCAGCAGGAGGTCGGCGTACCATTCCGGTTCCGCGTATTCCTTGCTCTGGGTGATGCCGAGCGGATAGCCCGTCAGTGCCAGGATAAGGAATAGCTGAAAGCCGAAAAAGACCAGCATCGAGAGCTGGCGTCCGCCCCAAAGACCAACCTGGCAGGTGCGCTGGACGACGTAGAGTGAAGTTCCCAAGAGCGCGTTGCCGGCGAAGGCCAGCACGACGCCGGAAACGTGAACCGGGCGCAGTCGACCGAATGTCAGGTATTCTGAAAAGTTCAACGACGGAAACGTGAGCTGCAGCGCCGCCAGCAAGCCTGCGGACATTCCCACAAGAGCCCAGATCACGGTCGCGATGGTGAACCAGCGGACAATCTGTTCATCATAGCCGGGAATTGTCCCTATCCGGGGCTCACCTTGCCTTATCGCACCCTGCATCTCCAAACTCGCTTCCGTTCGCGCCAAGTCCAAGACATAACTGCCTTCATCGTATGGCCATGAGCCATACACAAAGAGACAATCAGAATCCAGACACAATCAACGCATGCCTACAAAACCAGCAGACATGCGGCAAAATGCGCCAGGCCAGCGACGGAAGGAATCGCAATCAGCATGCGACAGCAGGTCGATATGTATGGCTAATCGATATATAGCCATACATTCGACGCGATGAACGCATGTCAAGATTCGTGCATTGTGAGGATGAGCTTCAGCGCCCAGAAGGCCGACAGACCCGCGCAAAACTCGCGTTTCTCAGCGATGCTTCGCAAGAAACACACCTAGACCCCCGACGCCATCAGGGATCACGAACCGAAGAAAGACCTCATGGACGCAACGTGGTCGCGTCGCCTTCGCCGATATGCGCCGACGCGGCAGCAGGCCTCCTGATAAGACGCTGCAGCAGGGGGCCGGCGTTCTTGGAATCTGGCCTACCCTTTTGCGCCCATTGCTCGGGCGGATGCTCCAATGGCGTAACAATCGATGTGAAGCCGCATTGCCTCAGGGCTAACAGCTGATCGGGCAAGATGTGCCCGATCGCGCGAATATCTCCCTGAAATCCGTGTCTCCCCCTGAGTGCTCTGGCGACCGTGAAGCCTCGTCCATCACGGAACTTGGGAAACTCGATCACCACGAGATCCACCTTGTGCAGGACAGGCGCGATCTGCTCCGCAATGATTCCGGCACTGGCGAAAACGCCAAGTGGGCCCTCCGGCGCTTCGTCCGGCTCGAGATCAGAAAGAATTTCGAACGGAACTACCCGGTGAGGACGTATCTCCTCTATTCGCTCTGCATCCGCGTAGCTCCACGGGTCTTCAATCACCTCGCCTGTGTTATTGATCAACGGCATACACGCCCTCCTTGAAGGGAGCCGAGCCAAGCCGACGATAGGTGTCAATAAACTCCTCGCCCGCAGCACGTTGTCGCACATATGTATCGACAATCGCCTCGATTGCATCAGGCACTCGTTCGGCGGAAACCGCGGGACCTATAATCGAGCCGATCGCTGCCTTCTCGTCGGCGGCGCCACCAAGTGTGATCTGATAAACTTCCTCTCCGTTCTTATCGACGCCCAGGAGACCGATTTGAGCGACATGGTGATGCCCACATGCATTGATGCAGCCGGAAATGTTGAGATCTAGTCGTCCAATGCCGGCTTGACGCTCAGGATCGCCGAAACGTTCCGCGATCTTTTGCGCGACAGGTATCGATCGCGCGGTCGCCAAACTGCAATAATCCATTCCCGGGCAGGAGATGATGTCCGTGATCAGACCGATGTTGCTGGTAGCCAGTCCGGCGAGCACCAGCGCCTGCCAGAGATCGTACAGATCATCCATGCGCACATGCGGCAAAACAAGGTTCTGCTCGTGTGATACCCGGATTTCACCGAACGAGTAATGGTCCACGAGGTCGGCGATCAGGTCCATTTCATCCGCGCTCACGTCTCCGGGGATGCCACCGACCGGCTTGAGCGAAATAACCGAGCAAATGTAGCCCGATTCACGATGAGGATGCGTATTGGTTGTGACCCAGGCCCTGAACGCCCCGTCTATGCTCAATGCACGCTCAAGGATTGGCGACGTCGGCGGTAAGGCCGAAAACGGCGGGGGAACAAAGCGGGCGCCGACCGCTGAAATAATTCCGTCCTCAAGGACGCAATAGTCCTCGGGCATCAATCCGAACTCTTCCTCGATCATCTCGACGAAGCGCTCCGGCTTCATATCGCGGAGAAGGATCTTGATCCGGGCCTTGTAGATATTGTCCCGTCGACCAAGCCTATTGTAGACGCGCAAGATCGCCTCGACATAGCGTAGAAGGTCACGCACCGGTAGCCAATCTCTAACCTTGGTGCCGACAACTGGCGTACGCCCCAATCCACCACCAGCGTAGATTTGGAAACCCGGTTCACCCACCTCATTGCGTTTTGCCAGGATACCGATGTCATGGACTCGCACGGCGGCACGATCCTGCGGGCTCCCGGTGATCGCAATCTTGAATTTTCTCGGCAGGTACGTGAACTCGGGGTGGTCGGTCGACCATTGACGCAGAATTTCCGCGTACAGTCGCGGATCCACCACTTCTTCCGCCGCAACGCCGGCGAAGTGATCCGTCGTCACGTTGCGCACGCAATTGCCACTGGTCTGGATAGCGTGCAGATCGGCCTCTGCCAGAAGGGCCAGAACATCCGGGACATCTACGAGCCTCGGCCAGTTGAACTGGATGTTCTGTCGGGTCGTGAAATGCCCATAGCCGCGGTCGTAATAGCGGGCCACGTAGGCAAGCTGACGCATCTGCGACGCACTCAGCACGCCGTATGGCAGAGCAGATCGAAACATATACCCGTGTAGCTGGAGGTATAGGCCGTTCATCAGCCGTAGCGGCTTGAACTCTTCTTCGTTCAGTTCACCGGAAAGGCGCCGGCGGACCTGATCTCGAAAGAGACTCGCGCGATCGCGCAGGAATTGACGATCATATTCGTCGTATCGGTAGATACCGGCAAAGGGGGATGTTGAAGTGTCCGAAGGAGGAGGGGGGGAGTGGCCCTTGCGCCCAACGCGATTCCACCGGTGTATCGCGCAGGTCGTTGCGCACACTCGGGCCTGCCGCACGCAACCGCTCCCGCTGGGCGGTCGGTACGATGCGCCCCTCGATCAACTCGACCGAAACCTCATGAATATCGATGACGGAATTTCGGTCCCGATCCTGTACCATCTGCAACATCCGCTGGACGGACGCGGGATCGAAAACTGCTGCTGCAGCTAGATCGCTCGTCCAGCCTTCCGCCTGATCGAGCCACACGACGATCCCGTCGGTCAGTCGATTAGCGGTGATGATGCTTTCGGACATAAGTAATATCTCCAAATCGTCACGCGTCAGGCCGCCGTCTGCCGCACTGCGGCCCACCCGAGATCGCGACCAATCTCGACAAGGGCTTTCACCAAGTCGTTCATATGAGCCTCCGTGTGGAACGGAGTCGGGGTGATCCGCAGGCGCTCCTGCCCCCGCGCAACAGTCGGATAGTTGATCGGCTGAACATAGATTCCATACTCAGCGAGGAGTCGCTCGCTGATCCGGCGACAGAGGTGCGCCTCACCAACAATCACAGGAAGGATATGGCTAGGCGTGTCCAACACGGGCAGACCCGCGTCCCGCAGCATCACCTTCAGCTGATTGGCATTTTCTGCCTGACGCGCCCGTTCTTCCGGATGGGCCTTGACGTGCTGAATAGCCGCCACTGCGCCGGCAGCCAGGTGCGGGCAGAGCGAGGTGGTGAAAATGAAGCTGTCGGCCAAGCTACGGATCACGTCGATCAGCAGGGCGGGGCCCGCTACGTAACCTCCCATCACGCCGAAGGCCTTGGCAAGCGTTCCCTCGATAAGCGTCAGCCGATGAGCAACGCCCTCCCGCTCTGCGATCCCACCACCGCGCGCTCCATACAGCCCCACGGCATGGACCTCATCGAGATAGGTGATCGCGCCGTGCTTTTCCGCGACGGCGCAGAGCGCCTCGATAGGCGCGATGTCGCCGTCCATGCTGTAGACACTTTCAAACGCAACGATCTTGGGTCGAGACGGATCAATGCCACTCATCAACTCGTCGAGATGGGCGACGTCATTGTGCCGGAAAATGAACCGCTCGGCGCCGGACCTGCGGATGCCTTCAATCATCGAATTATGATTGAGCGCATCCGAGAAGATCGCGCAGCCAGGCAAGATGCGTCCGAGAGTCCCAAGCGCCGCCAGATTGGAAATCCAACCCGAGGTAAAGATCAGCGCCGATTCCTTGCCATGCAGGTCTGCGAGTTCCGTCTCGAGAGCCACGTGTTGCCGATTGGTACCAGAGATATTTCGCGTACCTCCCGCTCCCGCACCCGACAGATCGATTGCGTTATGCATGGCCGCGAGCACGTCGGGATGCTGACCCATGCCAAGGTAGTCATTGCTGCACCAAACCGTAACGCGCTGGGTCTCTCCATCCGGACGATGCCAAAGCGCGATTGGAAACTCACCTGCGACCCGCTCAAGTTCAATGAACGTCCGATAACGGCCATCCAGCTTCATGTCGGAAATCAGGTCCTGAAACTTAGTATTTAGATCCATCTGTCCATCACCTCTCGCACGACCCACTGGTGCGGAAACCACTGCTGACAACGAGTCGTCATCCATACAGTGTCGGGATTACGTATGCCATTTAGCCATACAATGCAAGAAGTTCAGGCAGAATCGCTATCGAGAAACGATTGAGCCCGACATTGCTGCTCGAACCACGCCCTGCATTCCACTGCTGGTTCTTACAAATACGAAGCATAATCTATTATAATACAATTGGTTAGAACAGTGCCTCACTGACCGCCTCGCGCCGATGGCACCACACCCAGAATTTTTTTGCAGGCGGCATGCAGTTTTTGTATGCTTGACACGCATACATTTTGGAGTCACTTGCCTTCATCCACGTCGGCGTCACTCATGCCAGTTGTGACGACCGCCGACGCGAGACCAACCGGCCAGTTGATGGCTAAGTGGATTAGATCAATGCAAACGGCGACCGGGTGTCTTGTCGTGGTCTGCTCGGATCAACACGCCACTGCGTTTCCACCCGGCACATATCGATCGACGCCTCCCTCCCCTGGCGCGACAGGACCGAGGCGGAACCGTGGACGGTCTCGCAGCCTGCCTCCCGGCCCGCCTTAACCGGCGTATCCCTCCGCCCCCTCACAGGGAGCACGGCAGGCGGACCGGGAGGAAATCAACGACGATACGAACACCAGACTTTGAATCAGCGCCAGGAGCGCACGACAGCATTCAACAGCGCAAATTCTGAAAGGCTTCCGGTGACCCTTCGATATTCATTATCCGATCCGATCTGGAAACGGTCGCACTATTTGGAACGGATGACGCTCCGGCAGTTGACGGTGGCCTTTTTCCAGCACCGCGCCGTATGGTGCTATCTTGGTCTCGGCGTCCTCTGTGCCGGCGAAGCAGCGTGGTATCCCACACCGATCATCCGCATCTTCGCAGCGATAGCGGCCGCATCTCTCATCTATCCTTTGGCCTGGTACGGGCTGCATCGCTGGGTTCTGCACGGCAGGTGGATGTTCAAGACGCCGCTCACGGCAGGGGTCTGGAAGCGAATCCACTATGACCACCAGGTCGATCCCAACCACCTCGAGGTATTGCTCGGCGCGCTCTATACGACGCTTCCGACGGTCGCTCTGACTACCGCACCGATTGGGTGGCTCATAGGCGGCAGCGCCGGTGCGGCAACGGCTTTCGCGACCGGACTCTTCATCACTTGCGCGTACGAATATGTGCATTGCATCGAGCACCTCCCCTATAAGCCTCGGAATCGGGCGCTCGCCTACATGAAGGCGCGCCATCTCGAACATCATTTCCACGACGAGAACGGCAACTACGGCATCACAAACTTCGCGTGGGACCGGCTGTTTGGCACCCTCTACACGCGCAACGAACGGCCACGGAAGAGCCCAACGGTGTTCAATCTCGGCTACGGCAAGGACGTAGCCCAGCGCTACCCTTGGGTTGCCGAGCTTTCCGGCGGCAGCGTTCCAGATCGCCCGATGCGGAGACGCTGATGTTTGAACGCGATCATATCCGCGAGATCGAAGGTTATGTGCCAAGCGTTCAACCAGCCGCCGGTGCGATCAAACTCAACACCAACGAGAATCCCTACCCGCCGAGCCCACGCGCCATGGCGGCGCTCGGCACGATCCGACCTGAGATGCTGCAGCGCTACCCGGATCCGCTATCCGAGGCGTTCCGTCAGGTCGCCGCGCGCACCCATGGCCTCACCATGGATCAGGTAGTCGCGACCAACGCGGGCGACGAACTCCTGAAGTTGGCGCTGACGACGTTCGCCGATCCCGGTCGTCCAGTGGGCGTCGTCAGTCCAAGCTATGGCCTTTATTCGGTGCTCGCCGCCCTTCACCAGGCGCCGCTCAGCGAAGTCGCGTTGACTGAAGCGTGGCAGTTACCGGAACGGACCGCGGAACGCTGGAATGAGGATCGAGCGCAGATCGCTTTCCTCACCAACCCACATGCGCCGTCAGGGACGCTCATCCCAGCCAAAGCGATCGAGAGACTGGCCGCCACCTTCCAGGGCGTGTTGGTGATCGACGAGGCCTATGTCGATTTCGTCGATCCTGCTCTGAACCACGACGCAACACCCCTGATTTCCCGCTATCCGAACGTCCTGCTCCTACGCACCATGAGCAAGGCCTATTCGCTTGCGGGCCTGCGACTGGGTTACGGGCTCGGCGATCCAGCCTTGCTCGAACCGATCCTGGCGAAGACAAAGGACTCCTATAACATCGACGCGGTCGCGCAGCTCGTTGGCGCAGCCGCCCTCCAGGACAGCGCCTATGCCCTCGCAACGTGGGAGATGGTCGGCAGGGAGCGCACCAGGTTAGCCCACGCGCTGTCTGACATCGGATTGCCGCCTCTCCCTTCGCAAACGAATTTCCTCCTAGCGACCTCGTTCCCGTCGAACAGGGGCATCACCGCCCGCGACGTGTACGCCGAACTCGTGGAACGGAATATCTATGTACGCTGGTTCGACACGCCGCGATTGCGCGACAAACTCAGAATCACCATCGGAACGCCTGACGAAAATGACGCGCTCCTGATAGCTCTCCGAGAAATCCTGCACCAGACAGCGAACCATCCGGCCATGAGTGAGGCGCACCCGGCAAGTGCGTCGCCGCATTAATCGTTGCCCCAAATTTGTTTCCTGCGCGCGGCCCATTCCCGGACATGGTCCACAAGCGCCAGATTCCTTCGGGCGGCAACCTTCTGTCTCCTCTATTCCTGTCGTTGCTCCATACACTGTCGTCACGATATGTCGACAGATATCCATACAACAAATAATGCATTGATAGCCTTATGCCCATTCGGATGAGAGTGAATGAGCGCGGACATACAGCGGAACCACCATCAATATGAACAGCAAATGACAATCAGGCGAGAACGCGAAAGCAAGGCCACCAACTCCTTTCTCGTCCTGCTAACCGCTTCGACGGGTTGCGCCATGACGGTCCTTGATACCAACGTCGTCGCGATCGTGCTCCCGACGATCGCCCGCGACTTTGGAGCCAGTTTCGCGGACGTCGAGTGGGTCATCAGCACCTACGTTCTCTGCTTTGCCTCGTTGCTGCTCCCAGCCGGGGCAATCGCCGACAGATATGGACGCAAGCGGGTTTTCCTGATCGGCATCGGTGCCTTCGCTGTCGCCTCATTGTTGTGCGGGATCGCTCCGTCGGCCATTACGCTATATCTCGCCCGCACGCTCCAGGGCATCGGAGCCGCGTTTCTGCTCGCCCCCGCTCTCGCCATTATCGGACACACATTTCATGGCGAGGCCGAGCGGAATCGCGCTTGGGCCATTTGGGGTGCAATGATGGGCCTGACAATGGTCCTCGCACCGATCGTCGGCGGCCTGATCGCCTACGCGCTCGGCTGGCGATGGGCTTTTCATATTAACGTACCGATTTGCGCAGGGCTTGCCGCTGCCGCCGCGATATTCATCGATGAATCCCGCGACCGCGAGGCGCGCCGTCTCGATCCCGCCGGAATCACGCTGTTCGCCGCAGCAATGTTCGGGCTAACGTGGGGCCTGATCTACGGACAAGCGCATGGCTGGACCTCCCCAAGCGCCCTAACGGGATTCATCGCAGGCGTGCTTGCTTTCCTGGCGTTCATCATCGCCGAACGTTGTCAGGAACGGCCGATGCTTGACCTCGGACTGTTCGCAAATCCCAGACTAGTCGGTGCCGTCTGGGCGATGTTCGCCTACGCCGCCTGCGCCCAGGTGATGGCATCGCTCCTCCCTCTCTTTCTGCAAAACGGGCTCGGCCGAACAGCATTGCAGGCAGGTTTCACCATGCTGCCCTTCGCAATTGCGATGCTCACCTTCCCGCAGGTCGGACGCCTGCTTGGGCGTCATCTTACTTCCCGACACATTCTCACCGTTGGTTTGATTGTCGTCGGACTGGGAAACGGGCTGACCGCGTGGGGTGCTCACATCGGCGCGGCGCCTGTTGTCATATTGGGTATGCTGGTCCTTGGAAGCGGAGGTGGCCTGCTAAACGGCGAAACTCAAAAAGCCATCATGAGTGTCGTACCGAGAGAGCGTGCGGGCATGGCCTCGGGCATCAGCACCACATCCCGCTTTTCCGGCATTCTACTGGGCTTCGCCACTCTAAGTGGTGTCCTGGCCACCGCGGTGCGAGCGAGGCTCCAAACGGAGCAGTGCAGCGATGTTGAAGCGTGCAATCGCGCGAGAACCTTTGCGGATGCCGTGGTTGCCGGTGACTTACCGCACGCAGTCGCCGGTATGACCGGGCATCAGGCTGAGCTCGCGATCAATCACGCTCACATCGCATATTCCAGCGGCTTCTCGAACGCCCTGATCGTTGCAGCACTCGTCTCCTGGGGGTCTGCGCTCGCCGTCTGGTCACTCATGCAACGAGAACATCGCATATAAGTCAGCCAGTTCCCGTGGGCTGCAGAATCCAACCATGTCCATAGTTGCGGTCCCGCCCTTCAGCCCCGAGCGAAACAGCGACTTGAACATGCTGGCCATTGCCGCGCAGTAGCTTCGTCGCCACATCACTGCGGACAGCCTCAGAGAACGCAAAGCCCTGACCAAGCTCACAGCCAACCGCCCAGAGCTGCGCCGCTTGCGCCTCCGCCTCGACCCCCTCCGCGACGACGCGCATGCCCAACTCGCGGGCGATCCCGACAAGGCCGCGTACGATTGCCAGCCCGGGCTCGCCCGGCATCAAACCGCGCACGAAAGTCGGATCAACCTTGATTATGTCAACCGGCATCGTCAGCAGCTGAGTCAGCGATGCAAAACCCGTCCCAAAGTCATCTAGCGCGATTCTTAGACCACTTGCCCGCAGCGCCTTGATCTCCTCAGCAACGACGCGGTCGCGCTGGCCGAGATAGACGCTCTCAGCCACCTCCAGAATGAGGTGGTCGAACGGCACGTCTGCAGCGCCGAAACTCTCGGCGATCTGCGCCATCAGCCTACCCTTATAGAAATCAGCGGTCGAAATGTTCACTCCGACGTGCTGGAACGCCAACCCAGCATCCATCCAGCGTCGGACGTCGCCGGCAACGATCGAAAGCATACGCCCCGTTAGTTCAGACGCGACATGTGCGTCCGACATCGCATCTTTGAAGTTCGCTGCCGAGACATAGGATCCGCTACGCGTCCGTAGCCGGCACAGCGCTTCGAAGCCGACAATCTCGCGGCTGTCCAGCCGCATGACCGGCTGGTAAAAGGCTTCAATCCGGTCTTCAGCGAGCGCAGCCATTACATTGCGCACCGCGTCGCGGCGATGCGTCATACGTGTGCCGATACCCGGCCAATAGCGCACGAACCCACCGCGGCCGGTCTCCTTGGCGTGATAAAGTGCAAAATCCGCATTCTGGATCACATCCTCTGAGTCAGCGTCTTGCGCCGAAAATACCGCTCCGCCGATCGTTGCCTTCGGTACGATAGCATGGCCGTCGCAGTCTGCCGTCTCGTCCAAGGACGCAAATATTCGCGCGGCGGCCACATCGAGATCACGCAGCGCTTCCGCTCTCTGGATTAAGACTGCGAACTCGTCGCCACCCAAGCGAAATGTCAGGTCGGGCCGCATCGTACCCGCGATCCGCTCCGATGCGGTGCGGATAAGTGCATCGCCAGCCTGATGGCCAAATGTGTCGTTGACGACCTTCAGATTGTCGAGGTCAATCATGAACAGCGCCCAAGTTCCCGGCTTATCACACGGCACCCGGCTCAATGCCGCGTTAAACGCGGCGCGGTTCCCCAGTCCCGTCAAGGCGTCGACAGTCGCCCGCCGCTCGCGATCGACCACCCGTTCATGGCGAAGCATGGCAAGTTGGCAAAGCTCAATACAGGCGCAGATTCTTTCACGTTCCTGGTCCGTCACATCCCGGAACCCTGGCTGATAGAAGGCAACTACACCGATTGTATCGCCATCAACGCCGATGATGGGTAGGGAGTAGCAAGACTTGAATCCAAGGCTCAGTGCACGATCCCTGAAGTTTTCCCAGAGTGGATCATTTGCGATGTCGGCGACGCTCACAGGAACCTGATGATATGCTGCGCTCCCACAAGACCCCACCATGGGGCCGAGCAACGAGCCGTCGAAGCCGTCAAGAAAGCCTACCGGCAGCGCTGGTGCAGCGAGAGTATGTAAAACGCCGGCGCGATCGACCGACATGATAGAAACCGATGCTTCAGGCAGCACGGCTTCGAGAGCCTCACATATACGTGCAGCCGTATCGGCAAGCGGTTCGCCCTTGGCGATCATCCTAAGAATATTGTTTTGAAGATCGAGCAAGATGCCGGCCCACCGAAGTTCATGCAGATATATGACGACCATCATATTTGTCTCACATGAATCTGCCGTTTCCTCGAATGCTAAATCTTGAATTAACGCCGTGATTTTAAGCGATACGGGGAAAGCCTTCCCCTGCGGTCGAGCCTTGGGTCTCGCCCGACCCCTTCTGCGGGGAGATCCCCGCAACGCCCCCGATAGAGTGAGAGTGCGGACGGGTTTCCCGTGACGGGTTGAGGGCTGGAGAAGAGGTCTCCGGCGCCCGTCGCGGAGAACCGCGATGTTCAGAAAACACCACAGCGCCGGCGCCAGCCGGACGAGCCTCTACGACGACATCACCGGCAAGATCATCGCCGAGCTGGAAGCCGGCCGTGCGCCCTGGGTCCAGCCATGGGGATCGACTGCGACCAAGGCGCCGCTCGCCATGCCCCGCAACGCCGCGACCGGGCGGCACTATTCCGGCATCAATGTGCTGATCCTCTGGGGCGCGGTGATCCAGCATGGCTTCCCCGGCCAGAGCTGGCTCACCTTCCGCCAGGCGCTGTCGCTGGGTGGCAATGTCCGCAAAGGCGAGCATGGCACAACCGTCGTCTATGCCGACCGCTTCACGCCGGAGGACGAGAAGCGCCGCGCCCGCGAGACCGGCGAGGACGCCGCCGCGATTCCATTCCTCAAGCGCTTCACCGTCTTCAACGCCGCACAATGCGACGGCCTGCCCGATGACATCGCCGCCATCGCGCCGCCGCCGCCACCCGGTCTCATCGAGCCGCGTGTCGAGGCTCTGATCGAAGCGACGGGCATCGATTTCCGCATCGGCGGCGACCGCGCCTTCTATGTGCCGGCGCACGACTATGTGCAGGTGCCGCCGCCCCAGGCTTATTTCGAGCCGATCAACTGGCACCGCACGGCCCTGCACGAACTCGGGCATGCCACCGGCCACGCCTCCCGGCTCGGTCGCGACCTGACCGGCGGCTTCGGCACGAAAAAATATGCCTTCGAGGAATTGGTGGCCGAGATCAACGCAGCCTTCTGCTGCGCGTCCCTCGGCATCATCCCCACCGTCCGCCACGCCGACTATATCGGCGCCTGGCTCGAGGTACTGCGCGAGGACAATCGCGCCATCGTCCGCGCCGCCTCCCAGGCCAGCAAGGCAGCCGATTGGCTGCTCGGCTTCCTGCCCGACGCCGATCTCGGCCCGGACGACACCATGGCCGACAACGAACGGCAGGCAGCATAATCGAACATGAAAACCGGAAAGGCGGGAAAGCGGGTCTCCGGCTTCACGTCTTTCCGCTTCGGCGGCGCTGCCCTCCTTAGAGTGAGAGGGCGGCGCTTCGCTTCGTGACGGGTTGGAGGTCGAGAGAGAGGCTCTCGGCGCCCGTCGCGGAGCAAAGTCCATGGCAACTGCCGTTCAGAAAATCACCCTGTCGTCAGCGCGCGACATCCCCTTCAACAAGCTGGTCCTGAGCCAGTCCAACGTCCGGCGCGTCAAGGCCGGCGTCTCGATCGAAGACCTCGCGGAATCGATCGCGCGTCGCGGCCTCATCCAGAGCCTGCACGTCCGTCCGGTGCTCGACGCGGAGGGCGCGGAGACCGGCAAATTCGAGGTCCCCGCTGGCGGCCGCCGCTTCCGCGCGCTCGAACTGCTCGCGAAGCAGAAGCGCCTGGCCAAGACGGCCCCGATCCCCTGCGTCGTCGGCGATCCGAACAGCGATGTCAGCATCGATGAGGTTTCGCTGATCGAGAATATTGATCGCGCGCCCCTTCATCCCCTCGACCAGTTCCGCGCCTTCAATTCCATGCGCGAGAAGGGCATGACCGACGAGGAAATCGCGGCGGCGCTGTTCGTCACGCCGCAGGTGGTCAAGCAGCGCCTGCGCCTGGTCGCTGTCTCGCCCGCCTTGCTTGAGGTCTATGCCGAGGACGGCATGACGCTCGAACAGCTCATGGCGTTTACGGTCTCGGACGATCACGCTCGCCAGGAGCAGGTGTGGGACGCCATCAAGGATAGCTGGCAGAAAGAGCCCTATCAGATCCGGCGCATGCTGACCGAGACGACCGTTCGCGCCTCCGACAAGCGGGCGATCTTCGTCGGCGTCGACGCCTATCAGGCGGCCGGCGGCTGCATCCTGCGCGATCTCTTCCAGGATGACGATGGTGGCTGGCTGCAAGACCCGGCTCTGCTCGACCGTCTGGTGGACGAGAAGCTGAAAACTGCCGCCGACCAGATTGCCGAGGAAGGCTGGAAGTGGATCGAGGTCGCGGTGAGCTTCCCCTATGGCCATGACCATGGCCTGCGTGAACTTGCCGGCACGGCCGTCGACCTGACCGACGAGGAGCGTGCCACTCGCGAGGCGTTGCGCGATGAGTACGATCGGCTCGAAGCCGAGTATTCCGAAGCCGACGAACTGCCCGACGAGATCGATCAGCGCCTCGGTGAGATCGAGGAGGCCCTCGACGCCTTCGAACGCCGCCCGGTGACCTACGATCCGGCCGACATCCGCATCGCCGGCGTCTTCGTCAGCCTCGACGCCGACGGATCGCTGTTGATCGACCGCGGCTACGTTCGTGCCGAGGACGAACGCCCCGTGGACGCTGCTGGTGGCGAGGCCGACACTGATGTGATCGACCCCGAAACCGGCGAGATCCAGTCGTCGGCGGCCCAGCGCGCCGTTATCACCATCGGCGGCAAGCCGGCCGAGCCGGAGGACGAGGAGGAGGACAGCATCAAGCCGCTGCCCGAACGTCTCGTCATCGAACTGACGGCGCATCGCACATTGGCGCTACGCAACGCGCTGGCGGAGCATCCGCACGTCGCCATGACCATGTTGCTGCACAAGCTGCTCAGCGACACCTTCGTCCACACCAACCCGACCGGTTGCCTCGAGGCCAATGTCCGCCACGTATTCTTCTCGACCCAGTCCGAGGAGTTGAAGGACAGCCCTTCGGCCAAGGCGGTGAACGATCGCCACGAACGCTGGGGGGATCACATCCCAGCCGATGATCAGGCGCTTTGGGACTGGCTGACCGCTCAAGACGACAGCACCCGCATGGAGCTCTTGGCCCTGTGCGTCAGCTCCGGCGTCAATGCGCTGTTCGAGCGTCCGAACCCCTATTCCGGCTCGGGCGTCAGTCAGCGCGGTCTCGAAGTTCGCATGGCGCAGGCCGATCGGCTCGCGCATGCGACTGGGATGGACATGGTGACGGCGGGCTGGAAGCCGACGGTCGCGAACTATCTCGGGAGGGTGACCAAACCGCGCATCCTCGAAGCCGTGCGCGAAGGCGCGGGTGAACGGGCCGCGCAGCTCATCGAGCATCTGAAGAAGGGCGACATGGCCAAGGAAGCCGAACGTCTGCTGGCCGACACCGGCTGGCTGCCGGAGCCACTGCGGATGGCCTCGGTCGATGGTGACGAGCCCGCCACGGTCGATCAGCCCGAAACCGGCGAGGACGTCGCGCTGCCGGACTTCCTCGCGGAGGATGGCGAGGACGACGAGGCCACCGAGACCGAGGATGAGGAAGCCCTCGTCGCCGCCGAATGATCAGACGGGCGCAGGACGGCTTCCACCGTTCTGCGCCCTTTCTCCTTCAATCCACTCACCATTCGCGCCCGTTCGCCGGGTATCCTTCTTTCAGGAGGTCGTCATGACCAACGTATCGAATCTATCCGTACCTCAAACCCCGCGCTCAGATTGGGAGATCCAGGCCGAAACTCAGGCCGCTCGTGAAACTGAAGTCTTCTCACTCAACAAGGGGGTTCTGTTCATAGCGCTGGCTCTGGTTGGCATCACCACTGTCACCGTCACTTTCGACGGCTATGGCGACTCTGGCCAGATCGAAGACGTCCAGGCCCGAGCCGATGACGACAACATTACCATCCCCCAAACGCAGATGGACTTCGCCGAGGCCATCTGGGGCGAACAGGAGCCGCGACGCTCACTGGTCAGCCTTTCCTCGGCTATCGAAAGCCTCGCTTACGCAGCTCTCGAACAGACCCATAGCGGATGGGAAAACAACGACGGAGCCTATGGTGACATCGTCTTCGATGTTGCCGCGCAGACGATCACGCTCGACTACAACGAGCGTTACACCGCTTCCGAAAACCACTCCCACATCTTCTGAGGAGGCGATCATGGGACATTGTTATCATCACGCGCTCTCCTCAGCGAAGAAATGGGGCGGGATCGCGGAGGACTACCTTCCGCTTCACCAATGGTTCGACGAGTCGAAGGCAATCACCGCAGACTTTCGACATCGGGCATTGCGGCACCATGCCGAAGGCATCTTCATGCTCGAACGCTTCTTTGGCGCCACCATCACGATCTCGACCGGACGTGTCGTTCCGGTTCGTTTGATCGGCGAACAGCATGTCCTGGAGGATCTGGGCTTCATTCCAAGCTTTGCCGACTGGGTGCGCTCTATCCGCCCCCAACCGTGGATGGGCCGTGCGCAGCCGATCCACAAGATCGTCGATCCGTTCGCTGCGGAGCCCGAAACTGCGCGCCTCCCCGTGCAGGATGAAGCATCATGACCGGGCAACAGCGAAATTCCGGCATAACCTCGGACCAGTTCGATGCACTGATCGACGACGCCACTCACGCGGTCAACAATCTGCTTCCCGATCCAACGCTTGCCGCGTTGACCGCCAGTGAACGCTCGTACCTTTTGGCGGAAATCAACGACGCCCTGACGTCAGTGCTCGACCGCTACATCGAAAAAATTCACTGATCGCGACGGCGGGAGGCGACGGGAATTCCGTCGCGACGCTCGCCAATCGATCCATTTCGAACCGCCCCGAAAGCCCGGCCACGCGCCGGGCTTTCGCGTTTCAGGAGCCTGACATGGCCGACTATTTCACCCATTTCTCATGCCTGCTCGACGTCGGCACGCCCGAAAATGCCGCAAAGGCGCTCGAGCTCTACAACACTCTGTCGGAGGAAGGCGCTTCCGAAGAGCCTCCGTCCGATGGCTTCCTTCTGTCTATCCAGCCCGAGCATGGCGGCACGCAACTCTGGATGCGCGATGACGTTACCGGCGATCCCGAGCGCCTCATCCAGTTCGTGAAGCGCTGCGCGACGGCGTTCGGCCTCTCCGGGCGCTGGGGGTTCCAATACGCCAACACCTGCTCGCGTCCGCGGCTCGATGGCTTCGGCGGCGGGGCCCATGTCCTTGATCTCTCCACCGGCGAGACCATCGCGTGGACCTACACTGATGGCTGGCTTGCCGAGCACCTCTCCGACGATGGAGAACGGCTATGAGCATCCCCCAGCACGCCCGCTCCAACTTCCAGACTCTGCTGCGTGCGGCCGAAGACGGTAATCTCGCCCTGATGGAATGCGCTGACGCCGAGACCGGCGCCACGCGATACGTCATCTGCGCCGTCGGCCGGGACAGTGGCGACTACGTCTTTACGCCCTTCGGCCATCTCGCCGACGGCAATCCCTACGATGCCTACCTGCCACCCGATCCCGACAATCCGGCAGGCTGCATTGCGGGCAGAGCTGAAGGAGCGACGCCATGATCGACGTCGACACCGTCTTCGCCGCCGATCGCGCCAATCCTCCGCTCGAACGCTCGCTGCCGTGGGAAGAATCCCGAGGCGGCATCGCCGTCGTCGTGGAGCCGAAGCCGCATTGGGCCGCTGATCTGCGCGTCTGGAAGGAGACAAGCCGGCAATATTGCTACTACGCCGATTGGATCGAGCGAGGCCCCTCGGCCCGCTTCTTCGATCATCCCGAGACCACTGGCGATGCGGTGATGATGAAGGTCCGGGCAATGATCGCAGGCGAGATCGCCGCGGGCCTCTATTCGGCTTGACGGTCGCATCCCCATAGCGCCGCGCTGACCGGTGACATCCTCGCCGTGCTGAGAAGGGCCCAGCCGGGGGCTGTGGCGCTTCTCTCACGCCGCCAGCGTCATCCAGTCGAGAGTGAGAGGGCTGCCGGGACGGGTGAGTCTTGGCGGTGAAGAGAGAGCCGTCCGGACTTTTCCCGGTTCACTCTCTGGAGAAGCATCCGATGCCCACTCACGCGACGATATCGCCAACCGCAATCCTGGTCCCCGAACACCGGCGCGAGAAATTCTTGCCGACCATGTTCGGCCTGCGGCACCTGATTTTCTGCGAAAACGCGGTCTATACCTTCATGCAGCGGCTCAGCCCACGCGACTATGGCGGCGGGTTCTGGAATTTCTACGAGCTCGACGGCCAACCGCTCTTCCTCGCGCCGACGTCGAAGGAACGGTTCCTGATCGAAAGCGACATTACCGAATTTCGCGGCGAGGTCTCAGCCGAGGCCGCAGGGATCATCGCCACGCTCTTCACCTTCTCGCATCTTTCCTTCCGGTTTGAATCCGACCTGCTCGCGCAAGGCTATGAGCGGCTGTACGGCTATTTCGCCGGCCATCCCGAAGCCTCGGCGATCTACCAGGCGATCGACTGAACGACCCATGCGCCCCGCCGCTCGGTGGGGCGCATTTTTCATTTTGGCCGTGGCCGCCACTTCTGAGCGAAAAGAGGTAGAGATCGGCCGGTTTGGCCGTGACGGAGTGATGAGCGGGAGAAAGGCTTCCGCCGACCGTCATGGAGAAACCGTGATGCCTGCCTTTGCCTCTGCGGCCCCTAAAGCTGCTATCTCGCGCGTGATCGCGACGCTCGCGCTCGCCGGGAAGCTCCCGTTGACGATCACCTGCCTCGGCGAAGCGTCCTACCTGGATGACGCCTCTGCTGTCGGGGACTACAGCACGGCACGAAGCGCCGTCCTTGGCGTGTGCGATTCCCTCGACGACGCCATCGCGTTCATCGGGCGCCGGGCCCTGCGACGGCGCATCGACATTCGTGACGACAGCGCCGTCAGCTTCTCGCCGCGTCTGTTCACCGTCATGGATGAAGAGCATTGCCTTGCGCTCGCGGGCGAAGCCAGCCCGCACGGCATCATTTGGTGCGATCCGGTCGCATCCGACGGTGAGGCGCGCCAGGTCGTAGAAGCCGCAAGCAAGCTGCGCGGGCAAGCTTTCCGGGAAACCGGGTCAGGCAATCACAGCGCCGCCCGCGCGCTTTGCTTCCGTGCCGCTGCGCTTGAAGGACGCCTCGTTCATCCTGATTGGCGCGAACCGGCTCAATCCGCCCTCCGGTTCCTTTCCGAAGGAGCGCGGCGCTATGCCTGAGATCATCGAAACGACCGTCTATCGGCTCGACGAGCTTTCCGACGCCGCCAAGGACCGCGCACGCGCCTGGTATCGTGAAGGCGGCTTCGACTACGACTGGTATGATGCGGTCTTTGAGGATTTCCAGCGCATCGCGGAAATCCTCGGCATATCCCTCAAAACCCGGTCCGTTCGCCTTATGGGCGGCGGCACACGGCAGGAACCTCGAATCGCGTTCACCGGCTTCTGGTCACAGGGCGATGGCGCCAGCTATCAGGCGTTTTACGCCTATCGGAAGAACGCGACCCGCGAAATTCGCGGCTATGCGCCGAAGGGCACCCAACTACACGCAATCGCCGATGATCTGCAGGCGATCCAGCGCCGCAATTTCTATCAGCTTCGTGCCGATGTCAGCCATCGCGGCCGCTATTCCCATGAGTATTGCATGGCGATCTCGGTTGAGCGCGATAGCCCGACCTGGCAGGACATGACCGCGGACGCGGAGGATGCCGTGATCGAGGCCCTGCGCGATCTCGCTCGTTGGCTCTACCGGCAGCTCGAACGGGAATACGAATTCCTCAGTTCGGACGAGGCCGTGGACGAGACGATCACCGCCAACCGATACACCTTCACCGAAACCGGACGCCGTTTCGGCTGACCTCGACAAGCGCCCCGCTTACC